>JADMIO010603820.1_pt1 | contig 126354 bp, 132 predicted proteins | sample 8958161 | NCBI WGS metagenome assembly JADMIO01 (sample SAMN16585339, study PRJNA669376) | soil metagenome | isolation source: Crop rotation soil | place: USA: Cullars Rotation, Alabama | collected 2011
GCCGCGACTTCAAGTCACGTGAATTCCAAGCTTCGGATCCCACTGTGCTGGAAAGCGAAGCCCAAGCCAGCAGCGCCTGATTGATCACCAGCTCATCGCCCATGTCCTTCTTGGCGCGGAACCAAATATACTCTTCCGGCGGCAGCACCGCCGGCTCTTTCCCGAAGCTCGGCGGATTGACCGGTCGCATCTCGATCGGCCGCTCGCGCATCGCGTGCTTCTTCATTTCTTCCGGCATGCTCGCAAAGCGCTCCTTCATGCGCTCGCTCTCGTCCGGAATGTCTTCAGGGCGCGGTACATCCGGCAGCTTCACCTGATGCTCCAGCCCTTGCTCCGGTACCTGGAACGAGGCCGCGAGGTTCAGGATCTGCTCGCCATGCTGGATCGCGATCACGCGCCGGGTCGTGAAGCTCTTCCCGTCACGCGAGCGCTCCACCTGATAGAGCACCGGCACGCGCGGATCGCCCGGCCGGATGAAATAGCTCTGCAGTGAGTGGCAAACGCGCCCCTCGACCGTCTTGTAGGCGGCGAGCAAAGCCTGCGCGATGACCTGGCCGCCATAGATGCGGAAGTGCTCATCCGGCGGTGTACGCCCACGCCAGAGGTTCACTTCGATCGGCTCGAGCGTAAGCGTGCGGATCAGTTCGTCCATTGCGGACATGGGCGCGCCTTCATGTGGTGACGGGTCATGCCCGGCTTAGAGCGCCATGCTGCGGCGCACAAGCTGCGCCCAGAAACGGCAGAGAGGAGGGGCTTGCCGGGGCGCGATATCGCGCCTCCAATGTAGCCAACATACGGGAGGCAGCGCACATGCCGCAGATCAAAGCCAACGGCATCAACCTCGAATACGCCAGCCACGGCGATCCGAAGAACGAAACCGTCCTGCTGATCATGGGCCTCGGCGCGCAGATGACGCGCTGGCCGGAGGCGCTGATCCAGAAGCTGGTCGACAAAGGCTTCCGCGTCGTGGCGTACGACAATCGCGACGTCGGCCTCAGCGAAAAGATCGAAAGCGCCGGCGCGCCCAACATGGGCGCGATCATGGAAGCGCTACAGAAGGGCGAGAAGCCGCCCGTCGCCTACACAGTGGACGATATGGCCGCCGATGCTGCGGGCCTCCTCGACGCACTGAACATCAAGGCCGCGCACATCGTCGGCGCATCCATGGGCGGCATGATCGGCCAGACCGTCGCGGCGGACTATCCGCAGAAGACGCTGTCCTTCGTCTCGATCATGAGTGCAACGGGCGCACCAAATTTGCCGCCGCCGAAACCGGAAGCCATCGCTGTGCTCAACAACCGAGGCCCCGATCCGAACGAAGACTGGGAGGGCTTCCTCGCGCACTCCGTTCAATCCGCGCGCACCATTGGCAGCCCCGGCTTCCCGATGGACGAGAAAGCGCTGCGCGAACGCACCGAGCGCGATTTCAAACGCGCGCACTATCCCGCCGGCTTCCAGCGCCAGTACGCCGGCGTGATGGCGTCCTCGAGCCGCCTGGAGCGCATCGCGACCATCAAAGCGCCGACCATCGTGCTGCACGGTGCCGATGACCCGCTCGTCCCGCTTGCCGGCGGCGAAGATACCGCTAAGCGCATCCCCGGTGCCGAACTCGTCGTCGTCCCCGGCATGGGCCACGATCTGCCGCCGGGCGTGTTCGATACGGTTGTCGACACGGTGGTGCGCGCCGCATCACGCGCAAAGGCGAACGCTTAGGCGAGAACCTTGGCGGCCAGCGCCTTGAGGCTCACCTCAGGGCGCGGCCCCATGTGCGAAATCACCTCGCCCGCGGCGATACTCGCAAGCCGCCCGCATATGTCGAGCGGCTTGCCGGTCGCGAGCCCATAGAGAAAACCAGCGGCGTACTGATCGCCCGCGCCTGTCGTATCGACCACCTTCGCGACGGGCTCGGCAGCGATATGGATCATCTCCGCGTTCGCCATGATCGCGGAGCCTTTCTCCGAAAGCGTCACCGCCACGATCGGGCAATCCCGCTGCGCCTTCATCATCGCGCCCTCGAGATCATCGGTCTCATACAGCGCCAGAATCTCCCGCTCGTTCGCGAACAGCACGTCGACGTGCCCCGCCACCAGCTGCCGGAAACTCGCGCGATGCCGATCCACGCAGAACAAATCGGAAAGCGTCAGCGCCACTTTCCGCTCCGCGGCGCGCGCATACTCCGCCGCCTGCACGAACGCCGCCTTCGCCTCATCTCGGTCGAACAGATAGCCTTCCAGAAATGTGATCGTCCCAGCCTGGATCAGCGCCTTGTCGATATCGCTGGCGCTCAGCAGCGTGGACGCGCCGAGATACGTGTTCATCGAGCGATGCCCATCCGGCGTCACCGCGATGATCGAGCGCGCCGAGCCAGGCGGGGCAGGGCGCGGCTTCGTCTCGAACCGCACGCCCGTGCCGCGAAACGCACGCGTGAAATCCGCGCCCACCTGGTCGTCCGCAACCTTCCCGATATAGCCCGCGCGCCCGCCGAAGCTCGCCACGCCCGTCACAGTGTTCGCTGCCGATCCACCGGCGGCAACCACTGCGCCCTTGAACAAGCCCGTCAGCTCGTCTGCGCGGTCGTCCTCGATCAGCGTCATGGCATCCTTCTCGATGCCGTGCTCGACCAGGAAGGCGTCGCTCACCGGCGCGATCACATCGACAATCGCGTTCCCCACCGCGACGACATCGTAAGCCGCTTCGCTCATCTGCACTCCTGGCGTGAATTGCCGCCTTGTGCGGGCCGGGGCTTCGGAAGTCCAGCATTGCCCCTGTCACATGGCCCAGCCATGCTCAGGGCCATGAAGCGAATCATCCTGTGCTTGGCTTTTGTGCTCTCCGCCTGCGCCAGCGCGCCGCGCGAAACCGCCGCTGCGCCCACGCCCACGCATTCCGGCAACGCCGGCGCGATCGAGCGCCTGCTGCGCAGCGCCGGCGAACGTGACGCTGCGATTGTGACCGCCGTGGAGCGCACCCTCGGCCCCGCCGATGTGCGCCGCCAGGATGGGGCAGGGGCCGCGCTGACTTACCGTTATGAAACCTGCGCGCTGCTGCTCGTCTTCGCTGCCGACGCACAGAACCAGTTCCGCCTCGCCGAAGCGCACCCCGGCCCGCGCCGCACCGGCGCCCCGCGCCCCAGCCTCGATCAATGCGCCGTGGAAGCCGCCGCCCGCACGCACTAGAACCACGCGATGCGTCCCCTCGGCTACTCCATCAACGTCACGCTGGACGGTTGCTGCGATCACCTCGCCGGCATCCCGGATGAAGATACGCATCGCCACGCCACCGATATCATCGCGCAGGCGGACGCACTCATCTTTGGCCGCATCATTTATGAGATGATGGAAGAAGCCTGGCGGCCCGCCGCAAAGCAATTGCCAGAAGGCATGCCCGAGTGGATGGCGCCCTTCGCCAAATCCATCGACGCCGCCAAGAAATACGTCGTGTCGGACACGCTCAAGAGCGTCGATTGGAACGCCGAAATCATCCGCGGCGCCGATCTGGAAAAAACCGTCCGCGCGTTGAAGCAACAGCCGGGCAGGGGCATCTACACCGGCGGCGTAACACTCCCGCTCGCACTCGCGCAGCTGGGCTTGATCGACGAATACGAATTCATGATCCACCCACGTATCGCCGGCCACGGACCGACGCCATTTGCGGGCCTATCGAACTACGTCGATCTGAAACTTATCGGCACGCAGACGTTCGCCGGCGGCGCAGTCGCGATGAAATACGAACTGAAGCGCTAGTTCGGCAGCGTCTTCCCCTTAAACCGGCAAATGTCCCGCACCACACAGTTCGGACAATCCGGCCGCCGCGCCAAACACACATACCGCCCGTGCAAAATCAGCCAGTGATGCGCGCCGCGCAGAAACTTATGCGGCACGATCTTCATCAGCCCGGCCTCAACTTCATCCGGCGTGTTGCCATAAGCGAGCCCCGTCCGGTTCGACACGCGAAACACATGCGTATCGACCGCAATCGTCGCTTCGCCGAACGCTTCCATGAGCACAACATTCGCCGTCTTCCGCCCCACGCCCGGCAGCGCCTGCAGCGCTTCGCGATCGTGCGGCACTTTCCCGCTGTGCTGCGCAATCAGCGCTTCTGAGAGCGCGATCACGTTCTTCGTCTTGTTCCGCCAAAGCCCGATCGTCTTGATGTACGGCGCTAAGCCTTCTTCACCGAGCTCCACCATCGCTTGCGGCGTCTTCACCGTTTTAAACAACGGCTCCGTCGCCTTGTTCACGGACTTGTCCGTCGCCTGCGCCGAAAGCACGACGGCGACCAAGAGGGTGTACGGGTTCGCGTATTCAAGCTCCGTGCGCGGATCGGGCTGCTTCTCCGCCAGCCGCGCAAACAATTCCTCCGCCTCAGCCTTCGTCAGCCGCCGCGGCCGCGCGCTCTTCTTCTGCGCGGCCCCCTTGACGGCGCGCTTCGCCGGAGGCGCCTTAGCAGCCATGCAGCCCCGCTGGACGCCCCTCAGCGCCGAGCCACCGGAAAGCCCGCTCTTCATGGACGCGGTGCTGACGCCGCATCGCAGCCTGAGCTTCACCGCGTTCTGGCTGATGCTGGGGCTCTTCACGTTCGTAAATGTCGCGTTCGCGATCTTCTTCATCGCGCAGGGCGCATTCCCGGTCGTCGGCTTTCTGGGCCTCGACGTCGTCGCTTTGGCACTGGCGTTCTACTTCAATTACAAAGCCGCCAAGCGTCAGGAGCGCGTCCGCGTCGCCGCCGAACACATCCTGCTCTCGCGCAAATCCGAAAAGGGCAGCGTGCTGCACTGGATCACGAACCCCACCTGGGCGCGTGTGCGCCAGGATGCGGACGGCGTGCGCATCATCACCGGCAACAATGCAATGCGTGTCGCGTCTTTCCTGTCGCCAAAAGAACGGCGCACGTTCGCCACCGCGCTGAAGGACGCGCTCTGGCGCGCCAATCACAGGCCCAGCACGTCGCGCATGGAATAGAGCCCTGGCGCCTTGTCCGCCGCCCAGCGCGCCGCAACGAGCGCACCGTCCGCAAACAGCGCCCGGTCCATCGCCACATGCGATAGGCGGATCAGCTCACGCTCGGACACGAACATCACTTCGTGTTCACCGACCTGCCCACCGCCACGTTGGCTGGCGAACCCAATGGAGCCCTCTTGGCGCGGTCCGGTGATCCCATTGTGCGGCGGAACGCGTAGATCTTCGAGCTTCTCGCCACGCCCCTTCGCCGCCGCTTCACCGAGGAGGAGGGCGGTGCCTGAGGGCGCATCCACCTTGCGCCGGTGATGCGCTTCCAAAATCTCGATGTCCCAATCCACGCCCAGCCGCGCCGCCGCTTGCTCTGTCAGCGCCGCGAGCAAGTTCACGCCGAGGCTGAAATTGCCGGACTGCACAATCGTCAGCCGCTTTGCCGCCTCCGCAATCGCGCGCTCATGCGAAGGCTCGAGCCCGGTCGTCCCAACAATCGCCGCGCGCGCCTTCGTGCGCGCGAGCGCAGCGATCGTCGCGTCTGGCGATGTGAAATCGATCCAAACCCCGCCCGGCGCATCCGCATCCGCCGCGATCGCAACGCCGAGCGCGCCGACGCCGGCAACGTCTCCAGCATCCTTGCCGAGCTTGTCCGAACCCGCGCGCTCGCTCGCCGCGACCACGCGCAAATCCTTCTTCTCCGCCGCGGCGCGAATAAGCGCTTGGCCCATGCGGCCCGCGGCTCCAGCGATAGCGAGATCTAGCATCTAATTTGGCTGTGACGGCTTCGCGGCGGTCTTGGACGCGTCCGAGGCCCCGGGCAAGACGTATCTGCGATAGGCGAACGTCAGCCCGGCTACCGCCGCCGCGATCAGCGCCAGCACCGCGATCTGCGCAAACCCGCCGAACGCTGCGAGATCGAAGATCGCCGCCTTCACCAGCGCCGCCATCACAATCCCGATCGCGACATAGCGCAGCCAAGGCTTCCCGCGCTCGATCGAGAGCAGCAGCACCGCCGCCGCAAAGCCGAACCAGCCAAACGAATACGCCCATCCCTCGGATGGGTAGATCGCCCCGCCCGCCATTGCCGGCCCTTGGAAAGCGCGCCGCAGCTCAAGCGTCAGATAGACAAACGCCAGCACCAGCGCGGCGTACAGCGCGATGTTCGCCCGCAGCTTCAGCCCTTGCCGTTCACGCAGCCAGGAATAAGCGCCAAACAGCAGGGCAGGGACGAGATAGCCAAGCCCCAGCGAATTGATCATCGGCGCGCCCGGCGCAAACGACGGCGTCACGCCCCACCACGGATTGACCGTGACCAGGCCCGCCGCCAGCGCGCCCACGCCGACCGTCAGCGCTAGCGCCGTCTCAGACCACGCAATCAGCCGCCGCGGCTTCGGCCCAAAATTCCACGCCACCAACAGCACGGCGGCAGACCACGCCGCCACATACGCGCCCGCCTGGTTGAGGAAATAGAGCGGCCCCGAAGGCACGAGCGCGCGATACGCTTCGAGCGTCGCCGCCGTCGCGGCGATCGCCAGCGCCGCAACGAACACTGCCTGCGCGCTCAGCCAATCGCGCCGCCCGCTCGCCAGCGAGCGCGCGCTCGCATACGCCGCCACCGCCGCGCTCAACGCGAGCACACCGCGCACCGCAGGCTGCGCCGGCCCAAGCGCCGTGGCGCCAACATGCAGCACCAGGAACCAAGCCAGCAGCGCAATCGCGATCCGCAGGCCAGGCTGGTTGAAGCGCCTATCCGCCCAGGCTGCGATCGGCAGAGCAAGCGCCACCGCCAGCGGCGGCCAAGGCATCGGGATCAGAAATCCAATCGCGGTCACGGTTCCCAACAGTGCCGCCGCAAGAAACACCGGTGAAGCCGCGCTCCGCCGCCATTGCAAGAACGCCAGCGCCGTCAGAGCAGCCAGCACCACCGCGCCCGCCGCCCAGGCCCAGAACGGCGCAACAGAAAGGAGACGCGCCTGCGCCGCGACCAGCGCGGTAAGTGGCCCGAGCGCCGCAAGCGCCGCGCCCTCGACGCTCCCGCGCATCGTCATCACGATGCCGCCCAGCAAACACACCGCCGCAAGCGCGCCGGCTGCGATCAGCGCTTCATGGGGCGCACCGCCAGCCGGCCACAGCGCAAGCGCGACCGCAGCTGCGCCCGCCGTCGCGAGCGGCAAAGCCGTCAGCGTCGGCCGGTACGCCGCCGCCAGCGCGGCAAAGCCCGCAAGCACGATCAGCACGGCGGTTGCAGGCGCCGGCGCAGGGTAGGGCAGTACGATGCCCACCAGCAGCAGCACGGCGATTCCAGTCGCAAACAGCGCGTACCCGGCGAACACAGCCTCGCCCGGCCAAACCCGCCGCACCGTTTCCCAAAGCGCGCCATCGGCCCGCGGCCACGCATACGCAATCGCCAGCAATCCCATCAGCGCACACGCGCCGGAGGTCGCGGCCGCTTCGATCATGGTGGAGTTCGCCACCGCGCTCGCCGCGATCCAGCCCATCGCTCCGATGAACGCGAGCCAAGCCGTCGCGCGCGGTGCCGCGCGTCCTGCGGCAATCGCGGCATAAGCCGCCAGCGCAAACAGCCCCACATGCCGTGGCCAGGTATTGATCTCATCCAGCGGCGCAAGCAGCGGCGCACTCAGCCCAGCCACAAGCGCAACGCCCGCCAGCAGCGCGCCATGCGCGCGTGCCAAGTAAAGCGCGCCAAGCGCCAGCACGGAGAGCAGCGCCTGCGCCGCCCATGGCGGCACGTCCGGCGAAACGTAACGCGCCAGCAAAATCGCGCCCGTCATGATCGCGAGCCCAAACGTCGCGAGCAGCGGTGAAGGCTCCGCGCGCCCGCGCCAAATCGCCAGCCCCACGCAGACCAAGCCCGCCTGTGCCGCGATCGCCGCGCCGCCGAGCGGCGCCAGCACGCCAATGCGCGACGCCGCCATCGCCGCAAGCGCGATCAGCCCGCAGATCGTCGCGACAAGATCCGTGCGCGGCAGCTGCAAGCGCTGGTCCGCAACCGCAGCCGCCGGTTCTTCGGCGACGCGCGCCGCTACCGGCTCTGCCGCTGTCGCGGGTTCAGGAGAAGCGATAGGCGAGGGCACCGGCGCGGAGATCGCCTCGGCTGCAATGGGCGCGCCAACATGCGCCACACCCGCCGCATCGATCAGCAGCGGCTCTTCCTCTCTCGGCAGCGCAAGCGTCCGTTCCGTCGGCAACAGCACGACCTGCGTCGAGGCCAGCTTCGCCAGCTCCTCCGGCGCGAGCCCGAACGTGACGGCAGAGAGCGTCGTCTCCAGCTGCCCGATGCGCTCATACGCGGCCAGCAGCGCGACGCGGTGCTGCTCCGTGCGCCGCCACGTCGTGACGATCAGCACGCCGGCGGCGCCCAGTGCGAACAGCCCGAGCGCTAGAATGAACAGAAAGAGGCCCACGCCTGTGGACAATCCGCCCCCAGTCGCCGGTGTCAACTTAAGGCGCGGCTAGAGCGCTTATCGAAAAGTAGTCTTCGCTTTCGGGAAGGCGCTAGCGCGCGGGCGGGTTCTCGTCCGCCTCGAAGAAGCGCAGCACGCTGTCGAAGAAGCCTTTGCTCTGGGGGTGGCTCTCTTCGCTGCAAGTCTGGGAGAACTCTTCCAGCAGCTTTCGCTGCTTGGCCGTCAAATTGATCGGTGTCTCGACCTGAATCTCGACGTGCAGGTCGCCCCGGTCGCGGGAGCGCAGGCTGGTCATGCCCTTACCCTTCAGGCGGAACCGCCGCCCGGTCTGCGCGCCGGCTGGGATTTGCACCTTCGCGCGCTCGCCATCGATCGTCGGGATATCGACCTCGCCGCCCAGCGCTGCCTTCGTCATCGGCACCGGCGCACGGCAATAGAGATCGGGCCCATCGCGCTCGAACAGCTGATGCGGCTTCACCGAGAGGAAAATGTAGAGATCGCCCGGTGGTCCGCCGCGATGCCCTGCATCGCCTTCGCCGGCCAGCCGGATGCGTGTGCCGTCCTCAACGCCCGACGGGATCTTCACCGCGAGCGTACGGTCCTTCTGCACTTGTCCGCGCCCCCCGCAGGACTTGCAGGGATTTTTGATCATCTGCCCTCGGCCGTGGCAGCCGGGGCACGTGCGCACCACGCGGAACATGCCCTGGCTCGCGCGCACTTGGCCCGCGCCATTGCAGGTGCGGCAGGTTTCGAGCGGCGCATTGCCTTCGCTGCCCGAGCCGCTGCACGGCTCACACTTCACCGCGGCAGGCGCCATGATCTCGCGCTCGATGCCTTTGAACGCGTGCTCCAGCGTGATCTCGAGATCGTAGCGTAGGTCTTGCCCGCGATCGGGGCCGGTGCGCGGCCCACCGCGGCCACGGCCGAAGATGTCGCCGAACTCCGCGCCGAAGATTTCGTTGAACACGTCGGAGAAGTCTTGGAAGCCGCCCGCGCCGCCGCCCGGTCCGCCACCGCCGTTCTGGAATGCAGCGCGTCCATAGCGGTCATAAGCGGAGCGCTTCTGCGGATCGGAAAGGATCGCGTACGCTTCGCTGAGTTCCTTGAACTTCTCTTCGGAGACTTTGCAGCCCGGATTCTGATCCGGGTGATGCTGCATCGCCAGCTTGCGATAAGCGGACTTGATCGCCGCTGCATCGGCGTTCCGCTGTACGCCGAGAACTTCGTAGCAGTCCCGTTGTTCGCTCATGCTCGCACCACTTGGCGCCGAGCGTGCCATCGCCCCTTAGGGGCAAGGGGCGCACGGTGTGCCGTACGCCCCTCCCAGACTTGACCCGCCCCGCGCATGGTTTCTACGCGCTCTTCTTGCTGTTGCCGTCGACTTCTTCGAACTCAGCGTCGACGACGCCTTCTTGATCAGCACCGCCGCCGCCGGCATCACCGCCGCCACCGCCGGCACCTTGCCCGTACAGCATCTCACCAATCTTCATCGAGGCCTGCACCAGCGCCTGCGTCTTGGACGCGATATCGCTGGCGTTCTCAGTCGTGAGTGCTTCACGCAGAGCCGCAATGCCGCTTTCGATAGCGCTCTTGTCGCCGGACTGGAGCTTATCGCCATGCTCGGCAACTTGGCGCTCCGTCTGGTGGATCAGCGCTTCGCCTTGGTTCTTGGCTTCCGCGAGCTCGCGGCGGGACTTGTCCTCGCCCGCATGCTCCTCGGCTTCCTTCACCATGCGCTGGATGTCCGCTTCCGCGAGACCGCCGGACGGCTGGATGCGCATCGATTGCTCTTTGTTCGTCGCCTTGTCCTTTGCGGACACGGAGACGATGCCGTTGGCGTCGATATCGAACGTCACCTCGATCTGCGGCATGCCTCGCGGGGAGGGCGGGATGCCGATCAGGTCGAACTGGCCGAGCGCGCGGTTGTCCGCCGCCATTTCCCGTTCGCCCTGGAACACCCGGATCGTCACCGCCTGCTGATTGTCGTCAGCGGTCGAGAAGATCTGGCTCTTCTTGGTCGGGATCGTCGTGTTGCGTTCGATGAGGCGCGTGAACACGCCGCCGAGCGTTTCAATGCCGAGCGAAAGCGGCGTCACGTCGAGCAGCACGACGTTCTTCACATCGCCCTGCAGCACGCCGGCCTGGATCGCCGCGCCAACGGCGACGACTTCGTCCGGGTTGACGCCTTTGTGCGGCTCGCGGCCGAAGAACTCTTTCACGATCTGCTGGATCTTCGGCATGCGCGTCATGCCGCCGACCAAAACCACTTCCTGAATGTCGCTGGCCGAAAGACCGGCATCCTTCAGCGCCGCCTTGCACGGCGCGAGCGTCTTCTGCACCAGATCGTCGACGAGCGATTCATACTTCGCGCGCGTGATCTTCATGTTGAGGTGCAGCGGGTTGCGATTCGCATCCATGCTGATGAACGGCACGGACACATCGAACTCGGTGCGCGAGGAAAGCTCCTTCTTCGCTTGCTCCGCCACTTCCTTGAGGCGTTGTAGCGCGAGCTTGTCCTGGCGCAGATCGACGCCGTTCTGCTTTTTGAACTCGTCGGCCAGATAGTTGAGGATGCGGACGTCGAAGTCTTCACCGCCCAGGAACGTGTCGCCGTTCGTGGAGCGCACTTCGAACACGCCATCGCCGATCTCAAGGATCGACACGTCGAACGTGCCGCCGCCAAGGTCGTACACGGCGATCGTCTTGTTCTGCCCGGCCTTGTCGAGGCCGTAGGCAAGCGCAGCCGCCGTTGGCTCATTGATGATGCGCAGCACTTCAAGGCCCGCGATCCGGCCGGCGTCTTTCGTCGCTTGGCGCTGCGCGTCGTTGAAGTAGGCGGGAACGGTGATGACGGCTTGGGTGACTTTCTCGCCGAGATAGTCTTCCGCCGTCTGCTTCATCTTCTGCAGCGTGAACGCCGAGATTTCGGACGGGGAGTATTGCTTGTCGCGGCCTTGGATCCACGCATCGCCATTGTTGCCGCGCACGATCTTGTAGGGAACGAGGTCCGCGTCCTTCTTCGCGATCGGGTCGTCGAACGAGCGGCCGATCAGGCGCTTCACAGCGTAGTAGGTATGTTCGGGGTTCGTGATCGCCTGGCGCGCTGCCTGCACGCCGATCAGTCGCTCACTGCCTTCGGTAAAGGCCACCACGGACGGCGTCGTGTTCGAGCCTTCCGAATTTACGATCACTTTGGGCTGGCCGCCTTCCATGACGGCGACGCACGAATTCGTCGTGCCAAGGTCGATCCCAATCACCTTGCTCATTCGTCACTCCTCTGGGCGATGCGGCAGCTCGCCTTTGGACCCTAATAGGCGTCCCAAGCCCCGCATCCCTTGGTTTCTCAAAGCGCCGGCAGGCAAGGCCCACCGGCTTTGTTTCCCGGCTGATATGGGATGCAGGGCGGGCCTCGCAAGAACCCGGACCCGGCTTAGGTGAATTCGGTACTGGGCGCCAAGAGCGCCCTAAAGAGCACCTGGCTCGCTCCGACTCAGGGGGAGCGGTACAAAGCGTGGACATGAGCCGCCAAGCCACCGCTCTCGAAGGCTTCCGCCTGCTGCCCGGCGTGCTCTCGCGCGGCGATCAGGAGGACCTGTGCGACGAGGTGATGGCCCTCGCCAAGCAGGCCCCATTCTACATCCCGCGCATGCCTAAGTCCGGCGCGCCCATGAGCGTGCGGATGACCAATTTCGGCCCCCTCGGCTGGGTGACCGACAAGGAGCAGGGCTACCGCTACCAGCCCACCCATCCCGAAACCGCCAAGCCCTGGCCGACCATGCCTGAACGGGTGCTGGAGCTGTGGGACAACTTGGTCCGCTACCGCGCCCCGCCCGAAGCCTGCCTAGTGAACCTCTACGAGGGCGAAGCCCGGATGGGCCTCCATGTCGATTCCGACGAAGAAGATTGGGACGCGCCGGTCCTCTCGATCTCGCTGGGAGATACCGCGCTCTTCCGCGTCGGCGGCCACCTGCGCACCGACCCGACGCACTCGGTGCGCCTGGCCTCTGGAGACGTGGTGATCCTCGGCGGCGCGGCCCGTAGAGCCTATCACGGCGTGGACCGCATCCTGCCGGGCTCTTCGCGCCTGCTGCGGAGGGGAGGGCGGCTGAACCTCACGCTTCGGCGCGTCACGCTGCCCTAGCTGCGCAGCCTGAGGATTTCCTCGCGCGTCGTCAGCGCCACGACCGGCACGCCGGTCTGCGCGGCAAAGCTGTCGAAATATGGCTTGCCGCTCTCGTCCTTGTCCTGCCGGTTCACGCCGATCACCAGCGCCCGCACCGTCACGCCCTCGATCGCGCGCAGCGCCGCGATCGTCGTGTGCTTGGTGCCGCCGTCCGTCATCACGTCGTCGATCAGCAGCACCGATTTGCCCCTGAGCGGCGTCCCGACGAACGTGCCGCCTTCGCCGTGCGTCTTGGCTTCCTTGCGGTCATGCGCGATCGGCATGTCGATGCCGTGGTCCCGCCAGAGGGCCAGGCTCGTCGCCGCCGCGATCACAATGCCTTTGTAGGCGGGCCCAAACAGAACCTGCGTATCGCCCCAGCCGTTATCCACAATCGCGCGTGCAAACAGCGCGCCCATGTCACTGAGGTCCTTTCCGGAGGCGAGGTCGCCGAAATTGAAGAACACGCTGTCCTTCTTGCCGCTCTTCAGCGTGAAATCGCCGAACCGCACCGCCGGGCTGCGCGCCAGAAACGCTGCGGCATCCGCACTTAGGGACTGTGTCATGGGTCTTGGACACACCGCCCTTCGCACACCGAGTCAAGTTGCCGGATCGGATGCAGGCGTGAGACAAGGGCCGCCGTGAGTGGGCCGGCCGTCTTCGTAATCAATCTCGACCGCGACGGCGAGCGCCTGGCGCGCATGCGCGCGCGGCTGGACGCGTGCGGCGTCGCGTTTGAGCGCTTTCCCGCAACACTCGGCGCTACGCTGTCCGAAGCAGAGCTGCGTCCGCTCGCGCCTGATCCGGATTATTGGCTGCAGCGCCGCTCGTTCACGCGCGGGGAACTTGGCTGCACGCTTTCGCACTGGCGCGCGCTGAAAGAGATCGTCGCGCGGGGCCTGCCATATGCCGTCATCATGGAAGATGACGTACACGTTGAACATGACTTCGCGGACGTGCTGGCCGCGTTGCCCGCGCTGGCGGAGCGCTACGATCTCATCAAGCTCGAAGGCCTTCCTTGGATGGGGCCTTACTATTTTCGCGAGCTCGCAGCGCACGGTCAGCGCCGTCTTTGCCTGCCGCGCTATCCCGCAGTCGGCGCCGCTGCCTACTTCGTGACGCAGAAGGCCGCGCGCCGCTTGGTGCAAGCGATCGTCCCGGTGCGCGAGCCCGTCGATCACACAGTCGTCGACTACTCACTGCACGGCTACACATTCGCGGAGCTGTTTCCCTACCCAGCGCGTCAGGGAGACGACGTTTCCACCAACGAGCAGGAGCGGCGCGACCTTCCGCGCTTCAAGCCGACAGGTGCGTACAAGTGGCGCAAGCGCGGCCACAAGTTCGCGCGCCGCTGGCGCCAGCGCCTCTACGAACTGCAGCACCTGGGCGTTTGGACGCTTTGGACGCCGCAGGAAAAAACCACACGCCCACGCAAAGAGGCGGACAATCTCGCGGCTTAGGGAGCTGGCCGATGCGACTTGATACGCCCGAAGGCCCGCTCAATCCGTCGCGGCGCACGATCGCCGCTTCGCTCTTCACCGCCGGCTATGCTCTCGCGCTACAGCCTGCCGCGGCAACCGCGATCCAAACCGACGAACGCGGCTTGCAAGTGCTCGAACGCACGGTGCTCGGCGATCGCGGCCTTTCGCTTCCAGCCTATGTCGTGCGCCCAAAGCGGTGGGGGAGGCGGCCCGCGATCGTCGTCGTGAATGAGATCTTCGGCATCCACGAATACATCAAGGACGTTTGCCGCCGTCTCGCCAAGCGCGGCTTCGTCGCCATCGCGCCGGATTACTTCAACCGCGCCGGCGATCCCTCGACGGTGAGTGACATGGCCGCCATCCGCCGCATCGTGAATGAAACGCCGATCGAGCAAGTGATGGGCGATACTGGCGGCGCGGTCGATTGGCTGCGCGGCCAGCGCTACGTGAAGGATCAGCGCATCGGCATCATGGGCTATTGCTGGGGCGGCGCGGTCGTGTGGCAAGCCTGCGAACGCTTCGACGTCTTTAAGGCAGGCGTTGCCTGGTACGGCCGGCTCACACCGCCGCCCGGCGGCAACCAGCCCGATGAGCCTGAGCGGCAATGGCCCGTCGATCTCGCCCGCCGCATGCAAGCGCCCGTGCTCGGCCTCTACGGCGGCCGCGATCAGGGCATTCCGGTTGCCGATGTCGAAAGAATGCGCGCCGCGCTCATGGCTGCCGACAATCCGACCGGTTCGGAGATCGTCGTCTATCCCGAAGCGCAACACGGCTTCCATGCGGACTATCGCCCGTCCTACAATCAGGCAGCGGCCGAGGATGGCTGGAACCGCGCACTCGCTTGGTTCCGCAACCACGGCCTCACCTGAGCGCGCATTTCTGGGCGCCGCCCGTGACACATCTGTGAAAGAGGAGGCGCTTCATGCGCTACAATAAGCTCGGCCGCAGCGGCCTTCTGGTATCCGAAATCTGCTTTGGCACGATGACGTTCGGTGGCGATGGCTTCTGGCGCGCCATCGGCGCACTTGATGACAAGGACTCCACCGCGCTCGTGAAGACGGCATGGAATGCCGGCGTGAATTTCTTCGACACCGCCAACGTCTATTCCAACGGCCTCTCCGAGATGATCCTCGGTAAGTCGATCAAGACACTCGGCCTGCCGCGTGACGAACTCGTCGTCGCCACCAAAGCCTTCGGCCGTATGCAGCCGCTGCCCGCCGGCCCAACGCCCACCGCCGCTGAGCAAGCGGAGATCGCCCGTCGTGGCACAGCGCGCAACATCTCCGGCCTCTCACGCAAGCACCTGTTCGAAGCCGTCGACGCCAGCCTCAAGCGCCTCGATCTCGACTACATCGATCTCTACCAGATCCACGGCTTCGATCCCGTCACGCCGCTCGATGAAACGCTCGGCGCGCTGGACGACATCGTGCGCTCCGGCCGCGTGCGTTACATCGGCCTGTGCAATCTCGCCGCTTGGCAGATCATGAAGGCGCTCGGCGTCTCCGCGCAGAAGCAGCTCGCTCGCTTCGAGAGCCTGCAGATGTACTACTCGATCGCCGGCCGCGAACTGGAACGTGAGATCGTCCCGCTCGCCGAAGATCAGCAACTCGGCATTCTGCCGTGGAGCCCGCTCGCGGGCGGCTTCTTGTCCGGCAAGTTCAAGCGCGAAGGCGGCGGCCCGAACGAAGCGCGCCGCACCAGCTTCGATTTCCCGCCGGTGAACAAAGAGCGCGGCTACGACATCGTCGACGCCATGCGCCCGATGGCCGATAGCCGCGACGCCTCACCCGCCCGCATCGCGCTCTCTTGGCTGCTGCACCAACCCGCCGTCACCAGCGTCATCATCGGCGCACGCACGGTGGATCAGCTGGAAGACAATCTGAAAGCCATCGACGTGAAGCTGTCCGCCGATGAACTAAAAAAGCTCGATGAAGCCTCGGCGCTCCCAGTCGAATACCCCGGCTGGATGCTCCAACGCCAAGGCGGCGATCGTGCCGCATCGCGGAGCTAACACCGAGGGCCCTCAGATAGCGGACGCACGAGTCACGCTTATTGCGTGGTTCGTAGCGTTCGCTCTGCCTGTGTGGTGCTTCGTGGCGTGGTCACTCGGGCTGCTCGACTTCGGCGAAGCCAAGCCACTGAACGCAGCACAGCTAAGGATGGTTGAGACAACCCGAGGCGACCTCGACGATCTTCTGTTCTGTTTGACGAAGAACGCCACCAACGACCTGTCGCTCTACCGCGAGCGCACCAGTGCCCCGGACGTCTTCCGATTTAAGAACCGCATCGCAGCCGTTGCCGTCGAAGTGACGAACGCCGCTGACCAACGGACTGTGCGGGTATTCAAACTCGATGGTCGAGAGCTTCCACGGCCGTATCAGATCGCAATCCAATACTGCATCCCTGAGAACGCGTTTCCGAGCGCCTTCGACCCGCGAAACCGTCAGTTCTTCCGCGAGCTTAGGGGACAAGAAAGCCGCCCTCCCGGTTAGGGGAGGGTGGCCACATTTCTCTCGTTGGATCGAAGCGCTACTCGCTGATCTTCTCCGTCGACAGCACATAATTGCCCGTGCCGCCGTTTTCGAAGCTCATCACTTTCACATAGACCATGCCGCTGCTCGTCGGCGTGTAGTCCAGCCGCGCATTGGAGCCAGGCCCGCCATCGTCATCGCCGGCGACTTCTTCGCCCTCGACACTGACCACCGCGACGTACGGATCGCGCAGCCTGCTATTATTGTTGCTCTCGCTGTCTGCGTCGGCGGAGAAGCGATAGGTCACGCCCGCCGTGAGTTCCACGCCGTACCAATCCTGGTCGCCTATCATGTCGATCGCGCTGGTGCGCTGATCCCCGTCCGCGGTCAGCATCTCGTCCGTGCCCGGATTGCCCGGCACTTCGAAGTCATACGCCCGCACGACATAGGCGCCGGTGCCCGTCCCATCGAAGGAAGAAACGGCGGCGTAGTACGTCGATGATGTTGGCGCGATGAAGCTGAGCCGTGCGCCAAGGCCCACGCCGCCATCGTCGTCGCTCAGCACTTCCGTGCCTTCCGCGGTGTAGAGCGTGAGCATCGGATCGGCGAGGCCGTTTTCCGGAGCGCCATCGGCGGCGATGCGATAGGCGCGGCCCTCGACCATGGAGATCGCGAACCAATCCTTGTCGCCTGCGCCGCTCACGCGGCTCACGCGCGCAACGCCAGTCGGCTCGATGCTTTCGGCGCCATCGGCATTGTCGCCAATCTCGCCATTGACGACCTGCAGCACATAATTGCCCTGCGCCTCCTCGTTGAACGCACGCGCTTCGAGGAAGTAGCGTCCCGCCGACGGTGCGGTGAATTCGAGATAGGCGTTGAGATTGCCGCCGCCATCGTCGTCACGCGCGAGTTCCGCGCCTTGACCGTCGTGAATGACAAGCAGGGGATCGCCCACACCGCCTTGCGGCGCATCGTTCAAGGAAACGCGCACGGTCTGGTTCTGCGCCAGATTGATTGCGTACCAGTCGGAGTCACCGGCGGGCGCGAGCCGGCCCGGCCGGTAATCGCCATCGCTGCTGAGCGTGACATCGGTGCTCGCATCAGCCGGCACATCGCCCTGCGCCAAGCGCAGTTCGTAGTTCCCCGTGGCGTCATCACCAAAGCCGCGCGCTTCGATATAGTAGACGCCCGTTGCTGCCGGTTCGAACTCGATCGCCGAGTTGAGCCCGCCGCCGCCATCATCATCGCGCTGCAGCTCCGCGCCTTGCGCATTGTGGATCACTAGCAACGGATCGCCGAGCGCATTGTCGCCCTCCGCGCTGCGCAGCTGCACACGATAGGTCTGCCCAGCACGCAGATTGGCGCGGTACCAATCCGTGTCGCGCGCATGATCCAGCACGCCCGTGACCGGCCGGCCGGCGGTGATGCTCGAGCGCGTGCTCGCATTGTTGCCCACCGCATCCGGCGGCAGCGTGTAACGCTGGCCAGCGAGCGTGTACCCGCCGGTGCCGGATTCAGCGAGATTGCGCGCTTCGAGATAGTACGTGCCCGCAGTGGGGACCATGGTTTCGAGCTTGGAGTTCAGGCTCTCACCGTCGTCGTCGTTCGACGCGATCTCTTCGCCCTCAGCATTCACCAGCCGCAGCACGGGATCGGGAATGCCGCCCGAAGCGGCGGATTGTAGTGTGAAACGATAAAGTTGGTTGGCGCGCAGCTGCACGGCGTACCAGTCCGTGTCTCCATCGAAATCGACTTGCCCCGTCACGGGCGCGCCGAGCGCCAAACGCGCGCTCGTCTGCGCGGTCGCGGGAATGCTGTCTGTTGGCTGCGTATATTCCGCCGCGCTCAGCGTGTAGGCGCCGACGGCCTCTTCAGCAAAGCCACGCGCTTCAAGATAATAGACGCCATTCGCGGTGGGCGTGACGTCCAGGCGCGAATTCAGCGTCTCCGGCCCGTCATCATTCATGCCAATTTCGGCGCCGTTCGCATCGAGCAGCCGGAGCAGGGGGTCGAGCGCCGCTTCGCCTTCACCCGTCGCATTCAGCGTGAAGCGATAGCCTTGTCCGGCGCGCAGCTGAATTTGATACCAGTCTTTATCGCCCGGCTGTTCGACAGCGCCGGAAACCGATTGGCCAACGCTCAGCCGCCCTTCGGTCGCGTTCGTGTCGCCAACATCAGGTGCGTTTTGTGCGGATGCTGAGATCGCAGCCAAACCGAACAGCGCCGCCGAAGCGACGCCTTTGAACCACAGCCCCCGCATGCACGCCTCCTGCGCACTCCACATGCGCGCATCATTAACGATCGGTTATGTGTCGTAAAGTCCTGTCAACACACGCGAAGCAGGTGAACACGAGTTTTGCGCGAACGGGCAAGCGCAAAATGATGACAAGTGGAAAGGCCGCAGGGTTCGCACGCGATTCATCCACAGCAACCTCAGTGGCGGCTTGGCCGATTTCGCCTTTATCCGCGCCACTTTTTGAAGCGCGCGCGCAGCCGATGGTGCGCGAGAGGGCAGAGCGATTCGAGATGGCGCGCCGCCTCTGTTGCCGAAAAGCCCCATTTTTCGGGGTTTTCGGAGGGGCTCATCTCTTGCTTTCTGCGGAAAACCGCGAAAAACCCCGATTGTAAGCGCTAAATACGTGCGCTAAGGCCGCTTTGGTCATTTCCGGGAAAGCATTGGATGCGATCAAAGTGCATCCCTGTAAGGGGATTTCGTCCGTCGCCCGCCGAAACAAAAACAAATTCCAACCCAACCCATCCCACCAGACATCAGAACTTAGGAGACTAGTAACATGGCGAAAGCAGCAAAGAAGGCCGCCAAGAAGGCCGCCCCGAAGAAAGCCACGAAGAAGACCGCCGCGAAGAAGTCCGTGAAGAAGGCCGCCGCAGCCGCGCCGGTTCGTAACTTCAAGGTCACGGCGCCCGCCGGTAAGGCGATCACCGCCAGCGCGCTTCTGCAAATCATCGCGGATCAAAACGAAATCAGCCGCGCCGAAGCCAAGAAGTTCGTCGAAAGCTACATCGACATCGTCAAGGCGCACGTCATCAAGGGCGTGAAGGTGAAGCTCGGCGATCTCGGCATGGTGATGATCCGTCACCGCAAGGCCCGCATCGGCCGCAACCCGCAAACGGGTGAGCCGGTGAAGATCAAGGCGTCGAAGAAGCTGGCGTTCCGCCAGTCGGCCGCCATGAAGGCCGCGATCTAAAAGCACAAACGCGACGTCTCAGATGTTGCGGGCCGCCGGCGTTATGCGCCGGCGGCTTGCTTTTTAGCGCTCAGCAGCGGTTTTCATTGCCGTCGCACCGGCGCTCATCATTTGATCGATCGTTGCCGCCGCTTCATCCGGCAGCAGATCCGCGATCCAGACAAACCGGCTTTTGCCGCCGCCCAGATCAATCACCTGCGCCGACGCATTGTGGTGCGTGAGCCGTTCGGACGCTGCCGTGTAAGCGATGCGCCGCTGCGCATCGTCCAGCCCCACGATCGTCTCCTGCACAACCATCCCGTTGCCGAACGTGACGGTGCGTACATTGTCGTGCAGCTCGGTATTCACCACGAAGCCGGGTGCCAGCCGCGTATGCAGCGCGCCAACGTCCTTCAGCTTGTCCCAGATCGCGTCAGCGGATGCCGCGACGTCGAATTCCTTGCGAATGGTAGCCATTGTTCTGCTCCGTTCCGATAACGCAGCAGACTAGGGAAGGGCGGCGCCATTGGCTGGCCGTTTCCGGACGGCCTCATCTACTCGGTCCAGGCGCTCTTCGGCTCACGCCAATACAAGCCACCTTTGCGCGACAGCATGTTGTAGCCAATCAGCTCGCGCCGGAACGTCTCACGATCATGATGCCGCTGCTCGATCAGCGCATTCACTTCCGCTTCGCGATATTGCCGGCCTTCCTCGAACTGGCGCACAAGCCACACCAGGATAATCCGCCGCTTCTTGCGGCTCGCGGGAAACGCCTTCAGCCGCCCATCCGCCGTAAGATAATTCTGCACTACGCGATCTTCCTCGCTCGAAGGCGGCGCCAACGCTTCCTTGTTCGCCAGCGAACGCCCGAGCGCGCGCAACGCATTGTTGTCCAGCGCGTACCAATGCGTGTTGCCATCCTTGCGCAGCGAAACGAGCCCAACACCGCGCAGCATCGCCAGATGGTGCGAAGCCGTCGGCTCGCTCACGCCCACGCTCTGCGCCAGCTCCTGCACGGAATGCTCGCGCGTGCTGAGCAACCCAAGCATCCGCAGACGGCTTTCATGCGCCAGCGCCTTGAACGCTTCGAGTGGAGGAGGGGCAAGCTCAGTCATCGCACATCTCATTCGATGCGCGTCTAATTAGATGATTGTCGAATTAGAGTCCAGCGGGCGCTAGACCTTGATATCCACGCCCTCGCTCGGGGGCGCAGCCGCTTGCCCGGCGGATACCGCCACGATCGCCGCCCGCACCGTGCGGTCGCCCAGCACGAACCCCGGCTGCATTACCTCGGCGATATGGTTGGCTGGAACGTCGGACGGAATTTGCGCCACGGCCTGGTGCAGGTTCGGATCGAACTTCTCGCCCTTAGTGCCCACGCGCTTCAGTCCATGGCGCGCAAACGCATCGATCAGCGCGCGCTCCGTCAGCTCCACGCCTTCGTAGAACGTGCGCTCCGCATCATTCGCATTCGCGCGCGCTTCCGGCGTCATCGCCTCCAGCGCACGTGAGAGCGTATCGGCGATCGGCAGCAGATCGTTTGCGAACCGGTCGATCGCATAGACGCGCGCGTCATTGGCCTGCTTTTCGGCGCGCCGCCGCGTGTTCTCAGCCTCGGCCAGCGCGCGCAGCAGATCGTCCTTCGCCTTGGCGAACTCGGTCTCCAGCTGCGCGATCCGCGCTTCTGTCGCCGGATCGGCGACGCTCTCGGGTGCTACGGGCGCACCGTCGGCTTGCTCGGTCTTGTTCTCTGCTTCCTCAGCCATACTCATCCTCAACGCTCGCCGCGGCCGTCGAGCACCCGCCCGACGACACGCGCCGTATAGTCCACCACCGGGATCACGCGCGCGTAATTCAGCCGCGTCGGCCCAATCACACCCAGCGCGCCCACCACCTGACGCTCCGCGTTCATATAGGGAGCCACAATCAGGCTCGACCCCGAGAGCGAGAAGAGGGGGTTTTCCGAGCCGATAAAGATGCGCACGGCCTCGCCAGCCTTGGCGAGATCCAGCACCTGAACCAGCTCCTTGCTCTTCTCCAGATCGTCAAACAGCCGCCGCACGCGCTCTAGGTCCGCAACCGCCTGGCTGTCCTGCAACAGATTGGCGCGCCCGCGCACGATCAGCGCGCGCCCCGCCAGGGGATCCTCGCCGGACCATTCCACCAGCCCGCCTTCCACGAGGCTCGCCGCTGCCTGGTCCAGTGCCGCGCGATCCCTCAGCAGCGCTTCGCCGGCTTCCGCCCGCGCTTGCGCCAGCGTCTTCCCGCGGAAGCGCGCGTTCAGATAGTTCGTCGCTTCCACCAGCGCCGCTGGCGGCAGGCCGGGTGGCGTATTGATCAGCCGGTTCTCAACCTGGTTGTCCTCGAACACGAGGATCAGCAGCGCCTGCTGCGGTCCGATCGAGACGATCTCCGCATGCCGCACCGGCGCTTCGCGCTCCGCCGCAACAACCAGCCCCGCGCCCCCAGCCAAGCCGGAAAGCAGCTCTGAAGCCGCATTCAGCACTTCGCCGCGCCCGCGCCCAGCTTGCGCAATGCGCGCATCGATCTCGCGCTTCTCATCCTCGGCCACATCGCCAAGCTGCAGCAGGCTATCGACGAAGAAGCGCAGGCCTTGCTGCGTCGGCCGCCGCCCCGCCATCGCATGCGGCGCATCGAGCAGGCCCAGCGACGCCAAGTCCGCCATCGTGTTGCGGATCGAAGCAGGGGAGAGCGCCACGCCCCCCAGCTTGGAGAGCGTGCGCGAGCCTACCGGCTCACCGGTGGCCAGATACGCCTCCACGATCTCGCGAAAGATCTCGCGCGAGCGGGCGTCCAGGATCGAAAGGTCAGGCACGGAAGCCATTGGGCTTGTTAGGTAGCGTGCACGGGCAGGAGCGCAACCGGGCCAGCCGCCTCAGGCCCCTTTGCGGGCGGGAACCTTGGGTTCCGGCGGCGGCGCCATCTTCCGGCGCAGGAATTCATCGAATTTCGGCACCGTGAACCCGATCAGCCCGCGCTCAGGCGAATAGGCCATGCCTTTCTTGATTAGCTCATCGCGGATCGGCGCCGCGCTGCTGGTCGTCAGCCCCAGCCGCCGCGCGACGACGGACGAGTTCACCGGCTCCGGCCCAAACTCCGCAATCGCGCGCGCAAATGTCTTCTGCCGGTCCGTCAGCCGCGCGAGCCGCACATTGAAGAGGCTCTCGTCCAAAGCCGCGATCGCCAGCGCGCTGGCCTTCTTCGCAACCTCGAGTGTGATGGGGGACTTCTCCGCCGCTGCCCAGCAATGCGAGCCCCACACCTGGAGGAAGAACGGATACCGTCCCGTTTCTTGCACGACGTAGTCCAGCGCCGCGCGATCATACGAAACGCCTTCACGCTCCGCTGGCGCAGAGAGTGCCCGCCGTGCGCTTTCTTCATCGAGCGGTCCGATCGCCGGATACTCGAACAGCCGCTCTGCATAGGATTTCGCATCGCCCGCCAGCCGCGCCAGCTGCGGCAGACCCGCGCCAATCATGATCAAAGGCAATTGGCGCTGAGACACCTTGTGCAGCGCCATGATCATCGCGCCGAGATCGCCCTTATCGAGATACTGCACCTCGTCGATCAGGATCACGACCGCGCTGTTGCGCTTCTCCGCCGCTTCACCGATCGCAACGAACAGGTCAGTGAGATCAATGGAAAGATCGCCCGTCACGGACTGTTGCGAGAGCCCGAACTCGACATCGCCCAACTGCACTTTGAACGCGCTGCCAAACGCGCGCAGCAAGCCAAAAGCGTTCTGCAACTCGTGCCCGGCGCGCTTCAGCCGGTCGAGTCGCAGCAGCACGCGTTGCAGCTGTGGCGCGAGCTGCGCCGCGAGCGTCTTGTCCGGATCGATCTCGAACAGCGAAGTCTGACAGCCCTTGGATTCCGCTCGCTGCTCGAACTCGTTCAGCAGAACGGTCTTCCCCACGCCCCGAAGCCCAAGCAGCATGAGGCTCCGCGCCGCCTTGCCGTTCTTCGTTCGCTCCAGCGCCAGGTCCGCCCGGGCGATCAAATCGTCCCGGCCCGCCAGCTCCGGAGGAGGGGCCCCAGCGCCGGGGTTATAGGGGTCGTTCTGTGGGTTCATAGGAAAGTTCGGGTCAGTTAGGCCAAGCGCGCCGAACTCCTGGATAGACTCGCCCACGGCGTCCAGGGCCAAATATCCAAAAGTTAGGCAAAAGACACCAAACTTGGACTAACTTCCCTATGAACCCGCACCCGGCTAGGAGCGGCCTCCACTTTCCCAGGAGCACCTTCATGCGCCCCACCGGCCGCACCCCCGATCAGCTGCGCGACGTCACGCTCGAAGTCAGCGTGTCCCGCTACGCCGAGGGCTCCTGCCTCGCCCGCTTCGGGGAAACGCACGTCCTCTGCACTGCCAGCGTGGAGCAGGGCGTCCCCGGCTGGTTGAAGGGCAAGGGGCGCGGCTGGGTCACCGCGGAATACGGCATGCTCCCGCGCGCCACCCACACCCGCGGCCGCCGCGAAGCTGCCCAGGGCCAGCAGAGCGGCCGCACGCAGGAGATCCAGCGCCTCATCGGCCGCTCGCTGCGCTCGGTGACGGATATGAAGCTGCTTGGCGATCGCACCATCACGCTCGATTGCGACGTGCTGCAAGCCGACGGCGGCACGCGCACCGCCGCCATCACCGGCGCCTGGGTCGCGCTCTCGCGCGCCTGCGCTTACCTCGTCGAAGAAGGCGTGCTGAAGCAGAACCCCGTCACCGGCCAAGTCGCCGCGATCTCCTGCGGCGTGTTCGAAAACGCGCCCGTGCTCGATCTGGACTATGCCGAAGACAGCAACGCCGAAGTGGATTGCAACTTCGTCCTCTCCGGCGACGGCCGCATGATCGAAGTGCAAGCCACGGGCGAACAGCGTCCGTTTAGCGACGAAGAATTTGCCGAGCTCATCCGCCTCGCCAAACTCGGCTGCGGCGCGCTGTTCGAAGCCCAGCGCCGCGCGCTAGGTTAGCGCCATGCCCGTCCCGCCGCTCACCGGCAAACTCGTCATCGCCACGCACAACAAGGGCAAGGTGCGCGAAATAGCGGACCTGCTCGCGCGTTTCGATCTCGACCTCGACACCGCCGGCGATCTCGGCCTGCCGGAGCCGGAAGAGACCGAGCTCACCTTCCAAGGCAACGCGATCCTCAAGGCCGAGGCCGCGATGAAGGCATCCGGTCTGCCGTGCCTGGCCGATGATTCCGGTCTCTGCGTTGATGGCCTCAATGGCTACCCCGGCATCTATTCCGCGCGTTGGGCAGGCGAGGACAAGAACTTCAGCAACGCGATGAAGCGCGTGCAGGCAGGTCTCGCCAGCACCGATCAGACCAACCGCAACGCGCGCTTCGTCTGCGTCCTCGCGCTCGCACGGCCGGGTGATGTCACGCGCGTCTGGGAAGGCGTCGCGGAAGGCGAAGTGATCTGGCCGCCGCGCGGAGACAAAGGCTTCGGCTACGATCCCATGTTCGTGCCGAAGGGCGAGACGCGCACGTTCGGTGAAATGAGCATGGAAGAAAAACTCCCGCTCACGCACCGCTACAAAGCCTTCACCGCTCTGGTGGACGCCTTTGACGAGGCGGGCAAGTGAACGATCCCGGTTTCGGGGTTTATGTTCACTGGCCGTATTGCGGAACGATCTGCCCGTACTGCGATTTCAACGTCCACCGCGCTCGTGGCGCTGAAGCCGCACCGTTGCTCGACGCAATCGTTCGTGACGCCACCACGCAAGCCGCGCGCATCGGCCGAAGAACCGTCGACACACTCTTCCTAGGTGGCGGCACGCCCTCGCTCCTCTCCGGCGATGAGATCGCCAACCTGATGGCATCGCTGCGCAACATCTTCGCGTTCGCGCCCGGCGCGGAAATCTCGCTGGAAGCCAACCCCGAAGACGCAGCCCGCTTCGCCGAACAAGCCGCCGCCGGCATTAACCGCTTCTCCATCGGCATGCAGTCGCTCAACGACGAAGCACTCACCGCCCTCGGCCGCCGCCACAACGCCGCCGATGCGCGCGCCGCCGTGGAGGCCGCAGCCCGCACCGGCGCACGCGTCTCGCTCGATCTGATCTACGCGCGCGAAGGGCAGGGCATCGCGGATTGGTCGCGCGAACTACGCGACGCGCTTGCACTCCCCATTGAACACGTCTCGCTCTACCAGCTCACCATCGAGCAAGGCACGGCGTTCGATCGCGCCGTCGCGCGCGGCACGCTTAGGCCACCGTCGAGCGATGAAGCCGCCTCGCTCTACGAAGCAACACAAGAGATCTGCGAAGCCGCGGGCTTTCCCGCCTATGAAATCTCCAACCACGCACGCGGCGCGGCCGCGCAGTCACGGCACAATCTGCTCTATTGGCGCGGCGGCGAATGGCTCGGCCTCGGCCCAGGCGCCCACGGCCGCGTCAATCGAAGCGGCGCACGCTTTGCGACCGAAGCGCGGCGCTTGCCGGCGGACTATATCGCCGACGCGAACGCAGAAACGGAACACGCAACGGCGCTGACACCGGACGAGTGCGTACAAGAAGCGCTGCTCATGGGCTTGCGTCTCAGCGAAGGGCTGACGCGTTCGCGCCTTGCCTCGCATCCGCCCAGCGAACCGCGCATCGCCGCCTTCGTCGAGGATGGCTTCCTGACCGCAACGCCGGAACGTCTCACGCTCACGCCGCGCGGTCGCCTGTTCGCGGACCGCATCGCGGCGGAACTTGCGTCTTAGCCGGCAGGCCCGCTGAACACGCGCGGCGCAGGATCAAGCGTATTCGCCGAACCGGAGCGCACTTCCATGATCGCCAGCCCGCGCTCAAGTGAGCCGTCGGCCCGGAAGCGGAAGAGGCCGTCCGATCCGCCGAAGCCGTCACTGCGCTGAATGGCCTGCCGCGTGAAACCGTTCGGCCCGCCTTCCTTGGAGAGGAAGGCAGCAAGCGAAACCGCGTCATAGGCAAGGCTCGAAAGCCGCGTCGCATCGCGCTCGTACACATTGCGGTAGCGCGCCTCGAAATTCGTCCGCGCGCGCGGATCGGGCGCGACATACCAGCCGCCCGCAAACGTCGGCTCGCGTTCGGCCTCATCGCCCCAAACGCTGGTGCCGAGCAGACGCACTTGCCGCGGATTGAGTCCGCCGGACACAAGCGCAGGCCCAATCGCACGCAACGCGCTCCCGCTCTCCGCAATCAGCACGGCTTGCGCCGGCGTCGTCTGCAGTGCCGTCGCCAAGCGCCGCGCCGCGGATGCGGCTTCCAGATCGTTGCGCGTATAAAGCTGCGTGGCCGGGATCGTCAGCCCACGCCGCTGTGCCTCCGCGCGTAAGGCCGCCTCGACGCGGCGCCCGTATTCGTTCGAGGGCGCCAGCAGCGCGATCGATCGCAAACCCTGCTGAGCCGCAAAGCTCACGATGCGGGCCACTTCGTCTTCCAGCTGGAAGCTCAGCAGATACGTGCCGTTGCCGGCGACGGAGCGGTCGGACGAAAACCCGATCACCGGGATATTGCTCGCCGACGCGATGGAAGCCGCGCCTTCAACGCCTTCGCGCGTCACTGGCCCGATAATGATGTCCGCGCCGTCGTTCACCAGCGCCCGCGCCGCCGCGGCAGCCGCGTTCCGGTCCCCGCCCGCATCGCGCGGAATCAGCAGCGTGTTCGCATCGCCCTGGTCGAAGAGCGCGAGCTCCGCTGCATTGTAGAGCGCCGCCGCGTCCTGCGGCCGCGAGGAGAAGGGCAGCAGCAGGCCAACCCGCGTGATCGTGCGCCCAGCCATGAAGGGCGGCGTCACGCCGTCGCGAGTCGTAACGGTGGTGCCGGGGGTGGCCGGCCGCGCGACCGGGCCGGTTTGGGGCGCGGTGGCGCAGGCGGTCAGGGCCGCAGCCAAAGAGATCACACCAAGCGGCCCAAGACTTGGCGCGCGACGCGCCGCCTGGGACAATGTACGCGACGCCATGAGCAGCCCTTCGCTCCCTCCGGAAGACGCGCCAGACCCTAGGGAGACGCGCCCCACCAGTCCATCGCTCGATCCAGGCCTTTATGTGGTGTCGACCCCGATAGGAAATCTGCGCGACATCACGCTACGTGCACTCGATGTCCTGGGCGGCGTGGCCCGTGTCTATGCGGAAGACACGCGCGTCGCCCGCAAGCTGCTGGACGCACACGGCCTGACGCCAAGGCTCAGCTCGTACCACGACCACAGCCCGGACTCCGTGCGCGCCGAGATCCTCGCCGCACTCACGGCGGGGGAGGCGATCGCGCTGATGTCGGACGCCGGCACGCCGCTCGTTTCGGATCCGGGCTACAAACTCGCGCGCGCAGCGGTGGAAGCCGGCCATCGCGTCATTCCCATACCCGGCGCTTCCGCCGCACTCGCTGCGCTCGTCGCATCGGGTCTGCCGCCCGATCGTTTCCTCTTCGCCGGCTTTCCGCCCGCCAAGGCCAACGCACGCCGCGCCTTCCTGCGCGAACTCGCCGAAGTGCCTTCGACGATCATCCTCTACGAAACCGGCCCGCGCCTCGCCGCGAGCCTGGCGGAGATGGCCGCCATCCTCGGTCCCCGCCCAGCCGCGATCGCACGCGAACTCACCAAGCTGTTCGAGGAAGTCCGCCGCGGCGATCTGCAGAGCCTCGCGACGGCTTATGCCGCCGAGCCCACGCCAAAAGGTGAGATCGCCATCGTCATCGATGGTCCGCTGCCGCCACCGCCAATCGAGGAAGCATCCTTAGATGCTTATCTCGCCGAGGCGCTTACTCGTGTCGGTGTGAAGGAAGCCGCCACCGAAGCCGCCCTCCGCCTCGGCGTTGCGCGCAAACAAGCCTACGCGCGCGCACTCGCGCTCAAGGAAGGCGATGCCGCCGAAGCGGAAGAAGGCGAGGCGTGAGCGAAACCGCAAAGCGCAGCCGGCGGCAGGCCGAGCAGCGCGGCCGCGGCGCCGAACTCATCGCCATGCTGTTCCTGATCGCGAAGGGCTACCGCATCCTCGGCCGCCGCCTCCGCACCGCCTTTGGCGAAGTGGACATTGCGGCGCTCAAGCGCGGCGTGCTGGTGATCGTGGAAGTGAAAGCCCGCTCAAGCCGCGCAGCCGGCATCGAAGCCCTCATGCCCACCCAGCAACAGCGCCTCGAGCGCGCGGCCCAGGCGCTCGCCGGCCGTTGGCGGCTGATGAAACTGCCCATGCGGTTTGACATCATCGTCGTCGGCGCCGGCGCTCTGCCGCATCACGTGCACGGCGCCTGGTTCGCGCGCGGCGGTTAGCGGCGGTTAAGAGCCCAGCAACCACTTCGTCGTGAATCGGTCGCAACGTTAATCGCCCCGCAATTCCTGGCTGCGATCCTGGCCGCCTAAGGTCTGGATCAGTCCGCCATGCGCTTGCGCTCCGTATTCCTCAGCGTGCTTGCCGGCACGCCGCTGCTTCAAGGCTGCGTCGCTCTCGGCGCCGTCGCCGGCGCGGGCGTTGGCGTGGTCGCCATGCAGGAGCGCACGATGGGGGAGGGGATGGATGACGCGCTCGCCTCCAACTCGATCAAGACCCGCCTCGCGGCGGTGGACCGCTCCGGCTATCGCCATGTCGACGTCGAAGTCGCCGGCGGGCGTGTCCTACTGTCCGGCTCGGTGATGGATGAAGAGCACAAGCAGACCGCCGAGCTGCTCGCGCGCTCCAGCCGCGCCATCCGCCAAGTCTACAATGAGATCCAGGTCGGCCCGCCCGAGCAATTTGCCCGCAGCGCTCAGGACGACATGATCACCGCCCAGGTGCGCACGCGTCTGGTCGCGAGCCGCAACGTCCGCGGCGTCGACGTGAACATCGAGACGCACCGCGGCACCGTCTATCTCATGGGCGTCACGCGCACGGAGGATGAAGTGCGCCGCGCCGCCGAGATCGCGAGCGTCGTGCCAGGCGTGAGCCGCGTCGTGTCGCTGATGACGGCGCGTGAAACCGCGCGCGTCGAAACCGCGCAAACCTTCGAGCCTGCGCCGCAGTACGCGCCGCCCGAACAGCAGATGGCGTCCACGCCGTACTAGGCGTAGCCAAGCCTCCTGCGGCAGCGGGGGAGCCGTCATGACATCCGATCTCTGGGCGGTGGTGGCGACGATCGGGCTGGCGATGGTCCAGCTCACGCTTCAAAGCGTGCTCACGCTCACACAACTCGGCGGCGCCTGGGTGGCCGGTCCGCGCGATGAGGCGCGAACGGTCGAAGGCGTTGCTGGCCGCTTCGTGCGCGCCCACCGCAATCTGCTTGAGATCTTCCCGCAGTTTGTGGCGGCACTGTTCGTCGTGCACGCCGCGAACGCGGTGGGCGAGCTTTCATCGATCGGCGCGTGGCTCTTCTTCGCGGCCCGCGTGGCCTACGTCCCAGCCTATGCGTGGGGGCCGATGGGCGTGCGCCCGGTGTGTTGGCTCATCGCGCAAGCCGGCATCGTGATCATCCTCTTTGACCTGATCTGAGCGACGGTTTCGGCGCGCCTTCGGGCGTCCACATGCTCCCAAACGAGCCGAAAACAGGTGCGATTCGCCTCGCTTGACCGCCCGGCCCGGCCCGCTATGGTTAATCAAGGCTTAACTAAATCGGCTTCGGTTCGATTTTAGTTGCCTTTATGTTCCCATTTTGTATAATTTTGTCCCGACGCTTGTGGATAAGCGGCTGGGGTTTGGAGCATGAGCGCATGTACGGCGACAGTGGCGTTCGTCGGGCTCGAAGCCCGTCGTGTGGACGTACAGGTGCAGCTTGCGGGCGGGACGCCTGGCATCGTGATCGTCGGCCTCGGCGACAAAGCTATAACCGAAGCCCGTGAGCGCGTTCGCGCCGCGTTTGCTTCTCTAGGGCTCGCCGTTCCGGCGGGCAGAGTCATCGTCAATCTCGCGCCCGCGGATCTCCCGAAGGAGGGCGCGCACTACGATCTTCCCATCGCACTCGCCATGATGTCCGCCATCGGTGCGCTTCCGCAGGATGCGCTCGATGGCGTTGTCGTCTTCGGCGAAGTCGGCCTCGATGGTTCGCTGGCGATGACGCCCGGCGCGCTGCCCGCTGCGATGGCTGCGAATTCGTGGGGCATGGGTTTCGTCTGCCCCGCCGCGAGCGGCGCCGAAGCGGCGTGGTCCGGCGCGGAGATACTCGCCGGCAACTCGCTTATCGCCCTCATCAATCACTTCCGCGGCGGCCCCGCGATCACGCCGCCCACGCGCGGTGATCTGATCGAAGGCGCCAGCGTGCCGGACTTGCGGGACGTGAGAGGGCAGGAGCAAGTCAAGCGAGCTTTGGAGATCGCCGCCGCCGGCGGTCACAACATCCTGCTCGTTGGCCCGCCAGGTTCGGGCAAGTCGATGCTCGCGCAACGCCTGCCGGGGCTTCTGCCGCCGCTCTCGGCGGAAGAATTGCTCGAAGTCTCGATGGTCCAATCCGTCGCCGGCTTGCTCGAACGCGGCCGCCTAACACGCACCCGCCCATTCCGCGCGCCGCATCACTCAGCATCGATGGCCGCGCTGGTTGGCGGCGGCCTGCGCGCCAAGCCTGGCGAAATCAGCCTCGCGCATCTCGGCGTGCTGTTTCTCGATGAGCTTCCCGAGTTCAGCCCCCAGGCACTCGATGCACTCCGCCAGCCGCTCGAAACCGGCCAGGTGATGATCGCGCGCGCCAATTACAAAGTGACGTACCCCGCGCGCATCCTGCTCGCCGCCGCGATGAACCCGTGCCGCTGCGGCGGTGGTCCTGGCATCGGTGGGTGCCGCCGCGGCCCACGCTGCGCCATTGAATACCAGGCGCGCCTCTCCGGCCCTCTGATCGATCGCATCGATATCCAGCTCGACGTTCCGCCCGTCACCGCCGCCGACCTCGCCTTGCCGCCCTCGCACGAAGGCACCGCCGAGGCCGCTGCGCGCGTCGGCGCCGCTCGCGCCGCGCAAGAGGCGCGTACGCCCAAGACGCTCAACTCAGCGGCGGATGTCACGGTCATCGAAAAGATCGCCGCGCCCGATGCGCCCGGCGCCGCGCTGCTCACCAAAGCCTGCGAGCAGCTCTCGCTCTCCGCGCGCGCCTATCACCGCACACTGCGCGTTGCGCGCACCATCGCCGATCTCGATGGCGCCAGCGGCGTCGCGCGCATTCACATCGCCGAAGCTCTGAGCCTCAAGCGCATCTGGGCAGGGCAGGAGAACGGTACCCCGCAGCGCGCATTAAGCGGGGGTTAATCGAGGCGCCGACATGGCTTGTCCATGACGGCGCAGTCCGCCCACGCATTCGATCCGTTCGAGGCCGCGCCCGATCCGATGGCGCTTCTTGCGGCGGACGGCAGCGTGCTTCGCGCCAACACCGCGTTTCGCGCTGCGTTCAAACACTGGGTCGGCCCGGGCCGCCCGCCCTGGGGCCGCGTACAGCCGCCCGCGTTCAAAGACGAACTCCGCCGCTTTGATGCCAGCGCCCCCGACGGCCGCCACCTGGAATGGATCGAGCGCCGCTTGCCCGATGGCGCAACGCTCGTCGCCGCACGCGAGATAACGGCGCGTGACGCCGCCGCCGAAGAAGCCGCGCGCGCTAAGACCACGCTCTTCGCCACGCTCACCCACGAACTGCGCACGCCGCTCAACGGCATTCTCGGCATGGCCGGCCTCTTGGCGGATTCGCAGCTCGACGCCTCGCAGCGCACGCACGTCGCCGCGATCCATCAGTCCGGCGAACACCTTCTCGATCTGATCACTGAGATCCTCGACTACGCACGCCTCGAAGCAGGCCGCGTCGTGCTCGAAGCGCAACCGTTCGATCCCGAAGCCACGCTCCAGTCCGTCGCCGAACTGCTCTCGCCGAAGGCGCACGCGAAGGGCCTGGAAATCACCGTGCTCATCCGCGCTGGCACGCCTACGCGGGTGATCGGAGACGACGGCCGCCTGCGCCAAATCCTGTTCAACCTAGCTGGCAACGCCGTGAAGTTCACGCAAACCGGCGGCGTAGTGCTTGAGATGATCCCCACGCCAACCGGCATGCGCCTCGCGGTGAGCGACACTGGTCCGGGCGTCGCCCCGGATATGCAGACGCGCATCTTCGAAGAATTCGCGCAGGCCGAAGGCTCTTCGCGCCAGCATGGCGGGGCAGGGCTCGGCCTCGCGATCGTAAAGCGCCTCGCGCACGCGATGGGCGGTGCAGCGGGCCTCGTCAGCCGCCCCGGCCACGGCGCGCGCTTCTGGGTCGATCTGCCGTTTGAGCGCGCGCCGGGCGGCGCGCAGCACTCACTTGCGGGTCTCACCGTCGCGGTCGCCAGCCCCTCGCGCGTGCTGACTCAGGCGCTGACGGCGAGCCTCGAAGCAATGGGTGCACGCATAGCAGCGCCCGGCGCGAAGGCGGACGCTGCCCTTGTCGATGCAACCCCGCAGCTCAGCGTCATGGAGATCGACGCGCTCAAGCTGCGCAGCCGCGCGGTGATCGCGCTCGTGCCGCAGGAAGATCGCGGCGGCATTGCACGCACGCGCGCGCTCGGCGTGGGGCACTATGTGATCAAACCCATCCGCCGCGCTTCACTGGTGCAGCGCATTCGCATCGCCCTCGGCGAGACCGGCCCGCACGGTGAGGATGAAGAGGATCGCACCGCGCCCCGCGCACTCATCGGCGCACGCGTGCTGCTGGCGGAGGACAATCCGATCAACGCACTCCTGGCGCGCACGCTGCTCTCGCGCGCCGGCTGCATCGTCGAAGTCGTGAGCGACGGCGAAGAGGCGGTGGCCGCGGTGGCACACCGTCCCTTCGATCTCGTCTTCCTCGATCTGCGCATGCCACGCCTCGACGGTTTCGGCGCCGCGCGCCGCATCCGCGCGCTCGACGGCCCCGGCAAGGACGTGCCGCTCATCGCGCTCACTGCCGAGGCGGGAGAAGAGGACCGCGCTGCCGTGCTGGCAGCGGGCATGAATGACTTTGTGACCAAGCCGATCGACGCCGTGCGCCTCGCTTCTGTAGCCGCGCGCTTTACGGGCAAGGCGAAAGCTGCTGCGGTTCACGGCTAAGTTCGTCCGCGGGGGAGCCTTTCATGACCGACACAACCGCCGCGCCCGCACCTGCCATTCCGCGCGATCAGCGCGCGATCTGGGTGATGACGGCGTTCGGCTTCGCCGCCGGGCTGCCGAACGCGCTGGTGATCGGTTCGCTCTCCGCGTGGCTTTCCAACGCGCAAGTGGAACTCACCACGATCGGGATCATTTCCTGGATCGCGCTCGCCTATGCCTTCAAGTTTCTCTGGGCGCCGCTGCTCGATTGGGGCGGGCCGCCGCTGTTGAAGACGGTGGGCCGGCGGCGGTTGTGGCTGTTCTTCACACAGGGCGTGATCACCGCGTGCCTCTTTGGCCTGTCGCAGATCGATCCGCGCACCGATATCGGGACCTTCGCGGGCCTTGCGGCGCTCGCCGCATTTTTCTCCGCAACGCAGGACATCGTGATCGATGCGTGGCGGATTGAAGTCGCCTCCGATCGCGCGCCGCTCGATTTGCTGTCGACACGCTATCAGCTCGGATACCGGATCGCGGCGTTCGCCGGCGGCGCGGTGGCGTTGCTGATGGCGGATGTTTGGCAGACCCCGACTGATCTCGCCGCCGGCTGGCCGCTGACGTTTACATTCATGGCCGCGCTCATGGGTCTTACGCTCGTCGCAAGTGCGCTGGCGCCGGAGCCGTTGCTGCGGCCGCGCGAAGCGCGTGCGCCGAACGCGGCTTACGATTTCGCCGCGGCGCGGCGGCGCGCATCGGCGCTTGTACCGGTGCTCATCGGCTGGGGCTGGGCGGCGTGCGCGATCATCGGCTTCATGATCGCCTCACTCACGTCAGCAGCGCCGCCAAGCGTTGCCGATTTCCAGAACCAGAGCGTGCCGCTCATTCTGCTTGCGACCACGGGCCTGCCGCTTGCGCTTTCGTATTGGCTCGCGCGCCAAGGCGGCGCGTTGCCGGAGGAGGAGGGTGCGCAGAGCGGGCTCTTCCGGGTGACGGATATTCTGTACGCGCGGATTTTGGGCCCGCTGGTCGATATTGCGGGGCGCTTCTGGCTTTGGGCGCTGCCGATCATCGCACTAGTGATGACGTATCGGATCGCGGACTCGATCTGGGCGCGTTCGCCAATCCGTTCTATCTCAACATTCTCGGCCACTCGAACGCCGATGTCGCGCTCGCATCCAAGATGGTGGGCGTGATCGCCACCATTGTAGGCATCGCGCTTGGCGGCCTTTCGCTGCTGCATCTTGGCCGGATGACCTCGCTCGTGCTGGGCGCCTTGATCGCGGCGCTCACCAATCTGCTGTACGCCGACCTCGCTGTCGGCGCGCCGGTGCTCAACGCGTTCTTGAGCGCAACGGGCATCGGGCCGTTGTTCGAGGCGCTTACAGGCGGCGTGCTCGCGCTGGTGAGCGGAACGGGCGCCACCGTGCTCGATGGCGTAACGCCCGGGCCCGCGCTCGCGCGGCTGAGCGCGGCTGTGTTCGCAGAGAATATCGCGGGCGGCTTTGCCGGCGCAGTCTATGTTGCCTGGCTGTCGTCGATCGTGAACAAGAAATTCGCGGCGGTGCAATACGCGCTGCTCTCCTCGCTCACGCTGCTGATCGGCGTCATCTTCCGGCCGCGCATTGGCGCTTACATCGATGCGCACGAAGCCGCGGAAGCGGGCGGGCGCGCACACGCCTTCTATGATGTGTTCGTGTTTGCGACGTGGATCGGCATGATTGCCGTCGCGCTCTGCGTGGTCGAGTGGTTCCGCCAGCGGCGCGCGGTGAGCGAACCGGCGGCTTAGGTTCCAGGCAGCGCGTTGAACGCCGCGATCGTCGCGAAGTTCACGATATCCGAAACCGCCGCGCCGAGCGGCGCGATCTGCACCGATGCTTCCATGCCGTAGAGCAGGGGCCCGATCACCGTCGCGCCGCCGAGTTCGGACAGCAGGCTCGTGGAAATCGCGGCCGAGTGCACCGCTGGCATGATCAGCACGTTCGCCGCTTCCGTGAGGCGAGAGAACGGATATTGCGCGCGCGCCCCAAGATCGAGCGCAACCTCCGGGCTCATCTCGCCTTCGTATTCGAACGTGATGTCCTCACGCCGGTCGAGCAGCGTGACGGCGTCGCGAATCTTCTCCGAGCGTTCCATCGGCGGATTGCCGAACGTGGAAGCCGAGACAAACGCAACACGTGGCGTCGCGCCGAAGAGCCGCGCGCCCGCCGCAGCCTGGATCGCAATCTGCGCCAGCTCTTCCGCGCCGGGGAACTCAGCGATGTTCGTGTCCGCGATGAAAATCATGCGCCCGCGCGAAAGCACGATCGACATGCCAATCACGCGATGCCCGCGCGTCGGATCAATCACTTTGCGCACATCGTCGAGCACCGTGGAGTAATTCCGCGTCACGCCAGACACCATGCCGTCAGCGTGCTCGCTGGCGACCATCGCGGCGGCAAACACGTTGCGATCCTGGTTCACCAGGCGCTGCGCATCGCGCTGCAACATGCCGAAGCGCTGCTGGCGCTGATACACGAGGTCGGTATAGGCCGCGTTGTTGTGCGAAACACGCGCATTGACGACGGCGAGCTTCGCATCCTCCGGCACACCGGCGACTGAGCGGTTCTGCGCCACGGTATCTTCGCGGCCCACTAGGATCGCTTCGCCGAGCCCCAGTTCCTGGAACGCATAAGCCGCGCGGATCACGCTCGGCTCCTCGCCTTCCGCGAACACGATCCGCTTCGGCTTAGCGCGCACCGCGCCCTGCACACGCTGCATCAGCGCCGCCGTGGGATCGAGCCGCTGCGCCAGCCGCTCCTTGTACGCGCGCATATCCGCGATCGGCTTACGCGCCACGCCCGTATCCATCGCCGCTTGCGCCACATACGGAGGCACAGTCGCGATCAGGCGCGGATCGAACGGGGTGGGGATGATGTAGTCGCGCCCGAACTTCAGCCGCCGGCCCTGATACGCAGCCGCCACTTCGTCAGGCACGTCTTCCTTCGCGAGCGCCGCAAGCGCACGCGCGGCCGCCACCTTCATCTCTTCATTGATCGTGCGCGCGCGCACATCGAGCGCGCCGCGGAAGATGTAGGGGAAACCGAGAACGTTGTTCACCTGGTTCGGATAGTCGGACCGGCCCGTCGCGATGATCGCGTCCTTGCGCACGTCGATAATATCTTCCGGCAGAATCTCCGGATCGGGATTGGCCATGGCGAAGATGATCGGCTTGGACGCCATCGACTTCACCATCTCCTTCGTCACCGCGCCGGCGATCGAGAGGCCGAAGAAGCAATCTGCGCCGACCATGGCTTCCGCAAGCGTCCGCGCCTTGGTGTCGACCGCGTGCGCCGCTTTGTACTGATCCATCCCGTTCGTGCGCCCGCGATAGATCACGCCCTTGCTGTCGCACATGATGACGTTCTCGGACCGCACGCCGAGCATCTTCACGAGATTGACGCAGGAAATCCCCGCCGCGCCGGCACCGTTCACAACCATGCGAAGGTCGCTCATCTTGCGGCCCGTGACTTCGCAGGCATTGAGCAGACCGGCGGCGGCGATGATCGCCGTGCCGTGCTGGTCGTCGTGGAACACCGGAATGTCGAGCGCATCGCGCAGCCGCGCTTCAATCTCGAAGCACTCCGGCGCCTTGATGTCCTCGAGATTGATACCGCCGAACGTCGGCCCGATGTTGCGCACCGTGGTGATGAGCTCTTCGGTCTCTTGCGTCGTCACTTCGATGTCGATCGAATCCACATCGGCGAAGCGCTTGAACAGGACGCTCTTGCCTTCCATCACCGGCTTGGAAGCCATCGCGCCCAGATTGCCGAGCCCGAGGATCGCGGTGCCGTTCGAGATCACGGCAACGAGATTGCCCTTCGCCGTGTAGTCGTAAGCCTTGTCCGGATCGGCCGCGATCGCCTTCACCGGCACAGCCACGCCCGGCGAGTACGCGAGCGAGAGATCGCGCTGCGTCGCCATCGGCTTGGTGGGCGTTACGGAGAGTTTTCCCGGCGGATGGCTCGAGTGGAAGTTAAGCGCTTCCTCGTCGGCAAACGTGCGTTTTTCTTCTGACATCGGGGGAGGGCGCAGGCCTTTCGCGTAAGGGGCGCCACCCTAGCCGCAGCCGGGCGCCCGTCAATGCGTCGGCTTTGCCGTTTTGGCCCTACCGGTCCAGCGCAGCAAAAGCGCGATGCCCGTTCCGCAGGCAATCACCACCGCCACCGGCCGCGCTGTGCCGTCCACGAACAGTCCAGACACCGCCGAGAGCACCGCGCCCGTCAGGAATGTCGCCGCGCCGCTCACGGCTGCAACGGCGCCGGGCCGGTGCAGGTCTTCGCCCTGCGCGGCAGCGCCCGCGTTCGGCATGACGAACGGAAACGTCCCGATCACCAGGAAGAGCGGCACGAGCACGCCATACATCCCGAACAGGCCGGAGAATGCGCCCGCCAGCAGAACAAGCGAGAAGCAGAACGCGAAGATGATCGAACGGTCCAGCACTTCGCCGGGGTGCAGGCGCGAGAGGAAGAAGCGGTTCACTTGCGAGCCGAAGATGAACACGCCCGCATTCACACCGAAATAATACCCGAAATGCTCGGCCGGAATGCCGTAGCCGTCGATCAGCAGCTGCGGTGCGTTTGACAGATAAGTGAAGAAGCTCGCACCCGCGAGCGCCCCCACGAACGTCACGCGCATCAGCGGCCCGTTGCGGAACACGGCCATGCAAGCCTGTAGCAAGGATTCCCCGCGCGAACGCTCCCGCGCCGCGTCGCTCCGCGTCTCCGGCAACTGGAAATACGCCGCCGTGAGCGCAAACAGCCCGAACGTGGCGACGATATAGAAGATCGTCCGCCAGCCGCCATGCTCCAGCACCCAGCCGCCAAGGATGGGCGCCAGGATCGGCGCAATGCCCATGATCAACATGAGCCGAGAAGTGAAACGCGCGCCCTCGCGCACATCGAACATGTCGAACACCATCGCGCGGGTTATCACCATGGCCGAAGCCGCGCCCAGCGCTTGCAGAAACCGCAGCGCAATCAGCGTCTCGATATTTGGCGCCAGCGCGCAGCCGATCGAGGCCGCCACATAAAGCGTGATGCCGATGAAGAGAGGCGTGCGACGGCCGAACTTGTCCGAAGCCGGCCCCCACACGAATTGGCCGATGGCGACGCCAATAAAGAAGGCCGAGAGCGTGAGCTGTAGCACCTCCGGCGGCGCGGCGAGCTGCCGGCCGATCATCGGGATCGCCGGCAGATACATGTCCATCGCCACCGGCATGAACGCGAACGTCGCGCCCATCACGAGGAAGAGCGGCAACGACGGCGGTTCGTGGCGAAGCGGTTCGGCGGTGGTCGTCATTGGAGCAAAAAAGCCGCTCGCCGCGCGGTCGCGCGGTAGTTGGGGCGGAAGGGAAGGAGACGGACGGTATCTAGGGCCGCGAGCCGCCAATGTCCAAGCGGCGCATGGAAGCATCGCGACTCGCGGGGCGGGGTTCTGCGCGGTAAATCTCCCGCATGGCTGATTCCGCCGCCGCACCTGATAAGCAGACGAAGGAAGCATCGCCCTTCCTCGCGCAATATCTCGCTGCGAAGGAGCAGCATCCGGATGCGCTGCTCTTCTTCCGGATGGGCGATTTCTTCGAGCTGTTCTTTGACGATGCAGTCAAAGCCGCCGAGTGCCTTGGCATCGCCCTCACGAAGCGCGGCCAGCACAAGGGCGAAGACATCCCCATGGCCGGCGTGCCGTGGCGACAGGCGGAGATGTATCTCGCCAAGCTGATCCGCGGCGGACACCGCGTCGCCGTCTGCGAGCAGATGGAAGATCCCGCGGAAGCACGGAAGCGCGGCTCCAAAGCGATCGTCCGCCGCGAGGTGGTGCGCCTCGTCACGCCAGGCACGCTGACGGAGGAGGGCCTGCTCGACGCCCGCAGCCCCAGCCGACTCGCGGCCCTCGTGCTGACCGACGATGGTGCAGCGCTCGCCTGGGCCGATATCTCCACCGGCGCATTCGAAGTGCGCCCCGTCCTGCGCGCCCGTCTGGAAGACGAACTCGCCGCCCTCCGCCCCGCCGAACTGCTCGCGGTCGAAGCTGACGTCTCGGGTCTCGCGCAAATCTGCGGCGCGGCCTTCACCTTCCGCCCGCCCGCGAAAGCCGACGCCCGCGTCGGCGCACGCCGCGCCAAGGAAGTCTTCGAAGTCGCCGCGCTCGACGCCTTCGGCGATTTCACCACCGCCGAACTCGGCGCGATCGGCCTGCTGATCGACTACGTCGAACTAACACAGGCAGGCGCAGCGCCTCGGCTTTCGCCGCCACGACGCAGCGCAGCGGATGCCTTCATGGCGATTGATCCCGCAACGCGCGCGGCGCTTGAAATCGATCGAGGCGCGCGGGGAGGGCGCGATGGCTCGCTACTCGCGGCAATCGATAGAACAGTGACTTCTGCGGGCGGCCGCTTGTTGGCGGAGCGCTTGGCGGCACCGCTGACCGATCTGAACGCAATTCGCGCCCGTCACGACGCCGTCGAGCACTTCGTCGCGAGCATCGACGTCCGCGCTCTCGTTCGCCGCGAACTGAAAGGGGCAGGGGATCTCGCGCGGGCTTCAACGCGCCTGGCGCTTGGCCGCGGCGGTCCGCGAGACCTGGCCGCGCTTTCCAGTGCCCTCAGCGCAGGTGATCGCGCAGGCGCACTCTGCCTCGGCGTCGGTGGCGATGCGCCAACCGAGGTCCGCACCGCCTGCGATGCGCTAGCGCTCTCCCAACACGGAGCACTCGCGCTCCTCGTTCAGAAGCTCGCCCGCGCGCTCGCGGAAGAACTCCCGCTCATCACCCGCGAAGGCGGCTTCATCGCGAGCGGCTGTGACGAAGCGCTCGATGAATCGCGCGCGCTGCGGGACGATAGCCGCCGCGTCATCGCCGCGCTGCAAGCGCGCTACGCCGAAGAAACCGCGATGCCGGGCCTAAAGCTCCGCCACAACGGCGTGCTCGGCTATCATATCGACGCCACGCCCAAGCAAGCCGAAGCATTTCTCGCTCCCCCGCTCAATCAGCGCTTCATCCATCGGCAAACCAACGCTAGCTCGGTGCGCTTCACGACAAACGAACTGATCGAACTCGACGCCAAGATCGCCCGCGCCGGCGAAGCCGCGCTCGCACGCGAACTAGAGATCTTCCGCGCCTTCGTCGAAGAAGCCGGCAAGTGCGAAGCGGAACTCCGCGCCGCCGCTGAAGCGATCGCAACGCTCGATGTTGCTAGCGCACTTGCGGAATGGGCGGACGAAGCCGGCGCAACGCGACCAGAGCTGGATGAAACCCACGCGCTGCTAGCCGAAGGCGCGCGCCACCCCGTGGTCGAAAACGCGCTCATCCGCCAAGGCCAACCCTTCACCGCAAACGACGCACGCCTAGACGGCGATGGCCAAGCCGGCCCACGCCTCCTGCTCGTCACCGGCCCGAACATGGCGGGCAAGAGCACATACCTCCGCCAAACCGCGCTACTCGCCATCCTCGCGCAGGCCGGCGCGTTCGTTCCCGCGAAGCGCCTGCGCCTCGGCGTCGTCGATCGTCTCTTTGCACGCGTCGGCGCGAGCGATGATCTCGCCCGCGGCCGCTCCACCTTCATGATGGAGATGATCGAGACTGCCGCGATCCTGCATCAAGCTGGGCCACGCGCGCTCGTCGTGCTCGACGAAATCGGCCGCGGCACCGCAACGTTCGATGGCCTCGCCATCGCGTGGGCGACGTCCGAGCATTTGCACGAAACCAACCGCTGCCGCGCCGTCTTCGCCACGCACTATCACGAGCTCACGGTGCTCGCCGAGCGCCTCAGCGCCTGCGCCAACGCGCATCTGCGCGCGAAGGAATGGAAGGGCGATCTCGTCTTCCTGCACGAAGTCGCGCCCGGCGCGGCCGATCGCTCCTACGGCATCCAGGTCGCCAAACTCGCCGGCGTCCCGCGCGGCGTCGTCGATCGCGCCCGCGCCGTGCTCGCGCGCCTCGAAGCAGGGAAGAGCGGGAAGGTGCTGGATGCGGGCGAGAGCATGCCGCTCTTCGCCCAAGCGCTCGAGCCGAGCGCCGCGGAAGCCGAACTCGCCGCGCTCGATCCCGACGCGATGTCCCCAAAGGAAGCGCTGGAGGCGCTCTATCGGCTTCGCACGCTGCTCAAATAGCCGCGCCGCAGCGCCGCGCTGCCCGGCGCTTCACCTCCGCCCCGTTTAGTCCTAAGCACGCGCCCAGTTTTCAGGAGCAATTCGTCCATGGCCCGCAAGAAGATCGCCCTTATCGGCTCCGGCATGATCGGCGGCACGCTCGCCCACATCTGCGCGCGCGAGGAACTAGGCGATGTGACCATGTTCGACATCGCCGAGGGCCTGCCGCAGGGCAAAGGGCTCGACATTGCCGAAGCCGCCCCGGTGTTCGGCAAGGACAGCAAGCTCAAGGGCGTGAACGGCTACGAAGGCATCGCCGGCGCCGATGTCGCGATCGTCACGGCCGGCGTGCCGCGTAAGCCCGGCATGAGCCGCGATGACCTGCTCGGCATCAATCTCAAAGTCATGAAAGCCGTCGGCGATGGCCTGAAGGCGCACGCACCGAACGCGTTCGTCATCTGCATCACCAACCCTTTGGACGCCATGGTGTGGGCGCTGCAGAAGTTCTCCGGCTTCCAGCACAACAAGGTCGTCGGCATGGCTGGTGTGCTGGATAGCGCGCGCTTCCGCTTCTTCCTCTCCGAGCGCCTCGGCGTCTCGGTGGAAGACGTGCACGCCTGGACGCTCGGCGGCCACGGCGACGACATGGTGCCGATGGTGCGCTACTCGACGGTCGGCGGCCTGCCGCTTCCGGAACTCGTGAAGCAAAGCGCGCTCACGCAGCAGGAGCTGGACGATATCGTGAAGCGCACGCGCGGCGGCGGCGGCGAAATCGTCGCCCTGCTGAAGACGGGCAGCGCCTACTACGCGCCCGCCGAAAGCGCCGTCGCGATGGCGAAGTCCTACCTGCTGGATAAAAAGCGCGTGCTCCCATGCGCCGCGCACCTCTCCGGCCAGTACGGCATCAAGGATATGTATGTCGGCGTGCCGTGCGTCCTCGGCGCCGGCGGCGTCGAAAAGATCATCGATTTCCCGATGGACGACGCCGAAAAAGCGATGTTCGCCAAGAGCGTCGAAAGCGTGCAGGGCCTGATGAAGGCCTGCAAGGACATCGACGGCAGCTTGGCCTGATTGCCGCCGTAGACTTCCGGCTACCGTCTCGCGCAAATGCGCCGAGGCGGTGAGCGGGATGATCGAGACGCAGCCATATCAAGTCGGCGCTGCGGAGGCCGACGCAACAACCTCAATTCAACGCATGCCGTTGCGGCCAAGGATTATCTTGGCGCTTACGCTCCTATTATTGTTGTTTGTGCCGTACCTGCTTGCGCTGTGGGTGCTGGATCAGTTCGTCGGTCTAACAACGCCGTACATTTTTGCGTGCTTCGGCGTGAGCCTCGCTGTCACGCTCCCACTGATGCCCTACATCCGTCGCCGCGTGACCAGCGCGACCGTGGACTGGGCCAGAAAGCGCATGGCCACCGCCTATTGGACGCAGCAGTTCAAAGCGAGCGAGCAGGGCTTTGAGATCGCGTCGTCCTTGTTCGAAACGAAAGGCAAGTGGGCCTTCGTTCAGGACATTCTGGAAACGCCGGCGCATCTCATTCTGCGTGTCGGCCCCATGAACGCCTTTGCGATTCCCAAGGCCGCGTTTGGAGACACAGCGGCCCAAGCCGCCGCGGTTACGCAAGTAAGAGCGTGGTGGGCGCCCCACAAAGCAGAGGCCTAAGCCCGCTCGTCCTTCGGACTCTCCATCACGATGTAGCTCGTAATCGTCGCCACCTGGGGCAGGGCGCCGAGCACTTCGGTGTGGAAGTGCTTGTACGCCGCAAGGTCCGGCGTCTCGACGCGCAGCAGATACTCGATCGCGCCCGTCACGTTGTGACACTCGCGCACTTCCGGCGCGCGCGTAATCGCGGCCTCGAAACCGCGCTGATCCTCTTTCGTGTGCCGCGAAAGCCCGACGCTCACATAAGCGATGAACCCGATGCCGCGCGCGATCGGATCGAGCACCGCGCGGTAGCCCGCAATCACCCCGGCGCGCTCCAACTCCTGCACGCGCCGCAGGCACGCGGAGGCCGAGAGCCCGGCGCGCTCGGCCAGATCGGTATTGCTGATCCGCCCGTCGCTCTGGAGGATTTGCAAGATTCGCTGGTTGATCGGGTCGATCTTCGTCATTTGTTGCGAAGATTGTCCCTGACGGACAAAGAACGCAAGGAAATGCACGCGCCCGGCGCGTATTGTTGCGCCCCATGACGCCCGAGCTGATCTCCGCCTTCGCCCTGTTCGCGCTGATCTCCTCGATCACGCCCGGCCCGAACAATCTGATGCTGATGGCATCGGGCACCAACTTTGGCTTCGCGCGCTCCATCCCGCACGCGCTGGGCGTCACCGCCGGTTTCATCCTGATGGTGCTGCTCGTCGGCCTCGGCCTCGCGCAGATCTTCGCGGCGTACCCGGTCGTGCACGACGTGCTGAAGGTGCTCTGCGCGCTCTACCTGATCTATCTCGCCTGGAAGATCGCGACGTCCGCGCCGCCGAAAGAAGGGGAGGCGCGCGGTGAGCCGATGACGTTCGTGCAAGCCGCGCTCTTCCAATGGGTGAACCCCAAAGCGTGGACGATGGCGCTAACCGCCGTGAGCACCTACGCGCCCGAGCACGCGCCGTTCCAAACCCTCGCGCTGATCGCGATCCTGTTCGGCATCATCAACCTGCCCAGCACAAGCGTGTGGACGCTGATGGGCGTCCAACTCCGCCGTCTCCTGCAAAACCCGCGCGCGCTGCGCGTGTTCAATGTGGGCGCGGCGTTGGCGTTGGTGGCGAGCTTGGTGCCGGCGTTTGTGAGCACGCATGCGTAGGCAGGGCGTCGGCCTTTCTTTGATTGCCTTCGAGATCAGATGTGCTTCACTACGTGTCGGTAGGGGGCTGCGCCATGGCGCCGTTCGCATGGGCATCGCAAGCGGCAGATCGGTTCGATCCGTCTGTTTTGATGGACCGCCTAGTCTATCTTTTGCCGACGCCAGTCCGCGGCTGGGCTGGTGAAGCAGTACTTATCACCGCCAGTGGCGTCGCGCTAATCCTCACGCTCTCCGCCCTGGTACAGGCTTCGCGCATCTTGTTTCCCCGCCGCAAAGCTTTCCTGAAGTCATACGAAGAGGACATCACACAGCGGGAAGGCGTGCGCGAAATCCTCGACCTACTGGAGAACGGCGCGATAAGCGCCGAGCAGGCAATCGCCCTGTCTGACAGCATCGCAAAACTACTTAGCCCCACCTGGTCGGCATTTGCGATGTCTGAGAGAAAATCTTTGCGTCACATTCCAATCTATCCGGCCTTCTTATTGCCAGATGTTGAAGCAGATGTGACTGCAGCGATTGAGCAAGGTGTCGTCGCTCTATCTAGGTCAAAGAACAAAGCTGATCGCCGAATAGTCGCGGCTTTGGCGAGGAAAGACATCGATACCGCGGTGCTAACGGGCCAGCGACAACTGTCCCATTGGGATGATCTGAGGACGTCGCGGGAGCGGCTAACGGCAGCGCTATCGATTAGGTTCACAAAGACAATTAGCTTCAATGTCGTGCGGCGTCTGGCGGAAACAACGAAGGAGGCGTGGCTCCTAGTAGGACTTACGAAGCTCGCCCTTGAGGGGGCCGCTACCGGCGGTCAATACGTCTTGGATGACGCGAAGGCGTGCTTAGATCGAGCCGCCGATGCGTCGAATATGAGTGCCGTTCAGTCGTGTCTCGACATGATTTATGAGCGCTCACTCTCCTTGCCTGACGGGAAGACAGAGCGAAACGTGGCAGAGATCGAGAGGCGTGCCGAGGGGATGCCAACTCGAAACCGGATGTTGCTCGCGGCGATCGCTCAGGTAAGCCAGCAAGGTCAGAAAAAGGGAAAGGACCTTGGCGCGTTTTCGAAGGCCCAGTCATACATTGACCGTGGAGAGCTACTTCCGCACGACAAGAGCAACGCTCCCGGCGAACCTGGCGCACTGTCGTTCTACCGGCTTCCAATTGGAATTGCGCTCGCCGTAATCGAGCACGATGCGGGTCGTATTGATTCGGCAAAAGAAATTGCGACGGAAATGATCAAGTACTCGGACCAGACATGGAAGACAGAGCACCTGACGGAACTTCGCGACAAGGGGCGCATAAGGCCCGAGGAGCAAGACAAGCGCGCCAAGCGACGAGAGAGCTAGAACCGCTACGCGCGTAAGCACGACTTCTTGAACGAAGCCGGAGACGCATGTCGTTCAAGCTGACGCGCTCATCGCTGAGGCGCATGCCCGCTCCCGGCGAATTTCAGCCATCACGCTTCGGCGCTAGGGGTGGGTGGCCATTAGAACTTCGCGCCCGTCGCCTTGCACAAAAACCCCATGATCGGCTCCGCGTCGGCATAAGCCTTCGCCACCGTCTTCACGAACCCCGGCTTGCCCGCATCGGCCGGATTGCTTTCCTGCATCACGAAAAAGCTCTTGCGCCGGATGTCTTCGATCAACGGATGATCGGGATCGTAGCCGCGCGGCGCTTTCGTCAGCGTGTGCCCTTCATGTGCTGAGAGCCCGCCAAACGCGCGCTTGATGCTCGCCGCATCGCGCGCCTTCTTCCACTCCGCCGGCTTGTCGACGATCCGGTCCCGGATCATCGCGAGCACCGGCGGCTCGGGCATATACATCCCGCAGCCGAAGCTCACCTCTTTGGCGCTGAGCTCGATGTAGTAGCCCGGCGCATGCACATCCTTGGCGTTCTCATGCCGGAAGTGCGCGCTCGCGTGCGTCTTGTACGGCGTCTTGTCCTTCGAGAACCGCGTGTCGCGATAGATTCGGAACATCGAGCCGCCATTGCCGCGCGGATCGAACCGGAAGTGCTTGGCCTCTTTGCCGAACGTCTCCCCCAGCGCGATGATGAAATCGCCGAGCTGCGCAACGACGACGGATTTGTACCGCGCCTTGTTCGCTTCGAACCACTCGCGCTCATTGTTCTTCTCCAGCTCACGGAAGAACTTGAAGAACTCGGGGGAGAAACCGCTAAACGCCATGGGCCGACTTTACGCGGCGGCTACAGCGTGTGCTAGCGTCCGCCCATGACCGGCCCGATCCTCATCACCGAACGTCTCATCCTGCGCCCGCCGAACAAGGACGACTTCGAGCCGTACGCGGCCTTCATGGCCGATCCAGAAGCCGCGCAATTCCTCGGCGGCCAATCTCCGCCGTCCGTCACCTGGCGTAATCTCGCGAGCCTGATCGGCGGCTGGGAGATCAGCGGCTTCGGTATGTTCACCTATATCGACAAGCAAACCGGCGAATGGGTCGGCCGCGGCGGGCCGTGGTCACCTGAGGGCTGGCCGGGCAAAGAGGTCGGCTGGGCCGTGTCGCCGAAATTTCAGCGCAAGGGTTTCGCGAAGGAAGCAGCGACGGCGTGCATCGATTACGCCTTCGATCATCTTGGCTGGACCGAGGTGATCCATTGTATCGACGCCAAGAACGCGCCCTCGATCGCGGTGGCCAAGAGCCTCGGCTCCTACGTACGCCGCTCAAACGTCAGCGCGCCCGCGCCAATCGTGGCGACATGGGATCTCTATGGCCAGACCCGCGAAGAGTGGCGCGCGCGCAAGCAGCGCTGAGCTTGCGCCGCAGCAAAGCAATCGCCACGCTTCACGCATGGCGGATGTTCAACTCGAGACGGAGCGGCTGATTTTGCGTCAGTGGCGCGAGAGCGATCTCGACGCGTTTCACGCCATGATGTCTCACGTCGACGTTGTGCGCTTTCTCACGCTGGACCGCCGTCCGCTCGATCGCGTCTCCGCCTGGCGTCAGATGGCGCTGTTCGCCGGCCACTGGTCGCTGAAAGGCTACGGCCTCTTCGTGTGCGAACTCAAAGAAACAGGCGCATTCATCGGCCGCGTCGGCTGCTGGGAGCCGGAAGGCTGGCCGGGCTTTGAACTCGGCTGGGGTCTCTCACGCCCGCACTGGGGCAAGGGCTACGCGTACGAAGCCTCGCGCGCCGCCGGCGATTGGGCGTTCGCTACCTTCGCGCTCCCACGCCTCGTGAGCCTCATCCACGTCGACAACAAGCCGTCGCAAAAACTGGCGAAGCGCTTGGGTATGTCGGCAGGCGCAACCACGCTGCACGCCGGCATGCCGCACGTGTTGTGGAACGTGACGAAGGAGAACTGGAGCGCGGCTAGATCGCCGTGAACATCGACAGCTTGTGGAACGGATCGCCGTCCTTCATCTGCGCGTAGACCGGGTTCAGCGCCGCATCGTTCCCAGCCTGCGCCCCGCGCGTGTCGCGCACGCGCCCGTCATACACAACGTCCGGCCCCATAAACCGCAGCGAAGCCGTGCGCCGCCGCAGACCAGGCGATGTCCCACCGCCGCCATGCAGAATGCCGAGATGGAAGACGATGATGTCGCCGGGCGTCAGATCCCACGACACGATGTCGAAGTCGCCGCGGTTCGCTTGAATGTCCGGCAGGCGGGGCAGGGGCGATTGCTTGTAGAGCGGATCGGTGTCGTCGTTCGCGGAGAACGATGAGCCGTTATAGAGCGTGCCCTTGTGCGAGCCGCGCACGAACTCGAGACAGTGCTCCTTCGGCAGCGGATCGAGCGTGATCCAGCACGCGATCAGCTGCTGGCCGCGCATGCGCAGATAGGACGTGTCCTGGTGCCACGGCGTGCGGCGCGCATTGCCGCCTTCCTTCCAGAACAGCTGCTCACCCATGTACCACATGCTGTCTTCGCCGGACCAAAGCGCGCCGACCATGGAATCGAGCCCGATCTCCTTCACGAGCGGGCGATAGTTCTGTCCCGTATCCTCGAAGAACTTCGCTTCTTCGTTCGGATAGAAATTGACCGCGTTGGGGCTCGGATGGGCGAGGCTGTGATCCACCGCACGCTCCACCGCGGCGAGCGCGCCCGCATCGAGCGCGCCACCGAGCCGGACCACGCCATCTTCCGCAAGCGTGCGTCCAGCGGCGGCCCAATCGCGCGCCGGCAAAGCTGAGAGCGGCAAACGGGCGGCCTGTTGCGCGACGGCGGTCATGCGTTCCTCCAACGCTTTTGTAATTGCGATTACCGTCTCAGACTTTGGAGGAGCCGAAAAGCCTATTTCTCCTTCGGCGGCGGCCGGCGAGAAATGACGACAGCGAGCAAGCTGACATAAGCGGCCCAGGCGGACGCAGCCGCGCCCAGCAGGCCAAGAAGGCTGGAAACATGATCCATCGCGATCTCCGTGCGAGGGATGTTGGGTTTGTTGGCGGTGAGCGCGCACGAGCGCGCGTCTGAACACTAGGTGTCCACCTCGATCTCTCCGATTGTTCGGTTGTCGGTTCGGCCCAGCGGCCTCGCTTAGGCTCTTTACGTAGCGTAAACTTGAAGCTGTGGCGAGCAAAAAGTGCGTTTGAACTGAGGTTCTTAGGGCTACCGGCACCGCCTACCGCTAAAGCCAACCCGCCTCGCGCAGCGCCTTCAAATTTCCCCGGCTCACCGGCGCGTCCGCGCCGTCGTGAAGCTGCAGCCAGACCTTCCCATCCGCGCGCTTCACGTCCGCGACGCCGTTGCGCGCCACCCACCACGAACGATGCGTCTGCGCGCCCTCGAGCCCGTCGAGCTCGGTGATCGCATCGCCCAGCCTCATGAGCACCAGGTCCTGCCCCTTCGAGGTGTGCAGCCGCAGATAATGATCCTCCGCCTCCACCGCATAGAGCGCCGCGCCGCGCAGCTTCGCGGGGAAGCGCTCCAGAAAGCGCGGTGGGGTAGGGCCGGCTTCCGTCCGCCGCGTGCGCGCTTGGCCGACCAGCATGAAGAGCGCGCTCATCACCACCGAGACGCCCAGCACCATCCAGAACAGCGACAGGAGGCCGGACGGCCGGAGATACGCGCCCAGCATTGCCCCGGTCGCCACCCAGATCGCGCCCGTCGCGACCACGGCGACGGAGAACGCAATAACGCTTGTGCGCACCCACGGCTGAACATCGCCGAGATAGGCGCCCGTCAGCCGCGCGCTGGCCTGGCCGATCAACGAGCCCAGCATCATGGCCGGGATCCAGTACGCGAGACGGAGCAGCGTCGGGGCCGCGTCCGTGCCGAACGCCCCGACGAACGCCAGGAACACACCCCCCGCAGTGGCGATGCCGAAATACAGCGCCCACGAGCGCCAGGCCTCGCCCGCACTTCGCGCTTCGCCAAATGCGCCGCGCCCCAGTTCACGCACGAGATCGAACTTCTCACGCATGAGCGCGTGCGGCTCCGCCATCTGCCTGAGACAGCCATTGGCCATCGCTCAAGGAGATGTCCAGTGACCCAATCCGCTTCCGCCGCCACGTCGCGCACCCGCCGCTACGCGCCAGTCCTCATCTGGCTGGCCGTGATCGCCGTGCTCGGCCTCGTGCTCGCGCCAGGGCTCCGCGCCGTTGGCGCGGAGTTCGCGGCCGGGCGCGTGCGGCCGCACTTGCCGGATGGAGCGCTCTGGTTCTCGCAGAGCATCGCCATTCAGCTGCACGTCTACGCGGCGGTGACGGCGTTCGTGATCGGCCTCGTCATGCTGGCGCGGGTGAAGGGCGATAAGTGGCACCGTGTGATCGGCTGGGCCTGGGTCGTGGCCATGTTCGTCACGGCCGCCTCAAGCCTCTTCATCATGGAGCTCAACCACGGCTTCTACTCGTTCATCCACCTCATCTCCGGCTGGACGCTGATCGCACTGCCGATGGCGATCTACGCGATCCGCGTGAAGCGCAACGTGGTCTGGCATCGTCAGGTGATGGTCGGGCTGTTCATCGGCGGCATGCTGATCGCGGGTGGGCTGACGCTGCTGCCTGGCCGGCTCATGTGGCGCCTGTTCTTGGGATAGGCGCGGGGCCGCATACGTCGCCCCGCTGCACCTGCTGCGCCGCTTCGAACCGCTCGGCCGTGGGCGCGAGGCGCCGGATGAGCGCGATGCCCTTGCCCCCCGGGCTCTCGACGATCCGCGGCGCAGCGCGGCGAATGTTCGGATCAAGCTCGGCGCCGGCGCGGGTCAGCACGATGTCGATCCCGTCCGGCGCCTCGCGGTCAGACAGCGTGAAGAAGTTGTCCCCGTTAGCAGCGTAGAGCGAGAGCGAGACGTAATCGTCCCAGCCCTCCGCCGCGATCCGCAGCGGCCCGTTCGCAAGATCGAACACGCAGACCGAATATGCGAGGTCAGGGGAGGGGCGCACGATCGTGCGCGAGTCCTCGCTCACGCGCGGCGGATGCACCCAAGCGTTCGCCGCCCCCATGCGCTGCATCGCCGTGCGCATGATGAAGTCCGGCGCGAGGAAGATGACCGCCAGATGCGTCACGATTGCCACCAGCAGCGCGACGCCAATGAAGCGGCCCACGCTCATCTCGAAGCGCCAGGGCAGGAGAGGGTGACGAGTTCCGGCAGCTCCAGCGTCTCGGGATGTGAGCGCGCTTCCTGGCGCGGCTGATAAAGCCGCAGCGTTAGCGAAAAGCCGCGCCCCGCCGCGCGCGTGGATATCCAGTGCAGCGCATCGCCCCGCGCCGCGGAGAGGCGCGCAGACCAGCGGCCGGCAGCGTCCTGCGATATGTGCGTCTGATCGATCGAGAAAGCGTGCTCGCCATTGCGCGGCAGGAAATTGTCCGGCGCGTAGATGGTGACGGACCACCAGCGCGCCGGCAGCGGACCGCCGCGCACCTCATAGACGCAGCCTTCCCGCAGGGGGCGGCCATCGCTGTCGCGGTCCAGATTGAAATAGATCGTCTGTGTCGCGTTGAGCGCCAGCAGCCCCGTGCGCGCCACGATGGCGCGGGAGTAGGGATCAGCCGCCGGCGCGCCCGCCAGCGGGTTGAATGCCCATTCGCCATAGCGCCGCTGCATGAAGCGGCCGCCATGTTCCATCGTCCAGAACGCCGAGCCCGCGCCGATCAGGACGCCGAGCAGCACTGCGCCTGCCCATAACAGCACAGAGCGAATCATGCGCCCCCGCCATGATGCTTCTCAACGCGCCTCCCCAGGCGTCTTCAAGTCTAGCGAAAGCGCGTGCAGGCCGCTCGCAAATTCGCCTTTCAGCGCATCATTCACCGCGCGCTGACGATCTACGCGTGAGACGCCTTCGAATCGCGCGGAGACAAGCCGCACCGCGAAGTGCGTTTCACCCTCCGGCCGCGCGCCGGCATGGCCCTTGTGGCGAGCCGATTGATCTTCAACTGTCAGTGTCTCGGGCGCGAACGCACTTTTAAGTGCGTTTTCGATACGCTTCGCACGCGAGAGCGGTGTTTCGCTGCTTGTCAATTCCTTGTTCCCATCCTCAAGGGCGCCCATACTCAGCACCCCCATGACCGGCTCGTTCAACTACCGGCCCAAGTTCGTCGACATCCGGGTCAAAAAGCCTGCTCCGGAGGCGCCGACGCGCGCCCCGGATGATCGGGCATGCGATCATATAGGGTGTGAGTTTCCGGGCGAACACCGCGCGCCCAAAGCGCCGAACCGCCCACGCGAGCACTGGTATTTCTGCCGGGCCCACGCCGCTGAGTACAATCGCAACTGGAACTACTTCGACGGCATGACCGAGGACGAGTTCGTGAACTTCCAGGCCGCCGAAGCGGTCGGCCACCGCCCGATGTGGACCTTCCGCCCCGCGCGGGGCGAACGCGTCTCGGCCTCCCGCTTCTGGCGCACCGCCGGGCCGGGCGACACATTCGGGCTCTTCCGCAATAAGGACGGCAATAAGCCGGCCAGCGCCCAGGTCCGCAGCCGCAACCGCGTCCAGATTGCCGCACTCGAAGCGCTCTCGCTCCCCGATGACGCCGACGCCACCGCAATCCGCACGCGTTATGCTGAGCTGGTGAAGCGTTGGCACCCGGATTCCAACGGTGGGGACCGGAGTTCCGAGGGGCTGCTCACGAAGGCCGTCCAGGCCTATCAAACGCTGAAGCGCGCTGGTCTCGCCTAGCGTAGCGGCATCCTACCCTGCGTTCAGAAACCCCATTGGCGCGTCCGCCCGGACAGGCCATTGTGCGGCGCGATACAACGATAACACTCAGTTGGATTTGATGAGCGTCGAAGACATCCTCCTGGATTTAAAGCCCGATAAGCAGGTTTCCGCGCGCGAATTCGGCGTGGACAGCGACATGAAGGTGCCAGCTTTTTCCAAGCGTACGGAATATGCGCCGGACCTGGACGAAGCCTACCGCTTCGATCCGCAGACGACGCTCGCGATCCTTGCCGGCTTTGCACACAACCGCCGCGTCATGGTGCAGGGCTATCACGGCACGGGTAAGTCCACGCACATCGAGCAGGTGGCTGCGCGCCTCAACTGGCCGCTCTTCCGCATCAATCTCGACGCGCACGTCAGCCGGATCGATCTCGTCGGCAAGGACGCGATCGTTCTGAAGGACGGCAAGCAGATCACCGAGTTCCGGGAAGGCATGCTGCCCTGGGCGCTGCAGCGCCCGATCGCCGTGACGTTCGACGAATACGACGCCGGCCGGCCGGACGTTATGTTCGTGATCCAGCGCGTGCTGGAAAGCAGCGGCAAGCTCACGCTGCTCGATCAGAACCGCGTCATCACGCCGAACAAGTATTTCCGCCTGTTCTCAACGACCAACACGATCGGTCTTGGCGATACGACGGGCCTCTATCACGGCACCCAGCAGATCAACCAAGGCCAGATGGACCGCTGGTCGATCGTGACGACGCTGAACTATCTCGATCACGACGCCGAAGCCGCGATCGTGCTGGCCAAGGCACCGCACTACAACAACGCCGAAGGCAAGCGCACGATCATGTCCATGGTCCGCGTGGCGGACATGACACGCAACGCGTTCATGAACGGGGACATCTCCACCGTCATGAGCCCGCGGACCGTGATCACCTGGGCCGAGAATGCCGAGATTTTCAAAGACCTCGGCCTCGCATTCCGGATGACGTTCCTGAACAAGTGCGACGAACTCGAGCGCCCGACGGTGGCCGAGTTCTACCAGCGCGCCTTCGGCTCCGATCTACCGGAAGCCGCAACACGCGTTCGGGTCGACTGAGAGACAAGCGAGAGCGCCGGTCCACCGGCGCTCTCAGCATCTCCTACCGCGCGCTATAGCGCTGTGGACCGTCCTCCAGCGCCTCGCGCAGATACGCAGTCCGCGCTTCGGTTTGCTCCGTCAGGCACTGGAAGTTCGCAGCTTCGCGGTCGCGCCGGAACTGCTGCACCTCGTACCGGCAATCGGCGTCCCGCAGCGGGATCCACGCGCGCTGCGCGTTACGCAACGCGATTTCCTGGCTGTACCAGCCCGCTCCACGCCGCGCCTCACGGTCCGAGCGCCGCGCATCCGCAATCGCGCGCTCATACGCGCGGTTCAAGGCAGCGTCGGCGCGGCGCAGCTCAGCGCGCTCCTGGGTGATGCTGCCGAGACGATCGCTGCGTTCGACGCGATCATTGTCGCGGTCTCTGTATTGCGCGGCGGCGGGTAGGGCGCCGCCGATCAGAAGTAGGCCGGCGAGTGCGACGGCGAGTGTTTTTCGCATGGTTTCCGCTCCATCAATTTCCCTGCACGGAAATCGCCTGAAGCGCGAAGCAGTTCCGGCCGCCGCTGTTCGTGACGCGCGCGCCATACTCGCTCTTCGAAGATAAGTGTTGCGAGCGCTACGCTGTGAGCTAGCTTAGGCGCATGGGGAGAGGCCACAGAATGCCTCCCACTACCTGGAGGAACACATGGCGACAGCACAAACCAACGGCGCGAAGCCGGATTACATTGGTCTCTTGAACACCATCTCGCTCGCGGAAAGCGCGGCGGGCGTTTACCTCGAAGCGTGGGCCAACTCCACGCAGGATGAAGAGCTTGCGAACGCGCTGCGTCTCGTGGCGCTGCGTGAATCCCAACACGGCGATGCGTTCTGCCGCCGCCTGTCGGAACTCGGCTTCCCGCTGCAACAGAAAGCCGATCCGGAAGCTGGCGCGCGCGTTGCGAAATACGCGAACCCGAAAATCTCCGATTGCGAGAAGATCGGCCCGGAACGCGCTCCCGAAGCAAACGCGCGCGATCCCTTCGCCGAGATCGAGCAAGCGATCACGGACGGCAAGTACGATCCGATGACCGCCAACATGATGAAGTGGTACATCACGGAAGAGCGTGACAGCGGCCGCCGTCTGAAGCCGCACTACGATCGCATCCGCGCCGCGATGGCTGCTTCGCAACCGGCCATGGCGAACGGCAAGGCGAACGGCGCCGCCGCCTCGATGGGCCCGGGCGATGATGCGCAAGCGATCATGGCCTGCATGACGGACGGCTTCTCGCGTCTCGAGAAGTCGATCGAAAAACTTGCGCGCGCCCTCAAGTAGGCGGCCTCGCGCCAAAAATAAAAGCGGGAAGGCTGCAGCGCAGCCTGCCCGCGTTACACAACGGAGGAAAATCATGGCTGAAACCGACACGATGAAGCCGGACTATGTCGGCGTGTTGAACGCCATCTCGCTCGGCGAGAGCGCGGCGGGCGTTTATCTTGAAGCATGGGCGAACGCGACGCCGGATGCCGAACTCGCCGAAACACTGCGCCTCGTCGCGCTGCGTGAAACGCACCATGGCGATGCGTTCTGCCGCCGCCTGTCCGAACTCGGCTACCCGCTGCAGCAGAAGGCCGATCCCGAAGCCGGCGCGCGCGTTGCGAAATACGCAAACCCGAACATCTCGGATTGCGAGAAGATCGGTCCCGAGCGTCCCAGCGACGGCAAGGACATCTTCGCGGAAGCGGAGAAGGCGATCGACGATGGCAAGTACGATCCGATGACGGCAAACATGATGCGCTGGTACATCGCCGAAGAGCGTGACAGCGGCCGCCGCCTGAAGAAGCAGTACGACCGTATTCGCGCCCAGATGAACGCCAGCCAACCGGCGGCGATGAAGGCCAACGGCTCTGCCGCCATGGCCGGCCCGAGCGGCGATGCGCAAGCGATCATGTCCTGCATGACGGACGGCTTCGCCCGTCTCGAAAAGTCGATCGAGAAGCTCGCCCGCGCGGTGAAGTGATCCCCGATCTCAGGGCAGTGAGACACGGAAGGGCGGGGCAGCGATGCCTCGCCCTTTCTCTTTGCGTCCATCGCATTGCTGCGCTGCGCCATGCCCGGTTGACCGCCCGCGGGCATCGCTCCACATCACAGGTTCAGCTTTTTAGCGCGCTGAACGCCGCGCCCCCTCCGCTCCGGAGCAATCATGTCCAGCTACGACCTCGTCATCATCGGGGGCGGTCCCGGCGGCTATAATTGCGCGATCCGCGCCGGCCAGCTTGGGCTCAAGACGGCCATCATCGAGAAGCGCGGCAAGCTCGGCGGCACGTGCCTGAACGTCGGGTGCATCCCGTCCAAGGCGCTGCTGCACGCATCCGATCTCTACGAGGCCGCGCGCAAGTCGTTCCCGTCGCTTGGTATCAACGTAGAAGGGCTCTCGCTCGATCTGCCGAAGATGATGGCGCAGAAGCAGGACGCCGTTGAGGGGCTCACCAAGGGCGTTGAGTTTCTTATGCGTAAACACAAGGTCGAGTACTTGAAGGGCTCGGGCCGAATACTTGGTCCCGGCCGCGTTCAGGTTTCCGGCGAAAGCGGCGCTCAGACTCTGGAAACCAAATCGATTGTGATCGCCACAGGTTCGGACGTTGCGCCGCTCCCTGGCGTGACGATCGACGAAGAACGCATCGTCTCTTCCACCGGCGCACTCGCACTCACGCGCGTGCCCGCGCGCATGATCGTCATCGGCGCCGGCGTCATCGGCCTCGAACTCGGCTCCGTATGGCGCAGGCTCGGCGCGGACGTGACCGTGGTTGAGTATCTCGACCGCATTTTGCCCACCAATGACGCCGAAATCGCGAACCAGGCGCTGCGCATCCTGAAGAAGCAGGGCATGGCGTTCGAACTCGGCCAGAAAGTCACCGGCATCGAGAAGCAAACCGCAAAACTCACGCTCTCCATGGAGCCAGCTGCCGGCGGAGAAAAACGCACGCTGGATGCGGACGTCGTTCTCGTCGCCATCGGCCGCCGCCCATTCACCACTGATTTAGGTTTGGAGAGCGTCGGCGTTGCCTTCGATCAGCGCGGCTTCATCGAAACCGAACACTTCCGTACCAGCGCGAACGGCGTCTTCGCGATCGGGGACTGCACGCACGGCCCCATGCTCGCGCACAAGGCGGAAGAAGAGGGCATCGCAGTCGCCCAGATCATCGCCGGCCAATGGGGCCACGTGAACTACGACATCATCCCGTCCGTCGTTTACACGAACCCGGAGATCGCCAGCGTCGGCAAAACTGAAGAAGAGCTGAAGGCCGCCGGCGTGAAATACAAAGTCGGTAAGTTCCCCTTCACCGCAAACTCCCGCGCTCGCACCAATCACGAGACCGACGGCCTCGTGAAAATCCTCGAAGACGAGGAAACCAAGCGCGTGATCGGCGCGCACCTCATCGGCGTCGGCGTGGGTGAGATGATCGGCGAGATCTGCGTGGCCATGGAATTCGGCGCCAGCGCGGAGGACATCGCCCGCACCTGCCATGCCCACCCCACGATGGGGGAGGCGATGCGCGAAGCTGCCAAAGGTGTGGATGGCTGGGTGATGCAGTCCTAAGCGCCAACCTTACAATCCACAGCGGAGCTGCAGTCCTAACAATCTCTAACTTAAAATCGCGGTGCGCATTCGCTTGGATCGGCCTCGCAAGAAAGCGGGGTCGACCAATGCTAGCTCTTCGCACGCAGCGTTTGACGCTGATCGCCAACGATACGGCGCTGATTGAGGCGCAACTGTCCGATCTTGCGGGCTATTTCGCGCGCATAGGCGCAGCGCCCGTGCCGCAATGGCCCGCTGAGCCCTTCGGCTCGGAAACGCTGGACTGGGTGAACGCCTCGCTCGCCGTCGATCCCGATGGCGCGGGCTGGTATGGCTGGGTGATGCTCGCCGATGCCAGGGAGGGCGCACCTCGCCGCGTTGTCGGCGCCGCAGCGCTCGTCGGCAGGCCCGATGACGAAGGCGATGTGGAGCTGGGCTTCGGCTTCCTGCCCGAATACGCCGCACAGGGCCTGGCCGCGGAGATCGTGCAGACGCTGTCTTCCTGGGCGCTGATGAACGGCGCGCGCCGCGTGATCGCTTATTTCGACGAAGCTGATGATGCGAGCGCGCATGAGCTGCGCGAGAGCGGCTTCAAGGATACGCGTGAGCCGCCTTATCCGGGCGTGGCGCGCTGGGCGCTGGCCGCTTAGCGCGTAAACGAGAAGCTAAAAAGAAAAACGCCGGGCACTCGGCCCGGCGTTCATTCCCCGCTTTGATGGCGATGGGGAGCGGCTCGCTCAAGCGCTCCCCATGCCAAACGGACTTAGCGGACGATCGGCATCGCCGGCGCAACGTGCGCCTTACGAACCTTGCGCGCCTTCGCCTTCGTCGCCTTGCGGCGAGCCGGCTTGCGGGCGGGCTTCTTCATCGTCGTCGCCTTCTTGGAAGACTTCCGGGCCTTCTTGGCCTTGCGGACGGTCTTCTTCGCGGACTTCTTGGCAACCTTACGGACCGTCTTCTTCGCAGCCTTGCGAACGGTCTTCTTGGCCTTCTTCGCGGTCTTGCGGACCGACTTACGGGCGACCTTCTTCACGCTCTTGCGAGCCGTCTTCTTCGTCGCCTTCTTCGGGGCTTTCGCCTTCTTTGCTTTCTTAGCCATCTTAGTTTCCTATCTATTACTAGTGTTGGTACTGGGTTGGTGTGGGAGCTCTCCGTCTCTCCGGCGTTGTTTTTGCGCGATATTCCTTGTCAATTGCTTTCTACATGCGCGAAGACTGTATTTTTCTGAGACGAGATTTTTGATCTCGATTTCATGCTCGCGAATGCTTCAGAACCCTTGGAAAATAAGGCGTTTTGCGCGATGCGAGGTTGCCGCGAGAGTCAAGCGCGAGGGTGCGCGGAGCGGTACGCCTGCAAAATTTTTTGCGCATCGACAGCCGCATAGGCCTGAGTCGTCGACAAAGATTCGTGCCCAAGCAGCTCTTGGATCGCACGCAAATCACCGCCGTTTGCGAGCAAATGCGTCGCGAACGAGTGCCGCAAAGCGTGCGGCGTGGCTGAATCCGGGAGCCCAAGTCGTAAACGCAGACGCTCCATCAGCGCCTGCGCCATGCGCGGTGAGTACGCGCCGCCACGCGCAGCGCGGAACAGCGGCGCGTCTTCGTGGAGCACAAACGGGACGTTCGCCGCATAGCGCGCGACCGCCTCACGCGCCGCCGGCAGCAGCGGCACGCGCCGCTCCTTGCCGCCTTTGCCGCGCACCGTGAGCGTCTCTGCGAGCGGAAGATGGCGGCCCGTCAGCGAAAGCGCTTCGGAGATCCGCAAGCCGGCTGCGTAGAGCAGCGTGACGAGCGCCGCATCGCGCGCCGCGATCCACGGCTCCGCATTCTCATCGTCCGCGCTCGCGATCAGCTGCGCGGCGGCGTCTTCGCTGACTGGACGCGGCAATAAACGCTTAAGACGCGGCCCACGCACCAGCGAAAGCCGCGGGTTCGCGATGCCTTTGCGCCGGTCGAGAAAGCGGAAGAACGAACGGATCGCCGCCAGCGCGCGCGCGATCGAGCGATCCGCCAGCGCATCCGGCCCCTCGCGCCGATGCGCGAGATAGGCGCGCAGATCGCGCGGTTCGAGTTGTTCGAGGTCCTTCGCGGCGATGTCCGCGCCCAAATGCTCCGCGAGAAAGCCGAGAAAGGCGGAGACATCGCGCTGATAGGCTTCCACCGAGCGCGGGGAAAAGCGCCGCTCATCCCGGATATGCGCGATGAAGTCGTGGAGCAGGGCGGTGGCGTCCATGCAGAGAGTGTGCTCGGCAGAGGTGAAAAACCTCCTCCCTCATTCCGGGCGCGCTGGAAGCGCGGTCCGGAATCCAGGGCAAACGATGTGCGCGTGGCGCTGGATTCCGGGTCTCACTCCGTGCGCCCGGAATGAGGGAGAGCAGGGTGACGTGGAGCCGCTGCTTCCCTGGAATCGCTGCGACTCCTACATCTCCCCACAATGAACCCGGCCCGCCGCCGCGCCCTCGAGGCACTGAAGCGCCAGCGCGCCACCGCGCCCGCGCCGCTGTTCGAGGATCCACAGGAGGCAGAGCCCGATGTCGGCATCGACCGCGTGGCGGTTCTCTTCCCGCTGCCGCTGCCAGAGCCGTTCGACTACCGCGCCTCCAGCCTGCTGAACCTCCAGCCCGGCCAGCACGTCATCGCGCCCATCGGCACGCGCCTCTGGCGCGGCGTCGTCTGGCGCGTCGAACGCAACAGCGCCGCCGCCGCGAACCTCAAGGCGATCGAAGAAGTGCTCCCCGGCGCGACGATCCCAGATATCAGCCGCACCTTCCTCGACTGGGCCGCGAAGTACCTCGTCACCTCGCCGGGCAATCTCATCGGCATGATCGCGCGCTCCCCCGAAGCGCTGCTGCCCGCGCCCACCTACGCCGTCTACCGCGCCGCCGCCGAACCGCCCCCACGCATGACCGACGCCCGCGCCCGCGTCCTGCGCGTCGCATCGGAAGAAGCGTTGCCCGGCGCCGAGCTGGCGCGCCGCGCCGAAGTCTCAAGCGGCGTCGTGCGATCGCTCATCGATAGCGGCGCGCTGGTGCGAGAAGAACGCAGCGAAGACCCGCCCTTCGATGAGCCGCAGCTGGAAGCCTGGCTCAGTGCGTTCGGAACGGGTGAGCGCGCACACGCTGAATACGAAGCAGCGGTTGAAGGCCCCGCGCTGGCCGCAGCGCTTGAAGGAGGAGGGGATCGCCTGTCGGCTGAACAGCGCGCCGCCGCCGACGCCTTGGTCGACGCCCTCAACACCGGCGGCTATTCCACCACGCTCCTCGACGGTGTCACCGGCTCCGGCAAAACGGAAGTCTATCTCGAAGCCGTCGCCGCCGCCCTCGCGCGTGATCCGGGCGCGCAAGTCCTCGTGCTCCTCCCGGAGATCGCGCTCACCCAAGCTGTGATCACGCGCTTCACCGCGCGCTTCGGCGTGGAGCCCGTTGAGTGGCACTCTGGCATCTCGCACAAAGCCCGCCGCCGTGCCTGGCGCGAGATCGCTGAGGGCCGCGCGCGTCTCATTATTGGCGCACGCTCCGCGCTATTTTTGCCTTATCCACAGCTGGCTCTGATCGTCGTCGATGAAGAGCACGATCCCTCCTATAAGCAGGACGAGGGCGTTGCGTATCATGCGCGCGACCTTGCGGTTGTCAGGGCCAAGCTCGGGGGCTGTGCCTTGGTTCTGGCAACCGCGACGCCCTCTCTCGAAACGCTGATCAACGCGCAGTCCGGCAAGTACGGCCACGTGATGCTGCGCGCGCGCCACGGCGAAGCGATCCTGCCGGATGTCGAGCTCGTCGATATGCGCCTTGAGCCGCCGGAGAAGGGCAGGTGGCTCTCCCCAAAACTCGTCCGCGCGATGGAAGAGAGCTTCATGCGCCAGGAGCAGTCGCTCCTTTATATAAACCGCCGCGGCTACGCCCCGCTCACGCTCTGCAAGGCGTGCGGTCACAAGATGCAATCGCCGGAAACCGAAAGCTGGCTGGTGGAGCACCGCTACAGCGGCCGCCTCATCTGCCACCTCACCGGCTTCTCGATGCCCAAGCCAAAGGATTGCCCCAAATGCGGCGCGCCCGATCCTTTCGTCGCCATAGGCCCGGGCGTTGAGCGCGTGGAAGAAGAAGTGCGTGAGCTCTTCCCCGAAGCCCGCGTGGAAATATTCTCTTCAGACACAGCCCCCAACGGCGAAAGCGTCCGCGAAATCGTCGGCCGCATGGAGCGCGGTGAGATCGATATCCTGATCGGCACCCAGATCGTGGCCAAGGGCCACAACTTCCCGCACCTGACACTCGTGGGTGTCGTCGATGCCGATGCCGGCCTCAAAGGCGGCGATCTCCGCGCCGGGGAGCGCACCTTCCAACTCGTCAGCCAGGTCGCCGGCCGCGCCGGCCGCGCCGAGCGCAAGGGCAGGGCGCTCATCCAAACCTATGCACCCGATGAAGAAGTGATGCGCGCCCTGGCCGCCGGCGATCGCGACGGCTTCCTCGCCGCCGAAGCCGCACAGCGCGAACTCATGGGCATGCCGCCGTACGGCCGCCTGTGCGCCGTCATCCTCTCCGCGCCGGACGAAGCCGTCGCGAATACCTCGGCAAATGCCTTGGGCGAAAAAGCGCCCAGCGCAGATGGCGTGGATGTCTGGGGCCCAGCGCCCGCGCCACTGTCCGTGATCCGCGGCCGCCACCGCCGCCGCTTCCTGGTGCGTGCAGATCGCGGCGTTGATCTGAGCGCCTTCATGGCCGCTTGGATCAGCCGCGTGAAGCTGCCGTCCTCCGTCCGCGTTCAGGTGGATATCGATCCGTATTCGTTCCTGTGACTGCGGCCTGTGACGCCGCTGCATCAGGGTGATTTTCATTTCGCCGTCAGAGTGAATCCCCTGGCTGCGGCCGCGCCGCCGGGCGAGTTTCCCGGCGGCGCGCAGAATGCGTGAGACGGGCTCGGGCGATTGCGCCCTGCGCAGAAGGCGCAGGGGCGCTCGCCGCCCGGCTACTTTACCTGCTCTCCCGTCCGCGCCGCTTCCAGCACACGCCGCACCGCGTCCGCGATTACTTGCGGATCGTCGTACGGAATGACGTGCCCGGCATCCATCGCGACCACCATCATGTTGTTGGTCGAAAGCGTGCGCAGATGTTCCTGCGCAAGCCGCCAGGATGTTTCCGCCTCCGGCGTAGAGACGTCTTTGCCGCGACGCACGATGACGAGCGGTATTGAGCCGGCCGTGCCGTACGCGTTGGGCCGCTGGGCGCCGCGATCAATTGCGAGGTATTCGTTACGCACGGCGCGGATGATCTCCGGCGTGAACGCGAGTCCCACCTCCATCGGCGTGCCTGCTGGCAGCGGCACGACTGGCGTATTTGGTGTTGTCACCGCGAGACCTTGATCAATCTGCGCAACCATCGCGGCGCGTTCTTGCGCGGCCTGTGGCGTGAAGTTGATCGCTTCCGAACTCGAATCGGCGAGCACGAGGCCGACGACATCGCGCCGATACGTCCTTGCATAGAGACGCGCCGTCATCCCACCCATGGAGTGGCCTACAAGCACGTACGGCCCCGGCACATTCGCTTCACGCAGCAGCCGGTGCAGGTCGCGCACCATGCGCTGATGCGTGCGCGGCCGCAGATCGGGATCGCTCCACCCAAGGCCTGCACGGTCGTACACGCAGACCCGCGCGAACGGCGCGATCAGATCCTGTGCGCGGCCGTATGTGCCAGTCGCGGTGAATTGCGAGAGCCCAGCTTCGAAGACAACGCTCGGCCCACTCGTCGCCTCGCCTTTGCAGAGGATGTGCAGGCGGCGGCCACCGATATCCACGAGCTGACCAGGCGGTTCGGGGCGCACATACACCAGCGGTGTTGCAGGCGCTGTTGTGGGCGGTGTCGCCGTGCTCTGAGCGCTCGCATTGAGCTGAAGAACGGCTGTGCTCAGGGCGAGCGCGATCAATGCTGCACGCAGCATGGTTCATTCTCCGTTTAAGTAAGAGTGAGTAGGGGCGGAGGAAGCGGTTAGTTCTTGGCGAGCGCGGTGACGTCCGCGGGCGGGCGCACACGGCGCCGCGCCTTCCAGAGCCTTGCAGCCAGATCGATCAGCAGGATCAGAACCACGATCGCGAAGCCGCCGCGCGTGCCTTCATTTGCTGCTTGTCCTTGGAAGACAGGCGGGCCGTTGAGCAGCCACAGCATCACGCCAAGCCAGACCACGGTCATTGCCGTATCGAGCCGTCGCGTCAGCGGGCGCCAGCGGCCCTCGAAGAACGTCACGCCAAACACCACCGCGGTGAGCAGCCACATCGCGACAACCACGGGGCCGGCGATTGGCAAAAACGCCGGATTGAGTGCGAAGACGCGTTGCAGATGCGGCGGCAAGGCATTGTCGATCGACCAGATCGCGCCAACGACGATCGCAACACCGATCACGGCGGCGACGGCGCCAAACGCCCGGCCGGTTTGATTGATGCGGTCAGTATCGGCTGCACGCGGGCGCCAGTTGCTTGCGCTGGACGGCGGCCACGCCGTGCGTACCCAGGCCGCGATGATGGTCGCCACGATCATGAAGCCCGGCCACCACAACGCGCCAAGCCCATACGCAAAGTACCATGCCACGAACGGAATGTGTTCGCGCCCCGGCTCCGTCGGTTGCGACAGCGCGGCGGGCAGCGTGACCAGCCATTGCAGTGCAACGCCGCCAAGCGCCAGCCAGATGAACATCCGCGAGGCTTGCGGCGGAATGATCACGATGCCTGGCGGGCGGTAGCGATCCGCCACGGTTTCGGGCGCACCGAACGCACGCACAAGCTCAAGCGTCATTGCTTCATCGGCGGGGCGTCCCGCCTCATCGGCTTTGCCTTGCAGCTCCTCGCGCAGCAGCGCTTGCAGCTCGAACGCAACATCGTTGCGCTTGGCGCGCGGCAGCCGCTGCGCGACGTCGTTCACATAGGCTTCGATGATCGCGTCTGGAGTCATATCACGTCTCCTTCTTGCGTTTGGACGTGGAGCCATCGTCGGCGATCAGACCTTCAACGATGGCGGAAAGCGAATTCCAGCTGTCGATCAGGCGCGTATAGAGCGCGCGTCCGCTGGTGCTGAGCTTGTAGTAGCGGCGCGGGGGCCCATCCTCGATCCGCCACTCGCTGGTGAGAAGGCCCTGGCCCTCAAGCCGGCGGAGCAGGGGATAGAGCGTGCCTTCCTCGATCGGCATCCCGCGTGCGGCGAGTGCTTGGCGCAGCGAGTAGCCGTATTGCCAGCCGCGCAGCTGAGAGAGCGCCGCCAGCACGATCACGCCGCGCCGCAGCTCCTGCTCGAGCTTGTCGTCCTGGGGATACTGTGCCTGGGCCATTACCACACCGTGCTATGTACTGTGTGAAACTATGTAGTAGGTGGCGCATTGTCAAGCGCGATTTTCCCGGCGGCATGACGCGGGTGAGTTCACCCTTAATTTCTCGCGCCAGCGGCGAATCACCTACCCGTGAGCCGCCTATCGCGCGATCTACTTAGACGGGCGCGCAGAAGGCGCGGGGCGATTGGCGTTGCGCGGAATGCGCAGCGCTCCATGCAATCCGCGCGTCTCGACGGAGACGCGCATGCCAACGGCAAATTCGGACGCACTTACATTTACGGTCGGCGCCGGTGGCGTTGTCGATGCGGAGCTATATGGCCCCGGTGGCGCGGGCGTGCTCGCGAACGACGTGTATGGCGAGAGGCGGGGAGAGCTTGCTTTCTACGTGCCGAACGAGCTGCACTTCACTTGGGCGGCGGAGAGCATTCCCTCTGGTCTGACGTTCAGCGCCGCGACGCACGGCTTCTTGGCTTACACAGAGCTACGGCTCGTCACGTATCATTCAAGCTCGGGTCTGACGTTCTCTGAGTTCCAGAACGTTCCCGTCTACGGAAATACCACGGACCGATGGGCGCTTGCGGGGCAGTCTCTTGCATTGGCTGCGCTTGGCGCAGGGCAAACGCTGCAAGCGACCTTCTCTTATTCAATCCACGAGGGCTTTCGTGGCACGCAGGGTATAACCCCCACAAAGGGCTATTGGGACTTTGGCGAGTCCAACACAGCGTCGGTGACCGTAACGTTTGTGGGCGTCAACGACGCACCGGTCGCAACAGCGCCGATCGGCAATCAAGTTGCGCAGGCGGGTGCGGCTTTCAGCTTCGTCTTGCCGCTGAACGTCTTCGCGGATGTCGATACCGGCGACACGCTCACGCTCGGCGCCGGCGCCTTACCATCGTGGCTGAGCTACAACGCGGCCACGCGCACGCTCAGCGGCACGCCGGGAGCCAATGACGCAGCGCTGTCCAGCATCGTCGTCACCGCGACCGACAGCGGCGGCCTCAGCGCAACGAATGCGTTCCAAATCAAAGTGCTTGGGACATCGAACGGCGCCGTCCTCGATGGTGTGCTCGACGAATGGACTCAGGCGCAGCGGCTCGACACCTGGCAGACCGGTATTGTCGGCCACGAGCTCTACGGGCGGGGCGGCGGCGACAGCTTCATCATCGCAATCAAAGCTCCGATGGCCATCGGACTCAACACGACGGTCTGGATCAACACCGACGCCAACATCTTCACCGGCTACGCGATCTGGGGTTTCGCTGGCGGCGCAGAGTTCAACGTTAACTTCGACGCCAATGGAAAACCGACTCTGAACGCGAACGGCGTCGTGCTGGCCGATCTGCAATACGCCTTCTCCGCGGACCGGACGACGGTGGAGTTTGTGATCCCGAAAGCGCTGCTCGGCGGCGTGGAGGAGATCCAGACGCTCTACGACATCAACGACACGGTGTTCCTGCCCACGACCTATCTCGAGACGCAGTACAAGATCACCAACACCGCATCGGCAAATCCAGCGCCGGTCTTCACCTCGTTCGGCGGCGCCGAGAGCGCGTCCGTCTCCGTCGCGGAGAACAAGACGGCCGTGACGACGCTTCGCGCCACCGACGATGGCATCGTGAAGTATGCGATCCTGGACGGCGTGGATGCGATGAAGTTCCAGGTTGATAGCGCGGGCAAAGTCTCATTCCGCGCCGCGCCGAATTTCGAAGCGCCCGGCGATGCAAACGGCGACAACGTCTATGACGTGATCGTCGCCGCCGTCGATTCAGCGGGGCGCACCGACACCCAAACACTGCACGTGCGCGTCGCCAACGTGTCCGGTCAGATCACCGGCTCGAACAGCAGCGAAACGCTGACTGGCACGGCCGAAGAAGACACTATCTCAGGTCTCCGCGGCGATGACCGCCTGAGAGGCGAAGCCGGAAATGACACGCTCGACGGCGGCGCCGGCGTCGATCGCCTGACCGGCGGGGCAGGCGGAGACATCTTCGCGTTCGCCAGCGCGTCCGACATCGGCTCGTCGGCCTCGTCCCGCGACATCATCACGGATTTCGAGCGCGGCATCGACCGCATCGACATCAGCCGCATCGACGCGAACACATCGCTCGGCGGCGATCAGGCCTTCTCGTTAATCGCAGCTGGCGCTGCCTTCACGGGCGCTGCGCAAATCCGCATCGTGCACAGCAGCACGCAAACGCTCATCGAAGGCAATACCGGCGGCAGCCTCGCGCCGGAGTTCCGCATCGAGCTCACCGGGAACATCGACCCCGTAGCGGCGGACTTCATCCTGTAACGAAAAGGGCGGCCCGCGGGCCGCCCTCATTGCCTACGCCGTTTCCAGCAGCTTCCGCTTCTGCTTGTCGTTGAACGCCAGCAGCTGGCCCATATACGCGGCGCGCGTCTGATCGCGGCCGATGCCGTGCATTTTGTCGAACCAATCGTCCTCGCCCAGCATCTCGCCGAGCCGCGGTGCATTGCGGTGCATCATCTGCGGATCGACCTTCTTCGGCTCAAGGCTGCGCAGGATGCCGCGATTATAGTGCATGTGCAGCGTCACGCGATCGCCGGGCTCGGTGCGGTCGCCCTGCCAGTGCCAAACACCGTGCGTGAAGAACACGACCGAGCCCTTCGGCATCTCAACCGGGAAGCCCGCATTGTGCCCTTCGCCGGGGCGCGGCGGCCGGCGCATCTTGTGGCTGTCCGGCACGATCCACGTCGGCCCGCTGTCACGCGTCCAATCTTCCAGCGCCCAAACGCCCACGCCAGTAAGCGCGAACTCGGGGTAGGGCTCCGGCACATGCGCGTAGTCCGTGTGGATCGGGATCACACCAGGGCCGGGGCCTTTGCGGATCGAACTCAGCGAAGCGATCACCGCGCCGCGCCCGAGCGAAGCATCGATCAGCGTCATCAGCTGCGGGTTCTGCGCGAGCCGTTCGAACTCGACGCCGTGATACAGCATCCATTGCAGCGAAAACGCCTGGTGCGGCAGCAGCGCGCGCAGCGTCGCTTCGCGCACCTCATCCGCGAAGTCCGGATGGATCGCGTTCTCGAGGATCGCGTAGCCGTGCTCTTCCATGTGCCGGATGTGGCCATCGAGCCCAAGCCGCTCGGCGCGATGCTTGAGATCGGGATTCTCCACCGTGCGCCGGCCCATATGATCGTGCAGCGCCGACAGCAGCTCATGCACGGCCGGGCAATCGATCTTGCCCTTGAATCGGAGCGCGTCCTTGCCGAACCAATGCGCGATATCCCGCGCCATCGCCTTCGCGACATTCGGATGGGATACGCCGACATACTGCGCTGACGTTAGCGCTGCCTGGTAATCGCCCTCGATCACCATATCCGCCTCGGCATTGAAGCCGCGATTGGCGGTGACGCTCTCGCCGTCATAGCGCAGCGACCAGCACGCCATATCATCCACCAGCTTCATGTGCGGTGGCGCGTCGGTGAAGCATTCGCTGAGCGAGAAGGGGATGAGCCGGTCCTTCCGCATCGCGACTTCGCGGGTGACGAACTTGCGCGCCTCCTCGATCCAGGCGTCGGACAGGAACTCGCAATGGTGCGGCAGCGTGATCATCAAAATCCTCCCATCCGGCCGCGCGGTCTCCGTCGCATCGCCCCGATGTCCGCTTAGAATTCCCGGTATCGGGCCGCTGGGTCAAGTGAAATGTAGCGCGGGCTACGCTGCGGTGCAGGGGGCAACTTCTCCGTGACCGGCGTGGACAGGACCGCCTCCAGCCCCAACTAAAGGCCGGGCGAGCCCAACTCCGAAGGATCGATGGACAATTACGGACTGATCTCGACGCTGTGCGCGGCCCTGGTGCTCGCATTCTTGTTTGGCGCCGTGGCCCGGCGGATCGGCCTGTCCCCCATCCTCGGATATCTGCTCGCGGGCGTTGCCGTCGGCCCGTTCACGCCCGGCTTCGTGGGCGACTCCAATCTCGCGCTGCAGCTGGCGGAAGTCGGCGTCATCCTTCTGATGTTCGGCGTCGGCCTGAAGTTCTCGCTCTCCGATCTCTGGGCCGTGCGCGGGGTCGCGCTGCCCGGCGCGCTCGCGCAAATGGCCGTGGCGACCGGCCTTGGCTATCTCGTCGGCACGCTGATGGGCCTCGGCGGCGCCGAGAGCCTGATGCTCGGCTTCTCGCTCTCCGTAGCCTCCACCGTCGTGCTGTTGCGCGAACTGGAAGACCGCAAGGTGCTGAAGACGGACACCGGGCGCATCAGCGTCGGCTGGCTCGTCATTGAAGACATCGCGATCGTCCTGGTGATCGTGCTGCTGCCGATCCTGGCCTCGATGGCGAAAGGCGAGGCGACAAGCTTCGAAGCGGCCGCCGGCGCATTTGCGCTGACGCTCGGCAAGATCGCAGCGTTCGTAGCGCTGATGCTGGTCGTCGGCGCGCGCGTCTTCCCCTGGCTCATCGTGCAGATCGCGCATCTGAAATCACGCGAGCTCATGTCGCTAGGCACCATTGCGCTCGCACTCGGCGTCGCGTTCATTGCCTACTTCCTGTTCGAAGCATCCTTCGCGCTTGGCGCATTCCTTGCCGGCATGGTGCTAAACGGCACAAAATTCACGCACCGCATCGCCGAAGATAGTCAGCCCCTGCGCGATACCTTCGCCGTGCTCTTCTTCGTCTCCGTCGGCATGTTGTTCGATCCCAGCACGCTGACGCGCGTGCCGCTGGAGGTCGCCGCCGTCGTCGGCATCATCATTCTCGGCAAAGGCCTCACAGCCCTCGCCATCATGAAGCTCTTCCGTCAGCCGACAGAGACTGCCGTGCTTGTCGCTGTCGCGCTCGCGCAGATCGGTGAGTTCTCGTTCGTGCTCGCCGGCCTCGGCCGCACGCACGAGCTGCTGAGTGTGGAGACCTACAACGTCATCCTCGCCGGCGCGCTGATCTCGGTCGCGCTCAACCCATTCCTCTTCCGCCTCGCAACGCAGAAGAAGAAAGCAGCGGAAGCACCGGCCGCTTAGCCGCGCCGGAAATTCATCCGCGCACACACAATTGCAGGCCCGACGGGGAGGGCTTCATATGTGCCATCCGCGTTGGTCTCGACCTGAAACTCGTCCTTGAGCCCCGTCATCGTCACGCGCCCATCAGGCGCGGTGTAAACGCCAAGCAGGCGCGGCCCGCTCGGCGCGCAGAGCCCGCCGGCACTGGAAACGTTCTTCGCGCGGTAGAGCGTGGGCACAGCGCCGTCTGGCAGACCCATCACCTGCGCGAGCGCGCCGCCGGCGCTCTGCACCGTCACATCGTGCGGCGTATGGTTCGCTTCTTCGAACGTGAGCGTCCGCTCGCCACCAAGCCGCAGTGTGAGCGTGTTGAGCGGATCGTTGCCCCCGCCGCCACCGCTGCTCGCGATCGACATGCTGGCGCTGGCGCCGGCGATCAGCTGCGTGGGCGAGTCCGCGGGCGTGAGGTTCGTCACCGGCCCGGTTGCAGTCGCACAGGCAGTAAGCCCCAAAGCCAGGGCGAAGAGAGCAGCGCGCATCCAGTATCCTCCCGCGCCGTCCCTCTAGCGGATCGGCGCGGGAGATAGAAGCACGGATCGCCGCTAGCTTTTCTTCGCCGCGCGCCTCTTGGCCGCGCGCGCCTGCATATCGCGCGAGAAGATGTTCAGCGCCTCGATGCCGGCGGAGAACGCCATGGCCGCATAGATGTAACCCTTCTCCACATGCACTCCGAAGCCTTCGGCAATGAGCGTAGCGCCGATCATCAGCAGGAAGCCGAGCGCGAGCATCACCACCGTCGGGTGCTTGTTGATGAAGTTCGCCAGCGGTCCCGAAGCCACGAGCATCACGAACACAGCCACCAGCACCGCCACGATCATGATCGGCACATGATCCGTCATGCCCACGGCGGTGAGGATGGAGTCGACCGAAAACACCATGTCGAGCGCGATGATCTGAACGATCGCGGCGGAGAAGCCGAGCGTCACCTTGCTCGTATCGAACACATCATCCTCGACGGGATGGGGATCGACATTGTGGTGGATCTCCTTCGTCGCCTTCCACACCAGGAAGAGCCCGCCTGCGATGAGGATGAGATCGCGCCAGGAGAAGCCGTGCCCAAACGCCGTGAAGATCGGTGCCGTCAGCGTCACGATGAACGCGATCGAGCCGAGCAGGGCGAGCCGGAAGATCAGCGCCAGTGCGATCCCCAGCCGCCGCGCCCGCGCGCGCTGCGCTTCCGGCAGCTTGTTGGTGAGGATCGAGATGAACAGCAGGTTGTCGATCCCGAGGATCACCTCCATCGCGATCAGGGTGGCGAGCGCCGCCCACGCGGCCGGATCGACCAACAAAGCCTGAATATAGTCCATCACAGTCCTCGGAATCTGACGGTGCTATGTGCGGAGGCTCGCGCGCACGCCCAAGACGCCTGACGCAGACGTGATTGACCGAACCGCCGGTCCGCGCCAATCAGCCGCGCATGATGAATCTCTTCGCCGACCCCGCCTTCTGGCTGAGCCTCGTCACGCTCACCTTCCTCGAGATCGTGCTGGGGATCGACAATCTCCTGTTCGTTTCGATTGCGATAGGCAAGCTGAAGGGCAAGCAGCAGGCCGATGCCCGCCGCATCGGTGTCTGGGGCGCGATGGTGCTCCGCATCCTGATGCTGTCGGGCATCTTCTGGATCGTGCAGGCCGGTGAGGCGCCGCTCTTCCATCTGCCCGATTGGATCGCGTCGATCTTCGATCACGGCGACGCGCACGCACACGAGGAGATAGCGGCCTTCACGGTGAAGGATCTCGTGCTGTTCGGCGGCGGCCTCTTCCTGTTGTGGAAAGGCACGCAGGAGATTCACCAGACCGTCGAAGGCACCGCGCACGATGAGGCGGAAGCGAAGACGAGCTTCTCCGCCGTTCTGGTGCAGCTCGCCGTCATCAACATCGTGTTCTCGCTCGATAGCGTCATCACCGCCGTCGGCATGACCGATATTCTCGCCGTGATGATCGGCGCGGTCGTGCTGTCGACCATCGTGATGGCCGTCGCGGCCGAGCCGCTCGGCAACTTCATCGAGCGACATCCCACCACAAAGATGCTCGCGCTTGCCTTCATCCTGCTCGTAGGCGTGGCGCTCGTGGCCGACGGCCTCGGCTTCCACATCCCGCGCGGCTACCTCTACTTCGCCATCGCGTTCTCGCTCGCCGTGGAACTCCTAAACATCCGCACGCGCAGCAAGGCGGAGGACGCCGTGAAGCCGCCGCAGAACCACCCGAGCTAGGCGTGTCAGTTATGCGTGAATGTCCCGGTCCTTCGTCTCCGGCCAGAACAGCAGGCAGATCACCGCCGCGATGCCGGTGATGATCACCGGGAACCACAGCCCCGCATAGATATTCCCGGTCGTCGTTGAGATCGCGACCACCGCCGGCGGTAGCAGCCCGCCAAACCAGCCCGTGCCCACATTGTACGGCAGCGAAAGCGCCGTGTAGCGGATGCGCGTGGGGAAGAGCTCCACCAGCGCCGCCGCTTGCGGCCCATAAAGCGCTGTCGCCGCCACCACGAGCACCAGCATCACGCCTAGCGCGAGGAAGAAGTCGAACCGCGACGCGTCCGCCGCCACCGGATAGCCGGCTTGTCCAAGCGCTTCCTTGAGCCGCGTCTCGAACGCCGCGCGCATCGTCTTCGTCTCAGCGTTGGAGAGCCCAACCGCGCTCACGCTCTCCACCATGATCTGCCCGCCGATATGCACCTGTGCAGGCGCCGCGCTCGGCCCGGGCTGCGTGGTGTAGTTCACCCCCGCATTGGAGAGCGCGCTCTTGGCGATGTCGCACGAAGTGGCGAACTGACGTGCCCCGCCCGTGAGGTCGAGCTGGAAAGAGCAGTCTTTCGGATCAGCGGTGACAACGACGGGCGCCGAAGCCTGCGCCTGCTCGAGCGCCGGGTTGGCCGCGCGCGTGAGCAGGTGGTAGCCGGGAATGCACGCAATCGTGAACAGGACCATGCCGAACAGCATGATCGGCTTGCGCCCGATCTTGTCCGAGAGCCACGCGAAGAAAATGTACATCGGCGCCGAGAGGATCACGACGACGATCATGAGTTCGTTCACCGTGCGCTGCTCGACCTTCAAGATCCGCTCGATGAACACCGGCGCGTAGAAGTGCGTCGCGTACCAGGAAACGCCCTGCGCCATCATCAGGCCGAAGAGGGCGAGCAGAACGATCTTGAGGTTCTTCCACTCGAAAAAACTCTCGCGAAACGCGGCCTTAGTCGTCTTGCCTTCTTCCTTGAGCTTCTGAAACGCCGGGCTCTCTTCGAGCTGCATCCGGATCCAGACGGAAATGGCCAAAAGGCCGATCGAAACCAGGAACGGGATTCGCCAGCCCCAATCCTTGAACGCTTCCTCGCCCATCGTCGTGCGCGTGATCAGGATGACGCCGAGCGCGCCAACGAGCCCGAAGGCCGCCGCGCTTTGAATACCGGCAGTGGCCGCACCGCGATTGCCGCGTGAAGCGTGCTCAGCGACATAGATCGCTGCGCCGCCATATTCCCCGCCCAGCGCGAAGCCCTGAAGAATTCGAAGCGCAATCAAGAGGATAGGGGCTAGAATGCCAATCTGCTCGGCCTTCGGCAGCAAGCCGATGCCGAAAGTGGCCAAGCCCATCACCGAAATCGTGATGAGAAACGCGCCCTTACGGCCCGCGCTGTCGCCGATCTTGCCGAACACCAGCGCCCCGAACGGGCGCATCACCAGACCCACCGAAAAAGTGAGCAAAGAGAAGATCAAAGCCTGCGCATCCGGCAGTCCCGAAAAGAAGTGGGACGCCATGATCGTGGTGAGCGAGCCGTAGACGAAGAAATCGTACCATTCGAAGATCGTGCCGGCCGAAGAGGCCACGATCACGAGCCTCATTTTCTTGGGATCGGTGGCGGGCAAAGACTCTGCCGTTGTGTCTGTCATCCGCCCCGTATCCTCGCCCCGGCTAACGCGCCTTTTGTCGCGTGTTCACGGGCCGGTGCGCCGGTTGTCAAGTCGGAACGGCGCATGCTAATCCCCGCGCCGCGTCAGCCCCCTCCGGTTAGGGGTGCGTTGGCGTGGGCTAAATCCCTGCAAAGCTCAGATTTTTTGGTCGGGCGCGCGTACGGCGCAGGGCCCCCGCAAGAGGATGCCGCAATGGCGGACAGAACCGAAGGCGAAGCTTCCGAGGCGGCTGAACGCTATGCCTTGGCCGCCTTCGAATTGGGCATGGAAGCCAATGCTTTAGAGTCGCTGAACGAGGACTTTTCGAAGCTTTCCGCAGCGTTCAAGGAAAGCGCGGACCTGCGCGCCGCGGCGATCTCTCCGGTGATCGATCCGCAGGAAAAAACCCGCGCTCTGATCGCCATCGCTGAGAAGCTCGGCCTCTCGCAACTCGGGCGCAATCTGGTCGGCGTCGTCTCCTCAAATCGCCGCGCCCACGAGCTGCCCGCGATCGCTGGCGCCTTCCGCAAGCGCTACGCGCGCCACCGCGGCGCGGTGCGGGCTGAGATCGTCTCGGCGCATCCGCTGTCCGACGCGCAAGTGAAATCCATCACCGATGCGCTCGGCGCCAAGGTGGAAGCTGACGTGAGCGTCGATCCGAGCCTGATCGGCGGCTTCATCGTCCGTCTCGGCTCACGCCAATTCGACTCTTCTCTGAAATCCAAGCTCGCGAGCCTGTCGCTCGCGCTCAAGCAATCGGCCGCATAGGGGCAATCGCACATGGACGTCCGCGTCGCGGAAATCTCCGCCATCCTCAAGGAACAGATCAAGGACTTCGGCTCCGAAGCCGAGATCGCCGATGTTGGCCGCATTCTGTCCGTCGGCGATGGCATCGCGCGCATCTACGGCCTGGACAATGTCCAAGCCGGCGAAATGGTCGAGTTCCCGGGCGGCGTTAAGGGCATGGCCCTGAACCTCGAGCGCGACAACGTCGGCGTCGTCATCTTCGGCGAAGACAGCAAGCTCAAGGAAGGCGACACCGTTAAGCGCCTCGGCGAGATCGTCGACGTGCCGGTCGGCAAGGGCCTCCTCGGCCGCGTCGTCGATCCGCTCGGCAATCCGATCGACGGCAACGGCCCGCTCTCCAGCGTTGCCGAGCGCCGCCGCGTCGACGTGAAGGCGCCCGGCATCATTCCGCGCAAGTCGGTGCACGAGCCGGTGCAGACCGGCCTCAAGGCCATCGACACGCTGATCCCGATCGGCCGCGGCCAGCGCGAACTCATCATCGGTGACCGCCAAACCGGCAAGACCGCCGTCGGCATCGACACCATCATCAATCAGAAGGCCGTCAACGCCGGCACGGACGAGAAGGCGAAGCTCTACTGCATCTACGTCGCCATCGGCCAAAAGCGTTCGACCGTCGCGCAGATCGTGAAGACACTGACCGACGCTGGTGCGATGGACTACACCATCGTCGTCGCCGCGACGGCCTCCGATCCCGCGCCGCTCCAATTCCTCGCGCCGTTCTCGGGCTGCGCGATGGGTGAATGGTTCCGCGACAACGGCATGCACGCGCTTATCATCTATGATGACTTGTCCAAGCAGGCCGTCGCGTATCGCCAGATGTCGCTGCTGCTGCGCCGCCCGCCGGGCCGCGAGGCCTATCCGGGCGACGTGTTCTATCTCCACTCGCGTCTTCTCGAGCGCGCGGCGAAGCTGAACGAAGACAATGGCGGCGGCTCGCTCACGGCGCTGCCGGTGATCGAAACCCAAGCCAACGACGTCTCGGCTTACATTCCAACGAACGTGATCTCGATCACGGACGGCCAGATCTTCCTCGAAACCGATCTCTTCTACCAAGGCATCCGCCCGGCGGTGAACGTCGGTATCTCGGTGTCGCGCGTCGGTTCGTCCGCGCAGATCAAGGCGATGAAGACGGTGGCCGGCCCGATTAAGTCGGAGCTCGCGCAGTACCGCGAAATGGCTGCGTTCGCGAAGTTCGGTTCGGACCTCGACGCATCGACGCAAAAGATGCTGGCGCGCGGCGAGCGCCTCACCGAGCTGCTGAAGCAGCCGCAGTACAAGCCGTTCGCGGTCGAAGAGCAGGTGGCGGTGATCTACGCCGGCACGCGCGGCTATCTCGATGCGTTCCCGACGCGCTCAATCGGCGCCTTCCAGGAAGGCCTCATCGCGCTTCTGAAGGCGAAGTATCCCGCGTTCCTCGAAGGTGTGCGCACCAAGAAGGAGCTGTCCAAGGATCTTGAGGACACGCTGAAGCAAGCGCTCGACGAATTCACCAAGTCGTTCGCGGGCTAAGCGGGAAACGCGCCAATGGCCTCAGTCAAGGAAATGCGCACGCGGATCTCTGCGGTGAAATCCACCCAGAAGATCACGAAGGCGATGCAGATGGTTGCCGCGGCAAAGCTTCGCCGCGCGCAGCAAGCTGCGGAGAACGCGCGTCCGTACGCTCGCCGCATGGCGCAGGTGATCGCCTCGCTCTCTGCCGCCGTGTCGGGCGAAAGCGCGCCGCTGCTGCTGCGCGGTACGGGCGCCGATCAGAAGCATCTGCTTGTCGTGGCCACGTCCGATCGCGGGCTCGCCGGCGGCTTCAACTCCGGCGTCGTGCGCCTGGCGCGTGAGCGCATCCGCGAACTCACCGAAGCGGGCAAGGACGTGAAGCTGCTCGTAATCGGCCGCAAGGCGCGCGATCAGCTGCGCCGTCAGTTCGGTGAGCGCACCATCAGCTTCTACGAGGCCGGCACCAAGGCCGCCACGCTCGCGCAAGTGAAGCCGATCGCGGACAAGATCATTGAGACCTACGAAGCCGGTGACTTCGACGTCGTCACGTTGATCTCCAGCCAGTTCAAATCCGTCGTTACCCAAACGCCCACCGCACGCCAGCTCATCCCGGCGGTCGCGGAAGGCGGCTCGGGCCCGAACTTCAACGGCGCGATCTACGAATATGAGCCGGACGAGGAAACCATCCTCGGCGCGCTGCTGCCGCAGAACATCTCCGTGCAGCTTCTGTCCGCTCTGCTTGAGAACGCTGCCGGCTTCTACGCCGCGCAGATGCAGGCGATGGACAACGCAACGCGCAACGCTGGCGATCTGATCAACGCTCTGACAATCCAGATGAACCGGACGCGTCAGGCGCAAATCACCAAAGAACTCATCGAAATCATCTCGGGCGCTGAAGCGCTCTGATCCAGGCTAAGGAACGAGAGAAAGCTCATGGCGAGTGCAGCAACAGGCCGTCTGGTCCAAATCATCGGCGCCGTCGTCGACGTTGAGTTCGATGGCGCGCTGCCAGCGATCCTGAACGCGCTGGAGACGAAGAACACCGATCCGCGCAACGGCCAGGAAATCCGCCTAGTGCTCGAAGTGGCGCAGCACTTGGGTGAAAACACCGTGCGCGCCATCGCGATGGACTCCACCGAAGGCCTCGTGCGCGGTCAGCCCGTGACGGACACTGGCGGCCCGATCCGCATCCCGGTCGGCCCCGCCACGCTCGGCCGCATCATGAACGTCGTCGGCGAGCCGATCGATGAAGCTGGCCCGATCAGCCAAGAGAACATGGCGCCGATCCACCGCGAAGCGCCCACCTTCGCCGAGCAAACCAACTCCGCCGAAGTGCTGGTCACCGGCATCAAGGTTATCGACCTGCTGTGCCCCTATACGAAGGGCGGCAAGATCGGCCTCTTCGGCGGCGCGGGCGTCGGCAAGACGGTCACGATGCAAGAGCTGATCAACAACATCGCCAAGCTGTACGGCGGCTATTCGGTGCTCGCGGGCGTCGGTGAGCGCACGCGCGAAGGCAATGACCTCTATCACGAAATGATCGAGTCCAAGGTGAACATCGATCCGAAGACGGGCTCTGTCGATGGTTCGAAGTGCGCGCTGGTCTACGGTCAGATGAACGAACCGCCAGGCGCGCGCGCGCGCGTTGCGCTCACAGGCCTCTCGGTCGCGGAGTACTTCCGCGATGTCGAGAAGAAGGACGTGCTGCTCTTCATCGACAATATCTTCCGCTTCACGCAGGCCGGCTCGGAAGTGTCCGCGCTTCTCGGCCGTATCCCGAGCGCCGTCGGCTATCAGCCGACGCTCGCCACCGAGATGGGCAACCTGCAAGAGCGCATTACCTCGACGACGAGCGGCTCGATCACCTCGGTCCAAGCTATCTACGTCCCCGCCGACGACATGACGGACCCAGCGCCCGCAACGTCCATGGCGCACTTGGATGCCACCACCGTGCTCTCGCGCGACATCGCTGCGCTCGCGATCTTCCCGGCGGTCGATCCGCTCGACTCCACGTCGCGCATCATGGATCCGAACATCATCGGCGAAGAGCACTACGGCGTTGCGCGCCGCGTGCAGGAAGTCCTGCAGCAGTACAAGCAGCTGAAGGACATCATCGCCATTCTCGGCATGGACGAGCTTTCGGAAGACGATAAGCTCGTCGTGGCCCGCGCGCGGAAGATCCAGCGCTTCCTCGCGCAGCCGCTGCACGTCGCTGAAGCCTTCACCAACCTGCCGGGCATCGCGGTGGATCTGAAGGACACGATCCGCTCGTTCAAGGCGATCGTGGATGGCGAATACGATCACCTGCCGGAGCAAGCGTTCTACAATGTCGGCACGATCGAAGACGCTGTCGCGAAGGCCCAGGAAATGGCGGCGGAAGCGGCTTAAGGCACATGGCGGATAAGCTCACCTTCTCGCTCGTCGCGCCGGAGCGCGAGCTGTTCCACGGCGAAGTGGATCAAGTCGTCGTGCCGGGCGCGGAGGGCGAGTTCGGCGTGCTGCCAGGCCACGCGCCGGTGCTCTCGCTCGTGAAGCCCGGCGTGCTGCGCGTGATCGACGGCGCTACGACGCGCCGCATCTTCGTCAACGGCGGCTTCGCGGACGTCACGCCCGACGGCCTCACCGTGCTCGCCGAAGAAGCGCTCGATCTGGCTGACGCCGACATCGATACCGCGCAACTCGATCAGGATATCCGCGACGCCACTGAGGATGCACGCGACGCCGGCAGCGACGTCGCGCGCGCCGCCGCGCAAGCCAAGATCGCCCGCGCCGAAGCGCTCAAGGCTGCACTCGCGCAGCGCTAGCTTTACGCGCCGGTGAAGAACTCGATCAGGAAGAAGATCGTATAGGCGGTCCATACCGCCGCGAGCACGACCGCGCCGATCATCGGTAGCGCCGAGCCCGTCGCGTTGTTTTCAGTCGCCATCACATTCACTCCCGTGCCATCGTCTAACGCGGTGACGCGCTGCTTTGGTCCGCTCTCATGCCGCCAAGGAATGCGCGCTGCGTCAAGCAAGAACGATAGGGAGGGGACGACATGGCCACCGCGAGCGTGAACGGCGTCAAACTGTTCTACGAGATCGAAGGCGAGGGCCCGCCGCTCCTCTTGATCGCCGGCCTCGGCGCCAATTCGAGCGCATGGGCCACGATCAAGCCGTTGCTGGTCAGCCGCTTCACGGTGATCACGTTCGACAATCGCGGCACCGGCCGCAGCGAAGTCCCGCCGGGCCCTTACACGATCGATCAGATGGCCGACGATACCGCCGAGCTCATCCGCCACATCGGCAAAGGCCCGGTGCTGGCGGTCGGCTGGTCCCTCGGCGGCTCGGTGCTGCAGGGCCTGCTCATCCGTAACGGCGACCTCGTCAGCAAAGCCGTGCTGCTGAGCGCATTCCCCAGCTACACGGAGCTGCAGCACGGCTGGCTCGATTGCCTGCTCGCGCTCCGCAAGTCGGACGTCTCCGCCGAGGCGCAAGCCATGTTCGGCATGGCGTGGGGTTTCACCGGCAAGATGCTCGTGAACCATGCCGCGCTCGCCGCCGGTGCGCGTCTCGGCGCTGCGGCTCCAAACCCAACGAGCTACGAAGGTTTTGCCGCGCAAGCGCACGGCCTACGTCGCTACGACTCGCGCCCGCTGCTGCCCACGGTGAAGACGCCAACGCTCGTCCTCGTCGGCGCCGAAGACGTGCTGACGCCCGTGAGCCAATCGATCGAAATGTCGGAGCTGATCCCGAACGGCACGCTGCAAGTACTGCCGCGCGGCAGCCACGGCATGGCGGTGGAGTACACGCCCGAAACCGTCGCTGCGATCGTCGCGTACCTTACGGCTTAGCTCTGATTGAAGCGGTCCAGCAGCCGCCGCAGATAATCCCGCTCCGCCTCCGGCCGGTTGGGGTCCTGCGCGCGGCGGCGAATGTCATCGAGAATTTCGCGCGCCCGCACCCGGTCTGCCTGCGTCGGCACATCGGTTTCGCCGTCGCCTGAGCCAGCGCCGGCGCGCTGGCGCCCAAGCGGATCGCGCTCGCCTTGCTGGCCTGGCTCGCCTTCGCCATCGCCGCGGCGGCGCATCTCCGCCGCAAGCTCATTGGCGCCGCGCCGCAAGTTCGCAAGCGCCTCATCTTGCGCCGCCTTCGCGCCTTCGAAGTCGCCGCGCCGCAGCGCGTCTTCCGCACGGCGCATTGCGCCTTGCGCGCCGGAGAGCGCTTCGTTCGATGGCGCGCCGGCCTTGTCGGCGGATTCCTGCGCAGCGCTCAAGCTCTGGCGGATCGCATTCTGGCGAGAGGCAAGGCCCCCGCCATCCTGATCGCCTTCCTGGCCTTGCTCGCTCTGCTGCTGCGTGTCGTCATTCAGCGCGCGCTGTTCGCCCATCGCACTGGAAAGCTGGTCCATGCTCTGGCTAAGGCCCTCGTCTTCGCCCTTCTGGCCGCCTTCACCTTCCTGCGCTTGCCCGCCTTCGCTCAGGCGTACATTCAGGTTCTCCAGCAAGCCCGCCATCTGCTGCAGCAATTGCTGCGCCTCGGCGTTCCGGCCTTCCTGCGAAAGCCGCTCCACCTCGCGCATCAGCTCGTCGATGTCGCGCTGACTGAGGCTGGCTTGTTCTTCGGTATCTTCCTGAGTCTGCGGCTGCTGGCCTGAGCGCATCGCTTCCTGCACCAACGCCTGCAGATAATTGTTCGTCGCCTGGCGCAGCGCATCCATCAGCTGCTGGATGCGCTCCTGGCTTGCGCCATTCGCCAGCGCATCCGCGAGTGCGCGTTGTGCGGCTTCCAGCGCCGCGCGCGCATCGGTTGCGCCGCCATACTCCGCGCGCAACGCGGTCTGCCACAGCGTGTCGGCAGCGCGATCCGTATCCGCGATCTCGCGCGCCACATCCAATTCGCTGCGCGCTGTCCGGAAGCCGAGGAAGACGGCGCGGTCACGGAAGTATCCATCTTCCGGGCTTGCGGTGAGCGCATCCAGATAGCGCGCCGCGCGATGGATCGCGGCCGGCGCACGCTCCAGCCGGGGATCCTGATCGTCCGTCTGCACCTTCAGCACTTGCCGGCCGAACAGCGGCTCGAACCAGTCCAGCGTCGCCGGCCCGCCGCGCGAACGCCGCGCGCGCGCATACGGCCGCCGCTCCCATAGGATCAGGCGCCGGATCTCGATCGCCGCGCGCGCAAGCGGTTGCAGAAACACCTTCTCCGGCAGCTTGAGCCGCATCGGCTCGCTCCTGCCCGCCTGCCCAAGCGCGTCGTAAGCCACGATGCGCGCCTCCACCTCAAGCCCGGCATATGGATGGTTGGAGAGATCGATCTCGATTTCGGCGGTCGCTTCGCGCGGTTCGCCCGCGGGCGTTTCGATCGGCGTCTCCACGGGCGCGGCGCCGCGCAAACCCGCCGGCGGATCGACAGGCGTAAGCTGCAGCACCGCGGCCCGCAGGCCAAAATCATCGCGCGCGCTCCACCCCAGCGAGATCGCGCCACTACGCAGCGCGGCCGGCGGCTTCGTAAATGCCGCGATCGGACGCGCATCCGGCGCCGGCGCGATCCGCCAGGCCGCACGCTCAATGAAGCGCACCAGCTTCAAACGGCCAGGCCCGGGCAGGGGCAGGCGCGCTTCATAGGCGCCATCCGCCGCACGCACGAAGCGCGCTTCGCGTTTCCCGCCGCGCCCCTCGAACACCAAGCGCGGCGCATTGCGCGGCCCCGTGACGCGCACGACAGCCTCAACGCTCGGCGGTGTCTCGACGCGCTCGCCGATGCGATCGGAAAGCGGAATAGGCGGCGCGCGCGTGTAAGCGGCCGGCGCGGCCCATGCCTCGATCTCCAGCGGCCCATCGCCAACCAGCGGCCCAGGATCGGGCGTGAACGCGCGCGACAAACGCGGCAGCGCTTCGGGCCCCGCGAAAACAGCCGCGCCTAGGAACAGCAGCGCCGCCATATAGCGCAGCCGGAAAGGATCGCTCCGCGCAAAGCCCGGCCGCAGCGGCCCCGCTCTCGCAACGCTCGCGCGCTCACGCGCCCGCGCTTGCTCGCGCTTCCAGAACGCAACGCCCGTTGCATCGAGCTTGGCGGGCAGATCGTCCAGCGCTTCGAGCGCACTCGGCTCGAGCCCGGAATCCACCGCGAGCCGTGCCCGCGCTTCGCTGAGTTCGGGCGCGCGCCAGCGGCGCAGCCCGCGCCACGCCAGCACCGCCAACCCCACCAGCGCGGCGAGCACGAGCAGCGTCTGCGCTAGCGGCGGCAGAAGCTGCGGCGCGCCGGCCATCCAGAGCGCGCCCCACAGCGCAATGGCGATCACCGGCAAAAGCGCCAGGGAGAGGGCCCGCTCGATCGCCAGACGGTGGCGCGCCCGCGCGATCTGTCGCGCAAGCTCGGCGGTGGCGTCGCGATGCTGCATCCGGGGGCAACCTAACAGCGGCCATGCGGCACGGCCAAGGCGCCGATGCCGCGAGCGCAGCCCCCGCAACTCCCGCGCCAGCTATTAGGCGCCTTCCTGATGCGGCTGAGGCGCGCAGCCTTGGGAAACCTTACGGCGCGCCCTATTTTGGACGCTTCGGAGAGAAAGCTCCCCGCCCATGACGTCCTTGCCGCCGACTGGTCCCCAGTTCACGTCCCAGCCGCCCACGCCCAAGCCGCGCTCCCGCCTAGTGCTGGTGGCCGGCGCCGTGGGGGCCCTCGCCGTAGCCGGCGGCATCGGCGGCGCGGTCGGCGCCGGTATGACGCAGGCGCGCATGGCATCCGGCGGCTCCAGCGCCATCTCTCTGCCCGGCACAGCGGGCAACGCGCCATCCTCCTTCGCGGACGTCGCCGAGCGCGTGAAGCCGGCCGTGGTGAGCGTCCACGGCCGCGTCCGCCGCGATCCGCGCGCCGAGGCGTTCGGTGATTTCTTCCGCCGCTTCGGCCCGGCGCAGCAGCCGGAAGAGGTCGCCGGCTCCGGCTTCTTCGTCAGCGCCGATGGCTTCATCGTCACCAACAACCACGTCATCGAAAACAGCGATCAGCTGAAGGTCTCGCTCGATGATGGGCGCATGCTGGATGCGCGCCTGATCGGCCGCGATCCCCGCACCGATCTTGCGCTGCTGAAAGTCGAAGGCGGCCCTTTTCCGTTTGCGCGTTTCGCGCAGCATGAGCCGCGCATCGGTGATTGGGTGCTCGCGGTCGGCAATCCGTTCGGTCTGGGCGGCACGGTAACGAGCGGCATCGTCTCCGCGCGCGGCCGCGACATTGGCTCGGGCCCGTACGACGATTTCCTGCAGATCGACGCGCCCGTGAACCAGGGCAACTCCGGCGGACCAACCTTCAATCTCGCTGGCGAGGTCGTCGGCGTGAACACGGCGATCTACTCGCCCTCCGGCGGCAATGTCGGCATCGCCTTCGCGATCCCGGCATCGAGCGCGCAGCCCGTGATCGAGGCGCTGCAGCGCGACGGTTCGGTCACGCGCGGCTATCTCGGCGTCGCCGCGCAGCCGCTGACGGAAGAACTCGCCCGCTCAATGGGATTGCGCCTCCGCCAAGGCGCACTCGTTGCGCAAGTCACGCCCGGCAGCCCAGCCGCGCGCGCCGGCATTCGCCCTGGCGACATCATCACCAGCGTAAACAATCACGACATCGCCGATGCGCGCGCCCTCGCGCGTGTCGTAGGCGCCGTACGTCCAGGCACGCAGACGGCGATAGAGTTTCAGCGCGGCGGCCAGGAACGCACCGCACGCATCGAACTCTCCGCACAGCCCGCGCAAATGGTTGAAGCCTCGCAGCAGCAGCCCGGCAGCAAGCCCGGCTTCGATGGCGGGCCGGACGTTGCCGAGAATGAAGCGCTGGGCCTCGCCGTCACTCCACGTGCAGCCGGCGGCGTCACAGTCGTTGGCGTCGATCCTTCGGGCGCGGCTGCAACGCGCGGCATCGATCAAGGTGATGTCATTCTGGAAGCCGGCGGCCGCGCGGTCACGGGTCCCGGCGATCTGGACACTGCCGTCACCGAAGCACGCCGCGTCGGCCGCGGCATGATCCTGCTGCGTGTGCAATCGCGCGACGGTGTCGGCTTCGTCGCCGTACCGATCGCGCGCGGCTAAGCTGGTTCCTGCAAGCGGCGCACGGTGCGCAGCACTTGCGTGCGCGGCAGCGTGCGGGCCACCGTCGCCAACATCACATTGCGCATACCGGGAATGATGACGCGCTGATTGCGCTCGAACGCGCGATAGCCCTGCAGCGCGACCGGCATAGACGGCATCACGCCGCTCTGCGCCAAGCGCTTGGTGCCTGTCCCGGCCCGCTCGCGAAACTTGCTCGCCGTCGGCCCAGGGCAAAGGCAGCTCACCTTCACGCCTGTGCCGCGCGCTTCTTCCCAGAGCGCTTCGGAGAACGAAAGCACGAACGCCTTGGACGCATAGTACACCGCCATCAGCGGCCCCGGCTGAAACGCCGCTGTTGAAGCCACATTGAGCAAGCCGCCGCGCTTGTTCGCCAGCATGTCGTTCCAGAAGAGATAGGTGAGCTCTACAAGGGCGCGATCATTGAGATCGATCATGCCGAGCTGCTCTTCGATCGACGAATGCGTGAGCGCGCCGGCCGATCCATAGCCTGCATTGTTCACCAGCACGTCGACGCTTAGCCCGCGCTGCTTGATCTCCGCCGCGAGCTTCGCGCCGCCGCCAATCGCCCCAAGATCCTGCGCGATCGTCGTCGCCTTCACATCGTGCGCACTGGCAAGCCGCACCGCGACTTCATCCAGCGCCGGCGCACTGCGCGCCGTGAGAATGAGGTCGTATCCGTTTTTCGCGAAGCACTCCGCGAGATCGACGCCGATGCCCGCCGACGCGCCTGTCACCAGCGCCGTCTGTCCTTCACCCTTGCGTTTCCGCGCCATCGCCGTTCTCCCATAGCGGCAACCTATCCCGCTTCGCCTTACGGACAAGCGCGATATAATTTGCGCATTGACTTAATTAAGCAGAGGTGCAACATAATCCCCATGGATGCCTTCGCAGCTCTCGCCGATCCCACGCGCCGCGGCATCGTCGCGATGCTGGCGCGCGGGGAGAGGCCCGCGGGAGAGATCGCGGCCGCGTTCGATATGTCGGCGCCCGCCGTCTCCCAGCATTTGAAAGTGCTGCGTGAAGCCAGGCTCGTGCGCGTGCGTCCTGAAGCGCAGAAGCGCTTTTACGCTCTGGAGCCGCGCGGCATGGCAGAGGTTGAAAACTGGGTCGCCGAAGTGCGCCGCTTCTGGTCACCGAAGCTCGACGCGCTGGAAGCTGCGCTCAAAGCCGATCGGAGAAAGAAACATGGCAAATGAACCCGATGGCGAACTGATCGGCAAAGACGTCGTTCGTTTCACGCGCCGCCTGCCAGGCCCAATCACACGCGTATGGGATTTCATCACCGGTTCGGATCACCTCTCTGCCTGGATCGGCAACGGCGTGATCGAGCCGCGCGTCGGCGGCAAGGTCGATATCGACGGCCACATCAGCGGCAACGTCGTGGAATGGTCCCGGCCGCAGCGGCTCAGCTACACATGGGTCGTCGGTCGCGGTGGCGATGGCGGCGAGAAGCTCACCTCGCTCCTCATTTTCGATCTCGCCGAAGAGGGCGATGACGTTGTGCTCACCCTCACGCACGGCAAGCAGCTGCCGGGCTTCCACGCGCTCTCGATGATGGGCTGGTTCAGCCTGCTGAACGCGCTCGAAGCCGCCATCGCCGGAAAACCCGCGCCGGACCGCGGCCAGAACTTCCAGCGCGTGCTCCCCGTGTACGAAGCACGCGTCCGCGATCAGTTCGCCTTCGGCGAGTACGAAGCAAACGGAAGCACGATCCGCTTCCAGCGCTTCTTTCCCGTACCGGTCGAGCGCGTGTGGAGCTTCATCGCGGACGATAAGCTACGCGCGCAGTGGACCTATGAAGGCGTGATCGAACCGCGCGTCGGCGGAAAAGTCGCTCTCGGTCACGCCATGAAGGGTGTCGTGACCGAATACGCACCGCCGCACACGCTCGCGTTCACCTGGCAGCATCCAAAGTCAGAAGGCGGCTGGGCCAGCGACGAGAGCTATGTGCGCCTTGAGATCACGCAAACCGGCCCCGGCGCGCTCTTAACACTCACGCACTCAGCCATGGTCGGGAGCGATCGCGACGCGAACGCCGCCGGCTGGCACGCGCATCTCGATATCCTTGCGGCGATCGTGCGCGGCCAACCCAAGCCGGTCCTCTTGGAGACGGAGCGCAAAGTGCGCGCCGTCTATCAGGTGCGCTTGATCTAAGGGCGCGGCGCTGGCGTGGCAGCCGGCGCTGCGGGCGCGGGCGCCATCTTCGGCGCACCTGTCACGCTGTCGAACTGCTCCATCATCGCGCCGACGCCTTGCATGATCGCTTGCTGATCGATCACGGTGTAGCCCGGCGGCACGCCGAACAGCGTTTCGGGTTGCGCGCCGCGCTGCAGGCTCGTCGCCTGGAATAGCACCGCATCGCCCTCGCGCACTTCCAGCACGATGCCGTCATCGGTGATGCACGCCGTACGGACGACGCCTTGCGCGTCTTCCTTCGGCTGCCACGTACGGCCGCCTTCGCCCGCGACATTGCACGCGCCGGTCGATTGCGCCCCGTCTGCGCCAAGCGCCGCCCACGGCGCTTCAAGCGGCTTCGGCGCGACGGCGTCCGGCACACGCACCGCAACACCAGTTGGCGCAGCCGGAGGCGGGGCCGCAGCAGGCGTCGCTGGCGCAGCAGCCGGAGCCGCCGGCGTTGCGCCGGCAGTCGGCGCTGTGCCGGGCGCGCTCGCGACCGGCAGTTGACCAGTCGCCGCCATCACCGGCGCGCCTTCGGTCAGCACGTACGCCGCATTGGTCGCTTCATTGAACACGATCGTCGCCGCACCAATGTTCGGCAGAGTCGTTTCCACGCGCATGCGCGGGCCGTCGCGATAAATCACGGTGCGTACCGGCGCGCTGCCTTCGGCAGGCGTCGTCATGCCTTCGATGCGATAGGCCGTTTCGCCAAAGGTCGGAAACTTGGGTGCGCCCAGGCCGCACGCGGTCAGAGCCAGAGCCGCGCTCAGCGCGGCGATGGAAGGTGCAAATTTCATGGAAGCGCTCCCGGCTGTCCCGCGCAGTAACCAAGGTGAACGCTGGCGATCAAGCCCGGTTCCGCTTGCGCGCGCGCCGTGTGGCGGGGAAACTTGGCGACATATGGATGAACCCATTACCCGCCCGGAAGTCACCGCGCTGCTCGCGCGCGGCGTTTCCAAGCTGTTGATTGATCACGGCTTGGCGCCGGTGCTTGAACTGCCGCTCGGCAACGGCCGCCGCGCAGACATTGTGGGCCTTACGCCTCACGGCGAACTTTGGATCGTCGAGACCAAGTCTTGCCTTGCGGACTATGCGTGTGACGCCAAGTGGCCTGAATACTTGGGTTATTGTGATCGCTTCTATTTCGGCGTGACCGAAGATTTCCCGCGTGACCTCATCCCGGAAAAGGCGGGCCTGATCGTCGCGGACGGCTTTGGCGGCGCAATCTTGCGTGAAAGCGTCGTGCGCCCCTTGACCGGCGCGCGCCGCAAGGCGGTGACGCTCACCTTCGCACGCCTCGCGGCGCTGCGTGCAATCTCGAGTTAGCTTGCGCGCGCTGCCCGCGGCGCCCACGATAGCCGCCGACTCATGGTTTCACTCCGCAACGTCGCCGCGCTCATCGCGGCGGTGCTCATCCTTCAGATCGCGCAGGGGCTCATCAACGTGCACCTGCCGCTCGCCTTCGAAGCGGCGGGCTATTCGCGCACGGCCTTAGGTTTCGCCGCCGCCGCGTACTCCGCGGGCTTCATGGCCGGCGCCTGGCGCGGCGCCAGCCTGCTCGCGCGCGTCGGCCACATCCGCGTCTATTCCGCCTGCGCCGCAATGCTCGCGGTGGCGACGATCGCACTCTACGTCGCGCCGAACTTCCTCGTCTGGATCCTGCTGCGCGCCATCTCGGGCGCGACAGTCGCGATGATGTTCGCCGCCGTCGAAAGCTGGATGTCTTATTCGATCACGCGGTCCGAGCGCGGCAACGTGATGGGCTTCTATCAGGTCGGCACCAAAGCCGCGCTCGCACTCGGCCCATTTCTGATCGGCGGCTTCGGCCCCGCAGCGCCCGAACCATGGATGCTCGCGGGCGCGCTGATGGCGCTCTCCCTCGTCCCGATCTGCTTCACCAGCAAGGCCGAACCCGAAGCGCCCAAAGCACACCCGCTCGCGATCCGCGAACAATTCCGCACCGCACCCGCCGCCGTCATCGGCTGCTTCGGCGCAGGGCTGACCAACGCCGGCGTCATGGCGCTCGCGCCGCTCTATGCCGCCGTGCACTACGGCCCGGAAACAGCAACGACCTTTTACGCCTCCGCCTGGATCGGCTCACTGCTGCTGCAATGGCCCGCCGGCCGTCTCTCGGATTTCGTAGACCGCCGCTATGTGATTGCCGCGCTGACCGCGGTTGCCGCGGTGGCGGGCTTAGCGCTCGGCATCTTCAACGGCCGCGCACCGTTCTGGCTCGCCACGTTCACCTTCGCGCTCTGGGGCGCAGGCGCGCTCTCGTTCTACGGCATCGCCGTCGCGCACATGGCGGACCGCGCCGAGCCTGGCCGGATGGCGCAAGCGACCAGCGGCTTGCTCTTCGTCTGGGCAGTCGGCTCCGTCATCGGCCCCGCGCTGCAGGGCCCGATCGGAGACATCATGGGCCCGCAAGGCGTGTTTTGGTTCGCCGGCCTCTGCGCCGTCGCACTCACGTTCGCGATGGCTTGGCGCGTGAGCGCCCAGCCTGAACCGGCGGAGAAAGAACACTTCTCCGTCAACCAAGCCACCAGCACCGCCGCCGCGGAGAGCGCTTTTGATGATGACGCGCGCGAAGCGCCGCGCGCCTAGGTCTTCAGCTTGTACCCAGTGCGGAAGATCCACCACACGATCGCAAAGCAGATCGCCAGAAATCCAAGCGTCGCCATCAGACTGATCCCGATGTCGACATCCGATACGCCAAAGAACGCCCAGCGGAACCCGCTCACCAGATAAACGACCGGATTGAGCAGCGCGATCTTCTGCCAAGTCTCCGGCAGCATGGAGATCGAATAGAACGAGCCGCCTAGGAACGTCAGCGGGGTAAGCACCAGCGCCGGCACGATGTTGAGACGCTCAAAGCTGTCCGCGATCACTCCCAGAATGAACCCAAACATCGAGAACGCCACGCTCGTCAGGATCAGAAACGCGATCATCACCAGCGGGTTCTGAATCTCGAACGGCACGAAGAGCCGCGCGGTCGCCAGAATGAGCAGCCCAAGCAGCACAGACTTCGTCGTCGCCGCGCCCACGTAACCAATCACGGTCTCAAGCGTCGAAACCGGCGCTGACAGCAGCTCATAAATCGTGCCCGACCATTTCGGCATATAGATGCCGAACGATCCGTTGGAGACGCTCTCCGTCAAGATAGAAAGCATGATCAGCCCCGGCACGATAAACGCGCCGTAGCTCAAGCCCTCCACCGCGGTGATGCGCGACCCGATCGCCGCACCGAACACCACGAAGTAGAGCGATGTCGAAATCACCGGCGTCGCGATGGAGCCGAACAAGGTACGGAACCAGCGCGCCATCTCGAACTGATAGATCGCGCTCACGGCATAGACGTTCATCAGCGCGCCCTCACCAGATCGACGAAGATGTCCTCAAGCGAACTCTCTTCTGTGTGCAGGTCCTTGAAATCGATCTTGAGCTCGGTCAGCCGCTTGATCAGGTCCGCCACACCGGACTGCGCCTGGTGCGAATCGAAGATGTAAGTCAGCGCATCACCCGAAGCCGAAAGCGAAAGCCCTTCGCGCGCCAGCGGCGCGGGCAGGGTGTCGAGCTTGTCCTGCAACTGCACGGTCAGCTGGCGCTTCCCCAGCTTCTCCATCAGCGCGGTCTTTTCTTCGACCAGGATGATTTCGCCATGATTGATGACGCCCACGCGGTCCGCCATCTCTTCGGCTTCTTCGATATAGTGCGTGGTCAGAATGATGGTGACGCCGCTTTCCCTCAGCTGCCGCACCATCTCCCACATGTCCCGCCGCAGCTCGACATCCACGCCCGCGGTTGGCTCGTCGAGAAACAGGATGCGCGGCTCATGCGAGAGCGCCTTCGCGATCAGCACGCGCCGCTTCATCCCGCCGGAAAGCGCCATGATCTTCTCGTCGCGCTTGTCCCACAGCGAAAGATCGCGCAGCACCTTTTCCAGATACGCCGTGTTCGGCGGCTTGCCGAACAGCCCACGGCTGAACTTCACCGTCGCCATCACGCTCTCGAACGCGTCGGTGGATAACTCCTGCGGCACAAGCCCGATCAGCGAGCGCGCGGCGCGAAAGTCCGCGATGATGTCGTGCCCATCCACGGTGACACGCCCGCCGCTCGGATTGACGATGCCGCACACGATATTGATCAGCGTGGATTTGCCCGCGCCATTAGGTCCAAGCAGCGCGAAGATTTCGCCCTCACGAATCGTAAGGTTGATTGGCTTCAGCGCCTGCAGGCCGCCCGCATAGGTCTTCGTGAGATTGTCGATGGTGATGATCGGGCGCACGCGGACTCCGGAACAGGGGATGCGTAGCAATTGGGCCGTGCTTGCTAGCGTTGTAAGGCGCCGGTCGCAATCTTTTGAGGACCGGCGCACCAAGGACGCGCTAGCCTGCGCCAAACCGACAGGGAGGGGAGAAATGGCCGCGGCGCCCATCGTGTTTTTCGACATCGCAGGGCCCGACACTGCCGCGCTGCGCTTGTTCTACAGCGCTGCGTTCGATTGGGAGATCGGCGCCGGCGGCCAGATGACCGTGCCGATGACATCGCCGATCCCCGGCACGCTGCGCGACGATCCCGCAGAGAAAGTTCTCTACATCGGCGTGGAAGACATCACCGCCACGCTGCAGCTGATCGAATCGCTCGGCGGAACGATCAACGCGCCTCGCTTCGAAGTGCCGGGCGTCGTCGTGCTTGGCCTTTTCTCCGACCCCGTCGGAAACCGCATGGGTTTGGTCGAGATTAGAGACGGCTTGCCGATCATGCCGTAGCGCGCGGCTTGCGCCACGCTTGGATCAGCGGCCAGCCAAGATTGAGCGCAAGCCCCGCCATCACCAGCGCTGCCGCCGCCAGCTTCCACGCCGGCAACGGCTCGCTCAGCACCAACGCCGAAGCGCCCATGCCAAACACCGGCACCAGCAGCGCAAGCGGCGTCACGACTGCAGCCGGGTGCCGCGCCAGCAGCCATCCCCAAGCCGCATACCCAAACATCGTGTTCCCAACCGATTGCCAAAGCACGGCTGCCCAAGTCGCCGCATCGGCCGCCGCAATCCCGTGCTCAATCCGCGGCCAACCTTCAAACAAGAACGACAACGCAAACAGCGGCGGCACGGCAAACATCGATGCCCACACGACATAAGCCAGCATGTTCACCGGCCCCGCGCTGCGCGAGATCAGATTACCCGCCGCCCAGCTCAACGCCGCGAACAGCACAAGCGCCAAGCCAAGCGGCGTCGCGGACGATCCATCGCTGAAAATAGCAATCGCGCCGATGCCAAGCGTCGCAAGCAGCAGCGCACCGATCTGATACCCACGCACGCGCTCGCCATTCATGCGCATCGAAAGCCCGATGGTGAAGAAGATCTGCGTCTGCACCACGAGCGAAGCGAGGCCAGGGCTGATGTCATGCCCCATCGCGATGAACAGCACGCCGAACTGCCCAACCCCGATCGCGATCCCATACGCCGCGAGATTCCAGATCGGCACGTTCGGCCGTTTCAGAAACAAAGCGAGCGGCAGAAACGCGAACGTAAACCGCAACGCCGCCAGCAACAGCGGCGGCAGGTGCGCGAGCGCCACTTTGATGACGACGAAGTTCGTCCCCCACACCGCCATCACGGCGATCGCCAACGCAAGGCGCGGTAGGGATAGGCTTGCGTTCACAGCATGGCTCCTCGCCTAGCACATGGGGCAGAGCGCGGCGGCGGTCGAGGGAGAAGAAATATAGCCCGCGATTGATTCCGTCCGCGCCGGCGTGATACCGCGGGGCGCATCGGGGCTGACGCGATCTCCCGTCTAGGCATGCCGCCCAAGCATCGCGTGCGCTTTCTGCGCCGGAGTCGGCATGCCTGAAACAATCCCACCTTCGTGGCGCAACCTCATTGCGCAGAGTTTCCGCGTCGGCTGCCTCGGCTTCGGCGGCCCCGCCGGCCAGATCGCACTCATGCACCGCGTCTTCGTCGATGAGCGTAAATGGATCGATGACGACACGTACCAGCACGCGCTGTCGTTCTGCACGCTGCTGCCAGGGCCGGAAGCACAACAGCTCGCAACCTACGTCGGCTGGCGCCTGCGCGGCGCCTGGGGCGGCGTGATCGCCGGCTGGCTGTTCGTATTGCCCGGCGCTGCGATCATGCTAGCGCTGAGCGCGCTCTACGTGCGTTACGGCTCCATGCCGCTGATCGCCGCGCTGTTCGACGGCATCAAATGCGCCGTCGTCGCGCTCGTCGCAGAGGCGCTGCTGCGCGTCGGCAAACGCGCACTGAAGACACGCACCGCGCTGATCATCGCGGTCACCGCGTTCGTCGCCCTGATGGCTGGCGCACCGTTCCCGCTCGTCGTCCTTGCAGCGGGCGCTATCGGCGCTGTCATGCTCCGCCAAACGGTGCCTAGCGTCGCGCCCGTTGAAGTGAAGCGCCGCTCAACACTCATCACCTCGCTCATCTGGATCGCGCTCTGGCTCGCGCCCGTCGGCCTAAGCGCGGCGCTGCTCGGCCCCAACCACGTGCTCACCCAAGTCGGCGCGCTCTTCTCCGTCCTCGCCTGCGTCACCTTCGGCGGCGCCTACGCGCTCCTAGCCTGGCTCTCCGGAGAAGCCGCCGCACGCGGCTGGCTCACGCCCTCGCAAATGATCGACGGCCTCGGCCTCGCCGAAACCACACCAGGCCCGCTCGTGCTGGTGAACCAGCACGTCGGCTTCCTCGCCGGCTTCGGGGAGGCAGGTTGGGGCCTCGCGCTCGCCGCCGCTGCGATGGCGACATGGACGACCTTCGCGCCATCCTTCGTCTGGATCTTCGCCGGCGCGCCTTATGCCGAGCGCCTCCGCGCCGATCCCCGCGCCGCCGGGGCCCTCGCGGCTGTCACAGCCGCCGTCCTCGGCGTGATCGCGACCCTGGCCCTCACCTTCGCCGCCCACGCGCTCTTCGCCGGCTTCATCCAGCTCACAGGCGGCGCCTTGCCGGACCTTGCCCGCCCGACGCTTTGGGCCATCGCCCTCAGCGCCACCGCCGCCCTGGCGCTTATCCGCTTCAAAGCGCCCTTGCTGGCCGTCCTCGCCGCCTGCGCCCTGGGCGGCGCAGCTGCACAGGCGCTCGCCTTGCCTTAGCGGCCGGTTGCGGGCGCAAAGCGCGCCAGCCTATATGCGCGCCAAGATTCAGCCCGCCGGGGACCACATGAACATCCACGAATACCAAGCCAAGGCCGTCCTCAAGGAATTTGGCGCCCCCGTGCCGCGCGGCTTCCCGGCTTTCACGCCGGACGAGGCGGTCGACGCGGCGGCGAAGCTCGGCGGCTCCATCTGGGTCGTGAAAGCGCAGATCCACGCCGGCGGCCGCGGCAAGGGCAAGTTCAAGGAAAGCACCGCTGGCGAAAAGGGCGGCGTCCGCATCGCAAAGAGCCCGGAAGAAGTCGGCACCTTCGCCCAGCAGATGCTCGGCAACACGCTCGTGACGCTGCAGACCGGCGCGGTCGGCCGCGTCGTGAAGCGCATCTACGTCGAAGAGGGCGCGGACATCGACAAGGAGTTCTACCTCTCCGCGCTCGTGGATCGTGAAACCGGCCACGTCGCGTTCGTCGCCTCCGAAGCCGGCGGCATGAACATCGAAGAAGTCGCGCACGACACGCCCGAGAAGATCACGACCGTCTCGATCGATCCGGGTGCGGGCGTCACCGATGGCGACGCCGGCAAAGTCTCCAAGGCCCTCGGCCTCTCCGGCGACCAAGCCGCGCAAGTGAAGGACATTCTCACGCGCCTCTACGCCGCGTTCACGAAGAGCGACATGAGCCTGCTCGAAGTGAACCCGCTCATCCTCACCAAGGCCGGCAAGCTCGTCTGCCTCGATGCGAAGGTGAGCTTCGATAGCAACGCGCACTTCCGTCACAAGGAATGGGACGATCTGCGCGATCTCGGCGAAGAAGATCCCAAGGAGATTGAAGCCTCCAAGTTCGACCTCGCCTACATCCCGCTCGATGGTGACATTGGCTGCATGGTCAACGGCGCCGGCCTCGCGATGGCGACGATGGACATCATCAAGCTGTTCGGTGCCGAGCCCGCGAACTTCCTCGACGTCGGCGGCGGCGCCGATCAGGCGAAGGTGAGCGCGGCGTTTAAGATCATCACCGCCGATCCGAACGTGAAGGGCATCCTGATCAACATCTTCGGCGGCATCATGAAGTGCGACGTCCTCGCCGAAGGCGTCGTCGCCGCGGTGAAGGAAGTCGGCCTGAAAGTCCCGCTCGTCGTGCGCCTCGAAGGCACCAACGTCGACGCCGGCAAAAAAATCATCCGCGAAAGCGGCCTGGACGTGATCGCGGCGGACGATCTGGAAGACGCCGCCCGCAAGATCGTGAAGGCCGTTAAAGGGTAGCGCCTCATGGCGTAGCGGTGCGCCGCAACCTGTGGCTTAACAGTGCCTGTAGCTTGGCAGTAGGCGGCAGCGCATGACCTTCGGCTTTGGCAGCTATTTGGCGGTGTGGATCTACGCGAACTATCTCGCAAATTACTTTGCGCGACGTCTGAAGCACAACGGAAAGCGAGAGCAGGCCATATCGCTGCTGTCGTGGCTCACACTCGTCCTGAATCCGCCAGTCAGTGCGTTCATATTACTCATGCTGACAGCGTTCGCCGGCTTGGCGCCGCAGGGCGTCGAGGCGCTTCTCGTCTTGAGTCTCTATGCGCTCATACCGTGGGTGATCGCATATGCGTATTTTAGCAAAGACATTGTCGGTCCGGTGGATCGATAGGCGGCAACCAAAAGCGCCGCGGGGGGCCGCGGCGCTTTCATTTTGCCTAGTGCTTGGAAGACGAGTGAGGCGGGAAATCGCCCCACGGGCCTAGCGTGGGGGAGAAGCCGCCGGGCTTGGCCGGGCCGTCCCGATCTTCCTCTACATCTCCATAGCCCGCGCCGTAGCGGACCCGCTCCTTGCCGCGTCCTCGGTGCTCTTCGCCGCGGCGGTCGTCGTTGGACTGATAGCGCTCTGCCATCTGGAAGCCCTCCATTCTGTATCCCGCTAACGGGTGCATCCGGGCCACTGTTCCAGCGGCTTTGCAGCTTCCTTGACGCGGCGGCGGGGCGTGACGCGCCCGCAAGCCGCGCCCTATGCTGGCCGCCAACAACGGATGTGAGGGAACGCACGATGAAGGAATTCAACGGCAAGATCGCTGTGATCACCGGCGGCGGCACCGGCATGGGCCGTGAGCTCGCGCGCCAGCTGGTCGCCGAAGGCTGCAGCGTCGCGATGTGTGACGTGCTGCTCGACAACCTGGCCGAGGCAAAGCGCATCTGCGAGGCCGACGGCCTGCCCCAAGGCGTCCGCGTCACAACCCACCAGGCCGATGTCGCCAACGAAGACGACATGAACCGCTTCGCCGCCGAGGTCGCCCGCGATCAGAAGACGGACAAGATCCATCTCCTGTTCAACAATGCCGGCATCGGCGGCGGCGCGAGCTTCATCAATGCCTCGCGCGAAGAGTGGGATCGCGTCTTCAACATCTGCTGGAACGGCGTCTATTTCAGCTGCCGCGCCTTCATGCCGATGCTGCTGAAGGCCGAGGAGGGCGCGGTTGTGAACACCTCCAGCGCCAACGGCTTCTACGCGGCGCTGATGCCGAACGTCACGCACACCGCCTATAGCTCGGCCAAATTCGCGGTGAAGGGCTTCACCGAAGCGCTCATCACCGATTTCCGCAACAACGCCCCGCACCTCAAGGCCCACATCGTGATGCCCGGCGGCGTCGGCACGCCCATCGGCCTCAACTCCCGCCGTATCCTGCTGGGGGACAATGTCCCGCTGACCGACGCGGAGAAGGACATGATGCGCACGCGCTTCGCCGCCATGGGCATCGCGGGCGCGAAGGAAATGGATGAGGCAGCGCTCCTCGCCGCGCAGCAGGAGATGATCAAGCGCTTCGAGACGATGGCGACGACGACGGCCGCCAAGGCCGCCAAGATCATCCTGGACGGCGTGAAGGCCGAGCGCTGGCGCATCCTGGTGGGTGAGGACGTGACGCGGCTCGACAAGCGCGTCCGCAAGAACCCCGAGATCGCCTACGACGTCGACTTCGCCGCCTACGCCCCGTTCGCGGAAGGCGAAGAGGCCAAGCTCGCCTAACGGCTCTTGCGCTTCGCCTCGCGCCGCGCTTCGCTCTCCGCAACGAAATAGGGAGCGCGAGCTATGAAGGACTTTGCCGGCAAGATCGCCGTCATCACGGGCGGCGGCACGGGCATGGGGCGGGAGCTGGCGCGCCAGCTCGTCGCCGAAGGCTGCAATGTCGCCATGTGTGACGTCTCCGCCGCCAACATGGCGGAGACGAAGCGCCTCTGCGAAGCCGATCGCCCACCGCAAGGCACGCGCATCAGCACGCACGTCGCCGACGTTTCCATTGAAGCGAACCTGATCAAGTTCCGCGACGAAGTCGCGAAAGAGATGGATACCGACAAAATCCATCTGCTCTTCAACAACGCCGGCATCGCCGGCAGCGGCAGCCTGTTCACCGATAGCCGCGCCAACTGGGAACGCACGTTCAACGTCTGCTGGGGCGGCGTCTATTGGGGCGTACGCACCTTCCTGCCGATGATGATGAAGGCGACCGAAGCGCATATCGTAAACACATCGAGCGTGAACGGCTTCTGGGCTTCCATCGGCCCCGGCATCCCGCACACCTCCTACAGCGCCGCGAAATTCGCCGTGAAAGGCTTTACCGAAGCGCTCATCACGGATCTCGCAGTGAACGCGCCACACATCAAGTGCTCGGTCGTCATGCCCGGCCACATCGGCACATCCATCGCGCTCAATTCGCGCCGCGTGATGCAGGGCCGCGATGACGACACGCTCTCGGCCGACGAACTCAAGGCAACGCGCGCCCGTTTCGTGACGATGGGCGTGGATGCCAAGGCGCTCACGGACGAAGCGATCCAGGCCATGATGCTCGCGCAAGGCAAGTCGTTCGAGGAAAACGCCCCGACCACCGCCGCCCAAGCCGCAAAGATCATCCTGGACGGCGTACGCGCAGATAAGTGGCGCATCCTCGTCGGCGACGACGCGCATTTGCTGGACGAAAACGTCCGCAAGGCGCCCGAGAAAGCCTACGAGCCGGACTTCTTCCAGCTCTTCGCGCCTGGCATCACGCGCCCGGCGCAGAGCTAAGCCGATGAAGGATTTCTCAGGCAAGATCGCCGTCGTCACCGGCGGCGGCGCCGGCATGGGCCGCGCGCTCGTGCGCGCGCTCGCCGCCGAAGGCGCCAGCGTCGCGTTCTGCGATATCAACGCAGCCGATATGGCGGAGACCAAACGTCTCGGCGAAGCGGAAGCCACCCAAGGTGCACGCATCAGCGCGCACAAGGCGGACGTCTCGAACGAAGACGATCTCGTCCGCTTCCGCGATGAGATGATGAAGGACCATCAGACGGAGATCATCCATCTCCTGTTCAACAACGCCGGCATCGGCGGCGGCGCCAGCTTCATCCGCGACAAGCGCGAAACCTGGGAGCGCACGTTCAACATCTGCTGGGGCGGCGTTTATCTATCGTCGCGCGTCTTCGTGCCGATGATGTTGAAGGCCCCCGAAGGACACATCGTCAACACCTCCAGCCTCAACGGCTTCTGGGCCTCACTCGGCCCCGGCGCACCGCACAACGCCTACGCCGCCGCGAAGTTCGCCGTGAAAGGCTTCACCGAGGGCCTGATCGAGGATCTCCGCACCAACGCCCCGCACATCAAATGCTCCGTCGTGATGCCCGGCCACGTCGGCACCTCGATCAGCGCCAACACGCGCCGCGTCCTGCAAGGCCGTGAGAACGACAACCTCTCCGCCGGCGAACTCGAAGGCATGCGCAACCGCATGCTCCGCCAAGGCCGCAAACCTGAAGACGTGACGGACGAAAAGCTGCAATCACGCGTCGACGAACAAATCCGCCGCTTCCGCGAAGAAGCGCCGGTAAGCGCAGCGCAAGCCGCCCAGATCATGCTGCAGGCCGTGCGTGACGAAAGATGGCGCGTCATCCTCGGCGAAGACTCCAAACGCCTGGACGAACGCGTCCGCGCCGATCCCGAGGGCGCCTACGATCAAGAGCAGATGGGAGGCTGGCGGCCATGAGAGACTTCGCAGGAAAACTCGCCGTCATCACCGGCGGCGGCGCCGGCATGGGCCGCGAACTCGCACGCCAGCTCGCCGCTGAAGGCGCGAGCATCGCGCTGTGCGATGTGTCGAAAGCCGCAGCCGCCGAAACCAAAGCCATCATCGAGGCCGACAAGCCGCGCCAAGGCGTGCGCATCTCCACGCACCAGGCGGACGTCTCGAACGAAACGCAGATGCTTGCGTTCCGCGATGGCGTCGCGCGTGAGCACGAAACAGACCACATCCATATCCTGTTCAACAACGCCGGCATCGTCGGCGGCGGCTCCATGTTCACCGACAGCCGCGAGCAGTGGGAGAAGACGTGGCGGGTGTGCTGGGAGGGCGTCTATCTCGGCGTACGCAGCTTCCTGCCGATGCTCGTGAAGGCCAACGAAGCCGCGATCGTCAACACGTCGTCCGTCTCTGGCTTCTGGGCCTCCATCGGCCCCGAAACGCCGCACACCGCCTACAGCGCAGCGAAGTTCGCCGTGAAGGGCTTCACCGAAGCGCTGATGACGGATCTCGCCGTCAACGCCCCGCACATCAAGGCGCACCTCGTGATGCCCGGCCACATCGGCACGAGCATCATGGTCAACACTCGCATCTTCCAGGAAAACCGCGAAGGGCAGGACATGACCGATGCGGAAAAGGCTCAGACGCGCGGCTTCATGGAAGCCGCGCCCACCAGCGCTGCCGAAGCCGCGAAGATCATCCTCGACGGTGTGAAGGAGGATCGCTGGCGCATCCTCATCGGCCGCGACGCGCAGCGCGTGGACGAAAAAGTCCGCGCCAACCCCGAAGCCGCCTACGACCGCGGCTTCCTGCGCCTCGGCCAGACATTCAAGGAAGTCACCAGCAACTAGTGGCTACTACGGGCGTTACGAAAGCGCATGTGCAACGAGTATCGCCTGCAAAAAATCGACGGTGTCTGGAAGTGGGTCCACCGCGGCACCGGCGGCGGTGGTGTCACCATCATCAAGGATGGTGACGAAGACTTCTTCGAAGTCTTCCCCGATCGCTTCGGCCCCGTGATCGCCAAGGACCGCGAGGGCGAACCCGAACTGCGCACGATGCGCTGGGGCTTTCCCGGCGTGCAGGCGAGCGGCGGCAAGCCGATCACCAACGTGCGCAACACGCAGAATGCCGCGGGCAAGCCGCTGCAATACTGGTCCTACTGGATGGAGCCGCGCTGGCGTGCGCTCATCCCGTTCGACGAGTTCGCCGAGTGGTCGGACAGCAAGCCGAAGAAGAAGCACTTCTTCTCCGTCACCGATAACGAGCCCGCCGCCTTCGCCGGCATCTGGCGGCCGTGGACGGGCGTGCGCGGCCCCAAGTCCGCCCCCGTCGAAGGCGAGCACCACCTCTTCGCGCTGCTCACCTGGTCGCCCAACGAAATCGTCGCCCCGATCCACAAGCAGGCCATGCCCGTGATCCTGTCTGGGGAGGAGGAGCAGCGCGCCTGGCTGGAGATGCCGTTGGAGGAAGCTCTGGCCCGCCAGCGCCAGGTCTTCCCCGCCGCCCGCATGCGCGTGCGGGCCGCCGACTAGGCCTCCCTAGCGCCAAGCTTTGCCTAGGCGCGATCCATGCGCTAGCAAGCCGCGCACTCCATTCATCGCCAGCGGGGAACGCGGCCACCCATGTCCATTCTCGTCAACGCCGACACCAAGGTCATCTGCCAGGGCTTCACCGGCAAGAACGGCACGTTCCACTCCGAAGCCGCCATCGCCTACGGCACTAAGATGACCGGCGGGGTCAGCCCCGGCAAAGCCGGCACCACCCACCTCGGCCTCCCGGTCTTCGCCACCGTCGCCGAAGCCAAGGAAAAGACCGGCGCGACCGCCACCGCGATCTACGTACCGCCGGCCGGCGCTGCCGCCGCGATCGAAGAAGCCATCGATGCCGGCATGGATCTCATCGTCTGCATCACAGAGGGCATCCCGGTGCTCGACATGGTCCGCGTGAAGGCCAAGCTCGATAAGTCGAAGTCCCGCCTCATCGGCCCGAACTGCCCGGGCGTGCTCACGCCCAACGAATGCAAGATCGGCATCATGCCGGGCTCCATCTTCAAGAAGGGCTCCATAGGCGTGCTCTCGCGCTCCGGCACACTGACATACGAAGCTGTGTTCCAGACGACGAACGAGGGCCTCGGCCAAACGACCGCGGTCGGCATCGGCGGCGATCCCGTGAAGGGCACAGAGTTCATCCCGATGCTGGAGATGTTCCTCGCCGACCCCGCCACGCAAGCGATCATCATGATCGGCGAAATCGGCGGCAGCGCGGAAGAAGACGCCGCGCAGTTCCTGAAGGACGAAGCCAAGAAGGGCCGCAGCAAGCCCACCGTCGGCTTCATCGCCGGCCGCACGGCGCCTCCCGGCCGCCGCATGGGCCACGCCGGCGCGATCATCTCTGGCGGCAAGGGCGACGCGGAATCCAAGATCGCCGCGATGGAAGCCGCCGGCATCAAGATCAGCCCGCACCCGGCCGCGCTCGGCCGCACGATGTCGGAGCTGCTGAAGGCCTAGCTCTTCCGCGAGAAGTTCGCGCCGACTTTCAGGCGCTGCCAGAACCACCAGTGATGGCCTTCCGGATCGCGCGCGCCATAGGAGCGGTCTGTCCAGAAGTCGTCGCCATAATCGTCGTTCTCCGGCGCGCGAATGATATCGGCGCCGGCGGCCTTCGCATGCGCATAGTGCGCATCGACATCGTCCACGATCACACCAACCGATTGCGTGATCGCGCCGCCCACAGCGCGCGGGCTGCTGCGGTTCTCGCCGCGCGCCGTGCTCACATGCACGACGCCCTCGCCGAACGTGAGCTCCGAATACGGCACCGCACCGTTCGCGCCTTCTACCTTCACGCGCACTTCGAAGCCGAAGGCACGGCACAGAAAATCGATCGCGGCTGACGCGTCTTCATAGAACACGTTGGAGCTGATGCGGGTATCACCGGCTGGAACAGGCTTCACGGCGCTCTCCATTTGATGCTGGGGAAATAGTTTCTTATTTTTGAAAATAAGTCAAATCTCGCCGGGCATCCAATCGCCTCGGGCGCGAACGGCCTTTGCGCCGCAGCCGCTTTTGTGGAAGTTTCCCGCTGGCCTGGGGAGGCCGAGGGGAGGGCGGGACATGTTCCTGATACGGTTGCCCACGGCGCTGTTGCTGCTGGCGCTCATCGCGGCGTCACTGCTGGGCGCGGTCTCAATCACGGCTGTCCAGCTAGGTACCGCTGAGGTCGCGACGCTTTCATCGGAAGCGCAGAGCTATGGCGAGACGTCCACCTGGCTGCAGGCCGGCTTGATGTACGCCGCCGCGCTCCTGTTCTTCATCTCGCTCATCCGTCTTTTCCGACGCACGCACGGCTTCTGGCCGTGGCTGTTCGGCTTCGCACTCTTCGGCGGCGCCTGGGCGCTGACGCATTCGGTCTCCGAGTGGCAGACGCTCGCCTCGCAATTCCCGCCGATCGATCAGATCAATGCCGGCAATGCGCAAGCCGTCGCGATGCAAGCGCTTGATCAAGGCGTGCTGCCGCTCGCCGTCGGCCTACTCGCCGGCCTGCTCATCCTCGTCATCGACGCCGTCGATGGCCCGCTTGAGCACGACTAAGCCCTGACACTCGTCGAACTCGCAACTTGGGTGCTGCGCGGATTCGGCCTGCTCTACATCGTGGGCGGCCTCTTCGGCGTACGCCAAGCCTGGTTCTGGGGCCGCCTAGAGCCGCAGATGGATCAGCTGCTCGACATGATGGATCAGATCAGCGCGGACAACGAAGGCAAACCCACGCCCGCCCCGCGCGTTACGGATAACGCGCGCAACTGGTGGCTCCTCACCGGCTGCGTGATGCTCGTGATCACTGGCGTCTTCATGGCGCTCGCGCACCGCGCCGCCGTGATCCTGCTCGCGCTCGTCGTGCTGCACCAGATGGCGTACTTCATCCGCCAGCGCCGCCGCGAACTCGATGCGCCCAACGCAGAGCAAGCCGAAGAAGCGCGCCCGCAGCAAAGCACGATCAACGGCTTTTTCACCGCGCTCGCCGTCACCGTGCTCGCCGCGGGGCTCTACTATCGCGATGCGCTTGCCTGATCGTGCGGCCGCGCGTATTGGCCTTCGCATGACGCAGCGCTCCGCTCCCCGTCCGCACGCAATGTCCGCCGATAAAGGCGGTAAAAGCGCGCGCGTGCGGGCAGGGCGGAGCTTCTAGAGCATCCAACTCTTCCCGGCTTGATCGGGAAGGCTCTCACCATTCACGCATCAGGCCGGGTTCGCACACGAAAGGCGATCCCGTGACCGTGCCACCTCAGCAGAAGCTCCATTCGCCAGTGCTGGAAACAGCACGCCTCATCCTGCGCCCGCCGCGCTATGAGGATGCGCCCGTTATCCAGCGCAAGTTCGCGAAATGGGAGATTATCCAATATCTCGACATCGTTGTTCCGTGGCCATACCCCGAAGACGGTGCCGAAACGCACCTCCAACAATACATCCCGCGCGTTGAACGTGGTGAAGCGGCCGGCTGGATGATTTGCTTGAAGGGCGCGCTGGATGATCCGATCGGGCGCATTGATCTGAGACCGTGGGATGGCGAAACACGTGACATGCGTGGCTTCTGGCTCGACACCGAACATCGCGCCCGCGGCTACATGACCGAAGCCGCGAACCGCGTGACCGATTTCGCATTCCGCGATCTCGGCTGGCCGTTCCTGTGGGCGGCGAACGCACTGCCAAACGCGAAGTCAGCAGCCGTGAAACAGCGCCAGGGCGCTCTACTTGTCGAAACCGTCGAAGGCGAGTTCGTCGGCGGCAGGTTTCCTCAGCAAGTTTGGTATATCGATGGCGCCGAATGGCTGAAGACGCACCCGGCGCCGTGAAACGCTTTCATGCGCTTGCCTGAACGCGCGACCACGAGTATTGGCTTTCACATGACGCAGCGCTCCGCTTCCCGTCCGTGCCCGTCCAATGCCGCTAATAGCGGTAATGGTGACGCGCGCGTGCGGGCAGGGTGGAGCTTCTAAGAGCGTCCAATCCTTCCCGGCTTGATCGGGAAGGCTCTCACACCATTCACGCATCAAGCCGGGCTCGCACACGAAAGGCGAACCCGTGACTGAACCACCTCAACAGAAGCTCTTCACACCCGTGCTGGAAACAGCGCGCCTCATCCTGCGCCCCGCGCGCATTGAGGACGCGCCCGCGATCCAGCGCAAATTCCCAAAATGGGAGATCGTCAAATATCTTGGCGGCCCAGTTCCGTGGCCATACCCAGAAGACGGTGCCGAGACGCATCTGCGAGATCACCACATTCCGCGCGTCCGCGCAGGTGAACAATGCGGCTGGATCATCTGCCTCAAGAGCGACGTGGATGACCCGATCGGCCTGATCGATCTGCGCGCCTGGGACGGCGAGAAGCGCGACATGCGCGGCTTCTGGCTCGACACCGAACACCACGGCCACGGCTACATGACCGAAGCCGCCAACCGCGTGACCGACTTCGCGTTTCGCGATCTCGGCTTTGCGTTCTTGTGGGTGACGAACGCGCTGCCGAACACGAAGTCGGCCGGAGTGAAGCAACGCCAAGGCGCCAAGCTTGTCGAAACAGTCGAAGGCGAATTCGTCAGCGGCAAGTTTCCAAAACAAGTCTGGTACATCGACGGCGCAGAATGGCTGAAGACGCATCCGGCGCCGTGAGCTGAATCCTTCTCCTCTTGTGGGAGAAGGTGGCTGAACACGGAGTGTGAAGCCGGATGTGGGGTGTAAGCGCCAAGCCGCCCGAACGAGGCGTTCGCACCCCTCATCCGTCTCGATGCTGCGCATCGATCCACCCTACAAGGAGAGAAGGAAACTAGCGCGCGTTCTCCTTCAGCCACCCCGCGAACTTCGTGGTGCGCGTCGCGTCATAATCCTTGGCCGCATCGAACACGATCTCGGCCAAGGTCACGCTCATCAGCGACTCACGCCACACGCGCTCCGCGGCCCAGAAGCTGCGCGCGATCCCACACGTGCGCTTCCACATCTCACGCGTGCCGCCGAACGGTGAGCGCTTGCGGATGTCCTGGCAGATGAACGCAGGCTCCTTGCCTTCGATCGCCTGCGCGATGTCGTAGAGCGTGATCTTGTCCGCCGTGCGCGCCAGCTTGTAGCCGCCGGTCGGCCCGCGTGACGTCTCCACGATGCCCGCGCGCGACAGCGCCTGCATGTGCTTCGCCAGATAGGCCGGCGGCACGCCTAGAAACTCGGCCAGCTTCGCGCCCGGCAAAGAGCGCCCCTCCGGCAGCGGCGCGAGCATCGCCGCCGCGTGCGCGGCCCACTCCACGCCTTCACTCATGCGCATTCTGCAAATCTCCTATTGCGGACATACCATATCCGTATTAAACGGACAAACATTGTCCGAAATAGGAGCTTGGGCCATGACGGAAGCTTGGGATGTAGCGATCGTTGGCGGCGGTATCGCGGGCCTCACGGCCGCGGCGTTCGCAGCGCGCGCTGGCGCGCGCGTTGTGCTGCTGGAAGGCGCGCCGGAGCTCGGCGGCCGCGGCCGCACGCGGGAGGAGGGCGGCTTCGCCTTCAACCACGGCCCGCACGCGCTCTACAACAGGGGCGCCGCGCGCAAGACGCTCGACGCGCTCGGCATCAACCCGCCCGGCGCACCGCCCGCCACCAGCAACGCCTACCTGATGCGTGACGGCGCACTCTACCGCGCTCCCGTGGGAGTGCTGGATCTCATCAGCTCCGACGTGATGCCGGCCGCTGACAAGCTCGCCTTCGCCGCCGCCAATGCTGCGATCGCCGCCGGCTTCTCCGGGCGCCCCGGCGAAACCATCGCAGCCGCGCTGCAGCGCCTCACCAAGAGCCTGCCCGCGCAAACCGCCCTCAAGGCGCTCATCCGCGTCTCGTCCTACTCCAACGCCGTCGACAGCGCCGACGCCACCGCGCTGCTCGATCAGATGCGCCTCGCCAATCAAGGCGTGCGCTATCTGGACGGCGGCTGGGGCGGCATGATCGCCGCGCTGGCGCAAAGCGCGCGCAAAGCCGGCGCGGAGCTGCGTACCGAAGCGCGCGTCGCAAGCGTCACGCGGGACGGTGACGCCTGGCGCGTGCTGCGTGAAGACGGCGCAGCGCTCACGGCAAACGCAGTCGTACTCGCAACTCCGCCCGACATCGCCGCCACGCTCGCGCCGCAAGTCCCCACGCTCGCACAAGCGCGTGACGCTGCGATCCCGGTGCGCGCCGCCTCACTGGATGTCGCGCTCACCTGGCTGCCCCGCGAGTCGCACGCCTTCGCGCTCGGGACGAGCCGGTCTACTTCTCCGTCCACTCACTCGCCGCGAAGCGCCTCGCCCCCGCAGGTGGCGCGCTCGCGCACATCACGCGCTATCTCCCGACCGGTGAGCATCCAACGCATCACACACGCGAAGGTCTCGAAGCGCTGATCGATCTCATGCAGCCCGGCTGGCGCGATGCGCGCGTAACGCAGCAATGGCTCCCGCTCGCGACCGTCACATACGATCTGCCGCAAGCCGCACGCGGCGGCCTCGCAGGCCGCGCGCTCGTCGCGCAAGGCGATGGCTTGTTCATCGCCGGCGACTGGGCAGGCAGCGAAGGCATGCTGTCGGACTGCGCGTTTGCGAGCGGCCGCCTCGCAGGCGAAACCGCCGCTAGCGCGCGCGGCGCTCGTCCGCCTCGGCCGGCTTCTTCAGTTCAAACGCGTACAACAGAGTCCGCTGCCGCGCGTTGAAATTGTTGTCGCTGACGATGTAGAGCCGCGCGCCGCCATCAGCTTGCGGGACGACCGAGACGCCTTCGAAATTGTCGATGAGCAGCGGCGGCCGGAAGAACGCAAGCTTGGAGGTGCGCGGCTCACCGCTCAGCCCATTCGCCGGAATGCGCGTAAGGCGAATGCGATTGCCGATGCCCGGCGCGTAGAAGCGTTCTAGCCCAACGAAATCGCCATCCGGTAAGCGATCCAGCTCCGCGAGCCCAAAGCCGATCTCCAGATCGTGCTCGCCCTGCGGCGCAACCGGCGTCTCCGCATCGAGCGGCGCCTGCCACAGCTTCGCCGTTCCGCCCGTGCTCTCTGAGCCGACGAGCAAGGCATCATCACCAAGCGGCGCCAGCGCTTCGAGCCCGCCGTTTGAATCAAGCCGCTCGGTCCCTGCGAGCGCCGGACCCATGCGCCCCGGCGCACGCGGCAGTGAGCCTACGTTGTAGATGCGGATCGTCTGGCTGCCTTCAAAGCTCACGGCCACACGCCCGCCGCTCAGCATCGCCATGCCTTCGCTATCGCCATCGCGCTTCGATTGGAACGCCGCGCCTTCGTCATCGCGCATTGCGCCGATCTCGACATCGCTCACGCCAGTCGGCGCGCCCGTCTCGCTCAGCGCCAAGCGCCCGCGCACCCAATGCCCATTGTCCGTGATCGAGAGAAACGAACCGTCGGCGTTCACCGCGATATCGGAAAGCCCACCGAAATCGCCGTCTTCCGATTTGAGTTCAATCCCGCCGAGAAATACGAGCTGCCCGACCTCAGCGGCGCCAAGCCCAACGGGGGTCGCCGTCACCTCGACCGCGCGCCATTGCTCGCTCTCAGGCCCTCGCGCGCACGCGCTGGAAACCAGTGCGAGCGGCAGCAGCAATGCCGAAATCAACACGCGCATCAGCGCGCCATCGCCATGGAGCGCTTGGGCGCGGGCGCATCTTCGTCGAACAGCTCCACAAGCTTCTCGATCATCACGCCCCCGAGCTGCTCTGCATCCACGATCGTCACCGCGCGCCGGTAGTAGCGCGTCACGTCGTGCCCAATCCCGATCGCGATGATCTCAACTGGCGACTTCGTCTCGATCCAATGGATCACCGCGCGCAGGTGTCGCTCAAGATAGTTGCCAGGATTGGCCGAGAGCGTGCTGTCATCGACCGGCGCGCCATCGGAGATCACCATCAGAATGCGGCGCTGTTCGGTGCGCCCCATCAAACGGTCATGCGCCCACTGCAGCGCCTCGCCGTCGATGTTCTCCTTCAGCAGCCCCTCGCGCATCATGAGCCCGAGATTGCGCCGCGCGCGCCGCCACGGCGCGTCCGCGCTCTTGTAGACCACGTGCCGCAGATCGTTGAGCCGCCCCGGTTGCGGCGGCCGGCCGGACTTCAGCCAGTCCTCCTTCGCCATGCCGCCCTTCCACGCGCGCGTGGTGAAGCCGAGAATCTCCACCTTCACGCCGCAGCGCTCCAGCGTGCGCGCCAGAATATCCGCACACAGCGCCGCCACCATGATCGGTCGTCCCCGCATCGAGCCGGAGTTATCCAGCAGCAACGTGACAACCGTATCCTTGAAGTCGGTGTCCTTCTCTTGCTTGAAGGAGAGCGCGGAAAGCGGGTCGACGATAATGCGCGTGAGGCGCGATGTATCGAGCAGGCCTTCCTCGAGATCGAAGTTCCAAGACCGGTTCTGCTGCGCCATCAGCAAGCGCTGCAGCTTGTTCGCAAGGCGCCCGACAATGCTCTGCAGCGGCTTCAGCTGCTGATCGAGATAGGTGCGCAGCCGCGCCAGCTCCTCAACATCGCAAAGCCCCTCGGCGCCGATCACCTCGTCATGCGCCTTGGTGTAGATCTTGTAGAGATTGTTCGGATCGTCCGGATCGTTGCGCGGTGGCGGACGCATCGGCCGTTCGTTCTCTTCGTCGATGTCGGAGTCCTGTTCGGACCCTTCCATCTCGGATTCGACCGTCGTCTCATCGTCCGCATCGCTCTCAGCGTCGGACTCCGCCGCCTGCATGTCGGACTGCGCGTCCTGCTGCTCTTGGCTGTCGTCCTGCGAATTGCCTTCGTTCGGCGTCTCGACCTGCTCGGGCGTTTCGCTGTTGCTCTCGTCCGGCTCGGCGCCGAGCTCGTCCGCCATATCGAGATCGCGAAGCATATCGCGCGCGATGTTGGCGAACTCCTTCTGATCCTCAGCAGCGCCGCTCAGCTTCGCGAGCGTCTTGCCAGCTTTGGACTCAATTTCCTCGCGCCAGATCTTCATCATGCCGGCCGCGATCGGCGGCGGCTTCTGGCCCGTCAGCTTCTCACGCACCAGCAGCGCCAGCGCATCCGCCATCGGCGCTTGCTGGCGGTCCTGCATCCGCCCGATGCCCTTTTTCTCCAGCGTCTCCGTCAACGCCGCATCGAGATTGCCGGCGACGCCCTTCAGCGCGTTGGCGCCTAATGCCTGGCAGCGCATCTCTTCTGCCGCGTCGAACAGTTCGCGCGCCCGCGCGCCATGCGGCCGCAGCGAGGCGTGCGCCGCTTCATCGTGGTGCGCGATCTTCAGCGCCAGCGCGTCCGCATGCCCACGCAGCCGCTCCGCCTCCGGCTCGGTGAGCGCGCGCGGCGGGTGCGGCAGCACCACTTTGCCGGCGACGTACTTCGGCCCCTCGGCGCCGAACGTGATTTCCAGCTCTTCTTGTCCGGCCAGCGCGCGCGTGGACTGCGCCAGCGCGCGCTTGAACAGTTCGGTCGGGGTTTCTTTCGTCGCCATTGCATCCCAGCATAACGGGGCTCGCCCACTCTGGAAGGGACCAATCGTCTCGTGCCCGCGCTCCTGTTGATCCGCCATTGCCAGACAACCGGCCAAGCGCCCGATGCGCCGCTCACGCCGAAAGGGCAGGCCGATGCGCTAGCGCTCGCGGCTCCCCTAAAGGAACTCGGCATCGACGCGGCCTACTCGAGCCCATACGCCCGCGCCGTCGCCACTATCGCGCCGGCTGCCGCCACATGCGGCCTGCAAATCCAGATCGATGCGCGCCTGCGGGAGCGTGACGCGGTGTTCTTCGACAACGTCGATGCGTGGATGGCGCACACGCGCCGCGCCATCGCTGAGCCGTCCTACAAGATCGAAGGCGAGGAGAGCTTCGGCGAAGCCGCCACGCGCACGCTCGCCGCGCTGGCGGACATCGCGAACGCCGTCCACGCGCTGCCAGCCATCGCCAGCCACGGCCAAGCCATCACCTCGATGCTGAGCGGCCTCGGCTTCGGCTTTGAAGACTGGCGCGCGCTCGGCAACCCCGCGTGCTTCCTCCTGGAATGGTCCGCCGGCCGGCTCGTGCGCTACAAGCGGGTTCTCGCGTCAAGCTCATCTTGACGGCAGGCCCGCGCGCCGCCATTGTCAAGCCAGGCTTGACGGAGGCTGGAGCGTGCCCGACGCGATCGATCAATGGCTGGACCGCGCCGCCCGCCCCATGCCGCCGGGGGCCCCCGACGCTCTCGCCAGTCTCGATCTCGGCAACGCTGACGCCGTCTTCCTCGGCGAACTGAACCACTTCATCCACGAGAAGAGTGACTTCCGCGCGCTGTTCGCCCGCGCGCTCATTCCACGCGGCTACGACGCCTTCGCCGAAGAGCTCGGCTGGTCCGATGGCATGCGGCTCGACCGCTACTTCCACGCGCGCGACGAAGCCGTGTTCGATCGCATCGCGCTGTTCGGCTATCGCGGTGACATCCGCACCGATCGCGATGACGGCCCGCCGCCCGTCTTCCGCGCCTCGTCCGAAACCTATCCCTCAGCGCTCATGCGCGCCGAGCAAACGCGCTTCTACCGCGCCATCACGCCACGAGCCTTCTTCGGAATCGACATCGCCGCCGATAGTGGAGGGGCGTACGACGATCTCGATCAGCTCACCGCGAACGATCCAACATTCCGCGCCGCGATCGCGCGCCGCAGCGGCGAACCGATCGCGCAAGAAATCGCGCGCCTTTCCGCGCTCGCATCACCAAGCGACGCGCAAACCCGCGCCACGCTCGAAGCGCTGATCGACTATCTCCGCTACGTCGCGCTGCTCGCGGGCACCCGCACCTACGAAGAAACCCGACCCGCTATGGCGTTTCGCGAGGATGCGATGAAGCGCCGTTTCGCAACGGTTCGCGCACTCGCAGGCGGAAAGCTCGTTCTGATGGCGCACGGCCTGCATCTCGCGAAGAACGATGCGCTCTTCGCGGCAGTCCCAGGTGTCGGCCCTGGCGGCGGCCAAGCCTCATCGCTCGGCCACCACATCACACAGGAGCTTGGCCTGAAGACGTTTTCGATCTGGATGCTCTACGGCGCCGGCGAAGACTCACAGCCGCTGCCGGATCTCCCGCGCACCGCGCGCTATCCGGCTGATACGCTGAACGCGCGCCTCGCGCGCCGTTTCAACGAACCGATGCTGATTTCAACGGAAGGCGCGCCAGACGATTTCGTCGGCGTCGGCCATCTCTACAACACCGTCGCGCGCACGCAGCTGCGCGGCCAAGTGGACGCGCTTTATTTCGTACCGATAGTTTCGCCGATGCGTTTGGAGTAGCGGCTTAGGCCGCGGCGGCTTCCGCCAGCTTCTTCTTCAGGTCGCGCCGGATCTTCGCGGCGCGCGTGGAGAGTTCGCCTTCGTCGGCCTTCAGCAGGAAGGCATCGAGCCCGCCGCGATGGTCCACGCTGCGCAGCGCGGCGGCCGTGATGCGGAGGCGGAACGCGCGGCCGAGCGCATCGCTCGCCAGCGTCACGTCCACGAGGTTCGGCTTGAACTCGCGCTTCGTCTTGATGTTGGAGTGGCTCACGAGGTGGCCGATCTGGCGGCGCACGCCGGTAAGCTCGCACTGGCGGGACATAGTTCTGCTCACAGAGCCGGAAAACGGAAGGGCGGTCTGTTACGCGAAGGGCTTTGGCCGGTCAAGGTAAGGGCCGGATTCCCCAGCTGGCCGAATTTGAGCCGCTTTCCGTTCATATGCGGATCAGGCTACGCGGCCTAGACGTTGGCCGTACCCATCCCGGAGCCCGCATGAAAGCCCTCGCTGCCGCACTCGCCCTGGCGTTCGCCGCAATCGCCCCCCAGGCGCTCGCGCAGGATGGCAGCTTCAGCGCCACCTACAACGTCCATGCGCGCGGCATGCAGGCTGGTGAGGCCACCTACAACTTCACCTTCAACGGCGGCTCTTACACCGGTGCGTCCGAGCGCCGGATGACGGGCATGGCCCGCACCCTGCTCGGCAACAGCCAGGACTACACCTACTCGGTGCGGGGCGCTGTCGACGCTGCCGGCGTCCACCCAGCCACCTATCAGCATCAGGGCGGCCGCCGCGGCCGCGTCGTGAATGTCAATTTCACGGGTGAAGACATCGTCACGCGCGCCAACCCGGAAATGGGCATGGGCAACCCGCCCGCGACCACGGCCCAGAAGACCGGCGCGATCGACCAGGTCTCGATGTTCGCCCAGATGCTGCTGAAGGACGGCGATCCCTGCCAGCAGACCATCAAGGTCTATATGGACGGCCGCTCGCGCTTCGATTTCGTGATGACACCCAACGGCCGCCAGAACGTCCAGATCGCCGGCTTCCGGGGTGAAGCCTCCCGCTGCCGTGTCCAATTCCGCCCGATCGCCGGCTTCGGCGATCCGCAAGCCCCCGCCGAACTCACCTTCCTGTTCGCGGAAGCGCCCAACGGCATGAACGTGCCCATCCGCATCGAAATGCCCAGCGAGGATGCCGGCGTTATCCGCCTCGAAGCTCGCAGCTTCACCGCCCGCTAACAGCGAGCGAAGCCGGGGCGCAGCGCGCGCACACCAGCGCTGGCCTCGGCAAGCCCGCCGTCGGGATCATCGTGTCGAGGTCCCGCCGCACCGGTCCTCGCTCGGCGCAGAAATCGCATTTACCGACGCCGTCGAAGCGATTGGCCGCAAGCACCCGCCGCGCATCATTCTGATCGCGCCGGTCGCGCAGCGCCTTGCCCGCAACCATCTCGGCCATCACGAGCACACCGGCATCGGTCTCCGCCTCGAACAACCGGGCCAGCTTCGTCAGGTCCTCGTCACTCGCCGGCAAACCGCCATCCTCAAGCGTGTGCCATGCCGCGTAGCGCACGCGCCGGTCCTCATCCTCCATGAGCCGGAAGATCGCCTCCCACGCCGCCTCGACGCGCCCGCGCACATGGCACGGGCAGAGCAGGCGGGCCGCGGTGAGCCGCTCCTCCGCATCCGCGCTGGACGACAGCGCGATCAGCTCTGTGACCTGCGTGCGCGTCACCCGCCGGTCGCCAGGCTTGTGCGCGGCCTTCTGAAACTTGTTGAGGCCCTTCCTGCTGGGCATGGCTCACCTGAAGCATCGAACGGGGCGGGAACGCCGCAGCGCAAACTGATTCGGGTCCGATTCGTTCTGGAATCCTTCCCGGTTCTTTCGTGTATGCCAGCGATTGTGCCGCCACGGCAACGGCGCCTCAGGCTGCGCTGGCCCGTCGCCTGGACTTCCGCAGCCGCGCCCGCCACATAAGGCCAATGCCCGGCCCGAGCCGCCAGGACGCGCCGCCTCTCAAAGCCGTCCTTGGCCCCACCAATACCGGCAAGACCCACCTCGCGATCGAGCGCATGCTTGCCCACAAGTCGGGCATGATCGGCCTGCCGCTCCGGCTGCTGGCCCGCGAAGTCTATGACAAGGTGGTCGCCGCCAAGGGCGCGGGCGCTGCAGCGCTCATCACCGGCGAAGAAAAGATCGGCCCCGAAAACGCGCGCTACTTCATCGCCACGGTCGAAGCGATGCCGCTCGACCGGCCCGTCGAGTTCCTGGCCATCGATGAGATCCAGCTCGCCAGCGATCCGGACCGCGGCCACATCTTCACCGACCGCCTGCTGCGCGCGCGCGGCCTCGGCGAAACGATGCTGCTGGGCGCCGATACGATGCGCCCCATGCTGCGTAAGCTTTTGCCGCGCGCCGAGATCAGCCACCGCGAGCGCCTCTCGCGCCTCAGCTACGTCGGCCCGCGCAAGATCACGAAGCTCCCCAAGCGCTCCGCCATCGTCGCGTTCTCGGCGGAGGAAGTTTACGCGATCGCCGAACTCATCCGCCGCCATCGCGGTGGCGCAGCAGTGGTGATGGGCGCGCTCAGCCCGCGCACACGCAACGCCCAAGTCGCGCTTTATCAAAGCGGGGAGGTGGACTTCCTCGTCGCCACCGACGCCATCGGCATGGGCCTCAACATGGACGTCGATCACGTCGCGTTCGCGAGCGCGGCGAAGTTCGATGGCCGCCGCCAGCGTGTGCTGCGCCCCGATGAAGTTGCGCAGATCGCCGGCCGCGCCGGCCGCTTCCGCACCGACGGCACGTTCGGCGAAACCGGCGAATGCCCCGGCTTTGACGAAGAAGTCATCGAGCGCGTCGAGAACCACGAGTTCGAACACCTCGTCGCGATCGAATGGCGCAACCCCGATCTCGACTTCGCGAACGTTGCAAAGCTCCTCGCCTCGCTCGAACGCGGCCCACCTGGCCCAGGCCTCATGCGCGCGCGCGGCGCTGTGGATGAGAACACGCTCAAACTGCTGATGCAGGAAGAAGACCTGATGGCGCGCATCCGCACGCCCATGCACGTGCGCCGCTTCTGGGAAGTGTGCCAAACGCCGGACTTCCGCAAAGTCGCCATCGACGAGCACGCGCGCCTCATCGGCCGCATGGCCAATCACCTCATCGCGCCCGGCTCGCGCCTCCCCAGCGATTGGGTCGCACGCGAAATCGCGGAGCTGGACAGCGCCGAAGGCGATCTCGACGTTCTGCAGTCACGCCTCGCGCACATCCGCACCTGGACCTACGTCGCCAACCGAGCCGATTGGCTCGCGGACGCCGAAAGCTGGCGCGTACGCACGCGCGAGATCGAGGACCGCATCTCAGACGCGCTCCATAGCGTGCTCACGCAACGCTTCATCGATCGCCGCACCAGCGCGCTTCTGAAGGGCCTCCGCCGCGAAGACGCGATGCTCGCGGGCGTCTCAAGCGAAGGCGAAGTGACGGTAGAGGGCCACTATGTCGGCCGCCTCGACGGTCTCGCCTTCGTCGCCGATCCCCGCGCCCTCGGCCTCGAAGGCCGCGCCGTGCGCAACGCGGCGCAACGCGCTCTCGGCCCCGAAGTCGACCGCCGCCTCGCGCGTATCGTTGCAGCGGAAGACGAAGCGTTCTCGCTCACGCCAGACGGCCGCGTCGTGATCGACAACGCGCCCGTCGCCCGTCTCATCGAGAGCGCACCGCTTAAACCGCGCCTCGCCCTCATCGGCGCCGAAGGCGCGCACGAACCCTCACGCGCCGCCGCGCTCACGCGCATGGAAACCTGGCTCACAGCCGCGCTCCACCACGAACTCGGCATGCTCATCGATCTCGAAGCAGCCTGGCGCACCGGCGCGCTTCCCGCCGCCGCACGCGGCGTCGCGTTTCGTCTTGTCGAAAACGCCGGCGCACTCGATCGCCGCGATGCTGGCGATCTCATCGCGCAGCTCACGCCCGAAGCACGCGCTGCGCTCGGCGCGCATGGCGTCCGCTTCGGTCGCTGCACGATCTTCATGCCCGCGCTGCTGCGCCCACGCGCCGCGAGCCTCGCCTCCATCGTGCGCCGCGCGGTGCAGGCAAATCCGCCCGAACCGTTCCATCCGCGCCGCAACGCGATCTCCATCGCGCACGAACCGGCGCGCACCTGGGAGCACTACGCCGCCGCCGGCTTCCGCCCCGCTGGCCATCACGCCGTGCGCATCGACAAGCTCGAGCGCCTCGCCGCAAAGCTGCGCGCAGCAGGGGAGCTCGACGCGAAAACCGCGCGCCTCATCGGCCTCAACGTGCGCGACGCCGCCGCGGTGCTGAGCGCTCTCGGCTTCCGCCGCACCAAAGGCCCGGCGCCCGAAGCGCCGCACCAATGGCGCGCGCCCATGGAGCGTCGAGCGAAGGTGCAAGAGCCCGCTAAGCCCGGGCCGTTCTCCGCGCTTGAAGAACTCCTTCCCGCCAAGCGCCTCCCCAAATGAGCGAACGCTGCCGTCTCGACGTCTGGCTCTGGCGCGCGCGCTTCTTCAAGACGCGCGCGCTGGCATCGGACTTCGTCGCTTCCGGTGCCGTCCGCATCGCGCGCGCCGGTCAGATGCGCCGCCTCGAAAAGCCCGGCGAAGCCGTAAACCCCGGCGATACGCTCACGTTTGCGCCGCGCGGCGCGCTGTTGACGTTACGCATAGAAGCGCTCGGCACGCGCCGCGGCCCCGCGCCAGAGGCGCGCGCCCTCTATGCTTTGCTTGACGGAGAAGAACCGGACCGCCATGTCACCTCCGCTGAGGAGGACGGCCCTGCATGACCTATGTCGTCATGGACGCGTGCGTGAAGTGCAAGCTGATGGACTGCGTGGAAGTCTGCCCCGTGGATTGCTTCTACGAGGGCGAGAACATGCTCGTCATCCATCCCGACGAGTGCATCGATTGCGGCGTCTGCGAGCCTGAATGCCCGGTAGACGCGATCAAGCCTGATCTTGAGGATTCCCCCGACGGAAAGTGGCTCAAGATCAATACTGAGTACGCCAAGATTTGGCCGAATATTACGCGTAAAGGGGATGCGCCGGAGGACTCCGATCAGTTTCGGGACGAAACCGGTAAGTTCGAGAAGTATTTCAGCCCGAAACCCGGCTCTGGGGACTAGGCTGAGGGCCTCGGGCCTTTCTTCGGCGTCAAAATTGTGATAGGGTTATGAAAGTGTAAATGGCGTTGCCGCGCCCTTTTGCACTGTTCCCGGTGCTGCTCGATGCGCACCTTGCCGAAGCGACGCGTAGGTCAGAACTGGTTTCGGGTCCGCCCCAAAACCGGCCTCTGGCCTTTTGTCGCTTAAGAAGCGAGGGCGGCTGAGGGCTGAAGCCCGGTATCGTTGGCTTATGGAAGCAGGGATACCTCATGACGAATTCCGCAACTGCTCAACCCGCATTCAAGACGGGCGATCACATTGTCTATCCCGCGCATGGCGTCGGGCGTGTCCTCGGGGTTGAGAAACAAACGGTTGCGGGTCTGGATCTGGAAGTTTTCGTCATCTCGTTCGAGCAGGATAAGATGACGCTGCGCGTGCCCACCGCGAAGGCGAAGTCCTGCGGCATGCGCGCGCTCGCCTCGGGCCAGATCGTGACGGACGCGATGAAGACGCTCCAAGGCCGCGCGCGCGTGAAGCGCACGATGTGGTCGCGGCGCGCTCAAGAATACGAAGCAAAGATCAATTCGGGCGATCTCGTCTCGATCGCCGAAGTGGTGCGCGATCTTCACCGCGCCGGCGATCAGCCGGAGCAATCCTACTCCGAGCGCCAGCTCTATGAGAACGCGCTGGACCGGATGGCCCGCGAACTCGCCGCGGTGGAAAACATCGGCCGCGATGTGGCGCTGGAGAAGCTCTCCGCCTCGCTCGCTGCGAAGAAGGCTGCCGCCGCCGCCTAAGGCGCGAAGCGCAAGCGAATACGGAAAGGCCGGGCGAGAGCCCGGCCTTTTTCATTCCAGCCGGTCGGCTTTCCAAAGCGCTGGGAACAGCTTGATCCAAAGCCCCGTCACGATGAGCGCTCCAATCCCGCCAAAGATCGCCGCCCCAACTGGGCCGAGAAAGCGCGCAACAACCCCGCTCTCGAACTCTCCAAGCTCATTGCTGGCGCCAATGAACAGCGTCGAGACGGATGCCACGCGCCCGCGCATGGGATCGGGTGTCACCAGCTGCACCAGCGTCTGCCGCACATAGACGGAGAGCATGTCCGCCGCGCCCAGCGCCGCAAGCGCGCCAATGGAGAGCCACAGCCACTGCGATATGCCGAACACCAGCGTCGCCAGTGCAAACACCGCAACGCCTGCAAACATGATCGGCCCCGCGCGTTCGCGGATCGGATTGGCAGCGAGCGTCAGCGCAATCACCGTCGCCCCAATCGCCGGCGCCGCGCGCAGCAACCCAAAGCCCTCCGGCCCAACATGCAGAATGTCCCGCGCGAATGCTGGCAGCAGCGCCGTCGCGCCGCCTAGCAGCACGGCGAAGAGATCCAGCGAGATCGCCCCAAACACGATCTTGTTGCCCCACACATAAGCGAGGCCTTCTTTCATGAGCGTCCAGCGCGAACCCGGCTGCGCGGCGGGGCGCGTGTTCTTGCGAATGAGCAGAACGAGCAGGGCGGATGTTGCATAAAGCCCAAGCGCGACCGCATAGGCCAACGCCACCGAGTGCGCCGCAACGAGCAATCCCGCCAGCGCCGGCCCGATAATCGCGGACGTCTGCCAAGCCAACGAATTCCAGGCGATCGCACGCGGCAGCAAATCGCGCGGCACCAGCATCGGCCCCATCGCCGTCGAGGCCGGCGCGAAGAACACGCGCGCGCATCCAAACAGCGCCGCGAGCGTCAGCAGCAATGGAACGGTGGATGTGCCGGTAAACGCGAGCGCCGCGAGCACCGCCACCGTCACGATCTCAGCGCTCAGGCATAGCATCAGCACCGTGCGCCGGTCATAGCGGTCTGCCGTCTCACCAGCAGGCAGCGTCAGCAACAGCACCGGCAGGAACGAGAACAGCCCCACCAAGCCCAGCATGAAGCTCGACTGCGCAATGCTCATCGTCTCGCGCGCGACGGCATAGACCTGCCAGCCAAGTGCAACGCTCTGCACCAGCCCGCCCATCCCGCCAGTCCAACGCGAGGCCCAGAACAGCATGTAGTCGCGCTCCTTGAGGAGCGCGAAGGCGGACGGCGGTGGTGCGGGAACGTCTGTCACGGGGCGCACACACTGTGGCACGCGCGCTTAGCGCGCCGCCAGCCCGTTGCGGCCTATAATATTTGCACCCGTGTTTAGTGGCGCGGCAGCTTCAGTTCGCTGGCCTTCGAGGCGATCTCGCCCTCTGACCGTCCAAGCGTCTGCGCGATCACCGGCGCCGGCACGCCGGACGACCAGAGCTGACGCAGCTTCTCGATCGAGGTCGGTTTCCAAGGCTGGCCGGAATTGAGCGTGACGTTCTCAGCCATCGCATTTCTCCCTTAAACGAAGAGAAGAAACGCACCGGCGCCTAGCGCCGTTCCGCAACGCGCTGCTAAGCGCCAATATCACGCGCCCGTCGGCGCCAATCCGAACAAGGAGCGCTTCGCAGGTGCCGGATCGGTCGCCGCATCCGCAAGCCACGTCAGCGCCGTATCCGCGACCGTTTTCCATTCCGGCTCACCGATCAGCCAGTGGCTCATCTCCGGAAACTCCACGAACTTCGCTTGCCCGCTCGGGAAGCGTCCTGCGATGCGGCGCACGGTGCTCGATGAGTTCACGCGGTCACGCCCGCCACCCAGCGCCAGCACTGGCGCGGCGATGCGATAGACCGGCGCGGTGGACGCCATCGAGTGATCCAGGAACCAGTGAATTGTCTCGTGCACCACGCGCCCGCTCTCCGGCACGAAGCGCGCGAACGCTTTGCGCGCGTCGTCACGGCTGAGCCGGTCGAGTGTCGTCGCGCGCGCGATGCGATAGTCCGGCGCGACAGGGCGGCGCCAGTAATCACCCAGCATCGCTAAGCCGAACGCATTGCCGCCTTCGTCCAGCGTCGTCGGCAGCACGCCCCACGGCGCACTCGGCGCCAGCAGCACCAGCGCACGCACTGGGATCTTCGTTGCGACGAGTTGGCAGACGAGGCCGCCCAGCGAGTGACCTACGAGGATCGGCGGCGCGCGCAGCTTGTGCGCGTAATCGATAATCGCTTTGGAATAATCGTTCACGCCCGCGCGTGCGAGCGCTTCCATGTCCGCGCCGCGCTCATGGTGCGGCAGGTTCGGCGCGTGCGTTTCGTAGCCGGCCGCCTCGAACGGCTCGCGGAACTGCTCAAACGACCAGCCCCCGACGAAAGCCCCGTGAACGAACACGATGGGCGCTCTGGCCGCGCGCTTCATGCGCGCACCCTCGAACAATGGTCAGCCATTCGCTTGCCCCGCCGTATATTTCCCGAACCGGCGGACCGCCTCTTCATAGACGGGCCGCTTGAACGGGATGACCAGCCCCGGCGCTTGATCCAGCGGAGCCCAGCGCCAGTCAGAGAATTCCGGCGTGTGCGCGTCAAGCCGAATATCTGAATCGCGTCCATTGAAGCGCAGGGCAAACCACTTTTGGCGCTGCCCTAAAAAGCGGCCGCGGGACTTCTGTTGCGCCAGGACCTCGGGCGGAAAGTCATAGGAAAGCCAGTCGTCCGTCTCCTCCAATATTGAGACGAGACCTGGCTGGACGCCGGTTTCTTCTTCCAGCTCGCGCAGCGCCGCATCTTTAGGCTGCTCGCCTGCATCGATGCCGCCCTGCGGCATCTGCCACTGATAGGGCCCGCTGGTAGCGGTGCGGCGGCCAAGGAAGACGAGGCCCGTCTTGTGAAACAAGGCGATCCCAACGCAGGCCCGGTACTGCGAGGGATTCAGGCTCATCGATGCTGCGCGCGCGCCGCCAGGACGGCGGAGGCGGGCGCGAGTGCGTAGCCGCGAGAGGTGATGTCACCCGCCCATTCGCCGACCTGAACCATGGTTACAGGATAAGCGAAACCGGCCCCAATGGCGCTGCCATTCTGCAGCGCGAGCGCCTCCAGATTGAGCAGCTGTTCGTCGATCGCGTCGGCTTCACGCCGCGCATCGATGATGCGGTCCGCCGCCGTATTGGGCAGCCCCGCCCGCGAAGCTTCGACGGAGAGGGCAGTGCGCTGCCCGATCCCGCTGGCGATGAACGAAAGCCCCCGTCGCCGCAATTGCTGCGCGATCGGCGCCGACGCCGTCGCGGAGGCCGCAAAGCGCGCGCCTTGATAGTTCGTCACGCCGAAATAGCCCGCCCCGCGCGAGAGCAGGTTCTCCAGCCGCGCCACGTTCGCGGCGGGCTCGCCCGCCGCCAGCAGCGTCTGCGGCCCAGTGTCGTCCGCTGCGCGGTCGAACGGCTCCATCGGCAGTTCCAGCATCACCTCGTGGCCACGCGCTCGTGCGCGGTCGATCCAGCTCTGCAGATTGCTCGCATAAGGCACGAAGGAGAGCGTCACCTCAGCCGGCAGCTCGTCGATCGCTTGCGTGGTCGCGCGCGCATTGAAACCGAGGCCCCCAACGATGATCGCGATCTTCGGCTTGGAGGCATCGCCCGCGAACGGTCGCGCATAGACGGCCGCAGGCCGGCGCCCATCCGGCGCAACGACCGGCAGCGGCCCCATCGGCCCGCGCTGCGTCAGCGCCGCGATCGGCGCCCTCGGCAGCGGCCGGGCAGGCGGCACGCGGCGCGGCGCATCCTCCGCGCCAGCTTCCACCATGGAGATGCGCACTTCACCAGGCGCCGCGTCTTCGCCTTCAGCCGGGGGCTGATCGGCGATCGCGGTCTCGTCCAGCGGGATATCGAAGCCCGGCGCCGTCGACGCTGCATCGGAGAAGGACACGCGCGGCGCCGCTTCCGCTTCGCCGGGCGCAAGCGAAATGACCTGTCGCGGGCCTGCCGCGCCGGGGTCACCAAAGGTCTGCACGGCCGCGAAAGCCCCGCCACCCACGGCCACAAGCGCCACGACGGCGATCATGGAGTGGTTCAAGCGGAAACGACTGCCGCTCTGCTTCTGAGGGCTGGCTTTTCGAGGCGCGCGTTCGCTGGATTTTGGGCGAATCACATTGGAATCATCGCCGAATTTGCTCGCCCCGTCATGCACACAGGGCAGGCTAATTCGTTAACGGCATACCGGCGGGAAGGGCCTACCCGGCGCGCGAGCGCAGCCGCTCCGCCACCGTGCCCTGGCGCAGGAAGTCCAGCGCGCGGGACAGCTGGTAGTCGTCCTCGTCCTTCCAGGTTTCCGGCGGCTGGTCGGCGGGCACGTGCGGACCACGGCGAGCAGTGCCGCCTTCGTTCTGCAGAGCGCGGGGGAGGTCAGCTTCGCTGATCCCGAGGCGGCGCAACCGCTCCGGATCGACGCGACGCTGCGCGACTTCCATGTCCGGCTCGATGCCTGCGCCCTGGATCGAGCGCCCGGCCGGCGTGTAGTAGCGCGCCGTCGTCAGGCGCAGTGCGCCATCGCGGCCACCCTGAAGCGGGATCACGGTCTGCACTGAGCCCTTGCCGAAGCTCGTCACGCCCACGATCAGCGCGCGATTACGATCCTGCAGCGCGCCAGCGACGATTTCAGCCGCCGAGGCGGAGCCGCCATTGATCAGCACCACCATCGGGATGCCGGCCAGCTGGTCACCCGGCCGCGCATTGTAGCGCTGCACGTCTTCCGGTCGCCGGCCGCGCGTGGAGACCACTTCGCCGCGGTCGAGGAATGCGTCAGACACTTCGATCGCTTGATCGAGCAAACCGCCCGGATTGTTGCGCAGATCAACGATCACGCCGCGCGGCCGGTGGCCCTTCACATTGCGGATCGCTTCGTTGAGCAGATCGTCCGTGCGCTCGTTGAACGTGGAGATGCGGATGATGCCGACATCGCCTTCCATCCGCGATGTAACGGAACGCACTGAGATGATCTGGCGCGTCAGATCGACATCGAACGGCTCGCTGTTCTCGCGCGCCACCGTCACATTGATCGTCGTGCCTACATCGCCGCGCATCTTGGAGACGGCTTCGTTGAGCGTCAGGCCCACGATGCTCTCGCCATCGATGGCGGTCAGATAATCGCCTGCCTGGATGCCCGCCCGGCTCGCGGGCGTGTCATCGATCGGGGAGACGACCTTCACGATGCCATCTTCCATCGTCACTTCGATGCCGAGGCCGCCGTACTCGCCACGAGTCTGAACCTGGATCTCGCGGTATTCCTGCGGGTTCATGTAGGAGGAGTGCGGATCGAGGGAGGACAGCATCCCCTGGATCGCCGCTTCCATCACATGGGTCTCGTCGATCGGCGTTACGTAGTCGCTCTCGACCCGCGCCAGCACGTCGGCGAACAGCTCGAGTTGCCGGTAGACGTTGCCCCGGGGAGCCGAATCCTGCGCGGACCAAGCAAGCGCACCAACGCCAGCCGCCAAACCGACCACAGGCGCCGCCAACCAAGCCCAACGCATCCGGTTACTCCCAACTCGCCCCGCTGGGCGCGTCCAAACAGCTGGGCCGTATGGCCCGATTCGTTCTGGAGCTACGGCATCTCAGCCGCCTCCAGTCGTTACGTTTCCGCAATCAGCCCGCACTCGCCAAGGTTATCCCCCGCGCGGTGAGCCACCGCGCCGGGTTCACCGGCTGCCCGTTGCGTCGCACTTCCACATACAACTCTGGCGCCGGTGTGTCAGAGCTGCTCATCGCGCCGATCGTCTGGCCCGCGGCGACGCGTTCTCCGGTGCGTGCGCGCAGCGTATCCATGCCCGTGAGGACGAGAGCGTAACCATTGTCCAGGTTGAGGATCAAGACCTGGCCATAGCTGCGAAACACACCTGCGTAAGCAATCTCACCCGCCGCCGGCGCGACCACGGCCGCACCTGCTGAAGCACGCAGAGTTGCGCCCTGCGCAACCGGCCCAGCGCCCTCGCGGGAGCCGAAGCCGCGCACGATGCGTCCCTGCGTCGGCGCGAGCCAATTCGTGGGGAGGGCGACTGTCGCCGCGCTCGCCGTCGCGCTGCCCGCGCCTGCGCCAGGCGTGCTGCGCCGCGGCTGCGTCACGCGGCTGGCCAGCTCGCGCAAAGTACGCGCTTCACGCGCCAATTGCCGTGCGCGCGCCTGCGCTTCAGCTGCATCAGCGCGCAAAGCGGCGTGAACGGCGCGTTGCTGCGCCAAACGGATCTGCGCGCCCTCCGCCTCCGCACTCGCCATCAAGGCGCTTTGCGCCAGCGTGATGCGCTCGGCGGCCGCCAAATCCTGCTCTTGCCGCGCGCTGGCGATCGCGGTTCGGCTCGCACGCACCCGCCAGGTCACCAGCGGCGCGGCCGCGCCGGCGAACATGCGCGTTTGCACACTCGCGCGGTCCCCGCGCCGCTCTGCGAAAGCAGCCGCGATCAGCAGGTTCTCAAGGTTGCGGCGGTCCTTCGCGAGCAATTCCGTCTCGGACTCTTCCTGCTCATGCAGGGCAGCGAGCCGCGCCTCGGTCTCGGCCTTCGCGGCGTCCAGTTCAGCCTTTCGGCGGCGCGCTTCGGCGGCGCGTGCGGTGAGGGTGGTGACTTCGCGTTGCGCCGTGCGCGCTTCGCGCTGCAGCCGCGTCGCCTGCGCAGCCGCTTCGGCGCGCTGGCGCTCGACGCGCGAAAGCTCCGCGCGCGGCTGTGCCTGCGCGAGCGGGGCGAGGGCTGCTGCCGAGGCGGCGAGCAGGAGGAGGGCGCGCGCTGAGCGAAGCGCCATGGCAGCGGTCCCGTTCTGGGCAAGGGCGGGACGCTTCAATCCCGATGGTAGGGATTACCGCTCAAAATAGTCATCGCCCGGTAAACCTGCTCGCAAATCATCGCTTTCACGAGCAGATGCGGCCAAGTCTGGCGGCCAAAAGCCAGCCTTTCGTCCGCCTGATCCTTAAGGCTTTGCGAAGCCCCATCCGGCCCGCCGATCCAAAACGCCGCGCAACCAAGCCCATCGTCCCGCCAAGCCGCCAGCTTCTCGGCCAACTGCCGCGAACTCCACTCCGCCCCACGCTCATCCAGCAGAATGCGCCGCGCGCCATCGGGCGTCGCTTTGAACAGCGCAGCCGCTTCCGCGCGCGGCTCGCCCGGGGGGCGGCCTTGCACTTCCAGGAGATCGATTGCGGTGAAGCCCAGCCCGCGCCCCGCATTGCCGGCGCGTGCCAGATAGTCTTGCGCAAGCGCATCCTCAGGCCCGGCGCGTCTGCGCCCGGCGGCCGCGATCAGGATGCGCATGTCAGCTTAGGAAGCCAGCGCGGGCGCCGGCGACCAGATCTTTTCGATATTGTAGAAGCTGCGCACTTCCGGGCGGAACAGGTGCACCACCACATCGCCCGCATCCACCAGCACCCAATCGCAGTGCGGCATGCCCTCAACGCGCAGATGCTGCGCGCCGGCTTCCTTCAGCGCATGCATCAGATGATCGGCAAGCGCACCGACATGACGCTGCGAGCGACCGCTAGCGATGATGACCGTGTCGGCAACGGAGGATTTGCCCTTCACGTCCAGCGCGAGGATATCCTCGGCTTTGTCATCCTCAAGCGAGGTGAGGATCAGTCGGGCGGCGTCGGCGGCCGGAAGACCGCGTGCGGTGCCGGCGTTTTCCGCCTCCGGCTGGCGGGATAAATCGGGCGACAGCGAAGTCGTTCCTTATGCCTCAGAGAAGGCAAGGCTAGCAGAGCGCCGCCCGCCCGCCAACGCACTTTCGCGTAAGCCGCTCCTCAATCGCCCCAACTAGTCGCCCTTGAAGACGCCTTTTCGCTTTTCGAAGAACGCCCGTGCGCCTTCGCGGCCGTCTTCTGTCAGCGATGTAAGCAAGAACTGGTCACGGTCCATGAACGCCGCGACATGATTCAAGGCATGCGCCGAAGCATTCACGGCATGTTTCGTCATCCGCGCAGGTATTGGCGGCAGGTCTGCCGCCTTTTGCGCCCAAACCCGCGCCGCAGCCTCTGCTTGTCCGGCTGGCACAACCTCGTCCGCCAAACCCCACACGATCGCATCGCGCGCCTCGAGCGATTCGCCGAACAGCACGAAGCGCTTCGTGCGCGCCGGCCCCATCAGCGCCGTGAGTCGCGGAATGCTGCCCCAGCTCATGTTCCAGCCGAGCGGCACTTCCGGCAGCCGGAAGCTCGCGCCTTCGCCGCAAACACGGAAGTCGCACGAAGCCGCAAGCGCCGCGCCGCCGCCGACGCAAAAACCTTCCACCGCAGCGATCGTGATCTGCTCCAGATCTTCCCACGCTTGGCAGAGATCAGGCCCGATCATCAAATCGCTGCGCCGCTCCAGCACCGTGCGCGGCCCAAGCGCCGCGCGATCCTTGAGATCAGCGCCTGCGGAGAAGAACGTCGCCCCACCCGTCAGAATGATCACATCCAGATCAGGCCGCTGCCGAAGCGCCTGCGCCGCTTCGATCAACTCGCGCATCAACGCGCGCGAAAGCGCGTTGCGCGCATCGGGCCGGTTGAGTCGCACGGTGGCGATCGGCCCGTCTTCTTCGATCAGCAGATGCTCATAGCTCATCTTTGCCGGCCTTTTCTGATCTCGCTGGATGAGTGCGGATGGAAGCGCGCGTTGAGAAATGTCCACGCCGGCGCCTGCGCGCTCGCGAGCATATGCGCCTCGCTCTGCGGCTTGCGCGCAGCGCTATAAGCCTGCGCCGGCTTGGCAAAGCGCGCACGCGCCCCAGCGCCAGGCCGCGCAACGATGGCGAGCGGCACGGTATCCATCACATCGCGCCAACGCCGCCAGCGCCGGAAACTCTGCAACGAATCTCCGCCCACGATCAGCACGAAGTGCACGCCCGGAAACGCGCGCTTCAGCGCCTTCACGGTTTGATACGTATACCCAAACCCGTGCTCGGCCTCGAACGTCGTCACGCGCATCTTCCGCCCACGCGCGATCTTCCGTGCGCTCGCGGCGCGATCAACCAGCGCCGCGCTCTTCGGCTTCAGCGGATTCTGAGGCGTCGGGCTCCACCACACCGCGTCGAGCCCCAAGCGCTTCAGCGCCGTCTCAGCGACATGCGCATGCCCTTCGTGCGCAGGATCGAAGCTGCCGCCGAACAGGCCAATGCGTTGGCCGGGATAAGCGAGTGGCGCCCCCCGCAGCATTAAGGCCGCGTCTGCCCCGTGCCGCGCACTTGGTACTTGAACGTCGTCAGCTGCTCCGCGCCCACCGGCCCGCGCGCATGCATGCGCCCGGTTGCAATCCCGATCTCGCCGCCGAACCCAAACTCGCCGCCATCCGCGAACTGCGTCGAAGCATTCCAAAGCACGATCGCGCTATCCACTTCGCGCAGGAACTTCTCCGCGATCGCCTTGTCTTCCGTGACGATCGCATCCGTATGCTGCGAGCCATATTCCGCAATGTGCGCGATCGCATCATCCACGCCGCCAACAACACGCACCGCAATGATCGGCGCGAGATACTCCGTGCGCCAATCTTCTTCCGTCGCTGCACTCATCTCCACCAGCGCCCGCGCTTCCTCATCGCCGCGCATCTCGCACCCACGCTCCGCGAGCGCCGCCGCGATCTTCGGTAGCAGGGCAGGCGCGACCGAGCGATCAATCAGCAACGTTTCCGTCGCCCCACAAATCGAAACCCGCCGCATCTTCGCGTTCACAACGATAGAGATCGCCTCATGCGGCCTCGCCGCAGCGTGCACATAGGTGTGGCAGAGCCCCTCCAAGTGCGCGAACACCGGCACGCGCGCTTCTTCCTGCACCCGCGCCACAAGTGACTTCCCGCCACGCGGCACGATCACATCCAGCGCGCCGCCAAGCCCCGCGAGCATCATGCCCACCGCCGCGCGATCCACCGTCGGCACGATCTGGATCGCATCCTCCGGCAGTCCCGCGCTCTTGATCCCTTTGCGCAGCGCCGCGCCAATCGCTGCGACAGACTTCGCGCTGTCTTTCCAGCACATTGGGATCCTAAGCTTAGAATTCCACGTGGACAAGTTGTCGCG
>JADMIO010852255.1_pt1 | contig 126274 bp, 89 predicted proteins | sample 8958161 | NCBI WGS metagenome assembly JADMIO01 (sample SAMN16585339, study PRJNA669376) | soil metagenome | isolation source: Crop rotation soil | place: USA: Cullars Rotation, Alabama | collected 2011
GCCGCGACTTCAAGTCACGTGAATTCCAAGCTTCGGATCCCACTGTGCTGGAAAGGCTTGCAATCTTTGTAGTCGTTGGTGAGGGCGCGTTTCGGTGTCGGCATGAGAAGAATGTGCGCCCATTGGCGCGAATTCCGGAATCGGACCTTGGTCCTACACGCTTTTCTCCGCCCATCTCCCTACCCGCCGAGAGCGATGGTGAGCGCGACGAGCGCGGCTCCGATCGCAACCATGACAAACCCCGTGCGCACCCGGCGGAGGCCCGCGTAGCCGGCGAGCATGTGGCCGGCGCCGAAGAGTAGCGCGATCGCAATTGCATTCGAGAGGTGCAAGGCGAGGCGTGCGTTGTGCATGAACATGAACGGCACGACGACCGGCAGCGTGGAGAGGAAAACGAGAAGGAAAACGCCGGCCGCACCGCGCCAGTCTTCGGCGGTCAATCGCGGACGCGCGGCCGGTGGCGGGAGCTGGCTCAAGTGGGCGCGAATCCGGTCGAAGTCATCGGGAAGGAGCGCCTCGCCGACGCGAAGCGGCAGGGCGTCGACGATGAGTTCGCGCGCCTGCGCCGCGGTGGCGGACTCCTGCACTCTGCGGAGCAACATGCCGTGATGGCCGTGCTCGGTGAGGCAGGCGATGAGGTAAAACGCGGCGTCGATCACTCCCCACGCGAGGTTGCAACCGATGGCGCCGATGAACATGGCCCGGATGTCGTCGCGCCCCGCTTCCGCCACGCTCACCGCGCAGGTGAAGGAGAGCACCATGATCAGCCCAAAGACGATCTCCGAAAACCGCTCGAGTGGATCGAGCACGCGATTGCTGCGAAGGCGTAGGTTCACGGCGCGGTGGCGAGTTCACCCGGCAAGGCATCGATCGCGTCGGCGAGCGTCGTGAAGCGGTCGATGCGACCGATCTCCTCCTCCACGCCCTCGGTGCGCAGCATGTCGCGGACGGACGACCGCGCTTCCACCAGGCGGAATGCAACCCCGCGCTTCGCGAGTTCGCTGTGCAGGTTGCGGAAAAGATGCGCACCGGCGACGTCGATTGTCGGCGAGGTGGAAAGATCGCAAATGACCACGCGGATCGGCTCCGCCGCCGCATCGATCCGAGCGAGGACCGTGTCGAGGATGTGCTCGGCATTGAAATAGACGACGCCGGATTCGACGCGAAACGCAAGCACGCCGGGCGTCGGTTCATTGTCCGGATGCCGCCCGATATCGGAGTAGCGTCGCACGCCGGGAATGCGGCCGAGGAACGCGACGTGTGGCGTCGAGGCGCGGCGGATGAGGAGGATCATGGAAATGATCGCGCCGAGAAGCACGCCTTGCAGCAGGCCCGCGCCGAGCACGCCAAGAAGTGCCGTGGCCGCGATGAGGAACTCACCGCGATGCACCAGCCAGAGCCGCTTGAGCACCTTCACCTTCACGAGGCTCGCCACCGCCATCAACACGATCGCCGCGAGAACCGGCTGCGGCAGGTTGCGCAGCAGGTCGGTGAAAAAGAGCGCGACCACGAGGATGATCCCGGAGGCGAGCAACCCGGAGAGCGGTGTGCGCGCGCCGCCGCTTTCATTGACCAGCGATTGCGACATCCCGCCGCTGATCGGAAAACCCTGGCCGAGACCGGAGGCGAGATTGGCGCCGGCAAGCGCGAGAAACTCCTGGTTGCTGTCGAGCCGGTAGCCGTGCTTTTCGGCAAACATCCGCCCGATCGCCGCTGTCTCGACGGCGCCGAGCATGAAGCAGGCAAGGGCAAGCGGGAGCAGTGCGCGCACCTCCTCGAGGTGAACCGATGGCAGGGACGGCAGCGGCACGCCGCGCGGGACTTCGCCGAGCAACTTCACGCCGTGGGCGCCGAGATCGATGAACGTCGCCACGGCGATGCCGGCGATCACGACAAAGAGCGCGACCGGTTTGTTGGGCAGGAGCTTCTTGCCAAGAATCAACAGCGCGAGGGCGGCGAGCCCGAGCAGGAGCGAGGTGAAGTTCGTCTCTCCCAGATGCTGGAGGAAGACGTGCATCCGTTCCCAAAAATCTCCGTGCCCGCCTTTCACGCCGAAAAGCTTCGGCAATTGAGTGCTCGCGAGGTGGAGCGCGACGCCCGCTTTGAAGCCGACCATCACGCTCTCCGAGATGAAATTCACCGCCGATCCCGCGCGCGCCAGCCAGGCGAGAAACGCGATTGCCGCCACGAGCAGCGCGGTGCACGCCGCGAGAGCCGAATAGCGCGTCGGGTCGCCACTCGCCATGCCCCCGAGAGTTGAACCAACAAGCAGCGAGATCGCCGATGTGACCGTAATCGCGGTCTGCCGCGAACTGCAAAAGAGCCAGAAGATCAGGCCGCCGAAGAGACACGCATAGAGTCCGGCCTCGGGCGGTAGTCCCGCCAGCGACGCATCGCCCAGCGCGGCCGGCAGAAGGTAAGCCGCAAGCGTCACACCGGCCGCGAGGTCCGCACGAAACCAATCGGGCTGGTAGCCGCGCAGCCAATTCACTGCGGCGATCATCCCGCGCCAGCGCCAACTGTCGGACGCGGCGGCGCTCATGCGAGTTGGTGTTGCTCAGCGTTCACACAGCCACCTTTCGCCAAACCGCAAGGCGCGCCTATCCGCCTTTGGTCCTATGCAAGCGAAACAATCAGCGGCCGCGGATCATCCTCATTTGCTCGCCACGAGCAGCCTCCGCGCTTCGAGGAGTTCCTTCTTCTGCGCAGCGCTGACCTTTGGATAGTGCAGGTTCAGCGAATCGAGCGCGTCGATCACCGCCGCGGCAACGACCACTCGCGTGAACCACTTGTTGTCCGCCGGCACCACGTACCACGGCGAATCTTCCGTGGCCGTCTCGCGGATCGTCTTCTCGTAGGCGTCCATATAGTCGTCCCAGAACTCGCGCTCTTTCGCGTCGTTGGCCGAGAATTTCCAGTTCTTCTCCGGCAGATCCAGCCGCGCGAGAAAGCGCTTCTGCTGCTCCTCCTTGGAAACGTGGAGGAAGAATTTCCGGACGATGGTTCCGTTGCGTCGCAGGTAGCGTTCGAACGCTCTGATGTCCTCGAATCGTTCGTCCCAGATCTCTTTCGTCACGCAGGTCTCGGGCAGTTTTTGCGCCGCGAGAAATTCCGGATGAACGCGCACCACGAGGGTTTCCTCGTAGTAACTGCGATTGAAAATGCCGATCCGGCCGCGCTCGGGCAGGCGTTTCTGGCAGCGCCACATGAAGTCGTGATCGAGGTCCTCCGCCGACGGCGCCTTGAACGACGAGACCTGGCAGCCCTGCGGATTCACGCCTGACATCACGTGCTTGATCGTCCCGTCTTTTCCCGCCGCGTCCATGGCCTGGAAGATCAGCAACACCGACCATCGATCCTGCGCGTAAAGAACGTCCTGAAGTTGCGCGAGCGCGTCGATCCCCACCTGCAGCATTTGCTTCGATCGCGGTTTGTCCTCCGACTTCAGCTCGCCAGTGTCGCCCGGATCGACGTCCTTGAGGCGAAACTTTTTCCCGTGCGTCACACGATACGGCTTGGAAAGACGGTGCGCTGTTTCGATGACGTTTTTGAGTTTCATGGAGGAGCGAGGATACAGATCGGACGGAGTCGTGGCTACTCTCCGGCAATGCCGGCCAGCGAGCCCATCCGCCGTTGGCCTTGGGCATGTCGACAAATGCCAGCGTTCGCGGAACCGAGTAAGACCTTGGTCTGATAGGCAGCGCCGCCCCGCCCGCGCATCGTCGCAATACAACCTCTGCACACGATGACTACTGCACCGTCCGCCCCTTTCAGTCTGACCCCGCACGGCCTGAGCGTCACGACTATCCATCGCAACCTTCCCCCGAGCGCGCTCTACGAGCACGCGATCCGTTTTGAGAAAGACGCGAGCATCGCGGAGAACGGCGCGCTCGTTGCCTACTCCGGCGCGAAGACCGGTCGCTCGCCGAAGGACAAGCGCGTCGTCGAGCATCCGAATTCGAAAAACGACATCTGGTGGGGACCGGTGAACATCCCGTGCGACGAGCACACCTTCCAAATCAACCGCCAGCGCGCGCTCGATTACCTGAACACGCGCGAGCAGCTCTACTGCTTTGACGGCTTTGCCGGATGGGACCCGAAGTATCGGATCAAGGTCCGTGTCATCTGCTCGCGGCCCTACCACGCGCTCTTCATGCACACGATGCTCATCCGCCCGACAAAGGAGGAGCTCGCCAGCTTTGGCGCGCCGGATTTCGTCATCTACAACTCGGGCGCATTCCCCGCGAACCGGCTCACGAGCGGCATGGGTTCGAGCACGAGCATCGACCTCAGCATCGAGGATAAGGAACTCGTCATTCTCGGCACCGAATACGCCGGCGAGATGAAGAAGGGCGTCTTCACGGTCGCGAACTACTTCGCGCCGAAGCGCGGCGTCCTCTCGATGCACTGCTCGGCCACGGCCGACAAGCAAACCGGCGCGTCCTCGCTCCTCTTCGGTCTCAGCGGCACCGGGAAGACCACGCTCTCCGCCGATCCGAAGCGCCATCTCATCGGCGACGACGAGCACTGCTGGAGCGACGACGGCATCTTCAACATCGAAGGCGGCTGCTACGCCAAGGCGATCAATCTCACCCCGGAAAGCGAGCCCGACATCTTCCAGGCGCTGCGCTTCGGCGCGGTGCTGGAGAACGTGGTGCTCGATGAAGGGCACGGGGTCGATTACACCGACACGAGCATCACGCTGAACACGCGCGGCGCGTACCCGATCGAGTTCATCGCCAACGCGAAGATTCCGTGCATGGCGGGACATCCGACCGACGTGATTTTCCTCACGTGCGATGCGTTCGGAGTGCTGCCGCCGGTCAGCGCGCTGTCGCCGGCGCACGCGATGTATCACTTCATCAGCGGCTACACCGCGAAGGTCGCCGGCACCGAGATGGGGGTGACCGAGCCGCAGACGACGTTCTCGCCGTGCTTCGGCGGGCCGTTCCTCGTCTGGCATCCGAGCAAATACGCCGAGATTCTTGCGGCTAAGATGCGCAAGCACAACGCGCGCGTCTGGCTCGTGAACACGGGCTGGGGCGGCGGCGGTCCGGGCGTCGGCAAGCGCATCAGCCTCAAAAATACGCGCGCCATTATCGATGCAATCCACGATGGCTCCCTCGCGAAGGCGAAGACGAATAAGGATCCGGTGTTCGGCTTCGATGTCGTCACTGAGTGCCCCAACGTTCCGTCGGAAATCCTCGTTCCCCGCAACGCCTGGGCCGACAAGGCCGCCTACGACGCGACCGCCAAAAAGCTCGCCGGCCTTTTCGTCAAAAACTTTGAGACCTACGCCGACGGCGCGAGTGCGGAGGTGAAAGCCGCCGCGCCGCTCGCCTCGTAGGCGGCATTGCGCAGCCGACTGGCGCGACTGTCTCCGACTTGGCGACGCCCAGATCCGCGCTGCTGGCGCCGCCGCGAGTTTCCCACCGGGCATCCCGATGGCCTATCTGCTGTCCATCACCGTCTTCCTGCTGATGGTCTTCATCGGCATGAGCGTGGATCGGACGCAATTTCTCGCGAACTGGCGGCGCTTCACTCCGGCCATCTGGCTGAGGCTGCTCGCCGCGACGTTCATCGTCCCTCCCCTCCTGGCACTCGCGCTTGGCTCGCTGCTGCCGATCGACCGGTCCGCGCTGGTCGGCCTTTACCTCATCGCGGTCGCGCCCGGCGCACCGCTGATGACGCGCAACGTGGCGCAGCACGGATTCGACATGCAACTGGCGGCAACCTACCAGGTCTGGGGCGCGCTGCTTTCGCCCGTCATGATCCCGCTGCTCGTCGGCTTCGCGGCCTGGCTCTATGGACGCAGCATCTGGATCCCGCCGGGCGAGGTGCTGCGGGTCATCGCACGCCAGCAATTCGCGCCGCTGCTCCTCGGGATGCTGCTCATGCACTTCGCACCTGGGTTTTCGAGCAAGGCGCGGCCCATTCTGAGGATCGCCGGCAATGTCCTCGTCGCCCTCGTCGTCCTTCTCCTGCTCGTCACGAGCTTGCCGGCACTCAAGGAAGGAGGCCTGTGGCCGCCAATCGCCGCGCTGCTGCTCGCGCTCGGCTGCATGGCCGCCGGACTCGCAATCGCGCGCACTCCGACACCCGCGACGCGTACTCTCGTGGTCAGCAACGTGAACCGCCACGTCGGCCTCGCGCTGCTCCTCGCCGGCACCCATTTTCACACCACGCGCGCGTTTCCGACGGTCCTCTCGTACGCGCTTCTCGCGCCGCTTGTGATGGCTGTTTACGGAAGGTGCGTGCTGCGCGGGCGCGCGTCGTAAGACCAAAGTCCGATAGACCATAATGCGCGCTCGGCGGCACGTTTGCGTTACGGCCATGCAAATTCCCAACCTCGGCGATGCGCGTTTCGCTTCCACAAAAGGCCACACCGTTAGCGACGACATTCGCATTCCCGAGCGGATCGAAATCGGTGCGGAGCCGGGCCTGCAATTCGAGCTCGCAGGTCCGCGCGAAAAGCTCTTCTTCCAAGCACAGAAAACGCATGCCGGCATCGTGACCTGCGGCGGCTTGTGCCCCGGGCTCAACAACGTCATCCGCTCGCTTTTCCTCGAGCTGCGCTACGGCTACGGCGTGGACGACGTGCTCGGCTTCCGCGGCGGCTACAGCGGCCTCGACCCGGCGTGCGGCCATGAGCCGGTGAAAATCACGCCGGAGTTCGTCGAGTGCGTTCACCAGCAAGGCGGGACGATTCTCGGCTCCTCGCGCGGTCCCGTGGACATCGGCCGGGCGGTGGAAAATCTCATCGCGCGCGGAGTGAACATTCTTTTCACCGTCGGCGGCGACGGCACGCAGCGCGGGGCAAATGATCTCTACCAGGAAGCGCGCAAGCGCGGGCACGCGCTCTCGGTCGTCGGCGTGCCAAAGACGATCGACAACGACGTCGCCTTCGTCTCGCGCACGTTCGGTTTTTTCAGCGCGGTGGAGGAAGCGGCGCGCGTGCTCGGTTGCGCGCACACCGAGGCGCGGAGCGTGCCGGGCGGCATCGGGCTGGTAAAACTGATGGGCCGTCACGCCGGCTTCATCACCGCCGGCGCGGTCGTCGCGAGCCAGGACGTCAACTTTGCGCTGATCCCCGAGGTGCCGTTCAAGCTCGACAACTTTCTCGCCGCGCTGAAGCAGCGGATGCTCGGGAAATCGCACGCCGTCATCGCCGTGGCGGAAGGCGCGGGGCAGGACTTGCTCGCCGCGGATGCGGGTCAGCGAGACGCCTCGGGCAACGTGAAGCTCAAGGACATCGGCCCATTCCTGCGGGAGAAGATCGAGACGTTTTTCAAAGCCGAAGGGATTCCGGTCGTGATGCGCTATTTCGATCCGAGCTACCAGGTGCGCAGCCGGCCGGCGAATTGCGAAGATGCGTTGCTCTGCGACCTTTTCGCGCGTCACGCGGTCCACGCGGCGATGGCCGGCAAGACCGGCCTCGTCATCGGCTTCCTCCACGAGCGCTTCATCCACGTGCCCATCGAACTTCTCGCGACGCACACCAAGCGCCTCGATCCGGCCGGCGGTTGGTGGCGCTCGGTCCTCGCGGCAACCGGACAGCCGGAGCAGTTTGCCTGATCGCCACGCTCAACCCAAACCCGACATCCCATGCCTGTCCTCATCCAGAACGAACCCGGAAACATCCAGATCCTGCGCGTCAGCGGCACGCTGAAACGCTCCGAATTTGCCAACGTGCAAACCAACGCCGCCCACGAGATCGACTCCGGCGGGCAGCCGCGCATCCTCGCGATCCTCGAAAATTTCGACGGCTGGGAAAGAGGGGCGGACTGGAACGACCTCGACTTCATGCTCACGCACGGGAATGAAATCGCGAAGATCGCGATCGTCGGCGAAGCACGGTGGGAGCCCGAGGCGCTCGCTTTTGCCGGAGCCGGTTTCCGCCGCGCACCGGTCCAATTCTTCCCGCCGGGCGAAGAAGCGAAGGCGCGTGCCTGGCTCGCGCAGTAGAGCATCGAGCAAACACGGCATCCGGTTCGACTGGACCCCTCGTCGGTCGTCATCCACCTACCCGCTTTGGCGTCGCAGGAGTTCCGCCCACCGAGGGGAATTTCTTTCGGCGATCGATTTGCTGCGCCGCGCATTTCCACTCCGCGTGCGATCGTTTCGCGAGGGTGAAGATTGATTTCGCCGCTCGCCAGCGCGCAGGCACCGGATCGACTGCGCGCTATTTCGCCTGCGCCGTTTTTAGCGGCGGCGGCGTGTGTTTGATTTCGGGAAGCTTTTTGACTTCGCCGGCCGGGGCAGGCTCGGGCATGCGGACGAGCAGCCACGTCTGCGTGCGCGTGTTGCCGAAGTGAATTGCGACCGGAGAAACGTCCAGCGTGAGATTTCCGACGCTCGTCATGAAGATCGTCTCCTTGTTTTCACCGATCCGCCAGGCGACGCGCTGCGTCGCCTTGTCCAACTTTCCGGCGATCGGGCGCTGGTCGTCGGCGATGATGCTCTTGTAGGCGCCGCTGATCACTCCTTCGCGATTTACGGAGATTTGGAAGAACATCACCGGATCGCCTTTCTCCTCCTGGGCCAGCGCGAAGACGCCGAATGGCATCCATTCCGCAGCCGCCGCCGCCGCAGGTTGTGCCGTCGTTTTTTCCGGCGCGGGCGCGGCGGCGGGTGCGGGCGGCAGCGGTGGCGGCGGTTGCTCGACGTTCACGGCGAGTTCGATGATCGGTTGCGAATATTGCGCGGCCGGCACCGGCTGATTGTCCACATACACGGTCTGGCCTTCGTAGATCACATTCATCCCGTAATCGATGTAAACGGGATCGGGTGTGATCGCGTCCACGAAGGTCGCCGCGGCGCCGATCGTGGCCGGCGCCCACCACCACCATGGGTTTGCCGGATAATGGCCGACCCAGCCGACGCCCCAGCCGCAGGCACCCCACCAGCGGTCATCGAAGACGTCGTCGTAGAAATCGCGCGCATTGTCCCACACGTCTTCCGCGCGGTCGCCGCGGTAATCCCACATTTCCTCGCGATGTTTCTGCCAGTCCTCGCGGTTTTGATCGCGCCAGTTCTGCCGATCCTGCTGCGCGTTTTGCAGGTTATTCCAGCGCTGATCCTGGTTCTTTTGGAAATCGGCACGCGCCTGCGAGCGATTATCCGCGCGCTGGTTCCATGAATCGTTTCGATTGTCCACGCGCTGCTGCCACTGCTCGTTGCGGCCTTGCGAGCGCTCGGCCCAATCCGGCCGCTGCTCCGGACGCGCGGGCCGTTCGCCGGCGCCGGGCCGCTCGCCAAGACCGGGGCGTTCGGCGGGAAGTTGCGATGGGCGATTGGCGAGGCCGCCTCCGATCGCACTGCCGATCGCGCCGCCCGCTGCAGCCCCCCCGGCGATGCCGAGGAAGTTATTGAAGTCGCCCTTGCTCGGACGCTGGGCGGGCTTGCCGCCGGCGCTCGGACGGTCCGCGATTCCGGCGCCGGCGCCGGGTTTGGCGGGAAGTTGCGATGGGCGTTCCGCGCCCCCGGGGCGTTGCGCGGTGCCGCCACCCGGGCGTTGAGCCGTTCCGCCGCTCGGGCGCGCCGGCTGTTGCGACGGGCGGTTTGCGCCCCCGCCGCTCGGGCGATTTCCGGAAGGAAGTTGCGCGACGTTTCCGCCGCCACCGCCGGATGGTTTGCCCGACGGTTTTCCGGAAGGTTTGCTCGACGGAAGCTGCGACGGTACGCGTCCGCCGCCGCCGCTGGGACGCGATGCAGTTCCGCCGGAAGGCTGCTGCGCTGGTCGCGAAACACTGCCGCCGCCCGACGGACGGGAAACATTCCCGCCCCCACCGGAAGGCCGCGAAACATTGCCACCCGAGGGCCGCGAGACGTTCCCACCAGACGGACGGGAGACATTTCCGCCCGAAGGCCGCGAAACGCTGCCCCCTGAATAGCCGCCGCCACCGGATGGCCGCGAAACGCTGCCACCCGAGGGCCGTGAATAACCGCCGCCGCCACCGCCTGACGGCCGTGAAAAGCTGCCGCCACCGCCACCACCACGCGAACCACCACCTCCGCCGCCGCCACGACTCCCACCGCCGCCACCACCACGACCTCCGCCTCGTGCGAAAGCGGACGCCCCGTCGAGAATCACGGCCAACGCCGTAGCCGCCGCGAGTAGTGCAGAGAGTCGGGCGCGCATGGCTTCAATTTCCCTTCACGCGCGTGACTTCGATCCGCCCGATGCTCGGCTGCGGGTCGCCATCGAGCGTGCGGTTGTTCGACTCCCAGGTGAATCGATCGGCGCTCAGTTTGGTGAAGGTATTGTCCGCACTAGTGCGGCTGCCTTCGGGAGTTACACCCGTCTCGCGGAGCAGCCAGCGGTCGCCGTCACGCGTGAAGTAGCCCTCGGCGAAGCCCCCTTCACCATCGAACGTCCACGAGCGCAGCCGCTCCTCGACCGGATCCCAGCCAACGATTTGCCAGCCCTCGAGCGTCACTTCCCCGGCCCGCTTTACGGTCACGTTGCGCGTCAGGAAATTGCGGCCTCGCGCCCAGAGCCACTGGCTCCGCACGTCCACGTCGTTCGTCTTATCGCCGTCCTGCCATTCGCCGACGAGCCACTGGAGTTCGGCGAGATGATCCTGCGGAGTCACGGTCGGCAACGGCGTCTCGATGAGTTGATTGATCTTCCACTGCCCGTCCTTCTTCACGTGGATCGCGGTGTAAAGCGCGCCGTTGGTTTCGCCATTTTTCGCAGTCACCGTCGTGCTCCCTTTTTCCAGCACCGCCTCCGGGCCGAGCACGCGCACGGAATCCGCGGCGATCGCGAGTTTCGATCCGCGGTTCGCGACGAGTCCTGCTTTAATCGCCGCCTCGATCTCCGCGCGGCCGCTGAAGGTCTGGCCGTCATCGGCGGTGTATTCCGCGTCCTCGGAAAAGAAGCCCGCGAGTGCTTTGAAATCAGCCTTCGCGTAAGCGGCTTCATACGCGCGGTCATTCTTGATCACAGCCGCTTTCTCCGGTGAGTCCGCGGATTCCTGGGCGAAAGTTGCGCCCGAAAGCGCAAGGGTGAATGCGACGAGAAGGACGATGGTTTTCATGCGGGAAATGAAATTGGAGGACGCATCAAGCGTGGCCTCGCGGCGGTGCACCGTCCATAGGACCAAAGTCTGATGAGCCGGGAGCCGCCGGGCGCGTGCAGGCACGGGCCGCTCCTTGCATTCGGAGGGGTGTCGCGGTTTCATCCCGCCATGCGTTCCCTCCCCTTCGCCTTCGTTTTCGTCAGTCTTTCCGGCGCTGCCGCGCTGGCCGCGGAGCCCGCGAGCATTCGCCCCGTCGACGAGGCCCAGCGTCCGCTCAATCTCGGTTTTGAAGATGGAACGCTCAGCGACTGGATTGTGTCGGGTGAGGCGTTCAAGGGGCAGCCGATCAAAGGCCCAATCGACGCGAATCGCCCGTTCGGCGGAGGCAAGTTTTCGAATCACAAAGGCGACTTCTGGATCGGTGGATACGAGAAGTTGCGCGACCTACCGAAGGGCGAACTCACCTCCGTGCCCTTCAAAGTTACGCAGCCCTGGGCGAGCTTTCTCATCGGCGGTGGCTCGCTGCCGGATACGCGCGTGGAGATCGTGACCAAGGATGACGGCAAGGTGATCCACGTCGCGCGCGGGCAGAACCAGGAGAACATGAAGCGCTCGGTCGTCGATCTGCGAAAGTTTGCCGGGCGCGAGATCTTCATCCGTCTCGTGGACGAGGAGACCCCAGGCTGGGGGCATGTGAATTTCGACGACTTCGTCTTCCATGCCGAGGAGCCGAAGTTTCCGGAAACCGCGGGAGCGGCTGTGGCGAAAGGGCCGCCGCCCGGGCCGACGGACTCGATCAAATTCGCCGGGCTGCCGCCGGACCAGGCGGCGAAGGAAGCGACGCTGCCGGCGGGTTTTTCAATGAAGCTTTTCGCCGGCGAACCGGATGTCGTGCAGCCGATCGCCTTCTGCCTCGACGATCGCGCGCGGCTCTGGGTGGTGCAGGGGCTGACGTATCCGAAGCGCGCGCCCGAGGGCGAAGGAAAGGACTCGATTGTCGTCTTCGAAGACACGGACGGCGATGGGCGCTTCGATCGGCGCACTGTTTTTGCGGAGGGCTTGAATTTGGTGAGCGGAATCGAGGTCGGCTACGGCGGCGTCTACGTCGGTGCGGCTCCAAATCTGATGTTTATTCCCGTGGCGGATGGCGACGCGCCCAAGCCCGCGGGCCCGCCGCAGATCCTGCTCGATGGCTGGGGATTTCAGGACACGCACGAGACGCTGAATACGTTCACCTGGGGCCCGGATGGCTGGCTCTACGGGTGCCACGGCGTCTTCACGAAATCGAATGTCGGTGCGCCTGGGACAGCGGACGAGAAGCGCGTGCCGCTCAACGCGGGCGTGTGGCGCTTTCATCCGGTGCGACACGAGTTCGAGGTCTTCGCGCAAGGCACGAGCAACCCATGGGGGATCGACTTCGACGCGCGGGGCCAGTGCTTCGTCGAGGCCTGCGTCATCCCGCATCTTTTCCACATGATCCAGGGCGGGCGCTACAACCGGCAGGCGGGTGCGCACTTCAATCCGTTCACCTACGACGACATCAAGACGATCGCCGATCACCGGCATTTTCTCGGCGCGACGCCACACGGAGGCAACGGGCGCAGCGACGCCGCCGGCGGCGGGCACGCGCATGCCGGATTGCTCATCTACCAGGGCGAGTCGTGGCCAGAGCAATTCCGCGGAAAACTGTTCATGAACAACATCCACGGTGCGCGGATCAACATGGACATTCCCGAGCGCGCGGGCAGCGGCTTTGTCGCGAAGCACGGGGCTGACTTCGTCAATTTCAACGATCGCGCGAGTCAGATCGTGAACCTGCTCCCGGATCAGGACGGCTCGGTCTTCATGATCGACTGGTACGATCTCAACCAGTGCCACCGTCCGCAGCCCGAGGCGCACGACCGGAGCAACGGGCGCATCTTCAAGGTCGTTTACCAAAATCAAAAAACGACGCCGGTCGATCTCGGGAAGAAGACTCACGCCGAACTCGCGGCGCTCGTCATCGGAAGAAGCGACTGGCTCTCGCGCCACGCGCGCCGGCTGCTCGCGGAACGGGCGGCACATGGGAAAATCGCGCTGCCCGAGCTGGAGAAAGCCGCGCGCGACGCCGAGCCGGCTGCTGCCTTGCGCGCGCTCTGGGCGCTGCATGCCACGGGCAATCTCAGCGAAGCGCTCGCGCTCGAGCTTCTCGGTGAACGAGCCGGGCGCGAGGACATCGCTGCCTGGACGGTGAAGCTCGTCTGTGAGCGGCCGCCCTCCGACGCGGTGCGCGCGCGGCTGGCGCAGCTTGCGAAAGAAGCGAAATCCCCGGTGACACGCCTCTACCTCGCGAGTGCGGCGCAGCGACTGCCGATCGAGCAACGGCTCGCCATTCTCGGTCCGCTGCTCACGCGCACGGAGGACGCGAGCGACCAGAATCTTCCGCTGCTCGAATGGTATGCGCTCGAACCCGTCGTGGCGAAGGATCCCGTCGCGGCGGCGGTGTTGCTGGAGATAGTCGCGTTTCCCCAGGTCCGGGAGTTCATCGCCCGCCGCCTCGCAGCCGTGGCCCAGGCGCAGAACTGAGCGGCACCGGGAAGCATACGCGCGCGCTCCCCGGAGCTACACGCAGCTCGCTTCCACCCACCGCAGATACGCCGGCAGCCCATCGGTCACGCGGTGGCTGACGATCTCCGGCACTTCGTAGGAATGCAGCGCTTTGATCCGCGTCTCGAGTTGCGGGTAGCGACCGATCGTCGATTTCAAAATCATCAGCAGCTCGCTCGCGGTCTCTACCGTTCCCTCCCAGCGATAGAGCGACTCCACCTGCGGAATGATGTTCGCGCACGCGGCGAGGTTCTCTGCCACAAGCACGCGCGCGGCGGCGCGCGCTGCGTCGGCATCGGGCCAGGTGGTAAAAACGAGGATGACTTCTTCGGCCATGCGGCAGACTTCACCGTTTGCGCCGTCGCGGTCAATCCGCGCGCGAGTTGACGCCCGACCCGCACCTTCTAAAATAGTCGAAATCTCGATCCGTGAGAGCCATCCAGTCACTCGTTCTGCTCTTTTTCGGCCTCGTCTGGTGCGGGTTTCTCGCCTTCATGGATTTCTCGATGTTCCCGCGGCTTGCGAAGCAAATCAGCGCGCGCGATTTCCCGACCGCCAGCGGCCAGGTCACGCGGAGCGAGGTGAAAGTCGCGCCTCGCTCGAAGGGCCAGAAATCCTATCGCGAAGCGATCCATTACGCGTATGTCGTCGATGGCCGCGAATACACCAGCGATCGTCCGGGCCTTGGCGGAATCCGGATCGGGAACGGACGGCGCCAGGCCGAAGCGCTCGTCGCCCAGTATCCGGTCGGGAAAGAGCTGACCGTCTATTACGATCCCACCGCTCCGGGCGAAAGCGTGCTGCGTCCCGGCGTGCTCCCGGAACATCTGCTCACCGCGCTCCTTCTCGTCCCCTTTCACCTCATCGCGTTTGGGCTGATGTATCTCGCCGTCTTTCCACTCGTCGCGCGGGTCGTATCGAGCGCTCCGCCGCTTCGGCCTCTGGACGACCTGCGCATGGTCGTGCGAATGCCGTGGCTGGAGCCGTGGGCGGTGGGAATGATCACGCTGACCGCCGCCTCGATCGGTGCTCTTCTCATCGCGCCTTTCCTCCTCCCGCAGCCGCTCTCGATCGCCGGAGTGGCCGTCGTCTGGACCATCGTCGGCGGCCTCAGCATCTTCATGGCCCTCCGCCGCCGCGCGCAACTCAGCGCCGGGGTCGCTGATCTCACCATCGATGCCGGCGCGCGCACCGTCACGCTGCCGCTCGGCTGCGGACGCAAGGAACGCGTCGTCCTCCCCTTCAGCGAGATTTACGGCGTCCGCGTCCGCCGGCTCCCGGCCACCGTCACCAGCACCACCAGCCGCGGCTGGAGGGTGACGAAAAGGGACAGCTCTCCGCCTTACGAACTCGCCCTGATCGGCCCGAGCGAGCAGCCTTTTCCGCTCGTCACTTCGGCTCTTCCGGAAAAGCTGCGCGCCATCGCCGACGCGCTCGCGAGCACCTTCGGTTGGGAGTTCATCCGCGGAGCGGGATACGACGGCTGAGCTCGGGTCCACAGGTGGGCGAAGGTGACAGCATGGAGGGTAGTGAGGACGTTGCCCACGAGCGTGGCCGGGGCGATGCGGGATTCGAGGAGTTCGATTAGGTAAAGCGGATGGTGCGCAGTTGGTTCGAGCGATGCGGTCGGCTGGTTTGAGAAAGCGCTCAGGTGAGCGGCACTTCGAAGGCGTGGAAGTCGAAGCCGTCGCCGCCGGGCGTGCGCGTGGGGCCGAGCGGGTAGCCGCTGAATGCGTCGTTGCCTGCACCGGACTTGAGCGCGACGAGCGCGCCGCCGATTTTGATCGAGACGAGATGCTGCGCCTCGATGCCGAAGGTCGCGTCGTCACCGCCTGAGATCGTGCCGAGCGCATGCCCTTTGATCACGACGCTCGCGATGCGCGAGACGGCGCCGAGGCCGTCGGCGTTGTCCTTTACGATGCCGTGGAGCTTCGTGTCGCCAAAGTTTCCAAAGCCGTCGCCTTCATCGCTCACGCCCGCGATGAGGTTCGTCGTCCCCACGTTGCCGCCGATGGTGATCGCGCCGATCTGCGCGTCGGCATTCCGACCGGCCAGCTCCGCGTCGTAACCCGCGAGGATGCGGACGAACGAGGTCCCGCCGCCGATGCTGATCTTCCCGATCGCCACGTCCGTCGTCGCCGTCGGGCCCAGACCGCGCTGGCCGCGCGCGGAGATGATCACGTTCACATCATCGCCATTCGTATTGCCGACGAGGCTGCCCTTCACGGTGAGGGAGCCGATGTCATCGCGCGCGCGGATCGAGGCATTCTTGGTCGGCGCGTCGGCGTTGTTGAAATCGAACCCGGCAATGATCGAGCCGCCGATCGTGATGCTCGCGATGCGCGCGCCCTCGATGTAGCCGGAGCCATGAATGGAAGGATCGCCGCCATTCGTCGGCGAGCCGCCGCGCAGGTTGTGGCCGATCTTCACCACGCCAATATCGCCGGTGCTGAAGATGTAGCCGCTGGAGTCGGCTTTTCCACCGAGGAGCGAGCCGCCGATGGTCAGGCTGGCGAGCTTGCCGCCGGCGTTGATTTTGCCCGAGTTGTCGCCATTGCCGCCGACCAGATCGCCGACGATCCGCACCGAGCCCATGTCGCCCATGCTGCTGATGGTGGCGGTCGAGGGCCCGCCGCCGATCATCGAGCCGCCGATCTTCACGCCTGCCAGTTTGCCTTGGGTTGAAATCGCAGCTCCACCCAGGCCGCTGCCGCCACGAAAATCCCCTCGGATCTCAATGAGGCCCATGTCCCCAAAACTGGTAATGGCTCCGGAATTGACGGAGCAGACAAACGAACCGCCGATCTTCACGCCCGACAGCTTCCCCGCGGCGCTAATATTTCCCGTGCTGTTGCCATCGACGCGGAGATCGCCGGCGATCCTGATCAGGCCCATGTCGCCGTTCGACGTAATATTCCCTCCGCCCAAAGCACGCATCGATCCGCCGATGGTGACCCCGGCGATCTTGCCCGTGGCACTGATAAGGCCCGAAAAATCGCCACCGATCCGCACCGGCCCCATCTCGCCACCGGTGCTCAGACCGCCGGCAAGATCACCGACGATCGTCGCCGCGCCGATCGCGTCGGCATTGATGAAAGAAGACAAATCTGTCTTCACGGCGAGGGTCGCGAGCTTGCCCTCGATGATCGACCCCGCATCCGGCGCGCCGGTGCTTGTCCCGAAGCGGCCGAGCGAAAGGACGTCGAGCTTGGCGAGGCCGGGCGTCGTCAGCGTCGCGTCGCCGGCGAGAATCTTGGCGAGGTCGCCGTTGATCTTCACCGCGCCGAGATCGATCCCGCCCGCACCCGACGCGTCGATGAAGCCAACATTTGCCAACCCATCGCCGCGAATGAGACCGTTGCCGTTGAGGTCCTGCGGCTTCGCCGTGATCGTGATATTCGCGCCCTTGAATACCTGGTTGCCATTGAGGTCGATCTTCTCGAGCTGGTCGCCGAAGAGCCCGGGCACGGCGGGGTGCGTGAAGATCGCGTCCCCGGCAGCGCCCTTGGAAATGCTCACGGTGACGAGGTCACCATCAAACTCGGTGTAAGTGAAAAGGATCGCCGGAGCGATGCGGGCTTCGAGTGCTTCGATGTTCATGGTGAAGCGATGGTTGCCGGTTGAGAGCAATCACACCTCGCGAATGGTGACGTCGCCAGTGACCAGCGGGAGCTCGATGATATCGAGCGGCGGAGGCGGTGGTCCGGCGTGCAGCGCCGCGGTGAAACCGAGTGATTTGAAGGAGCCGATCTGCTGCGCGACGAAGCCGAAGTGGTCGCCGGCAGCCACGCTGCCAAAGACGGCGCCACCGATCTGGATTGAGGCGATGCGCGCGATGATCGCGCTGCCGGCGGCGATGAGGGTGTCATTGGCGTTGCCAAATCCGTCGCCTCCGGCGCTCACACCGGCGCTCACGCTGCTGGCGATCCAGTCGCCGCCCATTTTGATCGCGCCGATCTGCGCGTCCCCATTGACCCCATTGAGATCGACATCGGTGCCGGCGAGGATGAGAGCATTCTGCACACTGCCGCCGACGCTGACCCCGGCGATGGCAAGGTCGGTCGAGGTCTGCGCGGCCTGACCGCGCGCGGAGAGGATCACGGGATTCGTCGCATTGCCGACGAGGCTGCCTTTCACAACGACCGGGCCGAGGTCGTCCGCCGCTCGAATCGAGCCGCTCTGCCGGAGTGTGCCGGTGCTGCTGTCGGTGCCGGCAACGATTGAGCCGCCGACGAACACGCTCAGGATTCGCTGGCCCTGAATGTAGCCGGTGCCATTGGCGGAGTCTGCGCCGGTCACACTGCCGCCGACGAGGTGCGCGCCGATCTTCACCGCGCCGATGGTGCCCACATTGGCGACGATCTTGCCGCTGCTGCTCGCAGCTCCGCCGATCAGCGAGCCGCCGATGGTCACGCTGGTGAGATCGCCGGCGGCGCATTCAATGAGGCCGGAGATCACGCTGCTCCCACCGACGACATCCTTTCCAATCTTCACCGCGCCCATGTTGCCGTTGCACTTGATCTCGCCGGAGTCGCCCGCGCTGCCGCCGATGAGCGAGCCGCGGACAGTGACGCTCGCGATCGTGGTCGTTGCGGTCACTGCGCCGCTGCCGTTGTTCGAGCCGCCATGGATATCGCCGTCAATCTTCACCGGGCCGATGCTGCCGTTGTTGCTCGTGATTAGGCCGGACGAACTGGCCGATCCTCCGAGGAGCGAGCCGCCGACGGTAACGCTCGTGAGATCGCCGGTGGCGACGATGGCCCCGGAGGTCGAGCCGCCGCCGCCGCGCACGTCTCCGGAAATTTTCACCGCGCCCATCTTCCCGCTGCCGCGAATCTCTCCGCTGTCGGCAGCCGCACCGCCGATGAGCGAACCGCCGATGGTCACGGAGCCGATCGTTCCATCCGCGCCATCGTTCACGAAGATAAAGGCTTCGACGAGATCGCCCTTCACGGTGAGCGTGCCGAGCGCGCCCACGATGTCGCTCTGGAGGCTGCCCCCGGGACCCTGCGTGGCCGTCCCCAATCGGCCCATCGAGCGAACCGAGAGCGATTTGACCGCCGGCACCGCGGGGTCGCCGTTGCCTGCATCGATTTGCCCGAGATCGCCGGGGATCGTGACCTTCCCAAGATCATGCCCGGTGGACTCGATGTGACCGACGTTCGCGAGCCCGTCACCGCCGGGCGCTTTTTTCACAGTGATCGTGAGATTCGCGCCGTCGAATCCGCCGCCGCTGAGATCGATCTGACGCAATTGTTCGCCGACGCCGGCATTGACCGACGAGAAGCCGGCACCGTTGAGGTCGCCGGTGGAGACTTTGATGGTCACGAGGTCGCCGTCGACGTCGGTGTAGGTGGCAGTGCTGGGGTTGATGACCAGCACCGCCGGAGCGATGCGGGATTCGAGTAGTTCGATGTTCATAGGATTTGGGGGAAATCAGGGAGCCGCCACTTCGCGCACCCGCAGATCGCCGGTGGCGCCGATGAGCAGGCCGGCGAGATCGTTTCCAGGACCCGCGGTGAGCGGAAAACTGATCCCGCCGACCTTGATGGAGCCGATCTGCTGGGAGACGAAGCCGAAGTGATCGATTCCGGTGCCCTGATTCACCCTCGGCGTGCCGAAGGCGTAACCCTTGATGACGATGCTCGCGATCTTCGAGACGATCTTGGTGGAGCCGCCAGCGATCGCCAGATCGTCGCCTTCGCCAAAGGAATCGTCGCGCTCGGGAGTGGCGTTATCCTGCACGCCTGCGACGAGGTTACTGGTGAACCAGTTGCCTCCCACGATGACGCTGCCGATCTGCGCGTCGGCGTTGACGCCGGTCAGCTCGCTGCCGACGACGCGGTAGCCGGCGAGAATGTCGGTGCGTTCGACCTGCCCGCCAACGGTGATGCTCTTGATCGCCACGTCCGTCGTCGCGCCGGGCGCTGCCTGGCCGCGCGCCATGATCACCACCGGCGCGCCGGGCTTGCCGATGAGGCTGCCTTTGACGGTGATCGCGCCGATGTCGTCCGTAGCGTGAATGGAGCCGCTGTTGACCAACGTGCCGCCGCCGCTGACGTCTCCAGCGATGATCGAGCCACCGACGAAGACGCTGGCGATGCGGCCCGCTTTGATCGCCCCGGTGTCGAAAATGGTCACTGCGGAAGAGACGTCGCCGCCCTGAATGTTGCCACCGATCTTCACCGGCCCGATCGCGCCGTCGCTGAAGATCGCCCCGAGATCGTTCTGCCCCGCAGCGGTCACTCCCGCGCCGCCGACGAGCGAACCACCCACGTTGACCCCCGCGATCGTCGTGACAGCACCGAGGGCGCCGGAGCCGCTTCTCGCGCCACCGAGAATGCTGCCGGCAATCTTGACGAAGCCGATCGAGCTCCGGCTGAAGATCAGGCCGGCATCTTGTCCTCCGCCCCCGATGATCGAACCGCCGACGGTGACGGTGCCCAGTTTATCGGTGAAGACCTGGCCGGAAAACGACCCGGTCCCGCCTTGAACATTGCCGCCAATTTTCACCGCGCCCACAGCGCCACCGCCACCGGTGAAAACCCGGCCCGTGTCCTGCACCGTGCCGATGATCGAGCCGCCGACGGTGAGCGAAGTCAGCGTGCCTCCAACGGTAATGCTGCCGGACCCGATTCCGCTGCCGCCTTCAATGTTGACGCCAATCTTCACCGGGCCCATCGCGCCGGTGCTCGAAATCGTGCCGGTGTCGCCAGTGCCGCCGCCGATGAGCGAACCGCCGATGGTGATGCTCGCGAGCGTGCTTCCAGTGGCGATGCGGCCCGAAGGAGAAATGCCGCCGCCTTCGACGTTGCCGCCAATCTTCACCGGGCCGATCGCGCCGGTGCAATCAACTTCGCCCGAGCCCAGCTGGGTGCCGATGACCGAACCGCCGACCGTGAGCGAAGCCAGCGTGCTGAGGCTGAAAATGCTGCCCGACCCAATCCCGTTTCCGCCACCGCCTTGAATGTTGCCGCCAATTTTCACCGGACCCATGGCCCCATTGCTCGAGATTTGTCCGGCGCCGATGTTGGTGCCGCCGAGCAGCGAGCCGCCGACCGTGACCGAAGCGACGGTGGCCTTGATAAAGAGAACTCCCGACCCAAATCCGCTTCCGCCCTCGATGCTTCCGCCGATTTTCACCGGCCCGAGCGCCCCGGTAATGGAGACTCCGCCGCTGCTCTCCCCCACGCCGCCGAGCAGCGAACCGCCGACAGTAAGCGAGGCCAGGGTGCCGGTGGTGAAAATAGCGCCCGAATGCATCCCGCCTCCTCCCTTGATATCCCCGCCGATCTTCACCGGCCCGATCGCGCCGTCGGCCGCCGTCGTGATCTTCCCGCTGTCAATGTCCGCACCGCCGATGAGCGACCCGCCGATGGTGACGGCGCCGATCGAGTCGGCGATGATGAGCGTTTCAAAGACATCGCCCTTCACCTTCAGCGCGCCGAGCTCGCCATCGACATTCACGGCGAGTCCTGGCGCCCCGGTGTTCATCCCGAACCGGCCCAGTGAAGCCGCTTCGAGCGAGGTGAGGCCGCGGGTGGCGGTACCGCTGCCGGCGAAGATTTGCCCGAGATCGCCATCGACGAGCACTTTCCCCAAGTCGCGTCCGCCGGCGTCGATGCTGCCAACGTTGACGAACCCGTCGCCGCCATTGAGCGGATCGCGCGTCGCGACGATGGAAACATCCGCGTCCTGAAACCCGACAGCCGTGAGATCGAGCGTGACCGCCTGGCCGCCGAGGACGGGCGTGACCATGACATTCCCGCCGAGCGTGAGGACGCCGGTGCCAGTGGTGGTGATGACGACGTTGTCGCCGTCTACATCCGTGAAGGTGAGCGACGCGGGAGCGATGCGGGCTTCGAGCGGTTCAATGTTCATGGGGCGTTTTGTTTTTGTGTGAAAAGTCGAAGGCTTTCACAGGAGTCGGAGGAAGACATCGCCGACGCTGTTGAACTCGACGAACCCGGGCGCGGCCGGGATGGCGATCGTGGCGCCGTGCAGCTTGAAGCTGCCGATGGCGTGGCTCTCAAAGGCGAATGTCTCCGCGCTATCGGCGACGCCCGCCATGCTGCCGCCAATGGCGATGCTCGCGATCTTCGCGATGCTCGAGCCGAGGCCGATCGTCACGTCACCCTGGCCGAAACCGGCGGCGCCGGCATCCTGCACACCGGCGATGAGATCGCTCGCCACCCAGTCGCGGCCGATTTTCACCGCGCCGATCTGCGCGTCGCCATTTTTCGGCATTTGGCCGATGTCGTAGCCGGCGAGGATTTGCGCGCGCTCGACGCTGCCAAGGACGGTGAGTTTGCCGATCGCCACGTCGCTCGTCGCAGTCGCCGCAGGCTGGCCGATGGCCGAGAAAACGACCTTCGTCACGTCGCCGTTCAACCCGACGGAGCCGAGCACATTGCCGCCGATGAAGATTGAGCCGATGTCGTGCGCTGCGGCGATGGAGGCGTTGTGGATCAACGCCTTGGTGTCGCTGTCGTCACGGCCCGCCATGACGGAGCCGGTGATCGTGACCGACGTGATGCGCTCGCCGCGGATGAAACCGGAGTCGCTGAGATCCTGATCGGAGAGGGAGCCGCCGCGCAGGTCACCGCCGACCTTCACCAGACCAAGCGTGCCGGCGGCGAAAATCTCCCCGCTACCGCTCGCGGTGCCTCCGATGATCGAGCCGCCGATCGTGACGCTCGCGATCGTGCTATCGGACTTGATGAGTCCAGTCAGGACGCTGTTGGCCCCATTGCCGCCGGCCAGATCGCCGCCGATCTTTACCGGGCCCATCGCACCCTGGCTCGAAATCCGGCCGGTCCCATTCCCCGGCCCGCCGATGAGTGAGCCGCCGATGGTGACGCTCGCGATGGTCTTGGTGGAAACGATGAATCCCCCGACCGCCTCGCCGCGCAAGTCGCCGCCGATCGTCACCGGCCCAAGAGCCCCTTCGCTGATGATCCCACTCTCGACCATCGAACCGTGGACCAGGACACCCGTGAGCGCCGCGGCGCTGCTGATCGATCCGCCCTGCACGTCGCGGCCGATCTTGATCGGCCCCATCGCAGCAAAGCTCGTGAACTGTCCGCTGCTATTAAACACATCGCCGATGAGCGAGCCACCGATCGTGACGCTCGCCAGCGCGTCGCCGGTGCTAATCGTCGCGGAATGGCGCGCGCTGCCGGCGCGTACGTCGCCGCCGATTTTCACCGCACCCATCGCGCCGGCGCTGCCAATCGTCGCCGTGTCCGAGGCCGTCCCGCCCGTGGGATTCGCGCCGCCGATGAGCGAGCCGCCAATGGTCACGTTGTCCATCGTGCCGCCCGCCTGAACCGAACCGGTAAGCGTGCCGGTGCCACCCTTGACATCGCCGCCGATTTTCACCACGCCCATCGCATCGGTGGATTCGACGCTGCCGCCGGTGAGCTTCGTGCCGCCTTGGATGGAGCCGCCGATGAAAAGGCTCGAGATCGTGGCTCCGCTAAAGATGCGGCCCGACCTCGCGCCGGTGCCGCCATCGAGATCGCCGCTGATTTTCACCGCACCCATCGCGCCGGTGCTTTTGATCAGCCCTGTGTCGTCGTTCGTGCCCCCGATGAGCGCCCCGCCGATGGTCAGCGGCCCGAGCGTGGTCGAGCTCTCGATTTCACCCGAGAAAAGTCCGCCGCCGCCTTTCACGTCATGCGCGATTTTCACCGCACCGATCGCGCTGGCGATGATGCGGCCCAGGTTCGCGCTCGCGCCGCCGAAGAGCGAACCGCCGATGGTGATCGAGCCGATCGCGCCCGCCTGGATGAATACGCCATCCACATCGCCCGCGATCTTCAACGCACCGAGGCCGCCACCGATTTGCGAGTCGAAGCTGCCGCCGGGATTCACCGCCGGCCCGAGCACCGCGAGCCGCGCCGCGCTGAGCGACTTGAGCGCCATCGTGCCCATGCCCTTGCCGCAATGAATCTGTCCGAGGTCGCCCTTGATCGCGACGTTGCCGAGATCGTGCGTGCTCGCCTCGATGCGTCCGACCGCCGCGAAACCATCACCCCCGGCGACCTTCGTCACCGTCATCGTAATGTTCGCGCCGTCGAGATTCGCGGCCGTGCTCAGGTCGATTACCTGCAATTGCTGCGGTGCCGAGTTGCTGCCCGTGACGCCGCCGGTATCGAAAGCGAACATGGTCGCGGCAAGCGTGCCTTTCGAAACCGTGATCGTGACGTGATCGCCGTCGATGTCGGTGTAAGTGAGGACCTGGCCCGTGAGCGCGGCCGGTGCGATGCGGGATTCGAGTAGTTCGATGTTCATGGGGGTCTTCTTTCAGATTTCGGGCAGCGTGACGGCGCCCAGCGGCTCATCGCCGCCAGGGGTGACGGGTGATAGTTCGATGAGGCGCGCGCGCCCTTGAATCCCTCGTCGTCGAAAATGACGATTGCGCGAACTGGTCGTAGCCGCTGGCCGGGGCCGTCCCGATCCTGGCGTTCTGAGAATCTTCCGCGGAGACCTCGATCGCGATGGAGCCGCCGTGGCGCGCGGTAAAAAGGGCCGGCTCTAGCGTGGTGGGACTCGCGACCACCGCGGGAACGTTCCGAGATCCGAGACGTCTGGCCGCCGGGAATAACGTGCGCGAGGAGTCCATGGCAGTGCGAGGTTGATGATTCTCTCCCTCCCATCCTGGCCACGGGGCCGGGCGCTGACGATCAGCCTACCGCCGGGTCCCGCCGAATCAAGCCATCGCCACCGCCGCCTGCTGGCGCGTGATCCAGCCGCCGCCGAGCACCTTCTCGCCGCATAACGCACTTTCTGCTGCTCCAAGGTTCGCCAACGACGGAAGGACCCGCACCAATAGAAGCTTGTCTTCTCAAGCGCAAAAGGAGCAGAAGTTTCAGAGGCATGCCGGTCCGGGTGTTCATCAGTTACAGTCATCACGACGACGACCTGATTTTCGGAGAGATCAAACCTCTGCTTCAGGCGGCAACGAGCGTGCAGATCATCGTCGATAAGGACGATTTCCGGTGGGGGTCGCTGCCGAAGAAGAACATGGAGGATGCGGTCCGCGGCAGCGACTTCACCCTCGCGGTGATCACGCAGAAATTTGTCGACAGCGATTGGGCAATCCTCGAAGCAACGCTCGCGTCCGACCTCGCCCGGCTGATGCCGATCGTCTTTCAGATGCCGAGCCGGATGCCGTCGAAGATTCAAGAGCACCACTCTTACGGCGAGGCGCTAAACCCTCTCGAATGGGACGGGCAGTTTCGGCGCCTGCTCAGCTATCTCGGTCTCACGCCGGAAGAGGCCGGGCAGGCGCTGCAGCAGAGGGCGCCGAGAAACAAACAGAGCCTTCGCTACCGGATCGCACATCCGCTCGTGCAGAAAGAACTGAGTGCCTTTTGGACCACCAACAAGATCGCAGAGCCATCCTACGAGCGGCTGCGAGCGTGCAAGGAATTGCACGACGCTTTCCACAAGGCGCAGCTCAGCTGCCGCCCCGTCAGCGAAAAGAAGGCAGAGATCCTCGACGCTCTGGGAAAATGCCCGGAGGCTGCCACGGTTGACCGCCTGTGGCGTTCGATGAAGCAACGCACCGGAGAACTCCGGGCAAGCCTGACCGAAGTCCTGGCGCAAGCCAGGCACTGGAAAGTCACCGAGGAACCGGAGGCTTGGGAATTCGATCTCCAGGAAGGCGCCGATGACTTGAAAGCAGCGGTCGAGGCGAAGGATCCCGAGCAGACGAAGAGCAGCCTCGAAAAGATCAAAGCGCCGCTCTGGCGAGAACCGACTTATCTCAATCGGATTATTGTCGCGGAGCGGGACGGCCTGAAATTCCTCGAACTGCGCGCGCCTCTCCTGCGTGCGACCGATTTTTTGAAGATCGTCTCCTTCGAGCCGGCAGTAGCGGGATTCGTAAAGGGCTTCCTGGACGCCTGCGGTGAATTCGATGCCACCGGGGAACGGCTCCTCCGTCTGATTTCGAATCACAATCATTTGCAGGCGCTCGACGACGAATGCGCCAAGCTGGATGAATCTCTCGATCCGCCGGCGAAAGAAATTCTTCGGCTCTGGAGGCGAGTCCCGGATCACGTAGACAAGATCGCCGCGCAAGGTTTGAGCGCCGAACTGGAGGCGGGAGTCGACGATTTGAAGGCGACCGCGGACGACCTGAAAAACGCCATCACCGACGAAACGTCGCTCAAACTGATCGCCGACGACGTCCCCGCCGACGAGAAGCCCGCGGCTTGGCTAAAGCTATTGCGCGAGCGCTACTCCGATTTTCGCGGTGCGGTGAACCGAACGTTTCACGGCACCGACAGCGAACTGAGGCGCGCCAGCGGAGATCTGGTCGAAGCGCTTCAGCGCGTGCAGGAGACTTTGCGAGAATTAAGCGCCTGAGCCCCGGAGGAACCCCATGCCGCGTTACACCAATCTTCAGCAAATCGACGAAGCCCACGACCAGTTGCTCGATAAGCTCGACACGCATCGGGATAAGAACGGAACAAGCACGGAGGAAGCCGTGAAAGACCTCGGGGAAGAGATCCGCGAGTTCGTCGCCAATGTGGCCGCAGCGGGACGCGATCTCTATCTCGACCATGAGCGCAGCGCGACGCAGGCGGTGCTTAACTACTGGTCGAACGCCCTGACGCGCGCCTGCGTCGAGCACCTCCCCTCCAACCTGATCCCCTTTTCCGATGAGGCGCCGGACGCGGCGGGCGAGCTCGATTTCCCGTTCGACCTCAAAGGAAAAAATCAGCGGATGACGTGGGAGCATTACGCGGCCGGGCGGCGACTGAGAAGCGAGGCGAAACGCGTGTGGGACGAGCGGCATTTCATCGCTCTCGTCGGCGCCTCCGGCAGCGGCCGCCGCACCGCCACCAAAGAGGTCCTTGTCCCGGCCTTGCGAGAATGGATGCAGAATGAAAACGGCGCCGAGCCGCGAGTTGTCACGCTGCCGGCCGAGGAGAACTCGCTCGAGGCGCTTTTCGAAACCATTCGGGCTGGCGAAGCTGCGGCGGGGGCGCCGGAAAGGAAGGGGGATGACCACCCACTCGAACGCCTGGCAAAGACCGCCACCGGCCCCGGCCGCATCCTGCTGATCATTCACGAATTGCGGACGCTCCTGCATCAATTGGACGAAGATAAATGGGATGGCTGGTTACGGGCGCTTCTCCAATGGGTCGCGCAGGGACACACGCTGTTGGTCGTCGTCAATTATTCGAATCTACGGTTGCTCGCACCGTACAAGGATTTTCGCGACGAGGTAAACAGCCGCCAGGTTAATACGGACTACGATTCGAGCGAACTTCGTGAGTTCATCGAAATGCCAGCGAAGGCCGCCAACGTCTATTTCGAAGAAGGGTTGGTCGAGCGAATCGTCCGCAACGCGCAAGGGCAACTGGGAGTCCTCGCCTTGCTCAATTTTTCGCTCGAGCGCTTGTGGGAGGTGTTCCGAAAGCGGGGCGGCCACCGGCTCATCAAGCGCGCGGACTACGAGCAGGTCGGGAGCGGCCGGGGTGCCGTGGATCGCGCCGCCAATCAGACGCTCTCACTGTTCCCCGGTGAAGAGGATACCGTGAAGGAGATCTTCCTGCGCCTGGTGACCCCGACACTCGAAGGCTGGGAAACCCACGCCGTGCCCCTCGCGGAACTCGAGAGCGTGGCGCCGGGGAGGGCGGAGGAAATCGTCATGGCCTTCCATGCCGCGAAAATCCTGAAGTTCCGTCCGCGCGACAACGAGGCGCTGGTGCTCATGCGCCATTACACGCTCGCCGGCTGCTGGTCGAAACTCCAGAGCTGGATGGAATCGGTTCGCGACGATCGGATGCCGCATCTGCTCCTGCCGCGCGTGGCGCGGCGCTGGTTGCGGGAGAATCGATCGGACGATCTTCTATGGCGCGGCGATTTCCTCGAGGCCGTCGAACCGTGCGCGAACGACGAGAGCAAAAGCAAAGTCGAACGCCAGTATATCGCCGCCGCCCTGCGTGCACGCTCCATGCGGAAACTCGCGCGAGCAGTTCCCATCGCCGCGCTCGTCGCGATCGTGATCATCGTTCTCGTTGGGATGTATCTCCGGGCAAATGCACTGCGTGGCTTCACGCAGCAACTCGACGCTAAGAACAACGCACTTAAGGAAGCCCAACGTCGACTGATGACCGAGCGCGGCGAACGGCTCCTCGAGGCTCGAGATCCTGCTGGCGGACTCCTCTGGTTTCGCGCCGACGCGCAACCAAGTAACCCACGGAGTTGGCAGAATCGCCGCGAGACCATCGCGGTTCGCTCGATGCCGGAGCTCTTCCGCCTGGCAACTGTACCGGAAAAGGCTGACGGCGGAGCGCCGAGTTCCGCCGCGGCGCTGCACGGTTCCGCGTGGTGGATGGAATTTGCGCCTGATGGAAAATACGGGCTCATCGCTGCGCGAAATTTTGGCGCCCAGCCCGGCGGCCTTTTTCTGTGGGATCTCAGGGAAGCCGCGCCGCGCATGGTCACGGCAGGCCGTTCTTACGAGCGGGTGAAGTTCTTCAAACCGGAAGCCGTCGGCGAGGAAATGGTTGCCGCGATCTCCGCCGAGTATGTCGGTGCCGAAAGCGGACGTCTCGAGCTTTGGAGGTGGGTGGATCTCCGCGATGCGAAAGGCCCGCTCGAGCCTCTGGCAACAATGGAGTTACGCGCCTTCCCGCTCGATCTCGCGACGGAGGAACGCGATCCCGTTGGGCAAGTGGCGCCGGATGGAAATCTGATCGCGATCGGAACCGGCCACGGCGACCAGACGTCCGATTCGCGGATTCTCCTCTTCGAAGTGCAGCGAGACACCGACCGCCACGCCAGGATCGTCGCCTGCACCGACCTCGACGCTGCCTTTAAGAATGATCCCCCGCATGTTCGCCCCATCGTCAGCGTCGTCCAGTTCAGCCGCGACGGAAAATGGCTGCTGAGCGGCTCCGGCGATGTGGACGATGAGCGTGGCGAGGCGCTGCTCTTTTCCCGCGATGGGGCGACCAAAAAGTTCACCGCGGAACCGCGCCGGTTGAAACACGACGCGCCGGTGTCGAACCTCGATTTCTCGCCCGACAGCCTCCGATTTGTCACCGCCACCGGAGCGCAACAGCGAGGTCCCGGCGAAGCTCGGATTTGGACGATCTCGGGTGACGGTCCGCGGACGAAAGTCGAAAGCATCAACGCCCTCCAGCATCGCGCCCGGGTCGTCGAGGCCCGCTTCAGCCCCGACGGCAAGCGGCTGATTACCGCCAGTCAGGATGGTGCCGCGCGGGTCTGGGACGAGAACGGCGCGTTCATTTCCATTCTCGAGCACGAGGTCTGGCTTTTCACCGCTCGCTGGAGTCCCGACGGGCGCTTTCTCCTCACCGGCAGCCGGGACGGCTTTGCCAGACTCTGGGACGCGACCACCGGGCTTCTCGCCTGGCCGAAGCTCGCTCACACGGGGAGCATTTCACTCGCGCGCTTCGCTCCCGACGGGCAGAGCGTCTTCACCGGCACAGGACGCGAGTTCCGCATCTGGCGATGGCAGGCCGACCAGGCGCAGCCGATTCCCATGGTACCACAAGGAACCGTGGCCGACGCTGCCTTCAGCCGTGATGGTCGCTGGCTGGCGACGGCGGTGAAGCGGGCTGACCGCACGGAGTTGGGGGAGGTGGTGCTCACCGATGCCGCCACAGGCGCTGAAATCGAGCGATTCGAGGTCGGTGGACCTGTGAACAAAGTAGTTTTCTCCGCCGACGGACAGTGGCTCGCTGCGGGCGGTGGCCGTCGCGGTGGCGAAGGTGGTGTCATTCGCGCCTGGAAACTGGGACAGCGTCCCCAACCGAGCGAGCCGATCGTTACCGCCGAACCGGTCATGTGGCTCGGCTTTGCCGAGAAATCCGACCGGCTCGCGGCGCTAATCCACAACAAGGTGAGCCAATGGTCGCAAGTCATCGTCGTGCACCCGAGCGACGGAAAACGGCAGCGTGCGCCTTTCGATCCGCTGGTCCATGCAAGCGCGGCCGACAAGGCCGATGAGACCGTCAATGCGCTCGCCATTAGCCCCGATGGCCGATACCTCGCGGTGGGCGGCGGAGATCTGACCCGCAAGAAGCGGTTCCTTACCCTTTTCGACCTCGGTGTGGAGCCCGATGAGGAGAAGCTGCCGGACCGCACCTTCATTACTCCCGAAGTCCACGACCATCTCGAGGCCATCACAGCACTGGCTTTCAAGCCGGACGATGGCAGGCAGTTGATTTCGGGCGGCGTGGATAATCGGGTGCGGGTTTTTGATTTCGAAAAACTCCTTCGCAAGGATTCACAAGCCTGCATCGGCAAGCATGAGCGCAACGCCGACATCAATTGCGTCGGCTTCAGCTCGGACGGGCGGCGCGCGTTTTCCTGCTCCTACGATGGCGTGGTAGAAGTGATCGACGCAACGGAGCCGCAGACGAAGCTCCGCGAATTCGATCATCCGAATACAGTGCGCAGCGGCTGCTTCAATTCTGACGGGACGCTGCTGGCCACAGGCGGCGATGATCGCAACGCACGGTTGTGGGACGTCGAGACCGGGGCTCTCGTCGGCATCTTTCCGCTCAATTGGCCGCTGGCGAGCGTGTGTCTCTCGCAGCCGGGGAAAGCCGGCAGTGACGAGCACCTGCTGACAACCGCCTACTACTACACCCAGGAACTCGGCATGCGCGGCGCGCAGCGGGTCGGGCCGCCGGACATCGCCAGCTTTGGCCTCAATTCGCGGCTGCCCGTCCGTGCCGATAGCAGCGTGGTGAACAAACGCCGCGTAGACGCCCGACGCTGGAATATTTCGGCGACCGCGCCTGAATTGCCGATCAGCGGGGAGTCGTTCTCTGCGCGGAAAATCTCAGGCGAGCGAATGGTCTCAAAAAATGTCTGTGAACTGGAGGAGCTGAAAACGAAGTTGCCGACGCTTCTGGAGACGCGAGGCGAAGATGCGCGGACGGCCAGACTCTGCGAAGAGCAGGAACTCTGGTTCGCCGCTCATTGGCATCTCAATCGCGCCGAGACCAACGACCGCCAGTGGCAAAAAATCCGGCTCTTTCTTGGCGCAGGCGAATGGCGGAAAGTGATCGGCGCCTGCCAGGAGGCGCCGCCCGAGTTGGCCAGGCGGCCGGACTTTTTGCGTGCGCTTGCGGAGGCTCAATTTGCCGCGCCCGGAAGAGACGACCCCGGAAAGGAAAAGGCGCTCAGCGACTCCCTCGAGACACTCCAGAAGCTGGAGGCGGCGAGCCCTAGCGACATCATTGCGCCACTGCGGATTGCAGAATTGCTCTTCCTGATGGGCCGATCAAGTGAGGCAGACAAAAAGCTGCAGGAACTCATCGGCCGGGAACAGTCGAACATTCGCCTGAAGGCAAAGGGCGCTTCCGATAGGGGCACGCTTCCCTCCATCTGGCAACGGCAGGCCGAGCACCGGCTGCTGGCGACGGTTCCCGGAGCAGAGGAAGATACGAAGACCTGGGCTGGACCTTTCTGGGAAGCGGCTTCCGCGCTATTCGACAACTTCGGAAAAGGGACCGACAACGGAGGCGTTGTCGCGTGGCCGTTTGCGCTCGTTCCGCGTTCGTGGGCAAAGGGAAATGCCCGGTTCGAGTCCGACAACAGCGCGGAATGGGATCGCCTCGTCGGTCTGGCGAACCAGGCAGTGGCGATCGACCCGACCAATTTCTACCGGCTGAACACCCTTGGGGGATTGCTGGTGCGAAGTGGACGCTTTACCGAAGCGATTGCTGAATTGGAGGAATCGCAGCGTGCCTATGCGCAACGCAACCCACCTTCCGCCGCCAGTCGGCCTTCGCCAACGACCGACAATCAGCCGGCGACGAAAACAAACGAATCCACTTCACCCCAAAAGGAGTCGAGCCGGATGTCCCCTCCCGAGAGCGGACGCCCGCTCGACTGGTGCTTCCTTGCGCTCGCCCACGCTGGGCTCGCGCAAGACGCCAAACAGACTCCTGAGAATCGGAAGGCTCACCTCGACAGCGCGAGAACCTTTGCGAAACTAGCGCTCAATCCCGATTACTGGAAGTCAGCTGGCGGGGGCAACGTCTGGCGCGACGAACTCACACGGCGCGAGCTCAAATTTCTGTGCGCGGAACTTGAAGCGATCTCGCGCGAATGAAACACCAGGCGCGCCGCCAGAACGATTGCTCAGATGCCGCGCGGCGGTCCGTTCAAACCGTTACGATCGCCGCCTGCTGGCGCACGATCCAGCCGCCCCCAACCACCTCGTCACCACGATAACAAACCGCCGCCTGGCCCGGCGTGACAGCGCGCTGCGGGGTGTGCAGGCGCACGCGCGCGGTTCCATTTTCACCGGGGAAAACAGTCGCCTGCGCACCGGGATGACCGTAGCGGATTTTTACCGTCACCTCGAACGGCGCGGCCGCGTCGCCGTGCCACATCGCGTGGTCGATCTCGAACTCCTCCGTGATCAAATCTTCCGCCTCACCGACGATCACCCGGCTCGTCGCCGGATCGATATCGATCACATACATCGGCCGCGGCGAACCACCGGGCAGGCCTTTGCGCTGGCCGATGGTAAACATCTCGATGCCCTCGTGCTCGGCGAGCCGATTGCCCGCCTTGTCGTAAATCCCGCCGGGATGGAACTGGCCCTGGCCAAGGTGTGATTTGAGGAACGCCTTGTAGTCATTCCCCGGCACGAAGCAGATCTCCTGGCTGTCCACTTTGTCCGCCACCTTCAGCCCGAGCTGGTGCGCGATGGCGCGGATCTCCGGCTTCTCCATTTCGCCAAGCGGAAAGAGCGTCCGCGAGAGCTGCGCCTGGCGCAGGCTGAAGAGGAAATACGACTGGTCCTTGCGCGGATCCTTGCCACGCCGCAGGACCGAGCGGTCAGCGTGGTGCTCGACGATCGCATAGTGCCCGGTGGCGATGAAGTCCGCGCCGACCGACTTTGCTTTCCCCCACAGGTTGCCGAATTTCACCTTTTCATTGCACATCACGCACGGGTTCGGAGTGCGGCCGTTGCGATATTCCTCGGTGAAATAATCGATCACCGTCCGCTCGAAGTTCACCGACTCATCGACGACGTAATGCGGGATGCCCAGCGCATACGCGACGCCGCGCGCATCGGCGATCGCCTGCGGCCCGCAGCACTTGTCCTCGGCGCGCGAGATGCAGTCCTGCGGCCACACCTTCATCGTCACGCCGACGACATCGTAGCCCTGCTGCTTGAGCAGGTAGGCGGCGACGGAGCTGTCGACTCCGCCACTCATGCCGATGACGACGCGCGTGGACTTGGGATTCATCTTGGGAAAAAGGCCGCGGAACGTAGGCGCGGTGCGGCGGGATGTCCAGCACGCGCGCCGCGGCGCAGAGGCGCTGCGCATCCGCGGCGCGAACCATCACCCGGGATCACGCGACCCGGAAATTCTCAGCTACGAAAATGACGTGAACCGTCGGCCGCGGCGCGGGCTTCGGCGGTGGCGCAGGAGGCGGCGGCGTGGCCGGCGGCGGCGGAGTCATGGGCGGTGGCGGCGTCGATCCGGGCCGCTGCGCCATCGCGGTGGCAATGAGGAGAAGCAGGAGGATGATCGTCGTCTTCATCATCTCGGAATCGCCGCTGCGACCGGCGGCGGCTGGGAGTCAGGAACGGTCGTATCAGTCAGCAGCAACCCGGCGTTCTGCTTTTGCGAAAAAGTGCTCGGGGGGGGACTTGAACCCCCACGCCTTGCGGCATACGCCCCTCAAACGTACGTGTCTGCCATTTCACCACCCGAGCTTTTGGAGGGCGAAACGAATATCACGGCGAGGAGGTCGCGCAAGGATTCTTTTCATCACGGACCACGGAAATTTCGCCGATCCGGCTGGCGGATTCGCTACGCTCCGAAAATGCGGATTCTTCCTCTGCTCATCGCTCTCGCATTCGCGGCGGTCGCACAGTCGCAAGCGACGGAAATCGCGCTTCCGGCAGGCTGTCGGCAGCTGGTGCTTGTCTCGACCGCCGCGTGGAATTCGCCGCGGGGCGTGCTTCGGCGCTTCACGCGGGAGCGGGGTGAAACGCGCTGGCGCGAAATCGGCGAAGCGCACGATGTCCTCGTCGGCGAGCGTGGCCTGGCGTGGGGCTTGGGCTTGCAGGAAATCCCGGCCGATGCATCACTCCGGAAGCGCGAAGGCGACCGTCGCGCTCCCGCGGGTGTCTTCTCGCTCCCCACGGCTTTCGGACGATCCACCGCGGCTCAGGCCGGCGTCGTTCGCTTCCCTTACCTGCCGCTCACGAAAGACACCGAGGCGGTGGACGATCCCGTCTCGCGTTTCTACAACCGGATCGTGCGGCGCCGGCAGATCGCGCGGCCGGACTGGAAGTCATCCGAGCGGATGGCCGAAATCCCCGACTACCAACTGGGGATCGTGGTCGCGCACAATCCCGGAAACGTTCCGGGCGCGGGTTCGTGCATTTTCATTCACGAACTGCGCGGCAAACGTACAGGGACGGCGGGTTGCACGGCCCTGAGCCTGCGAGATCTGCGGGAATTGATCCTATGGCTGAACACCGATGCGCATCCGCTGCTCGTGCAGCTACCCCGCAACGAGCTGCCCGCGCAGTTCCCTTGATTACTTAGCGGAGAAATATTGCTCGATTCCCGCGGCGATCGCGTCGGCGATGATCTTCTGCATGGCCGGCTGCCGCAGGAGAAGATCCTGCTCGCGATTGACGATCACTCCGCACTCCACGAGCGCGGCCGGCATCAGCGCGGATTTCAGCACGATGAGATCGTCGTACTCGTAGATGCCGCGCTCCGAATCGAGGATGGGCCGATTCTCTCCGCGGATCGCCTCGTTATGGTGCGTGGCGAAAGGCAGATTTTTCTCCAGTTCGCCGCCCACGAGGAGGGCAAGCGCGAGGCTTTTCTCGAACTCCGGATTCTTTCGCGAAATGAAAACGCCGTAGCCTTCAAAGCGATCGGTGAAGAATTGCTTCTTCCCATTTACCTGCTGCGCCTGGAGGTATTTGTCGTTGGCCGAGTCGTGGTGCACCGCCACGAATAGCGCCGCACCGGCCAGCGCCGCGCGGCGCGTCCGCTCCGTCAGCGTGATTGGCGCGCCGTCAGGATTGATCACCATCGGTTCGACCGCTTTCGATTGGGCGAGCCGCTCCTTCACGAGGCTGACAATGCGGCGATTGAATTCAAATTCCGGAACTCCGGTGGCGCTGATCGCCCCCGGCTGTCCGCGGGTGTGGCCGATATCGAGAGCGACGATGCGCCGACCGTCGGGGCGGACAACCGGTTTGTAGGCGACTGGCGGAGGCGTCGCTTTTGCCGGGGCTCGCACTGCATCCGCAGCTTCGCTCTGGGAGACGCAAAGCAACGAACCCAGCATCAGCAGCGCCAGGCGTTTCATGGCGCGTGTCAGTTGCTGCTCTTCTTCCGTGCGACGTTCTGCCGCGCCTTCACAATCAGCCACTCGCCGTTGACCTGTTTGAAGTCGAGAAGGTCGTTGGCGGTGCCGCTCGCCTGCTTCCCGGTTTTCGGGTTGCTCACGTTCCAGTCGTAGGTCACGGAAGCACGCTTGATTCCGCCCGGCTCGACCGTGCGGACACCGACGTCACGCACGTTGGTGATTTCGTAAACCGGCCAGCGTTCCTTCAGCTTCTGACGGCTCCGCCGAATCGATTCCTTCGACTGCACGCCCTCGTCGTAGAGATCCACTTTGGAAGCACAGAGGCTGAGGTAGGCGTCGATGTCGCCATCGGAGATGGTCTTCAAATGCGCGGCCACGAGGCGGAGAATTGTCTCATCGGTCTCGCCAGCGGGAGCGGGTTGCGGCGTCGCCGCGGGCTGGGGCGTTGCCACCGGCGGAGGCTGCGGAGCGGGCGTCGGCGACGGCGTCGCTCGCGGCGTCGCGACCGGCGGTGTGGCAGCGCGCACGGGCACAGGAACGGGCGACGGTTCCACTCGACGCGGTGCGTTCACCGACGTGAGTTCCAAGGTCACCGACGGCGAGTTTTGGCTGGAGGAAATTTCCACGACCGCTTCACCGGCCCGGTAGCCGTCGAGTTCCGCGCGGAGGAAATACCGGCCGGGGCCGAGTCCTTCAATCTGCGTCGGCGCCTTCCCGCTCGACTGTCCGTCGAGAAAAATGACCGCACCGCTCGGCTGCGTCGCGACACTGATCCGGCCGGTGCCTGTCCGAACCCCGGGCGGCGCAGCCATCAAAAGGCCGCTCGAGGCCGCCAGCACGAGCAGCACGGCCACCTGACGGGCAGAAATCCGAACCAGTTTTCCGGCGCGAAGGAGGACGCAATGGGCAGCTTGGTGCATTCGGGCACTAGCTAACAGACCCGCCGAATCACCGCAAGCGACTGCCGCCGCGTCAGGGCAGCACCCGAATCTTGATGTTCCGGAAGGCGACTTCGTTGCCGTGATCCTGCAGGCAAATGTGCCCTTTCGCCGCTTTCGCGAAACCCGGCTTCGACGCGAACTTCGTCTTCGCGACTCGCTCATTCCAATCCGCGGAGCCGATCTCGTATTCCACATATTTCGTCCCGTTCATCGTGTGCACGCATTTGTAGGTCCCCGTGGGCGTCTTCTCGCATTTCAGGACGAAATGGTTCCACTCCCCGACCGGCTTCGTCGTGTCGACGCTCGCCGGATAGAGCCCGTACATCCAGCCGGCCTTCTGCGGGTCGTGACCCCGGTTGTTGTCCTGGATCTGCGCCTCCGGGCCAGTCGCCCAGGGAGGGCCGTCGGTCTCGAGGACCTTGAACATGATCCCGGAGTTGCCGCCTTCGCTGATCTTCCAATCGATCGAAAGCTCGAAGCTTTCGAACTCGTCCTTCGTGATGATGTCGCCCGCGCCCTTGTCGCCCTTGCGAACGAGCGCGCCATCTTCGACGACCCATTTCTCGGGCAGCGTCTCCTTCTTGTAGCCACGCCACCATTGCGCCGCGTCCTTGCCATCGAAGAGCAGCTTCCAGCCGGCTGCTTTCTCCGCGTCGGTGAGAGTATTCAGCGGAGCGTCTTCGGCGAATAGCGGTGCGACCGAGATAGCGAGGAGGAGGGAGAAGATGAGAGATTTCACGGTGGTATTGAGCATGAGTGGAGAGTGGTGAACAACCCGGCAGATCGCTATTTCGCAGAACGATTCAGGGGCGTCGGACCGGCTGGTTTTTCGAAGTCGCTCTCGTTCACCCATGGCGCTTTGAGTTTCTCGCCGGCCATGAATCTCTCGTAGAAATTCACGTGGCCGGGATTCGCGTGCAGGTATTTGTCGAAGACGCTGCCATCGCCGACAATCCGCGGATCGCCCTGCGCCTTGAGTTCGGCGAAGAGCGCGTCGTGCAGTTGGGCGCGCTGGGCGGCGGACTCCGATTTCGACGCGAGATTGCGCAGGCAATCCGGATCGCTTTTCAGGTCATAAAGTTCGTCCGCAGGACGCATCCCAAAGCAAAGCTGCCACGGCTCGTTGCTCGGATTTTCGCGATGCGCGGCGAGGATGAACGACTTCGTCGCGCCGCCGTCGCAATCGAGGTAACCGGTTTCGGGGTTGCCCGCCGGCCAGCGCGTCGGCTCGAAATTGTGCAGGTAAAGGAAGCCGTCCTTGATGATGCCGCGCGTCGGATAACCCCAGTCGTGCGGTCGCCCGATGTCGGTCCGCTCCTTGCCGACGAGCATGTGATCACGCGCCGGATTCACGATCCCGGATTTTTCGGAGCGAAAGATTTCCGTGAGGCTGCGTCCGGGCGAGTCGGCCATTTTTGTCTCGGCCCAAGTGAGGCCTGCGAGTTCGACGAACGTCGGCGCGAGATCGATGAAACTCACGAAGTCGTCCACAACGCGACCCGGCTTCGCGATTCCGCCTTTCCACATCGCAGCGAGCGGCACGTGGTTCGAAAGTTCGTAAGCATTCCCCTTCCCGCGCGGAAACGGCATGCCGTGATCGCCGGTCACAATCACGAGGGTGTTCTCGAGCAGGCCGCGCTTTTCGAGCGACTCAAGCATCCGCCCGAGATGACGATCGAAATGCTCCACCTCGAACGCGTAGTCGAGCAGGTCATTGCGCACCGTATCGTTGTCCGGCCAGCAACCGGGGACGCGGTCGATGTCGGTGAGCTTCTTGCCGCCCTTCGCCACGCCGGAGCCGAACTCGTAGCCGCGGTGCGGCTCGATCGCGCCGTACCAAAAGCACCAGGGCTGCCCAGCCGGCGCCGCCGCGAGGAAGTCCTCGAAGTTCGACGCGTAGTCGTTGTTGCTGATCTCAGTCGTCGGCGGCGTGGCCTTGCGCGCATTGAACGGCTTGCCGGTCATGAGGCGCGGCTTGCCGTCCGCGTCTTTCGCGACGCCCGGCCCCCACCCTTTCAGCGTGTGTCCGACGAACCAGCCGTGTTCGGCCAGCGCTTCGCCCCAGGCTTTGAACTCCGCCGGGAAATAACAGATGTGATTCGCTGCTTCCTTGAGCTGCCACGAGTTTCGTCCGGTGAGAATGCACGCGCGGGACGGCGCGCACTTCGCATTCGGCGTGTAGGCGCGGGTGAAGAGAATGCCTTCTCGCGCGACGCGATCAAACGCCGGAGTCCGGACCCATTTCGTACCATACGCCCCAGCGTGCGGACTCCAGTCGTCCGCGATCGCGAAAAGAATATTGGGCCGCACCGGCGTCTCGGCGGCATCCGAGACGCACGCCAGCAACCCGGCCGCGATGAGTGCCGCGACGGGGCGCTTCACGGCGTGACTTCCCATGCCTTCAAGTCGGCGATGGTCACTGATTCGCCCGCCGTGACGAGACGATAGCCTGTCTTGTCCGCGTTCAGTGCGGCGTTGGTCCCTTCGATCTTCACGCCGTTGTCGGTCTGCACCGCGACTTTGTCGCCCTTCACTTCGACCTGGATCGTGTACCACTGCCCGGGCTCGAACTTCGCCTCAGCCTTGCCGAGCGAGACGGCCTTCGATGCCTCGTCCTTCTTGTCCTTGTCCAGGCCCACCGCAACCGAAGTCGGCGTGAGATTCACGCGGAAGAGATGGCCCTTTGCGTGATTGTAGCTGAGCGCGAAAGTTTTCGAGCCATCGAACTTGAACGAGAAACGAATGATCGAGTCGTGGTTCGGCACGGCCAGCAGGCAGACTGCAGCGTGCTTGTCTTCGGCCTTCTCGCGGCCGACGAGCACGCCCTCGCGCGGCTGCCAGTCGCCCTTTGCGACAGTCCAGTTTTTGCCAAGCGGGCCGGCAAATTTCTCTTCGGCTGTCACCTTGCCCGGCTTGGCAAGGATCGGCTTGAGGTCGGTGCCCTTGCCCGCAAGACACGAGATGGTCGGCAGGAGAACGAGCGAGGCGAGAACGGTGGTGAGTTTTGTTTTCATGATTGGGATTTGGTGAAAGTCACGAAGTCGCCAGCGAGGGACGGAGATGGATCGAACACGGACGGCGCAATTTTCGTCCGTGCGAAGCGGTAAATCCCCGATGCTCATTCAGCCTTTTTCCTGGCCTTCCGTGCGCCCGGCTCGGCCTTGCCGCCTTGCACCGGGACTGGGTGAATTTTCGCCAGCACCGCCTTCATCTCCGCAACTGTCCCGGCGTGCTTTCCGTCGGTCGCGAGATTGTGCAGCTCCTGAGGATCCGCTTCGTGATCGTAGAGCTCCGCGCCCTTCTGGCCGCGATCCCACTCGGTGTAACGCCAGCGTTCGGTGCGCACGCTGTGCCCTGGAAACGCGCCGCGCTGGACCTGCGTGAAGGCCGGCCGCTTCCATTCCACCGTCGGGTCTTCGAGGAGCGGACGCAGACTCGCGCCCTCGAGATTCTTCGGCGCCGCGATGCCCGCGAGATCGGCGAGCGTCGGGTAAAGATCGACGAGTTCGACGGTGCGCACGCAGGTCTTGCCGGCCGCTTTGCCCGGCGCGGCGATGATCATCGGCACCCGTGCGCTTTCCTCGAAACAGCTCTGCTTCATCCACAGCCCGTGCTCGCCAAGGTGGTAGCCGTGATCGCTCCAAAACACGACGACGGTGTTGTCGCGCAGCTTGAGCCGGTCGAGGGCATCGAGCACGCGGCCGATCTGCGCATCGACGAAAGAAATCGCCGCGTAGTAGGCCTGCTTGCACTCGCGCGCCTGATCCGGCGTGATGCCGATATAAGGCCAAGGCTTGGTGGACATCAGCGCCGGAGCGGGAACGGAATTCTCAAATCCCGACTGCACCGCCGGCAGTGTCATCTTCTCAAGCGGATGCAGATCGAAATATTTCTGCGGCGCGACATAAGGCGTGTGCGGCTTGTAAAATCCGACGGCGAGGAAAAACGGCGCATCCTTGTGCGCCTCGAGCAAACGAATCGCTTCCGTCGCCACTTTTCCATCGGTGTGCTCCTCATCCTTGCCGGTTTTGTCGCCGAGGAAGGACATCGCGGAGCCGAGCCCGCGCTTCGGCGTGTAATTGATGATCTCCGGCTCGAGGGCGGTCTTGTCACGGCCGGCGGGATTCACCACTTCCTTCCACGATGGCGGATCGTCCAGCCCGCTGGTGCCGATGTCGCCGGGGTTTCCGTAGTGATAGATTTTCCCGACGCGCCCCGCCCAGTAGCCCGCGTTCATGAAGGCCTGTGGCATCGTCACGACATCCGGCAGCCCGGTGCGGAAGTGATATTGCAAATCGAACACCTTCGTGGTGTCCGGCCGCAAGCCGGTCATAAGCGAGGAGCGGCTCGGCGAGCAAAGCGGGAACTGGCAATATGCGCGATCGAAGCGCACGCCTTGTTTGGCGATGCGATCGATGCTTGGCGAACTCGCAAGGGACTGGCCGTAGCACGCGAGGTCATTGTTCATATCGTCCACGGCGATGAAGAGGACGTTTAGCTTTTTGTCGGCGCCGTGGAGTGAACCAGCCAACGCGACCAGCGCGAGGAAAAGGCGAAGCTTCATGGGGAACGGACTCAAACCGACGCGGTCTTATTCCGTCGCGTTTTTCTTTCGCGCCCCTTCCTGGAAATTCGTGGTCGCGGGGTCCATGAACTTGCGCAACGCGTCGTCCGGACCGCCGCCAAATTGTTTCCAGTAGAGTTCCTTGAACGGATTCATCTTCGGCCCGGTGGCGTTCTCATTGACGAGCAGCGGCTGCACGTCGGTCCACCATTGGTCGTAGGCGCCGCGCAGTTTGGCGACCACCTCCGGATGCGCGTCGATGACGTTCGTCTGTTCGCCCGGATCGGCCTGCAGGTCATAAAGTTCGGCGTTGTTCACGAGCGTGTAGCGCGCGTCGCGAATCGAGCAGTTGCGATACTTCCACTCGGCAACTTTCCCGCGCGGCCACCGGCCAACGTGAGTCACGAGCGTCCGATCCGGCCACTCCGCGTTCGCATGCGAGAGCAGTGGCATGAGGGTCCGACCCTCGACTTGTTTTCTTACATCGTCGCCGAGCGAGGCGCCGACGATCTCAGCGAGCGTCGGAAAGATATCGATCTGCGCCGTCAGCGCCGCGACGTCGCGACCTCCCGCAAACTTCGCCGGCCAGCGCCAGAAGGCCGGCGCGCGCGTGCCGCCCTGATACGGCGTGCCTTTCGCGCCGCGCATGCCGGCGTTGAAGATCTTTACGCCGGCCGTGCCCCCGTTGTCGGTGCCGAGGTAAATGACGAGCGTCGTGTCCGCGATCCCCCACTCCTTCAGCTTCCCGAGCAGCGTGCCGAAGTTGTCGTCGATGTTTTCGATCATCCCGTAAAACTTCGCCACGTTCTCCGGCACCTTCCCGGTGTAGTGCTGCTCGTAGCCCGCGGGACATTGCAGCGGCGCGTGCGCGGCATTTGGCGTGATCATCGCGAAGAACGGAATCCCCTTATCCAGCTTCTCGTCCATCCACTCGATCGCATGGGAAAAGAAAAGATCCGTGCAGTAGCCCTGCGTCTTCTCGAACACGCCGTTGTGCAGGATCGCCGGGTCGTCGTACATGTTCCCCGGCGCGTCGCCGCACGAACCTAGATACGTCTGCCCGATCCCTCCCGCGCCGTGGATGAATGATTCGTCGAAGCCGCGGTGCCCCGGCTGATATTCCGCTTCATCGCCGAGATGCCATTTTCCAAAGATTCCCGTCGCGTAGCCGGCGGACTTCATCACCTGCGCGAGCGTCGTCGCTTTCAGTGTCATGCGTTCGCGTTCGAGAATCGTGTGCGTCACCCCGTTCTTAAATTCATGCCGGCCCGTGAGCAGCGCCGAGCGGCACGGCGCGCAGGTCGGGCTCACGTGAAAGTCGGTGAAGCGCACGCTCTCCATCCAAAAAGCGTCCACATGGGGCGTCTTGATGATCGGATTTCCGAGGCAGGAGTAGTCGCCGTAGCCGATGTCGTCGGGCATAATGAGGACGACGTTTGGCTTTCTCTCCGCGCCGACAGCAGCGACGACCCGGACGAAACAGATGAGAAGGAAGAGGGGTAGTTTCATTGAGCGACGGCTGAAACTCAGCGGGCCGGCTTCAAGTTGCGGTCGAAGAACCCGAGCACGACTGGCCGGAGATCGCGCTGTTTCGGCTGAAGATGGAAGGTGTGCGGTGCGTCGGGAATGATCACGAGTTCGTGAGGCGCACCGGCTTTTTTGAGGACTTCCGCGAAATTTTCGGACTGCGACACATCCACCGTCTTGTCCGCCGTGCCATGGAGAATGAGGATCGGCGGCCCGTCCGCGCGCGCGTAGGTGACCGGTGACGCCTTGCGATAGAGATGCGGCGCTTCTGCGTTCGTTTTGCCAAACATCACGTTGTCGTGCCAATGGCTCATGTCGGCGATGCCGTAGAGGTCCACGCCGCACTGCACGGCGCAGGAGAATTCGCCATACGGTTCATCGGGGTCGAGTTTGTCCCTGGCGCGCGTGAGCGTCACCAGCGACGCTAGGGTTCCGCCCGCCGAACCGCCGATCACGCCGATGTGATTTGGGTCGATCTGCAAGCGCTTTGCATTCGCCCGCAGCCAGCGCACCGCCGTCTTGCAGTCATACAGATTGCGCGGCCACGTCGGCTTGTTCGGCGCGGAAAGCGCGTAGTCGATGCTCATCCCGATGTAGCCATTGCGCGCCAGCGTTCCGCCGATGTTCAGTTCCCGGGCCGCGTCGCGCTTTCCGCCCGTGAAGCCGCCGCCATGAATGATCACCACCGCTGGGACGCGCGTTCCCGCGGCAATCGTCAGCGGCAGATAAAGGTCCGCTTTTTCCGCGCGTTCCTCCGGCAGGTAAGCCACGTCGCGCTGGATGCGGAAGTCCGTCGGCTCCGCGGCGACCACCGCGTTAATTGCGCAAAGTCCGGCGACGCAGATGAGAATTGAACGATTCATGGGAGGCAGGCGCGACGATGTCCGAGGCCCCAAAAGAATCGACCGAAAAAAACAAAACCTCCGCAGCAATGTGCCGCGGAGGTTTTGTAAACGATGATCGTGCGGGAATCCCGTCTACGGGATCACCGTCTCACGCAGCGACCGGTTAGGCGTCCGGCTTGGTCTTGCGCAGGCCGATGACCTTGTCGCCTTTTTTAAACTGGCCGCGCTTGGTGAGGAGTTCGACGCGCTCGAAACGCTTCAAAACGTTGCGCTTCGCGGCGATGGTGCTCTGACCTTTGAGACTGCGATGTTGAGACATGGAAAGTGGTTTCGATGGTGAAAGGGCGCGCACTATACCGGTCGACGGAGCGACGGCAACGCCTTTTTTCCTCCGCTTCCGAACGAACAAAGACCGGCACCGTAACACGCCGGTAACAAATCCGTGCGACCCTTCCGCGACGAAATTCGATTGTCATCAAAACCTCGACCGATAACTTGCCTCACACCAAAACCCCATGAGAACCACCTCCCAGCCGCGCGTCGGAACGTTCGCTTTCACTCTCGTTGAATTGCTTACCGTCATCGCGATCATCGCGATCCTCATGGGCCTCCTTTTCCCCGCCATCGGCATCATCAAGGAACAGGCGCGCAAAGTGCAGGCCAAGAACGACGTGACCAACATCGTCGCCGCCGTGAAGCAGTACTACACCGAGTACGGCAAGTATCCGGCAGTGTCGGACCCGCCCTCGACCGGTGGCACCGACGACCTCGTCGGCGATCCCGCGGTTAACCCGACCGGCGGCAATAACAACGCGCTTTTCAACACGCTGCGCTCGATCCCGCAGGGTCTGAATACGAACTATAAATTCAACCCCCGCCGCATCGTGTTTTTCGAAGGGAAAAGCGCTTCCGACGTAAACGTTCCGCGGGGTGGTTTCGCGGATAAAACCACAGACCCGACGATGCAGGGAAATTTCTACGATCCCTGGGGCAAGCAGTACAATGTCGTGATCGACTCGAACTACGACAACGTCATCACGGTCGACACGCAGTACACGGACTTCGCGACGAACGCTGCGCCCCGCGTCGGCTGCGGCGCTTTTTCCCTCGGGAAAGACAACAAGCTTGGCACCAACGACGACCACACGTATAAGAAGGGCACAACGGCATCTGACGACGTGATTTCCTGGCAGTAACGCGACAGAAAGCCGTCGGCGCCGGACATCGCGGGTGTAGTTCAATGGTAGAACGGCAGCTTCCCAAGCTGCATACGGGAGTTCGATTCTCCTCACCCGCTCCAAACCCTGGTGGATACAGGGCTTCCAAGCGTAGCGGTAAGGTAGGCGGCGTAACAAAGCCGGGTATTTTTTCGGAGGTGAGTCAGCGAGGGATGACAAGTTCGGGCTGAGGGCGAGTCCCGTCGCTAACGAACATCGCTTCGAGCGGCGAGGCCTAACGTTGCAGCCGAGGCGACCCGGAAAACGTCGATCGCCCCGAGAGGCGCAGCGCGATCGCGGCCGCTATAGTTGCGGCTCGAACAGCGACTGAAACCAGTGCGCGGGCAGATCCCTGACGACGGCGGAAAGGCCCTTCTTCAAAGTCACTGGGCGTGAATGCTCGAGGTCACGGCGGAAAATCTGCGTCTGCTTTTCGGCAAAGTCTCGGTCGAGAACATTGAGGTTGGCCTCGTCATTCAGGGCCAGCGAACGCGGGTCGAAATTTGCCGAGCCAACGGAAACAAAAAGCCCGTCCACGACGAGCAGTTTCGAGTGCATCATCGTTCCGCGAAACTCGTATAACTCGACACCGGCGGCGCAGAGGCGCGGCCAGCGTTTGCGCGAGGCCAAGCGCACCGCGGAGAAGTCGATATGCCGACCGGCCATGATTACCTGCACCTTTACGCCACGCTGCGCGGCGGCGCAGAGCGCGTCGGTCAAGGCGCGATCCGGGACAAAGTAGGGGTTCTCGATCAGCAGCGACTTTCGCGCTCCGGCGATCGCCAGGTGATACATCAAGCCGACGGCGTAGCGTCCCCGTTGTGGCGCGCTAAAGAAGACGCCGGCGCGCGCCGGACCGACTTGCGGCAGCGCGGGAAAGTAACCGGGACCAAGAATGACTTCGTGGTGTGCGGAAAACCAGTTGGTGTGAAAGGCGGCCTGCAGTTGCGCCACGACCGGACCCTCAATTTGATAATGCAGTTCCCGCCATCCGTTGGCCTTTGGCGACGGTCGGCGCCATTCATCGCCGATGCCGACACCGCCGATAAACCCCAGTCGTCCATCCGCGATCAGGAGCTTGCGATGCGTCTGGTAGTTGACCCGCATCAGGTCGGAAAGGATTGGGTGATAGACCTCCAACTGAACTCCCGCAGCGCGCAGCGGCGCGAAGTACTCGCCTGCGCCGAGGGCGCCAACTGCATCGACGATCATCTTCACCTGCACCCCGGCGCGGGCGCGCTCGGCGAGGGCCTCCACGAACTCCTGCGCAATATCGCTGCGGCGAAAAACGTAGGTCTCGAAATTGATGGTCTGCCGCGCCTGGCGGATCGCGCGGAGCATCGCGGGAAAAATCTCCTCACCATCGTTCAAGGTGGTGATCCGGTTTCCCGGCAGGAAACTCGCGCCGAGCATCGATCCGGTGGCCTGCGCGAACTCGGCGCTCTGAATGGAAGTCACGGCCGGCAGCGGATGCTGCAAGCGCCGCACCGAGGTGCATCCCGCCATCAGCAGCAGCGCCGCGCCGATCAGCACGCGCGGTCCTAGCTGCATACGGTTGAAGCTACGCGGGTCGCGGACGTGCGCATTGTTGAGGAGTTGGAGATGGAACGTGACTGAAGCCGCATGACTACGACAGGCATCGGCGAAAAGAAAACCCACTTTGAGATGCAGATCAGCAGCCATCAGCGGCCACCCCGCTCATCTTGAAGAAGAACCGCCGCCGCTTTCCTGACGAACCGCCAAACTCGCCCGCACGGCGCACAAGCGACACACAGCGTTGGACAAGATGAGGGAAGCGAACCTCGGCATCGAATTCATTATTGAGTCATGAAAGCTACAAGTTCAGCCATGGTAGCTCTCGTCCCGCCCGGGAGTCTCGAGGCAGCGGGCCTCGCATCCGAGAGACGTCACCGTCAGTCGACGACCACCAGCGGCCCCGCCGCCCCTGCCTCACCCATTGCCGATCGGCCACAGGTTTCCCAACGTCCATCACGACACCGCGGCTCGATGATGATGGTCGCGCTGCTCCTCGTGCTCGCTGGAGTCATTTGGATGCGCAGCGTCGGCTTGCCTCGGATCCCGCTGTCTCATCCGGAGGCTGCCGAACAGCCCATGGTCGCGCCTGCGGCGAAGCAGCTCGAGGCGCCACAGCCCATCGCGATCGACCGCACGGCGCAGGTGGTCGTGCTCGGCTATCACCGCTTTGTGGAGAAGGTGCGCCGGCCCGACACCGAGATCACGCCCGCGGATTTTGAGGCGCAAATGAAAACGCTGAAGGCGAAAGGAATCGAGGTGATTTCCCTCGCGGACTTTGCGGCATGGCGGCGCGGGGAAAAGAGCATCCCGCCCGCGAGCGCGATCATCGCCATCGATGACGGCTACCGCCAGGCCTACGACGTGGCGTGGCCGATCCTGAAACAGCTCGGCTACCCGTTCGCCGTTTTCATTTACACCGACTACGTCCGCGGGGGTCCCAAATCCGGCGGTGGATCGATGTCGTGGGAGCAATTGGCGGAGCTGCGGGATGCCGGCGTGGAGATCGAAAGCCACACCATCAGTCACGCCGACCTGACGCACCGGAAAACCGCGCCAAATGGACAGGACTACGAGACGTGGCTGTGGAAGGAACTCGCTGGCTCAAAGGCGCTGCTCGAACAAAAGCTCGGAATCAAGGTGACGGCGGTGGCGCTGCCCTATGGCCGGAGCAGCGAAACGGTGCGCGAAGTCGCGGCCCGCGCTGGCTACGAGATGATCTTCACGGTGAATGGCGGAAAGCTGGGATTCGACACGCCGCCGGATGCGCTCGGCCGCTTCATGCTCGACTCGAGCAAGCCAAAGATTTTCAGCACGGCCATCGCCTTTGACCGCGGCGGGAGTGATGGAACCGCAACGGCAATTCCCAGCCAGTTGCTCGATCTCCAGCCCGCGGACGGCGCAATGATCCGCGAGCTCCGGCCGCTGATTCGCGCGAACCTCAATCCATTTGGTGCCATCGAAACTGACAGCGTCGCGCTGCGCATCAGCGGGATCGGCACGGTGCCGGCGGCGTTCGATCCGGGAACCGGAGTCGTCACCTCTCAAATGTCACAGGACCTGCGGCCGGCCTCTTACACCGCCATCGTTTCCGCTCGCGTCGATGGCAGGAAGCTCGAAGCCCGCTGGCAATTCACCGTCGAGAGCAGCAATCGCGCAGCCGGCTCAATCGGCTCGCCGTGAAGGAGGCAGCGCATGTTCAAATATTCTCCCGTGCTCCACCGGCAGGCCAATCTCCGGTTGTGGTTGATGACCGCGATCATCGTCGCAGGAACTGCGACGCTGGTCTGGAAGCTCTGGCAGGTGCAGGTGGTCGACGGACCGAAATACGCCGCGTGCGTGGCCACCAGCTCGGAAGTTCGGGTGCGGATCCCGCCGCTGCGTGGTGAAATCCGCGATCGCAACGGGCTCATCCTCGCAAGCAATCGCGCCCGGCTCGACGTCGAATTCTATCTCCCCGAAATGGTGCGGGCATTCCGCGAGCGCAACGAGGTCGTGCCGACCGTCCGCTATCCGGGTCGCGTCCACGGCATGCTCAAGATGCTGTCGGAACCGGACATCGCGCAGATCGTGGACACCGCGGTCGTGCCGCAATTGCGCAGGCTCGGCCTGCGCACGGACATCGATCGCGAGCGGCTGGCGCGACATTTTCGCATCAACGCCGAGGTGCCGTTTACTTTTCTGGAAGGCGCAGACTTCCCGACGATTGCGCGTTTTGCGGAACATGATCTCGGCCTGCCGGGCGTGCGGCTGGAGGCGACTCCGGTGCGGCAATATCCGCTCGGCGCGCTCGCCGCCCACATCCTCGGCTACGTTGGGGATCCGCCTGAAATCAGCGCCCTTCCTGATGCCGACGACTTCGACTACTACCGCGCAAACGTCGAGGGGAAGTCGGACGTGGAGTTTCTCATGGACCGATACCTCCGCGGCACGCCGGGCGTGCGCGTGATGCATCGCAACGCGCGCGGCGCGATCGACGCAGAAAAATATGCCGAGCCGCCCGTCGCGGGTTCGACCGTGTATTTGACGATTGATGCGCGGATCCAGGCGATCGCCGATCAGGCACTGCGCTACGTCGGTCGCGCAGGCGCGGTGGTCGTCGATCCAAATAATGGCGACATCCTCGCCATGGCCTCGGTGCCTTCCTTCAATCCGAACCTGTTCGTCGCCCCATTCGACGCCGCGACCTGGAACGAACTCACCAGGGATGAGACACACCCGCTGGTGAACCGCGCGATCAGCGCCTTCCCGCCAGGATCCACCTTCAAGATCATCACCGCACTCGCCGGCTTGCGAAAAGGACTCGCGCAACAGCCATTCGACTGCAGCGGCGGCGTCAGCTACGGCGATCACTATTTCCAATGCTGGAAGTCGAGCGGGCACGGAAAGCTGACTCTCAGCGACGCGATCATGATGTCGTGCAATGCCTTTTTCTACCAGTATGGCAACGCGGCCGGCATCGATTCGATCGATGCCATCGGCACGCTGCTCGGGCTCGGCCAGTCGCCGGGGACCGGTCTCAACGGCGAACAAGCGGGCGTGCTTCCGGGTCCGGCGTGGCTGCGCCTGAACGCGCCCGCGGAACGCTGGAGTTCGGCCTACACCGCGAATGTTTCGATCGGCCAGGGATTCGATCTCGTTTCGCCGCTGCAGCTCGTCCTCGCCTACTCAGCAATCGCGAATGGCGGCGTGGCGTGGAATCCGCGGCTGATCGAGAAAGTCGTGGATGGCAACGGGCTGGCGCCGCGCGACGGAGAAGGCCGGCCAGTGCTCGCGAAAAAACCGCAGCCACGCGGCAATCTCCTCGATGGGCAGGTCAGCCGTGCGGATCTGGAATTGGTGCGGCAGGGATTTTGGAGAGTCGTTAATGAAGACGGCGGCACCGCGCGACGCGCACGGCTCGACGGCGGCATCGTCGCCGGGAAGACCGGCACCGCGCAGGCCAAGCGCGACGGACACGACGACACGATCGCGTGGTTTGTCTGCTTCGCACCCTTCGACGCGCCGCGATATGCGGTTTGTGTCATGGTGCAGGGCGGCGCGCATGGAGGCTCGGTCGCCGCGCCGATCGCGGCACGGATTCTCGAGGAAACGTTCGCGATGGAGAACGGCACATACACTCCCGCGTTGGTGGCGGTGCCGCCGGCGCGTCACCCGGCTCCTTTCCAAATGATCGAATCGCTCACGCTGCCGAGCGCGGAGGGCGCGAGCACCAAGGAAGCCGCCGTCGTCAGCGCCACGCAGCCGCCGCGTGCGAAGCGCGCAGCAGCGACGACGACGGTAACGCGTCGCGTGCCACAGGTCAGGCTGGCTCAACCGGTCGAGCAGCCAGTCCGCAGGCCGAACTTCTTCGAACGCCTCTTCGGATCGAAACCAACGCGGTGACGGATTCGGCGCGTGAGTTTGACGGAAGCTGACGTTTCCTCAGATGAACTCGTTGATGAGGTTCTCGAGGAATTCCTGGCGACCGCTCGCATTCGCGGCGGCTTCACCTTTCTCGAGCGCGAAAGCTTCGAGTGAAGCGAATGTCTCCTTGCCGTTCTCGATCCGGGCACCGAGCCCGCTGTCCCACGACGAGTAACGCTGCTTCACGAATTCCGCGAGGCGGCCATCGACGCGAATGGCGGCGGCGATTTTCAGGCCGCGCGCGAAGGCGTCCATCCCGCCGATGTGCGCGTGAAAGAGGTCTTCCGGGTCGATGCTTTCGCGCCGAACCTTCGAGTCGAAATTGACGCCGCCGGTCGTGAAGCCGCCGTATTTCAGCGCCACAAGCATGCACTGCGCGGTGAGATAAAAGTCCGTCGGGAACTGGTCGGTGTCCCAGCCGAGAAGGAGGTCGCCGGTATTCGCATCGATCGAACCAAGCGCGCCGGCCGCGCCGGCGACTTCCATCTCGTGCTGCATCGAGTGGCCGGCGAGCGTGGCGTGGTTGGTCTCGAGGTTCAGTTTGAAATGCGGCAGGAGGTTGTACTCCCGGAGGAAGTTCAGGCACGCGGCTGCGTCGCTGTCGTACTGATGCTTGGTCGGCTCTTTGGGCTTTGGCTCGATGTAGAACTGCCCCTTGAAACCAATCTCCTTCGCGTAATCGACCGCCATGTGGAGGAACTTCGCGAGGTGGTCGAGCTCGCGTTTCATGTCCGTATTCCAGAGCGTCGAGTAACCCTCGCGGCCGCCCCAGAAGGTGTAGCCTTCGCCGCCGAGCTCGTGCGTCACCTCGAGCGCCTTTTTGACCTGCGCCGCGGCGAAGGCGAAGACCTCCGCGTTCGGAGACGTGGCCGCGCCGTGCATGTAGCGCGAATGGACGAAGAGCTGCGCCGTGCCCCAGAGGAGTTTGATGCCGGTGCGCTGCTGCTGCTCCTTGAGGAGATTCACGATCGTATCGAGGTATTCGTTGCTCTCGCGCAGCGTCTTTCCGTGCGGCGCCACGTCGCGATCGTGAAAAGCGTAGAAAGGCATCCCGAGCTTCTCCGCGATCTCAAAGAAAACCGGCACGCGCGCCTTCGCCAGATCGATGCCGCTCAGTCCCGATTCCCACGGGCGCACGGCGGTCGGGCCGCCAAACATGTCCGCGCCCTGGCCACACATCGTGTGCCAGTAAACGATCGAGAACCGCAGGTGATCGCGCATCGCTTTGCCTTCGACGACCTCGTCCGGGTTGTAGTGTTTGAAAGCCAGCGGATTCCTGGATTTCGGACCTTCGAAATTGATGCGGGGGATGCTGGGGAAGTGAGAGCTCATGGGATGTAGTGGTGTTGATTTGAGATGGGAGGGAAGCGGCAGCGTCAGTGCCGATTGACGCCGCCTTAATACCCCGGCATTGAGGAAAGCGTGACGACAAAGCCTATGCCAAATACGCCAGGCGGGCAGCGCCGCGGCACCACGCGGGCCGACGTGAAACCCCTCGAGCGCGAGCGCGCCGCCTGGCTGTGCAGGGTCCATCCCGCCGCCCATTTTCACACGCTGTTCGACCACCTGCCCGGCGTCAGCTTCTACTGCAAGGATGTGAATGGGCGCTTCATGCTGGCGAGCCGCAGCTTTCTTCAACACCACCAATTGCGCCACGAGCGCGAGATCCTCGGGCTCACCGATTTCGATCTCGCTCCACATCACATGGCGTCCGGTTATGTCCGCGACGATGCGCGACTGCTCTCGGGCAAGGCGCGCTGCGTCGAACGCGTTGAGCTTTGGTTCGACAAGCAGGGAACGCCCGACTGGTTCTTCGTCAGCAAGCTGCCGCTGAAAGACGGAGCCGGCCGCATCTGCGGGACCGCCGGAGTGGTTCGGCGCGCCGCCGAACACGAGGTGCAGCTACCGATCATTCAGAGCGTGGCCCGCGCGGTCGAAATCATCCGCCGGGATTTTGCGGGCCCGGTCGTGCTGAGCGATGTCGCGCGCATGTGCGGGCTTTCGATGCGGCACTTTCAACGCCGGTTCCAGAACGCTTTCGGGTTCAGCCCGCAGGAATTCCTGATGAAAACGCGCGTCATCGCCGCAATGACGTTGCTTGAAGAAACGAGTCTCACCGCGTCGGAGATCGCGATCCGCTGCGGCTTTGTCGACGCGAGCAGCTTTGCCGAGCAATTCCGCGCGCGGGTCGGCCAAAGCCCCACGACCTATCGCCACGCGATGCGCGGCTAGTCCGGTTCGTCCGTGATTCGCCGAAGGTATCGTTCAGCGGAACGCTGGACGACCGCCTCGGCCCCGGCAGCAACCACTCCCGGCCAGAACGCGCCGTAGATGCGGTCGTAGCGGTAAGGCGCGAGAGCGGCGACGATCCGCCGGATCGCGCGCGAGTTCAGTGGGATGAAATTCGGATAGCTATACATGAAGCTCACCCAGTGGGGATCAGGCAGGACTTGCGGCTGGTCGCCCGCGAGCAGGACGCCGCGACTTTCCGCTCCAGCCGGCCAGTGCAGCACAGTGTACCCTTCGAAGTGTCCGCCCGTCCGGATGAGCGAAAGTCCACCGGCGATCGACTTGCACTCACCTTCCCAAAGCTCGATGCGGGGATCCGGCCGCATGATCCAGCGGCGATCGGCGGCGTGCAGGAAAATAGGAGCGTCGCCGAAGGTGCGGCTCCATTCGACCATCGAGCTGTAGTAGTGCGGATGAGAAATCGCAATCGCGGAGACCCCGCCCAGTTCCGTCACCTCGGAAACGGTGGCATCGTCGAGGAGGCTGATGCAGTCCCAAAGGACATTTCCGTCGGGCGTGCGCACGAGCAGCGCGCGCTGTCCGATGCCAAACTTCGGCTCCGTGCCGATCGCAAAAAGATTCGGCTCCTGCTCGCGGAGGGCATTTCGCCACTGACCGCGGCGCAGCGCGTCGAGGGTCGTCCACCGCTGCCCGTGCGGACCGACATACTGGCGCTCATCGCGGCAAATGGGACATACCCGCGGCGGTTCAGCGCTGAGCGAAAACTGCGTGCCGCACGTGACGCAGATGTAAGCGGAGTGATCCGGCATTCCGCGAATATCCCCGATCGGCAGCGGGCTGCAGCAGCAAAACCGTCATCGATTTGCGTGAGCTGGCGCTGCCCCTGTTCGACCAGGACATCGAAGACGCGCAAGGTCTGCCGGAGGGCGCCAAGCGACTCAAGGCGCTACTCCGCATTTCCGATGGCCTTCTCATCGCGGCCCCGGAATACAACAACCATCACCGGCGCGCTGAAGAACGCGATCGATTGGGCCTCCCGCACGGAGACGGACGACGAACCGCCGCTTGTCGCGTTTCGAGGGAAAACGGCGGCGTTGATGTCGGCGTCGCCTGGCGCCTTGGGCGGCTTGCGAGACTCGTCACGGTTCGCTCAATTCTTGGGAATTTGGGCGTGCTCCTCCTGCCCGACCAAGTCTCGATCCCAACCGCGCACCAGGCGTTCGATGCCGACGGCAAACTGAAGGAGGAGCGGAAAGGCCGGCAGGTCGCCGCGCTCGCGCAGGCGTTGGTTGAGTTTACGCAAAAGGTGAAGAGCGAGCCCGGCCTCCATTAGCTCCCGGTTTCGGGAACACAGCGGTCGCGACCGCCGCCGGAAAGGCCGGCGCAATCAGGGCAAAAAAATTCAGCCCCCCGCGCCCGAATGGACGCGAAGGGCTGATGTTCCCCCCAGAACAATCTTCTAAATACGTCTGCAGTATCGCCCGGATCGGCGGGGGCGCAAACGCTTTTCTTAATTATTTTAATGAAGCGCCGTCCTGTAGCGTTTTCCGCGACGCATCAGGTCCACTTATCCAAGAGTGACCGCTTCACCCGGCAATGATCTTCACCAAGAGCTGGCTCAATGCCACTTCGGCGTCCAGAGACGAGGTTACCAGGCTAATGTTCGCTGCGAGACAGGCATCGAGGGCGGCGCGCAACGGCACGAGTTCGTAGCGGTGGGCGTGCATTGCCGCGATCCCAAGTGTGAACGTATTGATCCCGCCGTCCTTTTTTCGCGGCAGATGCGCCACGGCTTCCGGCGGGAGTCGCTCGAGGACTTTCCCGAAAGCAAACGGCTGCGTGGGTTTCCCCAACCGGTGCCGGACCATCAGGTCTTTCACGACCAAAAGATTTCGGACCGTGGGAATGATCGCGGCATACATGATGCCGATCGGCGTCTCGCCTTGGAAAAGAAGCTGTTCGAGCAACTCCAGCGCGCGCTTCAGATCGCGCTCGGCGATCGCGTTTCCGATCTCAAACACGATCCCCGCCCGCGAGAGCGGCACGAGCAGGCGCACATCGTCGACGCCCACTTTTCGCCGTTCGGGGCCGAGATAAAGGTCGAGCTTCTCAATCTCATTTTCGATGACCCGCCGATCGCCCCCCGTGAGGAGAACAAACAACTCCTCCGCTTCCGCTGTCATCGATAGCGCGCGTTGCCGCGCCATCCCGTCCACCAATCCCGCAGCCTGCTCCTCCCAACCGGTCTTGCCGACATCCACTTTGTCGAACACCTCGACCTTCGCGAGCTTCGTCAGCGTTTTGTAGAAAGTGCGCCGTTTGTCCACACCGACCGCGCTGAGGAGAAAACGCGTTGATTCGGGAACCCCGATCGTCAGCGTTTCCGCGAGCTTTTCGAGCGCCTCGATCACTGCCTGCGACCGGCCGAGCTGGTCGTCGGCGAGAAAGTTCGCGCTCTTCAGCCAGACGAGCTTTTCACCGCCGAAAAACGGAAAGGTCAGCAGCGCCTCCACCGTGGAGTGAATGCGCGCGGCGGCGTCGTCTGCGTACTGCACCGCGCCGTCGATGGTGTCGCACGCGAAATCACCGCCGCCCTGCGGCGTAAGCTGCACGGCGAGGTCTCGCGCGGCGCGTTTCACTTCGCCCTCGTCCGAGCCGACGATCGCGTGGATTTGCGCCTGAGCCTTGGTCTTCGCCGCGGGCATCAGCAGTCGGCGCCCGCACCGGTCGGCGCGAGCGTGTTACGGGTCTGACTGGCCACTTTCATTGGTGGCGTAGGTCTTAAACTCGCGCTCCAGCGCATCCAAGCTCGGAAACCGCGAACCGAACCCGCGGCTCAGCGCGGTCTCGAAACGCGCCCCCTGCGACAGCGCCTCGAAGAACGTCCCGAACCCCGGCTTGCTCGCCGCGCTCAAAAACCGCGTCAGCCGCTCCGACTCCGAATAGAACGCCTGCACCTGCTCGACCTCGACCGGGTAACTCACCGCGCTGGTCAGGTCGCCGAGCCGAATGAAACGCGCGTCATTCACCGCCGCCGAAACGGGCCGGGCACGAAAATTCCGCGCGCGCTGAAACGCCGCGTAGTAGCGCATCGAGACGTACTCCGCGTAGCCCTCGTTCAGCCACAGCGGCACATTCGCGCCGAAAAAACGATCGACCACGAGGTGAGCGACCTCATGCCCGAGGGTGTTGCCTTTGAATCGAAACTGCGGATCGCGCCGCACGAACAGCTCGCCGCGCGAGTGAATGCCGCCCGTCCAAGGGTCGAGCGCGCCGGCTTTCTGGAATTGCGCCCAGTCGTCCGCCGACTCGAAGACAAAAATGTGCGACTTGCGCTCCCATCGCGTCGTGTCCTTTCCCAGCTCCTGGGCGATCACGCGGTAATAAAACTCGGCTTCCGTCGCCACCGGCCCCGCCGCGTAGCTGTGGAAGAAGTGGCAGATGAAATTTGGCGTCTCGGCGTGCTTCCAGTCGTTCGGCCGGATGTTCAGCGCGGCGCGGCCGAGCGGCAGCAGGTTGCGATCGGAGAGCTGCTGAAAGGGAAGTTCGGCCAGCGCGCCGTTGTTCGGCTGCTGCGCAAAGGCGATCGAGGCGACGGTGAGAAGAATGAGGAGGCAAAGCGTTCGCACCCTTCGCTTCGATGCAATCGCCATGCCGCCGAAGGCGGGTCGGAAATGGCGTTGCCACGCAAAGATTACATGTGTAATCGTGCGGCATGGGTGCTCCCCCACTCCCTCGCTTCCTTCGCACCGTCCTCGTTTTTGCGGCCACCTCTCTTTTCCCGTCAGCGCTGCTCGCCCAGACGTCGCTCGTGCAAAATGGTGTGCCGCAGTCGGTCATCCTGACGCGGCCGAGCGCGCCCAATTACATCCTCAAGGCTGCGCAGGACCTGCAGTGGCATTTTCAGAAAATGTCCGGCGCGCTCGTGCCGATGGCCACGGTCGGCAGCGAGGCGAGCTACCCCGGCATGCGCTTCATTTACGTCGGCGTGAGCAATGCCACCAACGCCGCGGGCATCAACGTCTCCGGCCTGCCGCTGGAGCACTACGTCATCCGGACGATCGGCAGCCATCTTTACATCGTCGGCCGCGACGGCGGACAGGACGACTGGTCAAATCTCTCCGACTGCCAGCCGGGCACGCTCCTCGCCACGAGCCACCTGCTTAGTGAAGTGCTCGGCGTCCGCTGGCTCTGGCCGGGCGATCTCGGCACCTTCGTTCCCCGGCAAAATTCGATCGCTCTTCCGGCGCTAAACATCACCACGGGACCGGCGATGGTGCAGCGGAAGTTTCGCACCCCGCGCATCGGGCTCTATCTCGGCGGCAGCACGACCTACGGCTTCGGCGTTCCCGTGCTCCCGACGAGCGCCACGCGCCGGCAGGAGATCGCGTCCGACGAGCTTCTCTGGCTGCGGCATTTGCGGATGGGGACGCGCAAGAGCCCGCAGTTCGCGCACTCCTTCACCACTTGGTGGTCGCAGTATGGCGCGTCGCATCCGGAGTATTTCGCCGAGCTGCTGCCGGGAAAAGTGCAGCCGCATCCGGCGGCCGACCGGGTAAAACTTCACGTCAACAGTTCGGCCGTGTGGCAGCAGCGCGTGGACGACTGGGTCGCCGCCGGCGCCGGTAGCGCGCTCAATATTTGCCCCAATGACAGCCGCAGCCATTGCGTCTGCGCCGCGTGCCGCTCGTGGGATCGCCCGAGTCAGGCGCCGGAAATCGTCTTCGATTCGAGCGACGCGCAACTCGGCGACCGTTACGCGCGCTTTTACACCGAGATCGCGAATCGGGTGAAGGCGATCAATCCGAACACGACCGTTTACGGCTACGCCTATGACGTGTTTCGGAATGCGCCGCTCGAGGCGACGCTCCCGGATAATGTCGCGATCGCCTACGTTCCCGGCGCCGCCAGCGCCACGACGCTCGCCGGCATCGCGGAGACGGAGACGAACGTCCTCGGCTGGATCAATGCCGGCTGCCGGCACATGTACCTTCGGCCAAATTGGATGCTGTCCGCACACGCCGGGCCATTCTGGCCGGCGCACCGGCTGGGTGAACATCTGCAGCGGCTCACCGCCGGCGGCGCTTTCGAAGGGATCGACTCCGACAGCTCCTGCTCCAGCTACGCCAGCTTCGGCTTCTACTATTACTTTGTCTGCCGCCTGCTCGCCGATCCGACGCTCTCGGTCGATGGCATCGTCGATGAATACTGCCAGGGCTTCGGCTCCGCGGCGGCGCGCGTGCGCGAGTACCTGACTTATTGGGATAACTTCGCGTCGAACCGCGCGGACGCCGGCGACACGGAGATCCTCGGCTGGGCCACCTGCATGGCCGCGTATCCCGGCGCCTACACCGACCGCGCATTTGCCGGGGCGCTGCTCATCCTCGATCGCGCTTACGCCGCGCTGCTTCCCACTGAGGTGGATGCACGCGCGCGGCTCGACTTTCTCCGCACCGCCTGCGTCCACGGCCGGCTCACGGCGCAGGCCATCGCGCTCGTCAGTTCCACCGTCTCGATCAACAGCAATCCCGAGGCGGCCAAGGCGATGCGTTCGCTCCTCAAGTATCGCGACCAAAACGCCGACTCTTTTGCAATCTGGCGCGAGTGGATGATCGACCGCGAGAGCTTCGTGCCGGGCATGGAGGCTTACTGGACGAGCATTCTTGCCAATCCCAATCTCGGTCAGGTCTCGAATGTCGGCGCCTTCATCGAGACCGGCGGCCAGGTGATCATGGAAGCCGAGCACGCCACCGCCGTGCAGCCCGGCAGCGGCACCGCAGCGGGAAGCACCTGGCAGCAGGTCGCCGGTCCCGCCGGCGCATCGGGTCCGGTGATGCAGGCTCTGCCCAATGCCGGCGTCGCCACGGATACCGGCACCTACGGACCGCGGCTCGATTTCACCGTCGATTTTCATACCCCCGGCACCTACTACCTTTTCCTCCACATGCCCACGCACGCGGGCACCGACGACTCCGTCAACGTCGGCCTCGATGGCACGCTCATCCAGGCAAACCTCGGCAACACCAGCGGCTCCTGGCGCTGGCGCACCACCAGCCCGGCCACCGTCGGGCTGAATATCACCACGCCGGGCATCCGCACGTTCAACATCTGGATGCGCGAGGACGGCGTCATCATCGACAAGGTCATCCTCACCACGAACCCGAGCTTTACGCTGGCCGGCACGGACCTCGGCCCGGGGGAGAGCGGCGAACGTGGCACCGTCGAGCACTTGCTCACGGTGACCAACGGCACCGGCGACGGCATCTACGGCGAAGACAGCCTGATCGCCGTCACCGCCGACGCGCCTCCGGCCGGCTGGGTTTTCGATCGTTGGAGCGGCGACACGCTCTTTCTTTCCAATGCCGGCTCGGCGAGCTCCTTCATGCAGATCCCCACCCGCGACGCGACGATCACCGCCGTCTATCGGCTCAGCCCGACAGTCGATGCGGACAACGACGGCCTCCCGGATAGTTGGGAGACGGCAAACTTTGGCAACACCACGGGCAATGCGAATTCGGATTTCGATCGCGACGGGCAGAGCGACCTCACCGAATACCTGACCGGCACCAATCCGGCCGACTCCGCTTCGGCATTCGTGATCACCGGGATCGCACGCCTGCCGGATGGCCGCTTCACCGTGCAATGGCCGTCGCTCGCCGGCCGCACTTACGCGCTGGAAATCACCAACGATCTCACGCCGGGAAAGTGGACGCCGATCTCGAGCGGTATCGCCGCTACCCCGCCGCAAAACATCTACACGGTGCGCCTCGCCGAGCCGGGCGAGTTCGTCCGCGTCGTCGTGGAGTAAATGCCGACGTCCGAACCCGAGCTACGCTCGCGCTTTTGGTCCCCTGCCCTTCTTCGCGTAAGTCACGGGGCGCTTCTTCGGCTCGATTTTCGAAATGCCGGTCCCGGTCTTCAGCTCGGCGATTTGGTCCCGCAGCAGCGCGGCCTTTTCGTACTCCAGATTGTTTGCGGCGATCATCATCTCCTGCTCGAGCTCGCGCAGCGTTTCGCTGAGAGAAAAGTCGCCCCCGCCTTCGCGGATCACGGACGACTCGACATCGCGCGCGCGCAGGATCGTGTGCAGACTTTCCTGCACCGCCCGCTGCACGCTCCTTGGCGTGATCCCGTGCTTTTCGTTGTAAGCGATCTGCTTTTCGCGGCGGTACTCGGTTATCGCCATCAACGCCTCCATCGACCTCGTTACCTGGTCGGCGAAGAGATAGACCTCGCCGTTCACGTGGCGCGCCGCGCGTCCGGCGGTCTGGATGAGCGAAGTCTGCGAGCGCAGATAGCCTTCCTTGTCCGCATCGAGAATGCAGACGAGCGACACCTCGGGAAGATCGAGCCCTTCGCGGAGCAGATTGATGCCGACCAGCACATCGAACTCCGCCGCCCGCAGCGCGCGGAGGATTTCCACCCGCTCGATCGTGTCGATGTCGCTGTGGAGATAACGCACCTTCAACCCGACATCGCGCAGGTAATCGGAAAGATCCTCCGCCGTCCGCTTGGTCAGCGTGGTGATCAGGATGCGCTCCTGGCGCTCGATGCGTTGCCGGCAGAGCTCGAGCGTCTCGTCGATCTGCTCCTTGAGCGGGCGGATGGTGATCTTCGGATCGAGCAGCCCCGTCGGCCGAATGATCTGCTCCACGACGAGCGCCGCGCCGGGCGTTTGCACATCAAATTGCTCCACCGGCGCATCGGTGCGCGAGAGCTTCGGCGCGCGGAAGTCAGGCGTCTCACCTGACGCGGTGGCCGCCTCACCCGTGCGGGTCGGCTGACTTCCGGCGACGAGAAACGGCTCATCCTCCTCCTTCCCGATCTGCTCCGTCTTCTCCCGCTTGTGCGGAATGTAATCCGTCACGCCCACCACCGAGTTCTTGATCTCAAACTCCGCCGGCGTCGCGCTCACGTAAACGATCTGCCCGGTGCGCTCCATGAATTCCGGGAAGCGCAGCGGCCGGTTATCGAGCGCGCTCGGGAGGCGGAAGCCGTAGTTCACCAGCACCGTCTTCCGCGATTTGTCGCCTTCGTACATCCCGCCAATTTGCGGGATCGTCGCGTGGCTTTCATCCACCACGAGCAGGAAATCCCGCGGGAAAAAGTCGAGCAAGGTAAACGGCCGCGATCCCGGCGGACGCCCGCTGAGATGGCGCGAGTAGTTTTCGATCCCGCTGCAAAAGCCCATCTCCTGCATCATCTCGAGGTCGTATTCCGTCCGCATCTTCAGCCGCTGCGCCTCGAGCAGATGGCCGTGCTTTTCAAAGAACGCGATCCGCTCGGTCAGCTCCTCGCGGATGGTCACCATCGCGCGCCGCATCTTGTCCGCAGGGGTCACGAACTGCTTTGCCGGGTAGAGCGTGATCATCGTCAGCTGCTCGTGGGCGTGGCCGGTCAGCGGATCGAAACGCGTGATCCGATCGATCTCGTCGCCGAAGAATTCGATGCGGATTCCCTCCTCGTCGAGGTTCGCCGGGTGCACCTCCACCGTGTCGCCGCGGACGCGGAATTTCCCGCGCGTAAAGCCGACATCGTTCCGCTCGTAAAGCATGTCCACGAGCTTGGTCAGCGCCGCCTCCCGCGTGAGCTGCTGCCCCACCTTCATCGTCAGCAGCATGTTCATGTAATCCTCCGGCGAACCGAGGCCGTAGATGCACGACACGCTCGCGATGACGATCACATCCTTGCGCGAGAGCAGCGAAGAAGTGGTCGAGAGCCGCAGCCTTTCGATCTCCTCGTTGATCGACGAATCCTTCTCGATGTAGGTGTCCGTCCGCGGGATGTAGGCCTCGGGCTGGTAGTAGTCGAAGTAACTCACGAAATACTCGACCGCCGCTTCGGGAAAGAACTGCTTGAACTCGGAGTAGAGCTGCGCCGCGAGCGTCTTGTTGTGCGAGATGACCAGCGTCGGCTTCTCCACGTTGCGGATCACATTCGCCGCCGTGAACGTCTTCCCCGATCCCGTTACGCCGAGCAACGTCTGGTGCCGGTTCCCCGCCTGAATCGACTTGGTCAGCTTTGCGATGGCTTGCGCCTGGTCGCCCTTGGGCTGGTAGTTGCTCGCGAGTTCAAAAGACATGAGCCGCCACGCTAACACGCGCGCCGCGCGATGTCAGGCGAGGGCGGCGAAATGGGCGGAGAACGCGCTCAGGCGAGGGCGAGAATAGCGGCTTTGCCGATCGCATTGAAATCGACGTGCCCGTGGACCGGACCGTAGCTGGCTTTGCCGATGGTCACCTTATTGAGCACCGGCGCCTGCACGTAGTACGTCGTGTCGTCGCCCGCGATGCCCGTGAGCGCGCCGCCGATCTTGACGCTGTCGATCCGCGCCAGGCTGGCGCCGATCACCCCGTCGTCCTTCGTGCCTGGAATGCCGTCGCTGCCGGTGGTGGAGCCCACGTCGATCTGCGTGCCGGTGAGATTGCCGCCGATGGAGATCTTGCCGATGCCCGCGTCGGTATTGCGGGCGACGAATGACGCCCCGTGACCCGAGTAGCCGGTGACGATCCGGGCGAGCTCGACGTTGTGTTTCACGGTAATGCTCTTGATCGCGGGCGCTCCCGCCGCGGCCCCGATGCCGCCGGCCACGATGTAGATGGGATGAGCCGCCACGCCGAGAATGCTGCCGCCCACGCTGAGCGTGCCGATGGTGCCATCCGCGGTCACGGTAGCGGGAAAGTAGGACCCGGAGGTCACCGCGCCCGCGATGATGTCGCCGCCGATCTTCAGCGCGCCGAGATTTCCCGTCAGCGAGATCGTCCCATTCTCCGGCGGCGTCCCGCCGAACATATTGCTCACCAGATCGTGCCCGAGCGCAAAGCTGCCCACATTGGCGCCGATAAAGCTGCCGCTACGGTCCACGTTTCCCGCGCCCACCATCGAGCCGCCGATTTTTACTGCGGCGACCGTGCCACCGACGATGATGCTGCCGCCACCCACCCCCTCGCCACCGCGGAGGTCGCCGCCGATGGTGATGCTCTTCGCAGTGAAGAGATCGATCTGGTAGGCACCGGAGGAAAGGTCAGCCGGGCTGCCAACGATCGATCCGCCGACGCTGAAGGCGCCCACGGCACCGGTGACCAAGACCGATTTCTCCGAGCCGCTGCCGATGACGGAGCCGTCGACCTTGAAGCTGCCGACATCTCCAAAAACGTGCACGTAGGTGGTCGCGGGGGCGCCGAGATTCCCGCCGATCGAAAGGCTCTTCACGTTCCCATTGATATTTAACTCCACGCCCCCGACGACGCTTCCCTTCACGGAAAAGGTGCCGACGCTCGCGAGGTAGGAAGCGGCGGTGGTTCCGGCCGGGTAAGTCAGACCCATGGAAAGCGCGCTGAAACTTTCGAGAGACATCCGGTTGCCGACCGCGCCCGTGATCGCCCCGACATCGCCATCCACCTTCACCTTGCCGACGGCCGTGGCCAGGTTGCAGAAAATCAACGTCACATTCGCGTGGCTGTCGCCTTTCCCGTCGTGCGGAGTGGCGACGAGCGTGAGGCCGGCGCCGGTCTTCCCGGTGAGGTCGATGGCGTCCAGCGACCGCGGCGTGTCCACGCCGTCATTGGCCGTGCCGATGGAGAAGCTGAAGTCTCCGGCGTCCATTGTGGCCTTCGTGAAGGTCACCTTCACGAGATCGCCGTCGAGGTCGGTATAGGTGAGCACATTCCCGACGAGCGTGGCCGGGGCAATGCGTGGTTCGAGCGCTTCGATCGAGGAGTGGAGTGTCTTCATGGAGTGAGAAACGACTGGATTTCGGATCCGCATAAGCACCTGCGCGGGCACGGGATGCTAACCACATTTCCCCATAAACCGGAAGCGTCTCGCAGGGCTGGCGCCGAATCACGCCTGTTAACCGATGTCGGAAGGCGGCCCGGGCGCGGATGAGCGGGCGATTTGATCGTCGGTCATTCCGCGATGAAGGCGGTGCCCTGACCCGCACCGTCGCTTTCCCCGATCAGGATGCCCCCGTGCAATTCCATGATCCCGCGGGCAATGGCCAGGCCGAGGCCGATCCCGCCCTGCTTCTTGTCGTCGTTGATTTGGGCGACCTGCTCGAAGGGATGGAAAATGCGTTCCAGAGCCTCGGCGCTCAGGCCGATGCCGGCATCGCGAATGCGGACGGCGATGCGGCCCGGCGCGGGTTCATAGGTTTCCACGTCGGCCGTCCGCACGTGCGACGCGTCCAACGAAGCAAATGTCGGCCCCGTCCCCAACGCGCATCTCCGAGCTTCGGAGGTATGGGTCAACGCCAGCACAATTGCCCCGGCGCAGTGCGGCGCCAGACCCTCCAGCGGCAGTTGACGCCGATGTCTAGACGCGAATGGCAAAGGCTCCCGGTGATGTTTCGTCCGCCCGTTCCCTCCTCCCGCTTTCAAAGTCTCGCCTTTGCAACGGAGGGCAAAGCAGGCTTCCAAGGAGCTTGCCAGCGCCCAAAGTACTTCAGCGCAAGGCGCGGCCGAGCGCTTCGACCCGGGCTGCACCTTCCGAGAGCGTCGGGCAAAGCCAGCCGCCTTCGTCGAATTCATTCCAGGCATACACGATCACCGCCTGCGCGGGGCAGGCGGCTGCGTGATCGCGGGTCCACTGGACCGCGGTGCGAAGGTGCGTGGCGAGTTCCTCCGGCGTGGGCGTCTCGTAGTATTGGTCCATGGTGCCGCCGAAGTTTTCCCACGGCACCGGGTTTTCCACGCGCGGGCGGCGATCCCAGCCGGCCATCGCCAGCGGGATGACGGACGCGCCGGTCCCGCGCTGGATTTCCCAAAAAGCTTCGATGTCGCTGGTGAGCCGCGCGTAGGGGGCGCGCTCCTGTCCGCGCTGAAAGGCGTAGGCGCTGATCGCATCGAGGCCGGCGCCGTCGAGCAGGGCTTTCGCGCCATTCACGTCGTAGGTCATCACCGCGAGGTAAGGCGCCGGGAGCCCACGGGTCGCGGCCGCGGCCTTCAGCGCATCCACGGCTTCGCAAAATCCGGCGGGCTTCCCCCAGGCCCGCGTGAAGGGCTCGAGACTGTGATGGAGAAAGTAAAAGAGCGGGCGGCCGCCGGCCACGCGCTGATACCCGGGCTCGGCCATCAGCCCGGCGAACCGCTCGGCCTGCGCCGCCACGTTCCCGCGATGCCAGCGGGCGGTCTCGCTAATGATGCAGAAGTTCACGTCGGCCCGCCGCGGATTCGCCAGATAAAGCTGCAGCCCGCGGGTCATCGGGTCGGCTTCGTCGTAGGCGAGAAAAGCCCAGTAATCGAGACGCGCCGTGCGCGCCGCCGCGATCTCGGCGGTCATGACTTCCGCGGTGTCGCCGCGCAGTTCGGGCGAGCCGTCTTCGCGGACCTTGGCGAAAAACGGCAGCCGATAGCTCCAGTGGGGTGGAGTCAGCGACTTGCTCACCGCCCGGCCCACGCCACCATCCACCAGCCAGCCATCCCAGCGGATCGCGCCGACCACCGGACGCGCGCCCTCCGCGGCCCCCGCGCGAGACCCTGCGACGAGGGCGAGCGCCAGGACGGCGAGAGCGAGCCTCATCACGGCTCCGGCGGCTCCTCGCGCACCACGCAGGACTCTTCTTGGATTGCGTGCTCCTTCGTTCCAGACAGATATCGCGTTCGCGCTGCGGAAAGATACGCAATCCGCTCCTCCCGGCTCATCGCGAAAAGCTGGCGGCTGGTCGCTTCACGCCACTTGCGCGACTCGGCCACGGCATCGAAGCCGGGAATTGATTCAGGATTCGTCGTCGGTGTCGACATAGATGAGTTCTTTGGGGTTGACGATACTCAGCGGTGCATAGCCCTGCAACAGGTTCACCGCATTGAAGCCTGCCTCGCGTAGGACGTTCACGAGGTGCCGGAAGTTCCAACTCACGAGATAGGGAATTCGATGCGTGGAGCATATCGCCACATGCAGCGCATCGTCGGCATACTTCGGACTCACTACCGCGGCGCGCAGGTATTCCTCCGCGAGGTCTTCCGCCTCCTCCGTCGCCATCAGCAGTTCGCTGGCGCTTTGAAAGGTGTCCAAGAACAACTGGCGGACGTTCTCCGGCGCGTTCTCCAACTCCCGTTCCGTCACAATCGAAGTCAGCAGCCGCCACTTCCCCGCCCGAGCCTGCGCCCAAAGCTCGCGCGTGTCGGTCATCCACTCGGCATCGAAGTAACCACCAATCACGGAAGTGTCGAGGTAGAGCGCGGGGACTTTCATAGGAAAACTTCGCGCTGCTCGCGATCAGGCGCGCCCCGCCGAGCCATGCGGTAGCTCGGGATGATCGTTTCGAGGTCGAGGCGCGGCCGGTTCATCGCCAATCACGATGCCCGGCGCTGATGGCAGGGTCAACGCGATCATCGGAAGTGGAAGCTCTGTCAGGAACTGTCGCCAGGTCGAAGCGGTCGAACGGGGGTGCCACCCGCGCCTGAAGCGACTGACGAAAAGTGCGTGGCGGGGACTTGTGCTTAGACGCTATATTTTCGGCAATGTTTCCAGGGTTCAACGAAAAGTCTCAGCGTGAGATGGAGAATGAGTTCCGCACGTGGTTCGCTCGCTACGGCTTCGACCACGATCAGTTTTCTAAACAGCGCTGGCAGTTACATCGAGCACATCCAGACGTAACCCTCGACCAATATCGGTGCAGAATTCTCCACCGCTTCGGGCAAATAATCTCGGGAAAAGCGATAGTTTACCTTGATCTGAAGTACTGGATCAACCTGCGGAAGGTCCTCCTTGGCCAGAAAGTAGAGCGCGAGTATATCGACCTCTATTCGTGGCTAACGGGGGCCGTCGAAACCGGATCGGTCGTTTGTCCTCTTAGCTTTTGGATATTTGAGGAGCTGCTTAAGCAGACAGATTTTGAGTCGAGGAAAGCGACTGCACGATTGATCGATCTTCTGAGCGACGGAGTCGCGTTCATGCCCCATGGCGAGATCGTCAGGCAAGAGGTTCTGCACTTCATTAGAAAGGTCAGCCCTCAATATGCGGATTGTAAGCAATGGCCTATCCACGAATGCATTTGGACTCGCACAATGTCGTTCCTTGGCGACCAGATACCTGTCTGGCCCGGAACTGGCATCCCCGCATCTGACCAATTGCTCGTGCAGAAAAACCTTGAGGACTTCAACTTCTTTATTCCACTGGAAGGAGGGCTGATGAGCAATCTCAAAACCGTTCCTCCAGAGGCGCTATATGCCGGCTACGACGTCGACGAGATCAACCGTCGGAAGCAACAGGTGCGACGTGAGCATCCCAGCTTCAAAAGCCTCTTCATGGCTGAGCTCATGCACACGATAAAAGAGAATGAAGAGCATTGGTATGAGGCAGCGGCCTATCTGCATTTCCTAGAAACAGGAACTCAAGAGTCGGTCAACGTCGACGATCTTCCCGAACCAATGAAACGTGCGGCCCGTAATCTGGTATGGTTCGCGTTCAAGAAAAACAAAATCATCGACGAGCTACCGTCGTATCACATACCAGCCGGTCTCTACGCTGCCTCGTGCTGGGACAACGGGAGGCAACTTACAAAAAACGACGTGTTGGACTTTCATCACGCGCAACTTGCAATTCCATATTGCGACGTGTTCCTGACCGAAAGGTCATTGAAGTCGTTGGCATGCAGCAGCCATCTTCGTTTCAATGAGATCTACGACACCGCGATAGTAGCCGATCCCGGTGAAGCATTGGAATATTTGAAAGAAAAGTGCCTAAAGGATCACATCCACAGCAGACGGATTGTTCCAGAGCTGTTTGAGAGTGATACCTACGCTCGATCGCAATGAATGGGCAGCGGCGCGGCCGTTCAGGACTGCTCCGGCGGAGCCGGTGAGCCCTTGGGCGGACGGATTTCCTTGGCCTGCCGCATCGATTCGGCGCCGCGGGTGGCCGTGTAGCTCACGCCTTTCGTCAGCACCTCCGCCTTGGCCGGTTCGCCCACCTTCCGTCCTTCCCGATTCCCCTCCGCCGCCTCGGTCGTCCAGAAGCGCACCGGCACGCTGCGCCACGTGGAGCCATCCAGCGGCTGGCGCACGTGGAAGTGCAGGTGCGGCCCCGTGGAGCAACCCGTATTGCCCGAGCGCGCCACGAGATCGCCCGCCTTGACCTCGTCGCCCACTTTCACCAGGACGCCGTTCTTCTGCAGGTGCAGGTATTCGCCCAGGGTGCCGTCCGCGTGCTGAATCATCAGCAGATTGGAAAACTCCTGCATCTCTCGCGCGGGCGAGTTGGCCTTGGCGCGTGAAGAGGTCGCCCGCCGTGAAAGCGAAGGGCGAGGGGCTGGGATGGAAATGCTTTCGGTTCGCCGGGGGCCATTTCCGCGGAGGTAAGGGGTTTCCTGACGAGAACGATTACACATCGCGGGGGCCGATTTGAAGCATCCTTCAAGGGTTTTGCCGGTTTGAGAGCGGCCCGCGCGGGGTGCGCGGGCTGCACTGAACTTTGGCTCGTCCGCTCGCGGTTTTTCCTCCTATCAAGGCAGCTTTTCCATTGGCAACCGCGGTATTTCCGTTCGCCGACGCTCCTTCGGCTTTAGCCGACGCTCCTCTGCCGCTTGCCGAAGCTCCCTTTGCGTTCGCCGGAAATCCTTTGGCGCTCGCCGAAAGTCGCTGCGCTCAGTCGTCGTCGTCCTTGCCTGCCTTCTTCTTTTCGGAACGGACGAACGCCGCCCGGATCGGGGCGGGCATCGGCGAGTTCGCGCCTTTCACCGAGCGCCAGATCACTTCGTTGAGCCGCAGGTCGTCGGCGGCGTCTTCCTTGGCGAAGTTCATGCGCGACGACTCTTTGGCGCCGTAGGCCGTGCGCGCGTTTTTCGCGTCGAGATCGACATTGGCCGGTCTCGCGGTGTAGGGGCGCAGGTCCGGATCCTTTTGAAAGCTCGCGAACATCGGCATGGCGGCGGCGTCGAACTGCGACATCGGTTTCAGACCGAGGATGAGTTCCATCGTGCGCAGCATGCTCGTGGTGCTGTACATGGTGGAGTCGCGCGTGCCGCGGCGGATGAACGGGCTGATGGCGAAGGCGATCGTGCGATGCGCATCGACGTGGTCCGAACCGTTTTGCGCGTCGTCCTCCACCACGAAGATCGCGGTCTGCGGCCAGAACTTCGACTTGCTCACCGCTTCCACCACCTGCCCGAATGCGAGATCATTGTCGGCGACCTGCGCGGTCGGCGTCGGCTTGCCGGGGCTTGTGCCGCTCGTGTGATCGTTGGGCAGCCGCACGATTTGCAGCCGCGGCATCTCGCCTTCCTTTTCGAATCTTTGCAGTTCGCTGATGAAGCGCGCGGCGCGTTTCACATCCGGGTAGCCGGTGTCAAAGCTTTGGTAGAACGGGTCGATGTGACCCTCGAGCGATTTGGCCTTGGCCTTGCCCGGATCGCCCGCGCGTTTCGCATTGGCCACCCATTCGCCGTAACTGCGGTAGCTCACGCCCGCCTCTTTCGCGCGATCCCACAGGTAGCCGCCGGCCGGCACGGCGATGGGAAATCCGCCCTCCGAGGGATACGGAAACTTCCCGCCCTTGCCGTGGCCGTAGCTGAGCGGCCAGTGCTTTTCTACAAAGTCCGTGGCATACGCGCCCATCGTCCATTCGTGGCCGTCGGCGCTCACTTCGCTCTCGACGTAGAAGTTGTCGAGCAGCACGAACTCGCGCGCGAGCGCGTGGTGATTGGGCGTCACGTTCTCGTCGAAAAGGCAGATCGTCGGATCACCGTTGCCTTCCTTCATATCGCCGAGCACCTGGTCGTAAGTGCGGTTCTCCTTGATGATGTAAATGCAGTATTTGATCGGTGACGGATCGCCGAGTTTCCGGGGAATCGGGTTCCCTTCGAGCGCCAGCGCTCCTGCCTGTTTTTCCGTCGCGGGGGAACACGACAGCGCCCGCGCATTCCACGTTTTCATCTGCGCCTCCAGCTTCTCGCCGGCGGGGAGGTCGATGATCGAAACGGTGCCGGGGAAAAGGTCGCCGATGTATTCCTTGATCCCGCTGCTCGCGGTGCGGCCGGGCTGCGGGCCGTTGCGATTCGGCCGCGAGACGGCGCCTTTGCCGTTCGTGACGAGCAGCTTTTTCCCATCGGTGGAAACGCGGACGCTCGTGGGATACCAGCCGACCGGGATGAAGCCGACGCTGCGCGCGGCGCGCGGCGCGGAGATGTCGAAGGCAGCAACGGCATTGATGTTCGCGTTGGCGACGAAAAGGAGTTTTTCGTCGGGTGAAAGGCAGACGGAGTTCGGCGTGTTCCCCGGCTCCGCGCCGGGCCGCAGTTCGGCGACGAGCGTCTCGCTGACCGCACCGGTCGCGGTGTCGAGCACGCTCACGGAATTGCGGTTCGCATTTGCGACAAAGAGCCGCGCACCGTCGCGGGAGAGCGCCATCTCATTGGGGTGCTCCTCCGCGTTCCAGCGCGCGATCACCTTGAACGCCCTTGTGTCGATCACCGCCACGGTCGCCTGCGCCCAAAGCGAGACGTAGAGCCGGTTGCGTTTTTCATCGAGGACGCAGGCATAGGGAAACGGCGCCGACGGATCGGCCACGTCGAGCAACTGCTGCGCGCGCTTCGTGATCGAGGGATCGTCGGTGGTCGCCGCCGGTTGCGGCGGGATCGCCACCGGCGCATCGACGAGCAGCAACTCCTCCGTGCTGCTGCCGTCCTTGCGCAGCGTCGTCCGCGTCACGCTTTGTCCCCACACGTTCGCCGCGTAAATCGTCCGTGCGTCCGCCGTGAGCGCGAGCCCGCACGGGATGCCGCGAGCCTTTGCCTCGCGGAGCGCGAAAGTCGCGTGCTTCCCGAGGTAGCCGTCCTCAAATGCGAACTGATGCACCACTTCCGCCGACGAACCCGACGCGAAGACGGCGTCGCCACTCTTGCTGAAGGCGATACCGTAAAAGCTCTCCTCGAGTCCCACGCGCGAGACGATCGCGCCGGTGCCGATGTCCAGCACCACGATCTCGTGCGGGCCGTGACCGGAATGCAGGATGGCGGCGAATTTTCCGCCGGGATGCATGGCGATCTGCACGGGGAAATCGCCGAGCTGGGTCTGCTTTCCCACGGGGCGCAGCCACCACTGATTGGGCAGCAGCACGGCGCCGTCTTCGCGCAATCCGGGGAGCTCGCCGCGCGGCGCGTCGAGGCGACGCGCGGGGATCTCGTCGGCGAGAGCGGAGATGCTGAGAAGGAGAAGCGAGAGGGGGAGACGGCAGCGCATCGCGCCGAGATAACAGGCGGCACGGTGGAACGCAAATGTCCGCCGCCGGTGGCGGTTCTTCTCTGCGGCGGATCGCTGGAAAAGGCGCGGGTTCTTTGACTTGGATCAATTTTCAGCGCGGCTGCCCGTTGTGAATCGGCGCTTCGATGGTAACTCTTCACGTCGCCCATGTTTCGTCTTCTCCCAGCTTCCGTTTTCGCATTTGCGCTGCTCGCCGCGATGCTCCGTGCCGAGGATTTTCAAGGCTCCGCGCACCCGCTGCCCTACGATGACCCGCCGATCGGATACAGCGCCGCGACGGCGACCGACCCCATCGCGAAGCTCCAGGCGCGGCTCGATGCGAAGGAAGTGAAGCTGAAGTTTGACGACGAATTTGGCTGGCTGCCCGCGTTGCTCGAGGCGCTCAACGTGCCGAAGTCTTCGCAGACGCTGGTCTTCTCGAAGACGTCGCTGCAGCGGCAGGAAATCACGCCGCAGAATCCGCGCGCGATCTACTTCAACGATGACGTCTATCTCGGATACATCCCCGGCGCCCCGCTCATGGAAGTGAGCGCCGCGGACCCGAAGCTCGGCGGCGTTTTTTATTCGATTGAGCAGATGCCCTCGCGGAAGCCGAAATTTACCCGCGAATCCGACTGCCTGCGCTGCCACGCGTCGCCGCGCTCAATGGGAATTCCCGGCCACGTGCTCCGCTCGATCGGCACCGACACCAACGGCGAGATTGACCCGCAGAGTGAGTTCAGCGCGATCGATCACTGCACTCCGATTTCCGAGCGCTGGGCGGGCTGGTTCGTGACCGGCCAGCATGGGTCGCAAGCGCATCGTGGAAATCTCGTCGGGCCGAAAGCCTTCGCGATCTTCGAGGAAGAGCCGCTTTACCGCGCGAATCTGCGCGGCCTCGGCGAGTTTTTCGACGAGAAAAAATACCTCGAGCGAGGCAGTGACATTGTTGCGCTGATGGTGCTGGAACACCAGGCGCACATGCACAACTACATCGCGCGCCTGAACTACGAGACGCAGCAGATGGTCTCCACCTACGGGCACATCCGTTACTTGAAAAATCAGGTGAACGCGTTTCTGCGCTACCTGCTTTTCACCGAGGAAGCGCCGATCAACGAGCCGATCTGCGGCAATCCCGCCTACGTCCAGACATTTGAAGCGCTCGGCCCGCGCGATCCGAGCGGACGCTCGCTGCGGGACTTCGATCTGCGCACGCGCATTTTCAAATACCCGTGCAGCTTCCTCATCTACTCCGAGGCGTTCGACCAGCTCCCGCCGGTGATGCACGACCATCTCCTGCAGCGCCTGTATGAGATCCTGACGAACAAGGATCAGACGCCTGACTTCGCCAAAATCCCGGCGGAGCAGCGGCAGGCGATTTTGGAAATCCTGCGCGCGACCAAGCCCAACCTGCCCAGCTACTGGCGCGAGTCGTAGCGGATCACGCGCGCTTTTCGTCGCGCAGCGCGGCGACGTCGGCTTCCAGCTCCGCCGCGATCTGCTGCCATCCGGCGCGTTCATTCGGCACGTTGCAAAAGGTCCGGGGCGCGCCGATGCGCAGCGTCAGCGGCACCGGGCGCGGCATGCTGTTGCCGTGTGCGAAGGCGCGAAATGCGCCGTCGAGATAACACGGCACGACAGGCACGTCGGCACCGGCGACGATCATCCCGATGCCAGGCTTGAAGCGCCCGAGCGTGCCGTCGCGGCTGCGGGTTCCCTCGGGGAAAAGGACGAAGATCGCGGGCTCGCCGATCAAGCGATCACGCAGCTCCTGCATGGCGTGGGAGCCGCAGCGTTTCCGCCACATGGGCAGCGCATTGAGCATCATCGCGGAGAAAAGCGCGGCGGTCGGCGTTTCAAAAAAAACGTCGCCGGCGGCGATCGGAAACGCGGAGCGACGCAGCCGCCACGGCAGCGCCGACGCGAGCGTCACGGCGTCGAGATGGCTGGTGTGATTCGCGATCATCACGAAGGGCGCAGACTGCGGCAGATGCTCGCGCCCCACGACGCGGAGCCGATGGTAGCCGCGCAAATACACCTGCACCAGCACACGCCAGCCCGCCTGCGTGAGCGCGCCGGCGAGGCCGGTTTCGCGCTTCAGACTGCGCAGGCGTTCCGCCGGGGACAGTCCGGTGTCGGCGGCGGGTTTGTAGGTCCAGTCGTCCATCGCGCCGCGTCAATGTCCGCCGCTGAAAATCCGCACCGTTTGGTCCGACGCGACGCCTTGGAAAAAGCTGATGTAGTGAAAGAGCGCGGGGCCGACGAAGAGCAGGCTGTCGAAGCGATCGAGCAATCCGCCGTGGCCAGGAATCGTCGCGGCGAGATCCTTCACGCCGAGATCGCGCTTGATGCTCGACATGACGAGGTCGCCCCATTGCCCGGTGAGCGAGAGCAGCATCCCAAGCACGATGAGATGCCCCGGATGATCGAGGCGCGTGCCGCGGAAAATGAAGTGCGCGAGCAGCGCAAAGAGCGCGGTGGTGAGCACGAGCGCGCCGAGCGCGCCGCCGATGGTTTTGTTCGGGCTCGTGTTCGGCGCCAGCTTGCGGCGGCCGAAGATCTTGCCCGTGCAATAGGCGAAGACGTCGTTGAGTTCCACGCAGAGGAGGATGGAAAGCTGGAGCGGCGGACCGAGCCGGTCATTGGCAAAGAAGCTGAAATTTCCCAGGCAGACGCCGAAGAGCATGAACGCGAGCACGCCGAGCGCGACGCGCTGGATGTAGCCTTTTGGCTGATCTTCGAAGAGCGAGAAAATCACGATCGCGGAGACGACGAGCGAGGTCAGCGCGGTAAAGAAGTTGTACCAGTTGTCGGCGATCGCGAAGGTGAGGAGCGTTCCGCCGAAGGCGACGAGTCCGGAAACGAGGCGCTGGCGGAAGAGGCCGGTCGCGCGCGCAAATTCGCGGTAACACATCGTGGCGAGCACGGCCACCGCGGCAATTGCGACCAGGCGCCCGAGCACCAGCGGCACGGTCATGAGCGGCGCGAGAAAGAGCCACGATTTGTAGCGGGTCCAGAGGTCAGCGCGGAGCGCAGGCGTGAGCTTGCCGGCCTTTTCCAAGGCGAGAAAAACGAGCGGAGTGGCGGCGAGCACCGCGGCAACGCTGACCAGAATACAGAGCGTGACAGGATGGAGCGGCGGCATGGGTCAGGAAGATTTCGAGCGCAGAAAAGTAGCGATGCGTGAGAGCCGGCGGACGACCGTAACGATACAGCCGAGGATGATCAGGACGAGGATCAGCGCGGTCGCGGTGACCGTGCCGAAGGAACCGGCGCGGGGAAAAATCGCGCCGAGGACGCCGAGCACCGTCATCGCGGCCATCCGATGCTGCTTCGCCATCGGCCCGATGAAGATCTGGCCGGCACCCACGCTTGCGCCGAGCGCGCGCACGTAAGCGACGAACACCGCCATCAGCGCCGCCGCAAAGCCGAGCAGCGGATCGCTTCCGGCGGCGTAGCCGGCGCCGATGAAGATGAACGCGTCGGCCACGCGGTCAGGCGCTTCATTCCACAAATCGCCCGTCGGCCCACCGCGCCGGCCTTCCACCGCGACCATGCCATCGAGCAGATTGGCAATGAGCCGGAGCTGGATGAAAACCGCCGAGGCAAGCCACGCCCCGCGCAGCGCGAGACCAGTCGTGCTCGCCGTCGCCGCGAGGGCCGCGCCGGCCGCTGCGCCGAAGATGATGGTGGAAAACGAGATCGCGTTTGGCGAAACGCCCGCACGGGCGAGGGCCGCGGCGAGGTTTTTAAAGAAAGGCTGCTCGCGGCTTTTCAGTGGGCGGCGCGCGGTCGGTTCGGTGGGCATGTTCGGCGCGCCATGAAATACACGGCGCCTCGCGCAAAGCGATGCCGCAAACGCCTCCTCGCGAAACCTCGCGCTAGGAAGCCGCGTCGGGCGACTGGCCGAGTTGCAGCTTCAGCCGCGCGATCTCCTCGCGCATCTGATCCCGGCGCGACTGCAGGACATTGACGTGCTGCTTCGCCCGCTCGAGGCCGGCGCGAACGGCTTCCAGTTCCGCCTTGAGCGCGTCGCGCTCGGATGCGCTGGCGTGGATCTGATCGAGGCTTTCCTCGAGCTGCAGCTCCAGCGAATCGACCGTCAGCCGAATCGCGTCGTGCTCCTGCCTCGTCTTGCGGACGATCTCCTGGAAAGAGGCGAGGTCGTTTTTCGCGCGGGCGAGATCTTCGGCGAGTCGGTCGCGATCCGCCACCGCACGGCGAGCCTGTTCCAAAGTTTGCTCAGTGCTATCGAGCCGCGCGCGATACTCCCGCTCGGTCTCGGCGGCGCGCTCGCGCGCGCCCTTCTCGGCTTCCTGCGCCACGGCGAATTGCAACTGCAGGTCGGCGATCTGCTTTTCCTTCTCGGCTGTTTCCTCCCCCGCCTTTTTCTGCGCCTGCCGAGCGGCTTCGAGTTCCCCGCGCAATTGCTCCAGCTCGCGCTCGGTCCGTTCCTGATCGGCGAGCAGGGACGTAAGCCGGCTTTCAACCGAATCGGAGTGTTTGTTCGACTCACCCAGTTCGCGTTTCAGCTGACTGAGGTCTTCGTTCAAAGCCCGCGCCGTCCGCGCCGCTTCGTCGCGCAATTCGGCGCACTTGCTCTCGTGATCGCGCGCCAGATTCTCCAGCCGGTCGTTCGCTTCCTGCCGTACGGTCTCCATTTCGTTCCGCGCCGCGGCGAGCCGTTGTTCGCCCTCCTGCCGCGCAATTTCGATTTCGCGCGTGAGGCGCGCCACCTCCTCACCTTTCGCGTCGAGCTGGCGTTGCAACTCGTCGCGCAGATCGCCGTCCGCTTTTGTTTTCACGGCGGCCTCGGCGAGTTCGTGCTCGCGCGCTGCGACATCGCTCAGGAGTTGATCGACGCGCTGCCTCAGCTCTTCGTTTTCCTTCCGGGCAGATGCCCGCTCCGCGTCGCCGGCCTGCCGGAGCGCCTCGAAGCGCGTGGCGTCGCTGGCGATAACCGCTTCCGCGGCGGAAAGCTTGCCCTCGAGTTCCTGCCTGGCCGCCTGCAATTCGTCCGCCGCACGCTGCGCATTGCCGACCCGTGTCTCGGCGTCGCGTTGCGCGGCTTCCACCTTCGCTTCCGCGTCCTGCTGCGTTTCGAGGACCTTGGATTCCGCGTAGCGATGAGTCGCCTCGAGACGTGCGGCGAATTCACGCAGTTCCTCTTCCTTCTCCGCGAGTTTCTGCTGAACGCCATCGCGCTCGGCGACGGTGCGCATCTGCAACTCGCGGGCTTCGGAAACTTCGCGCTCCCGCGCATGCAGATCGTCGAGAAGCGAATCGACGCGATGCTGCAGTTCCTTCACCTCCTCGGTTGATTCGTCGAAATGGCCGCGCAACTGCGCGTGATCGTGAGCCGCAGTCGCCGCTTCCTCCTTCAGACGGTCGAGCTCCTTCTTCGCCACCTCCATCGTTTGCGAAGCGACGCGCAGAGAGCTCTCCCGATCCGCCAATGCCTGGCGCGCCTGCTCGAGCTCGGCGTTCCGGGTGGAGAGATCGGAGTTCGCCGTGGAAAGCTGCGCCCGCAGCTGTTCCGCCTCCTGCTGCGCGGTGGAATGGAGCGCCGTCAGCCGCGCCACATCCTCCTCGTGCGCGGCGAGTTTGCTTTGCACCGCATCACGTCCGGCGACGATCGAGGACGAATGCTGCTTCAGTTGCGCCAGCTCCGCTTCCCGCTCCTGGAGGAGCGTGCGCGCGCTGGCCAGATCGTTTTCCTGCGTTTGAAAACGTACGAGTTGGGAGCGGAGATCATCACGTTCGCGGTTCGCCGCAGCTTCGCTCGCGCTCAGTTTTTCGAGGCGCGCCTGCTCTTCGTTCAAGCGCCCCCTGACCTGCTCCAGCTCCTGCAGCGACTGTTTCGACTCCGCTGCGTCGGCCTTTAGCCTGTCCCTCTCGGCGGAAATCTCCTTGAGGGCGCCCTGCAGCCGCGCGAGTTCCTGCCGGGCTTGTTCGGCTCTTTGTTTCTCCTCCGCAGTCTCAGGAGCCGGCGCCGCCGCTTCCAGCGAAGCGATCCGGCGCGCGAGAAGATCGCGCGCGGCTTCCACCTCGCCGAGCCTGGCGTTGAGCTGTTCGTTTTCTTTCCTGAGATGCTGATCTTCCGGAGGGCGCGCCGGCGTGATGCCGCGATCGGTCGCCGCCGCGAGATCCTCACGCAGACGGGCGACCTCGGATTTTGAGCGTTCGCCTTCACCCCGGAGACGCGCCGCTTCTTCGAGCGCGGCTGAAAGTTCGGCCTGTTTTCGCTCGAGTTCCTCGTAGGCGCTATCGGCTTTCCCCGCGAGCGTGACGAGCTTGCGACGGACAATCACCTTCGCCGGTTGGGCGGCCGAAGCCGGGATTTCGAGCGCGCTACGGCAGCGGGGACAATCGATCCGCATCCCGGCAGCGCTGTCGTCCACAGCGAGACGCTGGGCGCACTCCGGGCAGTGAAATTTGAATTCGGCCATACGAAAGTGGTCAGGGTAGCACAGGCAGACGGCATGCCAACGGCGGAAGCCGTCTTGCGCAAAACATCGGTTTTTACGCCGAAACGGCGATGTTTTTCCGCACAACCCATAATCCACTTGGTTTTGCGGGACCACCGCACTATCCTCGTCCCCAGTGACAGCCCAGCCAACCCACCACGGGTTCCCCCTCGAACTGCCACCGGGCGATTTCGCCGCGTACATTTTCGACTGCGACGGCACGCTCGCGGATACGATGCCCACCCATTACCGAGCCTGGCAGACGGCGCTCGGCGTCCACGCCCAGAATTTCCCCGAGGCGATGTTCTACGAACTCGGCGGAGTGCCCACGGCCCGAATCGTGGAAATCCTCAACGAACGCCACGGCTTCGGCCTTTGCGTTTCGGAAACGGTGGCGCACAAGGAGGCGGTCTTCCTCGAGCTGAGCCCGCAGATCGCCGCGATCGAACCGGTCGTAGCGCTCGCCAAGCGCTTCCACGGCGTGAAACCGATGGCCGTAGCCTCGGGCGGACATCGGAGGATTGTCATGAAAACTCTGCGGGCGATCGGGATCGCCGACCTTTTCGAGGTGGTCGTGACTTCCGAAGATTATCAGCGCGGAAAGCCGTCGCCCGACCCGTTCCTCGAGGCGGCGCTGCGGCTGAACGTGCCGCCGGAGCTTTGCCTGGTGTTTGAGGACACCGCGACCGGGATCGCCGCCGCCAACGCCGCGGGAATGCAGTCGGTGCTGGTGCCCGCGCCGCGTTGAGAGTCGTCTCGACGGCGGAAAATCTCGCGCCTTGCGCGTCCTGCGGACGTTCCTTGAAATGACGCGCTCGATGGACTCCCGGACCCTTCTCCACACGCTCAAGCAGTCGTTCGGCTACGACTCATTTCGCCCGCTCCAGGAGGAGATCATCAGCGACGCGCTGGAGGGCCGCGATGTCTTCGCGCTGCTGCCCACGGGCGGCGGCAAATCGCTTTGTTTCCAGCTCCCGGCCCTGGTCCGACCGGGATTGACGGTCGTCGTGTCGCCGCTGATCGCGCTGATGAAAGATCAAGTCGATGCGCTCACCGCGAGCGGCATCCCGGCCACTTTCCTCAATTCGACCCTGGGGGAAAAAGAGTCGAAGGCGAGGTTCCGCGGGCTGCATCAGAACGAGTATCGACTGCTCTACGTCGCGCCCGAGCGGCTTATGCTCTCAGGGTTTCTCGACGTGCTCAAGGGCTGGAACCTCGCGCAGATCGCCGTCGATGAGGCGCATTGCGTCAGCGAATGGGGTCACGATTTCCGGCCGGAATACCGCCAGCTCGCGGAGTTGCGCGATCTCTTCCCCGGCGTGCCGATGATGGCGCTCACGGCGACGGCGACCGACCGGGTCCGCACGGACATCGTCGAGCATCTGCGCCTCCGCGAGCCGAGCTGCTATGTCGCGAGCTTCAATCGCCCGAACCTCGCTTACCGCGTCCTGCCAAAGGCGCGGCCCTACGAACAGGCGCTGGAATTCATCCGCGCGCGGGAGCGGGAATGCGGAATCGTTTACTGCGCCAGCCGGAAGTCCGCGGAGTCGGTCGCCGAACGGCTCACCGCCGATGGAATCGTCGCCAAGCCGTATCACGCCGGTCTCGAGGCCGATGAGCGCGCACGAAACCAGGAGCTTTTCCTGCGCGACGAAGTGCACGTGATTTGCGCCACGATCGCCTTCGGCATGGGCATCAACAAACCGAACGTCCGCTACGTCATCCACTACGATCTGCCAAAGAACGTGGAAGGATATTACCAGGAAACCGGTCGCGCGGGACGCGACGGATTGCCGAGCGAATGCCTGCTCCTCTACAGCCCCGGCGACGTCGTGAAACAGACCGCGTTCATCGAGGAAAAGCCCGATCCGCAGGAGCAGCGCATCGCCCGCGAGCAACTCCAGCAGATGGTCCACTACGCCGAGATTTCCTCGTGCCGGCGCGCCTCGCTGCTCGCCTACTTTTCGGAAGAATACCCGGAGCCAAACTGCGGCGGCTGCGACAACTGCCTCGCCCCGCGCGAGACTTTCGACGGAACGCTCGCCGCGCAAAAGCTGCTCTCGTGCGTCTATCGCGTGCGGCAGGCGACGCCAAATTTTGGCGTCGGGCTGAATCACCTCATCGAGGTGCTCACCGGCGGGCGCAGCGAAAAGCTAGTGAAATGGGGACACGACGGCGTCTCCACCTTCGGGATTGGCAACGAGCACTCGCGCGCGGAATGGCAGGCGATCGGCCGCGAGCTGGTCCGGCTCGGTCTGCTCCGGCAGACGGCGGAAAGATTCAGCACCATCGAACTGACCGACGAAGGCCGCGATGCCTTGCGCTCGCGCCGGACGATCACGCTCACGCGCCCGATGGCCGCACCCGTCACGCGGGAGCGCCGCGCCGGCGAGATCAGTTGCGACGAAGCGCTGTTCGAGCGGCTGCGCGTCTTGCGGAAGCGGCTCGCCGATGAGCGCGACGTGCCCGCCTACGTCATCTTTTCCGACGTCGCACTCCGGCTGATGGCCCGCGATTATCCGACGACGGACGCGGCCTTCGCGCGGATCGCCGGCGTCGGCGAAAAGAAACGCCGCGAGTTCGGCCCAGCCTTTCTCGGAGAAATTGCCGCATTCCTCGAGCGCAACCCGCCGCAGGTGTTCGCACCGTCTCTCCAGCCGTGGAACGGAGGCACATCGCGGCGCCGGGCGAACTTCGGCGGAAGCTGATCGACGGGTAAACTAGGAGGCATCCACTACAGCGCTTTCGATCGAACTGAAGGCATGATCCCTCTCCTCGCCATCGTCGGCGTGTGTTACGTCGTGATCGCGGTGTGCTTGTGGGTGGCGGCCAGCAAGTCCCCGGAAGGTTACCAGGATGAAAGCGGATTCCATTACAACCAGGACACCCCGCTCGCGCGACACGCGGCAACCATCCCTGTCTTGACCACCGCAGCATTGCGTTCGAGACGCACGGCAATGTCCGAACGCCGCGGACGCGTGGTCATGCGGTCGCACGCCCGCAAGCCGCGTCGCTTCGCGGCGCGCGTCCACTAGCTTCTTCTCGGCTGCGCCGGAGCCTACGACCGGCCGCAGTTCTTGTGGTTGGTCACGGCGCGACCTCGAGTTTCAGATCCTTGACTCGGAGTTCCGCGCCATCGCCAAAGACGTAGAAGCCAGGCACGGTGCGAAAGGAGGTTAGCTCGACAGCAGGCCGGCCGTTTAAGGCGACACTTACCTTTCCTTTCCCACCGGTGATCTCGCAGCGCGTCCACGCTGTCGGATCCATTGGCGTCGTCAGCGGAATCGAACGCGGTTTTACGTCCGCGTACTCCCACACGTTGGCCGGAGTGCTTCCTCCGAAACTCAACGAATGCCCGCTGAACTTTCCATTCCGCACCGCGCCATCGAACGCAATTTCAGCCGCGGCGTTTTGTCCGGTCAGGCTGACCTGCGCGGTCAGCTTGAAGTCCCGGCCGACCATCTCGCTGAGCAACGACGCGGGTCGCTTTGAATTTCCCCGTCCGATAATCACGCCTCCCTCGACCTTCCATGAATCGCTCGAGGGGATCCACCGCGTGAGATCGGTGCCATTGAAGAAGTCCGTCGCGTTTAACGCCGTGGCCAGCATCGGCACCTGACTCCGCTGCCGGAGGTAGGCAAAAAGGTCGCGCACACTCTCTTCGTCGAGCGCGGTGAGCAATCCTTCGGGCATCATCGATTGCTCGCTCACCTTCATCTCCACGATGTCGGCACGTTGAAGCGTCAGGACCTCGCCGAGCGTCTTGAGCGTGACGGTGCTCGCGTCGTCTCCGGCGACAATGCCCGAGACGGTCTGGCCATCCTTCAGCTTCACAAACGTCTGCTGGTAGTCCTTCCCGATGATCGCATTTGGATCGACGATGTTTTGCAGGAGGTAATCGATGTCCTCGAATGATCCGGGCAATTCCGGCCCGATCTTTCCGCCGGTCCCAAACATCGTGTGGCAGACGCCGCAGGTCTGGCTGAAAAGTGCGCGCCCGCGCGACGGGTCGGCCTTCACGATGAGATCGGTGGTGAGGAATTCCTTCATCTTCGCGATCTGCGCCTGCTTCTCGGCGGAAGAGGTGCGCACCGCGCCCCAGTTTTTTCCCATCCACGCGTCGATTTCGGCGTCCTTGAAGCTTTGTAACTGTCGCGCGAGCGGCGCGGTGATCGCCGACCGATCGATCGTCTTGGCATCGATCGCCGCGAGCAGTGCGCGGGCGGTCGCGGGGCGAACAAGAAGCGTGTTCAGGGCGTCCCGTTTCTCCGTCGAATCGAAGGTCGCGTAGCCGCCGAGGAGCGCGGGCGCGATTTGCGGCCCATCGAAACCGGCTAGCGCGCGGATCGCCGCCGCGCGGAGTGCGCCGGGTTGCTTGAGCAACTCCATCAGGATCGGCAGCGTCGCCGCGTCCTTTGCCGCCACGAGCGACTCGAGAGCGGCCTTGCGCGCGTCGGGAGCGGCCTGCGAATCCGCGAGGTTCTTGCGCATTTCATCGAGCGCTGCGCCGCCACCGAAAATGGCCGCAAGCGCCTGGGCCTGCTGCCGCACTTCCGCGTTGGGGCTCTCTTTCAGCTTTGCGTAAAGCTCGTCCCAGCCGGCCGGCACCGGCAGATTGCGTTTCCCTTTGAGCGAGGCGTTCATCCCCTTGAGGACGTTGAGTTGGACCGCCGGGTTCTCCATTTTCGCGAGGGTCTTGACGAGAATGGCAAGCGGGCTCGGAGCGGGTTCTTGCGCGTGGACCGCAGTCAGCAACGCGACAGCGGAAAGCATCGAGACGATCGGGCGTGTTTTCATTCGACTTTGACGGTGGCGACCGCCGCGATGCGGCGCGTGATGAATTCCTGCACCTTCGGAATCTGGCAGGCACCGAGGAGTTCGGCGGCTTTGGTGACATCGGCGGCGACCGCGGGTTCCGCGGCGTACCACAGCATCAGCGGCAGGTTGTGATCGCCCGCGTCTTCCGCGTGCCCTGCAAGCCCGGTGAGGATCGGCCACCGCTTCTCGATCGCGATGCGTTGTGTCGCAGATGCGAGGTAAAGCCGGACGACGGGCGACGGATCGCTCACCGCGAGCTTCGCAAACTCCGCGAGCAGCGGCTCGGACGGCTTCTTGTCCTCGCACGTGAGCTGAATCGTCCAGGCGCGCACCCACTCCGATTTCGCCGCGAGTGACTTGAGCGCCGTTGCTTCGTTCAAGCCGCCCGTGCAGTGCAGCGTCCAAAGCGCGCGGAGTTGCCGTGTGTCATCCGAATTCTCGGCGAGAATTTTTGCCAGCGCCGCCGTCACCTCCGGCTTCGCTCCACGCTCCATGAGGATGCGCCGCGCATGACGCACGTACCACTCATTCGGATTCAGCTGCATCTGCACCAGTTCGGAGTCGGTGGCCTTCTGCAAATCGACGGCCGCAGTCTTCACGCCCTGATAGACGATCTTGTAAAGTCGTCCGTTCGTGCGGTCGGTGAACATGCGCTGCTGGTGGCACGGCACCTTGTCGTACCAGTCGTTCACATAGACCGAACCGTCCGGCCCGTATTGCGGGCTGAGCCCGCGATACCACTTATCTTCCGAGGCAAGAAAATCGATGTTGCGCACCGCCTTGTAGCCCGAGCCGCTGCGCTCCAGCCGCTCGTTGCGCAGCTTGTTCATGTGAATGTCGTGGAAGAAAAACGTGTTCCGAAATTCCGCCGGCCACTGCCCGCCGAGGTAGATCATCGCGCCGCAATACGCCCGCTTTTCATACTCAAAATCGGCGATCGTCTTGATGTCCTCGTAGGTGAACTTATTGAAGTGCTGGCCGGACTGCCGGTGATACCGTCCGCCTTGGATGCACTGCCACATGTGCGGAATGACGCAGGCCTCAAAGAATCCCTGCCCGTAGTCGTTCCAATCGACGCCCCATTGGTTGCTCGCGCCTTCCGCGTAAACCTCGAATTGCTTCTTCAGCGGATGATAGCGCCAGACGCCGGCATTGATTGGCACGCGCTTGTCGTCGGGCGTGCCGGGCGCGCCGACGCTGGAATTCGTGTAAACGCCCTGCGTTCCGTAGAGCCAGCCGTCGAGGCCCCACGTGAAATCATTCAGCGTCTCGTGCGTGTCCTCATTTCCCCAACCATCGAGCACCTTCTCCGGCTCGCCGTCCGGCACGTCGTCGCCGTTTTTGTCGGGAATGAACAGGAGATTCGGCGGCGCGCCTACCCACACTCCGCCGAAGCCGACATTGATGCCGGTGGCGAAGGTCAGCTTGTCGAAGAAAACCGTGCGCTTGTCCGCTTTTCCGTCGCCGTCGGTGTCCTCGAAAATAATGATCTTGTCCTTCGGCTCGCCGGGACACTCGGGATAGTTCGTGTTTTGAATCACCCACAGCCGGCCGCGATCGTCGATCGTGTAAGCCACCGGCTGCACGATGTCCGGCTCGGCGGCGACCACCTGCACGCTGAAGCCCGGCGGGAGCGTCATCTTTTTCACCGCTTCGGCCGGCGCGAGCGCCTCGGTGGTCGCGATCGGACGCCGCGCGTCTTCGAGTGGTTTGTATTCGGCGGCGACCAGCAGCGAGGCGCCGGTGGCGAATGCGAGACAGAGCTTCGGGGAAACTTTCATGGTGCGGGATGCTAGCGATTGGTTCCCGCGAGAGGATGAGAAATGCGCACTCGCGACGAGAAATTTCTGCCGCCGAATCTGGCGCCGCGGCGCTCGCCTCAGAGCGCCGCCTTTCGTACCGTGCGCGTCATGCGCTGGCTTTTCTTCTTCCTTCTCACCGCGGGAATTTGCGGCTGGGCCGTGGAGCCAGGAGAACGGATCGTGGTCGCTCCCGACGGCCGCGGATTTATCGGCGCCGAATCGCGGCTGCCCTTTCACCCGTGGGGCATGAACTACGGGAATGCCGGCCGGCTGATGGAGGATTTTTGGGACAAGGAATGGGACACTCTCGCGGGCGATTTCAAAGAACTGAAAGCGGCGGGAGCGAACGTCGTCCGCGTGCATCTGCAGTTTGGGAAATTCATGAGCGCACCCGACGAGCCGAATCGCGAATCGCTAAAGCACTTGCGTCGGCTCCTGGAACTCGCCGAGCAAGCGGGATTGCGCCTCGATGTGACCGGGCTCGCGAGCTATCGACCGGCCGATGTCCCGGCGTGGTATGACGCGATGAATGAACCGAAGCGCTGGGAGGCGCAGGCAAAGTTTTGGGAACAGATCGCCGAGACGTGTGCGTCCAGCCCGGCGGTCTTTTGCTACGATCTGATCAACGAACCGCTCTCGCCTGCGGAGCCGCGCAAGCCGGGCGAGTGGCGCTCGGGGCATCTTTTCGGCGGCTACGACTTCCTGCAATACATCGCGCTCGATCCGGCCGGCCGGAGCCGGGACAAAATCGCCGCGTCCTGGATCCGTCAGATGACCGCGGCGATTCGCAAGCACGACAAGGCTGCGCTGATCACGGTCGGGCTGCTGCCGTGGTCGCGGGAGTGGAAACATCTTTCCGGCTTCCTGCCCCAGACGGTCGCGCCCGAACTCGATTTCATCAGCGTCCACATCTACCCCGATCGAGCGAAGCCCGACGAAGCAATGGAGTGCCTGCGCCAGTTTGCGGTCGGCAAGCCCATCGTCATCGAGGAAACTTTTCCGCTCAGCTGCGACATTCCGCAGCTCGAAGAATTCCTGCGCGCGTCCCGGGAATTTGCCTGCGGCTGGATCGGCCACTACGACGGAAACAGCCTCGCCGCACTCGACGAATCCGCGCGCGCCCAGCGCCTCACGCCGACGCAGGCAGTCTATCGCGAGTGGCTTCGGCTGTTCGTGCGGCTGACCCCGGAGTTCGCTGGCGAAGAGCGAAAGTAGGCCGCGATCGCCGCTCTCCCTTACGGCACGGGAGACGCGGCGTTCTCGATGAACACCCGATGCAGCGCGCGCACCGCATCTTCAACCCCCGCGTCCGGGAGCAGCCAACTGATGCGGAACGACGATGTGGAAATCCCGCACGCGGCGATCTCCACCGCCGCCAGCGCGGCGGAGCCGGCGCGAACGTTTTTGTAGCTCGTGTTGATGCCCGCGCCGATCGCGCTGACGGCACCGATTCCTTCGACCAGCCGCACGGATTCGCCGAAGCGCTCCGCGAGCCCGCGGCGAAAGCGATCTTCGTCGGGAAGATTCTCCCGTGAGAAAACCATGTTCATTCCGTCGGCCAACGCGGCGCCGCACTTCGCGAGCGATCCGCATCCGGCCACGTGGAGTTGCTTTCCGCACACTGCGAGCTCGTCGAGAAACTCGAGCAGGCGATCCGTGCCGTTCGAAGCCTGAAGCACGAGCACGTCCTTTTCACTCGCCACACCCGCCACCATGCCCGGCGGGCGCGGAGCATCCCGGCGCACGACTGTTCCGTCCGCCGACGGGTCCGCGCCGGGCAGCGGACCAGCCGTGGCGCGCGCGTAGATCGCGATCCCGTGTTGCTTCGCAAATTCCACCGCCTGCGCGTTGAGCACCTTGGCGCCGGCCTCCGCCATCTCCTGCGTCTCCTCGTAGTTCAACGTCCCGATGCGCCGAGCCGCCGGCACCACGCGCGGATCGGCGGTGTAAACGCCATCCACATCCGAACAGATCTCGCACCATTCCGCGCCGAGCGCCGCGGCCATCGCCACCGCCGTCGTGTCGCTGCCGCCACGACCGAGCGTCGTCACTTCGCGCCGATAGCTCACGCCCTGGTAGCCGGCGATCACCACGATGCGCCCGCGCGCCAATTCATCCTGCACTCGGAACGGACGCACCTCGATGATACGTGCGTCGATGTGCCGGTCGTTGGTGACGATGCCCGACTGACTTCCGGTGAAGCTGATCGCATTGCCGCCGAGCTCGCGAATGGCGATTGAGAGCAGCGCCATCGAGATGCGCTCGCCGGTCGTGAGGAGCATGTCCAACTCGCGCCGATCCGGATTCGGGGAAATCTTCTTCGCCATCGCAAGCAGGTCATCGGTCGTATCGCCCATCGCCGAGACGACGACGCACACGTCATAACCCTGCGCCTTGGTCTTCATTACCCGCTCCGCTACGGCGCGAATTTTTTCGGCGTCAGCCACGCTCGAACCTCCGTATTTTTGGACGACGATCGGCATGCACGAAGTCTCGCCACCCGGCGCGAGCTCCGTCAAGGAACCGCGGAGAGCTGCGCGCCAAACTGCATCTCCGCCAGCCGCCGATAGGTGCCATCGGAGTGTGCGAGCAGTTCGGCGTGCGTGCCGCTTTCGCTGACCGCTCCGTTTTCGATCACATAGATCCGATCCGCGCGCCGGATGGTGGCGAGGCGATGCGCGATGATGAACGCGGTGCGCCCTTCGAGCAGGACGTCGAGGGCGCTCTGAATCAGCGCTTCGCTTTCGCTGTCGAGGCTGCTCGTCGCTTCATCGAGGATCAAAATGGCGGGGTCTTTGAGCAGCGCGCGCGCGATGGCGAGACGCTGGCGCTGGCCGCCGCTCAGCTTCACCCCGCGCTCACCGACGAGGGTGTCGTAGCCCTCGGGAAAACGAGCGATGAATTCGTTGCAGTGCGCGCGTTCCGCCGCTGCCCGGATGTCTTCCTCCGACGCGCCCGGTCGACCGTAGGCAATGTTCTCGCGGATGCTGCCGCCGAAGAGCAGGACTTCCTGCGGGACGATCGCCATATTGCCGCGCACCGTCGCGAGATCGAGCCGCCCGGCGTCTTCGCCGTCGAGCAGGAGCCGGCCGGTGTCGGGCTCGTAGAAGCGGAGGAGGAGCGAAACGAGCGTGCTCTTCCCCGCCCCGCTCGGCCCCACGAGCGCGATCTTTTCACCCGGCGCCGCCCGCAAATCGAGGCCGCGCAGGACCGGAAGATCAGGGCGCGACGGGTAGCGGAAGTGCACGTCTTCAAAAGCCACTGCGCCACGGAGTCGGCGCGGCGTGCCGCGGGTCGCATCGAGCGCGCAGTCGGCCTGCACGCCCAGCCCGGGCTCGGAGTTTTCGAGGAGAAGCTCGCGGACGCGTTGCGTCGCACCGAGCGTCTTCTGCACGCTCCCGATGATATCGGGCAACGCCGAAACACCGCCGCCGATGAAGAGCGTGTACATCACGAAACGGGTCAGTTCGCCGTGCGTCAGTTCACCCCGCTGCATGAGGTGCCCGCCGTACCACATGACGAGGACGATCGCGCCGAAGATGACGAAAATGATGAACGCGATGAGCGCCGCACGGTGGCGCGCGCTGCGAAGGATCACCTCAAGATACGTGCGCAACCCGCGGCTGTAGCGGCGCTGCTCATACAGCTCATTGCCGAACGCCTTGACGTTGGCGATTCCCTGCAGCGTCTCTTCGACCACCGTCGCGGTTTCGGCGAGCCGATCCTGCGCGTGGGTGCTGTTGCGGCGAATGCGGCGGCCAAAGAGCACCGCCACGAGCATCACGACCGGCACGGACGAGAGCATGACGAGCGAGAGTTTGACCGAGGTCGCGGCGATCATCACGAGACCGGCCGCGAGGAGCATCGCCTGCCGCACGGTTTGCGCGACGGTGAAGGTGAGCGTGTCCTGGATCTGCGCGAGATCGCTCGAAAGGCGGCTGGTCAGTTCGCCCACGCGATGTTCGCCGAAAAACTTGAGCGGCTGCGTAATCAGGCGCGCGTAAAGTTCCTCGCGTAAGTCGACCACCGCTCGTTCGCCCACCGTATTGAACGAGAGCGAGGCGACGAACATCAGCGCGGCCTGGAGCAGCAGCGTTCCGAGCAAAACCCCGGCGACAGTGTCAAGATCGCGCTGCCACGGCGCCGCGTGGAGGATTTTCAAAGACGGAATCGAGGCATCAAGCAACGTCCCTACGAGGTAAGGAAACATCGAGCCAAACGCCATCGAGACGCTCGACGCCACCAGCGCGAGCACGAACCGCCCGCGGTAAGGCCGCACATAGGAAAAGAGATGTGCGAGTTCGCCCAAAGGCGGGCGGACAGGTGCGGAGCGGACGTCGTGCATCGGAGCGTCTATCTAGTAGGCAAGCCCCCGCCCGCAAATGGAATCGCGGTCCGGCAGCCGGGCGTGAAAAAGGAGTTTTACGAGGCGAGAGCGAGAGAGTCTTCGACTTTTGGCGAAATGCGGTTATAGGAAGGGATGAAATCAACCAGCAGTTTTTCACGCCGCGGACCGGATCGGGTTGCTGAGGAGTTGGCCGCGGTTCTTTCGGACAAGCGGAGCTACGAGTTCAAGGCCTTGTTTTCGATCGTCCACGAGAATCTTAAGGCGCGCAACGCCGCCAGCGGTGGCGAGGAAATGCTCCGGCTTCGCGCTTACGAAAAGCTGCAGAGCCTCGTGCAGGCAGGGACGGTCAAGAAGGTCGGCAAGGAATACAAGGGTGTCCCTGCGGCGCTCGCGGCTTACATCAAGTCGGCGGAGGCAATGAACGTGGAGTTCGAAGCCCGCAAAGCGAGCCGCACGCCCGCGACGGCGAAGTAGCGGCGCGTCGCGCTGGTGAACTGCGGGTAGCGAAAGGCCGAAACGCTCTCGAACGCCCGGATCGCCCGCAAACACTGTGTCGATCAGCCTTTCGGGATGGTGGGTTGGGCGAGACTCGAACTCGCAACCAACGCCTTAAAAGGGCGCTGCTCTACCATTGAGCTACCAACCCATTCACTCTCGGATCTCCGGCTGAAGCCGGAAATGTGAGGCGCGGACCTTCGTCTGGAAGGTCGGGGTGAGCAAGCCCCAAAAACAAAAAATCTTCGACGGGCAGCAGATGCTGGATCGGCATGCCACGGCGATTTAACGGAGGACTGGACGGAAATTCCCGCACGCTTCAGATGCGACTGGCGGAATCGTAGAGCGCGGAGCCGGATTCGCGTTTCGAAATAGCGCATATCAATCCGCCCCATGACGTCGCGTTTGTCAGCCGATGCATCGGACAGGGCGAATGCTGACGTTCGCCAAACGACCGCAAGCCGCCCACCGGTCGAATGAAGAACGTGACAACGCCTGCCGACACCGAAGCGCCGACGCTCCCGGCGAGCTCAGCCATCTTTTCAAAGCCGACACCGCCCACTGCCGCGTCCTATCGGCATTATGTGATCGAGCGCCACCCCGACGGCTCACTTTGGGAACTTGGTCGCGGAGGAATGGGCGTCACCTACCGGGCAGTGGATACCAACCTGCATTGTCCGGTGGCGCTGAAAATCATCGGCCCTCAATGTTTCGGCAGTGAATCCAGCCGCCGGCGTTTCGTGCGCGAGGCACGCCTTGCGGCGCAGATCCGGCATCCAAATGTCGCGGCGATCTATCATCTCGATCAGCAGGACGGAGAGTTTTTCTATTCCATGGAATTCGTGGATGGAGTCACCGCCGCTGCCTGGGTGGAAAAGCACGGTCCACTGCCGATTTCCCTCGCGCTCGACATTGCGATGCAGGTTGCCCGCGCGCTGACTGCCGCCGATGCGTTCAGGCTCATCCACCGCGACATCAAACCGGGCAACATCATGCTCTGCCCCGATCCCGCGGACAGCGCGAGAGTGATCGTGAAAGTGATCGACTTCGGTCTCGCCCGTTCGCTCGAAATGGATTCGGGGCCGGAAATGCTCACGTGCGCATTTGCCGGGACGCCGCTCTATGCGAGTCCGGAGCAGGTGGAGAATCTCGAACTCGATATTCGCTCCGACATCTATTCGCTCGGCTGCACGCTCTGGTTTCTGCTCACGGGGCGTGCGCCATTTGTCGGTTCGATCGCGCGAGTCATTTCCCAGCAATTGACCGCCGAGCCGCCGTGGAATCTTTTGCCACCGATCCCGGCCGTCCTCCACTCGCTGCTTCGTTCGATGCTTGCGAAAGAGCCCGTCGCGCGACCGCAGTCGCCAATCGAGGTGCACGCAGCGATTTGCGCGTGCCGCGAACGCCTGCAGCAATCCAGCGCGCTGGCCGTCCATCCGTTGCGAAAAGTCGATGCGCCGCGGAGATGGGATTTTACGAGTCGAAAGACGATCGGATGGGCTGCCGCGGCCCTCGCCACCGGCGTGGTGTTTGCCCGGCTGCTGCCGACGTCCGCAGAGTCAGTGGATCCACCCGCGGTTGCAGCCGCCGTGTCGACTCCGGCGATTGTCGCTGCGGTGCCGCCCACGAACATGGCGCCCGCCATTCCCCCCGCGCCCGAAGCGCCCGCGCCGGCAGCCGATCAAGCTGCATCGCCGATTCCAGGAGTCGAGGCTCCCACCGCGCCACCAGAATCCGAACCTTTCCCCGGAACACCGGAGATCGCCGCCGTGCCCCCTCCCGACACAAATCGTCCCGACCTGGATGGCGCGTCAGAAGGCTCGAATCCGCTGGGCTTATTTGATGACGCCGCTGCAGCGGAACCGAAGGACGCGATCGATCTTCGCGGCGATCAGGCAGTAGAGCTTTCCCTCCAAGGTTTAGCCGCGACCGACCAGCCGAGTTCGGCCTTTGATAAGCCGGTGAAGAAGTCCACCTCGAGCAGCGGGCGGCGAACGCAAAGCAGTGGCAAACACCATTCCGCGCCTTTCAAGCCCGTCGACCGGGTCCGCCGCAGCGTGCAACACCTTCTGCACCGGATCTTCTAAAGCGCAGCTCGGCTGCGAGATTGATCTTAGCGCGCCGGTGAGGTTTGCGGTTCGCGCATCGCTCCGGGGGGCGGAAAATTCTGCGCTGCATCATCGAGCACGAGAACCCAGTCACGATCTTCGTTTCGATCGGGCGAAACAAATTCGCGCGTGCCCGTGTTGGGAAACTCGCCGATTGCCGTCGCCTCGCCCGTCCGGGGATTGAACCACCACGCCTTCAACCTCTCGCCGCGGACCTTGTCCATTCGCACCTCGAAGGCGCGGCCCACCGGCGCGTAAATGAACGCGTAGCTGCCCGCCGAATCGCGAGTCGCCGCGAAGTGATACCGTCCCGCACCGGGCACCGCCGCCTTCACCGCGTTCTCGACGATTAGTGAATCATCCGGGATCCGCGTGAGGTACGGACGCGAGAGCAGCAGATGCTTTGCGTGCTGCATTTGATTGGCCCCCGGCTGATCGAGCGCAATGAGCCACGGCAAAATCGGGTTGCTCTTTGGCTCGCGCGTCGCCGCCGCCATCTGCCATATCGAATGATGTCCGTAGGTGTGCCCGCACGCGCCGCCGAACAAGTCCCAATACAACGGCCGCCGCACGTCGTTCGCCGTCGAGTAACCAAAATCGGCCGGACGGAACGAGACCGGGTGATCCTCGTAGATCGGTTCGCCGTCGAGCACAGGCTTCACCGGAGTGCGATCGTAATCCGAGCGGGTCGTCGCATAGCGCGGATTGAATTCCGCCACGTGTCCGTTTTGCCGCATGTTGAAATCCAGCCACGGCTCGTCATGAAACGACTCGGCCGAGCCCGTGCCGCCGCGAGGGTGGAAAGTGATGAGATGGGCGCCGCCGTCGCCCTTTCGCAGGCCGCGCGCCATCGCGCGGATGATCTCCCGGTGCCTTTCGGTTTCGACATTCCGATCGCCGCCGAGGATCCAAATGAGGCCGGCATCACGGTATCGCTGACCGATCCAGGCGCCGTAGGTCTCCGCATTCTCCGGAGTGAAAACTTCCGGACCGATGCCCTTTCCCTGATTCCACTTGTCACCCCACGTCGGCAAAAAACCGAGGTAGAGTCCGCGCCGATTTGCCTCCGCCAGGATGAAGTCCACGTGATCCCAGTAATCATTGTCCGGACCTTCCTTCACCTCCGGCCGCGCCGGGTCGTTCTCCACCAGCGGGCGATGCCCGTAAGCGTTCGGCTGATTGAGCCCGTCCATCTCAGCGAGTGCGACAGCTTGAATGACGGTGAAGCCCTTTTCCGCGCGGTTCTGCAGATAATGCTGAGCCTCCTCGCGATTGAGCCGATGAAAAAGTTCCCACGCGGTATCGCCGAGATAAAAGAACGGCGCCCCGGAATCAGTGACGAGAAAATGTCGGTTCTCGCTTACCTTCAGCCGCGGCAACGGCTCGCCGGCCATGCCCGCCACGACAAAAAGGAACAGAGCGAGGTGGATGAGTGGATTTTTCATGACGTGGAAATATTGGCCGCACGGCGCGCTTCAGCGTCGATCGTATAAAGCCGAATTGGATGCTGCACGCCGCGCAGGCGCGTCTCGGCGACTTCCCGGAATGCTCCGCAGGCATCGCCGACCGCGTCCACGACGGCGCGACTCACCAGCAAGTCAGTGCCGAACTCCTTGTTCATCGCCTCGATGCGCGAGGTCACGTTCACTGCATCGCCGATGGCGGTGTATTCCATGCGCTGTTCGGAGCCGATGTTTCCCACCACTGCGTGGCCGGAGTGAAGCGCGATTCCGATCCGCAAATGCTGCGCGAACTCGCTCTGCATCTCGGTGCGCAGGGCCTCGCTTTCCTTCAGCATCTCCACCGCAGCCTGCACCGCCATCCGATGATGTTGAGGATCGTCGAGCGGCGCTCCAAAGATGGCGAGCACGCCGTCGCCGGTGAATTTGTCGAGCGTGCCGCGACAGGAGAAGATCGCCTCGATCATTCGCCCGAAGAAGACGTTGAGGAATCGCACGACTTCCTCCGGCGAGACCGACTCGCTCAGCGCCGTGAAATCCCGGATGTCCGCGATCAGAACCGTGATCTCACGCCGCTCACCGCGCAGCGACGGCAGTTCGCGATCGGCCAGGACACTCTCCGCAACGTCGCGCGAAACGTATCGAGTCAATGCTCCCTTGAGCATTTCGCGATCGCGCAGCGCAACTGCCATTTCATTCACCGCCTGTGCGACGGCGCCGAATTCATCCCGGCTCCTGACAGTCACCCGCGTGTCCCAATCCCCTTCCCCGATCCGCTGCACGGCGGCGCGAATTTTCGCCAGCGGCACATTCGCGACCTGGGCAGTAACGAGCGCGAGTACGATGGCTACGGCCACTGCACCCGTGGTTGCTGCCGCGCCCATGAGGAGAAGCTTGCGAAGCTTCGCCAGCACCTGATCCGCGGCGATGTCGACGCCGAGCACACCGACCGCTCTGCCTTTCGCGTCGCGAATTGGCGCATTCGCACTCAGCCACGTGCCAAAGGAATCGTGGCTGAATGACTCCTCGGCGTACGGGCGGTCCATCATCAACTGCTGCCCGGTATCGCTCACGAAGATCACCGCATCTCCGACGTGCGATTTCGCCCGGTCGTCTTCCTGAGAGTCGACGACGTAGATCCAGCGCGGCGGGTTCTCCGAAGTCCGCCGCATTGCATAGACAAAACGCACATACACGTCGTCGCGCCGGTTCGCGTTGCGCATCTCACGAAGGTTTCGCTCGATCGTCGCGTAGGCGCCCGATTTTTCGTCGCCACGCGACCTGATCGTTTCGAGCAAGTCGCCGTCGACCTCCGCCGCCGCTGTGCTTGCGATCGAGAGGACCTGGCTTTGGATCTGACGGAAAAGAATCGCACGCGACTGGTGATAGTAGAGCGCGAGCACGAGGCCACCCGTGAGCGCCACGAGCAGCGACATCGCGAGAGCGAGCTTGGTTCGGTAGCGCATCGAACGGTCTTTAACAGAAACGAAGCGTCCGCTGCGATCTATCTTCTGCCGGATTACCTGACTGGCGTCGTCACTCGGCCGGATTGGCGTTCTGCGTCGCCAACGGCACGGGAGCAACAAAGACCGGCACCCGGTCGTTTCCCAATCGACTGATCTGCTCCGGCGTCGCTGCTTGGGTGACTACCTTCAGCAGCCGGTAATCCTTTCCCGGCGGACGAGGCAGGAGCAGTCCCTCCATTGAAGATCCAGCGGGGACATCTTCCCAATTCTGCTGCCCGGTCGTCTGGTCCTTCTCCCCGAATCGCGAAACATCCGGGACAAGAACCCGCTCCGCGCCTTCTTTCCTGATCCAATAGTTCCGACTCTCGCTCCGCGCCGGGCCACCAAAGATTGCGTCAAAGGGGAGTTCGAAATAGCCGCCGGGGCCTTTTAATAAGACCGTGGCGCTTTGCTGCGGTCTGACCTCACGACCCTTTTGGACGAAACGGTTGCACATGACCTACGTCTAAGTTCGACGCACCAATCTGGCAATTGCCCCCGCAACATTCCCGCCTTGTGCTAAGCCCTGATAATCAGCACGGGACATGGCGACTGGTCGACAAGGGCGGCAAGACCATTGCCAAGGCCGAGCGGACTTCCTGGCGAAGCTTTTGTCCCCACGACGATTAACTGGTGCGCGCCCAGACGCGCCTGCCGCAAGATCACACTTTCATTGGCCGGGCCGATCACAGTTTTGGACACGACTCTGACCTTCTCCCGCTGTCCGAGCCCGATGACGTCGGACAGCAGTTCGCGTCCCGTTCTGATCATCTCCGTTGGCCGGCGGAGCAGTTCATTTTCATGAGGCGGAGTCGAGACGTGCAACGCAGTGATGGTCGCGCCGCAACCTTTCGCCGCCGCAACGGCAATCTCTGCTCCGAATCGCGAGTATTCTATCCCTGTCATTGGGACGAGAATTCGTTCGAGGTTAGCCTTAACCAGGACCTGACTATTGCTTCCGCGAACCAATACAGCTATTGGACCGACGAACTCCGAAAGCACCTTCTCCACCGCCGGTGCAAAAGCCACGGCAGTTCGCTTTTTGACTCGATCCACGCCGAGGACGAGCAAGCCATAACCATTCTTTGCTTCCGCTAAGATCGCGTCGCCGATGCTATCTTCCGGTCGCGCGGTTCGGTCTTTGAGTGCTAACACTGAGATCCGTTCACGGACGGAAAACTTTTCTATTTTTGCCTCCTGCGCCGCGACTGCGATTGGATCGCGTATGTCGCTCTTTCGCTGTGCCTCGCCACCGTTAGCTAATTCCTTCACGGCCCTCGCCGCCCGCTCGGCAGCTTCCATCAGGAGCTGCGAGACCGGCATCGGAGCCTCGGCGCTCTGTTCCTTGTCAGCGGAAATTACTGTCGCAGTAAGATGACGCGCACCGAGCAAGCTCCCTGCGATGCGAGCCGCGACCTGACCATTGGCACCGGAATCCAATCCAACCAGGACGCGCTCGACCTTTGGAAGTAAGTCCTTCTCTTCCGCAGCCTCGGCCTCCAGCCGTTCCTTTTCTTCACTGCGAATCGGGACGCGCCCGAGCGACCACCGAAGCAGCGGCGGCATGCATAGAGTGGTGACGACAGCCATGAGGACGATGATCGTGAACAGCCTCTGATCGAGAACGCCGATCGTCAGGCCGATGGTCGCAAGAATCACTTCGGTCGATCCTCGCGCGTTCATCGCAAATCCCACCGCCAGACTCTCCGGATGGTTCAGGCGGGCAAGGCGGCTTCCGATATAGCAGCCTCCCAGCTTGCCAAAGCTGGCGATCCCAATCACGAGCATCGCTAGCTCGAGGAGACTGGTGTCGCCAAGCACCTTTAGATCGATCGAGAGGCCCGCTGCGCCAAAAAACACCGGCATGAATAGTGCCACGATCAGCCCGCGCAATTGCTCTTCGATATGTTTCGTCAGGATTGGTGACTGTCCGACCATGATCCCTGCTACAAACGCGCCAAGCACTGTATGCACGCCGATCAAATGAGTAAGTTCGGCTGCGAGGAGCATGAGGATCAGAATGACGCTGATCACCGGCATCTCGATGACGAAGTTATCGTTCGTCCACCGGATGACGCGCGCAACCCATCGGTGGCCCACCGTGAAGCAGAAAAGAAGAAAGACCGCCGTTCCAATCACAGCCACGAGCGCAGGACCAAGCACGATCTTTCCCTGCGCCGCGAGGCCGCCAATGAAAGAAAGGATCGTCCACCCGATCGTGTCGTCCAGGATCGCTGCGGCGAGAATGACCTGCCCGAGGTTGCGCCGCAGAAAATCGACTTCCCGCAGGACCACCGCGACGATTTTCACCGAGGAAATCGAGAGCGCCGTGGCGAGAAAGAGCGACGTCATCAGGCGCCGGTTCGGGTCCGGGAGCAGCCGATCGGGGAGCAGTTCCCCCAGCCCGTAACCGCAAACAAACGGGATCACGATGCCCGCGGCCGAGACGATTGCAGCCGTCCGGCGGACACGCTTCACCAGCGCCAGGTCCGTTTCCATTCCGGTCAGCAGCAGGAGCATCAGCACGCCGAGTTCGGCGACGGCATTCAGCATCTGTCGATCGGAAGAGTGAGCCGGGAAAATTGCCTGCTGGCTCTCGGGCGCGATCGCGCCGAAGACACTCGGACCGAGGATGATCCCGGCGAGAAGCTGGCCGATCACCGCCGGCTGCCCAAGACGCTGCATGCATTCGCCAAGCAGCCGCCCTACGACGATCAGCAGGACCACCTGGGCGAAGAACACCTCCACGGGCGACGCCCCGTGCAACGCCATGGCGCCCACGGAAACGGGATGGAGAATGGTGGCACTCATGCGGAGGGCGTGCAGCAGCGGGAGCGACTTGTTTTTGAGTGCGGAGGTTTAGCGAGGCGCAGCGCCTCTCGGCCAGCAATTGCTGTCTGGTTCTTTACGAGTGCCGCTCAGGCGGCGGTCTCATCGAGCAAGCTTCTCCGATTCACCGCGGCGCCGGACCGGACACACCTCGGCCGCCCGCAGCCTGTCCCCGCCGAGAATCGAACTCGGATCCGCGGTTTAGGAAACCGCTGTTCTATCCATTGAACTACGGGGACTGGTGACACTCCGGCGCGACGACCGATGGATGCGCGAGATTTCCTCATGTGATCGCCGTGCGCAAGATCAGAGCCTCTGGCGACCGGTCGCAACCGCTTCTCCGCGAGCTTGTGAAACATTTCACAAATTGGCCTTGCGAGGCTTGGTCGGGTTCCTAGAGTGAAATTCATGACTTCAACCAGCCCGGTTGCCTACGACTCCAAGGTCGAGGGGAACGTGATCGTGACCCGCGTCGATGCGGCCATGAATTGGATGCGCAAGAACTCGCTCTGGCCGATGCCGATGGGGCTCGCCTGCTGTGCAATTGAGCTGATGGCGGCTGGCGCTTCACGCTTCGATATCGCGCGGTTTGGAGCGGAGGTAATGCGTTTTTCTCCCCGGCAAAGCGACGTGATGATCGTCGCCGGAACTGTGACCTACAAGATGGCGCTCGCGGTCAAGCGGATCTGGGATCAGATGCCCGAGCCGAAGTGGTGCATCGCGATGGGAGCCTGCGCGTCGAGCGGCGGCATGTATCGGAGTTACGCCGTGCTGCAGGGGATCGACCAGCTCATCCCGGTCGATGTCTATATCAGCGGCTGTCCGCCGCGGCCAGAGGCGCTGATTGAGGGCCTGATGCGACTGCAGCGCAAGGTGGACACCGAGCACTCGCTGCTCGATCAGAAGCGCGAACTGATCGCCTCTTTCAAAGCGTGAACGCACCGAATCTCAAAGCGGCGGTGGGCGCGATCCAGGGGAAGTTCAAGGTGTTCGCGAAGACGGAATTTCGTGGCGAAACCACGCTTCACGTCGAGCGCACGGCGATCAAGGATCTCGCGCGCTTTTGCCGGGATGAACTCGGCTTCACCTACCTGCTAGATCTCAGCGGCGTCGATCATTTCGGCGAAGAGCCGCGGTTTGAGGTGGTGTATGAACTCTACCGGTTTGAGCCGGGCGAAGCGCTTCGCCTGAAGATCTCGGTTTCCGAGGATGATCTGGAAGTTCCGACTGTGACCGACATCTGGCCGACGGCCGATTGGCACGAGCGCGAGGCTTACGACATGTATGGACTCAAGTTCACCGGACACCCCGACCTGCGGCGGATCCTCATGTGGGAAGGCTATCCGTTCTATCCGCTGCGGAAGGATTTCCCGCTCGCGGGAAAGGCGAGCACAATGCCCGATGTGGCGTTTTCGAAAGCTGCGCCTCTCGCCGGCGGGCCCTTTGTGACGCTGCCCAGCACGGCAACGACGAAAGATCGCGAGCCTCGGTCGCGGAGCGCCGAATAAAACTCAGGCGAGAGCGCGCTTGAGCAGGCGCACGAGCTGGCCGCCGGCTTCCTGGCCGGTTTGCAGCACCTCGCGATGGTCGAGGGACGGCTGGCCGAGGCCGGCGCCCCAGTTTGTGAGGCAGGAAAATCCGGCCACCTCGAGACCGAGAGCGCGGGCCTGGATCGCCTCGAGCACCGTGGACATCCCGACTGCGTCGGCGCCGAGCCGCTGCAGCATCCGGATCTCCGCTGGCGTCTCGTACTGCGGCCCGAGCAGGCTCGCGTAGACACCTTCGTGCAGGGTGATCGATTCCTCCGTCGCGAGAGCGCGAAACCGCATCCGGAGCGCGCTCGAATAGACCTCGCTCATGTCCACGAAGTTGGGCCCGCCGAGCAGGGGCGTCGTGCCGGTCAGATTGAGGTGATCGCTCAACATCATCCAGCTCCCGGGCCGATGCGCCGGATTCAGCGTGCCGGCGGCGTTCGTGAGGATCAGCCTTTTGATCCCGATCTCCGCCATGAAGCGGATGCCGGCCGTCACCTCCTCTGCGGTGCGACCTTCGTAAAGATGGACGCGGCCTTGCGCCATCACAACTTTCACACCGCCGAGTTTTCCGAAAACAAAACGGCCCGCGTGTCCTGCCACGGTCGAGACGGGCAGGCCGGGGATTTCCTCGTAGGGCAGCGCGAGAATCGAATCGACTTCGTCGACCAGCGCGCCAAGTCCCGAGCCGAGCACGATCCCCCACTCCGGTCCAAACTCGCGCACGACTTTCGGGAGTTCGATTGCTTCGAGCGAAAGGGCTGGCGACATGCCTACCGCTTACCGCATCGCGAGGTGGCGCAACAATCGATAAAGCAACTCGAGCCGCGGCATCTCCGCGCCGGCCGCGAGGCCTTGCCGCAGCGGTTCGCCCCAGATCGCTTCCACTTCCACCGGACGACCCAGATCCCAGTCGATGAGGCTAGACGGGCGATAGGCACCCATCGTGTGGCTGCGTTCGATTTGGAAATCGGCAAAGCTCTCCGGGATCTCGTGACCGAGCCGGCGGGCAGCGTCGATCGCTTCGCCCATCAGAGCGCGCGCGCTGGCTCGCAAGCCTTCATCCGCCAGCACGTCGGCGACTGTCGCGCCGCCGGCCGCGATGGCCAGCCCGTTGAACGGAATATTCCAGAGCAGCTTTCGCCAGCGCTCCGTGATGAGATTCTCCACCGCCTTCGCCTCGATTCCCGCCCGCAAAAAATCAGCGACGATCCCCGCGGTCCGCGGCTGCGGGCCGCCGGTGAACTCTCCAATCGAAATCGTGCCGTGGTCGATGTGCTCAATGACGCCCGGTGCGGCGCGATTGAGGCAGACGAAACAGAGGCCGCCCATCACGCGCTGCGCGCCCCAGCGCTTTGCGAGAAACTCTTCGTTGCCCAAGCCATTCTGCAACGTGAGGAGCGCCGTCCGCTCATGGAGCAGCGGCGGAATCAACGTCTCCAGCGCGTCATTCGCCGTCGCTTTCAGCGCGATGATGACAAGATCGCACGGACCGATTTCCGCCGGCGTTGCCGCGGCCTTTGGCGCGGCGAGATGCAACTCCGTGCCCTGCGTGCGGATCGTGAGCCCGCGTTCGCGCACCGCGCCGAGATCCGAGCGCATCAGAAAATGCACATCGCACCCGGCGTGCGCGAGCATCCCGCCGTAATAGCAGCCGACCGCGCCAGAGCCGACGACCGCGATCTTCGAAAAATGGACCATGCCCGTTATATCGCCGCTCCGGGTGCCGCTGGCCAGACCGGGCGAAATCGAGCCGCAGCGTGCATCTCAGACGCGACCCACGCCGGGCCAAATCTTTTCGATTGTCGCTTCACACCGATGTCACCTACTTCCTTTCCTCCCCACGATGAAAACGATCCTCCCCGTCCTTCGCTGCTTCGCCCTCGGCCTGTGCGCGACGCTGCCGGTCTCCGGCGCCGATAAACCCCGCGCCCGCCAGCCCGCGGATCCCGAAGCGGGCAAGATGGTCAACGAAAACAAGGCCACCCCGCCCGACAGGATCAAGGTGGCGAAAGACTTTAAGGTCGAGCTCCTCTATTCGGTGCCATTCGCGGAGCAAGGCTCGTGGGTCAACCTCTGCGTGGACAACAAGGGACGCATCATCGCCAGCGATCAATACGGTGGGCTTTACCGCTTCGCCGCGCCCGCCGCCGGTCAGCCGCTCGATCCCGCGGCAATTCAAAAAGTGCCGGCGCCGATCAAGGCGGCGAACGGCCTGCTCTGGGCGTTTGACGCGCTGTGGGTGGGGGTCAACGACTACGAGAACGCCGACAATTGCGGCCTCTACCGTGTCACCGATTCCGACGGCGACGACCAGCTCGACAAGGTGGAAAAGCTCCGCGGGATGCAGGCCCGCGGCGATCATGGCGTCCACGCGGTCGTGCTCGCGCCGGATGGGAAGTCGCTTTTCCTCATCACCGGCAACGGCGCGAAGATGACCGACATCCAATCGTCGCGCGTGCCGCTCCACTGGGGTGAAGATCACCTTCTCCCGCGCATGCCGGACGGCCGTGGATTCATGCGCGACGTGCTCGCGCCGGGCGGCATCATTTATCGCGTCTCGCCGGACGGCAAAGACTTCGAGATCTACGCCTCCGGCTTCCGCAACATCTTCGACGCGGCGTTCAACAAACAGGGCGAGCTCTTCACCTACGACGCGGATATGGAGTACGACTTCAACACGCCGTGGTATCGCCCCACGCGCATCTGCCACGTCGTGAGCGGCGCGGAATTTGGCTGGCGGAATGGCGCGGGGAAGCGGCCGCAGTGGTATCCGGATAACGTCGGTCCGGCGGTGAACATCGGACCCGGTTCGCCGACCGGCGTGACCTTCGGCTACGGCGCGAAGTTTCCCGCGAAATATCAGAACGCGCTCTTCGCGCTCGATTGGAGCTGGGGAAAACTTTACGCGATCCACCTTCAACCCAAGGGCGCGAGCTACACCGGCACGAAGGAGGAATTCCTCGCCGGCTCGCCGCTCCCGCTCACTGACGCGATCATCCATCCCGCGGACGGCGCAATGTATTTCACCATTGGCGGACGCAAGGTGCAGAGCGGGCTTTATCGCGTGACCTACACCGGCAGCGAGTCGACCGCGCCAGCGCCGGCGACCTCGGACGGGCAGGACAAACGCGACCTGCGTCGCCAGCTCGAAGCTTTCCACGCGAAGCAGGATCCCGAGGCCATCGAAGTGGCATGGCCGCAGCTCGGCAGCCGCGATTTCTTCATCCGCTGGGCGGCGCGCACGGCGGTCGAGCATCAGCCTCGCGAGAGCTGGCAGGAGAAGGTCTTCGCGGAGACGAATGCACAGGCGAAAATCGAGGCGCTGCTCGCGCTCACGGAAGTCGCTGGCATCGACCCGCAGCACCGCAAGCCGAACGACCCACCCAACGATCCGGCGCTCGGCGCGCGCATCCTCGAGACGCTCGCGGCTTTTGATTTCAAGTCGCTGAGCAACGAGCAGCGCATTGCCGTGGCCCGCATCGCGCAGATCGCGCTGGTGCGCTTCGGCGCGCCGGAAGACGCGGTAAAGGCGAAGCTGCTCGCGGCGTTTGATCCGCAATTCCCGGCGCAGACGCGGGAGCTCAATCAGGTGCTCTGCGAGCTCCTCGTTTACCTCCAGTCGCCGACGGTCGCGGCGAAGGCGGTCGCGCTCCTCGAGAAAGCGCCCGGCCAGGAGGAGCAGATGGAATACGCGCGTTCGCTGCGCATGCTCAAGAAGGGCTGGACCACGCCGCTGCACACGGCGTATTTCGACTGGTTCCTCAAGGCCGCGAACTACCGCGGCGGCGCGAGCTTTGAGAAATTCATTGAGTTCATCCGCAACGACGCTGTCGCCAGCCTGAGCGACACGGAGAAGACCGAGCTCGCCGCAGTGCTCGAGAAAAAGCCGGAGAAAAAATCGCCGATCGAAGCCGCGGCGATGGTCCTCGCCGGCCACACCACGGTGACGCCCTGGACCGTCGAGCAACTCACGCCGAAAGACGGAGAGATGAAGGGGCGCGACTACGAGCGGGGGCGGAAACTCTTCGGTGCCGTGGGCTGCTACACCTGCCATCGCTTCGGGAATGAAGGCGGCATGACCGGACCGGACATCACCGGCGCGGGCGGCCGTTACACGCCGCACGATCTGCTCGATGCGATCGTCAACCCGAGCAAGGAGATCAACGAGCAGTTCGTCCCCACCGTCATCACCAAAACCGACGGCACGCAGATCATGGGCACGATCGTGAACCTCAACAGCGATACGGTCAGCGTGAACACCGACGGCAGCGACCCGAATCAGCAGGTGCGCGTCGACCGCAAGCAGGTCACGAGCATCGAGCCATCCAAGATTTCGCTCATGCCGCCTGGCCTGCTCAACATCCTGAGCCGCGACGAAGTGCTCGACCTGGTCGCCTACGTCCTGAGCGGCGGCGACGCGAAGAACACGGCGTTTTCGAAATAGGCGCGCGCCGCCCCGCTCGGGTCAGAACGGCGGCGGCGTCACGATCCGCGTGCCGCTGAACTCGCTCGTCGATTCGACGCTCTTCTTGCTGCCGGTCCCCTGCTGGCGCGTGGCGGTGGCGGTGATGAACCGGCCGCGATAATCGCCGGTCAGGTCCACTTGGAAGATCGCGTTGCCGCTGGCGTCGGTCACCACTTCGGTGGCTCCGAGCCAGGTGTCGCCTTCACCGAAGCCGCTCGGGTCGGCGTTGTAGCTGGAGTAGAAGTCGATCACGAAGCTGTTCTTCTCTCCGCCAGCGCCGGGATTCGGCAGGCTCTGCAATCCGCCCGAAACGGTCGTGACAAATTTGCCCCCGATCTTGAGCACGCGCGCGTCGGTGACGTTCGGGAAATTCTGGAGATCGTTCGCGCCGGTGTCGGCGTCGAGCGCGTCGTTCGCGTTCGGCCCGTCTTCGTTGGACGTCGAATCGCGCGCGATATCGATGCCGAGCTTGGCGTTGCTGTAGATCGCGTTGCCGCGAATCGTGTTGCGCTTCCCGATCGAGACGTTCACGCCCGTCCCGCCATTGTGCGCGATCACGTTGCCGCGCGTCTGCGTCGAGTCCTTGGCCTTGGCCAGCGTCGCACCGTCGCCGCCGATGAGCGAGTCTTCGCCAAACAAGATCGCGATGCCGGAGTAGCCGTTGCCCGCCGCGGCGAGACCGCTAGCCGCGATGCCGATCCAATTATTCTGAATGACGGTCCGCTTCCCTTTGAAGAGATCGATGCCGTACTCGGCGTTGCCGGAGATGACATTGCGGCTCGCCGCGGTCGGGCCACCGATCACGGTATCTTCCACATTGCCCCAGATGAGGATGCCGCTCGTGCCATTGCCGAGCGGGTCGTTGCCGTAGTGCTCGAGGCCGATCGTGTTACCGGCGATCCGATTGCCCGAGAGCGTTTTTTCGCTGTCCAGTCCGGTGCCGATGGAGATGCCTTCGTCTTCATTTCCGGAAATCACGTTGCCCGCACCAGGATCCGATCCGCCGATGAGATTGCGGCTGGCGCCATCCGTGAGGGCGATGCCGGTGGTATTCGGGGCGGAATGCGCGCCGGATTCATCCGTGCCGATGAGGTTACCCTGCACAAGATTTGCCTCGGTACCGACGCCGAAGATCGCGACGCCGGCGAGCGGCACTTCGGGCAGTTCGCCTGAGGGTGCCTGCGCGCTATAGGCGATCACATTACGCCTCTCGAGCGAAGTGCCGCCGATGAGATTGCCCTGCGCGCCGTCGCGGATGGTGATGCCCGCGCAACTGTGCCCCGTGTAGCCGGGGAGGCCGATGCCGATGCGATTGCCCTGCACCTTGTTGCCGCGCGTGCCAGGGTGGCGAATGTCGATTCCGACAGCGCCAAGTCCTTGCAGCGTGGTGTAGCCGCCAGTGAGGTTCGCGTGGTCCGAGGTGGAGCCGCCGATCAGATTATCCGTAGCACCCGCGGAGAGACGCACCCCGGCTTCCTGATTAACGGTGAAGACGCATCCGCGCACCACGTTCTTCTTCGCGGCGTCCCCTTCGAGGTGCAGCCCGACGATGAAGCCCTCGATCCAAATTCGCTCGATCAAGCCGCCGCTCAGTTGCCACGAAAGCCCGGTGGGGAGCGGCGCCTGCGCACCGCTGACCCCGGCTCCAAATTCCAGATAGCTGCTGCGGATTTTCACCAAGGCCGCCCCGCTACTTGCGCCGAGGAACTTCAAATGTTCACGGGCCGACTTCCCATCGAGCACCGTACCGGCGGAAAGGACGACGGGCAGGAGCTGCGCCGGGGTGATCGTCGCCACGCCGCCGTTGAAGCTGCTCGCTGGCAGCTCGAATTTCACCACGGGCGCTTTCACGGAGTTCGCCTTGACGATCGCGTCGCGCAGTGAGCCCGCGCCGCCGTCGTCGGTGTTCAGCACGAAGAAGGTATTCTTTGGCGCGATCGGAATCACGATCGCCGTCGTGCCGGAGAACGGCCGCGGTGCGGCCCCACCATCCGAGACCGCCGAGACCGCGAAGGGAACGCCCGTGCCATCCGTCGCCGTGGAGTCGGGCTTCACCTTCATGAAAAGCGTGTACGTCTGCCCGTGCGTGATCGGCGGCGTTTGAAAAGTGCCCGCGGTCACTGCCGCCGTGATGTCATCGCTGAAGTCGCTCTTCGTCGAATAGAGCGCGCGCACCTTGCCGCCGGACTCGCTCGCGGAGCCTGCAATTTTGAACGTGTTGCGGCTGCCCGGATTGCCGACCACGAGCCCAAAGATCGCGGTCCCGCCACGCGGCACCTTGAGCGTGCGGTTCACGCTGGCGGCGGAGATTTTCAGCTTCGGTTCGGTTTTCACCTCGGCAACGCGGAGGTCGCCCTCGTAGTTCGCGGGCGCGATGGTGAGCGGGCCGGAGACGTTCGACGGTTGGGGTGTGAATCCGTCGGCCGTGGCGAGCACGCGGAAGAAAAAAGCTCCCGGCGGGAGATTGTGGGCGGTGAGCGACCACTTGCTGCCGGCGCGGGTGAGCGTGCCGATGTCGCCCCACGGCCCGTCGGCGGTGAAGGCGTATTGCAGCGTCAGCTTGAGATTCGGCGCCTCGGCGGCGAGCACCGTGCTGAAGTAAAAGGGATAGCCGGCGATGGCGCCGTCCTTCGCCGCGACCTTGAACGACTTGGGCGCGCTGGTCAGTCCCGCGGGCACGGTGTTGATCAGCACGCTGGCCTGAATGGTGGGATACTCATTGGCCGTGAGCAGATCGGGCAGGCCATTTTCGTCCAGATCGCCGACCACGAGCCGCCGCACGTAGGCGCCGCCGGTCACGGTGAAAATGTTCCTTTCCGCGAAAACGAAGAAGTCACCCGCCGAGGTGGCGATCGGCTTGAAGGTGAAGACCTTGATCAGGTGCGAGAGATCGCTCGCGCCGATCACGTCGAGCTGGCCGTCCACGTTCACATCGGCGACCGCCACGCTCACCTGCGTCTCCGCCTCAGGCGCCGAAGTTTCGGCGGCATTAATGTAAAGCTGGTCGATCTCGTCGAGGCGCGTCTCGTCCTCGGCAAGGGCGAGAATGTAGGCGTCGGCATAGGTGTTGCCGAAGTAAGCCTGCGCTGCGCCCACTACGAGTTCCGCGCGGCCGTCGCCCGTGAGATCGCCCACCGCGAGGCTGCGCGGTTCGCCGTAGAGAATTGTGGAGACTGCGGGCGCAAATGCGCCATCGCCGTCGTTCACCAGCGCCTCGACCCAGCCGTTCGTTTCGCCCACGATGAGTTCCGCGGCGCCGTCATCATTCAAATCGCCGACGGCGAGCGCCACTGGAAGGTTGGTGAGATCGTAAAAGACCGGCGCGGCGAAGGTGCCGCCTGCGGTGTCGCTCGTATTCAGGAAGACCGCCACCTTGGAGGCCGATCCGGTGAGCGCCTCCGCCGTAGCGATCACGTCGTCGTGTCCATCGCCGTTCAAATCCGCCACCGCCACATGGCGCAAGTAGTAGGCGGCGTCTTCGAGCGCGGAAGTTTGCGGAAGAAAAACGAGGTTGCCACTGGCGGCGCCCTGGTTGCGATAGATGCGCACCTTGCCACCCACCGCCACCGCGAGATCGGCGAGCTCGTCGTTGTCATCTCCGTCCGCCTTGCCGGAAAGCAGCCCCGCGGCCGCGCCATCGAGCGTGCCGGCCGGCAGCGCGATGTCCACGTTTTGCAGTCCGGTCCCATCGCCCTCGACGTTGCGGCGAATGCGGAGCAGTCCCGAGTCGTGATCGGCCTGCACCACATCGGGCGTGCCGTCGCCATCGAGATCGAAGCGCGCCTCGAGTGTCTCGACCGACACGCCGCCGGTCGCGGAGTTGCTCGCCTTGGCGTACTTCGGCAGGCGCGGCTTCGGCGCCAGGGTGAACGGCGCCTGCAGCGAAAGCGAATCCGACTCGGAATAATTGCCCGCGGCGTCTCTGGAGCGCACCTCAAAGAACAGCGACTTCACTTTCGCTCCGATATTCACCTGCACCGGCAGCGTCGGGCTGAACGGCCACGTCTTCCAAGCTCCGCCACCCGTGATCACGCCATCGATCTGCGCGCGATACTCGAGCGCGTCGTAGGAGGCGAGTGCCGTCTCGTCCGTCGCGTTGACGTAGAAAAGAATGCGGAAGTCTTTTTTCGAAGTGGGCGACACTGCGATTTCGCTGCCGACGATCTCCACCTCCGGCGGAATGGCATCCTGCGCTTGCAGGCGCGGAACCAGCGCTTGAAAGAAGAAGGCGAAAAGGAAGGGGACGGTCACACGCATCATAGGGAGGGAGCCTTTCTGGAAGACAGACGCGTGACTCAAACATGTCTCCCGACGCCGTCAAACTTTCCCGCTCAATTTCTACGGACTCCGGCGTTTACGCGTTCAGCAAAGGAGAAATCGGGCTGCTGCTCTGCGGTAGTTTGCGAACGATGGTATGGTTTTGGTCCCGATCGCCGGCGAAAATTTCTCTTGCGATTACATCCGTAATCCGAGATGGATTACACGCGTACTCCATGAGCACCCGCAAATCCTCCCGCTCCCCGGCTCCTGCTGCACTCCCCGCCATCTCCGATGCAGAGTGGGTGGTGATGCGCCAGTTCTGGCAGCGTAAAGATGCCACCGTCGCAGAGATCGTCGCCGCGCTCGATGGACAAACCGCTTGGAAGCCGCGCACGGTGCAATCGCTCATCAATCGTCTCGTCGGCAAGGGCGCGCTCACTTTCACCAAGGAAGGACGCGAGCACCGATACCGGCCCACGGTCGCCGAAGCCGACTGCGTACTCGACGCCAGCCGCACGTTTGTCGATCGGCTCTTTGGCGGAAAGCTCGCGCCGCTCCTCGCCTGCTTCGTGGAGAATGGGCAGGTCAGTCCGCAGGAGGTTGCGCAACTTCGCCAGATTCTTGGAGGTAACAAAGAATCATGACCTCCGAACTCGTTTCCACCCTCGCCGGCTGGGCGTGGCGCACTTCGCTCGAGGCGCTGCCGCTGGCTTTCGCCGTGTTCCTGTTGGCCCGGTGGCGCGGGGTTTCGGCGGCTTGGAAATGGGGGCTGCCGGCCTTGTTTTTTCTGCGGCTGGCGATGCCCCAAGTCCCGGAAGTCGGCTGGCATTGGTGGAGAGTTTCGTCACCAGCTGCCGCGCTACCGCCGGCGGCCGAGCTCCAGGTGGCGACGGGCATGGATGCGTCTCTCGGGTCGTCATTCGATCTCCTCGCGATCGTCTGGCTGCTTGGGTGCGGGGTCGTTTTGGGTTGGGTTGCCGTCTCGCACTGGCGGTTGTCCCGCTGGATCTCGCGCACAGGCGTGCCGGCAGACGAGACGATCGAGCAGCATGCCAAATGGGCGTGCGCAAGGTTGCGATTGAAGCAGCCCGTGCCGCTCCTCGTCGTCCCTGGCTTTCCCACGCTGGCCGTCCGCGGCTGGCTCCGCCCGATCGTGCTGATTCCTCAGGGTCTCGCGGAGCAATTCACCAGCTCACAGATTCGCGGAATGTTGCTCCACGAGATGGCGCACATCAGGCGGCGCGACGTCCTGTGGACCTGGCTCGCGCTCGGCGTCTGCGCTGTCCACTGGTTCAATCCGCTCGCGTGGCTGGCGTTGCGCCGCTTTCACGCTGATCGCGAGCTGGCCTGCGACGCTGCGGCGCTCCGGGCGCTCGATTCGTCGGCGCGCCGCGACTACGGCGAAGCGTTGCTCCGCTGTCTGCAAGGTCAGCCGCTGCACGCCGCACCCGCGCTCGCTGCATTTTTCCGCCGCTTCCCCGAACTCAAACAACGCCTCCAGAACATCATGCAACCCACCTCCCCCACCCTGCGCAATCGGCTCCTCATCGCGCTCCTCGTCCCCACGCTCGCGGCGGTCACTTTCACCACCGCGCGCGCCCAGCGCGATGGCGACGCCGCGAAACCTGCGGCTCCGGAAGCAGCACCGGAGGAGCGTCCACTCCGCGATGGCGAGAAGCCGAAAACGGAAAAACGCGACGGCGAGGCGCGCCGTGAAAAGGCACGCGATGGCGAGCGCGAAAAGGCTGCGACTCGCGATGGAGAAAAAAGCCGCGAAGGCGCGCGTGATGGAGAGCGGAAGCGGAATGGCGCTCGAGATGGCGAAGGCCCACGCAAAGCCGGGCCGCGCGATGGCGATCAGCCAAAAAGTGGCGCGCGCGACGGAGACCAGCCCCGCACGGGTGCGCGCGACGGCGATCCGGCGAAAGCCGGTCTCCGCGACGGTGACGTGAAGAAGTCAGGCGCCCGCGATGGCGACCAGCCACGGAAAGGCCCACGCGACGGCGAGGGCGTGAAGGCCGGCGCTCGCGACGGCGACGCTCCAAAGACTGCGCCGCGAGAGGGCGACGCCAAGCCGCAGGGCGAAAAGCCGGAAGCGCGGTAAACGTCGCGAATTCATGAATCCGTTGCGACTTCAGGCAAGCGCCGCGGTCGTTTGGCTGTGCGCCGGCGCGTCGATTTTGGCCGCGGAAAAGCCGTGGTCGTTTGTACCGATCAAAAAGCCCGCGGCGCCGAAGGTCGCCAATTTCGCCTGGTGTCGCGACGGTGTGGATGTCTTCGTCCTTGCGAAACTCGAGGCGAAGAAGTTGACGCCGAATCCCGAAGCCGATCGCACCACGTTGCTGCGGCGTGCGACTTACGATCTCACCGGGTTGCCGCCGACGCCGGAGGAAATCGAGTCGTTCGTCCGCGACGGGTCGCCCGACGACCAGGCGTTCGCCCGCGTCGTTGATCGACTGCTCGCCTCGCCGCGTTTCGGCGAGCGGTGGGCTCGGCACTGGCTCGATATCGTGCACTACGCGGACAGCGTGGGACGCACGATGAACGCGGCGTTTCCCTACGCCTTTCGCTATCGCGATTACGTCATCGACGCGTTCAACAAGGACAAGCCCTACCCGCGGTTCGTGGCGGAGCAGATTGCCGGCGACCTGCTGCCGACGCGCACGACCGAGGAACGCCGCGAGAACCTGACGGCGACCGGCTTTCTCACCCTCGCCTCGCTCGACCTCACCTCGCGCGGCGAGCAGATGCTGATGGATCGCGTGGACGATCAGATCGATGTGACGACGCGCGCGATCCTCGGCCTCACCGTCGCGTGCGCGCGCTGCCACAACCACAAAACCGACCCGATCAAGCAGCGCGACTATTACGCGCTCGCCGGCATTTTCCACAGCACCGAGGCGCGGAGCGGCCAGGTGGACACGAACGGCCTCGGACCGAATGGTTACGTGGACGAAGACCGGCTCGTCATGCTGCCGACCGCAAAGACGGCGGTTGCTTCCAACGGCAAACGCGGGGCGAACAGTTCGAACGACACGCAGATGGATGCGATGATGGAGATGCAGCGGGCGAAAGGTTACCCGACGACGTTTGCGTTCCGTCCCGACCGCGCGATGGGCCTCGAGGAAGGTGAAGCCGCCGATTGTCCGATCCGGATCAAAGGCGATCCGCACGACCGCGGCGAGACGCCCGCGCGTGGCGCCGTGGAGATTCCCGGTCTGCCGAAGCTCCCCACCATTCCGGCGAACGCGAGCGGCCGGCTGCAACTCGCGCAGTGGCTGATCGCGCCGGAGAATCCGCTCACTACTCGCGTGTTCGTCAACCGCGTCTGGCAGCATCTCTTCGGACGCGGGTTGGTGCGCACGGTCGATGATTTCGGGCTGACCGGCGAAGCGCCGACGAACCCGGAACTGCTCGACCACCTCGCGACGCGCTTCAGCGAAGGCGGCGGCTCCGTGAAAAAACTCCTGCGCGCGCTGATGCTCAGCCGCACTTATCGGCTGAGCAGCGCACGCGACGCAGCTCGCGAAAAGATTGACGGCGCGAACGAACTCTACTGGCGGGCCGAGGTGCGCCGGCTCGAGTTGGAGCCGATCCGCGACACGCTGCTGCTCGTCGGCGGCGAGCTGAAATCCGAGCGGCCCAACGGCATCCAGGTTGCGGGCTTTGGGGGCAAAGGCAAGGAAGCGCGCCTGCGCAGCCTCATGCCGGAAGACACCCCGGTGCGCACGATCTACCTGCCGACGCTGCGGTCGATGCTGCCGTCGATGCACGAGCTGTTCGATTTTCCCGACCCGAGCCAGATCAAGGGCTTGCGCGAGGTCACCACGATTGCGTCGCAGTCGCTTTTTTTCATGAACAACGGAATGGTCGAGGACGCGGCAAGCGGAGCAGCCGGGAGGCTGCTGGCGGAAAAAACCGACGATGAAAAGCGCGTGCGGCTCGCCTACTTGCGCGTGCTCGCCCGCGAGCCGAGCCACGGGGAAATTGCCGATTCGCTCGCCTTCATGAAATCGCTCAACCGCGACGGCGACACCCGCTATCGCTGGAACACCTTCGTGCAAGCGCTGATCGCCAGCGCCGAGTTCCGCTACCTCCGCTGACCATGAAAACCTGCTCGAACACCCTCCGCACGCTCGACCGTCGCAGCTTCCTCCAGCGCACCGCCGCCGGCTTCGGCTGGCTCGCTTTTGCCGCGCTGAATGCACGTCTCGCGCGGGCCGCGGGACCGCTCGCGCCGAAGTCACCGCATTTCACGCCGAAGGCGAAACGAGTGATCTTCCTCTTCATGCAAGGTGGGCCGAGCCACCTCGATACCTTCGACTGGAAGCCTGAGCTCGCGCGGACCGGCAAAGGCGGAGCGCATCAGTTGCTCGGCTCGGTCATTCCTTTTCAGCCGCGCGGGAAAAGCGGGCTGATGATCTCGGATGTGTTTCCGAGACTCTCCGAACATGCCGACGACCTGTGCGTGCTCAATGGCATGCAAACGAACACGAACTCGCATGTGCAGGCCACGGTCGCGCTGCACACCGGGAGCGAGAATTTCGTCCGCCCGTCGATGGGCGCCTGGATCACCTACGGCCTGGGGACGATGGCGGAAGATCTCCCCGGCTTCGTGACCATCGACCCGCTGCAGGATCAAGGCGGCGCGATGAACTACGGCTCGGCCTTTCTTCCCGCGGCGTATCAAGGTTCGCGGCTCAACGCCAGCGGCGGCGGCGTGCCCAACGTGGCCAACCGCACGCTCCTCGCGGGAGACCAGCGCAAGCAGCTCGACTTCATCCAGCGGCTCAATCGCGGCCTGGCCGGCAAGCAATCGACGCAGCCGGAGATCGAAGGCGTGATCGAGTCGTTCGAGCTGGCGCATCGCATGCAGACTTCCATCCCGGGGGTGATCGATACGTCGGACGAGCCAGCCTCAATCCAGGAACTCTACGGGATCGGCGATCGCGCGACGGATCGCTTCGGCTCGCAATGCCTGCTGGCGCGGCGGCTCGCGGAGAAAGGCGTGCGTTTCATCCAGCTCACGCACAATGGCTGGGATCATCACAATCGCCTTCGCGAAGGACTGACCGATCGCGCCGCGGCGATCGATCAGCCGGTCGCCGGCCTGCTCACCGATTTGAAACAGCGCGGCATGCTCAAGGACACGCTGGTCATCTGGGGCGGCGAATTTGGGCGCGGACCGCACGACGACAAAGGTGACGGCAACGGTCGCGGGCATCACGGGAAAGGTTACACGATGTGGATGGCCGGCGGCGGCGTGAAGGGCGGCTTTCGCTACGGCGCAACGGACGAAATCGGCGACGAGGCGGTGGAAGGCCAGATGCACACGCACGACCTGCACGCGACCATCCTGCACCTGCTCGGGCTCGATCACGAAGCGCTGACCTACAACTACGCCGGTCGCGATTTCAGGCTGACAAACGTCTCGGGGAAAGTGGCGAAGGCGATCATCGCCTGAGGGGGGAAGCAGCGCGGAGCGCGCCTCCGCAAGGTGCGACATGACGCGGGTGCCGGGCGTCTAATTTCCTTTGGCCAACCCGGTTGAAGCGGGCTACACGATGCGCTCCCATTTTCCCGACACCCTGCCCATGAAGCTCCCGCTCCTGATCCTCGCTGCCGCCATTCTTCCTCTCGCGCTCCGCGCTGAGGACAAGCCGAAGAAATGGGAGGAGATGGATTACGGCCGCTTCCTTTCCGCGACCTACGTCAATGCGCAGGGCAAGACGACGCTCAACGGCACCGGATGCGCGTCCAACAAAGGCATCGCGGTGAAGCTCGGCGACCGCGAGGGCGCGCTGCTTTTCGACACGGAAACCGTGCGCATGGCGGGCGGCTGGACCGGCGGCTGGGTGAAGCTGCTCGGCGTCGCCTTCGACGGCAAACACGGGCCAAATCCGGGTCCGTCGGACGGCGCGACGATCTACTTCGAAAACAATCCGGGGCCGGGCTGGAGCAAGGCCGGTGACTTTAAGGATCCGCGCAAGTCGCCGACCGGGCCGGGTGCGGCGACGGTGCCATTCGGGCCGATACCCAAAGATTGGGCGAAGTACCGCGGGCTCTACCTGAGCGGCGACGACGTAGTCTTTTCCTACACGGTCGGCGACGCGCTGGTGCTCGAACATCCCGCGCTGGAAAAAGCCGGCGACGTGACGCTGCTCACCCGCACGTTCAACATCGTGAAGGACGGCGCGGGCTCGAGCGTGAAGGTCGCAGACGTCCCGGATGGCTGCGAAGTGCTCGTCCACGAAGGGCGCGCGGTGATCGCGATGGACGGCACGAAAAAGCCGGACGGCATGACGATCATGGGCGTGTCCGGCGCGCCGGAAGGCGCAGAGTTATCGACCGCCGGCGGCTTCGTCTCCTTCAGCCTGCCGAAGCTCACCGCGGGTAGTTCGTTCAAGCTGATCTACGCGCACGGCCCGAGCGCCGACGCATCGAAGATGAGCGACGCCGTGAAGAAGGCGGCAAAGCCGGCCGACCTCGCCCCCTTGACCAAAGGCGGCGCGGCGCACTGGAAGGAAACCGTGACGACGAAAGGCGAGCTCGCGAAGGACGAGAATTCGGCCTACGTGCTCGACACCATCGGCGTGCCGCTGGAGAACCCATACCACTCGTGGATGCGGATCGGCGGCCTGGATTTCTTCAAGGACGGTCGCGCGGCGGTCTGCACGTGGAGCGGCGATGTGTGGGTCGTTTCGGGCATCGACAAGGAGCTGCAAAACGTGACCTGGAAACGTTACGCCACCGGACTTTTCCACGCGCTCGGGCTGAAGATCGTGGATGAACAGATCTACGTACTTGGCCGCGACCAGATCACGCGCTTCACCGATCTGAATGGCGACGGCGAGGCGGACTTCTACGAGAACTTCAACAACGACGTGCAGGTCACGCCGGGCTTCCACGAGTTCGCGTTCGAGTTGCAGACTGATCCGGAGGGGAATTTCTACTTTTCAAAAGGCGGCCCGGTGAATCCCGGCGGCCGCGGCTGGGGACCGCTCAGCGAGCACAACGGCGGCATCTTCAAGGTCTCGAAGGACGGCTCCAAATTCGAAGTCTTCGCCACTGGCGTCCGCGCGCCGAATGGCATGGCCGTGGGGCCGAACGGCGAAGTGACCAATGGCGACAACCAGGGAACGTGGGTTCCGACGAGCTACATTCATTTCGTGAAAAAAGGGGAGTTCATCGAGGTGCCCGATCTGGCGCATCGCGGCGACACGCCGCCGGACAAATACGGGACGCACCTCTGCTGGATCCCTTACAACATGGATAACTCGAACGGAACGCAGGTCTGGGTCACGAGCGACAAGTGGGGGCCGCTGAAAGGTAACCTGCTCTACCTGAGCTACGGCAAATGCACGCTCTTTAACGTCCTCCAGGAGCGCGTCGACGACATCGCGCAGGGCGGCGTCGTACAGTTCCCGTTCAAGTTCGACACCGGCGCGATGCGGATGCGTTTCAATCCCGCCGACGGCCAGCTTTACGTCACCGGCCTCAAGGGCTGGCAGACCTCCGGCGCAAAAGACAGCGCGCTCCAGCGCGTGCGCTACACAGGAAAGGCGGCGTATTTTCCGAACGAGTTGCACGTCACCGACAAGGGCATCCAGATCACCTTCACCAACCCGGTCGATACCGGCACTGCAAGCGACGCGGGGAATTACTCGATCGAGCGCTGGAATTATCGTTGGACGAAGGAATACGGCTCCGCGGAATACAAGGTGAGCAATCCCGACGAGAAAGGGCACGACCCAGTGGAGATCAAGTCGGTGACGGTGTCGCCCGATCGGAAGAGCATCTTCCTCGAAGTGCCGGGCCTCGAACCGGTGATGCAGCAGAAGATCACGATGAACATCAAAGCCGAGGACGGCACTCCGATGCCAAAGGAGATCGCGCACACGATCAACGTGGTGCCGGGCGCGGAGAAGCCGGGCGTAACTTACTCGGCGAACCGGTAGCGGCCCGTCTGGGGGAGCACATGCGTCGACGCGTGTTGGTCTCGGCGCCCCGCCGAGACGAAGTTCCAAAGGCCGCACGATGTATCGAGACGGGTGCGTTGGGAAAGTCTGCGGGGTCGGGAGGCCGTCACCAACACGCGAGACGCGTGTGCTCCCCGGATCTCCGTGCCGCCGCAACACAAAGGCGCGTTGCGGCAAGGTCGCCGGCTGTCTAATTCAATCACCGATGAAGCTCCCACTCGCGCTGATCGCAGCGTTCACCACCACCGCTTTCGGCGCGGTGCAAGCGCCCCCGTTGTTGGACGCTGCGGCGAGCGCCAAGCCCGGCCTGACTCTCACGTTCACTGCCGCGGACGGTAAAACGGACACGAGAAGCGCGCGGCTCGTCGCGCTGTTTGTCCCGGCGGATCAGGCGCCCACGCCGTTTCTCCCGGCGGGAAATTTTACCGCAAAGTGGGAAGGGAGCATCGTCTCGGCACTCCGCGCGGAGTACATCTTCACCGCGGAATCGTCCGGCGGCCTCAAGCTCTCGGTCAACGGCGCTGCAGTCGCCGACGGTGCGACCGTGAAGCTGAACAAGGGCGGGAACCCGATCGTCGCTGAACTGCCGCGCGCACCGAGCGGCGACACATTCCTGCGGCTAAAATGGAAAGCGCGCGATTTCCCGCTCGAGCCAGTGCCGCCGACTGTTTTCTCTCACGATAGCGCGGCGAAGGATCTCCGCGCGGCCGACCGGGTGCGCGAGGGTCGGCTTCTTTTCGCGCAACTCCGCTGCGCGGCCTGCCACGAAGCGAGTGCCGTGTTGCCGCCGCGCGGCCAGGGAATGCCGGAGCTGACCCAGGACGCACCGGTCTTTGACGAGCTCGGTGCCAAATATCGCGAGACGTGGCTCGCGCACTGGCTCAGCGACCCGCACAGCATCCGGCCGCACTCGTTGATGCCGAAGGTTTTCGCCTCCGAGCCGGGAAAAATCGTCCAGCCGGCCGCCGATCTTGCCGCTTATTTCGTCACGCTCGGCACACCGCCGGAAGGCAAGCCGATCGACAAGGCCCTGGCCCCGGAAGGCGGCGCTCTTTTCGCCAATCTTGGCTGCATCGCCTGTCACTCGCGCCCCGACGCAGACGGTCCCGATGAACGCGATCGCGTCCCGCTCTCCCATATCACCGCGAAGTGGCACCCGCCGGCGCTTGAGGCGTGGCTCAAGGATCCCACGAAAAACTATCAGTGGAATCGCATGCCGCACTTTCGCCTGAGCGACGAGGAAGCGCAGCGGCTCACCGCGTATCTCGTGCTCAATGCCAAACGCGATTTCGCCGAAGGACCGAAAGGCGATGCGGCAAAAGGCGGCGCTCTGCTCGCCACGGCTGGCTGTCTCAATTGCCACGCCGGCCTGCCGCCCACGACGACGCCGACGCTCGATGCCACGCTGGCCAAGGGCTGGACCACCGGCTGTCTCGCCGCCAACGAAGCAGCTCGCGGGAAGGCGCCGGACTTTGCCTTCACCGCCGCCCAGCGAGAAGCGCTGCAAGCCTTCGCGAGCAATGGCTTCGCTTCGCTGAAACAAGATGCGCCCGCCGAGTTCGCCGAGCGTCAGGTGAAGAACATGCGCTGCACCGCGTGTCATGGTCGCGACGCGGAGCCGAGCGTCTGGTCGCAACTCGAGGACGAAACCGCGCCGCTGCAGGCCGCCGCACCGCTCGAGGAAGGCGAAGGCAAACCGATCTTCACCACGGCGCTGCCGCCACTCACGTGGTTCGGCGAAAAGCTGCGGCCGGACTGGATGGCGCCGTTCATCGCCGGTCACGGTGGCGGCGAAAAGCCCCGCCCGTGGTGGGTGGCGCGCATGCCGGGATTCGTTTCGGTCGCGGAACCACTCGCCCGCGGACTCGCTTTCCAACACGGCTATTCGCTCGCGATGCCTGCCTTCAATACCGAGCCCGAGCTGGCGAAAGCGGGCGAAACCTTGCTCGGGGAAAACGGCGGCTTCAACTGCACAACCTGCCACGGCGTTGGCGACAAGCCGGGCACCGCGGTCTTCGAAGCGCCGGGAATCAATCTGGCGCTCACGCAGATGCGACTCCGCCACGATTATTACCTGCGCTGGGTCCTCCATCCACAGCGGCTCGATCCGGAAACGAAGATGCCGCGTTTCGCCGATGACGATGGCAAGACGCCGCTGACCGACTTCTTCGAAGGTGATGCCGTCAGGCAGTTTGACGCGATCTGGCACTACCTGCACACGTTGAAAAGATAGCGGGTGCATCCTCCCGAATTCATCGAGACACCACGCCTGATCCTGCGCAGACCGGTCGCGCCCGATGACGCGCCGCAGATCTTTGCGTCTTACGCGACCGACCCGGAAGTTACGCGCTACCTCACCTGGCGCCCACACTACAATCTCGACGAGACGCTGCGCATCCTCCGCACCCGCCTGGCGTGGTGGGACGAAGGTCGCGAATTCTCCTGGGTGATCACGCCGAAAAACAGCGCTGCGGTCATCGGCATGATCACCGCCAACGACGATCACACCGGCTCCCGCGTCAGCATTGGCTACGTGCTCGCGCGTTCGCACTGGCGTTGCGGTTACGCGACCGAGGCGGCAGGCGCGCTGATCAACAGCCTGCTGCGGCTCCCCGGCATTCAACGCGTGTGGGCGGTGGCGGATGCGGAAAATGCGGCGTCAATCCGAGTGCTGGAAAAGAGCGGGATGGAGCGCGAAGGGTTGCTGCGCAAATGGTCGGTCCATCCCGCGCTCGGGCGCGAGCCGCGCGACTGCTGGTGCTTTGCGAAGGTGATTTGAGTCACAACCCGGCGGCGGCGGACGCGGCGATTTCATGGAAGCGGATGCTGGCGATAACATCCCGGTAACAGGAACGCGGGATGGTGCGGTGTCGGCCGAGGCATGCCGCCGCGGCGGACGCAAACCTCAGAACCAAAGCTCCCAAGCATGAAAAGAATCACTTCACACACAGCATTCACCCTCATCGAATTGCTCGTCGTCATCTCCATCATCGCGCTGCTCGCCGGCATCGCGATGCCCGTTTACGGCATCGCGGTGATGCAGGGGAAAATGATCGCGGCCACCAACAAGGCAAAGCAGATCGGCATCGCGCTCCACGTCTATTCCAACGACCACGGCGGCATCTTTCCGAACGGGAAGAACGACTACGACGAGACGATCACCACTTCGAACGACGCGTTCCGCAGCCTGATCCCGGCGTATCTCGACACCGAGAGCATCTTTACCGTTCCGGGCTCGAAAGCGGGGCCGAGCGCGGATAACCACGTCTCGAGTCCGGCGCAGATCCTGGAGCGCGGGGAAAATCATTGGGCCTACGTCGCCGGCCTCTCTTCGACCTCAAACTCCAATTGGCCGCTCGTCGCCGATCACACCGATGGATCGGGCAACTACAACGCGAAGGAGAACGCGCTCGGCGGGACTTGGAAGGGCACCAAGGCGATCGTCGTTCATGTGGACGGCAGCGCGACGCAGGAGCGGCTGCTCGGCGCCGGCGACCAGCGCTACATTCCGCGCCACGACGACAAAACGGCGAATGCGCTGAACACGAATTACATGGGCGAAGACGTGAAGGTGCTCGAGCCGACGCGCTAAATCGGAGGCGAAGGATGCCCAGCCTTGGCCCTTGGTCATTCTCCATTGGTCATTCCCCTTCTCCCGCGGCATCGTTCTTCCAACACCCCGAATCTCCGCATGGGCATCCACGAGATCAAACCGAAGCAGCTCCGCGCGCTGCTCCTGCTCCTCGTGCTCGTGCCGTTCATCCCGCTGGTGCTGATGTTGCGCTTCATGGTCGATGCTTTGGAAAGCGCGCGCACGGTGGCGATCGAGCGCACGAGCAGCGTTTACCAGCAGGCGCTCTTCAGCGCGCAAGGGTCGCTGGAAAAGCATCTCGCCACGAAACCCAAGCCGCCGCGCGCGGACGACGTGCTCGGCTTTTACCGCGATCTTTTCTCGAGCGAGATCGGCGTGTGGCTCGCGGATACCTCGGGCCGGGCGCTCACCCAGGAAGAGCATCCGACCGGCCCGCAGGTCGCGCAGAGTTCGTTGAAGGCAATCGGCCGGCCGTGGCAGGTGCAGCTTTACCTCGTCGATCAGCGCTCGGTGAACGATTCCGTGCGCGAGCAATTCCGCGCCTACGCGTGGACAGCTGGCGCGGTCGCAGTCGGCATTTGCATCATTGCGGCGGGCGCGGGCTTCGCCGTGCATCGGCAGCTCCGGCTCAATGAGTTGAAGAGCACGTCGGTGGCGACGGTCGCGCACGAACTGCGCACTCCCCTCGCCTCGATGCGCATGCTCGTCGATACCCTGCGCGAGGGGCGCTACAACGACGAACAGCAGGTCGCGGAATATCTCGACCTGATCGCGAACGAGAACCTGCGGCTGAGCCGGCTGACCGACAATTTCCTGACGCTTTCGCGCCTCGAGCGGAACGAACACGCGATTCACCTCGCGCCCACGCCAGCGCGCGAGGTGATCGAACGCGCGGTCAATTCCATGCGCGCGAAACTGGAAACGCCGGGCTGCCATTTCACCTACGACGTGCCGGACGATCTCCCTGAGATCACCGCGGATCGCGATGCGCTTTCGCTGGTCATCGCCAACCTCATCGACAACGCGGTGAAGTACACGGGCGACGACAAGAAGATCGCGCTCCACGCCCGCGAAGCTTCGGGACGAGTCTTCATCGCGGTGACGGACAATGGCCTCGGCCTCTCCCGCGCGGAACGGAAAAACATCTTCCGGCAATTTTACCAGGTGGATCAAAAGCTCTCGCGCTCCCGGGGCGGCTGCGGGCTAGGTCTCGCGCTGGTGCATCACATCGTCGAGGCGCACGGAGGACGCGTCGATATCGAGAGCCAGCTCGGACGCGGCAGCACCTTCACCGTCTCGATTCCGCTCGCCGCGCAGCCCGCGCTCACCTGATGGAAACCGTGCTCATCATCGAGGACGACGCGACGATGCTCCGCGGGCTGAAGGACAACTTCGAGTTTGAAGGCTATCGCGTGCAAACCGCGACCGATGGCGACCTCGGGCTGAAAGCCGCGCTGAAGATTCAACCGGACCTCATCATCCTCGACCTCATGCTGCCGAAGGTGAACGGCTACGAAATCTGCCGGTTCCTTCGCGAGGAGAAGCAGGACATGCCGATCATCATGCTTACCGCGAAGGGCCAGGAATCGGACAAGGTCCTCGGCCTCAAACTCGGCGCCGACGACTACGTGACGAAGCCGTTCTCGATCAAGGAACTGCTGGCGCGCGCCGAAGCGTTTTTGCGGCGTCGGAGGAAGACCGCGGTCGCCGCATTTGAATTCGGCGACTGCCGGCTCGACACCGAAGCTCGCACGCTGACTCGCGCGGGCGAAGACGTACCGCTTTCGCCAAAGGAATTCGAACTGCTCGCCTACTTCACCGCTCACCCCGGCCGCGCGCTGAGCCGCGACACCATCATGACGAATGTGTGGGGCTACGACGCCATGGTCACGCCGCGGAGCATCGATCGCTTCGTGAATGCGCTGCGCAACAAGATCGAGGCCGATCCCGCCGCGCCGCGCTTCATCCGCACGGTTCGGGAATTCGGCTACAAATTTGAGCCGGAGTAGGTCCGCGGATCGGGACTAACCGAGCAGATGCTCGATGACCATTTGATCAAGCGCCTGGTAATTGCGGTCTGCAATCAACGCGTCCGCTCCGGCCTGGTCGAAGGCGCGCGCCTTTTCCACGAGCCGCAGGAAGGTGCGACGACTGTTGTCCAGATGCGCGAGCCAGTGTTCGGACTTGGTCGCGCGGAACGGATGCACGTCGAAGCAAACGTATTCTCCGCGGCTGCCGTAACCATGCCGCTCGAGGGATTGCACCTGGTTGAATGCGCTGCGGAGATTCGTGCTGCCGAACGGCTTGTCCTGATCGAACTTCAGCCCGTTTTGATCATTGAGGTGCAGCGACCAAAGCTTTCCGAAGCGGAGCGCAAACTCGATTTCGTCCGAAGGATCGAGGCCGGCGAGAATCGCGTGCGCGGATTCAATGAGCGCGCCGACGCGAGCCGGGTCGCGGGTCAGGTGCGCAATCGCGAGCGCATGCCCGATCGTCGGCACGTAGGCGTGATCCATCGGCTCATTCGGCTTCGGCTCGATCGCGAGACGAATCTTCGGATCGTGCGCGAGCATCGCATCGAAGGCCTCGACGAGCCGGTCAAAGCTGCGCGAGGCGACCTTTGCCTCGCGTAGATAGGTTCCTTCGCGCGCCAGCCAGAGCACTACCAGGTCGGTCCCGAGAATGTTCGCGATGTCGATGCAACGGCGGGAGCGATCGATCGCATACTGGCGCGCCTCCGGATCGTTGCTCGTGTAGCCGCCGTCGATCGTCTGCGGCGCAAACCACAGCCGCGGAGCGACCATTTCGGCGGCGATGCCTTCGCCGTCGAGGCGGCGTTTCAGTTCCTTCGCTTCCGCGACGATGGCCTGCTCGCTCTTGCTGTCGATATCCGGCACGGCGTCATCGTCGTGAAACATCATCGCCTCGAAGCCCAGCTCGCGGAGCTGCGCCAGCTTCCAGTTGAAGTCGCGCGGCGGGCGGGTGGGCGGACCGTAGGGATCGGCTCCTTCGCTGAGATTCCACGGGCCGAAACAGAAGCGGTAGGTGTTTGGAGAGGGCATGCGGGGGATTGATGAAGTGACCGTGTTTCGCTTACCCGCGCGCGCGCCACAATTCCAAAGTCTTGAAGCCGAACGCGGATGCCTCCGTCACGACGACGCGCTTCGTCGGCGCGCTCAGGCTCCCAGCCGCTCCACTTCCAAGGCAACGAGGCAGACGTCGTCGTCGAACTGGTTCTTCGCCGAGAACTGCCGGATTTCGCGAAGCACCTCGCCGCAAAGTTCGCCCGCGTGGAGATTGGTGTGCCGATTGACCGCACGCATCAGCGACTGCTGGTCGTAAAGTTCGCCGCTCGCGCCCTCGACTTCGAAAAGTCCGTCGGTAAAGAGCAGCACCATGTCGTGCACCGAGATCGGCATCGACGACGTGCCGTAGGTTGCCTTGGGAAACATTCCGAGCACCGGACCGCGCTTGCACTGATTGAGCGGGATCGCCTTCACCTCGCCCTTCTCGTGCCGAACCCAGAGCGGGTCCGGATGTCCGGCATTCGCGTAGCGCACCTCGCCCTTTTCGAGATCCGCGACGACGTAAAATGCCGAGGCGAACATCGGGATGTCGGTCTGTTTCAGGATGCCGTAGAGCTTCTCGTTGAGCTTGGAGAGGAACTCGTCCGGCTGGTGACCGATTCCCTTCAGCTCACCGACCAGCGCCCGCACGATCGCGGCTACCAGCGCGGCGCGAACGCCGTGACCCATTACGTCGCAGATGAAAATGCCCGCCGTGTTGTCGGACAAGTCGAGGATGTCGAAAAAGTCGCCGCTGACCGCCGTAGACGCATTGAAGAAATGCGAGAAGTGGAGCGCGCTCTCCGACGGCATCGCATCGTGCGGGAAGCACGGATAGCGGCGCGGCATCAGCGCATTCTGGAGCTCTCGCGCCATCCCAAGATCCTGCTCCAGCTCCTCGTTGCGACGCCGGAGTTCCTCGGCGTACTGCGCGAGCTGCGCTTCGGCACGCTTGCGCTCCGTGATTTCGCGCGAAAGGCCGAAGGTGCCGATGATATTCCCGTGTGCGTCCCGCAGCGGCATCTTGGTCGTCGAGACCCACGTCTCGTGGCCGTCTGCCCATGTCTCACGCTCTTCGAGGTTCACCAGCGGACGTCCGGTGCGAATGATCTCCTGCTCGTCGTCGTAGGCGCGGCGGGCATGCTCCTCGCGGAAGAAATCGAAATCCGTCTTTCCCAGCACTTTCGCGGGATCGGTGGTGTCGAAACGGATCAGCGTTTCATGACTGGCCCAGAGAAAGCGGCTCTCGGTGTCCTTGAAATAGATTTTGTCCGGGAGATTCGCCGCCAGCGTCTGAAGAAAAAAGCGCTCCCGCGAAAGCTGCTGTTCGATCGCCTTGCGCTCCGTGACATCCCAAAATGCGCCCGCCAGCCGCGACGGTTTCGAGTCCTTATCGCGGAAAACCTTGCCTCTCGCGCGCAGGGTGTGGGTCTGCCCGTCGTGCGGTGAAACGATCCGGTACTCGAGGTCGAACTCCTCGCCGACGGCGAGCGTCTTCGCCACTTCCGCGCGGACTCGCTCGCGATCGTCGGGGTGAATCAGTTCCTCCATGTCGCGCGGCTTTCCCGAGAACTCCCCCGGCGCCAACCCGTAAAGCGTGTGCGTGAGCCGATCCCAGATCATCCGGTCCGTCGCGAGTTCCCAAGTCCAGGTGCCGACCCCGGCGGCTTCGAGGGCAAAACGCGAATGCTCATCGAGCTCGATGGGCGTCGCGCCGGCAGCGGGGGCTGGCTCAGCGCCGCGAGTGGCTGTGGAACTCATGTCTTGTGGGGGATGCAACGTCCTACGGGCAGCAGCGGGGATCAAGAAAAGAACCGGCTCGCTCACTCTTCGAACCGCAGCTCGCCGGCCCCAGAGCGGCGCATTTTCGCCGAGATGAAACCCCACACCACGCCGATTCCGAGGCCGAAGCCGTGCGCATAATTTGCCACCGGACCGACCGCCCCGGTCATGCAGAGGAAGAACCAGCCGATCATCATCACGACGGTCTGCTTTTCGAGGTGAAAGCCGGACGTCGGCTCGAATCGCGATTTCATCCAGACGTAGCCGAGCAGGGCGTAAACGACGCCCGACATCCCGCCGAAAAACGGGCCGGAAGCCATGAACTGGCCGAGATTGGAAAGCACGCCCGAAATGATGACCAGGCCGAGCAAAACCCACGTGCTCGCCAGCTTCTCGATGGCCGTCCCGAGATCCTTGAGCCAAAGCATATTGAAGACGAGGTGCATGATTCCGAAGTGGAGAAAGATCGGCGTCAGCAGACGCCAGAATTCGCCATCCCCCACCTCAGGCAGCAGCGGCCCGTTTTCCTCCGCGCCGGCGCTGATCAGCAGCCGTTCGATCCTCGGAATATTTTTGCCGAGCTGCGAGTAAAACGCCACCGCCACGCAGATCCCGATCAGGACGGCGGTCAGCGGGCCGATGGGAAACGACGGGCGGCGGTAAGGGTCAGGGATGCGTTCGATGGCCATGCGGGCGCGATGGGCGGTGAAATTGCCGCCTCCGCGCGCGAACGGAAACAACATTCCGCGACGCACGATCGGAACGCGTCACCGCACCTGAAATTGCCGATGCTCGCGGATCCGCTGCTCGAAGGAAGGGTGCTCGTCGACGTGAATCTCGGCCGGGAACTTCGCGCCGGAGCGATGCCACTTTGCGAGCCAGTCCGCGGCGAGCAACTCGTGACGGCAGCCTTTGTCCGCAAGGCACGCCGCCGGCGTCAGCGCGATCGTCGTCTCCAGCTTTTCACCGGTGCTGCGTCCCTTGGCGACGAAGAATCCGGCAGCGAGCAGCGCGACGCGAATCGAGGTGGAGCAGGTGTAGGTAAAAAGCTCCACGGAGCGACTGGCGCACGCGTGGAAGAGCCGATGAAAGGCGACCGCGGTCCACTGCTCGGCGGAAGTTTTGCTCGAAAACATGTCGTAAAAAATGAGGTCCGGCGGCGCCGGCGCGGCGGCCATCGTCGCGAGGAAGTCGCCTTGGACGAGCGTCCAGCTCAGCCCGGGAAAGGTGCGCGATTGCCACGCACCGTCGCTGAGAATTCCGGCGGGACCGCCGTGGCGCAGGTAGAGAAATTTGTCGCTGTGGCGCACCGCGAGCCGCAGCGAGTCGAGGTCGTTTTCAAAGCTGATGATGTGCAGCGGGCGCACGGGTCCGGCGGCCGCTTCCGCTTCGTAAGCCTCGATCGCCGCCATCGCATTCGCGCCCGCGCCGAGTCCCACATCCCAGATCACCAGCGGCTCCGCAATTGTGTCGGGCGCGAGCCGCAGCCGTTCGGCCAGATTCGACTGCTCGACGTAGAGCCCGCGCGCCTCCTCGATCGGCGGCGTGCGCGAGTGCATGATTTCGCCCGACGGAATGTGCCGGATGCTCGCAAAACCCTCCGGCGCCGTGTGCACTTCGTAGGCGCCCAGCGCGAGCGATTTCTTCCGCTTCGGCTTCTGCGGACGCGACGGATTGTCGGCATCGGGCTCGTGGAGAAAGGCGCGCTTTTCCCGATACAGCTCCATGAAGCGATCCTCGAGAATGCTCTGCCGGATCTCGCGCATGAGCCGGTGGTAAAAGTGGATGTTGTGCTTGCCGATGAGCTGCCAGCCGAGCGTCTCGCCGGTCTTGGTGAGATGATGGAGGTAAGCGCGGGAGTAGCGCGCGCACGTCGGGCAGGCGCATTCCGGGTCGAGCTTTTCCTGGGAAAATTTGTATACGCCGCGCCGCAACTGGAGGAAGCCGCGCGAGGTGAAGGCCGCGCCGCGCTGCGCGAGCTGCGTGGGCATGATGCAATCGAACATGTCCACGCCACGGTGCACCGCCTCGAGGATATCGAGCGGCGTGCCGACGCCCATGAGGTATCGCGGTCGATCCGCCGGCAGGAGCTGCGCGGTGAATTCGCACATGTCCTCGCGCTCGCTTTTGCTTTCGCCCACTGCCAGCCCGCCGATGGCGAAACCGTCGAACGGCATCTCGCAAAGTCCCGCCGCACTTTCACGACGCAGATCGGGAAAGAGCGCGCCTTGCACGATGGCAAACATCGACTGCGGGGAATCCCCGCGCGCGGCGAGGCTGCGCGCCGCCCACCGCTGGGTGATCCCGAGCGCAGCGCGCGCGGCGGCTTCATCGGCGGTCGAGGGAATGCACTGGTCGAGCGCCATCATGATGTCGCTGCCGATCGCCTTTTGCGTCTCGATGCTCAGCTCGGGGCTGAGCAGGATCGTGCGGCCATCGAGATAGCTCTGGAAAGCCGCGCCCGCCTCGCTCATCGAGCGCGAATGCGGCAGTGAGAAGATCTGGAATCCGCCCGAATCAGTCAGCACCGAGCGATCCCAGCTCATGAAATTGTGGATGCCGCCGATGTGCCGGAAGACCTCGGGACCCGGCCGCAGCAGGAGATGATAGGTATTCGCGAGCAGGATCTGCGAACCGGCATCCTCGAGCGTCCGTGTGAGCTGCGCCTTTACCGTCGCCTGCGTGCCCACCGGCATGAAGAGCGGCGTCCGCACTTCATTGTGCAGTGTGCGGAATGTCGCCGCGCGGGCGCGCGAGCCGGTCGCGACGGCTTCGAGGCGAAAATTCAAGCGAGACGGAATCATGCGCGCCCCTCCTTAAGTTCAACTTCGACAACGTCGAGAGAGTGCACCCACTTCGCGCTCATCCCTCGGAATTGAGTGCCTCGATCCAGCCTGCCGCCCTCGCTGCAAGCGGCGGATCGGATTCGCGCGCGAGCATCACGATGTTCGCCAGCATCCGCGTGAGCATCTGCCGCGAAGTAACCGGGCGGAAATGCTCGACGCGGAGCGCCGACCCGTAGCGCTCGACGATGGCGCGGCACTCCTCGATCCCGAGCCGCCGGCCCATGCGGAACGGATCGAAAAAATGCTCGCCCGAGCGGACAATGAAATGCCCGGGCAGCCCGACCCCTTCGAAGTTCAATCCCACGCGCCGAGCGACGATCTGGTAGATGAGCGAAAGGGTGATCGGGATGCCTTTCCGCGTATCGATCACCTCAGGAAGGAGCGAATGGTTGATGTTGTAGTAATCCTGCTCGTCGCCATGCAGGCCGACATCGTGGCCGAGGAATTCGACGAGCGTTTCGATCCGGTCGACCTCGCTGCCGGCTTTTTCAAACCGGCGCTTCACCTCTTCGGCCCACGAGCCGAGGAGCGCACGCTGATGCGCAAAATCTTCGCCCGGCAAAAAAGCCGCCGCGAGTCGCCACGCGGCCTCTTCCATGTCGCCGTTTTCGCCGAACTCCGCGCAAAAGCTGGCAAAGAGCGAATCGGCCTCGCGCACCTCGATTTCGCGGATGACATCGCGGAGGTGGGCCGCCGCCGTGCCGAGGGCGTGCGGCAGCAATTCCTTGAGATGCGGCAGGCGGGAAAGGCCCGCGCCGGCCAGCTGCTCTTTGAGCAAAGCAAGGGTCGCGGGATCATCGTCGCCAAGGAGGCTCAGGAGGGCGGCTCGTTCGTTGGTCATTGTCGGGCGGGAGTGTAGCGCGTGATGTGCCTCACTTGAAGGGCGCCCGGCATTCTTCGGCACTGCGCGAGTGACGAGCGACAAACTCCCCTTTCCAGCACATTGGGATCCTAAGCTTAGAATTCCACGTGGACAAGTTGTCGCG
>JADMIO010897296.1_pt1 | contig 126197 bp, 92 predicted proteins | sample 8958161 | NCBI WGS metagenome assembly JADMIO01 (sample SAMN16585339, study PRJNA669376) | soil metagenome | isolation source: Crop rotation soil | place: USA: Cullars Rotation, Alabama | collected 2011
CGACTTCAAGTCACGTGAATTCCAAGCTTCGGATCCCACTGTGCTGGAAAGGCGCAGGTGCGCGCCTTGCTCGAATCCAGTCCGGCGTTCTACGACATTCCACCCGCGCGCCAACAGCAGATGCAGTCCGATCTGGAGAAGATCGCCGCCTATTCCGCGGCATTGATTCACGATGAATGGGCCAGTAGCGAGCGCTTGGGGCAAACGCCGGTTCTGCGCACGCAGTATCTCGAAAAACCGCCGGCGCCTCCTCTTGCCAAAACCCCGATTGCCCAAGCCGCCGCGAAGGGCAAGGAAAGGGGGCCCTCCGCCGAAGAGTTCAGCCCTCGTGCCGCCAACCAGGTCGCGCGGATCACCGCCGAAACGCTGAATGCGATTGCCTTTCCCACCTTCGTCGCCGATCTCATCAAGGGCACCTTTCAGGCAATCGTGAACGCCAGCATCCAGCAGATGGAAGCCTATGCGACGCTTCTAGCGAATGTCGCCAAGACGGTAGACCAGTTCATGGGCGACAACATCACCGACAACAACGCGCGCGATCACCTCGCCGGCGCTTATCCCGGCCACTTCAAAATCGAAACCTCCGACGAAGGCGCCAAACTGGTGCCGCGCGATGGCGCCGACGAGCGGGCTAAACCGGATTTCAAAAGCCAGTATGGTCTGACCGAAGAGGTCGAGATGGACGAAGACGCGATTGAAGAGAAACTTGTCCCGGCTGCGCGTCGCTACCTTGCCAAGAGCCGCCACCAATTACTTTCGACGATGGTTTTGATGGGCATCAACAGGATCGTCGTCACCAGCGGGCGCATCGCCGCCAAAATGGCATTCCGCATCAACACCAAGGACACAGCAAAAGCGGAATCGGCCAGTCAATTCGATTTCAAGCACAGCAATGAAGCTCACGGCGGTTTGTTCTTTGGCGGAGCATCGCAACAAACTTCGATCGCCTACGTGAGTTCCTCCAAAAAAGACAGCTCCGACGAAATCGACGTCAATGCCAGCCTCACCGGCGAAGTTGATCTGAAATTCAAGAGTGACTATTTCCCAATGGAGAAGTTCGCCAAGCCCGAGATGATGGCGTTGATTCAGGGCCATACTCCGAATCCGGCAGCCAATGCTCCCAACACTTCCACGGGCGGAGAGAAACAACAGCAACCCGCGCCTTCCGGCACTTAACGAAGGGGATTCATCATGCGTTCCATGCACTCCAGATCAATCGTCGTTCTCGATCCGGGCCACGGCGGCAGCGCGCCGGCCGGAGGTTCTTCACCCAACCGCGCTACGGGTCCAGGTGGCCTCAAAGAAAAGGATGTCGCTCTCGATGTTGCACGCAAGGTTCGCGACCTGCTCGACCATGTGGCTGACGTCCACCTCACGCGCGACACCGACCGCAATCTCCCTTTAGCAGACCGCGCGCGCCTGGCCAAGGATTCCTCTGCGTCGGTATTCGTGTCCCTGCATTTCAATGGATCCCCCGACACCTCCGTCGACGGCACCGGAACGTGGACTTCGAAATCCGCGAGTGCCGGCAGTAAGAAGCTTGCAGAGGCCATTGCCTCACGGGTTTCTAACGCGCTCGGAACCAAAAACCTCGGCGCGCGCGAAATGAATCTGGGCGTCCTGCTCCCGGAACGGCACCAGCCGTCCACGTCCGCATGTCTTGCGGAGATCGCCTATCTCACCAACGCGCAGCGCGAAGCAAGCCTTCGCACGATGGAGACCCAGCAGTCGCTGGCTCACGCGCTGGCCGAAGCCATTCACGGCGCACTCGCAACTCCCCGAACCCTTGCAGCCGCCGCGGCAGCTTCTTCCACCCGCGGAACCTTCGATAACAGCGCCACTCACATTCTCGAAGGACGCCTGACCAACTCTACGGTCACGGGACCGTCGATTCGTCAAAAGGCCATCGAGATCCTGCGCGCGATGGAGGATCTGGGCATACGCAACGACCCGCCCGGCCGCCGCGATGCCTACATTGACGCCATCATTTGGGGCGAACCGCAAAAGACCGTGAGCAAGGTCCGCGCCTCGTTCTCGCACTGCAATCCCGACGCCAACGGGATGTGCAATCTCTCCTCCTGCGGTCTCGTGATTCGATCGCTTCTGCGCTTACTGGGAGCCTCCGATCCGCTTCTCGATCCACCGTACAAATTTGGCTCTGCAATCTCGGCCGTGATCGACTTCGCCCGCAAACACAAAGCCGTGATCGATGTGCGCAAGCCCGCCGATGTTACCGCGGCCAATCTCGAACCCGGCGACATCGTCTACATCAACAATTTCGCCAAAGGCGGCCATCGCCAGCACATCTTCATGATCACCGCGCGCGACGGTGTCACGTTCCATTCGATCGATGGCGGAAGCCCCAACCAGGGTGACGGCCGCTGCTGCGGCATCAAAGCTTCCACGCGAACCCTGCCGCCCAACAGCATGAACTTCACTACCGAACCGGAGCGCCCGATCACGCAGATCATCAAGCTCGATCGCATCCACTTCACCGAACCGGTCATCGAACTCATTCGCAAACAGTCCGGCCAGGCGCCCGGCGTCGTCACCACCGCACTCGACACCAAACCGGATTTCGAAACCGCCAAGAACGTGATGTGGGAGATCATCCGGATCGTCAACCGGCAGAAGAGCGCGAAGGATTCCGATCCCGATCAATCCTCCGTGAAGGACGCCTGGTTCGTGCAGAACAAAGCCGTGCTGCGCGAGTGGTATCAGCTGACGTTCGGCGATTCGAAAAGCATGTTGAAGGGCGAAGCGTTGTTTACCAAGCTCACGTCCGCCATGAAATTGACGCAGCCCCTGATCGATGTTCTCGAGGCTAAAGGCGGCAAGGAATGGAAGAAGCAATTGGGCTCATTCCTGTACTCCAAGGTCGCCGACATCGAATACCTGGCTGCCGAGACCGCACCCAAACCACCGAATCCCTTCAAGCCCAAAGCCCCGGAATTCGGCAAGATTCCGACGCCGGTCACACTCGATCAATGCTTCAGCTACGCCGCCATTTGGCCCGCCGAGCCTGTTCTGATTTCCCGCGGAGAGGGCGGTTTCTCACTCGGCACCGCCAACGTCGGTGCGACATTCTCCGCGTCGAACCAGGACCATCGTGTGCTGGTGTGGTGCCGCGGAGGTGCGCTCATGTTCATGCGCGACGGGGTGATTTACTCGCAGAGCGTACAGAGTTTCTCCGAAGACATCATCATGGGTGCATTTGTCATAGGGGCACAAAACGCCGTCGGATCCGCCATCATGGCACAACTCATGGTGGAGATCTCGTTGTCGTTCACCCCGTGGGGAGCTGTGGCCGATGGCGTGTTTGCCCTCAAGGCGCTTACCGAGCACGACTGGAAGGGCGCGGCTTTGCAGATGTTGCCCGGCGGCCTTGGCCTCCTCGGCAAGGTGCGGCCTGTTCGCTCCGCTATGCGAGCGGCGGCGAACGTCACGCGCGCCGCAGCCGCTATCAGCGCACGACTCGCCAAAGGCGCGGTCCGCTTCATCGGGCGCGGTGCTTACCGGCTGAAAGACAAATTGCTGCGTGGCATCTGGGTGATTGGAGAGGGGGGCGCCGCCGCCGAAAAGAACACCTTCCGCTTTTACGACGAGGTTGCCGATGTGTGGCACGAAGTGCCGCATACCGAGGGAACGCAGTACTTCAAATGCAGCACCTGCAAATTCACGCCACGAGGAAATGCGGAAGCCGTCAAAGCGGCAGCGGACGAGATCGCGCAAGACCTCCTCAAATCACCTGCCTATGCCTCACGCGGCAAACTGCTGGTCAATCGCAAGCTGATCGAGGACGTCGTCGAGGCCTATGGCTCCTGGGGCGATCACGTCGTCGAGCTCATCAACAACACCTGGAGCAGTGCGCCCAATGCCGCCAAACTCTTTGACGAGACACTCCAGATCGCCAAGGATCTGAGTGGCATCAAAGGCGCGGTTGACATTTTTGAGGACCTCGCCTCGAGCAGCGTCAACACGGCTCGCGGAACGATCTACGAGTTGCGCTGGGCGACCGCACATCTCAAAGAACTCGAAGCGCTCGGCATTCCGGTGGTGAAGAAGAACTGGATCGGAAAAGGCCTCGACGTTCTCAAGAAGAGCGGCGAAGCCGTGGAATTGAAGAACTTCAATTTCACCAGCGAACTCTACAAAATTGTGCCCGAACGGTCAGTGGAGCGTGTCCTGAAACAAGTGAAGTCGCGGATGAAATACAAAGGTGTCAACAAGGTGACTGTCGTCTTCAGCTCCGAAGCAGGCAAGATGCCCACCGAATTCGCCAAGCTGCTGACTGACGGGATGGTCGCGCTCGAAAAAGCCAACAAACTCAAGCCGGGAACACTCACGTTTGCATTCTGGCCATAACGCATTTGGGAAGGAGAATCCAATGGCTGCAAAATCTGTTGTCATCCTCGATCCGGGCCACGGCGGCAATGCTCCGGCAGGCGGCTCATCCAGCAACCGCGCAACTGGCGCGAGCGGGCTCAAGGAAAAAGATATTGCGCTCGACGTCGCCCGCCTCGTGCGCGACCTGTTGAGCGGCAGCGCCGACGTCCGCCTCACACGGGATGCGGACAAGAATCTCTCCCTCACCGAGCGCGCGAAGATCGCCAAGGACGCCTACGCTGCCGTCTTCGTCTCGCTGCATTTCAACGGCTCGGAAAACCGCAACCTGGACGACACCTCCACGTGGACGGCTAAGGATGCAGGCGAGCGCAGCGTGCGGTTGGCGAAGGCCCTGGCCAGCAACGTATCGTCGGCGTTGGGAACACGGAACCTCGGAGTTCGCAAAAAGAATCTCGGCGTGCTGCTGCCTGCCCGCCACGCGGGTTCCACTGCTGTTTGTCTCGCTGAACTCGCGTATCTCACCAATACCAAGCGCGAAACCAGCCTTGAAAAGCATGAGACACGGCAAGCGCTCGCTCGCGCCATCGCCAGTTCTGTCCGGACGGTTTTGAGCGGCAGGTTCGACAACTCTGCGCCTCATATTCTCGAAGGGAGAGAGACGAACTACAAAGACGAGGGGCTTTACGCCATCGGATCCTCTCCGCGCCGCAAGGCCATCGAAATCCTACGCGCCATGGATGGTCTCGGTGTCTGCGACTCTCCTCCGGGCCGTCAGGACGCCTACATCGATGCCATCTTCTGGGGCGAGCCCGACAAATCCCGGCGCAATGCCTTCCGCAACTGCAATAAGTCCGGCGGAAGCTGCATCCTCTCTTCGTGCGGCCTCGTCGTTCGGTCGGTGCTTCGTCTGCTCGGCGCTTCCGATCCACTCCTCGATGCGCCGTACCGCGACGGCACAGCCATCCAGGCGCCCATCGATTTCGCGGCCAAACACGGAGCGGTGATCAATGTAACAAAAGCTGCCGATATTGTTTCTGCGCAAATCGAGCCGGGCGATATCATCCACATCGCCAAAGGCACCAGCCAACACATCTTCATGGTCACGGACATCACGCGCAACAAAGGATCCGTCACCTATCATTCGGTCGATGGCGGCACACCCTCATTTGCCGGCGATCCGAAGGCGAATTGCAAATTGCTGAAGGATACCACCGGACTCCCCGACGGCAATTGCTGCGGCATCAAAGCGAGTATTCACACATTGGCAGATGGCGCGACCTTCTTCTCCAACGATGGCAACGCGCGGCCCATCCAACACATCATCAAGCTCGACAAACTCAAGTTCACCGAGCCGGTGATCGAGCTCACGCGCAAACAACCGGCCCAGACGCAAGGTCTCGAAGCGACGGCTCTCGATGCCGTCAACGGTGGGCGCGCCGTCGTGGACTGTCCCGTGCTTAACTCCCATGGACCCACGCAGCGCAATCTGGTCATGCGCTGGAATGTCGAGCCCGGCAAGATCCAGATGGTCGACGTGGCCGTTCATCTCCATGGATTCGTCGGCAACCAAATTGATCTCTCGCAAAAGGAATCCACCAGCGGCGTCGGCTTCCAAAGCGACGGGGTGAAACGGACCCGGCCCACGCTGGCCCTCATCCCGCACGGGCAGCGTACCAACCAACGCTCGTCCGACGGCAATTCCTGGGTCGTCGAGTTCCCTGCACTCACTGACAGCAAGGACGGACTCGATCGTCTCGTCAAATGGTCGCTCGATGAGTTCGCCAAAAAGCAGTTGGGCCAAGCCGCGGGATCGGTGGTGCTGGGCCGTCTCATTCTTTGGGCGCATTCCGGCGGTGGGGCCAGGCTGCTCCGCATCCTCGCCCACTGCAATCCGGACGAGGTGCACTTCCTCGACGCGCTCTACGGCGGTTCCGATGCCGCGCAGCGGTGGGCCGCCCGCCGCATCACTCTCGACGCCGGGGAACTCGGCGCACTCAAGGCCGCCGAATGGACGAACTTCATGGCGACTTGGGGCGGCTCACTTCGTTCCGTCTTCTTGCGCAATAGCGGCACCCAATCCGGAAACCGCTCGCTGCACGACTCGCTCGAGTGCAGCCTCGCCACGGTGAACGATCCCGCCATTCGCGATTTCCTCCGCAAGTTCTACCGCGCCAGCGGCACGCATCTCAGTCACAATGAGATCCCCGCTATTTTCTCGAGCCAGCTACTCGTCAACGCCGGCGCCGAACTCAAGCCTCCAACCACCAGCCTGAGTGCGCCCGCCTCCTGCCCGAAGCCCGCCAAAACGCAAGGCTGGGACTATGAGCAATCCGCGGAGTGCAATCCCGTTCCGTCGTCGCGTTCCTCTTCTGCCTTCACCGGAAGTGCGTTTCTTGCCTCAATCATGGGCGAGAAGGAGCCGCCCGATTGGACCGCACGCGAAGCGAAGATCGCCGAACAGCTCAAGACCGGTAATCTGCCGCCGGCGCTTTGGAATTGGAAGGACATAAGCGTGTCCTACACCGACTCATCCGGGCGCAAGCATACCGGAGCCTTTCAGGTGATGCCCGATTATCTCGCCATCGGATCCGATGCGGACTATGCCTTGATTCCGATGGACGCGATCACGGCGCAGGAAGTGGCCGACGCCCTGTGTTGCATGCTGCCGACCGCCAAGATGGTGCTCGACATTTACCGGCAAGCCGCCACGAAGCTCGTAGCCCTGCCCAGGGATTATTGGAAGACTGCCCCGCACAAACAGAAATCCACGTGGGCCTACCAGGAGCACGATCAGGCGATCAAGAAACAACGCACCACGACGTTTGGAACCTTGACTGCGGGCCACAAGAAAGATGTCGTGATCTCTCCGGCGCTGCAGCAAGAGGCCTTCAAGGGAAGGCTGGCCTTCTTCGGATTCTTCAAAGCCGACGGCACACCCTGGCAGGGAAGCGCGAACGGCCGGGCTTCTCTCGCGCACGAGCCGACCTACGCCGACTACAGCCATGGCGTGCGGCTGGTGCATCCGGTGATGACCGTGGATGGCGAACGGAAGACAGTGGAGCGCGTGCTGGCCGATCCGATGCTCGCGGGCCTGCTCAGCAACGAAGGTCCGGTACCTGTGCCGCGCATCACGGCCAAACGGCAATCGGTGGTGAAAGCACATGAGCTCGGGCGCTCGTGGATCATCGAGCCGGAAAAGGCCGACGATTGGTCGCGCATGCGAATCTTCGGCCCGCTTACGAATAAGACCGGCAAGACGGTGCTCAAAGTGACGACGCGTCCGATTCCCACGGGCGGCTTGGTGAGGTGGAGCGTTCCTCCCGCCAATGCGGGTCACTACAAACTCGCCGGCGGCGCCAATGTGCAGAATGGTCTGACCGCGGAAGTCACCGGGATCCGTCCGGGCAAGACCAAGATCGACATCGACGTGTTCGATGCTGCGAAGAAATCGATCGAAAGCCAGAAGTACGATCTGTGCATTCCGCAGTTCGTTGAGGTGACGGAGAACATCCATTTCGAGGCGTTCCTGAAGAGGGTTCGGCTTCTCGCCGACAAGGACAACATTCTAGTCGAGGCGAAGCGGACCTGCGACCATCTGCTGACGGAAGCCAATGTCCGCACCATCTGGGCGATGGCTCCGTTCAAGGAAAAGGTGCCCGCGCATGTCCCGTTCAATTTCGTGACGAAGGCGGACATCGGCGGTGACCCGAACGGGCCGTTCGCAAAGAGCATCGGACTGCTGGGTATCACGCGCGATATGGCGGGCAGCTTCACGGCGGGCGCGAAGGTAGGGCCCGGTTTCTTCGACGAAGTGATCGATCTGTTCCCGGGTGCGATGACGGATCCCAACGCAACGGATATCGACGATGGCGTCGTGGCGGTGATCAATGCTGCCCTTGGGGGTCCGCCGCTAAGCAGTACGGCCGCGAGCGTGCTTGCGTCGACGGTGGTGGCGCGCATCACGGGCTGCTCCCTCGCGCACGAGATCATCCACAGCCTGATCGGTTTCGCGTTCCCGTTCGGGGCTGCCCATACGACCGCGGTGCGCGACATCATGCTCAACGGCCCCGCGTTTACCTTTGAGCATCTCACGGGTATCCAGATTTCCAATGCGGCGAAGTTCCCTGCCCCCGGATCGTTCGCGGACATGGGGATCGAGCACATCAACCGGCCCCAGGTGGATGGGTCACTCCCTCCGTTGATGGCCAATTTTCCATTCAGGCTGTGAAGAAAGGAAGACCTGCATGACCACATTAGAAGAACGGGAACGGACGCGCGGCGGCTTCTCCACGGAAAGAGCCAAAGCCCGCGAAGAGTATTGGCGGCAGGTTCGCGAAGCACGATCCTCGCCCGCGTGGGAACTCGATACGCCGTCATGGAGCGCGCTTTCGAACGACCGCGTCGAGTACACCGGCAAAGCCTTCACCGCGAGTACCGACGCCTCGATCTTTCATTGCGCACCCAATCCGGTGGCCGTTAGTCCGGCTACGCTGCTGCCTAATCGCTCCACGACTCCTGACGACGATTCCCGCACTGCCCTACGCGCTGCCGGACTCTCGGCGGCCCAAGTCACAGCGTTCGAGAAAAGCGGCGGGCTCAAACCGCTGAAGCCGATTGCGGAATACTTCGGCGCCGCCGCGCTCACCGAACTCGTCGCTCGCCTGCGATACACTGTGGCTCAACTCACGACGCCCCCTCACGATTACCAGAACGAAGCCGAAGCGCGGCGCATTCTCGGCGTCACGGCGCCCGAACGTTTGGCTCCGCGGCTGCTCTGCGCCATCCCCGGGCACTTTCGCCAACTGGCGCGCCGTGCGCCCAACGACACCGAGGCGTTTGCGCTCGAGAACATGGGCTGGCTCATGATGGGATCGTTGCGCGACCGCATCCACACGGCGGTCTCCAAGAACTGGTGGATTCCGCCCGCACCCGCATGGGTAACGCCGTGGCCTTCCACGCTGCCTGGATACTCGTCAGCAGTCGCGACCTTAGTGACAACGTCCATGCAGATCGACACAACCATGGCACTGGGCGACTTCCGGGCCCGTGAGCAGGCGTGGCGCAATTCTCTCGCCGGCCGGCACTGGCGTCTCGAGACGGGAGCCGACGCTTCCCGTCAAGGCGCAGGCCGTCCTTTCTATACGCAATTGGTCACCGTCCCCGCCGCAGTCAACATCGCGACGGAGAAAGCCCGCGTCGATCGTGTATGGGCCGACCGGCTGCGCGCGACAGACGCGAAGTTCCCCCAGTATTCCAATGACGCCACCAACGCCTTGCATCAGTGCGCCAACAACCTCCTTTCTGGCACGGCAGGGCTCATGGGCACCGCGTCGCTCGGCGGGTTGGAGTTCGCGGGGCCGTACCCGCGGCTGCATGACGGGAAAACGCAGCGGACCTCAGTGCCCTTTCTGAGCGCGGTGGCGCCATCACTTACGGCCGCCATGACCGCCATTCATGATTTGGGCTGGCAGGATCTACTCTTCAACACCGCGGGTGGCTTCTGTTTCCGCGGAATCAAACATCCGCCCGACCCTGCGCATCCCCGCGCCCATCACGAAGCCGCTCGCCGCATTTCGGACCACGGCTATGGAATCGCCATCGACCTGCATGCGTTTGAGAATCCCCAAGGCAGCACGCACCACTGCATGGATCCGCGCCTGGTGGCTCTCTTTGAGACGTTCCGGTTCCGCTGGGGCAAGTGTTTCCGCGTCACCGATCCGCATCACTTCGAGTATTCGGGCGATGCGGCCGCCACCGCCCTGGTGGCTTATAATCCGGACGATCCCAAGCGGAACGAGACCCAGTACAACTACCGCCGGTTCGCGCCCGCGCGACTGATCGTCGTGGACAAGAACGCCACGATTCGCCAAGGGCCGCCGGGTTTTGCGGCAACGAGCAAAAAGATCCCGCAGCACGAATGGGTAAAGCCCGTCGATTCGCAGAGCGACTACACGAATGTAACCGGCATCAACGGCGGGGCGATTGGATGGACCAAGAGTTCGAATCTGAAGCCGCTGTTCCTCGACTCGAAAGATCTGCAGGCCGTGGCACTGACACCTTCGGTGGCGATCCCGTTGAATGCGTCGTGGGCCGCGGCAAAGAAGCAGATTGCGGAATGCTACAACCGGATCGGCGGACTGATTGAAGCGATTGCAACGAATCTCGGGATCGAGACCGCCGTGCCTCTGGGCATCTGGTTCGTGGAGAGCAACGGCGTGGCGCATATCGTCAACCGGGCGATCATTCGCTTTGAGAACCACGTCTTTTTTGACAATTGGGGGAACGCCAACCAGGCGAGTTTCGACCAGCACTTCCAGTTCGGAACCCGTGCACCGGCGACAGGCGCGGGGTGTGGCAAGCGGCATCTCTGTCACAAATTCCGAGCCGGCACCACTGGGGCCTTTTCGACATTTCACGGGAACCAGGCCGATGAATACACGACGCTGAATTTTGCGAGAACGCTGGCCGACAACGAGGCAATCCAGAGCATCAGCATCGGCGGTCCGCAAATCATGGGCGGTCACTACCACCGGTTGGGGTACGATACACCCCGAGCCATGTACGACGCCTTTCAGGCCGGCGAGCGCCCCCATGTTCTCGGCTTCTTCGACTACCTGCTCGTCTTTGGCCTGATCGCCGCCGCGACAGCCAAAAGGTGGACGGAAATCGGAAGCGGGTACAACGGCGACGGCGCGACTTACGGTCCCAAGCTCGAAACCGCGTACAACGACGCGCGAACGGTACTGGCTGCGAAGCCAACTCCGTAACCCAATCGGCCCGGATTCTCGGAACGCAGCCTCTAACGTTACAGCGAACATCGAATCTAAGGGCCGCTGGCCTGGAGTACCCGGCCAGCGGCCTGCCAGGTTCTGCATCCACGCCAGGAAATCATCGACGCTAGTGAAATGCGCCGCAATGCGCCTCCAGATGCTCATCTCCGGCAGGTCTCCGGAACGGTGCTGCGCCAGGCACTGACGGACGGCCTCCATGGTCTCCGGAGTTCGCCAATCTCGCGGCTCTCCGTGGAGCATCGGAATCACTTCGAGCGATGTCGTCGCCCCCGCATTTGCTCGGAGATGAAATGGACGCCGCCATTGCTGAGCGGACTAATCGCAGCGGAGGGCAACCAGAGGATCCACATTGACCGCCCGCCGCGCCGGAACATACGCCGCCAAAGCGGCGACGATCATCAACAGCGCCGGAGCGCCAAGGAAGGCCAAGGGATCGGTTGGTCCAGTCTGAAACAACTGCGTGGCGATCAGGCGCGTCAGGGCAAACGCGCCCAGCAAACCCAACACCACTCCCGCTGCCGCCAGTCCTAAAGCGTCGCGCAACACCATCCGGAACACCGCCATGCGGGGCGCACCGAGCGCCATCCGGATACCGATTTCCTGCACGCGCTGGCTCACTGTGTAGGCTAGTACGCCGTACAAGCCAGCAGCGGCCAGCAGCAGCGCAATTCCTGCAAACAAGGAAAGCAGCAGCGTTTGGAATCGAGGCTGCGACACGTTGTCCGAGATCACCTGCCGCATGCTCCGCAGATCGCTGATGGGCTGATCAGGATTCGTCTCCCGTACCACCCGCTGCGCCGCGGCTGCCACCTGCATCGGATCGCTTCCCTGCGTCCGTAGCACGAGCGTGATGGCGAACGGAGCGAAAAAGTTCTGCCGGAATTCCCGATACATTTCCGGCTGCGTCTCGGAACCCATTTGCAGGAACCGGACATCGCGCACCACACCGATGACGGTCATGTAGGGCCCGGAGCCATTCGTGTTACCCGTGACCCGCTTTCCTACTGGATCCTCATCAGGAAAATACTTGCGCGCAAGCGATTCGTTGACCACCACGACGCCCGGCGCCTCGGCGCCGTCCGATTCCGCAAACACGCGGCCGCGCACCAGGCTGAGGCCCATCGCGCGAAAGTAGCCCGGGCTCGCGATTCGGAATTTCACCAACTGGCGTTCGCCTGGCGGGCCCGGACGTCCTTCTCGAGCGAACGTGCCATTCGCATCCACATCGGCCAGCGGAAGCGGTGCAATCAACCCCGCGGAATTCACTCCGGACACGACTTGCAACTTCTCGAGCATTCTCTCGTAATAACGCGATTGCTGGCCTCGTTCGGTAATCGACGGTGGGAGTGGTACGCGCAACGTCAGGCTATGCTCCGGATCGAATCCTGGATTTACGCGCATCAGGCGATCAAAGCTTCGCAGCATCAGGCCCGCGCCCACCAACAGCACCACCGAGAGCGCGGTCTCCACAACCACGAGAACGCTGCGCAGTCGGCGCGACCGCGTCCCCGCAGTACCGGATCGCCCGCCTTCTTTCAGTGTTTCGTGGATCGACCCGCGCGAAGCTTGCAGCGCGGGAATCAAGCCGAAGATCAAGGCCGTCAAAATGGTCAGCGCGGCAGTGAACGCGAGCACCTGGAAATCGAGCCTCGTCTGCGCCAGGCGTGGAACACCGATGCGCTCGGGGAACAGCGCGATCAATCCGCGCGCGCTCCACGCGCCCAGCACCAGCCCGCTCAGGCCGCCTGCCAACGCAAGCACCAGGCTCTCCGTCAACAGTTGCTGCACCAGGCGCCACCGGCTGGCACCCATCGCCACGCGGACGGACAACTCGCGGCTGCGTCCCATCGCCCGCGCCAGAAGTAGATTGGCGGCGTTCAGGCAGGCGATCAGCAGCACGAACGCAACTGCCCCCAGCGCAATCAGCAACCCGCTTCGCACGCGGCTCGTGAGATGCTCGGACGCCGGCAGCAACCGCAGCGTCCACCCCTTCTTCACATCTTCGGGAGCGATGCTTTTCAACGTCTCGAACAAATCGACGCGCGCCTGTTCCGCGCTTGCGCCGGGCTTCAACCGCACCATTCCAGCGAACCGCGATTCGCGCCTGCTCGACTCTTCCGCCGTCATGCGCCAGGGAGTCCAAAACTCGTACCGCTGCTCCAGAAAGAAATCCGCCGGCATCACGCCAACGATGGTGTGCGCTTTGCCCGCCACCATTAGCGTTTGTCCAATGACGTTCGGATTGCGCGCATAGCGCCGCTGGAACAAACGATCGCTCAACAGAACCACTTCGGGTGCACCGGCCAGGAATTCATCGTTCTGGAACAAGCGCCCCAGCGCCGGCTGTCTGCCGAGCATCGAGAAAGTGTCGCGCGAGACGCGGCCGCCGAACACATTCTCCGGACCTTCAGGTCCAGTCAGTGTCGCGTTCTGCCAGCGCGAGAAGCCAACCTTGTCGAACAAGTGCCCACGCTTCTCGAACACCAGCATGTCCGCCGGAGACACGCCGCTCGCGTCGTTCTTCGGGTTCATTTCATCGACCCGGTACAAGCGCTCCGGCTCATGGTAAGGCAGCGGTCGCAGCAACACCGCATTCACGATACTGAACACGGCACTGTTCGCTCCGATGCCGAGAGCGAGCACCGCAACGACCAGCGCGGCGAACCCGGGATTGCGCGCAAGCGTGCGCAGCCCGTAGCGAAGATCCTGCAACAGTATATGCTAGAAAACTAGCACCTCTGACAGAAACCGTCAAGGTGCGCGCCAACGTTTTACAAGATCTCTCGACGCCTCTCCCCATCCCGGAAAACGAAACTCGAATCCTTTTTGCAGCAGCCTTCCGGGAACCACGCGCCGGCTTTTCAAAATCAGTTCCGTCTCCGTGCGCAGGAAGAACGCGCCCGCTTCGAGCATCCACCGCGACGCCGGCAATCCGATAGGAGCGCCCCACGACTGCCGAAGTTCCCGCATGAAATCGCGATTGGGCAATGGATGCGGCGACGACACGTTCACGGCTCCATCCATCTCCTCGTGAGCAATCAGAAAATCCACGGCGCGCAAAAAATCTTCGTCGTGAATCCAGGAGACAAACTGATCGCCCGAACCGCTGGTGCCACCCAATCCGAACCGCACGAGTCGCAACAGCGTATCGAACACGCCGCCGCGATCCGGACTCATCGTCATCGCACTGCGCAGCGCCACCTTGCGCGTGCGCGGTGTTGCTGCGTCGAAGAATTCCTTCTCCCACTGCATCGCCACATCAATGGAGAAACGCCAAGTGGACGGCGCGCCCGGTTCCGATCCACCGAGCTCGCCTGTGGCCTCATCCATCGGACGGTCCAGTGCATGGCGGTAGAGGGTCGCGGTGCTGGCATTCATCCACAGCGCCGGTGGCCGGGATGCCGCGGCAATCGCCTCGCCCACCACCCGCGTAGTCTCGACGCGCGACGCGAGGATCTCGCGACGATTCGCCGCGGTGTACCGGCAATCGACGCTGCGGCCGGCGAGGTTGATCACAATGGACGCTCCATCGAATTCCGTAGCCCATGCGCCCATCGTGCGGCCATCCCACAAGAGCGTGCGCCAGGGTGCGGACTGTGCGGTTCGTGCGATGACGACTACCGCGTGTCCCTGCCCGTGAAAGTGCTGCGCGAGCATCTGGCCGATCTGCCCGCTGCCACCCGGAAGGACAATCTTCATTTCTCAGACAACTGCCGGCGAAGAGCCTCCGCTCGTTGCGTCGTCTTCGAGAGCGCACCGAGTGTGGCGGTGGCGTGCGCCAGGCTGAGATCGACGCTCTTTCGCGCGGCATCGACGTCTCCCAGGCCCTTCTGCGCGATAGCCAGTTCCAGATACACAAACGCCAGCCGGTGATTGTATGGAAATTCGCGCGCCTTTGCGGTTACACCGTCCACGCCGTGCTGCGCGACGGAGAGAGCTTCCGAAAAACGGCCGTTGGCGTTCAGAACACGAGAGAGAAACGCTTCCCAGAAGGCTCCGGCTCGCGCTTTTTGCAAGGTGGCGACGGCGCTGCGGCAAAGCTCAAGGGAAGTTTCGTTCGCGCCGCCGGCGAGGGCCACTCGCGCCGCACTCAGATCCACGAGGCCGTGCAGCACAAGAGGTGCAGTTGAATTGGCCTTCAAGAGCCCGCGAGCCTCGGCCAGCAGATCTCTGGATCGGCGCAGGTCGCCCGCCTCAAATGCCGCTTCCGTGGCGTTCCCGAGCACGACAATCAGCCGTGGAACCGATCCCGCAGTTCGTGCCTTGGCGAGCGCTTGCTGCAGCACCGTGTCCGCTTCCGGATACCGGCCCGCAAGCAGCAACGAGAGTCCATACGTGGACAACATGGTCAGCGAAGCGCCATTTTCAGCATCGGTGGCACGCGCCACCCGGACGGCCCGTTCCGCAAGGGGAACCGCGGCGAGGATCTGACCGGCATCATGCAACATGGTGCCCCAACTATTGAGGAGGACGGCCATCTCGCGGCTGTCTTCCCGGTGCTCCTTCCGCAGCAGTTCGGCAAATCTCTCGAAGGTGCGATTCGAATCCTGGTAACGCCCTCCCCGGTTGTACGCGTTGGCCAGTGCGCTCAGCGCGTCGCCTTGCCGCGCCGTCGCGCTCCCCAAACGGTCCTCCAAGAGGGAAGCTCGCTCCGCTGCGCGAATCTGCCGTGGCACGTCTGACGCTTGCGAGGCAACAATGCTTTCCATTACCCGGCATTGCGACTCGATGCGGATCAGATTGGGTTGAGCCGCGAGAAAAGACAGCACCGGATCGAGGAGCTGAAACGCTTCCTGGTGTTGCCCTCGCTCCGAGAGTTGACTGGCCCATTGGCAAGTTGCCAGAGACCGCAGTCCCGGGTCTTGTATGGAACGCGATTCCCGGTAGGCCTGTTCCAGCACCCTGGCGCGATCCTGAAACTGCTGATTCTCGTAATACCGGTCGGCCAGCGTAATCAGCAGGTGGATGCGCAGAGCCGGATCGCCGCTGAAGCGTGTCGCAATCAAGGCTTCTCCGCTTGCCAGCAGCTCGGCATTCGAAATGGGTTTGCCACCCGCCGGCCTGGCCTCGGAAAGCAAGAAACTGCTGAAGTCGTTCGTGGCTTCCGCACGCCGCAGTTCCGTCAATGCCATGTCCCGTTCCATCGCGGATTGCCGCGCCTGCCAAAACGCAATTCCGGTCCCGGCCACCAAAGCCACAACTGCGATGAGTGCTGCCGCCATTCCCGCACGATGCCGCATGACGAACTTCCGCGTCCGGTACAACAGCGAATCCGGCCGCGCCGTAATGGGTTCGTTGCGCAGATAGCGCGCCAGGTCCTCTGCAAAGTGCTCGACGGTTCCATACCGTTCCTGCGGATCCTTCCGCAAGGCTTTCATCAGAATGATGTCCAGGTCGCCTTTCAGCTCGGGAGCCCACCGGCTTGGCCGCGTCACATCCCGCGAGGTAATCACCGCGGCGATCACCTCCGGCGATTGACTTTCAAACTCGTGCGCCGGCTTGCCCGTCAGCAGGCGGTAGAGCACGGCCCCCAATGAATAAATGTCCGTTGCCGTGCTCAGTCCTTTGCCTGTCACCTGCTCGGGACTGGCGTAGTCCGGCGTCATCACGCGCAGATTCGTGATGGTCGAATCGGTAGAAAGATCGAGCAGCTTGGCAATGCCGAAGTCGAGCAGCTTCGGCTCTCCTTCCGCGGTCACCAGGATGTTGCTTGGCTTGAAATCACGATGCACGATCAGGTTGCGATGCATGTAGGCGGCTGCCGCGCAGACTTTGAGAAACAATTCGATTTTTTGCCGCAGCGGCAATCCCGCCGCGAAGACGTCGATCGGCTGTCCTTCGACATACTCCATCGCCAGGAACGGCTGCCCGTTGTCAATATGCCCGGCGTCGAGCATGCGCGCAATGTTCGGATGCGTCAGGCTGGCCAGAATCTGGCGCTCCTGCAAAAATCGTTCCCGTAGCGGATCGCCCGCACCCAATGGCAGCAACTTCACCGCGACACGCTGCGCCACCTCGCCGTCCACTCGTTCGGCCAGGTAGACAATCCCCATACCCCCGCGCCCAATTACGCTGCGCAAACGGTATGGCCCGCATTGTAATCCCACAGGCTCCACCTGCGGAAGCGCGCGGCCGGCGGCGGCGCCGATGTCTCTCATCAGACGCTCGCTCGCGCCCGATTCGAATGCCAGCAGCGATTCCACTTCGCGGCGCGTCTCCTCGTCCACCTGAGCCTCTGCAAAATATCGCGCGCGTGCTTCCGGAGCCAAGTCCGCCACCTGGTGAGATAATTCTTCGAGGCGCGCGTTCATCCCGCGACCTCTTTGTGCAGCCATGCTTTTGCGAGACGCAGTTCGCGCCGCACCACATGAACGGACATCGCCAAAGCGGATGCCGATTCCTCGGCCGTCATGCCGCCGAAGTAACGCATCTCGATCAGTTTCACTTTCAACGGATCGCTATCGGACAGCCGCCGCAGTGCTTCGTCAATCACTAACACCGACTCATCCCGCGGTTTCCCAACGTCCGGAATTTCGGCAAGCTGGACCTGCGCGCCCCCATTGCGCTTCTCCGTCGCACGAGCCCGCGCGGAGTCCACTAACACCTGGCGCATCAGCCGCGAGGCGATCCCGAAGAAATGCGACCGTGTTTCAAATGACGGCGTCTGTCCTTCCGCCAGCCGCAAAAACGCTTCGTGCACCAGCGCCGTGGTGTCCAGTGCGCGCGCCTTGCCTTCTCTTTTGAGGTGTCCTGCCGCCAGTCTCTTCAGCTCGTCGTAGACCAGCGGAATCACCGTCTGGTAGGCCTCCGGATCGCCGGCCTGAACTTTCTGCAACAGGGCGGTGATCTCCATAACCTCGTTGGCCCATGTTACACCAAAGCTGCGAAATCTCCGCCCGCCTTGCAGAAGTTTTTTTTCATGCACGCGCTAAATTTTCGCGTCCGTTCCGCATGTAGAGGGTGCTATGAAGATCAAATCGAAAATCAAAGCTGGCAAGCTTGCCGTCAACCACAATCGAGTCACTCGCTGACCCGGTTCACGATTAGTCGATAAACCTAAACCGACGCGCCATCACGAAGGTGGCGCGCGATCGGGAATGCCATGCGAAGTGTGCGTGCGATGAAGATCAAATCGAAAATCAAAGCCGGCAAGATCGTCACCAACCACAACCGAGTCACTCGCTGACCCGGTTCACCAATAGTCGAAATAACAAAAACCGACGCGCCAGGACGAACGTGGCGCGCAACAGGAGGATGCCATGCGAAGTGTGTTTCTGTCTATTCTCTTTGGGATGACCCTGAGCGCCAACACCGTGATCGGCGACCTGGGCAGCGGAAGTCCGGCCCATGCCCTCGGCAATCGCTTCATTGGCCAGGTATTCACGGTGCCGACGCCCGATAACATTCTGGATACCTGGCAATTCAGTGTCGCAGGATTTGTTGCCGGTCAAGGGACCACGACGGACATCAGTGTAATCATCGCCGATTATCCCGGACTGACGAGCGGCATTACCTCGCACTACGGGACCTCTGTGCCCTGGCCCGCCACCACGAGTGTCGTGACACTGTCCGGGTTGAACCTCGCGCTCAACTCCGGCCAGACTTACGTCACCATCTACGACATTGGGAATTACAGCGGCCTCACAATCGGCTTTTACGGCAGCAATCTCTACGCTGGAGGCCAGGGCCTGTTCGGGCAAAGCTTTGCGGGTCTCGAAACCAGTGCCCCCGGATTCGCCAACCTCGACACCGATTTTGCGGCGACGTTTCTCGGCACTACCGCCAGTCCAGTCCCCGAACCGTCCTTCTTTCCCATCCTCCTGCTCTCGGCACTTGCCGCAGGCTGCAAACAGAGACTCGACAAACAGAGACGCGGCCGTCAGAGCGCGTGACCCTCACGCCCGCGTCTCCACCTTCACCTACTTCCGTCCGGCGCGAAGATCGGCCTCCCGGTATTCCCGGATGGACGAAAGGGCCTGATCCATCCCTTTACCGCCCAGCCGCACGGCTTTTTGCACCCACTGCCAGCCGTCCAATCCCGGACCCTGGCGGTTCTTCCACTGTTCCTTTTCGGCAGGCGTCAACATGTCATATCGATAGACAAACGACGCCTGTCGCAAGGTCTCTACCCAATAGCCTGCATCGAACCACGCCTGCGGATCCTGCCGCCCCGAGGCCTCCCCGTCAAGCACCCGTGCCGTCAACTGCGAAGTGAGCTCCGCCATCACCTTCTCATCCTTTGCTGCATAGATCGCCGCCCGCCGGATCGTTTCGATGCGAACCGGGACGGGCGTCGATGGCGTTAGCAAGCTTAAGGTATCCGCCGTCAGCTTCGACAGATCATAGGTGGGAATGGGTCCATTCCAATTGTTACCAGGACTCCAAGGCAGCGACTTTGCCTTGCCGATATCGATTGGATGACAGATCAAGGGCGGTCCAGCCCAACCCGGCACCGCCATCAAAAGCGCGGCAGCTGCCGCTGTTACGAAATGTAGTTTCATAGAACCTCTTTTCCTAGCCTCCGCCAATAGAGTGCCTCGGAAAACGCGTATGTACGCAGTAACAGAGGGCAATCTTACGGTAAGCTTACTGCCATGCAGTTCGGCGCTCTGGTTTCCACCTCCCTTCAAATCGCGCAAACTCCCAAGCGTCTCGCGAAAATCGATTTGCTCGCTGGACTGCTCCGACAACTTGCGCCCGAGCAAGTGGAAATCGCCGTTGCGTTTCTGAGCGGCGAACCCCGTCAAGGCAAAATCGGAATCGGTTATCGCATGATCCAGCAGGCGGCGGCGCCTCCTGTGCCTGAACCGCAACTGACCCTTCTCGAGATCGATAAGGCCCTCGCCGTGCTCTCCCAAACTCGCGGATCCACGGCGAAGATGCAACAGCTCTTCCACCTCATGGCTTGCTCGACGCAGGACGAGCAGCAGTTTCTCGCACGCCTGCTGACCGGCGAATTGCGTCAAGGAGCGCTCGAGGGGATCATGCTCGACGGCGTCGCCAAAGCTGCCGGCATCCCCGTCGATCGCGTCCGCCGCGCGGTCATGATGGCCGGCAATCTTCCCCTCGTCGCCCGTGCCGCGCTCGAACGAGGCTCGGCCGGCCTGGATGCTTACGACATTCAGATCCTCCGCCCCATTCAACCGATGCTCGCGCAGTCGGCGGAGGACGTCGCTGAAGCGATCGAGGAACTCGGCGAGGCAGCGTTCGAATACAAAATGGATGGCGCACGCATTCAAGTGCATCGCTCCGGCGGGGACGTTCGCGTGTTCACTCGCAGCCTCAACGACGTCACCGCTGCTGTGCCCGAAGTCGTCGACGCGGTCCTGTCCCTTCCGGTCAAGGAAGTCATTCTCGATGGCGAAGTGCTCGCCTTCCAACCGGACGGCCGCCCGCACCCGTTCCAAATCACGATGCGGCGCTTCGGGCGGAAGCTCGACATCGCGCAATCCCGCGAAGCGCTGCCCCTCACTCCGTTCTTCTTCGACGCCATGTACGTCGATGGTGGCTCTTTGCTTGACGAGCCGCAATCGCGCCGCTTCGAAGTTTTGCGCGACATCGCCGGCGAGACGCTCCTCATTCCCAACCTGCGCACCGCCGATCCTGAGCAGGCGGCTCAATTTGTCGCCCAATCCCTCGAGCGCGGCCACGAAGGCGTGATGGCGAAATCGCCGGCGGCCGTCTATGCTGCCGGCGCCCGCGGAGCGAGTTGGCTGAAGATCAAAAAGCCGCGTACACTCGATTTAGTGATTCTCGCCGCCGAATGGGGGAGCGGGCGAAGGCAGGGCTGGCTGAGCAACCTGCACCTCGGCGCGCGCGATGCTGTCCGCGGCGGATTTGCCATGCTTGGAAAAACCTTCAAGGGGCTGACGGACGAGATGCTCGCCTGGCAAACCAACGAACTGCTTCGTCTCGAAGTGTCTCGTGATAGCTGGACTGTCTACGTGCAGCCCAAGATCGTTGTCGAAATCGCTTTTAACGAAATCCAGGTAAGCCCTCGTTACGAAAGCGGGCTCGCCCTACGCTTCGCCCGAGTCAAGCGTTATCGCACGGACAAGAGTCCGGAAGAGTCCGACACCTTCCAAACCGTTCGCAGGATGGCTGGCATGGAGGATGCGTGACCACCACCCCTTCGCCTTCGGAAGTGCGTGCCCAACTCATCCGCATTCTGGCGAGCCCCGGCTTTGCCAACGCCGAGCGCATGCGCCGCTTCCTGACCTTCACTGTCGAAGCGAAGTTGCGCGGCGAGCAGGACCAGATCAAGGAGTTCACCATTGGACGCGAGGTATTCGATCGCGATGGCGAATACGATCCGCGTACCGATCCGATCGTTCGTGTCGAGGCGAGACGTTTGCGCACGCGCCTCGATGAGTACTACGCCGCGGTGGGCGCCGCCGACCCCGTGCGCATAGAGCTTCCGAAAGGCAGCTACGTCCCCGCTCTCCATGCGGCCACCGTTGCCCCGGCGGGTAGCGGCTCACAGCTTCGCCTGGTCGCGCTCGGTGTCGTAGTCGTTGCGGTGATCTCACTTGTCGCGTGGTTCGCTCTCCGCCCATCCGCCGCCGCCGTCGCCGTGCTGCCCGCGAGTTGGATTTATCGCGATCAGACAGATCTTCTTCCCGACGAATCGCTCGCTGAAATGGTGACCGCAGAAATCGCGAATCGCCGTCACGTTCCGGTGATTGCCTGGCCACTGGTGCTGCAGCAACGCGGAGTCCGCCGTGATACGAAGGACGTCGGCCAACAACTGCGGGCACAACGGGTCTTGATTCTCTCCATTCGCCGGCAGGCCGGCGCATCGCGCGTCACCGCGTTTCTGCTGGAACCCGCTTCTGGACAAAAGCAGCAGGTCAAGGATTACTACCCCGATCTCACTCGCCCCGACGCTGCGAGAGAAACCGCCCGCCAGATTGCCGCCGATCTCGAGACCGCGCCACCGCGGAGACCCTAGAAAACGTTGAGCCCGAACGGACCTCTCCCTCGCTGGACCTGCGTTGCTCCGAAAATACAAGCATCTGCGTGCATCTGCATCCCTTCTCTTTGGTTTGGATCAGCGTTCATCAGCGTTCATCAGCGGCCAATTCCTCTTCTCTTGGCCCAGCCCCATCTTCATCATTCGGAGAGGCCAGCGAAAGGTCATGCCCGGTTTATCTGCGTCCATCCGCGGCTCAATACTCTCACGCGTCAGGGGCGCTTCCTTCTTCTCTCACCGTCGACCAGTTCTGCCCAACTGATGATCCAGTGCCGCCGATTGATATACTGTCCCCACTGTCTCTTGCCGTCATCGCCACCCTATGAACCGACGCCCCCTCTTCATCCTGCTCTTTTTCCCCGCGCTGCACGTCTTCGCGCAGGACGCCGCACAAGACTGGACCCGTTTTCGCGGCCCCAACGGCTCAGGTGTTTCCACCGCCGCCGGTTTCCCCACGGAGTTCAATAAAAGCAAAAACCTCGTGTGGCGAACACCCGTTCGCACGGGCAAGTCTTCCCCTGTCCTGACGCGGCGGCACATCTTTCTCACGGCTCTCGAAAAGGACAAACTGTTTACCCAGTGCTTTGACCGCAGCACCGGCAAGCTGCTCTGGGAGCGATCGGTGGATCGACGCCGCACCGAGCCTGCGCACAACCTCAATCACCCCGCCGCTATTACACCCGTGACCGATGGCGAGACCGTGTACGTGTTCTTTCCCGAGTACGGCCTGGTCGCCTACGACGCGGATGGCAAGGAGCGCTGGAAGACCCCGCTCGGCCCCTTCTCCAATGAAAATGGACATGCGTCCTGTCCGATCCTCGCGGGCAACAACGTCGTTCTGGTTTTAGACCAGATGCTCAGCTCCTACATCGCAGCTTTCGACAAACGCAACGGGGAACTCCGATGGAAGACAGCCCGCGAGGAGATGGATGGTTATTCCACGCCTCTCCTCTATCAACCGAAAGGCGCGCCGCCCGCCGTGATCACCGCCAGCCGTGGCCAGTTAGGCGCCCACCGCGTGGACAATGGCGAACGCCTTTGGAGTTGGAAGAACCTCAGCCCTTCCGAGGTGGCGAGTCCGATTCTCGTGAATGACGTGTTGTTCACGTTCGGCTACGGCAACGACCGCGCGAATCCCTTCTCCACCCAGCTTCGGAAATTCGACAAAAACGGCGATGGCAAGCTCACTCCCGACGAGTACGGCGATGACCCGTATTTGAAGGGCGTAGGCCTCTTTGTCGGCAACCTGGACGGGATTGTCACCGAGGACGAGTACGATTTCCGCCAGAAGATGTCCGTTGCGCCTTCGAGTCTCCTCGCAATTCAATTGCAGCCCAACACGGCTGCCGCCCCGCGTGAGGTCTGGAAGTACGAGAAGAGCTTTATCGCCGTGATTCCTTCGCCCCTCCATTACAAAGGCGTGCTCTATGTTCTGAAGAATGGCGGCCTCCTGACTTCCTTTGACCCGAAAACCGGAAACGTCGAAAAAGCCGGCCGCCTGGATGGTGCGATTGGCGGCTACTCCGCCTCGCCCGTAGCGGCGGAGGACAAGATCTTCGTCGCTAGCGAAGATGGAAAAGTCACGGTTGTGAAGGCAGGCGTGCAATGGGACGTCCTGCAAGTCAACGATCTCGACGAGCCATGCTACGCGACGCCTGCCTTGGCTGACGGCAGCATTTACCTGCGTACGGACAACGCCCTGTATCGCTTCGGAAAACCCCGCTAATCAGGCTAAAACAGAGACGCGACCGGAAGGGAGCGTGGAACGCCGGACTTCAGGCCCGCAGGTCCGGTTTGACCAACTATACTCAAACTGAATGCCCTTCCAGTCATGCGACTCTGCTTAATCCTTGCTTTTCTCTCCCTCGCCGGTGCGCAGGAACTGCGACCTCCGGCAACACCGCTTGTCACGCACGATCCTTACTTCAGCATCTGGTCTATGTCCGACCAGCTAACGGAAACTCCCACGCGCCATTGGACCGGTACCGATCAGCCGCTGGCAGGTATGGCCCGGATCGACGGCGAAACCTTCCGCTTCCTCGGCATGTGGCAGCGGCCCGCGCCGCCGATGAAACAAAGCGCCCGCCACATCACGCCGACGCGCACGCAGTATGCGTTCGAGCAGAAAGGCGTCCACATCGGCCTTACCTTCTTCACGCCGGCTTTCGCCAATGATCTCGATCTTCTATCCCGCCCCGCGACCTACATCCTGATGACTGCGCGCTCCATCGATGGTGCGTCTCATGACGTGTCCCTCTATTTCGATGCCGCCAGTTCGCTTTCCGTCAATACACCCGAACAGCGCACCGCGGTATCGCGCCTCCAGTTTGGGAACCTCCAGGTGCTGCGAGCCGGATCACTCGAGCAGCCCGTGCTTCAAAAAGCCGGCGACAATCTGCGTATCGACTGGGGGCATGTCTATCTTGCCGCGGCTCCCCAGCCTGGACTGCGCACCGCGCTGGCGCACAGCACCCTCCGCAATGCGTTTGCGACCAGCGGGCAATGGCCCAACGACGATGAGCCGGAACCGCCCGCACAAACTTCGCGCCAATCCTCCGTGCTCGCCGCGCGATTCGACTTGGGTAGCATCGGAGCCGCCGACACCGCGCGCCACCTGATCCTCGCCTACGACGATCAGTTCTCTATTCAATACTTCCACCGCAACCTCCGGCCGTACTGGAAGCGCAAAGGGGCCACCACGGCCGAAATGCTCACCGCAGCCGAAAAGGAACTGCCGTCCTTGCTCGACCGTGCCGCGCAGTTCGACCGGGAGTTTACTGCCGATCTCGCCAAAGTGGGCGGCAACCGGTACGCCGCGGTTGCGACGCTGGCCTACCGCCAGGCGATCGCGGCCCACAAGCTGGTTGCCGATCTCGACGACACGCCTCTCTTTTTCTCCAAAGAGAATTTCAGCAACGGATGCATCGCCACTGTCGATGTGACCTATCCCTCCGCTCCCCTCTTCCTCCTGCTCAATCCTGCATTACTCAAAGGCATGACGACTCCCATCTTCGAGTACGCCCGTCTGCCCAGGTGGCCCTGGCATTATGCTCCTCACGACCTCGGCACCTATCCGCTCGCCAACGGCCAAGTCTACGGCGGCGGCGAACGCAGTGAAGACCGCCAGATGCCGGTCGAGGAGAGCGGCAATATGATCATCCTCGCCGCCGCGCTCGCCAAGGCGGACGGTAACGCGGAGTATGCCGGCCGCTATTGGCCCCTGCTCGCGAAGTGGGCCGCCTACCTCGCGGAGAAGGGTATGGACCCCGAGAATCAGCTCAGCACCGACGACTTCGCTGGACACCTCGCCCGCAATACCAACCTCTCCATCAAGGCCATCGTCGCGCTCGGAGCGTTTGCCGATCTTGCGCGCCAGTTGGGCAAGACCGAAGAAGCTCAGCGCTACGCGCACATGGCAAAGACCTATGCGCGCAAATGGGTCGAAATGGCTGCGGACGGCGACCATTACGTCCTCGCCTTCGGGCAGCCGGGCACATGGAGCCAGAAGTACAACCTGGTCTGGGACCGCTTGCTCGGCCTCAATCTCTTTCCTCCCGCCGTGGCCAGTAAAGAAATCGCCTTCTACCTGAAGAAACAGAATACGTTCGGCCTTCCCTTGGACAACCGCGAGTCGTACACCAAGCTCGATTGGATCATCTGGACCGCAACTCTCGCCGGGTCGCGCGCTGATTTTGAGGCGCTCGTGGATCCTGTGTATCGCTTCCTCAACGAAAGCGAGAGCCGGGTCCCCATGACCGACTGGTACTGGACCAGGGACGGCAAACAGCGCGGCTTTCAGGCAAGATCCGTGGTGGGCGGCGTTTTTCTGCCTGCGCTAACCGACGCCTCACTTTGGAACAAATGGGTCTCGCGCGCCAATCACCGATAGCGGATACACTAAGTACATATCTCATGAAGATGCACTCTCTTTGTCAGTTCGGAATCTTGCTTTCATTTGCCACGTGCGCTTTTTCGGCCGGTGTGCCGGTAAATTCGCCGCGAGCTTCCTCCTCCAAATTATCGTTTCCCGCGAATGCCGCCGCCGCCAAGGATGGCCAGCGCCGTCTCAGCCGCACAGCACTTTACTTTGAACCGAATGTCGGCCAGGCCGACCCCTCCGTCCGCTATATCGCCCGCGGCGGCGGCTTTATGACCATGCTCACCGGCGACGGCGCCGTCTTTGTGAACTTGCACACGCGCGAGCCAGTCCGCCTGCAGTTTCGCGGCGCTTCGTCACGCGCCCGCATCGTCCCCTCCGAGCCATTGCGGGGAGTAAGTAATTACTTCATCGGTAGAGATCCTTCTAAATGGCGCACGGATGTTCCACATTACTCGCGGCTGCTTGTTGAAAATGTTTACGAAAACATCGACTTAGCTTTTTACAGCAAAGAGGGACGTCTGGAATACGACTTTATTGTAAAACCCGGCGCTGATCCCAGCCGCATCGAGCTCGCCTGGAAAGGTATACACGGTGTCACGCTCGACAAAGACGGCGACATGGTGGTTTCCACAAGTGCCGGAGATATCCGTCACAAACGGCCCGTGGTCTATCAGCTGGTCGGCGGTAAGCAGGTTCCCGTCGAAGCGAGTTATCGCTCCGCCGGCCGCGACCGCTTTTCTATCCGTGTACCCGGATATGACAAAAGGCTCGCCCTGGTAATTGATCCAACAATTTTTTATTCCACTTACTTCGGTGCCAACGGACAGGATGATATTACTGCACTCGTTCTCGATCCCATCGGCTCGGCTTGCATTGCTGGGTTCACTACTTCCACGGACCTTCCCCTTGCTCCCACGGTTCCCGCCCAGGGTTTTCAGGGCCGCGGTGATGCCTTTATCACTAAGATCGGACCCGGCGGTGATGAGATACTGTTCTCCACTTACATCGGCGGCAGCGAAGATGTTGATCGGGCGCAAGGCATTGCGCTCGATTCGATCGGAGACGTCTATATCACAGGCTTCACCAGTTCGTTCGGCTTTCCCACGACCCCCAACGCCTATCAAAAGGATTTCTCCGGGACCCAGGACGCGTTCATTTTGAAGCTCTCCGGCGCGGGAAATTCGATTCTGTGGGCTACCTATATTGGCGGTATAGACACTTATGAACAGGGTCTTCTCATCGCCATCGACCCGTCCGGAAACGTTGTCGTCAGCGGCACGACGACGGGCACACTGTATCCCACTACACCCGGCGCGTACAGCAGAACCTACGTCAACGGCTCCGACGCCTTTCTTTCCAAATTCGATTCCCGGGGAAGGGAATTGCTTTTCTCTACCCTCTTTGGAGGCAATTTCGAAGATACCCCAAGCGGTATGGCGTTGGACCCGGCCGGCAACGTGTATCTCACGGGTACGACAAACTCTTTCGATTTCCCAACAACACCGGGAGCGTACCGGCGCACTCTCGCCGGACAAGCCGATGTCTTCATCATGAAGTTCAGCCTGGATTGCAAGCGCCTCCTGTTCAGCACGCTGATCGGAAGCACAGGCGTTGACTCAGGTGGATCGATCTCTATCGAACCCGGCGGCCGCATTGCAATCGCAGGCGGCGCGGGCGCCGCGGACTTCCCCACGACAACCGGCGCCTACCGTACGATCTTCCAGGGCCTCGCCGATGGATTTGTGGCGCGCTTCAACTCTGATTGCAGCGTTTTGATCGCCTCCACCCTCATCGGTTCTTCCGGCTTTGACGTGGCGACCGCCGCCACGGTCCAGGAAGGCGGTGCACTCACGGTCCTCGGGTATACCGAGTCCAACAATTTTCCCGTCACCCCGGATGCCTTTGCCTTCTCGGTGAACTTCTTTGGAGACGCATTCATCACTTCACTTTCGCCTCTTGCCAATTCGCTCCGTTTTTCCAGCATCCTGGGCGGATCGAACCCGGACCTGTCGCGCGTGATGGCCGCCAGGGGCGATGAGATCATTGTCGGCGGCGTCACTTCCTCCAACAATTTCCCGATCACGGCCAACTCGATTTCGAAGACCATCAAAGGGGGGTCCGACGGATTCCTCACCCGTATCGTTGGAATCGGCAACCAGGAATGCCTGACCACCGTCACTCCGACCATCACAAGTTACACGAGCGGCGCAGGCGGCGGTGGAATCGCCATCGGCGAAGGGTGCGCCTGGAATGCGTTCAGCACCGCTCCTTGGATTTCGCTCGATCCCGCGAATGCTGCCTTCCTCACAGGCGCCGGTTCCCTCAACTATCGCGTTGTCGCCAATCCAAACTCTGAACCGAGGGCCGGAGCCATCTACGCAGGCGGCAATCTGGTTCCGATCATTCAGAAAGGGACGGCCAACACCCAGATCTTCAGCGACGTCCTGCCTTCGGATACCTTCGCGGACTTCATCCGCATCATCCGCAACCAAGGCGTCACCACTGGCTGCGGCGGCAACAATTATTGCCCGAATGACTTCGTCACCCGTGCCACCATGGCCGTCTTCCTCATTCGCGGCATGATCGGCTCCGACGATTTCCCTTTCCCCACCACCCCGTACTTCAGCGACATCCCTGCCAACCACGCCCAGTTCAAATGGATCCAGAAAATCCGCGAGTTGGGCATTACCTCAGGCTGCGGCGGCGGCCAGTTCTGCCCGAATGATATCGTCACCCGCGGGCAAATGGCGACATTCCTCGTTCGCGCCCGCTACGGCGGCACGTTTACTGCTTCGTCCACTGCCTACTTCACCGATGTTCCCCTGTTCCACACCTTTTTCCAGTACGTGCAGAAGCTGAAGTCCACCGGCATCACCACCGGCTGCGGCGGCAACGTCTTCTGCGTGAATGACAACATCACACGCGGTCAGATGGCTGTGTTTCTCACGCGAGCATTCTTTACCCCCTGGTAGGATTGTTCTCATGGCATTCACCGTCAACGGCGAACTGGTCACCGAAGAAGCGCTCCGCGAAGAAGAACGATTGATCCGGCCACGGCTGCAGCAGGAGATGACGGACCTCGGCCCCGTGGAACTCGAAGAGCGCGTTCGCCAATGGGCTCGCGAAAACTTGATCGAGCGCATCGTCCTCCGTCAGGAAGCGCAGAAGGATGCGGAGCCGGTCCCCGCCGAACCCATCGACGAGCTCTTCACGCAGGTGCGCACACAAACACCCGGTCAATCGGGTGTTGTCGCTCCGGTCAGCGATGAACAGCTGCGGTCGGAACTGGAACTGCGCTTCAAAGTGGAACGCCTGTTGGGCAAAGTGACCGCGAAAATGGCGCCGCCGAAAAACAAGGACGTTTCCGATTACTACGTCAAGAACAAGGACGAGTACCAGCAGCCGGAAATGCTCCACGCGGCCCACATCGTGAAGAATATCGACGAAAACACCACCGAAGATGCCGCCCGTTCCGCGCTCGAAGAAGCGCAACGGTTGTTGCAAAGCGGGACACCGTTTTCTGAAGTCGCGGATCAGCATTCCGACTGCCCCGGCCGCGGCGGCGATCTCGGCTTCTTCCCACGCGGTGAAATGGTGGACGAGTTCGAGAAGGTCGTCTTCGCCATGAAAACCGGCGAAGTGAGCGACATCTTTCGCTCGCCGTTTGGTTTTCACATCGCCACGCTCCTCGAGCGCAAGCCCGCCGGTACGCGTCCCCTGGATGAAGTGCGTGGCCAGATCCTCCAACAGCTCACCGAACAAAAGAAACAGCGCGTCATTGAACAGTTTCTCGATCGCCTCATGGCTTCGGCGAAAGTGGAAGAGGTGGACGAGGTTCGTGCATGAAGCCGGAGTTCGAGCTCTTTGCGGCTGCCGGAAAGCCGCATCCCTGCTGTGTTCCCAGTAAACAGCGCGCCGTCACCTTGGAGCAATCGCGCCTCGCTTCCGCCAAGCGCCTTCGGGCTGCTTCCGGCTCTACCAGCGGAATGATTCGCCTCGACGGCGGCCGTTTCTGGATGGGTACCGACAACGACGAAGGGTTTCCCGCCGACGGCGAAGGCCCGATCCGCGAGGTCACGCTCGACGGCTTCTACATGGACCAGTATCCCGTCACCAACGAACAATTCCGCGAGTTCGCCAGTGCTACGGGATACCAGACGGAGGCCGAGCGCTTCGGATGGTCCTTTGTCTTTCAAGGGCACATCCCTCCCGAACGGTACTCCGCGCTCGTGGATCAGCGCGCTCCCGGCGTTCGCTGGTGGTGCAAAGTGAATGGCGCTTCCTGGAAGCATCCCGAGGGGCCAGACACCTCGGTGGATCACCGCCTTGATCATCCCGTCGTGCACATGTCGTGGAACGATGCCTTGGCCTTCTGCGATTGGGCAGGCAAACGCCTCCCCACCGAGGCGGAGTGGGAGTACGCGTCGCGCGGCGGCCTGGAACAGAAACTCTATCCCTGGGGCGACGAGCTGACACCCGGTGGGCGCCACCTCTGCAACATCTGGCAAGGCGAGTTTCCGAACGTCGATACCGCCGAGGATGGCTACTCGTCCCCCGCGCCCGTGGATTCGTTTCCGCCCAACGGATACGGGCTGTACACCATCACCGGCAACGCCTGGGAATGGTGCCAGGACTGGTTCCATCCCACTTACCATATGACAGCGACCCGCACGAATCCCGTTGGTCCCTCCAGTGGCGCCCAGCGCCTCATGAAGGGCGGTTCGTACCTCTGTCACCGCTCCTACTGCAACCGCTATCGCGTCGCCGCGCGAACATCGAACACCGTCGACAGCGCCACCACCAACATCAGCTTTCGCTGCGTCCGCGATGTTTGAAGATGAACGAAGTTTCATGCATTCCTGTTCTTCCGGATCCTCCTGCTGCTGCGTAAACCATACGAAGGAGCGGAACGAACAAAATGAAACACACACTCACAACCATATTGGCAGCGGCTTTGATGCTTTCGAGCGCAACCGCCTTCGCCCAGGACCGGCCGGCAGAACGTCAGAAGCGCCAGCAGAAGCGCATCGCCGAAGGCATCGCCAGCGGCGAGCTCAACAAGCGCGAAGTGAAGAAGATTGAATCCAAGGAACGGGCTCTGCACAAGGAAGTCGTGAAGGATCGTAAGGACGGCCCCGGGCTGACCAGGAAAGAGCGCGTGAAGATTGAAGCGCAGCAGGACGCCCTCAGCGCCGACATCGCCAAGCAGAAACACGACAAGCAGAAGCAAAAGTAAGCATCAACTCAATTCAAGAGCAAAACGCGCGGCGGGACTCACCTCCCCCCGCGCTTTTTGCTTTTCGTCGATGTCGGCACACGGTTGCTTACGCAGCGAAACCGAGACGCGACCGTGGGAGCGTGTGTGGAAGGTATTCTTACCCTGCGGTTACCGCGCAGGTGGAGGAGGAGGCGGAGGAATACGCTTGGTGTCGCCAGGAAGTCCCGGACCACTGCCGCCACCACCACCGACGCCGCCAGCGCGCGGCTGGCGCATGATCGTAATCATTGCGTCCGTGATTCCGCGGAACACCCGGTCCATGATCGCGCCGCGATCAATCCGGTTGTGTGCCAGCGGCTCATTCTTGTAAATGCGAACCACTTCACCGGCGCCGACCAGTTTCTCGTTGCGTGAGGGAAGCAAGCCATGGCGCACGGCCACCAAACCTTCGGTCACCGCGACCGTCGTACTATCATCATCCGGATCCACCACGACGTCGAAGATCGTCCCACGCACCGAAATCACGGCCGTCGGGGTCTTCACATTGTTGGGATTGGGCTGGCCCCCGATCTTCTCGATATGGACGCGAATGCGTCCGATAATCATGTCTACCAGATCGCGCAGATTGCCTGGATTCGCGCGAAAAACGACTTTCGAGTTCGGATAAACTTCAAACGTGCTTCCGTCGGATACCTGGAATTGAACGTATCCATCGGGCCCGGTGATCACCCACTGTTGTGGGGAGATTGTGGAGCCTTGGCTCAACGCCCAAGGGTACGAATCTTTCATCGCCGAAACCTGCCCGGTCACTTTGATTGCTGTTGCGGTCGCGCTAGGTTGCGAGAAAAACGGGATTTGAGCGGCGCACACGCCAAGCGAAGCTACTGCCAGTAGCCCGTTCAGTGTCCCCCGAAACGCCGATCGTAGCATGCTGTAACTCAAATCTGACGGCCTGAAGCGTCCTCCGCGAAGCGATCCGAACATCGGATCGATGTGAGGGCCGCAACTGCCCCCAACTTGCTAAGCAATTCCATAGATACCACACTCTGGAGTAAAAGTACATGTGGTTTCAACATTATTCGCTAGGACGAGGAGGGCCGCCGGGTTACAATGGATACAGTCATGTGTCGGATCGGCACAGGGTGTTCCGGATCGAAGCATGTGACATCGGGATCAGGTGTGCTGCTGGCGCTGATTGCGCTGGCCGGCGCCGCACCCGGTGTTTTGCGTGCGCAGCAGCCACCCTTGCGCAACGACGGCACGCGCTTCGACTGGCGCCGTATCGGCAATACTTCCATTGACTTAGCCCTTCCCTCGACGGCCTCAGGCAGTGTTTTGCAAGCGGCGTACTCTTCGGACGGAAGCGCCCTTTTCGTGCGCACCGCCTCCGGCACCGTCTTCGAAACACGAGACTTCGAAACCTGGAAGCCGTCTGGTCCCCGCTTTCCCGCCAAGGCCGCCCGCGCCCTCTCCGGAAACCTGCCGGAAGCTGGAGCGAGTGCCGATCGGGCCTCCGCAACCCGCAGTTACGCGATGGGGCGTTTCATTTATCGCTCCGATGACGGTGGTGCCACATGGACGAACGTAACTGGCTACCGGAATCAATCGATTCTCGGTGAAGGGATGACCGACATGGCGGTCTCGCCGCGCGACCCGGACGAGATCACGGTCACGAATCAGTACGGGGTTTGGCGTACGCTCGACGGCGGCGCCACCTGGTCTGGATTGAATCAAGGCCTCCCGAATTTTCCCGGTGCCCGCATCTTCGCCGTTCCCGGCGGACTCCGTTCCGCCCGCGTAGGAGTGGACGTCAACGGACCCGCGCCGTTCGATGTCGAGTGGAGCCCGGGCGAGCGTCTCGCGTGGCGCCCCACAGCCGACAATCGCTCCAGTGCGGAAAGCGCTCTTCGCGAAATGATCGGAAGGCAGTTGGGCATCACGATCACCAGCATCGGTGCGGCCGCTGACTGGTTGTACGCAGGGACTGCGGATGGGCGGCTGTTCGCCTCCAATGATCGCGGCGTCAGCTGGCAGCCCGGTAACGCACTACCCGACGCTGGAGCCGTACTCGCCATTTTCGTCAGCCCACGAGAACCGCGCATCGCCATCGCGTCCTTCGCCATCAAGTCACTGGAGTCGAGGGCAGTTCGCGTTGCTCGCACCAGCAACGGCGGGCGCACCTGGGACGATACTTCCAGTAACTTGCCGCTGCGCTCCGTCACGGGAGTTACCGCCGACGTCGCCTCCGGTTCCATCTACGCCGCCACCGCGGACGGCGTCTATTTCACTTCCAATGATCTGGCCAACATGACGTTTGCCGCGGCGTGGCAGCGAGTCAGCGGCGGCCTCCCTGATGGTCCCGTTCTTGACGTGCGGCTCGACGATGCCGCCAATCAGTTATTCGTGCTCGTCGGCGGCCAGGGTCTTTTCGGCACGCTGGCCCCTCACCGCATGCGCGATTGGCAAATTGTCAATGCCGCGGACTTCAGCAGCCGTCCCGCTGCACCCGGCACCTTACTCAGCATCCTGGGCGCGCGGCTCGACCGCGTCCGCGCCGGTGCGGTGACGGTACCCCTGCTCAGCGCGAACGACACAGAGACGCAAATCCAGGTTCCCTTTGAAGTGACCGGTTCCACGCTCGCATTGACGCTCGAAAACGGCAGCAATTCCAGACCAGTCGGCTTCCCGCTGGCCTCCGTGTCGCCCGCGATTTTCGTTGACAAAGACGGCACTCCGCTTCTCCTGGACGCCGACAGCGGTACTGCCTTGGATACCGCTACTCCGGCGCGGTCGGGAATGCGCTTGCAGATCCTCGCAACCGGGTTGGGTGCGGTCGATCCCGCCTGGCCCACTGGCGTCGCCGCTCCCGCCGATAACACGCCGAAGGTCGTCGCTCCTGTGAGTGTCCTCCTCGACCGCCAACCCGTCGAGGTTCTGCGTGCCACGCTCGCTCCGGGATATATCGGTTTCTACGTCATTGAAGTACAGTTGCCGCAGATCGTCAATGCCGGCGCTGCCGAACTCTTCATCCAGTCCGGCGACCGTCAGAGCAATCGGGTCCGTGTTTACCTTTCCCCCACCACCGCTGTATCCCACTAACCGGAGAAATCTTGTGAATCAGCCTGCTGTGTTGAGCCTTCTACTAGTGGCCGCGCTTCCTGCCCTGCCGCAGGGCCCCACCAAGTCCGACCCGAAAGTGGAAAAACTCGCGCCCTACTACCCAACTCCGGAGTACGTCGTCGAGAAGATGCTGCAGCTCGGCGGGATGAAGCGCGGTGAAAAGATGTTTGACCTCGGCAGCGGCGACGGGCGCATCGTCATCATGGCGGCACAGAAATTCGGCGCGATCGCCACCGGCGTCGAAATTGACCATGACCTGTGGCGCCAAAGCTCCGAGAAGATTCGCAGCCTCGGCCTGGAGAAGACCGCCAAAATCATCAATGGCGATGCCTACGCGCAGAATTATTCCCCCGCCGACCTCATCACGGTTTACCTGCTCCCCCATGCCAACGACAAGATGCGTCCGCTGCTCGAAAAGCAGCTAAAGAAAGGCACTCGCATCGTCGCTCATGACTTCGAGTTCAAGGATTGGACGCCGGTCAAAACCGAGACCATCGACGACGATGGCGAAGGGCGCAGCCACACGCTGTACCTGTACGTTCTGAAATAGCCCGCAAGTAGTGAGCGCCGGAATCGCTGCTTAGGCGAGGCTGCCTACCTCCAATCGCCGTGGTCCGAACGCCTCCAAACCCTGCGGGCATCCCGGCTGCATCGCCATCAACTGAAAATTCTCAATAAATCGCGCCGCCAGACCATCGTACTTCCGGTAATACTCTTCCCGGTCCGGCCACGTGTTCGCCGGATCCAGAATCGACTCCGGCACGCCGTCACACCGCTTCGGAACTTCCAGACCGAACACCGGATCCTGCCAGAACTCCACTCCGTCCAGCTTTCCCGTCAGTGCTGCGCTCAGCAGCGCCCGCGTGTGCTGGATGCTGATTCTCTTCCCAACCCCGAACGGCCCGCCCGTCCATCCCGTATTCACCATCCACACCCGCGCCCGGTGCTTCAAAATTTTCGCCTTCAGCATCTGCGCGTACTTGTACGGATGGTGCACCATGAACGGCGCGCCAAAACAGGCGCTGAACGTGATCTCCGGCTCCGTCCCTAACCCCACTTCCGTCCCGGCAATTTTGCTCGTATACCCGCACATGAAGTGATACATCGCCTGATCCGGGCTCAGCCGCGAGATCGGCGGCAACACGCCCGAAGCATCGCACGTCAGAAAAATCACGTTCTTCGGATGCCCGGCCATTTTCGCCGGCAGATGATTGTCGATGTATTCCAGTGGATACGCCGCCCGTGTGTTCTCCGTGATCTTCGGATCGTTCAAATCAATCAGCCGCGTCCGCGGATCAAACACCACGTTCTCGATCAAGGTGCCAAATCGTCGTGTGCATTCGTAGATCTGCGGCTCCGCTGCCGCCGACAGCCGGATCACCTTCGCATAGCACCCGTCCTCGAAGTTGAAGACCCCGTTCTCGCTCCAACCGTGCTCATCGTCCCCGATCAGGTGCCGCGACGGATCCGCCGAAAGCGTCGTCTTTCCCGTACCCGACAGCCCGAAAAAAATCGCCACATCGTCGCCATCGCCCACATTTGCCGAACAGTGCATCGGCAGGACGCCTTGCAACGGCAGCAGCGCATTCAGCACCGTGAAGATGGTCTTCTTGATTTCTCCCCCGTACAACGAGCCGCCGATGATCGCGATCCGCTCCGCCAGGTTCAGAATGATGAACGTTTCCGTTCTTGTCGAGTCAATCAGCGGCGAAGCGTTGAACGAAGGAGCAGCGATCACCGTGAACTCCGGAACATGTTTCTTCATCGCATCCACCGTCGGCGGCTTCAGAAACATGATCCTTGCAAACAGGCTATGCCATGCCTTCTCGGTAATGATCCGCACCGGCATCCGGAATTCCGGATCAGCCCCCGCGTAACAGTCCTGCACGAAGACGTCTCGCGACTGCAGAAACGCTTGCACCCGGCTCAGCAGATTATTGAAGCTCTGCGGATTGAAGGGCCGGTTGTATTGCCCCCACCAGATGAACTCCTCCGAGGTGGGCTCCGACACCACAAACTTATCCGCCGCCGCCCGCGCCGTATGTTTGCCAGTATTCACGACGAACGGCCCGAGGTTGCCGATGCAGCCTTCTCCGCGAACGATGGCTTCTTCGTACAGCGCGCCTGCCGACAGATTCCAGTACACTTTGCTCAAGTTCGACAACCCGTGATTGTCCAATCCGTAGGCGCTCGCCGTCAGTCCCGCTTCCTTCGACGCGGGAGATGGAATGCGGGGATAGAGGTTCATTGCCAGTCCCTCACCAGCCGCCGGTCGCCGAGGTACAGCTCGTTGGGCGACGTCGGATCGAGTGCCCACCGGATCCGCTCGATGCCTTCCGTGATCTCGCGAATCGTCCCGCAAAAGCTCAACCGCAGGTGGCCTTCCATGCCGAACTCTTTCCCGGGCACTGTCACCACGCGCACTTTCTCCAACAAAAACTCCGAGAGTTTCTGCGAGCTCTTATAGTAAGTGCTGAAATCCGGGAAGCAGTAGAATGCTCCGTTCGGCTTCGTCACCTTCACTCCCGGAAACGCATGCAGCCGGTCCACCATCACATTGCGATTGTTCTCCAGCGTCATCCGCAAACTCGTGATCGAGTTCTGCACTCCATTCAACGCGCCGATGGCCGCCCACTGCGACGGCGTCGCCGGGCCCGAGGTTTCCTGTGACTGAATCGTCGCCATCGTCTGGATCAGTTCGCGATTGCCCACCGCCCATCCGATCCGGAATCCTGTCATCGCATACATCTTCGACACGCAGTTGATCACCACCACCTTCGACTGCTCCAGATCCTGTGTCACAAAGTCGTATACGTTGATCGGCGTGCACGCATCGAAGACCAGCCGGTTGTACGTGTCGTCCATGATGAGATACAGATCGCGCTTCTCACACAACGCCACGATCCCGGCCACGAACTCCTGCGAGTACGTCACTCCCGATGGGTTGTTCGGGCTGTTCAGAATGATCGCCTTGGTATGCGCGCCGCAGCACGCCGCAATTTCCTCAACCGTCGGGCAAAAACTCCCGTCCTCCGCCTTCACCGCCACCGGAGTTCCCCCCGCCAGCTTCACCATCTCCGGATAGCTGACCCAATACGGCGTTGGGAAAACCACCTCGTCCTTCGGATCGAGGATGGCGTGCAGCATCACCATGATCGACTGCTTGGCGCCGCTCGAGGCAATCACGTTCTCCGGCCGGACGAGCTTATCGTAGTGCTCTTCCGTATACCGCAGGATTGCTTTCTTCAACGCCGGAATGCCGTCGGCAGGCGTGTATTTCACATCGCCCGTGTTCAGCACCGACGTGCAGCTGATGATCGCGTCGATCGGCGTTTTGCTCTTCGGTTCGCCACCTCCCAGATGGATGACTGGCTCTCCGCGATCGCGCAGAAGTGCCGCCGTCTGGTTCAATTTGAGAGTGGCTGATTCGTGTATGGTTCGGGCTAACTGGCTAATGCTCATGCTACCTGCTTTGATCCACCGGTAGCCCAGTCAGTGGAACGGGACTGTTTCTGTTTGACCTAAGAATAGCAAGTTCGCCATCCGCTGCACCACCCATTTTTCCTGCCAATTTTTCCTCCCTTCCTCGCAATAGCAAGTAGAACGGAAGGAAAACAAACTATGAAAAAAATCGCGATCTTCGTCTACGGCGTGATCAGCTACCTCGTCTTCCTGGCGACATTCCTCTACGCCATCGGCTTCATCGGCAACCTCGTGGTTCCGAAAACCCTCGATTCCCCCGCCACCACGGATTGGACAACCGCCCTCCTCATCGATGCCGGCCTCTTGTCCTTGTTTGCCGTACAGCACAGCGTCATGGCTCGCCCGTTCTTCAAGCGCATGATCACCCGCGTGATCCCCGTCGCCGCCGAACGCAGCACCTACGTCCTGGCCAGCAGCGTTGCCTTGCTCTTGCTCTTCTGGCTGTGGCAGCCTCTCGGCGGACCCGTCTGGCAGGTCGAATCGGTCATCGGTAGCGCCCTGCTCCACGCCGGCTATGTGTTCGGCTGGCTCCTCGTCCTCGCCACCACCTTCGTCATCAACCACTTCGATCTCTTCGGGCTCCGCCAGGTCTGGCGCCAATTGCAAAACCAGCCCCAAGCTCCGCTCCGCTTCGTGATGCCCTTTCTCTACCGCATCGTTCGCCATCCGCTCTATGTCGGCTGGCTGTGCGTCTTCTGGTCCACCCCCACCATGACCGTGACCCACTTGTTCTTTGCCGTCATGACCACCGGCTACATCCTCGTCGCGATCCAACTCGAGGAAGCCGACCTCATGAAAGCGCATCCCGAGTACGCTGCCTATCGCAAGCAGGTGCCGATGCTCGTACCCGCTCTGAAAGGAGGCCAAGGCAATGACGCCAAAGCGGTACAAAGCCAGGTATGAGCGCATCCCCATCAAGAAGAAAGACGGGTCGACGGAATACGTGAAGGTGCGCAAGTATCGTTTGAATCATTTCAACGTCGATACAGCGGCTGCCAAAACTTTCGATGCCACGCGGATTGCCCGTGGCATCGACACCGATATCAGCGTCCTGACTGATAACGGCGAAGTGAATCTCAGCCAGGCCCTTTCCAAGCGCGTCAAGCATTGGAGCAAAGCCGGCGTCGGCTCGATGAGCATCGAAGATCCATCCGGGCGTATCGTCGCCATGTCGGCCACCGGCAGTAAATGGGTTGGCCTCACCGGCTACACCTTCATCGGCAAGGGCGCGCCGGAGCACTGCCAGATCGTGCTGCAACTCGTCGAGCATTGGGGTCTCGCGCCACAAGGCTTGCAAGCGTACGCCGACGCTTCGCTCGGACTCGATTGCAATGGATTCGTCGGCAACTATATCTGGCACTGCCGCAAAGGCAACAGTTGGGAGGACGGCGGCTACCAGGACCTGCAAGGCCCGGATTCTCTCATCACCAATTTCTTCAACAAGCAGCCGCTCTTGAGCCGCTGGGAGGATATCTCGGCCGGCAACACCTACATCTTTGGGAAGGCGGACGACGACGGCAACATCATTCCCGGTGGCGGTGGCATCGACACCGCCGGCCACATCATGATCACTGAGCCAAACGAAACCATGCCGGGTACCTTTGATCCCTACTCGCCCCGCGTCTTCGTTGTGGAGTCCACCCTCGGCGCTCTCGATCCGGGATTGTCGGAAGGTTGGTATGAATGCCTCAGCTACGACAAGAAGAAGCGAACCTTCAAACTCTTTCGCGGCAGTAAAATCAAGCCCGAGAAGCAGGAGATCCAGTGCAAGATCGCCCTTCTGACGTGATTCACTCGTAGCGCAATGCTTCAATCGGATCCAGCCGTGCGGCTTTCATTGCGGGCAGCAGGCCCGCAATGAGACCCACGATTTCCAGCATCAACGTCGACGTCAGCACCGCGAACTGCGAGATCTGCAGATGAATGTCGCCCGCACCGGATTTATCCTTGAACAACGGGCCGAGGAGCGGCAGCGTATCAATCCCCGAAGTTGCCATCCATCCGCCCGCGACGCCCAACGCGCCACCCACGGTCACAATCACCAGCGCCTCCAGCAGAAACTGCACCAGGATCACCCGCCTCCGCGCGCCCAGCGCCTTCAACACCCCGATCTCTTTCGTCCGCTGCGTGACGCTCACCAGCATGATGTTCGCTAGCCCAACGCCGCCGATGGCCAGCGTCAGGCTCCCTACAAATGCCAGCAAAATCTGTAGCGCCAGGCTCATCGTGTCGATCATTTTCATGAAATCGTTGAACGCGATCATGCGGATCGCCCGGTCATCCCGCCGGTCATAATTGTGCAGCCGCGCCAGCGTCTCCCGCACCTGTTTTATCGCTTCCGCCCGGAAGATCGGATTCACCGGAGACCACACGATGAACGCCGGGTAGCGCGGATCGCGAAACAGCGATCCTGTGGAATACGGAATGAACAGGCACTCGTTGTCCGGCCGGTTGTAGTTCGAAATCTGCGTTTTCGTCTTCAACACGCCCACGATCGTGAAGCGCAGACCGTTGATCGTCACGTCCTCGCCTTCCGCTTTCATCTCGCCGAACAGTTTCTCCGCGGCCTTCGAGCCAATCACCGCCACCCGCTGCTTTTGGATTTCGTCTTCCGCCGACAACCAGCGCCCGCCGTTGAGCACCGCCATGTTGCGCACACGTCCATACGCCGGCCACACTGCGCGCACTCCCTGATTCTGCGTCCGGTATCCGCGCACGACGGTCGCTCCTCCTACCAGGAGTTCGGGCGAGATCGCCGTCACCAGGGGCACCGCATCCCGAATCGCATCCACATCCGATAGCTCCAGCCGCACGCGCCGCCCGGCTCGTTCACCGCCCGCCTGCGCCGACGTGCTGCCCTCGAACATCAGAATCAGGTCCTGTCCTACAGCCTGGAACGCCTTCCGCAGCGCCACATGGAATCCATCGCCATAGGAGTACAAGATGACGAAGCATGCGACGCCCCATCCCAGGCTCACCATCGTCAGCAGGCTTCGCATTTTGTTAAAGCGCAGAGCCCCGAATGCCTCGCCGACGATCGCACGCATCAGCCGAAACCCGCCGCTAACGCTCATAACGCAACGCCTCCACCGGCGTCAGTGCCGCTGCTTTCCACGCGGGGAACATCGTCGACGCCACCGTCACTATCGTGAGTGCGCCGAAGGCAATCATCGTCGTGCTGCCCTTCACCGGCAGGCCGCTGAAGAAATCCGAGGGCGGCAGCAGGTTCACAAGGGCCGCCAATCCGTAGGCGCCCAGCCAACCGCCGAGCCCGCTGGCCAAAGCGAGCACGATCCCTTCCATCAGAAAGTCCATCAGGATGCGCCGCCGCGTCGCCCCCACTGCCTTTCGCATGCCGATCTCGTGCGTCCGCTCCGTCACCGTCACCAGCATGATGTTCATCACGCCGACACCGCCGAGCGTCAGCGTCACGGCCGCAATGATGCCGAGAAACGCGGTCATCGAAACGAAGATCCCGTCCACCATTTCTGCGCTTTCCACCGTGTCCCACACGTACACCGCGCCTTTGTCGTCCGGAGCGAAGTCGTGGTTCCGGCCCACAACGTGCATCACTTGCTTCCGCGCCGCTTTCCATTCGTCCACTGATTTCGGAACGTAGACCAGATTGTGAACAAACCCAGGGCGGAAGTTCGGATCCGCCGGCGGCAGGTCGCGCACCATCGTCGCGTACGGAATGTACATCTTCTCGCTGTCCATTCCGTTGTAGCTGCTGTTCTGCGTCTTGGACGGCATCAAGCCCACAACGCGGAACGGCAATCCGTTGAGCCGGACCTCCCCGCCGAGGGCCTCCCGTTCGGCAAACAACTGTTTCCGCACGCTGTCTCCCAACACCGCCACCCGCCGCTGATCCCGCTCTTCCGGCTCGTTGAAGAAGCGCCCGCGTGCGATGGGAATCGTGCGGATCTGCGGATAGATCGCCTCGACGCCATTCACGGTGAACGAGCCGCTATTGTGCGCGCTCACCGCCTTCGCCTGCGTCTGCAGTTCCCCGGTCGCCAATCGCACCAGGTAGCATTCCGCGCGAATGCTTTTCACATCGTCGTAATCCAAACGGATCCTGCGGCCGGCTCGTTGTCCGCCCGCCTGTTTCTCAGTACGCCCGGGGAAGATGAGCACGATGTTCTCCCCAAGCTGCTTGGTATTGTTCCGCTGGCCTTTCTTGAAGCCATCTCCCATCGCCACGATGAGCACGATGGACGCAACGCCCCAGGCAATTCCACTCATCGTCAGAAAGCTTCGCAGCTTGTTGCGCAGAAGGTTGGCGAGAACATGCCCGAATAACTCGCGCCAGTATGTCATGGCTGGGCTCCCTTACGGCAGGATGACCTGTTGTCCTTCAGCCAGCCCCTTGACGATTTCGGTCTTTGCCCCGTTGCTGATCCCTGTGGTGACCGGAATTTTGCGTTTGCCCGCTTCGACCGCAGGATCGACAATTTCCACCTCAGTGGATTTGTCCTTCTTGTAGAGAATCGCGCTCTCGGGAATGGCCAGCACGGCCTTCTTCTCCTCCAGCACGATCTCGGCATTCGCCGTCATGCCGGAGCGCAGTTTGCCGGATTCGTTCGAGATCGACACGCGCACTTCAAATGTCGTGACGTTGTCTTTCTCCAGTCCCTGCGGGGAAATCTTCGTCACGTGTCCTTGAAAGCGGTCGTCTTTGAATGACTCCACTTTGATCCGCGCGGGTTGCCGCACGTAAACGCGTCCGAGATCGCTCTCGTCCACTTTACCCTTCACGTACACTTCGCCCAGATCCCCCAGCGTCATGATCAGTGTTGCGCCGGCGCCCATCGTCAAGATCGAGCTGACCGCATCGCCCACTTCCCGATCGCGCGAGAGCACGACGCCATCGAGCGGCGACAAGATCGTCGCGTTCCGCAAATCCTCTTCAGCCCGTGCTTGCACGGCGCGTGTCTGCTCCAGTGATGCTTCGGCTCGCACAATCGCCGACCGCGCCACGCCGAGATTCGCCACCGCCGACTTCTGCCGGTTCAACGCCAACTCGTAATTTTTCTCGGTTTCGTCTCGCGCGTTCTGTCCGATGAGCCCTTCCTGCCACAGCTTGCGGCCGCGTTCCATATCGCGTTTCAGGAACGGTACGTCCGGACCTGCGGCTTCCACCTGGTAGCGTGCCAGCTCTGCCTTCGCGCTGTTCACCGCTGCCTCCGCCACCGCCACGGCCGCCTGCGCTTCCCGCAGCCGCGGTTGCAGATCGTTCTTATCCAGCTCGCAAATGACTTGACCCTTCCGTACGATATCGCCCACATTTACCGACAGGCTTTGGATGATTCCACTGGCCTTCGATTTCACCTCCACTTTCGTGACAGGTTCCACCTTGCCGGTCGCTACTACCGACCGCGCCAGGTCCATCCGCTCTACCTTCACCAGCCGTTCCGGATCAATCTTCTGAGAACTGCGTGAGTACGCTTTCAAGGTCCATAATGCTGCTCCCGCCAGAACCGCAAAAACAACGAAAAGAATCGAAAAAAATCTTGCTCGTCTCCAAACACGTGCCATTGAGGATTGCCTCGCTTCATCAAATTGAGACGAGCGTTTGACGAGCGTTGTTCCGAGGTTCTCGCGATGGAAAATCCTACATGGTCGCGTGTTACTGCTTCGACCGCCGGAACCGTGCGGTTTCCGTTTTGCCTTGCGGTTCGATCGGGATCAGATCCACCTCCAACATGTCAGCTTCTCCAACACCAAAACGGTGCTTGACGACTTTCTTCCCCTTCGTCTCCAGCGCCACCAGCTTCGCCCCGTTGAACCAAATCGACACCTTGGTGCTCTTGCCCGAATCCTTCACCTCGCACTCGCCACCTCTCGTACTACATTCAAATTCCAGGATCCGCTGGTCGCCCAGTGATTGCGTGACATGCAGGACGTCCGGGCCCTTGTTCTCGATCTTGAGGGTGGACCCGGCCTCTTCTGCCCGCCACGCCCCAATCAGCCTCTCGCGGTCAGAAACGTCATCGGCCAATCCACTGATTGGCAGAATCGCGATCACGAATAACAACTTCTGCATGGAACCCTCCTCTTACATTTCACGCTTGCTTCATGCGCCCGGCTATCCCGTAAAGGCATCAGGTTCGCCACAATGGAATAGGAGGATGATTCATGACGAAACTGCTGATGGCGTGCTGTCTCTGCGCAACTGGACTTGCGGCTCAGAATGCAAAAGTCACGCCGCTCATGTCCCATGACCTGACGGGGACGGAGGGCAAAGAGGGGATGATGCTGACCGTGGAGTATGCGCCGGGGGCGACGTCCAACGCGCACCGCCACAATGCTCACACCTTTGTATACGTGCTGGAAGGATCGATTGTCATGCAGGTGAAGGGTGGCAAAGAAGTGACATTGGGGCCCGGCCAGACCTTCTATGAGACGCCCGAGGACGTCCACACAGTTTCGCGAAACGCGAGCAGCACCAAGCCTGCCAAATTCCTCGTCTTCTTTGTCAAACAGAAAGGCGCTCCCACGACGGTGCCTGCCCAATGAACCGGCTCCAGGGAAAGCGCGCCCTCATTACGGGCGGCACAACCGGGATCGGCCTCGCAGTCGCTCGCCACTTCCTGAACGAAGGCGCCCGCGTCGCCGTGACCGGCGTCAATCCCGCGACCCTGGACACCGCCCGAAAAGAACTGGGCGCGGACGCGCGCGTCATTGCTTCGGACGCCGGCAGCGTCGCGGCGCAGCAGACTCTGGCCAAAGAAATCCAGGAAGCATTCTCGGGGCTGGATGTCCTCGTCGTGAATGCAGGCATCGCCCAACTCAACGGCATCGATCAAGTGGACGAAGCTTCATACGACCGCTCCTTCGCGATCAACCTGAAGGGGCCGTTTTTCCTGATTCAGGCGCTGCTGCCCATCTTTGCGAACCCGGCATCTATCGTATTGATGACATCGATCAATGCCAATATGGGCATGGCCAATTCCAGCGTCTATGCGGCAACTAAGGCAGGGCTCCTTTCCATGGCGCGGACTCTCTCCGGAGAGCTGGTTTCGCGCGGGATTCGTGTCAATGCGGTGAGCCCCGGCCCCATCGCGACCCCGCTGCACGACAAGCTCGCGACGAACGATGCGGACCGCAATGCCATCAAGGACTTCCTTCTCAAACAAATTCCCGCTGGGCGTATGGGACGCGTCGAAGAAATCGCGCAGGCAATCGTCTTCCTCGCCAGTGACGAAGCCGCCTTCACACTAGGCGCCGAGTTGGTGATCGACGGCGGAATGAGCACCCTTTGAGTGCTCCCGATAGGAGGCCGCGGCCAGGAAACAGACCGCGCCGAGGGGGCCGGTAGGAGTCACGTGCAGGGCTCCGAACAGCGCACCGGATAGCGGCAACAGTGCCCCAGTGACCCGGGGCTTTCCGGTCAGAAGCATGACCAGGCCGGTGGTTAATGTGACCGCCCACCAGGCCGCGGTGATCGTTACGCCATCGGGCGCCAGAAATAGGTTTGATCGCGCCCAACCGCCTACGATAAAGCTGAGGAGTGCCGCCACCGCCACGAGTTTGCGCCGCTCCGGCGCGGTCAAGGCGACGGTAGCCGCCAGCATCGCGATTACCCAGGCGATGGATCCCGCTGCGGCCAGGGCGTACAACGTGGAGCTGTCATAAAAAGCGTTGATGAGCGGTTTCACGTGCGCGAGTGGATCGGGAGACATTTGCGTGGACAACTGGACCAGCGTCCCGGTACCGATACCCATCAGTGCGTCGAAAGCCGCGTAAACAGGGATGAAGACAGCGATCGCCGCGCGGCTTACGATGGCTGCCGCGTTGTCAACACCGCGAAGAAGCTGGTAGGCCGAAACACCCAACAATGGAAACAGCACCAGGTTGATGATATGCAGCTTGAGCCACCAGTCGAGATGGTGCCGCACGCCCTCATAGACCGGTGGCGGAACGATTGGATGCGTAAGATTGACGGCAGCCACCAGCAGCGTCGGTCCAAACAGCAGAAGCCTGGGCATGGGAAAATGATGCGGCAGAACGCTGGATGCCGCTATGACCGTGCGCGCCAAGAAATTGATAAAGCATGCCACGGACGAGCCTGCCAACACGGTTCGGGTATTCGTGGACGCGCTCGGGCGGCTTGGGTTCGATCCGGAATCGCTGCTCGCCGGCACGTGAGTGCGGCGGTCGGATCTTGACGGTCCTGACGGGCGCGTGTCGTGTTCCGTGTTGCCGGCGATTCTTGGCCTTGCCATGAAGCAGCGGCCCATCCGGAATCTCGCGTTTCGGTTGGCAGCCGAAACGCCGATTGGCGCATTCCCGGTGCTGGATTACCTGGTCATCACTGCGGAGACGGTCGGCGCCGGCGTGAAGCAGCTGTCGCGGTATCTCCGCTTGTGCGAAGCCCCATACGCGGTTGGCGCGAGGGAAGACGAAGATCCCATCCGGGTTCTGGTCGAGCGACCGCTGACTCCGTTCGTCGCCGAATTCGCGGTGACGATCATGGTGCTGCACCTCCGCGGAGAGACGGACGAACATTTCCATATCAGCTCGGTGAGCCTGTCGCATACACCGGACGACGTCCGCGAAGTCGAAACCCTGTTAGGCTGCGCTGTTCGATGCAAGGCAACATGGAATGGATTTCAACTGCCGCGAGAGTCCTGGGTAGTGCCGATGCGGCGGCGGGATCCGGTGCTGCGCCGCGTGCTCGAACAACATGCGGCCGATATCGACGCGAGGATCCCGAAGACGGACGGGCTCACGAGTCAGGTGCGCCGCGTGCTCGCCACACACCTGCAGGAGGGCGACACGCAAATCCAGAGCGTGGCGCGGGCGCTCGCCACTTCGGCCCGGTCCCTGCAACGCCGTCTGGCGGAGACCGGAGTCTCCTACCAACAGCTCCTGGACCTCACGCGCCGCGAAGCAGCCGGCGAATATCTTTCCAACACCAGCCTATCCATTGGCGAAGTCGCGTATCTGCTTGGCTACTCGGAGCCCGCCGCGTTTCACAGGGCTTTCAAGCGCTGGAACGGCAGGACGCCCCAATCCTTTCGGGCTCAAAGGTTATGGCACAGTGGTATGAAATGATCTCCGAAGCCGCTGCCGTCATCATTGGTTCAGGTGCGCTTGGTTCCAGTGTCGCCTACCATCTCTCGAAAGCCGGCGTTTCTCCTGTTGCGCTCGTGGACAAACACGCTATTGCGTCCCAGACCTCTCCTCGCGCAGCCGGCTTGACTGCACAGGTGCGCCATACGGAACTCATGACCCGGCTGGCCAAGAGGGCCACCGACAAGATTCGAAGCTTCGCGGCCGACACCGGAGAACCGATGGTTTTCCATCCATCCGGTTCGTTGCGAATCGCGCGAACGGCGCAAAACGAGGAGCAACTGCGCGCCGAAGTTGCCCGCGCGCAGCGGCTGGGCGTGGAGGTCGATCTGGTCTCCCCCGATGAAGCGCGGCAACTGATGCCTTTCCTCACTACGGGGGGCATTCGCGCGGTGTCGTTTACCAAGGGCGATCTCTATCTGGAACCGGGCCAGCTCCCGCGCGGCTATGCCAACGCCACCGCTAAGCTCGGCGGCATCCTTCTTCCGGATACCGAGGTGACGGGCATCGGTGTCACGCGCGGCCGTGTGACCAAGGTGCACACCTCGAAGGGCGACATTCACACTCCCGTGGTGGTCGATGCCGCCGGCGCGTGGACCCGACTCGTAGCGCGCCTCGCCACCGCGACAGTCGGTGCCGTCGCCACTCGTCACCAGCTGCTGATCACGCAACCCGTTGCGGGCGTCGAAGCCAACCAGCCGATTACGCGCGTGATCGATGCCAATTTCTATATCCGTCCCGAGGACGGCGGCTTTCTCTTAGGCGGCTACGAGCCCGATCCCCTCCAGTTCGACATGGCGAATGCGCCCGCGGGTTTTGGGATTGACGATCTGCCGCTGGATATCGCTGTGCTGCGGCGCCTCATCGACCGCGTGGCGGATCAGTTTCCGATCCTGCGGGACATCGAAGTGAAGGAACATCGAGGCGGTCTTCCCACGATGACTGCGGACGGCGAGCACATTGTCGGTCCTGTGCCCGACCTTCGCGGGTTCTATGTCGCCGGCGGCTGTTGCGTCGGCGGCCTTGCCATTGCGCCGGTCGTGGGGGAGCTGCTGGCGGAATGGATTACGTCCGGCCAGCCGCCGATGGATCTGTCGCCGCTCTTGCCGTCCCGGCCGGCCGTGAAAATCGATGAAGCGCGCCTCTACGGAGACTGCCTCCGTCAATACGCGTTCCACTACTCCAAGCCCGCGCAGGCGGATTAGGTTGCTTTTTACGAACTGAGGAGGGGTGGCTGGGACGCAGGGACTCGAACCCCGATACGCAGATCCAGAGTCTGCAGTCTTACCATTAGACGACGTCCCAACGGTGACGAATTTAGTTTAGCATTTTGGCAATCGAGGCAGCCACCTGCCCGGCGAGGAAACGGTACCCTTCGGGCTTGTAATGGACGTTGACAGGCATCTGCATCTCGGCGAGTTTGGGGAGGATTGCGGAGTAAAGATCGTCGATGGCAACACCTTCGCGTTTCATCACGCGCAAGGCAGCCGCATTGAATTTCGCGACGTCCGCCGGGTCGCGAGGGGGATTGACCTTGCCGTCGGGCACGGGTGTGGTTGTGGCGAAGATCAACTTCGCTCCCGTGCGCTTGAGACGTTGGATGAGGGCGCTCAGGTTCGTTTCGTATTGGTCGAGAGGCACCTGGTGCTTGCCACCTTCCATGATCTTCAGGTCGTGCAGGCCCCAATTGACGTGGATGACATCCCACTTTTTCGAGCCGAGCCACTCGTCGAGGTGCTCCAGAGAGAAGCCGGTAAAGGCGGCATTCGTTGGAATGCGAAGGACATTGGCTTTATCCTTGAGCATCTCGCGAACGGGAATCGTGTAGCCGATGGAGATGGAGTCGCCGATGAGGAGGACGCGGGGCAATCCCGGTGTCTCGGTAACCGGAGCAAAAGCCGGGTTGTCGGCCTGCGCGAAGAGCAGGCAGGATGCGGCGAGGAGTGCAGCAATGCGCATCAGAACATGAACTCCACCGGCAGTACCGTGTTCTCGTCCTTCTTGATTCGCACGACCTGCTCGGCTACCAGATTCTTGGCTTCGGACATGGTCGCGCCGCTCAAATCGGTGCCGCTGAAGTTGACCTTTTCGAGGTTGGCGCCCTTGAACTCCGCCCCATTGCAGTTCGCCGCGCGAAGGTCAGCCTTCGTGAGATTGGCGCCTTTGAGAACGGCTCCGGCTAGGTTGGCGCTATCGAGATTCGCTCCGGAAAGATCGGCATTCGAAAGGTTGGCATTGGAAAGATCGGCCTGGCGCAGATCGGCGCCGCTCAAGTTGGCGCCGGTAAGATTGCAGGAAGAGAAATTGGTGGTCTCGGCAGTAGCTTTGCTTAGATCGGCCCCGCTCAGATCCACCCCGCTGAAATCGGCGCCGCGGGCATTCGTTCCTTCGATGTTGGCTTTCTGCAAGGAGGCGCCGCGCAGGTCGGCTTTCTGCAGATTCGCGCCGGTGAGGTTCACTCCTTTCAAGTTGGCGCCGGAGAGGTCGGCGCCGCGCGGATCGGAGCCGCTGAGATTGGAACCTTCGAGATTGGCGTTTTTCAGAATGGCACCGCGCAAGTCGGCTTTGACGAGATTGCAGGAGAACATGTTGGTGCCGCTGAGATCGGCCTTGCTCAGGATTGCCTGCTCGAGCGTAGCTAAACGCAGTTTGGAACCGGCGAAGTTCGCACCGCGCAGGTCGGCATTCTTCAACACCGCCGATTCGAGATTCGATTTGCCGACTTTGGCCGATTCCATCTTGGCCTTCACGAGACTGGCGCCGACGAGGGTGATTCCTTCCAACAGAGACTTGGATAAATCGACGCCGTCGAGTTTTTGCTTCGAGAGGTCGGCACCGGAGAGATCAGGAATTGTTCCGGGTTTCTGAACGCGCTGAAAATTCCACTTATCAATGCCGGATTTAAGAATCGTAAGATGTGCTGCGTTGGCCATGTGCGCCATCATAACGCAATGGCGAGTGAGGGGCAGGCCGGGACACAGTTTCCGAATGCCGGTCCCGGTCTTCGAGTTTGGGGCAGACCGGGGTTTGAATCGTCACGGACGGCGGAGCAGGGAAGCCCGAATCATCGCAAATTGCGACGGCGAACGTGGCGGCGCCGGTGCCGAAATTCAATGCGGTAGATAGTATGATTGGATTGCTCTCCCGGGATGCGATCCGGCACGTGGATCGTAAAGGCCGTCGTTTCAGTGGTCGAGCGAGAGTGGGCGGGGTTGGATTGCCGGCGAAGGGGGAATTATGTTAATCTCTATAGAGAATATGGAGATCGCAGAAATCACCGCGTTGCCTGCTACTAACCCGGTTGAGGCTCAATATGATGCCACGGTCCGGGCTGACATCGAGTTGTTCCGCGAACACATCAAGAAATTCGTTGCCGGAGAGATCAATGACGATCAGTTCCGGGCACAACGGCTGCGGCGTGGGATCTATAGCCAGCGCCAACCCGGGGTGCACATGATCCGGACGAAGGTGCCGGGCGGGACCTTGACGGCGCTCCAGATGCGCGCACTTGCTCGCGTGGCTGACGAGTGGGGTGGCGGCAAGGGCCACCTGACCACACGGCAGAACATGCAGTATCACTTTGTGCCGCTGGTGAACGTGCCGGACGTGCTGCTCGCTCTGGCAGATGTGCGGTTGACGACGCGCGAAGCTTGCTACAACACGGTGCGCAACATCACCGCGGACTCGCTTGCCGGACTGCTGCCGGGCGAGGCGTTTGATGTGCGGCCGTACGCGCGGCTGGCGGCTTTCGCTTTCCTGCACAAGGAACTGACGGACGCTCTTCCACGCAAATTCAAGATCTCGTTCAGCGCGTATGCGAACGATCCGATGGTCGGGGGCATGCACGATGCGGGGCTGACCGCGATTGTTCGGAACGAGGACGGTGTGGAGAAACGCGGGTTCCGTGTAGTGATCGGAGGCGGCCTAGGGCCGCTACCTCGCGAAGCTCACGTACTCGACGAGTTTCTTCCGGTGGAAAATCTCATTCCGCGTCTGGAAGCGGTAATCCGGCTGTTCAACAAGCACGGCAACCGGCAGAACAAGAACACGGCGCGGTTGAAGTTTGTGATCAAAGACCGCGGCTGGGACTGGGTGAAGGAGACCGTCGAAGCGGAGTACCAAGATATTCTGGCGAATGGCGGCATCCCGACTCCCACGTCGGTGCCGGAAGCGTTCGGCGGCTTCGTTTCTGCTCCACCGCCGCTGGGTAACGGGGCGGAACTTCCCGTGATTGATGCGCGGCAGGCCGATCCGGTCTTCGATCATTGGATGGAAACCAACGTTGCGGCGCAGCGGCAGGACGGGTACGGCGCGGTCACGGTGATGGTTCCGCAGGGGAACATGACGGGCGATCAGATGCGCGGGCTGGCACGGATTGCGGAAGATGCCGGCGACGGTTTATTGCGCGTGACGATTGAACAGAACATGGTGCTCGGGTTCATCCCGATCCACAACCTGCGGCGCGTGTACGCGGCGTTGAAGCTGATTGGGCTGGGCATGGCGGGCGCGAACGAAGTGGAAGATATTGTCACGTGCCCTGGCGCGTATTCGTGCAATCTCGCACTGACGAAAACGATGAACCTTGGGGCGGCGATGTACGAGGCCGTGAAGAATCATCCGGACAAGGCGGTTCGGAAGCTGAAGATCCGGTCGAGCGGGTGCCCGAATTCGTGCGGCCAGCATTGGATCGGAGACATCGGGTTCTATGGCAATGCGCGCAAGGTGAATGGCAAAGAAGTTCCGTACTACATGATGCTGCTCGGCGGCGGTTACGACGAGACTGGCATTCTGCGATTCGGGCTTTCGGTGCAGAGCGTGCCGGCGCGTCTGGCTCCACAGGCGGCACGGCGGGTGATGGATCACTTCAGCGCGAACCGGTTGGAAGGCGAAACGTTCCGTCAGTATGTGCTGCGGAACAAGGTGGCCTTCTTCAAGGAAATGACGGCGGATCTGGCGAAGCCGGCCGAGTTGTTCCCCGAGATCTATCAGGATTGGGGCGACGACATGGCTTATTCGCTGCAACTTGGCCGCGGCGAGTGCGCGAGTTAGCCCCGGGCGTACCTAGGCCGATTGTCGAAATCGGAATTTGAAAAAGTGTTCCGTTTTGTCGAAAACGTGGTGAGGCGCCGCGGGGTTCGCGTACGCCGTGGCGGCGCCTCAGATTAGCTTCTGATTCGTCGGATCAGAGTATTCAGTTGTCAAGGAACTGTCGGGCAGGATACCTTCACAGGGCTACCCTTGCTTTTTTTGAAAAGTGTTCCGAAGTGTTCCGTTCTGTTCAAGCGGCTTGCGCCGGGTTGGGCAGATGAAGCAGGGTCGCGAGATTCGGCATCGGATTGGGTGCTGCGGCGGTCTTGATCGTTTGGGCAGTTTTCAACCCGCCATCAACGACTTTCGCCAAGTCGATCAAAACCGAGAAAGTATGCGGCATTTGATTGAGTCCCTTTTCCTTCACCACGGGTGGAAAGGCCTGGAGGCGATAACGAACTTCCGTTTGAATTCTGGCTAACTGCCTCATCGCCTGGTCGAGGGCCTGGCGGCTGGATCGCTCGAGGCGGCGAACGCGGCGGTAGGTCTTCTCGTGGCTGTCGTTCAAGAGCGGGTCGACGGTCTTGTCCGTCTGGGTCTGGTAAAGCTGAACCTCTGCGACGGCGCAGCGGTGCAAGTTCCAGGAGGCAAGAAGCACCTGATTGAAGAGTACAGTCTCTGCACCCGGTTGGGGAGCGAGGGATTTCCGCCAGGCTGCTTGCATTTCATCGAAATGCTGCTCATCGCCAGGCAGGATCAGGAACTTTTGTCGTTCCATATTGGTTTCTCCTTTTCGATCGGGGACTGGTGTCCCGTCTTCAGGCTAGGCGGAGGTGTTTGCGGAACACGGGGAGGAGTGCGGGAGACCGGACGCAGGATGTTTGTTTTCAATGCGAAGGCAGGGAATGTTAAATTTTTGTCCGGCGTGACTCGGATTCAGAAGGTGTTACGGATGGATTCGAGACGGTGCTGTGCGGCGGGATTTAGGTCGGGAAAGAAATCCAGGTGAGAGCGCCTTTCGATCTCGTCGACGGTGACGGAGTAGCATCGAGGGACTGACGGACGTTTTCGGAGTTGGGAACGATGGCGGCGTACATGGTCTTTTCAGAGCCGCGCAGGACCAAGGCGACTTTGAAAAGGGCTGAGGGAACAGCGACGCGGCTGGCTCCGATGAAGGCGGGGGAATCGGACTCGAAGAGGACTCCGGTGAAGATGATGACGGAGTCGGCGGACTGCGCGATGCTGCGAAGTTTGGCTTCGAGTTTTTGCCAAGACCCAGCGTTCATGGACTGGATTTGCGGAACCGCGTTAGAGAAGAGGAAGGTGGAGCGGAAGGATTCTGGGGAGAAGGCGCGATCAGCGGCCGGAACGAGATGACCTCTGGAGAAACCCGAAAATTTGTAATCCGAATCGTATGCGGAGGCGAGATCGGCGTCGTGACGGAAGTGGGGGCGAAGGGGGACAGGAGAACCGAGCATGTCAGGTGTGAGTTCATGAGCGGCCCAAGTAGCGACATGAAGGGAGGAGTCGAAGCAGAGGAGATAGTCTGGGCGGGAGGCGAGTTGCTGATCAGGGAGGGAGCAGGCGGGGAGTCCGAAGCGATCGGGCGGGGCGAGAGCGGCGGGCTGGAGGGTGAGGAAGAGAACGCTGAGTAACATCACAATAGTACGATCGTCTGTTTAAAACATTTCTTTATAGAAATGTTTTAAAAAAGTTTGGCGCCCGGTTGCACGTCCCGTTGCTACAATGTTTTGTTCCCCATGTCGAACTCCACTGCTGCACTCCGAGAAGCCCTTCGAGTGAACGAAGGCATTTTGCGACTGGCACCTTGCTGGGTGCCGCGGTCGTTTCTGATGCCGGGAGGTCGATTGAAGTTGGACTCCCGGGATTTGTACGCGTTGGGAGCGCACCGGGGCGGGATTGATGAGCGGTGGTTCTCCTCGACGACGAACGCGGACAATGGCCCGGGCACACCGCAAGACGAAGGGCTGAGCTATGTCGATATTGACGGGCAGCGGGTGCTGTTGAGAGCGGGCGTTGATGAGATTGGGGATGAGATTCTGGGCGCGGATGTGATGCGGACGCAGGGCGGCTGGAACCTGCTGTGCAAGTTTTTCGATAACCTCGGGCCGATTCCGCACCACATGCACCAGAGCGACGAGTTCGCGAAGAAGGTGGGGCGTAAAGGGAAGCCGGAGGCGTACTATTTTCCGCCGCAGTACAACTTCAAAGACAACAATTTTCCGTACACGTTCATGGGGCTGGAGCCGGGGACGACGCAGGACGACATCCGGCGGTGCCTGGAGAGGTGGAATGAGGGAGACAACGGGATCCTGTACCACTCGAAGGCGTACCGGCTGGAGCCGAGGAGCGGATGGCAAATCGACGCGGGGATTCTACACGCCCCGGGTTCGCTGGTGACGTATGAACCGCAAGTGAACTCCGATGTGTTTGGAATGTTCCAGTCGATGGTGGAAGGTCGCGCGGTGCCGTGGGCATTGTTGGTGAAGGACGTGCCGCCGGAGCATGCGCACGATCTGGACTACATTCTGAGCATGCTGGATTGGGATGCGAACGTAGATCCGGAATTTGCGAAGTCGCGGCGGTTCCATCCGACACCGGTGCGTGACGAAGCAGCGATGAAGAGCGAGGGCTATTCGGAGAAGTGGGTGGTTTATTCCACGGGGTATTATTCGGCGAAGGAACTGACGGTACTGCCCGGCCGGTCGGTGACGATCAAAGACGGGGCGGCGTATGGACTGATCGTCGTGCAAGGGTGGGGGAAGATCGGGAAGTTGGAAGCGGAGACGCCGTCGCTCATCCGTTATGGCCAGATGACGAAAGACGAGATGTTTGTGACAGCGAGCGCGGCGCAACGGGGAGTAGTGGTGCAAAATGCGAGCGACCAGGAGAACCTGGTGATGCTGAAGCATTTCGGTCCGGGCAATCCGGATGCGGCGGGGTTCGTCCAGTAATCAACCGCCTGCTTCAAAGCCGGGGTAGAGGAGCATACCGCCGTCGACAAAGATGCTGGAGCCGGTGACGTAATCGGCATCATCGGAAGCGAGCCAGACCGCGGTTTTTCCGATGTCATCGGGCTCGCCAATCCGCTTGTAGGGGACGAGACGCATGAGAGAGTCGTAGGCTTCGGGTGTCTCCCAAGCGGCTTTGTTGATGGGAGTGCGAATGGCGCCGGGGCAGATGCTGTTGACGCGGATGTTTTGCGCGGCCAGTTCCTGCGCCATGCTTTTCATGAGCATCATGATGCCTCCTTTGGAGGCGGCGTAATTGACGTGTCCGGCCCATGGGATGACTTCGTGGACGGAACTGATGCAGATGATTTTGCCGAGCGCCCGGGATACGGGGAGTTTGCCTTGTTTTTTGAAAAGGCGGACCGCCTCGCGCGAACAGAGAAACTGACCCGTGAGGTTGACGGCGATGACCAAGTTCCATTGATCGAGGGTCATCTCGTGCAGAGGCGCGTCGCGTTGCAGGCCGGCGTTGTTGACGAGGATGTCGATGCCACCGAACTCCTGTTCGATGCGGGCGAACATGGCCGCGACCTGATCCTCTTTGGAGACATCGGTCTGTACGGCGAAGGAACGAACGCCCATTGCCGCAATCTCTGCTGTTACCTGGGCGGCCGCCTCATCGTTAGAGACGTAGTTGACGGCGACGTCAGCACCGGCGCGGCCGAATTCTTGGGCGATCGCTTTGCCGATGCCGCTATTCGCTCCAGTGACCAGTGCCCGCTGGCCCTTCAATTTTCCATCCATGTGATTTGCTCCTCGCTTTGTAATGAGCCGTGGCGTGACAAATATTCCGTCACCCTTGTAGAATGCAACGGGACAAGGAGAATTTGCTAATGCGCTTCGGCGTCAACTTTCTAATCTGGACAACGCATTTCACGGAGGAACACATTCCACTGCTGCCGAAGATGAAGGCGGCAGGGTTTGACGGGGTCGAGTTGCCGATGTTCAATCCGGACGGGTATCCGGGTAAGGTGGTGCGGCGGGCGTTGGAGGATCACGGCCTGGGACTGACGTTCTGCTCGATCGTGCCGGGCGGGATGAGCCTGGTGGATGCGGATGCGTCGCTGCGGGCGAAGGGGATTGCGCATATCCAGAAGATCATTCGCCTGGCGGGGGAGATGGGCTGCGAGACGGTGGCCGGTCCGATTTATTCGCCGGTGGGGTATCTGCCGGGACGACGGCGGACGGAGGAGGAATGGCGGCACGCGATCGAGAGTTATCACGTGCTGGCGGGGACGCTGGACGAATGCAAAGTCGATCTCGCGATTGAACCGTTGAACCGGTTTGAGACGTTTTTTCTGAACACGGCGGCGGACGGTGTGACGCTGTGCGAGGCGGTGAATCATCCGCGGGTGGGTTTGTTGGTGGATACGTTTCACAGCAACATCGAGGAGAAGGATATTGCGGCGGCATATCGAACGGCGGGGCGGCATTTGAAACATGTGCACACGTGTGAGAACGATCGAGGGATTCCGGGGAGCGGACATGTGGAATGGACGCCGGTGTTCGAAGCGATTCGAGCGACAGGTTATGACCAGTGGCTGACGATCGAGAGCTTCGGGTTCAATATGCCGGATATTTCGGCGGCGGCGGCGATTTGGAGAGATTTGGCGCCGACTCCGGATTCGATTGCAATTGAGGGAGTGAAGTTTCTGCGACGGCATTTTGCGTAGGGTTAGGGAGCGGTACAATGCTGGTCAAATGAAGATTCATCTGACGCCGGGGACGATTGGTGTTCGGGCGGCGCAGGCTGAGGTGGTGGAACTCGCTCACTACTATGGGTATGAGGCCGTTGAGCCTCAGACCGATTTTTTGATGAAAGTGACCGACGGTGAGTTGAAGGCGCTGCGGGAACGGATGGAGACGCTGCACCTGGTGTGGGGCGCGGCGGGAACAGGCATTGATTTTCGCGGGGCCGACGACCGTTTTGCGGAAGGACTGAAGGCGCTTCCGGCGCAGACGAAGGCGCTGCAGCGTGCGGGCGTGACGCGGGTGGGGACGTGGGTCCGGCCGGCGCATGATGAATTCACGGCGCGGCGGTATTTTGATTTGCACGTGAAGCGAGTGGGCGCGATGGCGGACGTTTTGAACGACCACGGATTGCGGCTGGGTCTGGAGTACGTGGGGCCGAAGACCGCGTGGACGCGCGGAAAATATCCCTTCATCCACAGCATGGCAGAGATGAAAGAACTGCTGGCGGCGGCGGGACGCAAGAACACCGGTTTCGTGCTGGATAGCTGGCACTGGTACACGGCAGGCGAGGGGAAGTCTGATCTTTTGACGTTGAAGAACGCGGACGTGGTGACGGTGGATCTGAATGACGCGCCGTCGGGCGTTCCGGTGGATCAGCAGATTGACAATCAGCGGGAGTTGCCTTGCGCTACGGGTGTGATTGATCTGCGTGCATTTATGGGCGCGCTTCGGGAGATCGGGTATGACGGTCCGGTGCGTGCGGAACCGTTCAACGAGGCGGTGCGCAAGATGCCGCGGGAGCAGGCGTTGCAGGTCACGTTAGACGCAATGAAGAAAGCGTTCGCGCTATCCTAAAATGTTCATTTGCCACAAATAAGAAGGAGTTTTCCACTTCCATGTCTGAATCATCCTCCACGAATCCCTCACGCCGCGAGTTTGTACGCGCTGCCGGAGTGGCAGCGGCGCCGGCGTTGGTATCCGCACAGAATGCGAACAGCGAGTTGCAACTGGGCTGGATCGGTACCGGCGGCCGCGGCTACTACCTGATGGACATGCTGTACAAGGGCAGCGCGAAGCCGTTCAAGGTGGTGGCGACGTGCGACACGTACACAGGGAATTTGAATCGCGGCAAGGATCGCGTACAGACGATGGGCGGCAACACGCCGAAGACGTACGTCGACTATCACGAATTGCTGGCGGACAAATCCATCGACGCGGTGGTGATCGCGACGCCGGAGCATCTGCACTATCCGATGGCGATGGCGGCGTTGAAGGCGAACAAGCACATCTACCTGGAGAAGCCGCTGGCGCACACGATCGAAGAAGGTTTCGACATTGTAAAGCTGGCGGAGAAGACGGGCAAAGTGGTGCAGGTGGGGACGCAGAACCGGAGCAATTCGCTGTACATCAAGGCGAAGGAAATGATCGGGCAGGGGATGATCGGCGACATCCACTACGTGCGGGCGTTCTGGTACCGGAATTCGCTGGACAACAATCCGGCATGGCGGTATGCGATTCCAGCGGATGCGAGCGAGCAGAATACGGACTGGCAGAAGTTTCTCGGGGCTGCGCCGAAGCGGGCATTCCATAAGGGCCGGTATTATCAATGGCGGCTGTATTGGGATTATTCGGGAGGCATCTCAACGGACCTGCTGGTGCACCAGACGGACATCACGAATTTCGTGTGCGGAAAGACCGTGCCATCGACGTGCATGGCGTCGGGCGGGATTTACCGCTGGACCGATCCGAGTGACGATCGCGATGTGCCGGATTGCCTGAGCGCGATCTACGAGTACACGCCGAGCAAGTTCCACATCAATTACTCGTGCTACTTCGGGAATGAGAATTATGGGTATGGCGAGCAGTTCATGGGGAACGAAGGGACGATCGAGGTGTTGAACCGGCAGATTCTGACGTTCACACCGGAGAAATTCCGCGGACAGGCTCCGCCGAAGGTGGCAGCGCGCAAGGAGATGAAGCTGGAGTTGCCGGGGAACGACAACAACGCGGTGCAAGCGCACGTGAAGAACTGGCTGGAGGCGATCAGAGGGAAGGAAAAGCTGATTGCCCCGGTGCAGGTGGGCCAGCAAGCGGCGATTTCGGGACACATGGCGACGTTGTCGCTGCGGAAGCAGAAGAAGTGCGTGTGGGACGAGAGGAAGAACACGTACAGTTTTGTTTAGCGGTGCAACTCAACTTGCGCCTTGCTGGCGCGCGGCGGCGAGTTGGGCTTGGACGAAGGGACTAGCGGGGAGCTTGCGGTCCCAGAATTGCCAGAGTTCGAGGCGGCGTTTGGAGAGAGCCGTCGCAGCGTCGCGATTTCCGGCCTTCGTGTGAAGGCGCCCGAGGTCGCGATACAGGCGCGAAAGGTTGTTGGCGTGACGCAGATCGGACTCGGGTTGCGGATGGCCGGCGAGAAGCTTCGCGTGAAGGTCCTCGTAGGTTTTGATAGCGGCTGCGGTCTGACCGGTGTCGGCGTAATGATCCGCAAGTGCGCGTAGCGCGGTGTCGGCTTCTTCTCCGAGCTCGACGGTGGAGGCCGGGTAATTGGCCAGGTTGCGGAGGATGGTGAGCGCTGCTTCCACGCGCTGCGCGGATTCGGCGGGACGATGGAGACGCCGCAGTGCATAGGCCGATCCGGTCAGGAGCCACACCTCGTCGCGGCGTGCTTTGGAATTGTTCTGAATTTCGCTCAGGCGGAAGCGCGTGTGATCGTAGACAGCGAGTGCGCGGGCGGGGTCGCTCTCCCGCAACACATCGCCCAATTCCCGGCCGGCCATGGAGACATAGGAGCGGCTGGAATAATCGTGGGCATCTTTGCGCGCGAGGGACTCGGCGATGTCAAAGGCGCGCTGGAGCAGAGGCACGGCTTCTTTGGGCCGGTCGAGGTTGATGCTGTTGAGCTCGCCGAGAATGAGTCCTTCGCGCCAAATGGCAGCGGTGAGCAGGAACATACTTTCGGCGTTGTCGGGATTCGCCATACGTTCTGCGATGGAACGGGATTCGCGAATCGCGCGTAGGGCGCCGTCGAGGTCGCCGGCGAAGCGCGAGGTATTGGCGAGGACGCCCAAAGAACGGCCGAGGTACCTTTGTTCCTGGCCGGGGGTGCGGGCGAGTTCCACGGAACGCTGCGCGTAGAGGGTCGCTTCGCCGAGCCGGTGGACGTTTGAGAACGTCAGGGCGAGGTTGAAGTAGATGCGGGAAATCGAAGCGGTCTCGGCGGGCGTGATCTTCGACGAGGCGAACAGAGCGTCGAGCCGGGCGGCGGATTTCCTGGCGAAGTTCAGAGCGGTGCCGGGTTCGTCCTCCGATTGCGCCAGAATCATCTGGTCGCGCGCGATCTCGGCGGAAGCGAGGAGCGCCTGACGGCGCTGGGGGAAAGTAGGGGATTGGAGAACCCTGTCCACCAATGATTCGGCTTTGGCGAGGCTCTTGCGCGCTTCCGCAAATTGGCCGAGGTTGGAGTTGGTGGGAACGCCCTGAACGCGAGCCACCTGTGCGTAGGCACTGCCAATCTCCAACGCGAGGTCGGGATCGTAGCTGGCGTCGGCGTGCAGGCGTTCGAGGTATTCGAGCGAAGCGGACACGATGCGATTACGCGCTTTGGTGGAACCGGGGAGGTTGCGAATTTCGCCGTCGAGATCGAGAAGGCGCTTGGAGAGCTGACGCACCTGTTCAAAGCGGCGCTGGGCAACGACACGGGCGCGGTCGGCGACGATCGAGCCTCCGACGATGCCAGCGAGGGCAAGGGCGCCGGCCGCGACGGGAAGCCAGCGGCGGCGCAGGAATTTGCGAGTCAGGTAGAGAGCATTGCCGCTGCGGGCCTGCACGGGGCGATGGTCGAGATAGGCCTGGAGATCGGCAATGAAGAGATCGACGGAGGCATAGCGCTCCTCCGGCTCCGCACGCATGGCTTTGCTGAGAATCGAGGCGACGTCATTCGGGAGCGCCACCTGGGACGCGGCGGCTTGCGCTCGCGGGCTCTGTTTGGTGAGCAGGCGGTAGAGCACTGCGGCGAGCGAGTAGACATCGGTCGCGGTCGTTTGCGATTCGCCGGTGAGTTGCTCGGGGCTGGCATATTCGGGCGTATGGGCTCGTTCGAGCGTCCGGGTTTCATCGGGTGAATCGAGAAGCTTGGCAATGCCGAAATCGAGGAGCTTGGGCTGACCGGCGGAATCAACCAGGATGTTGGAGGGTTTCAGATCGCGATGGATGATGAGGTTGCGATGGGCGTAGGAGACGGCCTCGGCGACCTGTACAAAGAGAGCCAGCGTGTCGCGGGGGGAGAGTCCGGCACAGTACTGATCGATGCGCGTGCCATCGACATACTCCATGACGAGATAGGGTTGGTCGCCGCTGTGCCCGGCGTCCAGGAGGCGCGCAATGCCAGGGTGACTCAACGAAGCGAGGATCTGACGCTCGCGGAGGAAGCGCTCGCGAAAGGAGGGCAGATCGGCACCGTTGTGGAGAAACTTGATGGCGACGCGCTGCTCGATTTCGCCGTCGGCGCGTTCGGCGAGATAGACGGCGCCCATGCCGCCTTTGCCGATCATGCGAAGGAGACGGTAGGAGCCGCAGCGGCCGTCATCGGCGACGGGGGCATTGGAGAGAAGGAACTGCTCCGTGACGCCCTTGATCCGCTCCGTGATGCCATCGGAGCGGGTATGATCGAAACGGATCAGGGATTCAATCTCGTCGCGGACGTCGGCGGGGACGCCGCGTAGCTCGTAAAGGCCTTCCCGATAAACGGTAGGATGGCCCGCAAGATCGTGGAACAGAACCCGGACATCCTCTTTCATGAGAGTGGTACGCGAAAATGCGGGCCAGCGGAGATCAGCGGAGTCAATTTTTCTTGTAGAAAAGGTAGTCGGCGGTATAGGGCACGAACTCGAGGGCGCCGACTTCGGTGCAAGCAGTGGTGGGTACAACGCCGCCGGTGGTGTTGATGCGCTGGATGTAGGTGGTTTGGGCGAAACTGGAGCCACCGGCGGCGCCGTTGCGAGTGCCGGCCATTTGCAGGAGGAACCAGGGAATCGCTCCCGGTTTGACGAACGCGGGGTCGCTCGATTCGCCGATCTTTTTGGCCCAGACGGCGCTCGAGTCGATGGAGCTTTGCCAGGTGGCGCGGGCGAGACCGTCTTCCACGGGATTGGGGCTCAGGTAGTGGGTGGCGATCTGCTGGCGGATGTCGCCGGTAATCCAGCGGATGCTGAGGTACAGAGTTGCCTGCGGGGCCAGGAATTTCCAGCCCAAACCGGTGGCGTTGGGAAGGCAGATATAGTTCTGCGTACCGACGGCGGCAGCCTTCATGAACATGGTATTGCCGGCGGGCACTTGGACGTCAGTGGGCACCGGCGGCGGCGTGAGAGATTGGGCGTGCAGGCTGAGGGCCGCAAGGGCGAGTCCGCCCAGGTAGTGTCGAAACATCAGAGTCTCCTTTTGATTGTTCGGATGATTTGCTTGGAGGATCGGTCGTCCTTCCAATGGGTGAAGCGAGTTCTTAGGAAGGAATTGGCGGAACGTATGGTAGGCTGATCTGGTGAACGACCCGATACATGAGCTGTTTGAGAGGCTGCGGACGGGCGACGATTCGGCGCTGGGGGCCATCACGCCGACGCTGTATAAAGAGCTGCATCAGATTGCGTCGCGGCAATTGCGAGGAGAGCGCTCCGACCACACGCTGCAACCGACGGCGTTAGTGCACGAGGCGTATTTGAAGCTGTTTGACGGCGCGAGCCGGGAGTTTGCGGACAAGGTGCATTTTCTGGCAGTGGCATCGCGCGTGATGCGGCAGGTACTGGTGGATTATGCGCGGGCGCGGGCGAGCATCAAGCGGTCGCCGGTGGAGGATGACGGGACGCCGAAGATGGCGAGTTTGGAAGTGCGGACGGGGAAGGGCGTCGAACTGCTCGAACTGATCGAGTTGGACGATGCGATGAAGGCGCTGGCAGAAGAGAACGAGGCGCTGGCGCGGCTGATCGAGATGCGCTATTTCGGTGGGATGACCGCAGAGGAGACGGCAGAGGCCCTGGGGCTATCGGTGCACGTGGTGCGGCACGACCAGCGGCTGGCGCAGGCGTGGTTACGACGACGGTTATCGCGATAGGATGTCAGCGGTCAGCTTTCAGCTTCTATTTGCCTTCGATGACGAAGGTTGGCGCGACACCTTGCAGCGTAGAGAATTTGCTCGCGTCCACCGGGGAGATATAGCTCGAACAACTCTGCATCTTTCCCAGGAACGTGTGCGGATGGACGTCTACGCGCAGGTTCTTCATCTCGACCGTTCCCCACTGATACACGGGGAATGGTGCCACGGTCGGTTCGGTTCGCTCCTGCACGACGTACGGATTCCGTAGCGCGGTTCGCAGGGCGCGTTCCCAACCGGCTGTATCGGTTTCCCAGCCACGGTATTCGTGCTGATCGCCGCCACTGTCGTTGGGCCGCAACACCAGCGTCTGCCGGTTCTTCTGAATGAACTCCACCAGGTCGATGGTTTTGTCCTGGTATTGCGTGGTGACCGGATGGACAACGCGCGTCCAGGGAATCGACTCACGCAGCACCCGCTTCTCGGCGGCCGGAAAGGAGTGGGTGATCGCATCGTCGGTGAGCAGGTCGAACACCGCCTTCTTGCGAGCCAACTCATCGCGAAAACTGTTGACCATACAGACGGCGTGATCTTTGTAAGCCCGGACGAGCGGATGCGTCAGATCGTAGCGGACGAGAAACTCCTGCACTTTGACGCAACGGTAGACCAAGTCGATCTGATAATCCGCGCGCCGCAGGATGTTGTTCTTGTACTCGATTTGATCGAGGTTCACAACTTCGGCGGGATAGCCCAACTTGCGGAATGCTTCGGCGATGAGCTGATACTCGGCCGACTCCGTCGTCTGGAAGGGCTGCTTGAGTTCGACGATGGCGATGTTCGGAATCTTTTTGCCGCCGAACTCCTTGTAGGCGCGGAGCATCGCCGTCAATAGCGTTTTCACACCCGGGAGCTTCGTCAGGCCATACTTTTTCTTAAAATCTTTCATCGGCCCAGTTTCGAGGAAGAGGTTTGCCAAGACCTCGCCGTAGGCCAAGCCCATGGGAGCATCGGAAACATATTCCATGAAGCGGAGGGTTCCGTTGTTGACGAAGGTGTCGAGCAACGAGGCGACGGACAGCCTGGCGTAACCAGGATCAATCGCGGCCAGCATTTTTTCTCCAGGCAGCATCTCCATCCGGGTTTGCAGGCCGGGGGCCGACATCGCGAGTTGTTTGATGCGGGTGATGGCGGAAAGCAGAGTTTCCGATGCTTTACTCAGAGATGCGTACTGACGCGAAGAGAGGAAGTGGGGGCGAAGAACCGGACAGGCCGGTTTCGTGGACACAACTAACCCGCAGCTTTTCATGCGCTCGAGAAGGGCTTCGGCCCATCCCAAGTCACGATAAGGTGGGGTTTCCAGGAGTTTGTGGTAGCGGGCAACAGCCTCGCTTAACTGCGTCATAAGCCAGGTATTTGGAAATAAAGGATTTCCAACTATAGTATGACACACGGATGCAAGTTTGGAAACCGGGCAAGACCCTGGATCTCGCGTTAATCTTTTGATATTAAAGGAGTAATTTGCATGAGAGATCCTTTTTCGCGGGCCGCGGCGGGGGCTCTCCGGGCACCGCGGCACCCTTTCGTGGTTCACTCTGCGCTACAATGTCGCCGCAGGCTGCGTGCCGGATGGATCTACCCCCCGCGTTTACTTCTTATCCGCATCGCCGCTTGAACCCCCTTACCGGCGAATGGGTGCTGGTTTCGCCAAATCGCACCACCCGGCCCTGGCTCGGCCAGATCGAAAAACGGCCCGCCGCGACGCGGCCTTCCTACGACCCGGAGTGCTACCTTTGCCCCGGCAACGAGCGAGCAGGGGGGCACCGGAACCCTCCTTATGAAGGAGTCTTCGTCTTCGATAACGACTTCGCAGCCCTGTTACCGGACACTCCTCCGGCGAGCGTGAATGAGGGCGAATTATTGGTTGCCGGAATAGAGCGCGGCGTGTGTCGCGTGGTCTGTTTTTCTCCGGATCACGCGCTGAGCCTGCCGAGCCTTCCGCCGGCGGCAATGGAGCGAGTGGTAAACGCCTGGGCGGAGCAATACGCATTACTGGGCGGTCTCGAGTGGGTTCAGTCGGTGCAAATCTTCGAAAATCGCGGGAATATGATGGGCGCGAGCAATCCGCACCCGCATTGCCAGATCTGGGCGAACGCTTCGCTGCCGGTGGAACTGGAGAAGGAACTGGATTCGCAGAATTCCTATCAGGAGGCCAAGGGCTCATGCCTTCTCTGCGACGTTCTCAAACTCGAATTGAGCTCGGAGCAACGAATCGTGGAGGCGAACGACGCGTTCGTTGCACTGGTACCGTTTTGGGCAGTCTGGCCGTTTGAGACGCTTATCCTTCCGAGACGGCACGTGGGTACGCTCCCGGCAATGTCCGGGAGTGAAAAATCGCTGCTGGGCGGTATTCTCCAGAGCATCACGCGCCGTTATGATTTGCTATTTGAGACACCATTTCCGTATACGATGGGATTTCACCAACAACCGCCCAGGGAGAAAACCTCTGCCTTTCACTTCCATGCTCACTTTTATCCGCCCCTGCTACGGTCCGCGGAAGTGCGAAAATTCATGGTCGGATATGAAATGCTCGCCAACCCGCAGCGGGACCTCACACCTGAGGCCGCGGCCGAGCGACTGCGCAGCCTTGCAACGTAAGCTGTGCCTCCGTCCGAGAGAGGAACGTCCATGAAGAATTCCACGCTGGCAACAGCGGCGCTCTTGTTGATTCTGTGCTCATGCACCCCTGCGAACAAAGCCCCTGAAAGAATCACAACGCAGCCATTCGGAAAAGCCGGCAGCTCCACCGTCGAGTTGTACACGCTGCGTAACAGCAAGGGGTTTGAAGTTTCGATCACCAACTACGGCGGGATTGTCACGAGCATCAAAGCGCCGGATAACCTGGGCCGTATCGAAGATGTCGTGCTGGGGTTCGATTCCCTCAGCGGCTACCTGGCGGAACATCCTTATTTCGGGGCGCTCATCGGGCGTTATGGCAACCGCATCGGAAAAGCGCGTTTCCAGCTCGATGGCAAAGAATATGTTCTGGCGGCGAACAATGGGCCGAACTCCCTTCACGGCGGCAGGAAGGGGTTTGACAAAGTGGTGTGGCAGGCGCAGGCGGACGGTTCGAGCGCGGAGCCATCGCTCACACTGAACTATACAAGCCAAGATGGAGAAGAAGGGTTTCCGGGGACCTTGAAGGCGACCGTCAAGTACACGGTGACAGAGAACAACGAATTGAAGATCGACTACACAGCGACTTCTGATAAGAATACAGTGGTCAATCTGACCAACCACACTTACTTCAATCTCAGCGGCGCGGGCAACGGCGATATTCTCAATCACGAGATCCACCTTTTTGCCTCGAAGTTCACTCCAATCGATAGCGACCTCATCCCGACAGGGAAACTAGCCGATGTACGCGGTACGCCATTCGATTTCACCACGCCAGTGCGAATCGGAGCGCGCATCAACGATGAAAATGAGCAAATCCGCCACGGGTTGGGCTACGACCATAACTTTGTTCTGGACAGCGGAGGGGGTACGCTGGCCCCCGCGGCCACCGTGCGCGATCCAAAGAGCGGTCGATTCCTCGAAGTCTCCACTACCGAACCGGGTGTTCAGTTCTATACGGGCAACTTTCTTGACGGCACGCTGATTGGAAAAGCCGGCAAACCCTACCAGAAACGCTACGGGTTCTGCCTGGAGACGCAGCACTTTCCAGACTCGCCGAATCAGCCGGCGTTTCCTTCGGTGGTGTTGGCGGCGGGAGGAAAATACAGCTCCTCGACGGTGTATCGGTTCTCGGTCAAGTAGTTCTCCATGAGAAAAAATCGAGCTTCGGTATAAAACAAAACCATCATCGCGTGTTCTGGCTAGAAACTTCGTCTCCAAATCGATAGAATGAATTAGCCAAGGAGACGAAGGCATTCAATATGATCTACCCCGCTTCGTTCACACGAACCGGCGCGTGGAGACTACAGGGTCTTTGTGCGCTGACTATCCTCACGGTTGTAGCTTTGCCGGGGGCCGATACTCTCTCAACAAATTCAAACCAAGGCAGGACGGTTTCTCCCCAGGAACGTCTGCGCCTGGAAGATACATTCGGGAAATTGCCGCTCCGCTTTGAGCCGAATCGCGGACAGGCAGAGAACCGGGCGCGATTTTTTTCCCGAGGCCCCGGATACAGGATTGCATTTACGGATACGGCGGCAGATATTGCCTTGATGACCGGGAATAAACAGTCGGTCATTCGCATGACGCTGGAAGGCGCACAGCCTCCGAGGCAGATTCGTACCTTAGAGCCGCTTGCAGGGGCTACCAATTATTTCATCAAGAATGACAACGCGCGATGGAAGACCAACATTCCGGGTTATGGACGGCTGCGGTACGACGAAGTATATGCGGGCATTGACCTGGATTACTACGGCAGCCAGCGCCGCTTGGAATACGACTTCACGGTTTCGCCGGGCGCTGACCCGGAAGCGATCCGTCTTCGGTTTGAAGGCGTGAGCGGATTGCGTATCGATTCGACGGGCGACCTGCTGCTCGAAACGCCTGCCGGGCCGCTCCGTCAACACCGACCTGTCGTTTACCAGGAGATCGGCGGCCGGCGCGTGGCGCGGGAGGGAGCCTACCGGATTCGCGACGGCGTCGTCAGTTTCGCGATCGGAACCTATGACCGCTCCGCCCCACTGGTGATTGACCCAATTCTGTCGTACTCGACTTTCCTCGGCGGGGCGAGTTCCGACGCGGCGTACGCGATTGCGGTGGATGGTTCGAACAACGTGTACATCACGGGCGCGACGATCTCGACGGATCTGTCAAAACCCGGCGCTGCGCAGGCTGGCTACGGTGGCGCCCAGGATGCGTTCGTTGCCAAGCTGAATGCTTCCGGCGGAACGGTGGGTTACATCACGTATTTGGGTGGGACTGGAGAAGATACCGGAACCTCAATCGCCGTGGATTCGACTGGCGCCGCGTACGTTGCGGGTTTCACCTTCTCCACCAATTTCCCGACGTCAAGCCCCTTTCAGGCAGCCAATGCGGGCAGTGCTGACGCGTTCGTTGCAAAGCTCTCAGCGAATGGAGATGTACTGACGTATTCCTCGTACCTCGGCGGAGCCAACGATGATCGCGGTTTAGGAATTGCGATTGACAGCACCGGCGCTGCGTACGTCGCCGGGGCCACGGCGTCGCCCAACTTTCCGATGGCAGCGCCCATCGTCGGCGCATTCGCCGGCGGTGCGCGGGACGGGTTTGTTTCCAAGATTGCCACGGGCGGCGGATCGCTTGTTTTCTCGACGTATCTGGGAGGGAGCGGCGATGACTCGGCCACTGCCGTTGCAGCGAATGTGACCGGTGTGTACGTGGTGGGAACGACCACTTCGACGAATTTCCCAGTGGCTGCTGCGATCAGGGGAACGGCGGCGGGCGGCGTGGACGCGTTTTTGACGAAATTGCCGCTGAGCGGAACAACCCTGACGTACTCGACCTACCTTGGCGGAACGTTAGACGACCGGGCGACCGCAGTGGCAGTTGATGGGACAGGGGCCGCGTTCGTAGCGGGCTGGACCTTCTCGACAAACTACCCCACAGTGAGCGCTGCTTACGGCACGTTTCGCGGCGGCATCTACGACAGTTTCGTGACGAAGGTGAATGCCGCGGGCACGGGCTATGACTGGTCGACGTTTCTCGGCGGCAACGGAGAGGATTACATTTCCGGCATTGCGGTGGATTCCACCGGAGCTGCCGCCGTGACAGGCTACACTTCTTCGAGCGACTTTCCGCTGGTGTCCTCCTCCGGCGCGTACTACGGCAATGTGACGTCGGGTGCGTTCGTCGCGCGCTTTGCCGCCGGCGGGGCGAGTCTCAACTTCGGGACATACTTCGGCGGCGCTACCACGGACCAGGCCTATGGCGTGGCGGTGGATTCGTCGAATGCGATCTACATTACAGGCACGACGCAGAACGCCAACTTTCCGGCGGTCGCGGCGTATCAGTCGACGCTTTCGGGCGGCAGCGATGCCTTTGTGGCGAAATTCGTGGAAGGCACACCGGTCACGTTCACCGTCGATACGAATCCGACGGGTCTCTCGGTGATCGTGGATGGGATCTCCGCAGCCGCGCCACGGTTCTTTGCGTGGGCGGCCAGCAGTACACACACACTGGACACCAACTCGCCGCAGGTGCTGATCAACGGCACGCGCTACTCCTTTTCATCCTGGAGCCAGGGCGGGGCAAAATCACAAACGGTGACGGCCGGGACATCGAGTGCCAGCTACACTGCCAACTTCACGACGCAATACCAGCTCAACGTCGCAACCATACCGGCGAGCGGCGGGAGCGTGGTTGCATCGCCTTCGTCGGCAGACAATTACTACAACGCGGGCGCGAGCGTGACCCTGACTGCGACTCCGGTGGCGGGATATAGCTTCGCCGGATTCACCGGCGATGTTACCGGCACATCTCCGTTGAACGTGACGATGTCTGCGGCGCGCAACATCACGGCGACCTTTGCGTGCAACTACATCCTCAGCTCGAACGCTGCATCGTTTGACGGGTCCGCCGGAAATGGGAATTTCACGATCACGACCGGCGCTTCGTGTCCTTTCACCGCGTCCAGCAATGCCGCTTTTTTGACCATCAACAGCGGCGGCGCGGGACCCGGAACCCAAACGTTGTCGTACTCGTTGGCTGCGAATACGGGCACCACCAGCCGGACGGGTGTCATCACGATTCTGACGGGATCCACGCAGTACACGTTCACCGTCACGCAAGGACCGATTCCTCCCGCGTCGGTGAGCATCACGACGGTGCCGGCCGGTCTTCAGGTGGTGATCAATGGAACGACGATGAACAGTCCGGCGAATGCTCAGTTCCCGCCATCCACACAGGTGACCATTAGCGCGCCGACGGTCCAAGGGGATGCGTCAACGCGCTTCGTGTTCTCCAGTTGGAGCGATGGCGGCGCGCAGACTCACAACGTAACCATTCCTGCCACAGGGTCTGTTGTGGTTACTGCGAACTTCATCACGCAGTACAAACTGAACCTGGTCAGCTCGCCATCCGGGAGCGGTACGTTCACAACGAACCCGACCTCCACTGACGGATTTTTCGCGCCAAACACCCCGGTAGCGGTCACGGCGGTGCCGGCAGTTGGAGCACAGTTCAACGGATTCTCGGGAGCACTGGCCGGAACGACCAATCCGCAGACGGTGACGGTAACGCAGCCACTGACGGTGACGGGCACATTCACCCCGCAGGTTTGCGGTTCGGCGTACAGCCTCGATCCACAAACGATTGCGGCGCCGCCGGAAGGTGGGACGTTCGCGGTCAATGTGACGACAGCTGCGGGTTGCTTCTGGACGACTACGCTGTCCAACTTCTTCGTCACGCCGTTCATTACGATCAACGGCGCCGGCCAGGGAGCGGGCAGCGGCAGCTTCACGTTCACGCTTCAACCGAACGGAAGCCAGAACCCGCGCACTGGTTCGATCAACGTGCAGGGCCAGTTGGTGCAGGTTCTGCAGAAGGGTGTCCTGACTCCGCAACCGTACACGGATGTACCGTCGTCGCATATCTTCTTCGATTACATCTACCTCGCCGGCCTCTTTGGCGAGATGACGGGTTGCGGCGGCGGAAACTTCTGCCCGGATACGGTAACGACACGGGCCCGCATGGCGGAGTTTGTCATCAAGGCGAAGCTCGGCAACGACTTCCTTTACACGACGACGCCGTTCTTCACGGACGTCCCGGCTACGCACCCGCAGTTCTCGTACATCCAGAAGATGAAGGATCTCGGGATCACGGTGGGCTGTTCGGCGACGGAATACTGTCCCAATCAGCCCGTCACCCGCGGGGAGATCTCGGTGTTCCTGATCCGCGGCAAGTTGAACATCCAGACGGCGACGCAGTTCCCGTTCAACCCGACTGCTTACTTCACCGACATGCCGGCGAACGACAGCTTCTTCCCCTTCATTCAGAAGATGAAGGATCTGGGGATCACCGCCGGCTGCTCCACGACAACGTTCTGTCCGGGCGAGCCGAACACCTGGGGCCAGATCGCGGTATTCATCATCCGCGCATTCAACACGCCGTAGGGCTCACGCTTAACTGAAGAAGTACTCCGTTCGCAAAACCGCCTCCAATCCAGATCATCTGGTGGAGGCGGTTTTGATTTATGCCAGGAGTTCTTTCACGACATTGCCGTGAACGTCGGTCAGGCGGAAATTGCGGCCCTGAAACTTGTAGGTCAAACGCAGGTGATCGATGCCGAGAGTGTGGAGCATCGTGGCGTGCAAGTCGTGGACGTGGACGGGATTCTCGGCGATGTTGTAGCTGTAGTCGTCGGTGGCGCCGTGCGAGTATCCGCCCTTGACGCCGGCACCGGCCATCCATACGGTGAAGCAGCGCGGGTGGTGATCGCGCCCGTAATCTTCCTTCGTCAACTTGCCCTGGCAGTAGACCGTGCGGCCGAACTCGCCGCCCCAAACGACCAGCGTATCTTTGAGCAGACCGCGCTGGCCCAAATCTTCCACCAGACCCGCCGCCGCCTGATCGGTATCCTTCGACGCGTTGACAATATTTTCCGGCAAGTTGGTGTGATGGTCCCAACCGCGATGGAACAACTGGATGAATCGAACGCCACGCTCGGCGAGGCGCCGCGCGAGCAGACAGTTGCGGGCGAAGGTATTAGGCTTGCGTGCCTCCTCGCCATAGAGCTTGTACGTGGTCTCGGGCTCCTTCGAGAGATCCGTCAATTCCGGAACGGAAGATTGCATGCGGTAGGCCATCTCATACTGCGCGATGCGCGTGGCAATCTCCGGATCACCGTAATCGTCGAGCTGCATCTGGTTGAGCTTGGCCAAGTCGTCGAGGAAACGGCGACGCCCATCGGCGGGCAGGCCATCGGGGTTGGTCAGGTACAGAACAGGCTCGCCGCCGGAGCGGAATTTCACGCCTTGGTAGCGAGTGGGCAGGAAGCCGCTCCCCCAAAGACGATCGTAGAGCGGCTGATCGCCCTTGCCCGTGGAACTGATCATCACGACAAACGCGGGCAGATCTTTGTTCTCGCTTCCCAGCCCATACGACAGCCACGATCCAATGCTCGGGCGGCCGGCGAGCTGAAAGCCTGTTTGAAAGAACGTTACGGCGGGATCGTGATTGATCGCCTCGGTGTTCATCGATTTGATGAAGCACAGCTTGTCAACGATTTTTGCAGTGTGGGGAACCAGTTCGCTGGCCCACGCACCGCACTGTCCGTGCTGCTTGAACTGGAACAGCGACTGGACGACCGGAAACTTCGTCTGCGCAGCGGTCATTCCCGTAAGGCGCTGCCCCATGCGGACGGAATCCGGCAGATCGGTGCCGCGCCACTTTTCGAGGTTCGGCTTGTAATCGAACAGCTCCATCTGGGACGGGCCACCCGACATGAAGAGATAGATGACACGCTTGGCACGGGGGGCGAAATGCGGAATCTCGGGGGTGGGCTCAGCACGCAGCAGCGAACTCAGAGCGACGGTACCCAAGCCGGTGCTTGCACGGCTGAAGAAGTGCCGGCGAGTGAGTTTCAGCAATTGTTCCTGGTTCGGGTCCATAGGCTTTCACTGTTTCGTAATGGTTTCGTCGAGGTTGAGGATGAGGCTGGCGAGTGAAGAGTAGGCAGCCAGTTCGCCGGCGTCCAGGGATTCATCGCGCGGCGAATCCCCCTGTTGGAGCAGCTTCTTTGCGGCGCCGGCATTGGTCTTGTAGAAATCGAGCTGGTTGCGGTAGTTACCGAGGAGCACGTCCAACTCTGTGGGGCGTGGCAGACGGGCAGTCGCGAGGCGGAATCCGTAGGAGATGCGATCGCCGGGGGTGGTGCCGCCCTCGCGCATCATGCGTTCCGCCATCTTGCGGGATGCTTCGAGGTAGGTGACATCGTTCATCAAATTGAGCGCCTGAAGCGGCGTGTTGGTGCGGTTTTCGCGGACGATGCAAGTCTCTCTGCCCGCGGCATCGAAATTCATCATGGCGGGCGGCGGAGACGTTCGCTTCCAGAAGGTGTAGAGACTGCGGCGGTACAGCGCCTCGCCGCTATCTCTCTTGTAATCGGCGCCACCCGTGAGTTCGGTCCACAGGCCCGCAGGCTGGTAGGGTTTCACGGACGGCCCGCCGATGCGTTCGCGCAGCAGACCGGAGATGGCCAGGGCCTGATCGCGGACGGTCTCCGCGGGCAACCGAACCCTTGGTCCGCGCGCGAGGAGTCGATTTTCCGGATCTCGCTGGAGCATCTGGTTGGAGACTCGAGTGGATTGCTGATACGTCGCGCTCATCACGATCGTTTTCTGAATCGCCTTCATATCCCAGCCGCTGGCGATGAATTCGGTGGCCAGCCAATCGAGCAATTCCGGGTGGCTGGGCCATTCGCCCTGCGAGCCGAAGTCTTCGACCGTTTTCACCAACCCCGTGCCGAAGTACACCTGCCAAAACCTGTTGACCATCACCCGGGCAGGCAGCGGATTGGCGGGATCGACCAGCCACTTGGCCAAGCCTAAGCGGTTGGCCGGCGCGTCTTTGGGAAGCGGATTGAGTACGGCCGGTACATTTCGTTGCACGCGATCGCCGGGCTTATCGTAGGCGCCTCGCACGAGCAGGAAGGCGTCGCGGGGCTTGTCCATTTCCTGCATCACCATAACAGTGGGCAAGCCGGCAACGTACGAATCGCGCTGGCGGCGCGATTCGCGGTACTGCTTCCACGCATCACGAATATCCGCAGCAGCATGATCTTCCAGGAAGGCATAATACAGCTTGTGTTGCGCCGGCTTCGACGGATGCGCACCGGCTGCCAGTTCGTTGAGCGGCTGCCGTAGCGACAACATCGCCGCTTCATCGGTTGTCAGCGCACGGCCATAGAGTCGAACGTCGCCGATAGCGCCTTTGTAGGGACTGCCACCACCGCCACCGACGCGCCACGGCTCACCCGCGGAGCGGAACTCCTGGTTCAACTCGTCGAGGTCGATCTTGAGGGGCGAATCCTTGCCGTCAATGTAAATATGGATGCCCGAAGCGAGGCGTGTTCCATCGTAAGTGGCAAGCACGTGATGCCACGTGTTCAATGAAACCGAATCCTTCGTTTCGACCCGCAGTGCATCGTCCAGCCAGCGCGCCGCCAAGTCCCATTTCAGTTTTCCGTTGGCCAGCCCCAAAACGATACCGGCTTCTTCCACGGCGTCCTTGCCTCTCGTCACAATGGAACCGTTTTCCGCCGTGGGACGGATCCAGGCGCTGATGCTAAAGGAATCGAAGTAGCCGAAGGGCGACTGCTCACCGGCATTGTGAGCGGCCGAGCCATCGAATTCCTTGTTCTCGAGCGGCACCGTCAACTTCAAGCTGTCGGTCACCTCCCAGCGAACCGGAGCGGTGGCAGCCATCGACTTCAGCCAGTCCTTCTCGGTTTGCTCGATGCGCGGCCGTAACGCTTCAAACTTTTCGCGCGATGCGTTCAACTTCGCGTCCAACTGCGAGAGGCGCTGTTCCTGGTCGGGAGTTGGCGCGGCCAGGAACGGCGGCGTATTACCGAATTTGAAGTAGCGGCCGCGCTCGGGGATGTTGTTGAAGTAGGCGAAGAGGGAATAGTAATCCTTCTGCGTGAAGGGATCGTACTTGTGGTTGTGACAGCGGGTGCAACCCATCGTCATGCCCAACCAAACAGTGGACATGGTCTCGAGGCGATCGGCGGAGTACTCCACCATATATTCCTCGGGGACGATGCCGCCTTCGCCGTTTCCACGATGGTTGCGATTGAAGCCGGTGGCGATGATCTGATCGCGCGTGGCGTTAGGCAGCAGATCTCCGGCAATCTGCTCGATGGTGAAGCGGTCGAAGCGCATGTTGCTGTTGAAGGCGTGAATGACCCAATCGCGCCAGCGCCACATCGACCGTTCGCCATCGGTCTGATAGCCATTGGTATCCGCGTAGCGCGCGACGTCGAGCCAACGCGCGGCCATCCGCTCGCCGTAACGCGGGGAAGCCAACAGGCGGTCCACCTGTTTCTCGTAGGCGTTTGGCGCTTTGTCGCCGAGAAAGGCGTCCAATTCGGCGGGCGAAGGGGGGACGCCGGTGAGATCGAGTGAAACTCTTCGTAGAAGCGCAGCCTTGTCCGCCGAGGGGCTGGGGGGCAAACCCTCACGCTCCAGCCGCGCGAGAACGAATGAATCGATGGCATTCTTCGGCCACTGGGTGTTTCGCACGGCAGGCAGATCCGGCCGTTGCGGCGGAATCAGCGACCAGTGCTTCTGCCACTGCGCGCCCTGCTGGACCCATTGCTTCAAAAGATCGATCTCGCGATCGTTGAGCTTCAATCCCGAATAGGCGGGTGGCATCCGTAGCGCGACCTTGTCGTGGGTGATGCGCTGGACCAGGGTGCTCTTCGAGGGGTCGCCCGGGACGACCGCTTTCCGTCCGCCCAGATCCGCAAGCATTCCGGCTTCCGAATCCAGACGCAGCGGTATTTTCTTAGCTGCGGCATCCGGTCCGTGGCAGACGAAACAGCGGTCCGAGAGAATGGGCCGGATATCGCGGTTGAATTCCACTGCGGCGGCCGCAGGAAACACAGACACAACGAGGGAGAGACAACAAGTGAAGCCAGTGATTCGCATACCCAGCACAGCCATCATATCGCAGGCAGAAAACGTTGCCCTAGTCGCGTGGCGCGCGGCCACCTCCCTGTTACACTGAAAGCTTATGGAAACGCTCATCGAACCAGCTCCCGTGGAAGCGGCAGTCGAAATTAGCGTGGCGCAACGGATCATGGATCTTGAACAAAGCCACGTCCTGCAAACCTACGCCCGTTACCCACTCGTGCTGCAGCGCGGCAAGGGTTGCTACGTCTGGGACGTCGAAGGAAAGCGTTATCTCGATCTGCTGAGCGGAATCGGAGTCAACGCGCTCGGTCACTCGCACCCTCGGATTATCCGCGTCATTCGGGAACAATCCGGCAAGCTGATTCATACCTCCAATTTGTATTTCCATGAGTACCAAGGAAAGCTCGCGCAGAAGCTTACGGAGATGAGCGGCCTGCCGCGAACGTTCTTTTGCAATTCGGGCACCGAGGCTGTGGAAGGCGCGCTGAAGATCGTCAAGGCCTTCGGCAACAAAATCTCTCCAGACAAGAACGAGATTGTGGCGCTCGACAATTCGTTTCACGGGCGCAGCATCGGGGCGCTCTCGATCACGGGCCAGCCGAAATACCGTAAGGACTTCGAGCCGCTGATGCCCCACGTGAAGTTTGTGCCGCGCAACGACCTGGACGCCTTGAGTAACGCGATCACGCCGCGCACGGCGGGCATTGTTCTCGAACTGATCCAGGGAGAAGGCGGCGTCTATCCGATCGGTGAAAAATTGACACGGGCGGCGCGCGACCTGGCCGATCGCTACAACGCTCTGCTCGTCCTCGATGAGATTCAATGCGGCGTGGGCCGCCCAGGCACGTACTTCGCCTATCAACTCAACGATCCGCAGGTGGCACCCGATCTGATGGTTGCAGCAAAGCCATTGGGCGCGGGGATTCCGATGGGCGTCATCATGGCGAACGATCGCGCGGCGGCTGCGCTGAGTCCGGGAATGCACGGCTCGACGTTCGGCGGTAACGCCCTGGCGTGCCGCGTTGCCTATGAATGCTGCCTGATCCTGGAGGAATTACTACCGCACATCCGGCAGGTGGGTGCGTACTTCCGGAGCGAATTAGGAAATCTGGCTCACAAGTTCCCGTTCGTGAAAGAGGTTCGCGGGCAGGGGTTGATGATTGGGGTAGAGGTCGACTTTCCGTGCAAGCAGTTCGTGACGGATTCGCTGGCTGAGGGGCTGCTCGTGAATGTGACGCACGACACCGTGCTTCGGATGCTTCCGCCGTATATCATTACCGAGCGCGAAGTGGATCGTGCCATCCGTGGCATTCGCAATGTGTTCAAAAAAGCGGCGCGGACTTACGTCAGACCGGCGCAGTAGCGTGGGCGCGCACAGGCTCGCTCACGGTCGCGTCTCTGCTTTGGGACGTATTGCCAACGAGGCGATTACAGATAACGTCTAGTGGTAGAAGGTGACGTGCGGCGCGATGCGTTTGCCGTGGTTGTCGTTGAACTCGCAGGGGCCGCAGACTTCCTGGTAGGCGGGGTGCAGGGTCGTGAGCAATTTCGGAAGAACGGTGGCGTCATCGGGCAAGTGGTAGCTGTCGAGCATCATTCGGGGCCGGTGCGCGCGAATCGTGGCAGCCGCGCCCTTGATCGCTTCCCGCTCAGCGCCTTCGATGTCCATCTTGATGAAGTTCACTTTGTCGACGCCGGCTTCCTTCAGCATGACGTCGATGGGGCGAACGCGCACTTTGATCGTCCGACCGCCAGCTTCTTTGTAGACCATGCTGCCGGTGCCAGAGTTGGCAACCCCGAGGTTGAGATCAATGGACAACTCCGAACTCCAGGCGCCCTCCGGAAAAAGGATCACGCGGCCATCGGCGATTTCGTTGACAAAGTTCCGGCGGAGGCATTCGACGTTCACCGGATCCGGCTCGAAGAGAACCACCTTGGACGCGCCGCGCTGTAGCGACCAGGCTGTAAAGGTACCGACGTGAGCTCCCACATCGACCACCACGTCGCCGGGGTGCACAAGTTCCGCAGAGTTCGACTCGGCTACCCAACGCTGCTCCGTGATCAGATACGCCAGCAGTTCGGGGCCTTTCATCTCTGTCCCGGATACCGCTATCCAGAAAGGACGAAGCGGCGTTTCGACGCGGACAATTCCCAACTTTTCGTCCGTTTCCTTAACTGACGTCCGGGCAGCAACTTCCGAGCGGATAGCCGCAAACCGAGCCGCGGATGCAGGCAAGGCAACGATTTGCTTCCATGGGCACTCCGAGGCGGTCCCCGAGAGTTTTAAGGCCGCTGCCTCGAGGTGCGGGACGGTGTGGCCGACGGAATACCAGAGTCCGATACCTGTGGCGACAGAGAGAGCGTACTTCGCGGAGACCAGCATCGCGTAGTTAATCGGCGGACGAATCGTGGAGCTTTAGCGGGACAGACCTTGTTCGTTTTGTTGATCGAGCAAATGCTCCATCTTGCGCCGCAGACTGGCGGCGATGCGTGGATTCCGGCCACTGGTGGAGACGGCGATCTGGAGATCGCCGCGCTGCACGCGGGACGGCACCAGGAAGGAGCATTCCTCCAACGAATCGGCTACGTTGACGGGAATCCCATGACGGGCGGCCGCACGGGCAACCCGCTGGTTTGTTTTGCGGTCGTTGGTGGCCGCGAACACAAGCGCCTGACCGGTGACGTCACCGGCGCGGAACTTCCGAGGCTTCCGCGCAATGGGGAGCTTTTCGAATTCGGGAATAGCCTCCGGACTCACGACGGTCACGCGCGCGCCGCACTCCAGCAATCCGGTCACTTTGCGCAACGCGACTGGTCCGGCACCCGCCACCAAGACTGACCGGCCCCGCAGATCCAGAAAAACGGGATAGAACATTACTTCACGCGCTTGTATCGGAAGACGTCTTCCTGTGTTTTTCCTTCGCGCGTACGGATGAGGGTGGCGGTGAGGGAATCGGGAGAGTCGAGGCTGTACCGCATGCGCGTGCCGTCACGTGCGAACACCACGAAATTCGGCCCACTCTCCGCTACTTTCCATACCAAGGCGCCGTCCTTGTCTTCCCAAGCCTTGAGGGTGGGATAGAAGTGGCGCATCTGAAGAACCACGCCAAACGCCGTCTCGTCGAGAGTCAGGAATTCGGTGAACGCGAGCTTGTCCTGCTTCTGAAATCGGAACATGCCCATCATGTTGCCGCCGGATGCCGGCGACCAGATTTCCTCACCGACGCCCTCCCACACGGCGGCTTTCCAATGGCCGGTGAGGAAACTGAAATCTGTGATTTTCGCGGACGGCTCCGCGCCGATGGCCAAGGTCAAGGCGAGGACAGCGATGGCGATACGAAACATAAGATCCCTCCGCCAGATAAGACGATCGGCGAAGCGCGAAATCGACGAACGCAACCTACTTCATTGCAGAGAACTTCTTGAATTCGCCGGCAATGTTGGCCGCCGCTGCGTCGCCGGAGTGAATGACGATCCGGTACCGGAAGTGGAGGGTATCGCCGGGTTTCATCTGCAAACTGCCATCCTTGGTTTTGTCGTTGTAAAAGTCGTGAAGACCAAAGATGTTCGCAGCGAACAGGCCGTACGCGCGGGCATGCCAATGCGTCGGATGGCGAGGATTCGAGGGATGATCGAGGATCGCCACGCCGAGTGCCTCTCCCTCGAGCGTTCCTGCGTAGTCCACCCAAGGCGACGGCTTGCCCCAAACCTTCTTTTCTCCCACCGCGCCCTCCGCGTTTACCATCTTGCCGGTGCCCTTTTGCTCGGTGAGCGGATCTGCGAGACGGATGCCGAAGCTGCCTTCTTTGGTATCGCCGAACTTGACGGCCTGGGCGGCAGTGAGCTTGATGTCGACGTCGAAGACGCGACGGTCCTTGTCGGGGTAGAACGTCATTGTACGGGCTTCCTTCAAAAGGACGCCCCCCGAAAGGTCCTGCCACTCAAAATCACCAGAAATCACCCCGGTTTTGCCGCCTTTGGCTTTCGTGATCTTCTTCATCACGATCTTGGCGCCCTTGTCGTTGCGCGCGGCGGGGGAACTGCCCCAGAAGTCGATCCCATTCACGTCGCCGTGGTTGAACCACAGCCCGGTGTGATGGGGATGGTCCTTGGTCTCGCCGGCAACCTGTGACATCGGATAGTTGCGCGTGATGGATTTGCCGGATGCGGACCGCAACGGATGGAGAAACGGCTTGCGCACGTGCTCGCCGGCGAGGTACAGATCGCTGAACGGCTTGCCGTCAATCTCGATGGCGATCTTGTCACCGGATTGGTGGATGGCAACTTGCGCCGCCAGCGGGGACGCCAGAAGCACAGGAACGAGGAGGGAGATTCTGGACAACATCAACCCAAGTTAATCACAGGGCGTCCGGTCGCGGCAAACGGCCTCCGAGGTGACAGAATTTCGTGGCCGGCTGCGCCTGACCAATCGAGGACACAATGGAAGTCACAAAAACCGTCAAATACATTGCTCAAGAGACAGAGGCAACCTGCTGGAAAGCCGCCTACAAGATGATGCTGAATTACAAGAGCGGCGAACAGGCGGAAAGTAAGGCTAACAACCTTCCCAATGATGCGCAGATGCGGGAGCGCGGGATTCTTGATTCCGAGTTTCCGGCGTGCCGCGGCGCGTTGGGGCTGAGTTCCAGCACCTACAAGGCGTTCCTGACCGCCGATGGAATCAAAGAGAAGCTGGAAACCTACGGGCCGATCTGGGTGTCAGGGGATTACTGCGAAGGTAAGTACAAACACATCGTCATTCTGTGCGGCATTCGTGACCATTGGGTGGATGAGACCGAGGTCATGATCAACGACCCGTGGAGCGGCTTCAAACATGGACTGAACAAGCCGCGGTGGATTCCGTTATCGCGATTTACGGACAGGATGAACAAGGTCTCGTTCGCGTGCCAGCACTGGTTCTAGATTCGGTTGGCTCTCAAACTCGCAACCGTCGGGCAGGGCGTTGCTGAGGCACGAACCGGATCTCTAAGCGCTGCTCGAGCGCGGCGGCGATCCTTTGCAGCATGGTGAGGGAATGTCCCGCGTAATCACCGTCCTCCAGCCTCGCGATCACGGGTTGCCTGGATCCGATCAACTCGGCAAGTTCGCGCTGGGAGAGTCCGACTTGGATGCGAGCGTCGTAGATCATCTGGGCAACATGCAGGTTGACGCGGGCTTTCGCAATGCCTGCTCCCGCGACTTTCCCAGAATCTTTAATGCGTCCTTTGTTCGTGCGCTGCACAAGCAAACTCGGTTAACACAATATTGTTATGCGTCGAGCCTAGGCCACGGCGCGAGATGCGGACGCGCGTGCTTCTCACAGAGCCAGAGATAGTGGAACTGCTTGGTGCAGACTTTGAACAGTCCGCCCCAATGATCTTTTTCTTTGGGTGCGATTTCATCGAGCAGGCGGCGTAGCGCATAGAGGGAGAGTCCATCGTGGTGTCGAGGATCACGGGATTCCGGAACGTCGTCGACAGATGACTTGCGATAGTCGGAACCGGCTTCGGCAAGCGATTTCATGCTGTCGATCGCCACCTTGGTTTGTGGGTAGGCGGACGTGATCATTGGGCCGGCGACTTTGAAGAGTGTTGCGAGTTTCTTCAGGTGCGGAGCCAACTCAGCGAGCCGCAGGGATTTTGAGGGGATTTGATAGGGCTTTACGGGGTGACGGTCCCCCGGCTCCTCACAATACAGGGTCAGAGTGGCGGCCTTCGAGCTATCCAGCAGCGCTTCCTCCCACCCTTCGAGAACCGTTGGGAGTATTGAGGGCAAGCGTTCATATTCCAGAGTGAAAACCGACGGGCAATGCGTGTCATTGAGGGATTGGTCGCGGTGAAATAATTCGGTGAACTCCCGATCGAGATAGGCGATGATGTCGCGCTTGAAATCATCTACGGCGTGCTGCAATTGGAAAATGGCCGCGGAGGAGCCGGCAGGATGAATGCCGAATAGGAGAGCCGTGATCGGATGTTGGCGTTTGCAGCCGTAGCAGCGTACAGTCTCATCCTCAGACAAGAATGATTCGAGGTCAGCTACTTTGAAGTTGTTGCGGCAATTACTAGTAGGGCAAGGAACCACTCGATCCACTCGCGAAGCCAGTCCTGGGAACCGGCTCAACGTCCCCTCGAAGCAATCTCGCAACAGGGCAAAGAAGTTCACCGGAACCGGACCGCGAGCCGCCAGGTATACCTTGCGACCATGGAGATCTGCCTGCAGCAAAGCCCGATGGTGACCGTCAGAGAGAAGCGCGCCTCTACGCCAGTGGCGCTCAGGCTTGGTAAAACGGTGTGATCTGGCTATGAACCACGTCGGGAAGCCTGGCGGAATAGTTGTCTCGAAATGGTATTCGAGCGCCACCTGATTGTAAGAGGATGCTTCATCCCATAGTTGAAGTACATCGGCGGGACGGTCCTCCGGGCAAAGCTCCACAACAATGCTGCGAACGGGATGAATTTCGGTCCGGTACGCGAGATCGAAATGGTCCATCATGCGAAGGAGATACTCCTGTACGAGGTTGTCGCAATCTGTCCACACGCGTCGCTGATCAGCGGTGTGAACGACGCCTTTCTGCGACTCGATTTGTTTATCTGTAATCAAGAGACTCACGCGTTGCAGCAGCCAGTCAGGCTTGAGCACCACCCAATCGGCAAGCTCGCTTTGCTCGGGCTGATAAATGGGGTTTTTAGGAAAGAATGTTATTTCGCCGGTGTGGCACATGTACTCGGCAAAGGTATCGAACTCTCTCACGCCGCTCGACAACGCGATGCGGCGGAACTCTTCAAAGGTCGTATACTCTCGAGGCTGGTGACGAATGGCATCAGTAGCTCTGATCCAGGAAGTTGGCCGGCTGCGGCCCACATGATCGATTGTGAGGGCAGTGGCGCGAAGGGCTTCTCTCAGAGCCGGGATGCCGTTGCCACTCTCGTTGTCGACGCGATAGAGGTCAACGACCTGCGGATATTTCTCCCGAAGCTCCGCGAGAGGGATGTTCGGTTGCACTTTGTCACACCACGTGGCCACCAGGAGAATCGGCGAGGCAGGCGATAGGGCCTGAATGCGGTCCAGCCACGAAGTGAGCTTGCCCTGCTCAATGTTTTCGCGGGCGTTCCACACCACGAAGAAGATGCTCTTTCCGGAATAAAAGAATTGATGGGTTGCGTGGTAGAAGTCCTGGCCGCCGAAGTCCCACGAACGGAAGATGATTTCCACAGACGGTTCGGTTGGGTGCGGGAGAGCGAGATCCCGTATTTCCAAAGAGTGAGTCGGATCCAGCTTCGGGATGAAGGCTTCGCCCTTCAGCCGTCGCAGGAGGTTCGTCTTTCCCACGCCGCCCTCACCAACTAGTAGGAGTTTCACTCGCCACTGCGGAGCCGTTTGTTTGGAACTCTCCTGCAGGTAGTCGCGCAAGCGAGGCCAGCCTAAGGCGATCAACTCTTTGAGGTCAGTTTGTAAAGGATTGCCGTCCAAGGTCAGCACCTTGAGTTCGGTGAGTTCCGCCAACGAAACCGGAATAGCACTTATGTAATTGTTGTGAAGCGACAAAACGCGGAGGTTTGACAACTCTGAAATTGAATCAGGGAGCACGGTGATCCGGTTGTTGTGGAGGTGTAATCGCTCCAGGTTCGCGGATTCAAGGAGAGCCGAAGGGACGGTCGTAATCTCGTTGTCCGAGAGGGCTAATTCTCGAAGGGTAGAGAGTTGAAAGATCGAATCCGGAATACTGCTGAGCCCATTGTTGGATAGGTCGAGCACCTCAACACCAAATAGCTCGCTTACTCCACGCGGAATGCTTCGCAAGCCTAAGCCCGAGAGATTCACGACTCTTGCACCGCTTCGCAGCGCCCTTGAGATTCTTCGGTTGGCGGCTTCGAAGGCGACTTGTGGATCGCCGTAACGATACGTCATTCGAACACCTCACGTTCGCGCCAAAGCGTGATGAATCCGTGCGACCAGCCAGCCGCACGCTTTCTAGCAAGTATACGACTGATGGCATAGTTGTGCCCTGCGACCTGCGAGGTGTAATAAACTAATGGACATAGATCTTCCCTAGAGGTGACTCATGATCCGCCTGGATGCTGACCGCGCTGTCGAGTTCTGTGACGGGTTCCGGCGCCGTGATTTTTTGCACGCCGGTTCGTTATCGGCTCTTGGCCTTGGCCTCTCCCACCTGTTCGGCCTCAAAGCTGCCGGAGCTGTCGACGCATCCAAAGACACCAACTGCATCATGATGATGCTGGTCGGCGGACCTTCGCAGTTGGACACCTGGGACATGAAGCCCAACGCGCCCATCGAGATTCGCGGGCCGTACAAGCCGATCAAGACCAACGTCTCCGGCGTCGAGATCAGCGAGAATTTTCCGCTGATGGCGAAGCATGCCGACAAGTACGCGATCATTCGCAGCATGCATCATTCCGCCGCGGCCGTGCATGACACGGGCCACCAAATGATGCAGACAGGCCGCTTGTTCCAGGGCGGAGTGGAGCATCCGCACATCGGTTGCGTGCTCAGCAAACTGAAAGGGCCCAAGGGCGACGTGCCCGCCCACGTCTTGCTGCCACGCCCCATCGGGAATACGGGCGGCAACATGCCGCACGGCCAGAGCGCCGGCTTCCTCGGCAAAACGTTCGACCCCTTCGTGCTCAACGCGGACCCGTCGGATCCGAACTTCCGCGTGCCAGACATGCTGCCGCCGGATTACCTGACGTCGCTGCGCGTCGACCGCCGCCGCAACTGGCGCGAGATGGTTGACCGGTCGGTGAGCAAATTCGAAACGTCGCAGGACGCGCGACTGCTCGACTCGACGTTCCACCAGGCGTACACGTTGATGTCGTCGGAAAAGGCGCGGCAGGCGTTTGAGCTGCATCGCGAACCGGAAAAGATCCGTGAGAAATACGGCATGAACCGCTTCGGGCAAAGCTGCCTGCTGGCTCGCCGCCTCATTGAAGCTGGTGTCCGGTTTGTCACCGTCAACATGTTCGAAACGGTGTTCGACGAGATCACCTGGGACATTCACGGATCGAAGCCGTTCAGCCCCATCAGCTGCTATCGCGACCTCGTTGGACCCATGTTTGACATGGCCTACTCGAGCCTGCTGGAAGAGTTGCAGCAGCGCGGTCTGCTGCAAAACACGATGGTGGTGAGCTTCGGCGAATTTGGCCGGACTCCGAAAGTGAATCCGGCCGGCGGGCGCGATCACTGGCCGCAGGTGTGGTCGATTCTAATGGCCGGCGGCGGAGTGAAGGGCGGGCAGATAGTAGGCGCTTCCGACGACATCGGCGCAACGCCGAAAGATCGCCCGACCACTCCTGGCGAAGTCGCCGCGACGATTTATCACGCGCTCGGCATCGAGCTCGAAACCGAGTTGCCCGGCGCCCAAGGCCGTCCGATCCCGATCGTCGATCGCGGCATCGGGCCGATCAAAGAACTGTTCTCGTAAAATCCCCGCGGAGTCTTTCCATGATGCTTGCCCTACTCTTGGCATCTGTCTCGATGCTGTCCGCACAGACATCTTTACAGGTGCTGCCCGCGGAGACGGAGCTGTCCACTCGCGAGTCGCGACAACAATTGATCGCCGAAGCTTCGGCCTCTGGTTTCCATGATGATCTGACGCGCAAGGCGACGTGGACGTCGTCCGATCCGAAGGTGGCGACTGTCGATGCCGCGGGAATCGTGACTCCGGTGGCGGATGGCGCCGTGACGATCACTGCGGTAGCAAACGGCGCGACCGCGACCGGCAAAGTTCGCGTCAGCGGAATGGCGAAGCCCTTCCAGTGGAGTTTCCGCAATCACGTGATGCCCGTGCTCACGAAGATGGGTTGCAATCAAGGCGCATGCCACGGAGCGCAAGCGGGCAAGAACGGATTCAAGCTGACGCTTCGCGGGTATGATCCGGAAGTCGATTACGATGTCCTGACGCGACAATCGTTGGGGCGGCGCGTTTCGCTTTCCGATCCCGCGGGGAGCTTGCTTTTGCAGAAAGCGACCTTCGGCATCCCGCACGGCGGCGGTCTGCGGTTCAAAAAAGACACGCTCGAATACCGCGTCATCCTCGAGTGGATCACCAATGGCGCGACTCCTCCCGCCGCCACGGATAGCGAAGTCGTGGGGCTCGAAGCATTTCCCAAATCGGCCGTGTTGAAGCCGGGGCAGGAACAGCAGATTGTGGTCCGTGCGAAGTATTCCGACGGCCGCAGCGAGGACGTAACGCGCTGGGTGAAGTTCAGCTCGAATAACGAAGGCGCCGCGCTGGTGGATGACTGGGGCAAAGGCAAAATCACGGGCAGCGGCGAAGCGGCGATCAGCTTGTGGTACGCGAGCAAGATTATCTACGCGCGCATGATTTCGCCGTACCCCAACGAAGTGAGCGACGCCGAGTATCAGCGCCTGCCACGACGCAATTACGTGGATGCCCTGGTGGCCAAGAAGTTGCGCAGCTTGAACCTGGCACCCTCCGGTCAGGCTTCGGATTCCACCTTCCTCCGGCGCGCCTACCTCGACGCCGCGGGCATTTTGCCGAGTGCCGAAGAGGTGGAACAGTTTCTCGCAGACAAATCGGCGGACAAGCGGGCCAAAGCCATCGACCGCCTTCTGCAACGCGACGAATTCAACGATTTCTGGGCTTACAAATGGTCCGACCTGCTGCTGGTGTCGAGCCGCCGGCTGGCACCGAATTCCATGTGGGCGTTCTACAACTGGATCCACGATTCGGTGAAGGAGAACAAGCCGTGGGACCAGTTTGCGCGGGATATCTTCACCGCTTCGGGCAGCACGCGTTCCAACGGCGCACTGAATTATTTTTTCCTCCATAAGGATCCGATCGATCTCACGGAGAACGTCACGCAGGCGTTTCTCGGGCAGCGTCTGACGTGCGCCCGCTGCCACAATCATCCGCTGGAAAAGTGGACGCAAAAGCAGTATTACCAGATGGCGAATCTGTTCGCGCGTGTCGGCATCAAGTCGAATACGATGGATGCGAATGATGTCGTCGTGTTTGCGAAAACCGGCGGCGACGTGAACCATCCGCGCCTGCTGCGGCCGCTGCCGCCAACGCCGCTCGATGGCGAGCCGATGGCGCTTGATTCGACAGCCGATCGGCGGCAGCATTTCGCCAAATGGCTGACTTCGCCCAAGAATCCTTATTTCGCGAAGAACATCGTCAACCGGGTGTGGGCGAACTTCATGGGGCGCGGCCTGGTGGATCCCGTAGACGACGTACGCGACGCCAACGCCTCGTCGAACGAAGAATTGTTCGATGCCCTGATCAAAGATTTCGTCGCGCACAAATTCGACGTACGGTATCTGATTCGCACGATCATGAACTCCGGCGCTTACCAGTTGAGCTCCGAAGCCAATGCCACCAATCAATACGACAACACCTACTACTCGAAGTACGTCGTGAGGCGGTTGCCCGGCGAAGTGATTCTCGACGCGATGTCGCAGGTGACGGGCGTTCCTTCGGCGTTCCCCGGCTATCCGGCGGGAACGCGTGCTATGCAGCTTCCCGACACGCAGGTGAAATCCCAATTTCTGACGGCGTTCGGGCGGCCGAATCGAGTCATCTGCGATGCGTCCGAACGCTCGTCCGACCCGAGCATTGCGCAGGCGCTGCACGTCATCAATGGCGACACGCTGAACAAGAAGTTGAGCGCCACCGATGGCAATGTCGCGCTGTTTTTGAAGCTCGGGCTGTCCGATGCGCGCATCCTCGAACACATCTATTTGTCAGCCTTCGCGCGTTATCCGGCCGACGCCGAGCGCACTGCAGGTCTCGATGCGCTCTCGAAAGCACGAGACGTCAAAGGTTCGGCTGAAGCGCAGCGCGATGCGCGGCGCGTGGGCCTGGAAGACATGCTGTGGGCATTGCTCACGAGCAAGGATTTTCTGTTCAACTACTAATGCAACGGCGCACTTTTCTATCGTTGTTCGCGGCATCGCCTAAGCAGCCGTTGTACTCGCTGGCGTGGCGTCCCGATGGGGCGCTGCTCGCACTCGGCGGGTTTCGCGAAGTTCGTCTCGTCGATCCCGCAAGCGGCGAAGTGAAGACCACGCTCAGCGGAAACGCTGAGGCGGTTCGCAGCATTGCGTTCTCTTCCGATGGCAAACGGATCGCGGCGGGCGGCGGATTCCCTTCTCGAAAGGGCGAAGTGAAGATCTGGGATGTCGCTGCCAAAGAAGCGGTAGCGACCATTCAGGGCCACAGCGATTGCGTCTATTCGGTGGCCTTTTCGCCCGATGGCAGCACAGTGGCATCGGCCAGTTACGACAAGATGATCTACTTGTGGGACGCGGCAACGGGCAAGCAAATCCGGCCGCTGAAAGACCACATTGATGCGGTCTATTGCGTCGCGTTCACGCCCGATGGCAAGCGACTCGTGTCGGGCAGCGCCGATCGCGGCGTCAAGATCTGGAACATTGAAACCGGTGAGCGACTGTACACCTTCAGCGATGCCACCGACGCGGTCAACGCCATAGCGCTCGATGGCACGGGCAAACGCGTGGCTGCTGCCGGCGCCGACAAAACTATTCGCATCTGGTCGCTCGGCGAGCGCGGGGGCAACCTGCTCAACACGCTCATCGCGCACGAAGATGCGATTCTGCAACTGGCGTGGTCGCCGGACAGTAGCATGATCGTTTCGTCGTCGGCCGATCGCGTGATTAAAGTGTTCAGCGCTCCTGACCTGACCGAGAAGAAGAACCTTCCCTCGCAATCCGATTGGGTGACCGGCCTGCGCTTTCACCCCAACAGCCACAGCTTCGCAGCTTCCCGTTTCGACGGCTCGTACCAAATCTTCAAACTATGACGCGCACCATTCTTTGCCTTGCTCTTTCGGCTTCCGCCTTCGCCGAAAAATCGGACCACCCCACCGGTTCGCGCATCACGCCTCCGACTATCCGCGACGTGGCTCCTCTGGGTGTTTCGCGCGGCACCACTGTGGAGATGACCGTCGAAGGTTTCAACCTGGCTAAGGCGAGCGGCATCTTCTTCAGCGAGCCCGGCATCAAAGGGCGTATTCTGCGCATCAAAGAACTGCCCGATCTGCCGGATATCCGGCTCGGCTCAAATGGCACGCCGTCCACTGTGGACGTCGGCCCGCTTCCGCCGCGCAACCAGGTGACGGTGGAGGTGGAGGTCGATCCCGGTGTCGATATCGGCGTCGTGCGGTTCCGTTTGCAAACCCCGCTCGGCACCAGTCCCGAAGCTCAATTGCTCGTGGAGCCCTACTACGGCGAAAGTGTCGACAAAGAGCCGAACGACAATCCGGAATCGGCGGTGGAGACATTCCTGCCATCTATTCTCACCGGTGCGATTTCGAGATCCGGCGACCTGGATCATTACAAGATCACCGTCAAAGCCGGCGAAGAGGTTGTTTTTGAAAACGGCGCGCCCATGATCGGATCGTCACTGCAGCCGGTAGTCGCCATCCTCACCGAAGACGGCGCAGTGCTGAAAGAATTCGGCCGCGATCGCGCGGAGCAGGCCAACAGTTTCGCCTACCGCTTCGCTAAAGCCGGTTCCTATTACATCCGGGTATCGGATTATCAAATGAGTGGCCGGGGTTCCAACTTCTACCGCTACAAGGTGGGAAAATTCGCGCTCGCCGCGCATGTGTATCCGCTTGGTGTGAAGCGCGGGGAAACGCGCGAAGTCACGATGAGCGGACCGGGCCTGGCGCCGCTGAAGGTTGCGGTGAAGGGCGAGCCCTCGTCGGAAGACGAATCCGCTGTGATTCTCCGCGCGAAGGCGGCGGGCGGGAAGACCTTCAACCAGGTGAAGCTGGCACTGGGTGACGAGCCGGAACTGGAATCCGCGGCCCGGAACTTCGAGCCTGCGGCCGCGCAGAGCGTGACGCTTCCGGTAACGATCAATGGGCGCGTTGAAAAGGCCAAGACGAATTACTTCCGCTTTCATGCCACGAAAGGCCAGCTCGTCATTCTCGAGGTGAACGCCCGGCGTCTCGAGTCGGAACTCGATTCGGAAGTCGAGGTTTTGGATGTCAAGGGCAAGCCGATCGAGCGCGCGACGATTCGCGCCGTCGCCGAGACCAACATCGTTCTTCGTGACCACGATTCCGTGCGTCCCGGCATTCGCATTCAGAACTGGAACAACCTGGTGGTTGGGGACTATCTGATGATCGGTTCGGAAATCGTGAAGATCAATGCATTGCCGCGGGGCCCCGATGACGATTTCATCGCCGAGTCGTTCGGCGGCCAGCGCATCACGTACTTGGGCACTACCCCGGAAGCGCATGCCAACGATCAGGCGGTGTACAAAATCCAGATGCATCCGCCCGGAGCTCAGTTCTCTGCGAACGGGCTGCCGCTGACGCGGCTGTACTACCGCAATGATGATGGCGGTCCGGGATATTCGAAGGATTCCTATCTCGAATTCACTGCTCCAGCTGATGGGGACTACATCGCCGCCATTCGCGATGTGCGCGGAGACGGCGGGCCCGATCACGCGTACCGTCTTTCGTTGCGTGGACGCAAGCCGGATTTCCGCCTCACCATGTCGCCGCGCAATCCGAACATCCCGCAAGGTGGTTCGATTCCCGTCAACGTCACGGCGTTCCGTACGGACGATTTCGATGGACCGATTGAAGTGACGGTCAGCGGTCTACCCGTCGGCGTGCAAGCGACCAAGGGGACAATCGGCAAAGGGCAGATCAGCACGGTGTTGTTGGTGAGCGCCGCGGAAACGGTTCCCGCCGAATCCGCTGCAATCCTCCGCGTGACCGGCCGCGCCCAGATCGGAGGCAAGGACATTACGCACCAGGCCAATCCGGAAGATCATTTGAAGATCGCCTCGATCATGCCGAAGCCGGATGTGTTGATGACCGCGGAAACACGCGAGGTGGAATTGGAGCCGGGCGGAACCGCTGAGATCACCGTATCGGTCAAACGGCAGCGCGACTACGGCGGGCGTGTGCCGGTGCAAGTGTTGAACCTGCCGCCCCGCGTGCGCGTGCTTGATGTCGGGCTCAACGGTGTGTTGGTGACTGAAGACGAATCGCGGCGCAGCTTCACGATCGAAGCGCTTTCTTCGGCCGAACCCGTGGAACAAGTGATCTACGTCGCGGGCTCTGTGGAAACCCGCTCGCCACAGCAATCGGTCTACGCCGCACCGCAACCGATCAAGCTGCGAGTGAAGCCACGATCTGTTGCGACGGCACGCTGATTCCCTCAGGTTTAGTGGGGACGGCAGGGAGTTGCGGAACTGACGTTCCGCGCAAGCTGAAGCTTGCCCCACCCTCTGGGAGCTGCGGAGAGACTAGACAATCCCGTAAAAATTGCCTACGATCACGTTCAGGGGCAACCAATACAATGATGGCTCTCAAAGCTGGCGTGCTATTCATCGTCACGTGCGGCGTCTCTTTGGCGCAGTCTGAACCCACGGAAACGCTTGGCGAGCGGATGAAATCTCTGAAGCGATTCCCGCTGGAATTTACACTGAGCCCACAGCGGAACGGTGTGAAGCCGCCGCGCCTGTGTGCCGACGCCGCAGTCGAAACAAAATCCCTCTCCTTCGGCCGCTGCGCGCCGCCTGCGAAAAGGACGCTTCTACCGGACCTGCAAAAGCAACTCCCGCCGTCATCGCCTCCCAAGGAGTAGAAACTGCCGGTGGTCTCGTGACGGACAGCAGTGTCGATATGTCGACTTCCGTCAGCAAAAACCGGGCTACAATAGCATCGCTGGGGAAGCGATGCCTGGGAACAAGGACGAGGGGCTGCGCGAGCATCTTCTCTATCTGCTGAAGGGCGGCGGAGCTCACGCGGGCTTCGATCGCGTGGTTGAAGGCCTGCCCATTGGCCTTCGCGGCGTGAGACCTGAGGGCGCGGAACACTCGCCATGGGAAATCCTCGAGCATATGCGGTTGGCGCAGTGGGACATCCTCGAGTTCAGCCGCAACCCGCAGCATGTTTCGCCGGATTGGCCCAGTGGGTACTGGCCGAAAACACCGGCTCCTCCGAACAGTTCTGCATGGGGAAAGAGTGTGAAAGCGTTTCGCGCCGATCTCGAAGCGATGTGTCAACTGGTTGCGGATTCATCCACGAATCTGTACCCCCGTATCAAGCACGGCGACGGGCAAACGGTTTTACGCGAAGCCCTGCTCCTCGCTGACCACAACGCTTACCACTTGGGAGAGCTTGTTCTGGTACGTCGCTTGCTGAAAGCGTGGAAGTAGTCCTCGCCTGCAAATATGACACTATCCTACGACGCGATTATCATCGGTACGGGCCAAGCCGGCCCTGCGCTCGCCGGGCGTTTGACGGCAGCGGGCATGAAGATAGCGGTGATCGAGCGGGGGCGTTTTGGAGGCACGTGCGTCAACACCGGGTGCATTCCGACGAAGGCCATGGTCGCCAGTGCGTACGCCGCTCACCTCGCGCGCCGTGCTGCTGAATACGGCGTGACCATCAACGGTCCAGTCACTGTGGACATGAAACAGGTGAAGGCTCGTAAGGATCAAATCTCGGGAGCGTCGAACCAGGGCGTCGAAAAATGGCTCAAGAACATGGCCAATTGTGTCGTCTATGAAGGGCATGCCCGTTTCGAAGGGCCCCGTGAAGTGTCCGTCGGCGACGCGCGGCTCTCCGCGGATCGGCTTTTTGTCAACGTCGGCGGCCGTGCCGCGGCGCCGGACATCCCGGGACGGGAAAACATTACTTACCTCACTAACAGCTCGATGATGGACCTCGACGTCCTTCCGCGGCATCTCATGATCGTGGGCGGGAGCTACATCGGTTTGGAATTCGGCCAGATGTTCCGGCGCTTCGGAAGTGAAGTCACGATTCTCGAGGGGAGCGAGCGGTTGATCCAGCGCGAGGATCCGGATGTCTCGGATGCGATTCGGGAAATTCTGGAACGGGAGGGGATCGTGATTCGTACGAAAGCGAAGACGACGCGGCTCGCCAAGCACGATGACGGAATTGCGCTGACGGCGGACTGCGCGGGGAAAGTGGAAGAGATTCGTGGATCCCATCTTCTGTTCGCGACCGGACGGCGGCCCAACACGGACGATCTGGGGCTCGACAAGGCCGGCGTTGCGGTGGATCCGCGCGGTTATATCAAGGTCGACGATCAGTTGCGGACGAACGTGTCCGGCATTTGGGCGCTGGGCGATTGCAACGGTAAGGGCGCCTTCACTCACACCTCGTACAATGACTTTGAAATCGTCGCCGCCAATCTTTTGGACAACGATCCACGACGGGTCAGCGACCGCATTCCGGCCTATAACCTATACATCGATCCGCCGCTGGGGCGCGCCGGCATGACCGAAAGCGAGGTCCGGCAGAGCGGACGGAAAGCGTTGATCGGCAAACGCCCGATGACCCGAGTGGGCCGCGCCGTCGAAAAAGGAGAAACGCAGGGTTTCATGAAAGTCCTGGTAGATGCCGAAACGCATCAGATTCTGGGAGCTTCGCTGCTCGGAACCGACTGCGATGAGGTGGTCCATTCCCTTCTTGACCTGATGTACGCCAAGGCGCCGTATACGGTCATGCAACGTGCAGTGCACATCCACCCGACGGTCTCCGAGCTGGTCCCGACGATGCTCGGCGAATTGCAGCCCCTTTCCGCATGAATAGAAGCATGCAGCCGACGCTCCTGGAAAGGGTCACGGAGGCCCGGAGGCAAACGGACAAATTGTTTGAGCTCGTCCGACCGGATGCTCTCTACGAACGGCCAATCCCCGAAAGGCATCGCATCATTTTTTATATCGGGCATCTCGAAGCGTTTGACTGGAACCTTCTGCAACCCCGGATTCCGAACGCCAGAGTGTTCGATGCGGAGTTGGATCGCCTGTTCGCGTTTGGGATCGATCCGGTGGACGGAGGATTGCCAACGGATCAGCCTTCGGATTGGCCATTGCTTCCGCAAGTGCAAGGGTACCGTGACCGCGTTCGCACTGCTCTTGATGCGGCGCTGGCCGACCGCGGCCCGGTTGGCTGGTCCGGCGATGAATCTCCGAACGTGCTTCTCAATGTCATGATCGAACACCGCCTGATGCACGCCGAAACGCTCGCGTACATGCTGCATCAACTTCCGTTCGAACAGAAGAAAGGCGAATCGCAAGCAACCGTTGATGCCGCGGCTGCGGCGCAGGCGGGTCCGGTTGAAATTCCTATGGGGACCGCCACGCTCGGTATTGCGCGCGAGGACGCGGCCGGCTTTGGGTGGGACAACGAATTCGAGGGCCACGCAGTGGAGGTGCCGGGGTTCGCGATCGACCGCTACAAGGTGACCAACGGCCAGTATCTCGACTTTGTGAATGCCGGCGGGTATCAGGATCGCGGCCTATGGTCTCGCGCGGCCTGGGAATGGAAAGAGAAGCAAGGAATCGCGCGTCCTTTGCTCTGGCGCAAGGCGGGCGAAGCGTGGCGTTATCAGGCGATGTTCGAAGAACTACCGCTGCCGCTCGACTGGCCTGTCTACGTGAGTCACGCTGAGGCAAGCGCCTACGCCGCTTGGGCAGGAAAGCGGTTGCCCACTGAGGCGGAATGGCATCGCGCCGCCTACGGCACGCCCGAAGGCTCGGAGCGGCATTCGCCATGGGGGCAGGAACCTGGGGGGCCCCAACATGGATGCTTCGACTTCACGCGTTGGGATCCTTCCCCGGTGGACGCGTTTCCTGCTGGCCAAAGCGCGTTCGGTGTTCGTGGTCTTCTGGCGAACGGGTGGGAATGGACCTCCAGCCTCTTCGAACCTTTTGCGGGCTTCCAGCCTTTCCCGTTCTACGAAGGTTATTCCGCGAATTTTTTCGATGGCATGCACTACGTGATGAAGGGCGGGTCGCCGCGGACTGCGCACTGCATGCTCCGGCGATCGTTTCGGAATTGGTTCCAGCCGCACTATCCATACGTTTACGCGGGCTTCCGCTGCGCAGAAAGGTGATCTCAATAATGCTGACCCATGACATGATCGCGAGTACAGCGGACGATTTCGCTGTGGATGTCTGTGGAGGTCTCACGAAACCAGGTCAGAAAGAGCTGCCTTCCAAATATTTTTACGACGCCATCGGCTCCAGGCTCTTCGACGTCATTGTCGAACTGCCGGAATACGGATTGACACGCGCAGACGAGCGGCTGCTGCGCGAACACGCCAGAGAAATCGCGCGGCAAACACCGGGTGACGTGATCCTGTGCGAACTCGGCAGCGGGAGCGGCAGAAAAACGCGCTGTATCCTGGAAGCGTTCGCGAGCCGCCGGTACACCCGCTACTATCCCATTGAGATCTCGCCTGCCGCTCTGGCCGTATGCCAGCGCGAATTGTCGGATGTCCCTCACGTGGGGATTGTGGGACTGGAGAGAGAATACCTGGACGGCCTTCTAGAAGTGGCCGCCCGCCGGGACTACGGGCAGCGCATTCTCGTCCTCTTCCTTGGGAGCACGATCGGCAACTTCAGCAATCCCGCCGACCGGAAGTTTCTCCGCGACATTCGCAACATCCTGCAACCGGGGGATGCTCTTTTGCTGGGAACCGATCTGGAGAAGCCCATTCCGCAACTCATCCAAGCCTATGACGATCCTTTGGGAGTGACTGCGGCGTTCAACCTGAATTTGCTGGCGCGGATCAACCGCGAATTAGGCGCGAGCTTCGTGCTGTCGCAGTTTGAACACGTGGCGCGATTCAACTGTGCCACGCGGAGCATCGAAATGCATCTGCGGTCAATGCGGCGTCAAACCGTGGCGATCCCGGCGTCCGATCTCACAGTCACGTTCAAGGAAGGCGAAACCATCTGGACGGAGAACAGTCACAAGTACTCGCTCGATGAACTTGCCTGCATCGCCGCGGATAGTGGTTGGGTTTCAAAGGCACAGTGGGTCGACCGTCAATGGCCGTTCGCGGAGACGCTGTTGGCGATTGAGAACGTGGAATAATGCAGGTCTATGCCCCTGGTCGAGTTTCGCGATGTCTCTTACGCAATCGAGGGCCGGCCAATCCTTTCGCACATCAACCTCGCGGTGGAGGCGGGTGAGACTCTCGTGCTTCTCGGACGCAGCGGGTCGGGGAAAAGTACGGCGCTGAAGCTGACCAACGGGATGCTGTTTCCTACCGAGGGACAGGTTCTCGTCGAAGGCCGGTCCACGCGCGAATGGGATTCCATAAAACTCAAGCGCCACATCGGGTACGTCATCCAGGACGTGGGTCTGTTTCCTCATTTCACTGTCGCCCGGAACATCGGACTGGTTCCGAGACTGTCCGGTTGGCCTGAACCGGATATCGAGCGCCGCGTCGATCAGCTGCTGCAGACGGTCGGCATGCCGGCGGGCGATTTCCGCATGCGGTATCCCCGGCAGCTTTCGGGTGGCCAACGGCAACGGGTGGGTGTCGCGCGCGCGCTCGCGGCCGATCCGCCGGTGCTGCTCTTTGATGAGCCCTTCGGTGCGCTGGACCCGGTGACACGCTACGAGCTGCAGCAGCAGTTTCTCGACCTGCAGCGCGATTTCGGCAAGACCTCCATCTTTGTCACCCACGACGTGCGCGAGGCGATGCGCCTCGGCAGCCGCATCGCGCTGCTGGTGCAGGGCAAGGTGGAGGTGGTCACGAGTCCGGCCGAGTTTCAGCTCGCGCAAACGGGGGAAGCGCGCGCGTTCCTCGCGTGTCTGTGATCCGCGGAGGCCTATGCGTTCCGATCTCACCAGCGACATCATCCGTCTGACCTTGGAGCATCTTTCCCTGGTGGGCATCTCCATGGCGATTGCCATTGCTCTCGGCGTCCCGCTCGGAATTCTCATAGCGAGGACACCGGCGGCGCGAGCGTCACTCCTGGGTCTCTCCAGCGTCGTGCAAACCATTCCGAGCCTGGCTCTGTTCGGGTTCCTTATTCCGATTCCGTTCATCGGCGGGATCGGCAAGCGCACGGTGATCGTGGCTTTGGTCCTGTACGCCCTGCTTCCGATTCTGCGCAACACGTTTGTCGGAATCCAGGGGGTGGATGCGGCGGTGTGCGATTCCGCCGTCGCCATGGGGATGACGGAGAGCCAACTGCTCCGCCAGGTGCAACTGCCGCTGGCGGCGCGAACGATCATTGCAGGCATCCGAGTGGCGACGGTGACAACCATGGGCACGGCGACCATCGCGGCCGCCATTGGAGGCGGCGGGCTCGGTGTATTCATTTTTCGCGGTGTGGCCTCGGTAGATACCGCGCAAATCCTGGCTGGAGCGATACCGGCCGCTGTCATGGCGCTGCTTTCGGACGGAGGATTAGGATGGCTGGAACGAAAACTCTCAGTTGCATAGCTGCTCTAGCCCTCTGCGGCTGCTCGACGTCCGGACCCAACGCGATCCGCGTTGGCTCGAAGAATTTTACCGAGCAGGTGGTGTTGGGCGAGATCATCGCGCAGCATCTCGAGCGCCGGCTTCACCGGAAGGTGGAGCGGAGCCTGAATCTGGGAGGGACCCTACTGGCGCACCAAGCTCTCCTCAACAAGCAGATCGATCTTTACCCGGAGTACACCGGCACCGCGCTAGCGGCGGTTCTTAAAGATCCGATTCAAACGGATCCCGCTGCTGTTCTGGCGCGCGTCAAGTCGGAATACCAGCGCAGGTTTCAGATCGAGTGGCTGGACCCGCTGGGCATCGATGATACCTTTGCAATGGTCGTCAAAGGGCCGGAGGCGCGATCACGACACCTGGAAACGCTGACCGATGCAGCGAAGATGCCGGAGCCATGGGCGCTCGGCGTGGGCTACGAGTTTGAGCAACGCGCGGATGGTTTGGCGGCGCTCGAGAAGACGTACCACCTGCGTTGGAAGAGCTCACCGAAGACGATGGATCTGGGTCTCCTCTATAGCGCTCTCGATCAAGGCCAGGTATCGATGATTGCAGCGAACTCCACCGACGGCCTGCTCTCCAAGATGGATCTCACGGTCTTGCGTGACGATCAGCACGCCTTTCCGCCGTATCAAGTGGGGATCGTCGCCAGACAGGACGCCATGGAGAAAACGCCGGGTCTTCGCGATGCGCTCGTCGAATTGTCGGGCAAGTTCACCAACCAGAAAATGCAGAGTCTCAACTACCAGGTGGATGGCCAGCACCGCCCCGCCGCCCAGGTCGCCGCAGAGTTCTTAAAGCAAGCCGGCCTCGAATAGCCCCGTACCACCTTCGAGTGATTCCCCCATACGATTTCAGCGGTAGTGAAAGATCCATCCATCTCGTGATGGATTTCGCATCCGCATCATCCATAGTTGTTTTGAGATGTCCACGATTCACCTTCACCAGACCACCACTTTGACGCCCGAGCAGTACGTGGCCGGGCTCACCGACTTCGGGCCTGGCCGCGGGGAGCTCTTCGGCAACAGCACCGACGATTACCTCAAAGTGCATCATCGAAGCAGCTCACAGGCCGACGTCACGGAAGGCTCACGCGGCATTTGGGAACGCCTGCAGTACGACTGGTCGAATCCCAACCATGTCGTGCTTACGACGACCGACTCCAACATCTGGGGAGGCGCCTCGGGCCATACGTACACCTTTAAACGCCAGCCTAACGGCATGACCGACATTGACCTGGTCGTCGTGAGAGACGGCAAGAACCTCAGGGGGTGGGCGCTCGGCTTCGTACTGGGGACCATTGGAAAGAGCGTTTTGAAAAAAGCGTTTGAAAACTCGGTCAAGGCCATCGAAGCCCGGACCAGGGCGGCAAGAAAGGCGGTTGCATCATGAGCCGGATACAAGAATCCAGTCCGATCCAGGAGGAAGCCATGGGTACCAACGAAGTTCGCAGTAACGGAGCGACCGCGGCGAGATTCGATATGAAGTTCGAAATCGTTGTCATCCCGGTGTCGGATATCGATCGTGCGAAGGAGTTCTACACGAGGCTCGGATGGCGTCTTGACGCCGATTACGACAACGGGAACGACTTCCGCGTCCTCCAATTCACACCGCCGGGCTCCGGCTGCTCCGTGATCTTCGGCAAGAACGTCACCGCAGCGGCGCCCGGCTCCGCCCAGGGCCTGTACCTGATCGTCTCCGACATCGAGGGTGCGCGCGCAGAACTCGTGGCGCGCGGCATCGAAGCGTCGGAGGTGTTCCACGACGCCGCAGGTGTGTACGCTGGCCCGGACCAGCCCTACCTGTTCGGGCGACTGCGGGTCAGCGGCCGGGATCCCGAACGGCGGAGCTACCGCTCCTTTGTCTCTTTCAGCGATCCCGACGGCAACGGCTGGCTGCTGCAGGAGGTCACAGCGCGGCTGCCTGGCCGTGTCGCCGGTGATACGTCGTACACCTCGGCCGGCGACCTGTCGCAGGCGATGCGGCGAGCCTCCATTGCGCACGGCCAACATGAAGCGCGCACGGGCCAACCCGACCCCAACTGGGCGGACTGGTACGCCGAGTACATGGTGCGCGAACAGGCCGGTGAAGAATTGCCGCTATGACGCCGGGTGAATGTGATCGTCATCGGGGCCCGGGCGAGTGCCGGTCTAAGTGTTGAGCGCACCTCCGCGCGTCGCTAGCGGGACTCTCGCTGCTTTTGCCGGACGCGATCGAGGGATTGTTGCAGAGCTTGATTCGCCGGGGCAAGGCGTTTGGCGGATTCCAAGCTTGCGATCGCACCCGTCAACTCGCCATTGTTTTCCTGCGCCACGGCCAACTGGCTTAACGCTCGCGCGCGCAGACCGGCATCGGTGAGCACCGAAGCCGCCTTCTCGAAGTCCGGCTTCGCCGCCGCCCAGTTCTTTTGCGAAAGAAACAACGCGCCGCGCTCCATATGGCAACGCCCCTCGGTTGTATGATCGGCCAGCTCGCGCACGACAGTGACGCACTCTCCGTAATTGCGTAACGCAAGGTCGTCCTTCTTGGTCACCCGGTACGCGTCGCCCAAAAACCAATACACCAGCCCGAGATTCGTGGTGGCCGAAAAATCTCCAGGATCGCCGCGGTGCAATTGCTCAAACCCAGCGCGCGCCGTTTCCAACAATCCGATCGCGGCATTCATGTCTTTCGCCGCGACCGACTTCGCATAGCTCGCCTGATTCTCGAACAGCTTGCTCTTCACATCCCTGTTATTGGGATCGAGCTTCCGGAGCGATTCGTATACGCCCGTTCCGCGCTGGAAGTAATTGCCGCCGCCCAACCGCCCCAGCAGCGAGTAGCTAATTCCCAATTCGAAACGGCACGGCGACGGCCCGCCCTGCTCTGAACAGATGGATTCCAGCAGCTTCCGCGCCGCCTCCAGATCCGCACGCGCCTTGTCCGGCTTGCCCGACCCGATGCTCAACACATTTCCCCGATCGTTCCGCGCCGATGCCACTGCCACCTGCAACTCCGCGTCGTTGTGGACGCGCGCCAGAATGCGATCGCCGATTTCCACCGCGCGGTTGTAATCGCCCAGCGACGCTTCGGTCCGATCCAACACATCTTCCACATAGGCCATATCGCGGTGGTTGAGCATCAATCCTTTTTCCAGCGCCAGGTTCTCCGCATCCGCGGCCAGCAACTGCGAATGAATCGTCTTCGCATTCTGAAAAGAAGCGAGCGCCTGCTGGTGATGGCCGCGGCGGTACTGCAGGTTGCCGAGGATGCCATACACTCGCGCCACATCTCCGCGAATCTCCGAATTCGCCGCCAACTGCTCGAGATTGCGAAGACTCTCGGCCGCACTTTGCGCGGCATCGGCACTGCGTCCTTCCATCTGCATCAGCGTTTCGGCAAGCTCCATCTGGCAGATCGCCACGTCCTGCCGAGCCGTGACGCTCGATGGGCTCGCGCTGTGCAAATTGCGAAACAGTGTCAAAGCCGTCTGGTAGCTTTTCACCGCCTCCGCTGTCCGTCCGAGTTGCAGCGCCAACGTCCCCAGACGCTTGTGACCGCGCGCGGCTCGCCGTGTCTCCTCGTAGTTGCCCGGATCCGCCGCCCGCCGTGCGTCCGACCGCCCCAATGACTCCTGCTGCGTATCGAAGGCCTTGCGGATTTCCGCCGCTGACGATGGTGACAGGATGGTCCAGGTGGAGGCATAGCCTGCCGGCGGCAGCCATCGATCTCTCAAAGCCAGCTCCGCGAAGTGATCGTAACTGCGATCCAGTTCCCGGTGAAACTCTTTGTTCGCCGGAGCATGATCGTGAATGCTCTCTTGAACCGCAATCGCACGTTCGATTGCGCGCCGCGAATCTTCGCTACGCCCGCCCTGGCGTGCGATCGTGGCGTTCAACCGGTCGAGCAGCGACAGCACCAGCCGCCCGTCTGGTGAGGCGTCGCCTGCCAGCAGTTTCCGCACCTGCTCGATGTGCGTGGATGCCTTGGCTGCGCCGCCCGGCAGATCCACCTGCAACTCCGCCAGCCGCTCGTGCGCCTTGGCCTGCAGAATCCGGCTACGGGAAGTCGCTTTCACGGAATCGAGCAGGTGGATCGCGCTTTCGTAACTGCGTTGGGCTCCACCGATGTCGACGGTCTCGCGCTCGGAATGCCGGCTCTGCAAATCGCCAGTCCGGATCTGGGCGCTGGCCAGATCGAGCGCCACGGTCTCACGAAACCGCGGATCGGTTTCCGCATCCTTAACGAGCTTTCCTAACGCTTCGCTGGCGCTGGCCAGCAGCAGCCGCCGTGAATCCGTAGCGCCCGGCGTGTCTTCAATCGCGTCCTGCAGTTCCTCTACTACCTTGCGGGCCAGTTCGCGCATGCCTACCAGACTCGTCGCCGCGCGTGCATTGGCGCGCGTCACTTCGCCCTGTTGGCTCAGGTAGGTGCTCAGCCCGATTCCCGCGGCGATCAGGACGCCCGCCGCAATTCCGACCCAACCTCGCCGCCGCCGCACAAATTTCCCAAGCCGGTAGGTTCGCGAATGCCGCAGTTCGGGAATGGGCCGATATTCCAGCCACGCGCAGAGGCCCGAAACCAGGCGCTCCACGCTGGCATACCGCTCCTCGATGTCCCGCGCCATTGCCTTGCGAACGATCGTGTCCAGATCGCCGCGCAACATCCGGCTCAAGCGCTGCGGCGTCTCCGCCGTGGGCTGCGTCTGCCGCAGGGCGCCTTCACTCGGATAAGGGGGATCTTCGGAACAGACTCTGCGAATGAACTGCTGCCGGTTCAGCCTCGCTGGAGGATGGGCGGGCGCCCCGCCCACCAGCTCGTAAAGGATTGCGCCAAGCGAAAACACATCGGTGCGAATATCGTCCGAGGGCAGGCCCTGCAGCTGCTCCGGGCTCGCATACCCAAGGGTGCCCACTTCCCACCGCGACGCCTGACGATCTTCCTTCAATCCCGACCGTGCGTCGCTCAGCATGTTCGCTAAACCGAAATCGAGCAGCTTCACGTCCCCTGATGGCGTCACCAGAATGTTGTTCGGTTTCAAATCGCGATGCACGACGGTTTTCTGATGGGCATAATGGACGGCATCGCAGATTCGCAGAAACAACCGCACGCGCTCGGTAAGGGGCAGGCGGTGTTGCTGGCAATACTTGTCCAAGTCGATGCCGCCTTCGACGTACTGCATCACCAGGTAGGGGCGGCCTAAGGCTGTACTGCCGCCGTCGAGCAACTGCACGATGCTGGGATGTTGCAGTCGCGCCAGAATCTGCCGCTCGCGCCGAAACTGCTCCACCAACTCCGAACCCAAGGCAACTTCCCCCTGGAATCGTTTCAGAGCAACTTCCTGCTGGTAGTCATCATCGCGGATGGCAAGATGCACGACGCCCATGCCGCCGCGGCCAAGTTCGCGCAGAATCCGGTAGCGCCCTACGACTTCGTCTGTGGTCGCGGCAGTGCCAGTTCCCAAAAGGCGCAGCACTTCATCGAGCAGGCTCTCATCGCCTCCGCACGCTTTGACAAGGAATGACCGTTGCTCGGCCGCGGGTAGATCGACAGCCGATTCGAAGAGTTCCGCAACTCGCTCAAACCGCTCCTCGGGGGACATTCATCTCATTATCCTGCGCATTCAGCCAGGCGCGAATGAACTGCAGCCGCTTGCGAATCACGTCTTCCGTCACACCGTAGCGCGCCGCAATATCGGCCTGCGAGAGCCCCACGAAGAAAAACAAATCGACGAGATCACAATCGCGTTCGCTGTTGTTGGCGAGACGTTCTAACAGGTGCTGTAACGACAGCACGCGTTCCGGCTCGGCATCCGCCGTCGCCAAGCCGTTATGACGGAAATCCGTGAGGATGTCCGCGATGCTGATGCGAATGCCCGAGTTGGTGGGCGCGCGCGAACGCCGGCTTCGCGCGTACGCGTACACGATCTCGCGCATCTTCTCGCGCGCGATGGCGAGAAAGTGCTCCATGTCTTTGAAGCGCATCGGCGCCTGGTTTTTCAGTTGAAGCAGCAACTCATTCAGCATCTCGGTGTCGCCCTGCGTCACCACGCCGCCGCACGCCCCCAGGACTTGCGAAGCCAGCCGCCGCAAGTTGCCATACTGCATGCGGTAAACAAGCTCTTCGGTGCTCGGATCCCCAGCATCCAACTGCTGGAGAATCTGCGTCATCGTTCCGATGTTCGCGTTGAGTTCTTCCTGGTTCAATGCGTTCCGCCTCTTATTTACTTCAGCACAATTTGACGCTGTTCAGGCTAGAATTGGTCTGGAAGCCAGTCTTTGCCGGTGCTGGGCCTGGTCTTCAAAACCAGTGTGCGGCATATCCTGTCGCAGGTGGGTTCGACTCCCACTGGCTTCCGCCATCGTTATGCTCGCGCACGGGAAAATCCATGCGCGCGGTGGGGAATACGATACGAGGAGTTTGTAAAATTCGCGGGCCGATCAGACCAATTGCCGCAGGTGAAATGATCCATCGTCGTGGATGGTCAACAGAAAGTTGCCTTTTCGGGTGGCGAGCTGGCTGCGGCGAATGGCGCCGGAGATCTTCGCTACCGTCTGATTGGTGCGGTCCGGCCTGCTGTCGATGAACCGGATGTCCTCCACCGCAATGACATCGTAGTCGTAGCGGGCGGCATCGTCTACGAAGTCCTTGGAATTGGCTGTGAGGATGGTCCAACCGCCCTTGGCAAACTCTTTGATCTCTGCATCGGTGCACTGTGCGGGAAGCACAAGGATCTTATAGAGCTCGTCTTCGAGACCTGCTTTGAGGGCACGCAAATTCTCGTCCAGGACGATTGTGTAATGGGACCCTTTCGCCAATTCGACCACGTCCTGATATTGCGGAATTATGGTTTGTTGCATCGCCGCCACTCAGTCCCATCCTAGCATTGACCCGGAAGCTCTCCGCCGGATGCGCACGAGTGTATGTTCCGCAGACGTACAGTCAGCCCAATACCCGGCGGACATCTCCAAAGTAGAGGATTGGACTTCATCGTCTGGCCTGTACCGGCGCATCGGATGACGTCCGTTACACTTCTCCTAACGATCTCCTCTCGTAGAGAGATCCGCCGTCCCACGGTCCTCGACGATGCCACGCGCAACTGCCTCGACCGGCTCTCTAACCGACTCACAAAAATCATCAGCGACGCAAAACGTCTCGGTGCCAGCGAACGACCTGCAGAGATTGGACCGTAAAGCGCGTAAACCTCTCCTATCCGTTTGTCGAATCGAGTAGACTGGGCTGAATCCCGAATATGCCGCTCTCTGCTAGCGCAAAACTCGGTCCCTACGAAATCCTCTCCGCGCTGGGCGCTGGCGGCATGGGGGAAGTGTACAAGGCGCGCGACACCCGCCTCGACCGCACGGTCGCCATAAAAGTATTGCCCGAGCACATCGCCGGGCGCGAGGACTTGCGTGCCCGTTTCGAACGAGAAGCCCGGGCAGTTGCGTCGTTAAACCATCCCCATATCTGCGTGTTGTACGACATCGGCAACGAAGAAGGTGTCGGCGGCTACATGGTGATGGAGTATCTCGAGGGCGAGACTCTGGAGGCGTGCATCGAGCGTGGTGCCCTGCCCTTGCAAGGGGCGCTGCGGTATGCCCTGCAAATCGCCGATGCGTTGGATCGGGCCCACCGGGCCGGGGTGACGCACCGCGACATTAAGCCGGGGAACATCATCATCACTCGCGATGGCGTGAAGGTGCTTGACTTTGGACTGGCGAAATCGACCGCGAAACCCGGTCCCACGGATGCCACCATCGTGAAATCGCTGACGACGGAGGGCACCGTCCTGGGCACGCCGCAGTACATGTCGCCTGAACAATTCGAGGGCAAAGAGGCTGACACGAGCAGCGACATCTGGGCCTTCGGAGCGGTGCTCTACGAAATGGTGACCGGTCGGAAGGCCTTCGAGGGCAAGAGTTATTCGAGCCTGCTAGGCGCGATTCTGTCTGCTGAGCCGGGGCCGATGTCCGTGAAGCCGTTTACTCCCGCATGGCTCGAGAGGTTAGTAAGACGATGCCTCGCCAAGGATTCCGAGCGCCGCTACCACTCCATGCGCGACATCTTTCTCGACCTCGAAACGCCGCCGATAGAAATAGCGGCAACACGGTCCAACCGGTGGCCCTGGGCAATCGCAGCCATAGCGCTCGTCATCGGTGCGCTGATCGGATGGGTAGTGAAGAGCCCGCGGCAAATGGCCACGCCGGAACCGGTGTTTCAAACGCAACTAAACCCGCCCGAAGGAGGACAGTTCGATCTTGCGAACGGCTTTGCCATTTCGCCCGACGGCCGGTCTCTGGCCTTCGCGGCGACGTCGCAGGGCAAGAGCGGAGTCTGGATCCGTCCGATGGAAGGCACGGCGGCTCGCCTGTTGGCGGGCACTGAGCGCGCGTTGAGCCCCTTCTGGTCGCCTGATGGCCGTTCGCTCGCCTACGGAGCTTCTGGCAAGCTTTGGCGCATCGAAGCCGCCGGCGGCTCTCCATTCGCCCTCTGCGAGACCAACATCGTTACCGGGGGGGACTGGTCGCCGAGCGGTGTCATCGTGTTCGCAACGGGTCCGGTGGGACTTCGGCGCGTTCCAGCATCTGGAGGAACACCCGAACCTCTGATCACGATTCAAGCCAACCGCGGAGAGTCGTTCCACCGGTGGCCTCAACTGTTGCCCGGTGGACGGATTCTGTTTCTGGTGTCGGGCAACCCGGAACAAGCGGGGATTTACGCGACAAAGTCCCCGGTGCCATTGCGAGGGCCCTTGGGCGCCAATGTGGAGGAGCGCGTCCGGCTGGTTGCCACCAATAGCAACGGCCTATACGCTGCCGGCCACCTGCTATGGCTACGTGGCTCGACACTGGTGGCTCAATCGTTCGACCCGGAACTGCTGCGGCTTTCCGGCGAGCCGAAGCCCATCGCTGATCCAGTGGGGATCGGCGCGTTTGCCAGAATGGCTGCGACGGCTACCTCGAGTGGGTTGCTTGTGTACGGGCGGACGAGCGCATTTCAGTTGAGTTGGCTGAATCGCGCAGGTGGGGCGGTTGATTCGGACAATGGCAGATTTGGCCAGCCGGGCAGCTATTCTATGTTCCGACTGTCGCCCGATGGAGGTCGAGTTGTCGTTAGCCGGGAGTCTGGCAGTGGAGGCGATCTTTGGACGGCGGAAGTGGAGCGCGGAGGGTGGGGCAGGTTGACGTTCCTGCCGGGACAGGCCCAGTACCCGGTGTGGTCGCCGGACGGCAGGCAGGTGTTGTTCCGCGCGGGCTCACCGCTGAACCTATTCCGCAAGGTTGCCAGCGGCGCGGGAACGGAACAGAGAGTGACCGAGTCGCCAAGCACGCAGTGGCCCACCGACTGGTCCCGCGACGGGCGGCTGATTATGTACTGGGAGCAGACACCCGAAACGAAGCGGGACTTGTGGGTGCTGCCGGTGACGCCGGAGGGCAAGCCGGAAGGCAAGGCCCGTCCGTATCTGCGCACGCCGTTCAACGAATACTGGGCACGGTTCTCGCCGCAGCCGAGCCCGCGCTGGGTAGCCTATACTTCGGACGAGTCGGGCCGGAATGAGGTCTATGTACTGGCATTTCCTGAGCCTCGGGCCAAGTTTCAGATCTCGACCGGCGGAGGTTCGCATCCAGATTGGAGCCGCGATGGGCGGGAGTTGTACTATGTGTCGGCGGAGGGAAAGCTGATGGTGACGAGCTTGACGCTAGGTGCGGATTCGGTCGTGCCCTCCGCTGCTCGCGAGTTGTTCGTTGTTTCTGTTGGGATGCCCGGTCAACCTTACGCAGTGGCGCCGGACGGGAAGAGGTTCCTGGTGTTGACACCGACTGGCGGATCGCAGCCGCTGGAGGTGGTAGTCAACTGGCCCGCACTGCTGAAGAAGGGCTCGGGACCGGAATGAAAGCTGCGTCTGCAAATATGGAACTGTGCGACGCAATGTTGAGGTGCGTGGGGTTGGTCGCCATGCGATTGCAAATCGTCCGCGACCTACTCAATCTGGCTCCCGCATGTTCTGCTGACAGACCGCCACGTACCATGTCGACAAGCGTCCGGGCCGATCTTCCATACTCCTCAGCGCCGGTTGCGCATCTCGCTGTCCACCACGATCGCCGCCTTCTTCAGCCTTTCCGGCATTTCTTCCCAGAGCGCATCTGACTTGGCGGCAGGCTCCCCCCTCCTCCGGAGGTACTCCACAGAAATCAGGATGTCATTCTTCAGGTCGTAGCTCTCGAAGGCGACAGAAAGTGCTCCGCCCGAACCATCCTGCCCGGGCAACCCACCGACGGAACCGCGCCGTCCATCCGGCATCCGGAAAAACGCCGTGGCCTTCTCTTGTGCGATCTTCTTGCGCACGATTTCCCGTTCGGAGGGAGGCATCTGTTTCATCGCCTCTTCCACGTGCTTCATCGTCTCGTTCATTTGTTCGGCGAGGCGCTCCATCATCGCAACGGTGTCCTTCGTGAAAATGCACCTTCCCGCGCACGCCAAAAGCATGACCTCCATGGGTTCGCCGTCGATCGCAAACCGTTTCTCTTCGGCGATGGCAAAAGCGGGCGCCGCCGGATCGGACGGCCGAGGACGATTCGCCACCGGGCGAAGCGGCGACGGTAATCCTAATGCTTTCTGGAGGGTCACAGCATCCGGAAAAATGCCTCGCGCCTCCGGATTTTGGGCGAGACCGGGTAGCAGACAGACCCCGAGAATGACGACAGTGCGCATGCCTGCTCATCGACACGAAGCCCGTCATTCGATAGATCGCAGTCTCCAAACGTATCTTGCGGCCCATCGTTTTCTCGCCCCTTTCGCCCGCCAATGTGTAACCGCCAGCGGTGAAATCGACCTGTTGCTCCTGTGATAGACTTGCCTCGGGCTGAGGAGGATAAAGATGAAGCAACCACGTTTGCTGCAAGCGGCGTTCCTGTTTGCGCTCGCTATTTCATTGCCCGCTCAAGAATATCGCGGGCGAATTCAGGGGGCAGTCACAGACAGTAGCCAGGCAACGGTCGCCGGCGCTGCCGTCACTCTTTTGAACACCGAAACCGGTGTCACCACCTCACGCCTGACGACGGAGAACGGACGCTACTTGTTCGACCTCGTTCTGCCGGGCACGTATTCGGTCACCGTTCAGCTAGCGGGTTTCCAGCGCTTCGTTCAGGAAAAGGTCCTACTTGTCTCCCGCGGCGATATCACCGTGGATGCGGTGCTCCGGCCCGGCGATGTGCGTGAGGCGGTCAGCGTCACCGACCAGGCCGCTCAAGTTCAATTCAATACCAGCAAACTCGAAACTACAGTCGACAGCGCCCTGGTTTCCAACCTGCCGACGATCTCGCGCAACCCGCTGATGCTTGCCCGCCTCGATCCCTCGGTGGTCCAGCAAGACACGGCGCGCGAAGTGGAGCCGTACATGACGTGGTCAGGCAATCGCCAGCAGGTCGGTGGAGGCACCAACTATTCCAACGACCTTCAGATCGACGGCAGCCCCATCGGCATTGGCTACAAGACCAGCTACATGCCGTCGCCTGACTCGGTACAGGAAGTCGCTGTGCAGCAGAATGCCGTGGATGCTGAATACGGGCACTCTTCCGGTTCGGCCATCACGCTGACCATGAAGTCCGGCACCAACGCCTGGCATGGCAACGCCTTCTATCAGGGTCAGTATCCGTGGGCGAACGCGCTGGAAAATCGCGTGATCCGTTCGACGAATCTCGGCCGCACCCACATGTATGGCGGAACCCTCGGCAATCCGATCATCAAGAACAAACTGTTCAACTTCTTCTCCTACGAACAGTGGCGCAAGACCGATCCCAACGACTTTCTGAACACAATTCCCACCGACCGCGAGCGCTCCGGCGATTTTTCACAGTCGCTGAATGCCGTCGGCGGACTACGCACCATCTACGATCCGTTCACCACCGAAACCTCGGCCGACGGCAGCCGGGTCACGCGCATGCCGTTTGCAGGCAATATGATCCCGGCCTCGCAGCAAGATCCCGTTGCCCGGACGTACATAGCGGGTTTGTGGAAGGCCAATCGACCCGGTCAAGGCAATTACGGCGTGAATAACTACTACGTGCCGCTGCCGATCCGGTACGACTACCACAACATTTCCAATCGTACGGATTTCGCCCTCAGCGACAAGCTTCGGTTTTATGGCCGCTACAGCAAGCTGTGGACCCCGGTCACCACCTCGAATCCCACGGGCTCTGAATTTTTCGTGAACGATCGCGGCAGCCAGCGCGATGCCACCTCCATCTCCGGTGATGCCGTCTGGACCGTCAGCGCCACCACCGTGGTGGACATCAACGCCACCTATCACAGCTTCGTGGACGCCTCCCGGTACTCCTCCACTTGCGAAGGGTGCTGGGCCAAGTACTGGCCGAATCAAAATTTCTACAACGCGGTTTTCGGCAACAAGGCCGTTCCCGAATTGCTTCCGCGCATGTCCATCCTGGGCACGGGAACTGGCGAATACTGGACTTCCCTGGGACCGCGCGGCGGCACCTGGGATCAACGCCCGGACGCCGATAGCGTCAGCGTCAAAATCGCTCGTCAACAGGGCAAGCACTACCTCAAGATGGGCGCCGACACACGCGGCAGCCGGACCACCAGCCTCATCGTGAACAACAATCCGGGCTTTGGATTCCAGGCCGACACCACATCCGCCACGTATATCCAGCCCGACCTGCGCACGTCCGGCGACGGCTACGCAACGTTTTTACTCGGCGCCATCCAGCCCGCCGGCGGCGGCGCCGATAGCTGGGACTCCGGGTCCACCTCAATGACCGCGACCATTCTGCCCCAAGGACAGAATCGCTTCTACGGCAGCTTCATCAACGACGACTGGAAGGTCTCGCGCAACCTCACCGTGAACCTTGGACTGCGCTATGAGTACGAAACGGCGTACGTGGATCCGGAGGATCGACTCACTCGTCCGCTCGACCTCAACACGCCCATCCCGCAGATGCAAGGCGCCCGCGCGCCCGTGTTCCCCGCCGAAGTGAAACAGTATTACCAGGGACCCACCACACTCAATGGCGCTTTCCAATTTGCCGACTCCAACAATCGCGGCCAGTGGAACGCCGGCAAGGGTGGCTTTTCGCCCCGCGCCGGCCTGGCCTATCGTCTGAACGATAAAACGTCGCTCCGCGGTGCCTACGGCCGTTATCTCACTCCTTGGACCGGCGGCGTCTTCAATATCTTTGACACCTACTACGTTGGCTACAGGAACGTGACTGGCGCCTACCCTGCCATACAGGGCGTGCCTTCCGCGCGCCTGCGTGATCCGTTCCCCAGTTCGCAGCCCGTGGTTCCTGCCTATGAAAAGACCCTCGGCGCCAACACTGGTCTCGGCGACTCGTTCAACTACGTCATCGGCGATCGGCCGCGGAGCTACAGCGACCGCATCAATGTCTCCTTCCAACGCCAACTGCCGCAGAACATGGTGGTCGACGTGACGTTCTATATGAACTTCACCAGCCAGGTATCCACGCCGACGTATAACCTCAATCAGGTCGACCCGCGCATCGCCTACCAGTACAAATCCGAAATCAACCGCGCCGTAGCGAATCCGTTCTACAACTTTGGAAGCGTCGCCGAGTACCCCGGTGCGCTGCGCTTTCAGCGCACGGTGGCCCTCACCTCGCTGTTCCGGCAGTATCCGCAGTATGGAAATCTGAACGTGATTGACGGCATCAACGGGGGAGCGAGCCGCTACAAGTCGTTCCAACTCCGTTTGAATCGCCGCTTCGCCAACGGCTACTCGATGCTGCTGGGATACAACTACGCCCGCCAGCAGGATGAGATCTTCTTCAACGACATTGCGACCTACCTGAAACAGTACAGCTGGCAGGAGAGCGCCAATGCTCGCCACCGCCTGACGATGGCGGGGACGTGGGAGATTCCGGTAGGACGCAGCCGCCACTTCGCTTCGTCGATGCCCAAAATACTCGACTACGCCGTTGGGGGCTGGGACTTGAGTGGAATCATGACGTGGCGTTCGGGCTTCTTTGTCCGCTTTGGGGCGCTGGACGTCGTCGGCGATCCGATCATCGAAAATCCCACGCCCAATCGCTGGTTCAACACGCAGGCCTTCCGGCAACTGCCCGCTTTCACGGCGCGCACCAATCCGTATCAATATGAAGGCTTGACGAACCCCGGCCTGTTCAATGTCGACATGTCGATCGTCAAGCGCGTGCCGATCACGGAAAAGTATCGCGGCGAATTGCGTATGGACGTGTTCAATGCCGCGAACAACATGACGTGGGCGAACCCGAACACCACTGTGACGAGCAGCCTGTTCGGGGTCACGAACAACACACTCGCTGCGACGTTCGGGCGGCGCGCTCAACTCGGCTTGCGAATTGAGTTCTAGAGTCAGTGCAGCCCTGCTGCTGGCATTGGCGCAGCAGCAGCCGGACCTGCGAGAGGCCGCGCGCCTCGATCAGGCCGGGCGCTGCCAGGACTCGGATAAGATTTACCAGTCGGCCCTCGCGCACGGTACGCCAGGGCCCGCGCTGTTGAACAATACAGGCAATCATTACCTGGCCTGCGGCGCTCCGGAAAAAGCCAGGGAGTACTTCGAACGGCTCGTCAAGGCTGTGCCCTCACACCCGAACGGGAACCTGCAACTGGCGCGGATCGAGATCGCGGCGGGAGATTTCGCACGCGCCGAAGCTCGATTGACCAAACTCGTGGCCGCCCATCCCAACGACTTTGAAATGCTGTTTCTGTTGGGACGCGCCGCGGCGCGCGCGGGCCACTCTGCCAAGGCTCGCCAAACGCTCGAATCCGCGTTAGTCATCCAGCCCGATGATGCCGGTGTCATGCTCGAAGCCGGTCTCGCCAATGCTGCCGCCGGCGACTATCCGCGCGCCGTGTTCCTGCTCGCCCGTGCGCAGAGCCGCGCGCCGGATCAGCCGGGTATCGCCCTGGCGCTCGCTCGCGCTTCGGAAGATGCGGGCTACTACGGCGACGCCGTTATCGCGTACGATCGCTACCTGGCGCTCGCGCCGAAGGATCCGGCTGCGCGGCGGGACCGCGCCCGCGCCCAGGCTTTGACGATCGATGGCGGCACTCACGATCTCGAAGCATACGTATCCACGAATCCCAAAGATGCCCTCGGGCATTTCTATCTGGCGCAGGTGCGCTGGAAGGCGGATGCCGCCGGCGCGCTCGCCAGCCTGGCCGAGGCGGTGAAGCTGGATCCTGGCCTCGCTGCCGCGCATGTCGCTCGCGCCTGGCTCTTACACCGGTTGGGTCGCGACGACGAGGCTCTGTCCCATCTCCAGGCTGTGCCGGATGAGGTGCGCGCGCTCGATCTCAAAGGCGTGGTGCTGCTGTCGCTGGATCGTGTGAAGGACGCCGAGGCCGCGCTTCGCAAAGCCGCCGCGCTTGCTCCCAACGATGCCGATGTTGCTCTGCATTTGGGCCGTGCGCTCATGGATCAAGACAAGCAGCAGGAGGGCCAACGCTGGCTGGACACTTATCAAAAGCTACGTCCGCCCCGCCAGCGCGACCCGCGCCGCGAAGCCGGCATGATCGAGCTCGCGACCCTCGATCCCGAGGGACGCCGAACCCGCCAGATCGAACGGTTCCGCACCATGGCGCGATCGCGTCCCGACGATCCCCTGCTGCAGTTGCATCTGGCCAATCTTCTGCTTGCCGGCGGGCAGCGCGATCAAGCGCTCCGTGAATATCAGGTGCTGGAGGGACGCAACGGCGACAAGGACATCTGGGCGCAGGCCGGCCGTGCGCTTGCAGAAGCGGGGGAGCGGGAAGCTGCCCGTCGCTTCCTCAATCGCGCGGGTCTGCCGCTGGAGATGCCCGAGGCTGAGAAGGCATTGCAATCCGTGATCGATCTGGCGTTGCAACGAGGCGCCGCGGCACGCGAGGCAATGGAAGCGATCCGCCGCGTCGAGTCGTCGTGGCCCGAGTGGCCAAGCCCGTGGCTGGTGCATGGCCTTCTGCTGAAGGAACTGCGGCGCGGCGCCGAAGCCGAATCGAAGTTTCGCACCGCGGCCGCGCTCGGATCACGCGATGACGTCTCCGCCTGTGCGACCCTGCGAGAGTGGGTTTCCGGCAGTTGTCGAAAATAGCGGTCACGCTCGCGGCCGCCGGCGTACTTCTTACCGCGCAGCCTTCACGCCCGCGCTTCACCGACATCGCTCCCAAGAGCCAGTTCGCCTACGTCACCCGCAACGGGTTTGACGGACACCGCAAGTATTTTCCCCAACCGTTGTGCGGTGGAGTTGCGGTGCTCGACTTCGACAACGATGGCCATCAGGATCTCTTTTTCAGCAATGGCGCGCCGTTCCCTTCTTTAAAGAAGGACGCTTCCTTCTCCAACGCGCTGCTGCGCAACAAAGGCGACGGAACCTTCGTAGATGTGACCGCGCGTGCCGGCCTCCTCGGCCTAACGCTCGGCTATAGCCTCGGCGCGGCTGCCGCGGATTTCGACAACGACGGGTTTGTGGACTTGTTCGTTGCCAACGTCGGCCCCAATACGCTCTATCGCAACAACGGCGACGGCACCTTTCGCGACGTCACCGCCACGTCCGGCTTGACCAAGCCCGCGGACACGTTCAGCGTTCAGGGCGCCTGGATCGACTACGACAACGACGGCCTGCTCGATCTTGTTCTCTCGAACTACACCACCTGGGCTGCGAACTCCGACCACCGCTGTGTTCGCGACGACGGCGTCGACTTCTATTGCCACCCGAAGACGTACCCGGCGGTTCCGCATCGTCTCTATCGCAACCTCGGCGGCGGCAAATTCGAAGACGTGACCGAACGCGCCGGTCTCGGCAAACATCGTGGCAAGGGCATGGGCATCGGCATCGCCGACTTCAATGGAGACGGCTGGGCCGACATCTTCATCGCCAATGACACAGAGCCCAACTTCCTGTTCATGAACCTTCGCAACGGCACGTTCGAAGAGCAGGGTCTCAAGTTCGGCGTTGCCTACAATGACAACGGCGACACCGTTTCCGCCATGGGCGTGGATGCCCGCGACTACGACAATGACGGCTGGCCCGATCTCTTTTACAACAATCTCACCGCACAGATCTGGGGGCTATTCCGCAATCTCGGCGGACGGTCCTTTCGTTACGTGTCTCCGGCTGCCGGCCTGGTCCCTCTCACTTCCGGGTTCGCCGGCTGGAGCGCGGGATTCATCGACTACAACAACGATGGCTGGCGCGATCTCTATTCCGCCAACGGCGATGTCGACTCTCTGCGTGGAACCTCCGAACAACACGACACGCTTTTTGAGAACGCCGGCGGGAAGCGATTCATCGATGTATCGAGCGAGTCAGGCGAGCACTTTGCCCGCCGCGGCTATCAACGCGGTCACGCGTTTGTTGATCTGAACAACGATGGCTTCCTCGACATCGTGGTGACGTCGCTGGGCCGCCGCCCTGCCATCCTGCTCAATTCCGGTATTCCCGGGGCTCATTGGCTCGACCTTCAATTGCGAGGCGGGCGCAAGTCGAATCGGGATGGCATCGGCGCGCGTATCAAAGTCACCACCGCCTCCGGCCGTGTCTTTCACGACTGGGTGAGTCCAAGCACCGGATTTCTATCATCGAGCACGGCGCGAGTGCATTTCGGTTTGGCCGGGGAAGCCAAGGTGGCCGAAGTGGAGGTTCGCTGGCCCGGCGGAACCGTGACACGCCTGCTTGGGCAACCGGTAGACCGCGTGCTTGTGATTCAAGAGTAATTGGATGCAACAGGAAATATCCTGACTCCGCGTGCCTCGAGGTCTCCGGAGCAGGAGGCACGGAGTTCCGCCCGGTTTACCAGGCACCTGTTGCGCATTACAATGGCAGGCGTGACCTTCCGCGCAGTTCTCCTTCTCACCCCTTTTGTTTTGCAGGCGGCTCTCGTCCGTGTCGAGGTTTCCGAGCGATCTCCCATCCTCGATGGCAAGTCCTTCGGCAAGGCCGGCGCGTACGAGCGGATCATCGGCAAGGCTCACTTTGCCGTCGACCCGATGGCTGCGGCGAACGGCGATGTCGTGAACCTCAAGCTTGCCCCGCGCAATGCAAAAGGGCAAGTGGAGTTTTACGCCGACTTCGTTCTATTGGCGCCCGTCGATCCGAAGAAAAGCAATGGCACCTTGTTTTTCGAAGTCTCCAATCGAGGGCGTAAGGGCCTGCTGCATGCGTTCAGCCTCGGTAGCGGCTCGAACGATCCCCGGACGGCGGCTGATTTCGGCGATGGGTTGTTGCTAGAGCAGGGATTCACCTTGGCATGGCTCGGCTGGCAGTTTGATGTTCCGCGCGAACCGCCCTTGATGAGTGTCACGGTGCCAGTGGCGAAGAAGGTGGATGGCTCGCCGATCCAGGGCGTTGTCCGTTCCGATTTCGTCCCGGATCAGGCGTTGACAAGCTTCTCCCTGGGCGACCGGCTCTTCTTCCCTTACAAGGTGGCCGATCCCAACGACCCTTCCGCGACACTTACGGAACGGAGCTTGGCGAATGGGCCGCGGCGTGTGATTCCCCGCAGTGACTGGAGCTTTACCGAGGACCGCGGCGCCGTGAGGAAAGCGTCGGGATTCGAGTCGGGCAAGATTTATGAGGTCGTGTACCGGTCCCAGGATCCGGCGGTGGTGGGCTTAGGCATGGCCGGCATCCGCGATTTCATTTCGGCTTTGAAGAGTGGGACGGCTCCGGCTCCGCTCGCTGCGTTGGCTCCCGCGGCGCGCCGTTCGCTCGCATACGGAAGCTCGCAGAGTGGCCGGTTCTTGCGCACATTCCTGTATCAGGGTTTCAATCGCGACGAGCAGGGACACCGCGTGTTCGACGGTGTGTGGGCGAATGTTGCAGGAGGAGGACGCGGGAATTTCAACCATCAGTTCGCGCAGCCATCGCGCGACGCCCGGCCGTTCTTCAATTTCTACTACGCGACGGATATTTTCCCGTTCACGGATTTGAAGCAACGGGATCCAGTCACCGGTTTGGAAGACGGCATTCTTGTCCGGGCGGAGCGTGACAACGTAGTTCCGAAGATTTTCTACACCAATTCTTCGTACGAGTATTACGGGCGCGCGGCATCGTTGATGCACACGACGCTCGATGGATCCGCCGACGCGCCTTTGAGTGCGAACACGCGGCTTTACGTCATGGCGGGCGGCAATCACGGGCCGGGCTCGATCCCGCCGTCCAAGAGTTCGAATACGCGCTACTTGAACAATGGCAACGACTATCAATGGATCATGCGCGGGCTGCTGCATGCGATGCAACAGTGGATTGCCGATGGGGTCGCTCCGCCGCCTTCTGTTTATCCGCGGGTGGATCGCAAGGAACTGGCGACTCTGGATCACATCCGTTTTCCGAAGCTGCCCGGTGTCGTTGCCCCGAAGCGACTGCATGATGTTTTCCGTCTGGATTTTGGCCCGGAGTTCCGTTCGCACGGCATCGTGACGAATGAGCCGCCCAAGATGGGGCCGCCGTTTACGGTTCTGGTGCCACAGGTGGACGCAGATGGAAACGACGTCGGGGGATTGAAGACGCCGCAGGTAGCAGTTCCGCTGGCAGTGCATACGGGATGGAATCTGCGAAACCCGGCAATCGGATCACCGGAGGAACTGTTCAGCATGGTCGGGTCATACTTCCCGTTTCCGCAGCAGGTGGTGATCGAGCGGTATCACGATCGTGCGACCTACCTGGGCAAGATTCGTACCGCGGCCCAGAAATTGGTGGACGGCCGGTACGTGTTGGCGAGCGATTTGCCATCGCTCGAGAAACTTTCCGGTAAGGAATGGGATTTCGTGATGAAACAGCCGCGTGATGGAGAAGGAGGCAACCGATGATGAACCGCCGCGAGATGATTGCAGCAGGACTCGGTGCCGCAGCAGCGCCGCACGCGAGTGCCCAGCCCGCGAAGAAGACGGTGGCCGCCGTCGTCACCATGTACACCAACTCCGGGCTCAACACCCACGCCAACGTCATCATTGGGAGGCTGCTCAATGGCTACTCTCCGAATGGGGTGTTTACCGAGCCACGCACGCGCCTGGTTTCGATGTATACCGACCAGGTTCCGCCGGCGGATCTGAGCCGCGGCCTCTCCGAAAAACATGGTTTCCGGATCTTCCCCACGATCCGCGAGGCCCTCACACTCGGCGGGAACGACCTGGCAGTGGATGCGGTGTGCTTCGTCGGCGAGCACGGGAACTATCCAAGCAACGAGCGCGGCCAAAAACTCTATCCGCGCTACGAGCTGATGGAGCGGATCGTGGAAGTCTTTCGGCGCACGGGCAAGACGGTGCCTGTTTTCAGCGACAAGCATCTGTCGTATTCCTGGCTCAAAGCAAAAGAAATGTACGATTGGTCGCGCGAGTTGAAATTCCCGTTGATGGCAGGTTCTTCGATACCCCTTACCGTTCGGACACCGGAAGCAGGGATCCCGTACGGCGCCGAATTGGAGAGCGCCGTAATGCTGGGATATGGCGACCTGGACGCCTACGGATTCCATACGCTGGAGTCTCTACAGTGCCTGGTGGAACGACGCAAGGGTGGCGAGACAGGGATTCGCTCTGTGGAGTGGCTGGATGGCGCCGCGGTCTGGAAATGGCGTGACGGCGAGGGCCGCTGGAGCATCCCCCTGCTCGAGGGCGCCTTCGCCCGCAATCCTTCCGTCAAACCGGGCCGCGTGGAGGACAACGTGAAAACTCCAGCTGCTTTTCTCATCGAGTACCGCGATGGCCTCAAGGCAGTGGCCTATATGATCAACGGCCACGTCAGCGGGTGGACGTTCGCAGGAAAACTAAAAGGAGCCGCCGAACCGGTCGCAACCCACTTCGGACAACCGAGAGAATCGGCGAGCGCCCGTCCGCTGGCTCACTTCGACGGGCTGGTGCACTGCATGGAGGAAATGTTCATCACCGGGAAACCGCTCTACCCGGTAGAGCGGACCGTGCTCACCACCTGCACGCTCTCGATTCTATTCGAGTCGCGGGCGTGGAAGAAGCGCATCGAGACGAAGGAACTGAATATTTCCTACCGCGCTCCACGCGACGCGTACTTTCAGAGAACCTGAAGTGCGCCCGTGAATCAGCGGGCGGGAAACGCGCCCCAATGAGCCGATCGCCGCTGGAGCAAAGACTCTCCATCAGCCGGGATCGGCCACCAGCACGAGTTTCAAACAGAAATAATCCGAGCTGCCGGATCGAGACGCCGTCGCGCATTCGGATCACTTGTCACAATGGGGTCACGCCGCTCTCTGGCACTGCTCATCAAGGGGAGCAACTCCCTTCCTCTCTCCGTAGGAAGCGCGTTAGAGCAACATGAACACGACCGTTGCGCCAAGTCTCGGGTTATGTTGCGAGAGTTCTCGAGGCTCATCAGACGGCTCTGCAAGTTGCGGACCGCTCTGGGTCCCCGGATCGGAGGCACGTGGGCGCTTGACACAACGGCGGGTAAGACGATATCTTACCTCAGTGAAGACTACTGTTTCCTCCAAGGGCCAGATCGTTCTGCCGGCCGAGTTCCGGCAGATGGACCGTGTGGAACCGGGGCAAGAGTTCGATGTCCAGCGTCTCGATCGTGGGGACTATCGCCTCATTCGGCGTGTGGCTCCGCGGAACGACGGCGCCGTCGACTGGCTTCTCGCCTGTCCGCAGAAGGACTTCTTCGTGCCCATCGACTCTGAGTCGACGGATACGCTATGAAGTTTCTTGTCGACGCCAACGTTCTCAGCGAGCCTACGAAGCCAACGCCCGATCCGCGTGTCGTGGCGTGGCTTCGCGCACATGAGCGGGACATCGCCGTCGATCCCGTGATTCTCGGCGAACTGCGATTCGGGATTCTCATTCTTCCAAAGGGAAAGAGGCGGACGGCGCTGGAGCGCTGGTTCGACGCGGGCGTCGGGCGTCTTCATTGCCTGCCATGGGACGCGGATACGGGCCTGAAATGGGCGGAACTGCTGGCGCGCCTTCGCGCAACCGGGAAAGCCATGCCCGTCAAGGACAGCCTGATCGCGGCAACGGCAGCTGTCCACGGCTTGGCGATCGCTACTCGAAACCGTGAAGATTTCGTGAACACCGGTGTTCGCATCGTCAACCCGTTTGTTGGTTGAGGAAGAGAGTGGAAGAGCAGGTGTTGCCGGCGCTCAGCTTTCCAACAAATTACGCGCTCGCGGATCGCGGGGTCTATTTCATTCCGGAGGCTCGCGAGACAGACCGCGATGCCCTCCATTTTCTGGACTTTGCCACCGGGTCGACCAGAATGGTTCATACACTGGAAAGCCTGTCGCGCCGGGACTAACGGCATCGCCGGATGGGAGTACCGGGTTGTATACGCAGATGGATCACTGGGGCACGGAACTCATGCTTGCCGAAAACTTTCATTGAGTTACTTGCGGTTTCCGCAGTGAGGCCTTCTTTCAGAGAACATGAAGTGTGCCGCGGTCAGCGGGCAGGAAAACGGAGAAGCGTCATGAGAAGGTCGGTGTTACTCATTTTGGTTGCCGGTTTGGGAATGGGCTGTGCGGCATGGGGCCAGCAACGTAAGCCGCGCATCGCGGTGGGAGGACTGGTCGCGGAGTCGAATTCTCTGTATCCGCGTGCGGCTCCGATGCGAGAGTCCCCTCGGGTCTCCCGCGAGGTTTGGCTGGAAACAGCGTCTAAAGCGAGCACTGTGTCGAGCGGCATTGTGGAAGCAGCCGGAAAGCTCGGGCTCGACATTTACCCGGTCCTGCAAGCCAGCGCCAGCTTCCTGGGCTATGTGGAGAAGAGTTCCTTCGAAGAAAAACTCAACGAACTGGTTCGGCAGATCCAGACAGCCAGCCCACCCTACGACGGCGTCATTTTGGTCCAGCACGGAGCCATGGTTGTGGATGGCTATCTCCAAGGCGATGCCGAAGTGGTGCGCAGAGTTCGCCAGGCGATGCCACGGCCATTTCCGATCGTTGTCACACACGATTTCCACTCGAACGTCTGTCAGGAGATTGTCAACGAATCCGACGTACTGATTACGTATAAGGAGAACCCGCACCTGGACCCCAAGGAACGCGGCATCCAGGCGGCGACGATCCTCTCCGGCATGATTCGAGGTACGCTCAAGCCCGTCCAGGCGTTGGCGAAGCCACCGATGATCGTGAACATCGTCTTCCAGGACACGTTCCACGCGCCGTACAAGCCCCTCGTCGATGAAAGCCGACGGCTGGAAAAGGCCAATCCGAAGATTCTCGCGGTCAGCGTGCCCGGAGGCTACCAATGGGGGGATGTGCCCGCGTTGGGCCCAAGCGTGATTGTCGTGACGGATAACGATCGCGCGCTGGCCGAGCGCGAAGCAAAGCGTCTCAGCGACATGCTGTGGGCGATGCGGGAGCGGCTTGTGTTTCGCGTGCCGGATGCGGCGCAAGCCGTAAAGGACGCCATCGCCAGCACGCGATTCCCCGTTGTTTTGATGGATACCGGTGACAACATTGGTGGCGGGTCAGCGGGAGACGGAACAACCCTGCTCAGCGAGTTGATCCGGCAGAAGGCCCAAGGCTGGGTGGTGGTCATTTCGGACACGGAAGCGAACAAAGCGGCCTTCCTGGCAGGAGTCGGTGGAGCCTTCGATCAGAAGGTGGGCGGCAAGACAGATCGCATGCATGGCGATCCGGTACGAGTCGCGGGCCGTGTGAAGGCGCTGCACGATGGCAAGTACGTCGAGACCGAAGTCCGTCATGGCGGTGGCCGCTACAGCGACATGGGTCTGACGTCGGTCATCGAGGTGGAAGGTTCCACCAGGGATCTGCCCAACCTGCTGCTGCTCACGCACCGCCCGACGAGCCCCAATAGTCTTCATCAACTCATCAGCAACGGAGTCTACCCGCAGCGCCAAAGGATTCTGGTGGCCAAAGGAACCACCGCTCCGCGCGCCGCCTATGAGCCGATCGCGGCACGCATTATCGAGGTGAACACTCCAGGAGCGACCGATGTGAATCCTGCGCGGTTCACGTACAAGAATGCTCGTCGTCCTCTGTTTGGACTCGAAAAGTGATGAAGGCCCTTACTGGAGCTGTCTCGCCACGTGTAAGCCCATACGTGCGAGAGCGGCGTCAAAACGCGGGTCGCTTCGCAAGCAATCCCATTGGGGGGCGACGGCGAGATGGACAAGCCCAGGATCATGGCTCTCAATCGCCTGACTCAGATTTTCGAAAGCCGTATCCATGATTCCAAGCATTCCGTGCATGAGGGCCAACTGCATCGCGGGAGCGGCTTGCGGGTGATGGACGGCGCCCTCGAGACCAAGTCTCCACACACCGGCCACCCCGCCGTCCGCATACGCTTGCTTCAGACGGGCAACTACCTCCACCGGAGCGCCATGCAACTCCGCGTGCTTGAGATTTTCTGCCATATAGCGGTCGGCGTCACCCTTTTTCCAATAGGAGCCCGCAAGATGCTCTCGTGCGTGCGGGTGAGCCGGGTTCAGCTCCAGGGTCTTGTTGGCCCACTCAATTGACTCGTCGTAGAGACGCTGGTTCCAATAGGACAACGAGATTTGGAGATGGACCAGAGGTGAAAACGGATCGCGTTCCAGGGCCCTCAACTTCATTTGAAGCCCCTCTTCCAGCCGCCCCAGCGCCTCCAGCAACTGGCCGTAGATCAGGTAGCCTTCCGAGTGATTGGGATTCAGCTCAAGTGCACGCTTCAGGCTCCTCTCCGCGCCTGCCCAGTTCCACTCGCTGAAGAACAACACAGCGCCCAGCGCGACCTGGCCATCCGCGCACGAGTTGTCCATGGCCAGCGCATGGAGCGCGGCTACTCTTGCGTCGTTGTACGCTTGCGCCGGAGGCACTAAACGCATCGCGGCCTGCGCGCACCAGGCCAGAGCCAGGCCGGCGTGTGCAGGCGCATAAGTCGGATCCAATTCGATGGCGGCTCGGAATGCCTCCACTGCTTTCGGCACGTCGAACATCGAGTAAGAGAGCAAATGGAACCGGCCCCTACCGAACAGCTCATAGACCTTAGGGTGCGTCGCCGGGCGGCTTGTGCTGCGGGGCGTTGCGCTTTCCCGGGACGCTGCGCTGAGTTGCGCGGCGACGCACTCAGCCACCAAATCCGCAATGCTGATCACTTCGGTCGCCGCCTCTTCAAAGGTGCCCGTCCACAGTGTGGCGCCATCCTGGGAACGAATCAAATGGACAGAGACTCTGACGCGGTCAACGGTCGCAACAAAACCGGTATCCATCACCGCATCGACACGCAACGAACGGCCGATCGCCGCCGGATCGTCCGGGACGTTCCCATAGGCCCGCACCGCCCGGGTAGGCCGCACAACGATTTGCTGAGATCTCCCGATGCGGTCGATGAGCGCGTCCGCGATTGCCAGACCAATATGGAGGTCCCGCTCCGAAAACACTTCACCTCTCAAGGGCCGGGCCGGAAGTACCGCAACCGATTGCTGCGCAGGTCGTGATTCATCTTCGGCAAGACGCTTGACGGCGGCGGCGAAGCGGTATCCCGAGCGGGAAACTGTCTCGATATACCGCCGCTCTCCCTCGTCATCGCCGAGCCCTTTGCGCAAGGCCGAAACGTGAACCGCGAGAATTCCCTCTTCGACGAATGTATCCGGCCAGAGCAGATCGAGAAGCTCGCGTTTGGTTACGAGCCGTCCCGCACTCCGCACCAAGGCAAGCAGCACGTCGTGCGCTTTCGGCGCCAGCGCGATCGCCTGGCCTTTCTTCGACAGCAGCCGTTCCCGCGCATTCAGCCTGAATTCTCCAAACTCATACACTTCTGCGCTGGCCATGAATCTTAAGAAAATCTTAGCAGTATCTTCAAGATTTGATCGCAGCCTGACGTTATGGTTGGAGACAGAGGAAACGCCAATGAAAGAACAAATGCAAGACCCTCTGATCGGAACCTGGAAGCTGAATCCGGCCAGATCGGCCTTCGACCAAAATCATCGTCCGTCAGCAGGGACTATGGTTCTCGCGCTGACTCCTGAGGGCCATTACACGCTCACTGCAGAAGGCCTCACTGAAAAAGGCGAGAAGTGTACGGAGAGGCCTACTAAGCTCATTCCCGACGGTGAGGAGCATCCCGTTCCCGACTTTCCCGGCCTGATGAGTATCGTCACTCGCCCGGACCCGAATACCCTCGCTGCGGAGGTGCGCAGAGAAGACGGCTCAGTCGTCGGCGGCGGTACATACGTTGTTTCGCCGGACGGGACTTTGCTCACCGCAACCAATTTCGGGTACGACACGCAGCTCAGACAGTTCAAACAAGAGACCGTTTGGGACCGGCAATAGTCTGCGGAGCAGGTGGCACGTCTCCGGCCTAGTCCGTCACGGTCGTGGTCGCTGCAGGCAAAGAATTCTGGTGGCCAAAAGGAACCACCGGTCCGCTGCCGCCCATGAGGCTCGGTTCTCACAGGGATGTTCGTCGTCCTCGCTGTGGACACGAAGAGTCACCGCTCCGAAGCGCCAGACAAAGCACGCATGCAGAGGAATTTTCGGAACACCGATCGAACAAGCCAACCAATACCTGGACTTAGGGGTATCTGGTCGAAGGGGCCAGTGTTCATTTCCAGTCGCAGTGAGCACTGGAGGGATGTCCAAAGCCTGCGAACTTGAACTATTCTTGAACTCCGCTCGCCGGCCCCTGCACTAGAATTGGAGGATGGTGCGGCGGTTCGCCTTGACAGTAATTCTGCCAGGCGGCGTGCTGCTTTTATTCGGTCTCCGGGCTCTGGAGCAGGACCGTCTTGCCGTCGAACATCAAACCCGCGACCGGCTGGCGACCACCGCGGAACTGGCCGCGCGTGCCATCGATCAGCAACTTGCCAACTGGCGGCAATTCCGGAATGACGGGGTGATGCTGACCGGCCAACCGCTTCGAGCCGTGCCAGCCGATGCTCCTGCGTACGAATTCCAGGACAGCGCGACATTCGCAGAGCAGAACCCGGCGCTGGCCGACGCCGAACGGTGGGAGTTGCAAGGCGAGTGGGACAAGGCAATCGAGCTGTACCGGAGGGCGGCCAACGAATTGCCACACGTGCGGATACAGGCGCTGCTCCGCCAGGCTGAGACCTACGGCAAAGCCGGAAAACCGGATCTCGCCGCCGGCTCGTACACTGCTGTTCTGCGGCATCCCGACGAACGCGTCGGAGCGCTCAGTAGCCAGCTCGTTGCCCAATTTCAACTCTGCGTACTCGGCAAAGGCGATCGTGCCGCGTTCTATCACGACCTGGTGGCCGGCCGCTGGCGGCTCGACAAAGCCCGCTATCTCTTCTATTCCGAAGCGGCACGGGCATGGGTGCCCGAATCGGATCCGGCGCGCGGCGTGGAACGCCGGAAACTGGAGCTTTCGGCAGCCATCAATTCTTACTTGCGAAGCCAAAGCAGGCTTGTCGATGGCCACGTCGCCTTTTGGAGCGAGACAGAAACGCTCATCCTTCCTGTCGCCAAGCTGCTCGAAAGGCTGAACGAATCGGTTGCCGTCGCCCGCGATCTCCGCGTTGAACTGGCAGGTGCTGAAACGATGTTGCCTCCCTTGTCGGCTACGCATGCGCTTCGCGACCGCCAACTCCCTTGGATAGTATTGGCGTCTCCGATGGACTCCGCCCATATCTTTGCAGGGTCCGAACAGCGCCGCTGGATCTATCTCGCTCTGCTGGTATTGATGTTCCTCGTGCTCGCCATCGGCAGTTATTTCACCGCACGCGCCGTCAACCGCGAGCTCGAAGTGGCTCGGCTGAAGAGCGAATTCGTTGCCACGGTCTCGCACGAGTTTCGGACTCCAGTCACGGCGATCCGTCAGCTTTCCGAACTGCTCGACCGCGGCCGGGTGGCCGAAGAGGAAAAGCGCCGCCAGTATTACAGCCTGATCTACCGCGAGAGCGGACGTCTCGCGCGGCTCGTAGAAAACCTGCTCGACTTCTCGCGTATGGAGGAAGGCCGCAAGCAGTATCATGTTGAACCCTTCGACTCGACCCAGTGGCTGGTAGAAGTGGGGACCAACTTTGCGGGCGGCAGCATCCACCTCTCGGTGCCGGACCGTCTGCCGCCGGTTCAAGGGGACCGCGCCGCCCTTACGAGCGCAGTGGAGAACCTACTGGATAACGCTGTAAAATACTCGCCACCCGGTTCCGTCGTTGCGCTGGAAGCCGAGGCCAGCGGCGCCGAGCTCACGATTCGTGTCCGCGATCAAGGCTACGGTATCCCTGACGTCGACCGCAGCCACATCTTCGAGAGGTTCTATCGGGGGAGTGGAGAGATTTCGCGCCAGGTAAAGGGCGCTGGCGTGGGGCTGAGCCTGGTCCGCCGCATCGTGGAGGCGCATCACGGCCAGGTGGACTTCGACACGTATTTGGGAAAGGGCAGCGAATTTCGCATTCGCCTGAAAACGATATGAGTAGAATCCTGGTTGTAGAAGATGAGCCGGCCATAGCGATCGGGCTCAAAGACGATCTCGAAGTGGAGGGCTACGAAGTAGACGTGGCAGAGGACGGCGCAGTGGCTATGGAGTCGGCGAAACGCTTGTCCTACGATTTAGTTCTGCTCGACGTGATGCTGCCCAAAAAGGACGGTTTCAGCGTATGCCGCGAACTACGCGCCGCAGGCATTCGCACGCCCATCATTCTCCTGACTGCCCGCGGCGAAGAGCCGGACAAAGTTCGCGGTCTGAACCTCGGCGCTGATGACTACGTCACGAAACCCTTCAGCCCCAGAGAATTGAATGCGCGGATTCAAGCCGTCCTGCGCCGCGCTCCGCCGCCCCCGGCGCTGCGGCGTTTCGGCAACGTCACTGTGGATCTGACCCGTTGCGAAGTATTCCGGGGCAGCAACCAAGTCGATCTCACTGCCCAGGAATTCAAACTCCTGCGCGTGTTCCTCGAACACAAAGACGAAGTGCTCAGCCTCGACCGCCTACTGGCGCTTGTCTGGGGTCAGGACGTTTTTCTGACTGACCGTGTCGTCTACACCCACGTGAACAACCTGCGCGGCAAAATCGAAGAGAATCCCTCTCAGCCTCGCCATATTGTGAGCCTGCGCGGGATCGGCTATCGCTTCGATTCGTGAACTTGAACGAGTCTTGAACCTGTCTTGAATCATGAATTCTGAAGCCGCCGTAATCTGACACCATGAAACGAATTTACGCTCTTCTTATGACAGTCATCGCCGCAGGGTTTCTGGCCGCCCAGAGCAAGAGCCCCGAGTCGATGCTGGGTGCGGCACTCCATCAGGAAGAAGTCCAGCGCGACATCAAAGGGGCAATCGCTGCCTACAAGAAAGTGCTCGCTGTTCGCAGTTTGAACCGCAAAATTGCCGCGGAAGCACTGTTTCATCTGGGATTGTGTTACCAGAAGCTGGGGGATGCTGAAGCCCGCCAAACTTTCGAACGGCTGGTGAATGAATTCGGCGACACATCGTGGGCTGCCCAGGCACGGCCGAAGATTGTAGCTTTGACGAGCGGCCGTGCCGTGGATCGTCAAACAGCGACTCAGCTGTGGAAGTCCTTTCCAGCACATTGGGATCCTAAGCTTAGAATTCCACGTGGACAAGTTGTCGCGGCCGCTTCTATAGTGTCACCTAAATACTAGTGACTCCAGCGTAACTGGACTGGCCACAGTTAGGCCGCAAATGTAATCACACTGGCTCACCT